>ERZ1673741.4-NODE-4-length-460632-cov-46.375438_pt1 | contig 460632 bp, 366 predicted proteins | sample MGYA00580209_ERZ1673741 | MGnify/ENA primary metagenome ERZ1673741 (study PRJEB41218, sample SAMN15661754) | gut metagenome | host: Homo sapiens | place: Canada: London | collected 2015-08-20/2019-03-30 | study: EMG produced TPA metagenomics assembly of... | reverse complement strand
TAGCTCAGTTGGTAGAGCAGAGGACTGAAAATCCTCGTGTCGCTGGTTCGATTCCAGCTTTGGGCACTAAACAAAGAGATCAAGATGAAAGCTGAAACTGTTAATGGTTTCAGCTTTTTATTTTATAAAAGTGTATTGTAAATTATATTGGAATAACAGAGGAGGATATTGTTTATATGGTATTCAATGTAGGTCAGGTTATAAAGATGAAAAAAGCTCATCCATGTGGAACTAACGCCTGGGAGATACTCCGGGTTGGAATGGACTTCAGACTTAGATGTACTGGATGTGATCACCAGGTGATGGTGTCCAGAAAACTGGTTGAAAAGAATTTTAAAGGTTTTATAGAAGAGAAGTAAAGTAAAATTTGTAAAAACGTATAAAATATTGGAGTAATAATAAAAAATACACTCAAAAATAATGTTGATCAAGACAAGAAAAAAATGTAATAAAAGAAACAGGATTATGACTAGGCGATCATAATCCTGTTTCTTTTATATAAGTTTTTTTGTGAGCTGGTATGGGAAAATATGTCTCATAAACTAGCAATTACCCTCTGTTCATGCAATCCATAGGGAGGAGCGCAGCCGTTTGGCGGCTGCGCCAATTAAGGGATTGGGGGTGTAGTCATTGCTGACTACAAAAGGGAGTAAATAACAAAAAATAGTAAATTGTCAATGTTATAAAATTGTAGTTGTAAGCAACTGCTGTAATCTGTATTACTCATTCATCTCTTGCTTACAAACTGATAATATGACAAATGGAATAATATTGCAATAGCTTTGCAAGCTTTCAAGCCATAATACCATATAAGTCGGCGATTATGACTGTTTTTGATCATATATTACTCAAATACACGCGAATAAATGATTATAAACTAATGCATATGCTCAAACAATCTAAAAAAATCAAAAGGTAAGACAACAAGCGTGAGTTGCGCACATTTTGGTTGCGCGCACATAGACAAAACAAGAAAGAAATAAATGAACAATATAAGAATAAGGAAAATAGCAAAAGAAATAATAAAAGAGAAAATAAAAGAAGCAGAATCATTTTTAGGCTATCATGATTCTGCTTCTTTTATATATAAGTTTTTTGTGAGCTGATATGGGAAAGTATGTCTCATAAACTAGCTTCTACCCGCTTTTAATTCCCTGAACCATTATCGAAATCCTAAGGGAGGGGTACAGCCGCCGAGCGGCTGTACCAATTAAGGGATTGGGGTGTAGTCATTGCTGACTACAAAAAGGGAGTAAATAACAAAAAATAGTAAATTGTCAATGTTATAAAATTGTGGTCGTAAGCAATTGTTATAGTATGTATGACTCGTTCATCTCTTGCTTACAAGTTGATAATATGACAAAAATGTTTTTAGTGCAATAGCATTTGACTGTTTTCCACCATATTTACATATTTATAATAAATTTTGACTGTTTTTGATTGAAAATGCATATTGTAAGGTGATTGCATGAATATAAAAAATAAAATAAAAAATAAAAAGGTTATTAATACTGTTCAAACAACCGGTTTATATGATATAACTTTAATTATGTGACGTGATAATACATTATCTTACAATGAATTATCACATACAAATACTATACAAAAAGAAAAAGATCAGGGAGGATCAAGATGAAGAGCAGCAAGAAAAATCTAATTGCTATCGCCGTGGTGATTTTGATTATCGCGGTTCTTGGAATTGTGTCCATATATGTGGATAAGATTCCATCACCATCGACCTATGCAACGTTCTGGGCGCTTGTACCATCGGTTGTGGCCATCACACTTGCTCTTATAACAAAAGAAGTTTACAGTTCACTTTTTATAGGAATTGTAATAGGCGGTGTGTTTGCATCAGGTTTTAGTTTTACAGGTAGTATATCAAACGTATTGCAGGATGGACTTATAGCTCAGCTTTCAGATTCCTACAATGTGGGTATACTTATATTCCTTGTCATCCTGGGAACGATAGTTGCCCTTATGAACAAGGCTGGAGGTTCAAAGGCATTTGGAGACTGGGCAGCGACTCATATCAAGACCAGACAGGGCGCGCAGCTCTGTACAGTACTGTTAGGTGTACTTATATTTATTGATGATTATTTCAATTGTCTCACGGTTGGTAGTGTCATGAAGCCAGTGACTGACAAACACAGGATATCGAGAGCGAAGTTTGCGTATATTATAGATGCCACAGCGGCACCTATATGTATTATTGCACCGGTGTCATCCTGGGCTGCGGCTGTCAGTGGATTTGTAAAAGGTGAGGATGGATTTGGCCTGTTTATAAAGGCTATACCATATAACTATTACTCATTCCTAACTTTGGCTATGATGCTCGCCATGATAGTTATGAAGGTAGAGTTTGGCCCTATGGAAAAGCACGAACTGAATGCGCTGAAGGGTGATCTTCTCTCACTTGGAGATGGGAAGAAAACTGTCACAGCTGAGGAGACAGACGTTGTCAACAGTAATGGAAAGGTTATAGACCTTATAATACCGATCATCTGTCTTGTTGTATGCTGTGTTATAGGAATGATCTACACAGGTGGATTTTTCAGTGGAACAGGATTTGTCGAGGCATTTTCGAACAGTGATGCTTCAGTTGGACTAGCAATAGGAAGTTTGTTTGGTCTGCTGATCACTATCTTATTATATGTGATAAGAGGTGTACTTGACTTCAGCAAATGCATGGAGGCGATACCTGAGGGCTTCAAGGCTATGGTTCCTGCAATATTGATTCTGACATTTGCATGGACTCTTAAGGGAACCACAGATATGATGGGCGCAAAGGATTTCGTGCAGAATGCTATGGAATCAGCGTCAGGAAGTCTGTTCAGCCTTTTGCCGGCGGTTATATTCATTGTAGGTTGCCTTATGGCATTCGCTACAGGAACATCATGGGGAACATTTGGAATACTCATTCCTATCGTGTGTGCTGTATTTGAGGGAAAGAACAACGAGCTTATGATAGTAGCTATCTCAGCATGTATGGCGGGAGCTGTATGCGGAGATCACTGCTCACCTATATCAGATACCACGATAATGGCATCAGCCGGAGCACAGTGCAACCATGTAAACCATGTATCAACACAGCTTCCATATGCCATAACGGCTGCAGTGCTGTCATTTATATCATACGCTATAGTCGGACCGCTCACATACAGACTGCATGTTAAGTGGTTTGTGATGCTGCCAATATTTATAGCACTTATGGTTCTGTTTGTATTTATACTTAAGGTTATCAAACAGAAAAATCCGGAAAGTTATGCAAGTGCCGACACAAAGGTGGCTGACGCAGAATAATAAAGTATTTAAGTAATAAAATGAAAAAAGTGTTGACTTATAAGTGAGTATAAGTTAATATGTGAGAGTAGAGTTTTCATTTATTTGAATCCTCTCTCCCCTCATTATGGTGACCAGGTAATCCCTGGTCACTTTTTTTGCTTATAATTATATAATATAGGGAATTCTATGAGAAAATTAATATGAAATAGCTTTATATTTGTTAATTTGAGTTGATATGTGATATGGTATATTCTGTAAAAGGCAGTTAATGTTACATATGCTGAACGCAGTGGTATAAAGGTAAAAGGAAAGTGAGTAAAAATGCAGGAAAACACAGAATTAAACAGGGAGATATCAAACGAGGAGATACAGAAAGCCGTAGGGATAATAAACAGGCTTTTCAGTTATTATAACAGCAAAGTTGTTGGACAGCCAGGACTGGGATATTCACTTTTGGTCGCAATGATGACAAATGGACATGTTCTGCTGGAGTCAGTCCCGGGACTTGCTAAGACGACTGCAGCCCGCGTTATGACTGAGGCGGTGAATGGTTCTTTTTCAAGAATACAGTGCACACCGGATCTTATACCAAGTGATATCATAGGAACTCAGATGTACAATATGGCGACAAATACATTTGAGGATAAGATCGGTCCAGTATATTCCAATTTTGTACTTCTCGATGAGATCAATAGATCAAGTGCAAAGACTCAGAGCGCTATGCTTGAGGCGATGCAGGAAAGGGAGGTAAGTATAGGGGGCAAGACCTACAAGCTCCCGGAGGTGTTCGTTGTAATAGCGACACAGAATCCGATAGAATCCGAGGGTACATACGTGCTGTCTGAGGCTCAGCTTGACAGATTCCTTCTGAAGGAGACACTCACATATCCAAATCCGGCAGATGAGATTGAGATATTAAACAGAGTGGAGTCAGATGTATTTACAAATATCAGCGCGGTGGCATCCATGGAGGATGTGCTGTATCTTCAGAAGCTGTGCAGGAGAGTATATATAGATCCGGCTATAAAGAAATACATAGTCGATATTGTTCAGGCATCGAGAAATACTGATAAATTTATGGATCCAAAGCTTGCCCAGTATGTTGCCATGGGAGCAAGTACAAGAGCGGCAATAGCATTTATGGAGACTGCAAAGGCGGTCGCACTCATAAATGGCAGAAGATACTGCGTGCCTGACGATGTAAAGGCACTTAGATATTCGGTTCTCAGACACAGGATCATGCTGACATTTGCCGCTGTGGCAGATGACATAAAGGTAGAACAGATAATAGATGCGATCGTAGGTGCTGTAAAGACTCCATAGCCTACGGTGCTGACCGCAGATGGAAAATGGAACTTCTTCAGAGAGAGCAGGTAAAAATATATGAAGATGACATATGTCCCTCTCATACAGGGCAATATGAAAGGCATGAAGACGATCTACACGACAAGGGCGACATCAAGGATAATTGACGGTTCATACAATTCCATATATAAGGGAAGAAGCATGAACTTTGACGAACTCAGAGAGTATGTTGCCGGGGACGATATAAAGGATGTGGATTGGAATGCGACTGCGCGCAGCCAGAAGGTCCTTGTTAGACAGTATATAGCGGAGAAAAAACATAATATTATGCTGGTACTCGACACTAACAGGAGAATGCTTGCAAACGCGAACGAGACGCAGGAAAAGAAAAACGTGGCGCTCATGGCGGCAGGAACTTTGGCATGTATGGTGAGTGCAAATGGAGATTATATAAGCGCAACGTATTCAGACAAATCATCCATTCGGCATTTCCCATTTAAGACAGGGCTCTTCAATGTGGAAAATATTATGGCAGCATATGACAGAGATACATCCATGGACAATGATTCAGATCTAAGTGCGGCACTCGAGTTCATATCAAAGAATATCAGAAGGAAGATGATCATGTTGATAGTTACAGATATGGATGGCATGAACAGACTTTCTGGCAGGCTTTTAAAACAGCTGAAGGCAACGAATGACATACTTCTGATATGTGTGGATGATGTCGATATAAAGGGAAAACGTGTTTATGACATGGCGGCAAGACATTATCTGCCGGATTTTATTTCGGAGGATAAAAAGATTGCACGCAATGAAAAAATACGCAGACAGAAGGTTGCAGAGGAATGCGCGGAGAAGATGAAGTCCGTTGGAATGACATATCAGATCATTGATTCGACAGAGGACATGGATGAAAAGATAGCTGAACTGTTAGGCAGGCACAGGCAGGAGAGCTCGGCTGTCTACAGATAATCAGATGGATAAAGGAGGGTAAATATGGAGAGTTCAGTAAGCCTTCAGGAACCATTTTCATACGCGATATGGCCGATTGTGGCTGCTGGAGCAGTAGTGCTTGCAGCTCTGATATATTGGATCATCGTGTTTATCCGGAAAAGTTTTTCCAACAGGCCTCAAAAGCCTGTTGTGAGAGAATTGAGACCGGAGGACAAGGACAGGATAAGAAGGAAGTATATAGCTGAGCTTGATGTCATAGGCATGGATTTTGAAAATGGCAGACTGGATATTCGTCATGCCTACCAGAAGATGAGCATATGTATAAGGAAGTTTGTGCATGAGATGACGGACATAAAGGTTCAGAACTATACACTCCGGGATATAGGAACTTTGGGTATTCCTGATCTGTATTCTCTTGTGGCAGAATATTATGCGCCGGAATTTGCACGCAGATCAGAAGGCGATGTCAGGAACTCGTTGGCCAGAACAAGGAGTGCGATAGAGAGATGGATATAAAATACATGTGGGTGATCTGGCTCGGAGCTGTGGTGGCACTGGGCATGGTCATCAGCCTGTTTATACGGAACAAGAAAAAAGGAAATACATATGAGGGCGGCAAGAAGATTGCAGGACCTTTATACAGCAGAGATGAAGATTATTTCAAGAGAAAGATGACGGTGTACAGATCCTGCATGGCGGCTTTGCTGATATTGAGTATTGTTGCTGTCGTGTCTGCATTTGTGATGATGGCCAGACCGTACAGCAAAGAGCGTGTTCAGGATGAGCGTTATTGCAGAGATATCATGTTGTGCATAGATATATCGACCTCAGTTGATTATCTGAATGAAAATCTTCTGGAGGAACTCAAGAAAACCGTGGATGAATTGCATGGAGAAAGATTTGGAATAGTCATATTTAACACAAGTCCGGTGTTATTGTCACCGCTCACGGATGACTATGAGTTCATAAAAGAACAGCTCGATATGATCGATAAAAGCTTGAAGGTCAGGAATTCAGAGGACGATTCGGATCTGTACAGCACAGATCTGAGTAGTATGTATGACTGGCTGTATTACGAAGGTTATATAACTTCGGGAACACTGGTTGGAAATGAGCAGAGGGGAAGTTCACTTATAGGTGACGGTCTTGCGGCAGCAGCATGTGACTTTTCCGACAAGGATAAAACCAGAACAAAAATAATGATATTTTCAACTGATAACGATATTCAGGGGAATCCGGTGGCTACGCTGGATGATGCAGCTTCGATATGCAAGACCAATGGTGTGACTGTATATGGAGTCGGAACTAAGGAGATGACAGACGAGAACAGGGAATCCATGAAAAAGACAGTGGAGAGTACAGGTGGTCAGTTTTTCATGGAAGAGGAGTCGGGAACGTTTGACCAGATAGTTACAGCCATAGAAAAAAGCAGTAAAAACCAGGTCGATGCAAAGATGATCGTACAGGAGAAGTCGAAGGTTGAATGGCCATTTGTGGCATTGCTGATAATATTTGTAATGATGACATGTATCGGCAGAGTCATAAAGCTGTGATATCACAGATGAGAACATAAATCAGATAAAAGCGGGTGGCAATTATGAAAATTGATCCAATAATACCGATCTGGCTGATGGGCATATTGTGTGTTGGAATGATCTTCCTAAAGAAGAGAAGCCGAATTGCGTATGTCAGACAGATAATAGCGATAGTCCTAGTATTTCTCATAAATCTCAGGATTATGGTTCCAAGTGATAATGTCAGCTCAAATACGCAGACGTTGGATACATATGTGCTGTTTGTGGTGGATGACACGATAAGCATGCTTGCACGTGATTATGACGGAGATACGGAGAGACTTACTGCGGTCAAGAAGGACTGCGGTCATATAATAGAAGAACTTGACGGAGCAAAGTTTGCGGTAATCAGTTTTAACAACAATGCGAATCTGGTGGCGCCATTTACAAACAATTCACAGTATGCAGAGGATGTGATAGATTCATTGTATCCACTTGAGCAGTTGTATGCAGAAGGCACATCCATGAATGTCAGCATTGATGTGATGACAGATACGCTTAAGAGGGCCAGGGAAAAGGCCGATGGAAGTGTTGTTGTGTTCTTCATAAGCGACGGTGAGATCACAAATGAAGAGAATTTGAAATCGTTCAAGTCGGCTGCCAAATATGTTGATGGCGGCGCCGTGCTAGGATACGGTACAACAGAGGGCGGCAATATGTATATGAAGTCAAGCTATACAGGTCAGGATGAGCTCATTGAAGATACCTCATCCTATCCGAGAAAGCCTGCTGTGTCAGTGATCGATGAAGACAATCTGAAAAGCATTGCAGATGATATGGACGTTAAATATATCAATATGAACGACGCTTCAAACATTGACACTACGATCAATAAGATCAAGAGGGAGTCTGCATCGGAGAGCAAAGACGGAAAGGTTTCAGGATATGCTGATATATATTATATATTTGCGGCTATGCTGGTACTGGTCATGATATGGGAGTTTATCGATATCAGAAGAAAGTCCGGAGAACTTGCCTGGCGAAAGGAACAGATATGATAAAAAAGATCGTTACGGGACTTGGTATAGCGGGACTGCTGTGTCTGGTACCATTGTCAGTCAATTATATATGCAATATGCGGTTTATCAGAAATTATGACAAGGGGATATATAAAAGCAGCGAGGTAAATCAGGTTCTGGTTTTTTTTCAGCCGTATATATATCATTATAATAATGGAAATGTTTATTACAATGAGGAAGATTACCAGGGCGCTGAGGAGGAGTACAGGACCGCACTTGGATACAAGCCGCGTGGGGAAAGAGACTGTATGACAAGGATAAATCTTGCATTAGCCATAGTGAAACAGATAGATCCTGAGTCAGTAAACGCAGAGAATCTTGATGAGACGATTGAGCTTCTTGATGATGCCAGAAATATACTGGTGGAAAATGGCTGTGCGCACAGGAATGACGAGGATGGTCACAACAAGGATGCACAGACACTCAAGGATGAGATAGATGCTTTTGAGGAACAGCTGAAGCAGTCGGTTCAGGATCAAAAATCATCTGGAGGTTCGGATGATAAGGATCAGCAAAATGATAATGATACCCCGGATGACAGTGATGGAGAAAAGGGATCGAGCTCTGCATCGGAGGAGGAAAAGATAAAGGAAAAACTTCAGGAGATACAGGGGGACAGTTTAAAACAGCGAAACAGCGAGATGGATACCTATGAGACATACAAAGACGGCTACAATTACTATAATGGACGGACATGGTAAGGGTATGACTTGGGCAGTGCGTATGCTTAACAGTCATTAAATTACAATATAAAACTTGCGAATTGGTATTCATCGGGTTATAATACTGCTAGTTATGGGCATTTATGGCTTATGGACAATATAAGGAGAAAGAAAAAGCGATGATTAATGAGGAAAAAGTCATATTGATGACGAAGATCGCCATGTATAAGGAATCCCTCGGAAAGGAAGATCTTGAAAAGGGAAAGTATTTTCAGAGCGATTATGTAAAACTTAATTGTCTGAAGACTATTGTTTCTTCAACCGTTTTATTTGTGGTAGTTGCGGTTGCATACATTTATTACAATATAGGTTCTATCGTTGAACAGTTGACGGAACTTGATTACCTAAGTGTTGCGGGTGAGATTATAGGAAGCTATGCTATAGTTTGCCTGGGATTTGCATTGTTTGCCTGGGTATTATATACATATAGATATATGAAGGCAAAGCCAAAACTCATCAAGTATAATCAGAACCTCAAGAAGCTGATTGAATTTTATGAGAAAGAAGAGCGGACAAAGGGTTCTGAAAAAAGAAAGAGGAGGGCTAAGTAATTATGACAGCACTTTTGTCATTTCGAGATGGAGTAAAGGATTTTTGTAGTAAATATGATAAGTTCGTATCGCCTCTGTGCAAGTTTATATTGGCGATAGTGATGTTCTGGTCGATAGCACATCTTACAGGATATAACAGCATGATGAGCAGTATGGTAGTTGTTCTTGCAGCTTCGTTTGTATGTGCATTTCTTTCAGATTCACTCACACTTGCTATCGGCGGTGTGTATGCATGTGCTCAGGTTGCGAGTGCGAGCATTGAGCTGGGAATCACTTTTGTGATAATATTTGTGATCATGTATTGTGTATACATAAGATTTTTCCCAAAGGCATCATGGGTCATCATGTTTATGCCATTTTTGTACATCATAAAGTTCGCATATTTTATGCCGCTCCTTGCGGGAATGCTTATCGGATTTGCTGGAATGATACCGGCTGCATTTGGATGTATATTCTATTTCTTTATGAAGTATACCGCAGATTATATGCAGCTTGCATCAACAACACCTGCGGATAGTATAGTAGAGGGTTACAAGTACATATTTGAACATCTTGTACAGGATAAGACACTGCTTCTCACAATAATAGTATTTGCAGTCGTTATAGTGCTGACATATGTCATCTACAGAATGTCATTTGCATACTCATGGTATGTGGCAATAATAACAGGTGGTATAGTGGAGATTGTTTTATTCTTGGTTGGAACACTTTCTATGGAGACAGAGATATCATTAAGCGGAGCACTGCTTGGATGTATCCTTGCGATACTGGTGGCGATCATAGTACAGTTCTTCAAGACGGTTGTTGACTACTCAAGTGTTGAGAATACGCAGTTTGAGGATGATGAGTATTACTACTATGTAAAAGCTGTTCCTAAGATTATGAGTGACAGACATAAGGGCTCTAAGAGTGCGGCGGGAAGACCTGAGACGCCTCGTAAGCAGACACCATCAAGTGCTCAAAGACGAAGTAGCACACCAGCCCATAGAGGTGAGTCTACCACAGGAGCTACAAGATAGAGAATATAGACGCTGGACAACATGTGACCTGACTTATGTCAGGTCATATTGATTATATAAGAATTTTATTGATTTTATTTTTTGAAGATTTCAGGAAAGGAGGATGAAATGGAAAAGATATCTACATTTATTTCAACATATTTTGACTGGTTTTATATAACAGTTCCGGGAACAGTGGATATAATAGAGATTCTCATTTTGTCGTTCTTTATATACAGGATCATGCTCTGGTTCAAGACCAGCAGGGCATGGACTCTCCTCAAAGGAATAGTCATGATATTCCTGTTCACAGCGATCGCGGCTGTATTTCAGTTCAACACGATATTATACCTTCTGAAGAATGCGTTCAGCGTGGGTATCATTGCGGTTGTCATTCTGTTTCAGCCTGAGTTCAGACGAGGCCTTGAACAGCTCGGAAGGAAAAAGATCATCAACTATATAATAAGAGATGGTGAGGATGATGGGATACTGTCTGAAAAGACTATATATGAGCTTGTGAAAACAGTACAGGTTCTTTCGGCAAACAGGACAGGAGCCCTCATAGTAATCGAGAATGAGGTTGCCCTTGGTGAGTATATAGATACAGGAATTCCGATAGATGCGGTCGTGACGAACCAGCTTCTCCTCAATATATTTGAGCACAATACACCGCTGCACGATGGTGCTGTGATCATCAGAAAGAACAGGGTGGTATCAGCGACATGTTATCTTCCTCTCTCAGCAAATGATTCCATAAACAAGGAGCTTGGAACAAGACACAGAGCCGGAATCGGAATCAGTGAGGTGTCTGACAGTATGACGCTCATAGTATCGGAGGAGACGGGATCTATATCGATAGCTCAGGGCGGTGAATTGTTCAGAAATCTTGACAGCGAGGGTGTCCGCAGACATCTTCAGACTCTGTGCAAGGAGTACAGTGAAAAGAGATATCACAGAGCATCGGGAGCACGCCCTATAAAGAAGAGAAGAAAAAGGGTAGTTATAGAGAACAAGAATAAGGCTTCCGGAAAGGAGGCTGATGACGATGAGAAATAATACAGAGAACAATGGAGATATCAGGAAGAATAAGCCAAAGATATATTCCAATCTGGGCTTGAAGCTATTGTCGGTGGTGTTGGGATTCCTTGTATGGCTGCTGGTACTCAATATAGACGATTCGGCGGTGACAAAGACCATAAGCAACATTCCTGTAACGCTTGTCAATACCGATGCCATCACAAGCCAGAATCAGTTATTTACCATAACATCAGGTGATAAGGTGGATGTGGTGATAAAGGGAAGAAAGTCTGTTATAAGCAATCTGGATGCTTCTGACTTTAAGGCAACCGCAGATATGTCCAAGATATCCATAACAAATGCGGTGCCGATAGCGGTAACGGCGAACAGCAACAGTATAGCAAAGAAGATCAGCATAACTGTTGTGGATAATGTGCTGTCTGTGGAGCTTGAGGCGGAGAAGTCGGTGTCAGTTCCGGTGAAAGTCGTCACAACAGGGGAGGTTGCCAGTGGATACACGGCCGGCAATAGTGTCGCAGCTCCAAACCTCATAACTGTTAAGGGCCCATCAAGTGTGGTTTCCAGTATAGACAGAGCTGAGGTGACGGTCGATATAAAGGATGCAAAGGATGATATAACGACCAATTGCACACCGTCATTTGTGACATCAGATGGTGAGAAGGTATCAGATGAGACACTGACATATGATGAGGTATCGATCGCGGTAACTGTACCGGTTTACAAGACGAAGAATATACCTATCAAGATCGCGGTTATAGGCGAGCCGGCAGATGGATATGCAGTATCACAGATAACATTTGTACCGGAGACTATAGATATAGGTGGCGATGCGGCGGTAATTAAGGATATACAGCAGTTGGAGATCAATGATGTGGATGTCAGTGGATGTACAGAGGACGTTGAGACAACACTTGATGTATCAAAGTATCTTCCGGATGGCGTGGTGGTTACAAAGGAAAGTGCTTATGTGAATGTTAAGGTTGCCATAGAAAAGATGGTCACGAGGAATATCGCTATAAAGACATCCGATATCAAGCTCAATAACAAACAGAGCGATTATAGATATGAGCTGGTGATAAAAGAGAACAGCGTTGCGATAAAGGGAATGTCCAGTGCAGTTTCCAAGATCACAGCTAAGAGCTTCCATCTTGCAATTGATGCGTCCGAATTGTCATATGGTGAAAATACCATAACGCTGGATATACCAGATGGAAGCAGCTATACAGTGCAAGGCTCCTGCACAGTCACAGTTAAGGTGACATCGACAGGACAGTAGATCAGTTAAAGGTAACACAGAGGAGGCGGTTATCATGAGTGACAATGCAGATATGAAGTCAGAGAAGATAAATGAACTCAGAAAGATAGTTGAGGAATCTGATAATATTGTATTCTTCGGAGGCGCCGGGGTGTCTACAGAGAGTGGTATTCCAGATTTTAGAAGTGTGGATGGATTGTATAATCAGAAGTACAAATATCCACCAGAGACAATAATCAGCCACAGCTTTTATCTGAGAAATCCAGAGGAGTTCTACAGGTTTTATAAGGACAAAATGATATTTGCAGATGCAAAGCCGAACAAAGCCCATCTGAAACTGGCAGAGCTTGAGAGAGAGGGAAAACTCAAGGCTGTCATAACACAGAATATCGATGGACTCCACCAGATGGCGGGCAGTAAGAATGTCATAGAGCTGCATGGATCAGTTCACAGAAATTATTGTGAAAGATGTCATGCGTTTTACAATCTGGACTACATAGTGAATTCAGATGGTGTACCTAAGTGTGAGAAGTGTGGCGGCACAGTAAAACCTGATGTTGTGCTGTACGAGGAGGCTCTGAATGACGAGAATATGTCAGATGCTCTCAGGTATATATCGGAGGCGGATACGCTGATAATTGGCGGAACCTCACTTGTGGTATACCCGGCAGCAGGGCTTGTCAGATACTTTAGGGGCAGGAAGCTTGTAGTCATCAATATGTCTCCGACACAGTCGGATGCAAATGCTGATCTTCTTATTGCGGATAAGATCGGTGATGTGCTTGGCAGTCTGTAAGAATGATGAGAAGGCATGGAGAAGGCATGTCTGATATAAATACAATATGGAGGGTGATTTATGTATTTTGAGAAATCGAAAGGCTTCCCGAAGGATTTCCTATGGGGCAGTGCATCTGCCGCATATCAGGTTGAGGGAGCATGGAATGAGGACGGAAAAGGACCATCCAACTGGGACGAGTTCGTGAGGATCCCGGGCAAGACATTCAAGGCAACTACCGGAGATAAGGCTGTGGATCACTACCACAGATATAAAGAAGATGTGGCTCTCATGGCGGAGATGGGACTGAAGACATACAGATTCTCAATATCCTGGCCGAGAATAATACCTGACGGCAACGGTGAGGTCAATGAGAAGGGGCTTCAGTTCTATGATGATCTTATCAACGAGCTTGTAAAGAATAATATAGTTCCTATGGTGACCGTGTATCACTGGGATATGCCACAGGCACTTGAGGAGCAGTATCACGGATGGGAGAGCAGACGAATAGTCGATGATTTCGTCAGATACGCAAAGGTTTTGTTTGAGAGATACAGTGACAGGGTAAAGCACTGGATAATCATGAATGAGCAGAATGTATTTACAGGTCTTGGCTGGAATGCCGGAATGCACCCACCAGGAAAGGTTGATGACCAGAAGATGTTCTATCAGGTAAACCACCATGCATTCATGGCACACGCAAAGAGCGTTATAGCGCTCAAGGAGATCTGTCCGGATGCAAAGGTCGGTTCATCATTCGCATTTACTCCAGCGTATGCATTTGACAGAAAGCCGGAGAATGCCATGGCGAAGATGGATTACGATGATCTTGAGAACTTCTACTGGATGGATATGTATGCATATGGCCGATATCCAAGAGCTGCAAGGGCGTACCTTGAGAGCAAGGATCTGATGCCGGTTATAGAAGATGGAGATGACGAGACCCTGAAGAAGGCTGCCTCCCTTATCGATTTCATGGGTGTAAATTACTACAGAACATGTGTTGCAGAGTACAATCCGATAGATGGAGTTGGCGCTACACATGAGATGAACACCACAGGCAAGAAGGGTACCGCAAAGGTGCAGGGAGTTCCGGGACTCTACAAGAATCCTGCAAATGAATTCCTTCCTACGACAGACTGGGATTGGACCATCGATCCGATGGGACTTCGCATGTGCTGCAGACAGATAACATCGAGATATGATCTTCCTATAGTCATATCTGAGAATGGCCTCGGCGCATTTGACAAGTTTGAGGATGGTGAGATCCATGATCCGTACAGGATAGATTACCTGAAACATCACATAGAGGAGCTCAAGAAAGCGTGTGATGATGGCTGTCGTGTCCTGGCATACTGCACATGGTCTTACACAGATCTTCTCAGCTGGCTCAACGGATATCAGAAGAGATACGGATTTGTGTATGTGGACAGAGAAGAGGACGAGAACAGTGGAACTCTGAACAGATACAAGAAGGATTCTTATTATTGGTACAAACATGTTATAGAGACCAATGGTGAGGAGCTGTGATAATAGAATAATATCAGAACAGGGAGAACCGGCACATAAGTGCTGGTTCTTTTTCGTACTAAAGTTATTCATTTAGCATTTAATTTTTAAAACTAGCCGTTTGGCTAGTTTACTAAAAAACCCAGTGTATTATAATTATTTGTTATGTTGATGGCAATATCTGGCAGTAACTGCCAGGGATTAAAGACAGGAGGAAAGGGATAATTATGAAATCAAAGAAATTGATAACTGGGTTGATTATGGCATGTATATTGGCTGTAGTGATTATTGCGGGAAAGAACTCTGTGAAGGTGCAGGCCGCGGATGGGGATGTGGCAATTGTGACAGATGGCAATGGTGATGAGATCGGATCATATGTTACACTGGCTGATGCATTTGCAGCCGCACAGAATGGCTATACAATATGTATAATTAGTGATATATATGATCCTTCGGCTTCTATAGGATACAATGATGGTGAACGTAATAAACATATCATTATAGATCTCAACAGTAAAAGTGTCACTTTGCAGATGATGAATTTTGATTATTCGTTATACGTGAAAAACGGAACATTAAATTGCGGTATCACAAATGGAAGTGTTGGATTTACTAATGCTATGCTGACTTTGTCAAATGTAAAATTCATTACGGATGATATCAATTGGATGACAAAAGATGGAATCTGTCTGAATAATGGCTCAAATGTGACGCTCAACGGTTCACAGTGTTGGTTTGAAAAACTTGAGATGGATACAGACTGTGTATTTACGGTACAGAACAGTGACGGACTTAGCAACTTTGGGCATATTGCAGATGGATTTGACGGTGTGAAGGAGTTTGTACCAGAGGGACTTTCTGTAGAAGGAACGACAATCATTGATGATGAGACAGGAGCCAAGGCTAAGGATTTTATTCTCCGTTACCGCAGCTTGTCGGATGATGCAGATGTCGCTGTCAGCATTGCTCCAAAATCGTATGTGTACGATGGAAAAGAAAAGAAACCTGCGGTTACGGTTTCTTATGGCGGAAAGACTCTGACAGAGGGAAAAAGTTACTCATGTGTATATGCGGATAATATTGATGCGGGAACAGCTACAGTTACTATCAAGGGTGAAAATACCATGCATGGACAGATCGTGGAAGAGTTCACAATAGATAAGGCAAAGCAGAAGGCACCTACAGGTTTGGCCGCAACGGCAGAGACTGTGGATGGGAAAAATGATGGCCAGATATCTAATCTGAAGATGTCAATGGAATATAGTGTTGACAAGAGAAACTGGCTGGATTGCGAAAGCACGGTACTTAAGAAACTTGCAGATGGAAATTATTATGTGAGATATAAGGAGACCAAGAATTATTATGCGTCCCCTGCTGCAAAGGTAGTGGTAAAGAAGGGAAATGTACCAGCAACAAATGAACCGACTACAAATGAACCTTCAACGGAAAAACCAACGTCAAGTGAGCAGACGACAGAAAGACAGACAACGGAAAAGCCTACAACAGAGGAGATCACAACAGAGGAGCAGACAACGGAAGTGCAGTCGTCCGACGAGAAAACTGATGTGGCTTCAACAGAGGGAACAACGGCAGTAGTATCAAAGACGGAGTCAGGTGCTCCAAATACCGGAGATGATGGAAATGTGGCATTGATGCTCATAGTCATGATGACATGCTTATTAGGGGCTGCCGGGGTGGTAGTTTACCGTAGAGAGAAATAATTTAAAATAATAAAAAAATATTAGCACTCGGTGTTGACGAGTGCTAACAGGTGTGTTATATTATCATCAGACAGGGAAGTGATATTAAGGTATCAGTTCCCTGAAAGTTTAGTTTAGGAGGTAAACAGCTATGGAGATGGATAAATACACACGTAAATCGTTGGAAGTTGTAGAGAAAGCAAAAGAAAAAGCTCTGGAGTACGACAATCAGGAACTTACGCAGATGCACCTTTTGGCTGGCTTGCTTGAGATAGATGACAGTTTGATAGCCAAGATATTTGAGAAGATGGGCGTGAATGTTACTGGTGCCGTGAATGCGGTGGAGGATAAGCTGGCAAGGTTGCCGAAGGTCAGCGGTGGCAATATGTATGCCGGAAATAACTTCTCAAAGGCTCTCATCCAGGCAGAGAAGGAAGCAAAGCAGATGGGCGACACATATGTGTCTGTTGAGCATTTGTTCCTCGGCATGGTGGATAAGGCTGATTCGGATATCAAGGAGCTTCTTAAAGGCTGGGGAGTTAGCAGGAATGCATTCCTCAAGGAGCTGGCAGAGATTAGAGGTAACCACAAGGTGGACAGCGATGATCCGGAGAGCTCATATGAGGCTATGGAGAAGTTCGGATATGATCTGGTCGAGAGGGCAAGACAGCAGAAGCTTGATCCGGTAATAGGACGTGACGCTGAGATACGAAATGTGATCAGGATCCTGTCAAGGAAGACAAAGAACAATCCGGTGCTCATTGGTGAGCCTGGTGTAGGTAAGACTGCGGTTGTAGAGGGACTTGCACAGAGGATACTCAGAGGTGATGTACCAGAGGGACTTAAGAACAAGAAGATATTTGCACTTGATATGGGAGCTCTTGTGGCCGGTGCCAAGTACAGAGGTGAATTCGAAGAGAGACTTAAGAATGTCCTTGATGAGGTGAAGAAGTCTGAGGGTGAAGTGATCATGTTCATCGATGAGCTGCACACCATTGTAGGAGCAGGTAAGACTGACGGTGCAATGGATGCGGGCAACATGCTTAAGCCTATGCTTGCCAGAGGTGAGCTGCATTGTATAGGTGCCACAACACTTAATGAGTACAGACAGTATATAGAGAAGGATGCGGCTCTTGAGAGACGTTTCCAGCCGGTTATGGTGGATGAACCAACAGTTGAAGATACAATATCTATCCTTCGAGGAATCAAGGAGAGATACGAGGTGTTCCATGGAGTTAAGATATCAGATGGTGCCCTTGTAAGCGCAGCGGTTCTTTCCAACAGATATATAACAGACAGATTCCTGCCGGATAAGGCCATAGATCTTGTTGATGAGGCGTGTGCCATGATCAAGACAGAGCTTGATTCAATGCCTGTTGAAGTGGATGAGATCACACGTAAGATAATGCAGCTGGAGATTGAGGAGACAGCCCTTAAGAAGGAGGAGGATAATCTGTCAAAGCAGAGACTGGCAGACCTTCAGGCTGAACTGGCAGAACTCAAGGATCAGGCAAATTCCCTGAAAGCAAAGTGGGAGAACGAAAAGGCTGCAGTTGAGAAGATAAGGATCCTCAAGGAAGAGATGGAGCAGGTCAAGGCTGATATTCAGGATGCACAGAGAAATTATGATCTGAACAAGGCAGCAGAGCTTCAGTATGGTAAGCTTCCAGCGATCCAGAAAGAGCTTGCAGAGGCTGAGTCCACAGCTTCAGATAAGGAGAGGGAGCTTGTCCATGAGGTAGTTTCAGAAGATGAGATATCGAAGATCGTATCCAAGTGGACAGGAATTCCTGTTGCAAAGCTTACTGAGAGCGAGAAGAGCAAGACCCTCAATCTTGCCAGCGAACTTAAGAAGAGAGTTGTAGGTCAGGATGAAGCCGTTGACTATGTCAGCGATGCGATCATCAGATCAAAGGCGGGAATAAAGGATCCTAGCAAACCGATAGGTTCATTTATCTTCCTTGGACCAACCGGTGTTGGTAAGACAGAGCTTGCAAAAAGTCTTGCAGCGGCATTGTTTGACAATGAGCAGAACATGGTTCGTATTGATATGAGTGAATACATGGAAAAGCACAGTGTGTCAAGACTTATAGGAGCGCCTCCGGGATATGTAGGTTATGATGAAGGCGGTCAGCTGACAGAGGCTGTTCGTAGAAAGCCATATTCGGTTGTCCTCTTTGATGAGATAGAGAAGGCACATCCGGATGTGTTCAATGTACTCCTTCAGGTGCTTGATGATGGACGTATCACGGATTCTCAGGGCAGAACTGTCGACTTCAAGAATACGATCATCATCATGACATCCAATATCGGCGGTGCGGATATCGCAGCTGCCGGCGGAGAGATCACAGATGAACTGAAGAATGACGTAATGGCTCAGCTTAAGAGCAGATTCAGACCTGAGTTCCTGAACCGTATCGATGAGATAATCACATTCAGGGCACTGTCAAAGGACAACATCAGTGGTATAGTTGATCTTCTCATGGCAGATCTAAACAGCAGACTGGCGGACAGAGAGATCACGATCAAGCTTACGGAGAGCGCAAAGCAGCACATCATCGATCAGGGATATGATCAGGTGTATGGCGCAAGACCGCTCAAGAGATATCTGCAGAAGAATGTGGAGACACTGGTTGCAAAGATGATACTTGCAGGCAGCGTAAGCACACAGTCGGCTATAGTGATAGATTATGACGGCACTGAGCTGAGGGCAGAGAATGAAAAATAAAATATTCACAACAGAGAGCATGTGCGCTATTATGAAAAGGAATAATATTACATTTTTGACATTATTTGTAAGAAAATATTAGTAGTTTATTACCTGGTTTCATTTAATAATATACGTGTTTACTGGATGTAATAATTGACACGGGTCTGAACCAAGGATATATTATATGGTTTGGATCCGTGTATTTTTATGTATATTTAATAAGGGATAAATGTGTGGATTGTTTAGATAAGCTGTATTATGTTATACTTATTGGTGCAGCTACATTCGCAGTGTAATGAGGAGAAAAGAGTGAGTACACAGATTGTTAAAATGAAAATAATGGAACTGGATAATTACTATTTTATCGCGAGGCCATGTGTGGATATAGCAGATCAGAAGGTGCAGGATCTGGTGGAGAAAGCTGATGAGCATGATTTGGACTTTGTTGGTATAGTATATGAGAATGTCGGACTGCCAGAGGGAGTGACATACGATAAGGAATTATTCCTTGGGAAGGATCCGGCATATGTTATGCTCGTGAGGAACATAGGCGCTGGATTATATAGTAAGGGGTTTATAGAAAAAAAACATCTGGAGATTGGCGGCTCTGATGAGCTGTTTCCGGATATTTATCTGTTGTGGCAGGTGTTCACGAGCGCAGGCAGGGCGATGTGTGTAAGTGCAGCCATATGTGAAAAAGTTTATCGGGATACGGTATGGATAGATGACAGTCAGATAGCATTTACTGTAAACAGAGCATATGACAGGATAAAGGATATGCTCATGACTGACTGGGAAGTGTGGCAGAAGTGGAAGGGATATTATTCATCTCAGAGATGGGCATGCTATTATGAATTGCTGCACTGGATGACGGAAGATGTTGGCTGGGAATTTGCAGAGAGAATGGCTGTGGAGTTCCACAGAAGCTATGAAAACGATGAAATAGATGAGAAACTGTTCTCTCTGGAGGAGCGGTCAAACCTTTATAATCTTGCCAAAGATCCGGGATATGTAAAAAGATTTTACCTTGGAAAAGTTATCCTGGATAAGAGAGTATATGACTGTAAGAACAAGGTAAATGATCTTGAAAAGGTTGTAGCTGAAAAAGACAGGATGATGCAGGCACAGAGGGAATCGTATGAACAGCGACTGGCAAAGAAGCAGGCGGAGCACGAGGAAATGTGCAGCGGACTGGAGCAGCAGAGACTGCTGGAGCTTGAACAGCAGAAACAGAAATATGAATCATCAGTCACATTCAAGGCTGGCCGGGTGATAATGTTTATTCCTTCGGGCATTAAGAGGTTAGTGTTCAGAATGATGAAAAAAGAGTAATCAGTAATATGTTATGGGAAATAGCGTGACATATGAGGAGAGAATGCATGGCAGTAGATGTATCTATAGTTGTAGCTATATATAATGCGGAAGAATATATTGACAATTGTCTCGATATGCTGACGAGACAGACACTGAAGAATATAGAGATAATATGTGTTGATGACGGGTCTGTGGATGGATCCCTAGAAAGGCTTCAGGCCTACAGCAGCAGGGATGAGCGTATAAGAGTGTTCACCGAGGAGAATAAGGGCGCTGGAGCAGCAAGAAACCGCGGACTTACAGAGGCGACTGGCAAGTACATGTTATTCCTGGATTGTGATGACTTCTTTGAACCGGATATGGTGCAGCTGGCATATGAGAAGGCTGAGGAGCAGGGAGCAGAAATCGTTATATACAAATCAGATCAGTACAATATGGACTCTGGCGAATTTGTATATGAGAACTGGGCTATGATAGAATGGGCACTTCCACCATATGAACCGTTCGGTTACAGACAGATATCGACCAATATATTTAAGGCATTTGTCGGATGGGCGTGGGATAAGCTTTATCTAAGAGAGTTTGTAGCTAAGAATGATCTGAAATTTCAGGAACAGCGTACCACCAATGATGCACTCTTTGTATTCAGCGCTCTGGTGCTTGCAGAGAAAATATCAACGGTTAGAAAGATACTTATCCATAGAAGAGTAGACACTGCGGATTCTCTTTCGAAGACCAGAGAAAAATCTTGGGATAACTTCTACAGGATGCTGCTTGCCCTCAGACAGTTCCTTAAGGACAGAGAAAAGTGGAATGAACTTGAGAAGGATTTTGTCAATTATGCATTACATTTTTCACTCTGGAATTACAATACACTGGCTGAGCCTACAAAAACAAAACTCAGAAATAAACTGGTGTCAGAGTGGTTTGAAGAGCTGGGTATAAGGCAGAGACATAAGGAATATTTCTACGATGAATATGAATATTCACAGTATGAAGCAATGTTAAAGCTGCAGGATACACCGTGAAATAAATAAAGTGGCACAGTATAATAGCTTAAAAATATGCAAAAAGGCTGTTTGGTGTTGAAAAAGATCAGACATAGAGGATATAATATAAAATATTAAATTATGACGGAGGTAATATAGATGTTCAGTTTTGACGAGATTACAAAAGTAGATCCTGAGATAGCAGCCGCTATGACAGATGAGCTTAACAGACAGAATAACAACCTGGAGCTTATCGCATCTGAGAATATTGTATCAAAGGCAGTTATGGCAGCCATGGGCAGCCACCTTACAAACAAGTATGCAGAGGGTTATCCTGGAAAGAGATATTACGGCGGATGCCAGTATGTAGATGTTGTAGAGGATCTTGCAAGAGAGAGAGCAAAAGAGCTGTTTGGATGCGAGTACGTTAATGTACAGCCACATTCGGGTGCACAGGCTAACATGGCAGTGTTCTTCGCTATCCTTAATCCTGGCGATACATTCATGGGTATGAATCTTGATCACGGCGGACATCTCACACACGGTTCACCGGTCAACATGTCTGGAAAGTATTTCCACTGTGTTCCTTACGGTGTAAACGATGATGGATTTATAGATTATGATAAGGTGCTTGAGATCGCAAAGGAGTGCAAGCCAAAGCTCATCGTGGCAGGTGCTTCAGCATACGCCAGAGCGATAGATTTCAAGAGATTCAGAGAGATAGCAGATGAGGTCGGAGCATACCTCATGGTGGATATGGCACATATCGCAGGTCTTGTGGCAGCAGGTCTTCACATGAGTCCTATCCCATATGCACACGTAACAACTACCACAACTCACAAGACACTCCGCGGACCTCGTGGCGGAATGATCATGTGCAGCAATGAGATCAATGAGAAGTTTAACTTCAACAAGGCAGTATTCCCTGGAATCCAGGGTGGCCCTCTTATGCATGTCATAGCCGGTAAGGCAGTATGTTTTAAGGAGGCACTCACACCTGAGTTCAAGGCATATCAGGAGCAGGTCGTAAAGAATGCAGCAGCCCTTGCTAAGGCTCTTATGGCAAGAGGATTTGACATAGTATCAGGCGGTACAGACAATCACCTCATGCTTATGGATCTCAAGAGACTTGGCCTTACAGGTAAGGAAGTTGAGAAGCTCCTCGATGAGGTTCATATCACAGCCAACAAGAACACAGTTCCAAATGATCCTAAGTCACCATTTGTCACAAGCGGTATAAGACTTGGAACTCCTGCAGTTACAACAAGAGGTGCAGATGAGGCTGATATGGATACCATTGCCGAGGCAATCAAGGCAGCAGTTCTCGATCATGACAAGGAGAGAGCAGAGGCGCTTGTAAAGAGTATTGTTGAGAAGTATCCATTATATGAATAATTAGTCCAGTATGGATAATTAGTTCGTAATAGTCGCAATAAGATACTGCAGTATACGAATAGAGTACGTGATTATATCGGCGGCACGGATTTCCGTGCCGCTTTTTTGAAACGGGGATTCACTGGAGAAGATATGAAAAAAAAGAAAGTGATTGCGTCGATTGTCGCTGTGTGCTTCAGCTTAGCCTTGTTGTCAACCTGGGTGATGATATTCGGTTGTATGAAGAGGGGAGAACAGGAGTTACACGCAAATACATCAGTGGAAATACCAGATATGTCATCTATACCCGGATGCGTTCAGAATGGTGGTCAGTTGATGTACAGGGGTAACATTTATAAGTATGATCCGGCAAATATAAATATACTTTTTATGGGCATTGATGCCAGAGGCGAGGATGAGAGCATCGGACAGGCGGACATGCTTGCGCTGGTGGTTATCAATACAGAAAAAGATACGGTGAAATGCATATGTATAAATAGAGATAGCATAGGACCGGTTGTGATATACGATATTTCCGGTAAAGCTGCAACAACGAAGAATGTCCAAATAGCTTTGGCATATTCCTACGGGAAAAGTCAGTCTGAAGGACGGGAACTTGAGGTGGATACGGTGTCAAAATTGTTACATGGCATTCCGATACATGGAAGTGTTTCCGTAGATATTGATGGCATAGGCGGCATAAATGAACTTGTCGGGGGAATTACCCTGACTGCGCTGGAAGATGTGCCGAAAGCCGGAATTGTGAAGGGCGAAGAAGTCACTCTTAACGATGAACAGGCCATGTATTATGTCACTGAAAGAGACAGCGCCTCTACGGATATAGGAACAAATGAGAATAGAATGTCAAGACAGAAACAGTATATATCGGCGTGGTGTGATGCAGTACAGCAGCAGATAAAAAAGAATCCTTTTAAGATATTCAAAATGTACGATAGTGTACAGGGATACGTGGATACTGATATTTCTCGAAATAGTATGCTTTACCTTGCAAAAGTGCTTAAAAGAGTGCAATTTGGTGAGGGGGATATATATATGGTGTCAGGCGATTACGAGAGAGAAAATTATTATGATAAATATCTTATAGATGAAGATAAACTTACAGAGATGATGATTGAAACTTTTTACAGAAAAACGGAGTAGATGATATGTCAGATCTACAAGAACAAAGAGAGTTGGAAAGACGCCTTTCGGAGGCTATTGCTCTTGCTCAGTCAATAGTTGAGGAAAATAGCAGAGAAAATAGCAGCACAAATAGCAATAATGAAAGCAGTGCTGCTCCAGCGGATGATGATACAGTGGACAGCAAACGTGAGCCTGGTCCACATCGCAGAGTAAATAAAACGTCATGTAAACTAGTATGGAAGATCGTGTTTGCAATCTCGGTATTTGCAGTACTAGTCTGTGTATGTCTTGCTGTGCGGTATGTGAGAGGACACAATAGAAGTCTCAGAGCAGAGAACAGACTTAGGACATACGTGGATAGAGGTACAGATACATCAGACGGCCCGGAAAGTGCAGAAGGAAATGCCGGATCAGGGCAGACAACAAATGGGAACTATCCGGAGTTGGATGTTAATTTTGCTGGCCTGAAAACTCAGAATGGTGATATATGTGCATGGATATATATACCGGGGACAGACGTTGACTATCCTGTTTTGCAGGGAAGCGATAATGCGTATTATCTCAACCATGATGCATATGGTGAATACAGTCCTGACGGTTCTATATTTGTTGATGCAGGGAACAATTTGGATTTTGAAGATTTTGATACAATAATATATGGTCACAATATGTCTACCGGTACAATGTTTAAGACTCTTCATAATTATGAGGATGACTCTTTCTGGGAAAGCAACAGGAATGTATATATATATCTTCCAGACCGGGTTATGAGATACGAAGTTTTTGCCGCCTATAGAACAAATGACAGGCATATACTCACGTATAATGATTTCTCGGACAAAGAGGTCAGAAAAGAATATCTTCTAAATATAAAATCTGAAAGGTTTGATGAGGGTATTGTCAAAAATGACCAAAATATAGATATAGACAGCAGACTTTTGACACTTTCAACATGTTGTGGAATGGATGGAAAAAGATGGCTGGTTCAAGCTGTCAAGATTGATGAAATACCGGTTGAAAATCGATGAATAACCATTAAAATGTTAATTTGCACAATTGACGGTATTTTTTTTAGATGGTATTATGTGAGAAGATTAAGGCATCAGGGAGTTGCCTTAGGAGGAGAAGGAGTGAAAAGGTTATGAAAAAGGTTATGACACATATGATTAGAAGGATATTTTCAAGAAAAAGACTTGCTGTATATGCAATGACCATGGTTATGCTGTTAGGATTTGGAATTACGGCTATGGCTAATGAGAGTCCGGAGCATGATTTTGGAACAGATTCGTCGCATATACTGCTTTCGGAGCCAGATACATCCATAGAGGATATAGATGATCTGGTGATGGGATATGATCCTGCAGGTGTTCTCGGAGATAGTACCCTTAAGGGTTTCTCAACCCTTGCGGTATTCTCTGTAACGGCCGTTGATGATTATGATTTTTCAAATTTGGAGACAACAAAGATAAGAGGTGCAGCCATAACCTCGGATATGACAGTTCAGGTGAGATTTCTCCCAACAGATGGAGCGTGGGAGAAACTTAGTTTTGAGGTCGTTGACGGTACGGTCAATGTGAAACTGCCATCAGAGGGTCAGCTTGCAATATTTGTCAAAGACGAAGTAGATATCAAAGACGACGATGGGGATGGCAATTCGACGACGAAGCCGACAACAGAATCTGGTACGGATGGTAATGTTGATCCGGGAAAGGCTCCACAGACAGGTGACAGACTTCCGTTTTATATAGTCATTGGAGTGATGGCCATTATCTCAGCTGTTGTTTCATTTAAGAAGATAAGAAAATAGAACAATGTATTACATAGGGCTTTCAGTTATGGTCTGCAATAGACATCATCAAGATGCATTTTGTAGATTATGACTGAAAGCCTTTTGTTTGTTTGGTGTTAAGTCAAATAGTTAAGTCAAAAGCTCATAAAAACAATTGAATATGATATTGATTTTTGGTAGAATTTTCTATAAATAGGGCTGTTATACGACCAAGAAAGGCGGGAGTGAATTATGAGAAAAGGAACTGGTAAACGAGTGATCGCATTCTTCATGGCGTTTATTATGGCATTGTCCGTAATATTCCAAAGTGATATGGCGATTGGAGGATTTGCAAAGGTGCTTGCTGCAGACACGGGAGGTATAGCCACTCCAACGGATGCGGACAGCGAAGCACAGCTTGCAGATACGGGGGCGATAGACCTCAATGCGGATGGATATTACGCATATCTTAAGAATTTGCCTAATGGCAAGATATATACGGGAAATGCGATTAAGATAGACAGTAATATCGGTGTAAAGAAAGTGGGAGATACATCGGGAACAACCGCATTGTCATCGACCCTTTACACGATAAGTTATGAGAACAATGTCAATGCGGGTACTGCGACAGCGATCATAACGGGTAAGCCGGATATGAACTGTACAGGTACTCTTACGGTTACGTTTACGATCAGGCCCAAGACAATATCAACTGCGGGCTGGTTCTATGTAGGCGGAACTGATGCGTCAAATAAATACAGTAACAGTACATCGAAGTATTACACATATCAGGCACAGGGTGTTGTTCCAAAGATATATGTAAGATCATCTGCGAATGGTCCATTTCTCACTGAAGGCGTGGATTATCAAGTTGAATATTGGAATGTGGATCGGGCAGCAGATATAGAGAGGGAACATATGGGCAATGGCCCATTTGCGATTGTCGAATCAACAAAGAACAGCAATTATGCTATAGGTGGCAGCAATGGATATTTTGATATCTTTTATGGGATAAATGCTGCAGATCTTGAAACACAGACTACTATAAGTCTTGAAGGTGAGAGCTTTGTGTATACTGGTAAGCCGATAAAACCTAAAGTTGAGGTTATAGATAAGACCAATAACAAAAAACTCTATAGCGTTGAAGATACCAACAAAGAAGATTATGAATATAAAGTTGAATATTCAAACAATACGAATCCAGGCACAGCAACTGTCACGATAACGGGTCATCCAAATAGATTTCAGGGATCCGTGACCAAGACATTCACGATCCTCAACTCTGGAAGTAATGTTAAGAATATTGCAGATGCAGACGCTGTTGTAACGGATGAATTCACATATGATGGCGAGGACAAGACGCCGGAGCCAGTGGTTACATACAAGGGAACTACGCTTGTAAAAGACAGGGATTACAAGATTGCATATTATACAGATAATATAAATGCAACTACAGCTAAGAAAAAGGCAAGCGTTACTATTTCAGGTTTGAATTCATTTACAGGTTCAAAGACGATCCAGTTTGATATTGCACCGAAGTCGATAGACACTCTTAACATAAGTATATCTGATGCTGTATACAATACTGCAAATAATATAGCTATGGCGGTTGTGCCAACAGTAAAGATCACGGATCCTGTTCTCGGGACAACCCTGTCAACTGGTGATGGAGATTACTTCTTGGATTTTTCCGAATATAGAACAGAGAAAAACTACAATGTCGGTGAACACAGCTTTAAATTGACTATGTATAATAACTACACAGGTTCAAAGATATGCACATTCAATACGGTGGCAACAAGTATTGCGCCTGCAGTGATCACAGTGGAGCCGGTGGAGTATACGGGGGCAGAGGTTAAGCCTGTGCCATCTAAGGTAACGTTCAGCAATACAACACTTGAGAAGGGTGTTGATTACGAGATCACGGGTTATAAGAATAATGTGGAGCTGGGCAGTTCAGCCATAATCACCATAACAGGTAAAGGCAATTTCAAGGGCACGGCTATGGGTACATTTACGATCAAGACGAGCAAGATCGGAATGACAGACGTTACAATTCCAGATATAGGGAAAATGGCATATACTGGTTCTCAGATAAAACCAGATATAACGCCTACATATGATGGCAGGAATTTGGTTGAGGGAACCGATTACACGGTCACATATGGTGACAACCTCTCACCAAAGGACACTGGTTCTGTAACATTTGTCGGAAAAGGCGACTATGCGGGAACCGTGACCAAGACTTTCAAGATCGTTGCAAAGGATATAAGTGCGAATGATGTCATATTAACTAGAAATAAAGTTAATTATGAATATACAGGTTCACCGATTGATCCTGATATAACGGTCACATATAACGGAATCGTTCTGGAAAAGGGTGTAGATTACAAGGTGATGAATCTGTACACTGAACCAGGAACATATAATATGGTCATCAGCGGAGCGGCAGGATCAACTCCGTATTTTACGGGTATGAGAATTTTCCAGATAACCATCACCGCACCAGCGGGAGAGATGGCTGATCTGGAGTACGCCCCAATTCCTGATCAGTACTATGCCGGTAAAGCGATAACTCCAACACTTACAATCAAGAAAGGGGATTACACTCTTCAGCTTGATAAGGATTATGTTATAAAATCAATAACAGGAAATACAGAAGTAGGTGTTGCAACTGTTGAGATAGAAGGAACAGGATCTTACAGCGGCACAAAGAGTCTCGAGTTTAACATTGTTCCAAAACCTATTGAGGACTGTACGATAACAGGAATAGAGGATACACAGTATGAGATGGGGGCAGCGATAGAACCTGCGGTCACAGTGAAGAATGGAACGGTAGAGCTTGTTCAGGGACGAGATTATACGTTAGCATTTAACAATAATATAGATGTCTCAGATAGCGCTGAGGTGGTAATCACAGCAAAGAGTTCAAACTACACAGGCGATGCGACTAAGATTTTCAAGATTACACCAGTGTCAATTACAGCAGCCGGAAATGGTGTCAGCATAACAAATGCAGATGCTACACAGGAGTATACAGGAACTGACATTGAACCAGAGATCAAGATAACAAGATATTATAATAGGAAGATTTACACTCTGGAGCAGGGCAAGGATTATACTGTAGTTTATGAAAATAACAGAGAGGTTACAGGATCTGGAGACAGAGCCTCGATCACAGTAACCGGTACAGGCAACTTCAGCGGACAGACAGTTATAAGATTTGAGATTTCAAAGAGAAGCATAAGTTCATGTGCAGTGGAGTCGGTTCCGGATCAGCAGTGGACAGGCTCTGAGATAAAGCCGGATGTCGCAGTCTATAATGGCATAATAAAGTTGGAAAATGGCGGAGATTATGATGTAATTTACAGTGATAATACAGATGAAGGTGAAGCTTCATATACAGTTATCGGTAAGGGCGATCATTACACTGGAAGTGTTACAAAGTATTTCCGGATAACAAAGGAATTTATCAATATAGAAGACAATGACAAGATAGCCGTATCAAATATTGAAAATCAGACATATAGGTTCGGAGCTGCGATAACCCCGAATTTCACAGTAACTTATGACGGAGAAAAACTGACTGATAAAGAGGACTATACATATAGTTTTACAAATAATAAGAATGTGGGTACAGCGACACTTACAGTAACAGGTGTTGGAAGATTCAAAGGAACGCTTACATATACGTTCAATATACTTCCATATGATATATCAGGGGATACACTTGTTATTGATCAGAATGTGTTTGAGTACACAGGCACTCCTGCAGAGCCTCGACCAGTGTCCATAAAGTCCGGAAATAATGTGCTGGTAACAGATTTTACGGGCTTCACTGTATCATATAGTGATAATACAGAAGCAGGTACTGGAAGCGTTACAGTTACAGCAGGAACAACCGGGAACTTTATAGGCAGTCTCACACAGAGATTTACTATAGGTCAGCAATCAATAAATTCAGCCAAAATAACTGTGAATGATGTGACATACACAGGCGAGGCACAGACACCTGATGTCACGGTTACGCTGGCAGATGGAAGAGTTCTTTCGGCAGATGATTATACAGTCAAGTATAAGAATAACAGGGATGTAGGAACGGCAACAGTAATTGTCACCGCTGTTGAAGGTGGAAATTATACAGGCTCAGTCGAGGGATCGTTCAAGATTCAGGCAATAGATATTGCTGATGCAGTCATAACGGCTATAGAAGATCAGACCTACACAGGTTCTGCAATATGTCCTGACATTGAGGTTAAGTATGGAGACAAGATCCTTGCTGAGGGTGAGGACTATGTTGTGGATTCTTATACCGACAATGAGAATGTGTCAACAGTTTCAAAGAAAGCCTGCGTCACTATAAAAGGTAAGGGGATTTATGTGGGAACATGCAGTGCCAAGTTCAGCATTGTGCCTGCATCAATAGAAAATGCAGTGGTATCCGGATATTCAAAGAATGTGGAATACACCGGTTCTGCAATAACATTTACATCTCTGACAGTTAAGGTTGGAGAAAAGGTGCTCACAAGTTCTGATTACAAGGTGACATACAGCAACAATACTGATGTGACGACAGAGAAGACCCCGGCAAAGATTACAATAACAGCTGCGGGAAATTACACAGATTCAATAGTTGTTCAATTTGCTATAACTGCAAGAAACCTGGAGAATTGCAATATAAGTGACATCGAGGGACAGATATACACAGGAAAACAGGTTAAACCGGATGTGGAAGTTCGTGATGGAGCAAAGACTCTTGTAAAGGGTACAGATTATGATATAGAGTATTCAAACAATACTGAGGTGACGACAGAGGCTGGCGGTCTTGCTGTTGCAAAGATCATAGGTAAGGGCAACTATACAGGAGAAGTAAAGAAGACATTCTCAATCGCAAAAGAGATAATCGATATAAGCTCAGCAGTTGTGACGATCGCTGACGGCGGATCATTTATCTATAACTTTGGAGATGAGATAGAGCCAAAGGTGACTGTGAAGCTTGGTGACAAGGTACTTGATGCCGGTGCTTATACAGTCAGATACACAGATAATGTAAATGCTGGAAAGGCAACAATAACAGTCTCAGGAACCGGTGATTACAAGGGACAGACAGGAACAACGTTTGTTATCGAGCAGTACGACATAATATCAGCAGGCCTTGTACTTGAAAGTGACAGTTATACGTACAGCGGAAGTGAGATAAAGCCGGCGGTTAAGAGCATAACAGCAGGTAATAGGAAGATCACTCCTGGTTCAGACTTTGATGTAACATATAGCAACAACATAAAGAAGGGAACAGGAACTGTATCCCTTACAGCCAGAGCAAATACAAACTACAAAGGAACCGCAAGTGCGAAATTCACAATTGGCGCTGCAGATATAACATCAGCCCGCGTGACGGTTCCGGATGCACAGTATACAGGACTTCCGGTGAAGCCGGATGTAACGGTGGTACTTGGAACAAAGAAGCTTACAGAAGGTACAGATTATACAGTAGAGTTTGCAGACAACACGAGTGTTGGAACTGCGACAGTGACCGTCGCGGGTACCGGAAATTATGCGGGAACAGTCAATGCACAGTTCAAGATCACAGCAAAGTCTCTCAGCCTTGCAGTGGTGACAGCCAAGGATCAGACATACACAGGAAAGGCTCTTAAGCCTGTAGTTGCAGTGACACTTGATGGCAAGACGATCGCAGATACAGAGTATGATGTGACCTATTCATCAAACATCAACAAGGGCACCGCTACAGTCACAGTCACAGGAAAGAACAACTATACAGGCAGCAAGTCCGGAACATTTAAGATACTTGCAAAGGATATCGAAGAGTGTGATGTTTCAGACGTTGCGGATGTTGTTTATAACGGTAAGGCACAGACCCCTGAGATAACAGTAAAGAATGGGGATGTGGAGTTAAAGAGCGGAGTTGATTATGAGGCTGTATATAGCAACAATACAGACGTATCAACAACCGCCAAAAAGGCCGAGATAACTATCACGGGTCATGGCAATTACACAGGGCAGAAGATAGTTAGCTTTAATATAACCAAGGCTGCATTTGACGATGCGGTCATAACAGGAATACCTGAGAGCGAGGCATATACAGGAGACAGTATAATTCTGACAGGATATGAGGTTACTGTATCAGATGTTAAGCTCACAGAGAACAAGGATTACACAGTTTCATACAAGAACAATAAGGAAGTTGGAACTGCTACAGTCATATTTACTGGTGCAGGTAATTATGAAGGCAGCAGAGAGATGACATTTGATATCGTACAGAGAAATGTTGCAGATTGTCAGATTCCGGCAATACCTGGACAGAAGTGGACAGGCAAGCCGGTTGCCCCAGCGGTAACAGTCAAAAATGGCAGTGTATCACTGGTAAACGGTACGGATTACACGGTTGAGTATGTGAACAACACAGATGTGACAGACAAGGCTGAGGCGATCATCACAGGACAGGGCAACTACACAGGTAGTATCACAGTGTACTTCTCAATCTCAAGAAGTATAGTGAGCATAAGCACTGCGACAATATCAGCGATCCGGACACAGACATATGCGATGGGTGCTGAGATAAAGCCGTCAGTGAACGTTGTATATGACGGAATGGAGCTTACTGAGGACAAGGATTACACGGTTTCATATGCGAACAACATAGATGCCGGAACCGCTGAGGTTACAGTAACCGGAATTGGATATTATTCAGGATCAAAGACCGTAAGCTTTGTGATAGAGCCTCTCGATGTGAGCAAAGGAAGTGTAAAACTTGAGTCTGATTCATTTGTATACAATGGAAAGGCTCAGATACCGGTGGTGACCGGTATAGAGATCGGTTCAGATGTGCAGATAACAGACATGAGTTCATTTGATGTGGCATATGCGGACAATATCAATGTTGGAACAGCAAAGATTACACTCACAACGAAGGACAATACAAACTTTAAGGGTAGTGTGACAGCAAACTACAGAATAACAGAGGCTGACATTTCTACGGCTATTGCGGTGGCAGAGACTGCGGTATATCAGGGAACAGCACTGAAACCTGCAGTTAAGGTTACACTTGGCGGTGTTAATCTGGTGGATGGAAAAGACTACGAGGTGGCATACAGCAGCAATGTAAATGTCGGAAAGGGCAAGGCGGTTATAACTGGTGCCGGCAATTACAAGGGCCAGCTCACAGTTTCATTCGACATTACAGCGAGATCGCTGAAAGGTGCAGATGTGCAGATAGCTGATCAGGTCTACACAGGAAAGGCACTCACGCCAAAGCCGGTTGTTACACTGGCAGATAAGACACTGGTTCAGGATGTTGACTATACAGTCACATATGAGAAGAATGTAAATGCCGGAACAGCAAATGTGATAATCGCAGGTGCAGGCAATTACAAGGACAGTGTTAAGGAATCATTCAAGATAGCAGCGGCCGATATAGGAAAAGCTGAGGCATCAGCTATCGCTGATCAGGTGTATACAGGAAGCGAGATCACACCGGATGTTCAGGTAACTACAACATCAGGGAGGGTGCTCGCAGCCGGAGTAGATTACGAGATCACTTATACAGGTAATGTGAACGTGACTACTGAGGCCGCTCTGGCCCAGGCGGTTATCGCAGGTAAGGGTAATTATACGGGAACACTCAAGGCTGCATTTGCGATCATTCCAAAGAATATCGCGGGTGTATCGGTGAGCGGATACAGCGAGTCAGTGACATACACAGGTTCGGATGTGGAATTTGGCAATATCATAGTGACTGATGATAATGATGTACTTACAGCTGGTGTGGACTACACTATAAGCTACATTGGTAACAAGTCAGTTACAACCGATGATGGAACATATTTCACGGTGACGGGTAAGGGAAATTATACCGGCACTAAGGATGTACATTTCACCATCACAAAAAAGAATATCAAGGATTGTGATGTACAGGCGATAGAGAGCCAGATATGGACAGGCAGGGAGATCAAGCCGGAAGTGACCATAAGAAATGGTTCGGCGCTCCTTGTAAGCGGAACAGATTACGATGTAGAGTACAGCAACAATATTAATGAAACAACGGATACGTCCAAGGCATTGGCAGTGATAACAGGTAATGGCAATTACACAGGATCGATAACAAGAGAATTCACGATATCAAGAATACTCTCAGATATATCGAAGGCAGAGGTATCAGCTATTCCGGCACAGACATATGACTTTGGAAGAGAGATAACACCAGATGTCACAGTTAAGTATGATGGCAAGGTGCTCACGAAAAATGTTGACTATAAGCTTGATTACACAGACAACATAAATGTAGGAACAGCAACGGTCAGCATCGTTGGAATTGGTGGATATAATAAGTCAGTTTCAAAGACATTTGCTATAAAAGCTGCAGATATATCAAAGGGTGAGCTTATATTAAAGGGTACATCGTTTGTATATACAGGCGAAGCGATCAATCCATCAGTTACAAGGCTCATGCTTACAGTGGCAGAGGGTACAGAGATCATAACAGATCTGGCTTCATTTGATGTGAAGTATACAGACAATGTAAATGCTGGAAAGGCAACAGTTTCACTCACCGCAAAGAGCGGAACGAACTTCACCGGAACAGCGACAGCGACGTTCCAGATAGAGAGAACATCACTTGCCGATGCGGTTGTTGAGGCTTCATCACCAGAGTACACCGGAGATGCCGTCACACCGCACATCACAGTGAGGATCGGTGAGAAGGTTCTTGAGAACGGAACTGACTATGAGATCACATATACAGATAATGTGAACGCGGGAGATAAGGCCGGATTTACCATTACAGGTAAGGGCAATTACGAAGGTGTCATAAACAGAACATTTGAGATCCAGCCAAAGAGCGTTGCAAATGGCGAATGTGAGATACCTTCGCAGGTATATACAGGATCAGACGTCACTCCGGAAGTAACAGTCAGCGTAGATGGAAAAGTCCTTGTCGCAGATAGGGATTATACGGTGGTTTATTCAGATAACAGAGACGTGACGACGGCAGACCACAAGGCCAGTGCTGTCATAACAGCTATGGGCAATTACACAGGAAAGCTTATAGTTCAGTTCGAGATCATGGCAAAGACCATACTTCCTGCGGATGTGTCTGATATTGAGGCACAGGAGTACACAGGAAGTGCCATAGAGCCAAAAGTTACAGTAAAGAACGGAACAACGATCCTTGTCGCTGGCCGCGATTATGATGTGGCATACAGTGACAATGTGGACAAGACAAAGTCAGCAAAGGCAGTCATCACAGGTAAGGGCAACTACAGAGGCGTTGTAGCAAAGACATTCGAGATATGTGCAACAAGCATAGCTTCAGCTGTAGTTACAGGAATACCTGAGAACGCAGTTTACACAGGTGAGAGCATTACATTTGACGACATAAAGGTTCAGCTCGGCGGAAAGACCATGGTGTATGGTTCTGACTACAGCGTAAGCTATGAGCGAAATGTGAATGCAACAACAGATGAGTCAAAGGCATATGTGATCATCAAGGGTATGGACAATTATGGAGGACAGATAAGAGTTGCATTTGACATAACTCCTAAGAGTATCAGCAGTTGTAAAGTCGATGCCATAAATGGACAGATATATACAGGCAGTGAGGTGACTCCTGAGGTAACAGTCAGGGATGGCTCAGTTGTCCTTGAAAAGGATGTGGATTACACAGTAACTTATAAGGAAAATGTTGAGATAACGAAGTCGGCTAAGGCGGTCATCACAGGTAAGGGCAACTACGAAGGTGAGCTCGTGGCAGAGTTCTCCATATCAAAGGAGGTACTTGACATCTCAGCAGCCAAGATAGCGAGCATAGCTGATCAGTATTACAACTTTGGCTCAGAGCTTACACCAGATGTGAAGGTAATTCTGAACGGAAAGACACTCGTGAAGGGTGTTGATTACGACCTGACATATGCAAACAATGTAAAGCCTGGAAAGGCAGCTGTGACAGTGAAGGGTATAGATCAGAATAAGGGTGAGGTAAGTGGTACGTTCAACATACTTCCGATAGATATCACCACGGCAGATATAACACTTGTTAAGAACTCATACGCATACACTGGAAATGCAGTAAATGCAGAGGTAAGCAAGGTCACAGTTAAGAGAAATGGAGTAGCAAAGACTCTGACAGATCTCACGGGATTCACATATTCATGCAGCAATAACGTGAACGTGGGTAAGGCAGTCCTGACACTCACGGCTGAGGACGGCATGGGATTTGCAGGTAGTGCGACAGTTAATTATACGATCACAGCCGCATCAATAGAGCAGGCAGTGATAAGTGCTGACAGTGCAGCTTACACAGGCGAGGCGATCATCCCGGTATGCAGAGTCACACTGGCAGGAAAGACTCTTATTCCTGGAACAGATTACACAATTGCAGCATCGAACAATATAAATGTGACAGATGATGCGGTAGTGACAATAACAGGAAAGGGTAATTATTCAGGAAAGGCTGAGACATATTTCAGCATAACACCAAAGAGAATATCGAGTGCAGAGCTTACAGTGGCAGATGCAGAGTATACAGGAGCTCCGCTTGAGCCGGCAGTTACAGTGATTCTCGATGGAAAGACGCTCAAGGCCGGAACAGATTACACCGCTGATTACAGTGACAATGTAAATGTCACTGCCGGAAGTGCTAAGGCTTCGGTGACAGTTACAGGTAAGGGCAACTATACAGGAGCTGTAGATGCCGAGTTTGCCATAACACCTATGGATATATCGAAGCTGAGTATTGAAGACATACCAGCGCAGGTATATGCAGGACAGGCTGTAAGACCTGAGGTTACACTCAGAAATGGAGACGTGCTGCTCGTAGCAGGAGTTGATTACTCAGTTGAGTACCAGAACAATGAGGCAGTAACAAAGACAGCCAAGGCTGTTATAACAGGAAAGGGCAATTACAAGGGCTCTGTAACAAAGACATTTGTCATCACTGCACTCAGCATTGAGGATGCAGAGATATCAGGAATCGCAGATACTGTTGTATACAGCGGAGAGGACATAGAGTTCTCAGGAATAAAGGTAACTGTGAACGGAATACAGCTTGCAAATGGCACAGATTACACAGTTGCATACAAGAACAATCACGATGTGACCACCGATGAGCTCGCAAGTGTTATCATAACAGGTCAGGGTAATTATGGCGGTGAGGTAAGTAGAACATTTACAATCACAGCTAAAAACATTGTGAGATGCAGCATTGATCCTATCGGAGGTCAGACATACACAGGCTCACCTGTTACACCTGAGATCGTTGTGAGAGATGGTGCGATAGTTCTTGAGAAAGACAAGGATTACACGGTAGAGTACAGCAACAATACGGATGTTACGGAAAATGCCAGCGTAACAGTTACAGGTAAGGACAATTATAAGGGAACAATAAGCACAGTATTCACGATCGCAAAGGAGATCATAGATATCTCAAAGGCTCAGATAAGCAAGCCGGACGACGACTACTATGATTTTGGAAATCCTATAAAGCCTGATGTCACACTTACATATAAGGGCAAGCAGCTTACAAAGGATGTAGATTATGAACTTGTGTACATAGGCAATACAAAAGAGGGTACGGCAACTATCCAGGCAAATGGAATCAATACTAATACAGGATCGGTAAGCACTACATTTGAGATTCTTCCTATAGATATATCAGATGCAGTTGTGACACTTGAGAATGAGGAGTATGAGTACACTGGCAGTGAGATAAAGCCTGAGGTCAGAATGATCATGGTAAACAGATCAGGAAAGTCCGAGGCGGTCACATCCCTCGAAGGCTTTGAAGTGACATATGACAGCAACATCAATGTTGGTACTGCAAATGTCACAGTGGCTGCAGTAAAGGGCAGTGGTTTTACGGGAAAAACAGTCAGAACATTCGAGATAACAAAGGTGGATATGGCGGACGCTGTTGTTGAGATAGACGGCAGCTACGAATATACAGGCAGTGCGATAGCGCCAAAGTACACAGTTACTCTTGATGGAAAGACACTCAAAGAGGGAACGGATTACACTGCGGTATGCAGCAACAATGTAAATGTTGGAAAACGTGCAATGGTTACAGTGACAGGCACAGGTAACTATACAGGAACGACTATCGGATACTTTGAGATCACAGCGAAGAATATAAGCGGAGCTGATGTCGCAGCGGCTGATGCTGAGTTCACCGGAATGCCGGTAACACCAGCGATAACAGTTACAGTTGACGGAGAGATACTCAATGCGGATATCGACTACACGATATCTTATAACAACAATATCAACGCAACCACAGACAAGACAAAGGCTGCGGTTGTCATAAAGGGAACAGGTAATTATACAGGAACTGTTACATGTACATTTGACATAGCTCCAAAGGATATATCAGGTGCTGTCATAAGTGATATAGAGGCTCAGAACTATACAGGAAAAGAGGTTACACCTGAGTTTTCTGTAAATCTTGACGGTAAGGTGCTTGCAGCAGGAACAGATTACGCTGTCTCATACGAGAACAACATAGCCGCTTCTGATGATGCGGTGGCTATCGTAACAGGAAGAGGTAATTACACAGGAAGTATCTCAAAGAAGTTTGCTATACAGAATGTGGACATTACAGACGCAGCTGTGACTGGAATAGAGGAAAGTGTTGTCTACACAGGAAAGGAGATAACATTTGGCGATATAATGGTTACAGTATCCGGAAGAACACTTTCGGAGGACGAGGATTACACAGTAAGCTATGAGAACAACAAGAATGTAACAACATCGGCTAAGGTAGTCATAACCGGTACAGGAAACTACAGCGGCGTAATAACAAAGACATTTGCTATCACACCTAAGAATATTGCTAAGTGTAGTGTCGATGCGGTCAGTGGTCAGATATACACAGCAAAGGCTATCACGCCGGAGGTGACAGTGAGAGATGGCTCATCAGTACTTGTGCTGAGCCAGGATTATACAGTCTCCTACAGCAATAATGTGGAGGTTACCACAGCAGACAGTATGGCAGTCATAACAGTCACTGGAAAGGGCAACTACACAGGAAAGACAACAGTGACATTTGCCATATCAAAGAAGCTTACAGATATATCCAAGGCAGTTATATCAAAGATAGCTGATCAGCATTACAACTTTGGTCAGCCGCTCACACCGGATGCCACAGTAACACTGAACGGTAAAGAACTTGTAAATGGCACAGATTACGCCCTTGTATATGTGGACAATACGGACGAGGGCACAGCGACAGTCACGGCAAAGGGAATCAATTCAAATACCGGTTCTGTGACCGCTAAGTTTAATATCAAACCTATAGACATAAGCGACGGAGTCATAGCACTCGATGCCGCTACATACCTCTACACAGGTACAGCAGTCAAGCCGGAGATCATCTCATTTACAGTGAAGAGACTTGGCAAGACAGTGACGGTTACTGATTTCGATAACCTGGATATAACATATTCATCCAACTCAGATGTTGGAACAGGAAAGATAACTATCACAGCACTTGAAGGAGAGGGCTTCACAGGAAGCGTGAGCAAGACATTTACGATAGTCGGAGCTTCAGTGGAGAATGCAGTGGTCAGAGTTGAAAATGGAGTTTATACCGGAGAAGAGGTGGAGCCATCATATGTTGTCACACTTGGTGGAAGAACACTCGTAAGTGGAAAGGACTTCAGGGCAGACTTCAGCAACAATGTAAATGCAACTGACAGTGCGGTCTTGACTATAACAGGAATCAACAACTACAGCGGAACAAAGTCAGTCAGATTTACGATCAGTCCAAGAAGGATCACAGATGCCGATATAACGGTGGCTGCAGCAAGATACACAGGACAGAGTCTGACACCGGCTCTCACAGTTACAATCGGTGGAATGACACTTGTTCAGGATGTTGATTTCACGGCAGAGTATATTGACAATGTAAATGTGACAGATGATGAGACAAAAGCATCTGTAAAGGTAACAGGAATCGGTAACTACACAGGAAATGTAAGTGAGGAATTTGAGATATCACCTAGAGATATTTCTCTTGCAAGCGTTGCGGATATAGACAGTCAGGCATATACAGGCAATCCGGTTATGCCGGAACCAGTTGTAACAGACGGTACAACAGTTCTGAAAGCTGGCAGAGATTATGTGGTAAGTTACAGAAACAATACAAATGTGACAGCTGAGGCTGGGGTGATCATTACAGGTAAGGGCAATTACACAGGATCTGTTGTAAAGATATTTGCTATTGCAGGAGCTGACATAAAGGATGCAGTGGTCACAGGAGTCAAGAGCAGTGTGACATATACTGGAAGTGAGATAACATTTACCGGTCTTAAGGTGACATACGGAGATGGAGTGCTTGTAGCAGGCAGGGATTATACTGTTACATACAGCAATAACAGAAATGTCACGGATAAGGCGGAGGTCAGAATCGCAGGTAATGGCAACTATACCGGAACCGTGATAAAGACATTTGCAATAAAACAGAAGAACATAGCAGATGATGACTGCCATGTAAGTGAAATCGGTGGACAGATATATACAGGCAAGGAGATAGAGCCTGCGGTAGTGGTTACATATGGAGATATCACCCTTGTTGAGGATGTTGACTATGAGATAACATACAGCAACAATATAGAAGCGTCTGCTAAGAATTCTCCTGCAAAGGCGGTTATAACAGGAAAGGGAAGCTATACCGGAATTGTTTTAAGAGAATTTACAATAACAAAGGAACCTGTAAACATAAGCGGTGCGAAGATCAGCGCGATAGACGATCAGGAGTTTGCAAAGACATTTATCACACCGGCTGTTGATGTGACATATGCCGGCAAGGCACTTGTCGAGGGAACGGACTACAAGGTATCGTATTCAAATAACTACAACGTTGGAACAGCAACCGTATACATTACAGGATATGGAAATTATGTAGGTTCAAAGAAGATAACATTTAACATTACAAAGAGAGACATTACAGGTTATACAGCGGTTCTGGCACAGACAGATATGACATACACAGGCAAGACAATAACGCCGGATGTTGTATCGATCAGCAGTGCGGATGGTTCATTTATCATCAACGACGAGGAGCTTGATACATTTGTTGTAAAATATGCCGGAAATGTAAATGCAGGAACTGCAAAGGTAACTGCAACAGCTGGAAGCAATTCAAATTATACGGGAAGTGTAACTGCCCAGTTCAAGATCGCTCCAGCTCAGTTAAATGGTGCAGTTGCCACAGCGGAGACAACGGAATACACAGGAAGTGCCGTCACACCGGCAGTTGCTGTCACAAAGAACGGAGTTGTTCTGTCAGCTGATGATTATTCTGTAGAGTACAGAAGCAATACGGATGTCGGAACAGCAGAGATTATCGTAACAGGAAAGGGCAATTACACTGGAACGGTACATGGAAGCTTTGAGATAACGGCGGGAAGCATAAAGAACTGCACTATAACAGTGACAGCATCGACTGAGTACACAGGTGGACAGATAGTTCCAGTTGTAACAGTTAAGAATGGCACGAAGCTTCTTGCGAATGGCGTCGATTACATACTGAGTTATGATCAGAATTCAGATGTCACAAGCAAGGCTAAGGTCGTTATAACAGGTAAGGGCAATTACAAGGATTCAGTTACAAGATATTTCGCGATAACAGGAAGAAGTATTACGAAGGCTGTTGTGTGCGGAGTTATCGATAAGGAATTCACCGGAAATGCAATTACTCAGAATATCGAGGTCAAGTTGGATGGTGAGACACTTGTCCAGGGAACTGACTACACAGTGAAGTACATCAACAATGTTCATGTTGGAACTGCAACTGTGGTGATCACAGGTACAGGGAACTATACAGAGTCAGTAAAGAAGAACTTTGTTATCAACAGAGTGGATGTAAGCAACACAGCAGTCATAACGGGAATCGAGCCTGAGGCTACATACACAGGAACGGCGTTTAAGTTTAAGAATGTGAAGATCACATGGAGCGGAATAGTTCTCAGGGAGGGCAGAGATTACACTATCTCCTACAAGAACAACAGTGGAATAACAATGACACGTACAAGCAAAGCTTCATGTACAGTGACATTTAATGGAGATTACAAGGGTAAGGTCACAAAGCAGTTCAGGATCAAGGCATTTGATATTTCAAAGGCTACGGTATCTGTGATAAAAGATGTTACATACAACGGTAAGGCAAAGACTCCGACAGTAGTGGCCAAGATAGGAAGCACCACGATAGATCCTGCGGAGTACGAGGTCAAGTACAGCAACAATGTAAAACCTGGAGTTGCAACGGTTACAATAACAGGGCTTAACAACTTCTATGGAACAAAGAAGGTTACATTCAACATTCTTCCGGAGAGGGTTGCAGGACTTCAGTTTGTAACGTCTACAACGTCAGCAGTAAGGGTTAAGTGGAATAAGGTCAAATATGCGGCCGGTTATGTTGTATATTACAGTAAAGATGGCAAGAGTTATAAGAAGTTTGGAACTACAAAGGATACGACAATGGTTCTGTCAAAGCTTGCAAGTGGACAGACATATAAAGTAGCTGTGTATGCATATGTAACTTCAAACGGCAAGAATCTTATATCGACCAAGTCAGAGGTAGTAACCGGAACAAAACCAGGCAAGGTTACAGGAATAACATATTCGAGCAGAACGGATACTGTTATTAGTGTAAAGTGGAACAAGGTTTCAGGTGCAACGGGCTACAAGGTATACAGGACCGATGACAGCGGTAAGAAGGTCATGGCTGTTGGAACTGTAAAGACGAATGCAGTATCGATCAAGAAGCTTAAGGCGAGCACTGTATACAAGATAAAGGTAGTTGCATACAAGAGCGTTGGCGGAAAGGTTCTCCTCGGTACAGCAAATGTAGCAGCGATCATGACTACACCATCTGCAGTCAAGGGACTAAAGACATCTAGAAACTGGGTTTCAAGCATAGCACTTAGCTGGAACAAGGTAGCTAGTGCGGACGGATACATAGTTTACAGGCTCAGCGGAAAGAACTGGATCAAGATCAAGCAGATCAGTAAGAATACGACTGTCAGTTTCATAAGTTCTAAGCTCAGAGCCGGAACAGAGTGGAAGTACAAGGTAGTAGCTTATAAGAAGCACGGCAACAGTGTAGTTAAAAATGTCGGAAGCCAGATTAGTTCGGTAACGCTTCCTACAGCGCCAGTGGTTGTAATCAGGGCAGGTAAGGGCAGTGTGACTTTGGGCTGGAATGGAGTGACTGGAGCCGATGGATATGAAGTATACATGAGAACCACAAAGAACGGCAAGTCAACTAAGATAGCCACATTAAAGAAAGCATCTAAGGTAAAATATACAAAGAAGGGACTTGCAAAGAATAAGACATATTACGTAAATGTCAGAGCATTCAAGAAGGATGCAAAGGGCAGAAAGTATTACAGCTCATATTCAACGGTCAAGGCTGTTAAAGCAAAATAACACTAAAATAAAAGCAAGATACAAAAAAGGGCGTCCAGCCGGTTGTGAAAACAGCCGGCGGGGCGCTTTTGTGTTATATGCAGTATGTATTGAGCTTTTTAATACAGGTAAAGAAATCTATCGGCACAGCTTACAGTGAACTCTTTCAGATCATCATATGGGAAGACGTTTGTAGTCGCCTTCTGTACGGGTGGCTCAGCACTGACAAAGAGTGACAGATCACGGCGGAGCATCTCAGGAGAGAAAGCGTTGCATTCTGATATGGTCAGACTGACTGGAGCTATGTTGGGGATGGCTGGTGCAAAATCTATCTGGAATAAAGGATTTGTGATGTTGTAGTCACCGTAGAAATACCGGTCGGAAAAAAAGTCCCTTATTGGTATTATAGTTCCGTCGCTCTGTCTGCTGATTGCTGTCATTTTAACATGGTCTATATTATTTGATACACACGTAGGCTTGCCTGAGGAGTCCTCAAATTGAAAATACCTGGGCCAAAATTCTTCTACATAGATACTGTCCATATATAGGTGCGCAAGAATTCCAAGATCAGCTGCAGTAAGATGATCCGGGTTATGCCGCTCGGTCAGGTAGTGCATGTTGGGGTATTTGGTGATCAGATTGTCCTGCCATGGTGGACGGAAGTGTGTAAGGGATTTGTCCGACACCGCATCGGGAAGGACTGTGCCGAGAAGAAATTCATTTGTTGAATCAGGGGAATTGAAAACTGATATCAGAGCCCTTGAAATCACTGTGTCCACATCGCCTTTGTCAGAATTCAGTATAATATTTTCTATATATGCAGCCTCACACAGGTGCATCATGTATCCAGGCATATGTACATCCTCCCGAAATATATAAATTCAATGCGTAAAAATATGTATGTGACAGACTGAGTGTACTCCTGATAAAATGTTGATGTCAAGGCTGCGTCAGGTGTCTTGCTGAAAAATATAAATTACAGTTAACTTGACTTATAAATAAAATAGAATTAAAGTCATAATTATAATGTTTATTAAAAATTATAATTGGAGGGAAATATTTGAGGGGAATAATGTAGATGAAGCAAAAAAATGAGAGAGAAGCTGGAATGTAAATGCGAAATGTGAATGCGAAATATTTAGATCTAAAACAGTGAAAATAAAAGGAGAAAATGACTTGGATAGAAACGTGCAGAATGATAACGATAACAAGAATAAAGACAATGGAGATGGAGGAAAGGGAAAAAACAGAAATGTCATAATTCTGCTTGCTCTGTCTATCGTACTCACTTTGCTGTGTTGGCGTGCGTATGACAAGATAACTAACGGAACTAAGAAGGAAATACCTTACAGTGGTTTTATAGAGATGCTGGATGGTGGACAGGTCGAAAATGCCGAAATATACTCAAAGAAGATCAAGTTTACCACTAGAGATGATGATGGCAAAGTTGACAAGAACACATATATTACTGTCAGAATAAACGATGACAGCCTGGCTGACAAGCTGAGCAGAGCCCATGAAAAATATGCCACCACATACAATGGCAAGGATGAGAGCGGATCGGCGATGATAGGTACGATATTGTCATACGTTGTCATGATCGGAGCATTTTATCTGTTCCTGTCGCTCATAACGAAGCGTGGTGGTATGATGGGGGGATTTGGCAAATCAAATGCAAAGGTGTATATGGAGAAGAAGACTGGTGTGACATTTGCGGATGTGGCAGGTGAGGATGAGGCAAAGGAATCCCTGACTGAGATGGTGGATTTTCTGCACAATCCTAAACGGTATTTGGAGATAGGAGCAAAGCTTCCCAAGGGGGCGCTGCTTGTCGGACCTCCGGGAACAGGAAAGACACTTCTGGCAAAGGCTGTTGCAGGGGAGGCAAATGTGCCATTTTTCTCTATGTCAGGCTCAAGCTTTGTGGAAATGTATGTAGGCGTGGGCGCGTCGAGGGTGCGTGACCTGTTTAAACAGGCAGCAGATATGGCACCGTGCATCATATTTATAGATGAGATAGATGCTATCGGACAAAGCAGAGACAGTGTGAGAGGTGGAGACTCCGAGAGGGAGCAGACACTCAACCAGCTTCTTGCAGAGATGGATGGATTTGACACATCGAAGGGAATAGTGATACTTGCGGCGACGAACAGACCTGAGACGCTGGACAAAGCTCTACTCAGACCGGGCAGATTTGACAGAAGGGTTATAGTAGAAAAGCCGGATCTTCAGGGAAGGATAGATACGCTCAAGGTTCATTCGAGAAATGTGAAGATGGATGAGAGTGTTGACCTCAGAGAACTGGCACTTGCAACTGCGGGTGCTGTTGGCGCAGATCTGGCGAATATAATAAATGAGGCGGCACTCACCGCGGTGCGTGCCGGAAGGACTGTGGTTTCACAGGCTGACCTCATAGGCGCTGTGGAATTGGTATTTGCGGGAAAAGAGAAGAAGGGCAAGCTCCTAGGCGAGGAGGAGAAGAAGGTGGTGGCATACCATGAGGTGGGACATGCACTTCTCGTTGCTCTCCAGAAGCATACGGAGCCTGTCCAGAGGATTACCATAGTTCCTAGAACGATGGGATCTTTGGGTTATGTATGGCAGGTGCCGGAGGAAGAAAAATATATGGAGACGAAGGCTGAGCTTGAGGCGGATATCGTCACTACACTCGGCGGACGTGCTGCTGAGGAGCTGAAGTTTGAGTCTGTTACAACGGGAGCTGCAAATGATATAGAGCAGGCGACAAAGACTGTGAGGGCCATGATAACGATGTACGGTATGTCGGATACATTCGGACTTATGCAGCTTGAGTCGGTACAGGGAAAATACCTCGACAGAAATGCGGTGCTCCAGTGCTCCGATGAGACGGCAGCCAAGGTCGATGAGGAGATTAGAAAGGTGCTCAGCGATTCATATGATAAGGCGAAGAAATTGTTGGCAGATCACATGGATACACTTGATGAGATCGCAAAATTCCTTATCGAGAAAGAGTCGATAACCGGAAAGGAATTTATGGATATATTTCACCGTGTTGAGAACGCTTGCGAGTGAAAAATTATTTTATCCTTAATCGACTAGTTTGGGGAGAAAAGGAAACATTTTTCTCTTTTCGTGTGATAATCAGAAAAAAAACGTAGCTAACAGAGGCAATTTTTGAAGAAAATAGAAAAACAAGTTGTTACAAAAGGCTCTTTGAGGTGGAAAATGGGAAATAAAAATCCGAGTTTCTGTCTCGAAGAGCCTTTTAAATTTGCATGGGGAACATGCTTTGACTCGTTTCTCGTGATTTTCTCAGGGCAGCGGGCTAAGGACCTTGCCTGATCACTTGTCTGATTGCAGCTCGTCAAGGGTTTTGCCGTAGGCTGGCAGAAACTCACAGACAAAATCGTTTACCTCCGGGTATTTCCCAGCCATCGATGATACAGATGCAAGTATGGTGCTCATGGCACTTGAGAATTCGGTGTTGCCAGACCCGGTCTCCTCCATACATTTTATGAGGGCTGAGAGTTTATCCGCAGCTTTAACGAGCTTCCATATATATACATCGTTCTCGTCCTGATCATCCTTGAAAAAGATAGGGGTGTATGCATTCTTCAGGTCGTCAGGAAGTTTGTCAAGAAGAGTGTGGCAGGCGATATCTTCAATGTCCTTAAAAGCGGTTTTGATGTCGTTATTGTAGTATTTTACGGGCGTTGGCATGTCTCCTGTGATTATCTCGGAGGCGTCATGGTAGAGGCCTATAAGGGAGGCTCTCTCGGCGTTGAGTGACTTGCCGTAGCGCACATTGCCGATGGTGGCAAGTGCGTGTGCGATCATGCTGACTTCAAGGCAGTGCTCACACAGATTTTCCTCTCTGCTGTTTCTCATCAGCGACCATCTGTCGATGTATTTCATTCTTGATATAAGTGCAAAAAAATTATATTCCATAAAAGTAAATACCTCACATATGAATAAATATATACAAACTGTAGGCCAGTTTTTATTGTCCGTTGTCCTTCTTTTTGAATGCAGTGCTGTCTGCATGGAAAAAATTGTAGACGGCTTCGGCGGAAGCTCTGGTCATTCCTGCAGGAATCTCAAGGTCTGCGATGGCAGCCTTTTTTATATTGTCGATGTCCTTGAAATATGCCAAAAGTGCTTTCCTTCTTGCAGGACCTATTCCATCGATATCGTCCAGAACAGAGTGAATCTGTGCTTTGCTCCTCAGACTTCTGTGGTACTCTATCGCAAAGCGGTGAGCCTCGTCCTGAAGTCTGGTGATCATATTGAAAGCCTGGGTTCCGGCAGGAAATTCAATCTCCTTGTTATTGTAGTAAAGTCCCCTTGTTCTGTGGTGGTCATCCTTTACCATGCCGCACACAGGAATGTTCAGACCGAGATCTCCGAGAACCTCAAGAGCGATGTTAACCTGTCCTCGGCCTCCGTCCATCATGAGGATATCTGGGTAGATGTTGAACTTTTCATCAGTGAATCTTCTGGTGAGAACTTCCCGCATGCTGGCGTAGTCATCTGGTCCATCTATGGTGCGAAGCTTGAATTTTCTGTAGTCATTTTTCTTAGCACGGCCATTTTCAAATACTACCATGGAAGCGACTGAATGGTAGCCGCTTATGTGCGAGATATCAAATGCCTCAAGCCTCTTGGCGGATGGAACCCCGATGAGCTGGGCGAGTTCCTTTGCCGCTCCCTCAGTCCGTTCCTTCTCACGCTTGAGCTTGTCTGCATCCTGATTCATCACCAGAAAGGCATTGTCCTTTGCAAGCTTCAGAAGCTTCTGCTTATCGCCCTTTTGCGGTATGACAATGTGTACCTGGCTGCCGCGACGGGCGCTCAGATATTCCTCTATGAGTGCGTAGTCATCTATTTGCTGCTCGATTATTATCTCCTTTGGCAGATAAGGCGTTGAAGCGTAGTACTGCTTCAGGAAAGACTCCATGATCGTGCTGTATTTTTCAGCATTTACACCGCTCATATGGTAGTGCTCACGTCCTATCATCTTTCCTGAACGCACAAAGAATATGGATATGACGCACTCGTTGCCAAGATCCGTTGCCATGGCGATGACGTCCCTGTCGTCAGAGCTTGTGTCACCGACGCGCTGGGTAGTTTCGATATGTTGTATGCTCTTTATGAGATCACGGATCTCACTGGCCTGCTCAAACTCCATCTCATCTGCAAGCTCTCTCATCCTTTTCTCAAGATCCTTAACTACATGACCGTGATTGCCATTCAGGAAACTTATGGCCTGCTGTATGTTATTGTTGTAGTCCTCTTTTGAGATATATCCCTGACATGGAGCATCGCACTGCTTTATCTGGTGATACAGACATGGACGTTCAAGGCCTATATCCTTTGGTAGGTTTCTGCTGCAGCTTCTTATGTGATAAAGCTTTTTCAAAAGTTCAATGATATCCTTTACCGCTCTGGAATTGGTGTAGGGACCGAAGTATTTGGAATGGTCACGCTTCATCTGATGGCTGTAAAGGATCCTTGGGAAATCTTCCTCCACGGTAATCCTGATATAAGGATATCCCTTATCATCGGTCAGCATGGTGTTGTAGTGCGGCCTGTGCTCTTTGATGAGATTGCATTCCAGAACCAGAGCCTCCAGCTCGGAGCCGCATACGATATATTCAAACCATGCAATATGAGAGACCATTTTCTGGATCTTTGGGGATTTCTTGTATCCTGCCTGAAAATATTGGTGAACTCTGTTGTACAGATCGATGGCCTTGCCTACATATATTATGTGATCCCCTGAGTCATGCATCAGATAGACGCCAGGTACATGGGGAAGTTTTTTCAATTCTTCTTCAAAATCAAACATAGCTTTCACCTCAAAAAATATAGATAAGTATATCACCGTGAGCACACATATGTCATCTGTAAAATGCATGCCAAAATAGCCCTGAATTCTTGACAATAGTGTTTGTAGATAAGTATAATTAATAAAGTTAAGACTAGAAAATAAATGAAAAAACAAAATCTTTAACGATATTAAAATGAAAGGAAAAGATGTCAGATATGGACATCGGTTGAGGTGTATATGGTATACAGTGTTACAGTCACGCAGCTGATAGAAAAGATGGATCTGAAGAATCATACGCCGGAGATAGACACCGACAAGATACTTATCCAGGATCCAGGTATGAATAGACCAGCGGTTCAGTTTGGAGGGTTCTTTGAGCATTTTGATGCTGGAAGAATACAGATATGTGGAAATGTAGAGCATGCATATGTTGCGGCTATGCACACGGAGGAGGAGAACAAGAAGATTATGGATGAGTTCTTCTCATATAAGCCGCCTTGTCTCATATTCTGTCGTGGACTTGAGCCGTATCCATTTATAATAGAGATGGCAAAGAAGCACGGGGTACCAGTACTCACATCTGATGCGGTCACATCTGCATTTGTCCATGAGGTCGACAGATGGCTCCATGTTGAGCTTGCGCCTAGGATTTCAGTGCATGCGGTACTTGTCGATGTATACGGAGAGGGAGTCCTGATCATGGGCGAGAGTGGAATAGGAAAATCTGAGGCTGCGCTTGAGCTTTTGAAGAGAGGTCACCGACTTGTAGCAGACGATGTGGTTGAGATCAAGAAGGTAAGTGATGCAACTCTAGTTGGACGTGCGCCTGATATAACAAGACATTTTATCGAGCTTCGAGGCATAGGTATCATAGATGTCAAGTCACTGTTCGGTGTAGAATGTGTTAAGATAGATCAGAATATAGACCTTGTTATCAATCTTGAGGAGTGGAGCAAGGATACGGAATATGACAGACTGGGACTAGAGGACAATTATATGGAGTTCCTTGGTAACAAGGTCGTGTCACACAACATACCTATCAGACCGGGACGTAATATAGCGATCATAGTTGAGTCCGCTGCGGTCAATCACAGACAGAAGAAGATGGGTTACAATGCTGCCCAGGAACTTTACAACAGAGTTACACAGAACATCATGAAGGGAAACGGTGGCTCAGATAAGTAGACGCCGGTTAACATAATAAGAAACAGAAGTGGAAGGAGAAAAAGAAATGTCAAAGTATGTATTTGGAGTGGATGTCGGAGGAACCACAGTAAAGATGGGACTTTTTACAGTTGAGGGAGAAGTCCTCGACAAATGGGAGATTAAAACCCGCACGGAGGATGGGGGTAAGAATGTCCTTCCTGATATTGCAGATTCCATAAAGAACAAGTTAGCTGACAAGAACCTTGCAGATGAAGATATAGAAGGTGTTGGAATTGGAGTTCCTGGACCTGTGAAGGAGGATGGTACAGTTCTTAAGTGCGTAAACCTTGGATGGGGGATACTGAACGTTCAGGATGAACTCAGAGCGCTCACAGGATTTGAGGTAAAGGCAGGAAACGATGCCAACGTGGCGGCCCTTGGAGAGATGTGGCAGGGTGGCGGAAAAGGCTACAGCAATGTTGTTATGGTCACACTCGGCACAGGAGTTGGCGGAGGAATAATACTCAATGGAAAGATGCTTTTCGGTGTAAATGGCGCAGGTGGAGAGATAGGACATATCTGTGTGGATGAGAATGAGACAGAGATATGCGGATGCGGTAATACTGGCTGCCTTGAGCAGTATACATCAGCGACTGGCGTTGTTCGACTTGCAACAAGAGCCATGGCTTCATCAGATAAGAAGTCAGCGCTCAGAGATCTTGAGACTGTTACAGCAAAGGATGTATTCGATCTTGCAAAGACCGGTGATGAGCTTGCAAAGACAGTTGTTGATGAACAGGCACATATCCTTGGAAGAACTCTTGCACAGATAGCATGTGTCGTTGATCCTGAGATATTCGTAATTGGTGGCGGTGTTTCAAAGGCTGGCTCTATCCTCACTGATGCTGTTAAGGAGTATTTTGTGAAATATGCATTCCACGCATGCCGCGGTACAAAATTTGCCCTTGCTGAGCTTGGAAATGATGCTGGAATCTACGGAGCAGCTCGAAGCATATTAAAATAAACATCTAAAATATAATTTTAGGTAATTTTTAACAGTTGTTTTTGTGAAATTATCCAAAGCAAAATCAAAAGATAGCAAATTTCTATTTATTTTTGATATTGAATTATAAAAGTCTTTAATGTATGATGAATTTATTGGTGTTGGATAAGTATACCAATAATATAGTACATTAGAGACTTTTGTTTTAGACAGGGCTACCTGCATAGCATGATATAAGCGTGTTTTGTAGGTTTTTGTTTTATTTATAAAGTCATGTAAAATGATTAAGAGGTATGTATGTCAGAAAAGAATACATGTAACATATATGATAAAGTAGTGGATATCGTAGGCGAAGAAAATGTACACACCGATGAACCTATGAGCAGACATACGACATTCAGAATTGGTGGAAATGCCGATTATTTTGTCAAACCGGGTAACGCGGATGAGGTTGCAGCGGTGATAGCGGTCTGCAGAGAGTACAATATTCCGTATTTTATCCTTGGAAATGGAAGCAATCTTTTGGTGTCAGACGATGGATACAGGGGCATGATAATCAATATTATGGATAATATGGATTCAGTGACCGTCGACGGTAGGATTATCACAGCCCAGGCGGGAGCGATGCTCGTCAGAGTGAGTGTGATGGCAAGGGATAATGCCCTCACCGGACTTGAGTTTGCATCGGGTATACCGGGAACCATTGGTGGTGCTGTTTATATGAATGCTGGTGCGTATGGCGGCGAGATGAAGAACGTTGTGAAGACAGTCAGAGCTATTGATGAGTATGGACGAATATATGAGTTAGACTCTGAGAAGATGGACTTTTCATACAGACATAGCATAGTTGAGGAGAGAAAACTCATAGTGCTTGAGGTCACATTGGAACTTGAACATGGCAGTAGAGAAGCAATCGATGACAGGATGAAAGAGTTAGCTGAGGCAAGACGCTCCAAGCAGCCTCTGGAGTACCCATCAGCAGGATCAACATTCAAGAGACCTGAGGGATATTTCGCTGGTAAGCTCATCATGGATGCCGGACTTCGTGGATATTCTGTCGGGGGCGCGCAGGTGGCGGAAAAACACTGTGGATTTGTCATAAATAAAGGCGGGGCTACGGCTTCGGACGTTGTGGAGCTTATAAGAGATGTTCAGCACGATGTGGATGATAAGTTTGGCGTAACACTGGAACCCGAGGTGAAGATGCTGGGAGAGTTTTAGAAATGATGATTAGGAGGGGCAGAAAGTGAGATTTGTAATTGTTACAGGAATGAGCGGGGCTGGAAAAGCAACAGCCCTGAAAACACTTGAAGATGCAGGCTTTTTCTGTGTAGATAACCTTCCGATTCAGTTGATAAAAAGATTTGCCGAAATAGCATATGATGCTGAGATCCAGGTCGATGATGTGGCGATAAGCGTTGATATAAGAAGTGGCAGGGCTCTGTCGCAGCTCAATTCATGTCTGGCGGATATCAGACATGAGGGGATGCAGTACCAGATATTGTTTGTAGAGTGTTCTGATGCAACTCTCGTGAAGAGATACAAGGAGACCAGAAGAAATCACCCTCTCTCCGTAAGGGGGGGCAGAATAATAGATGGAATAAAAAAAGAGAGAGAGCTTATAGGATTCCTGAAGGATGAGGCAGATTACATCATAGATACTACCAATTTGCTTGTCAGGGAGTTCAAGGCAGAGCTAGATAAGATATTTGTTCAGAATCAGGAGTATTCAAACTTTATCATCACGGTGATGTCGTTTGGATTTAAGTATGGAATACCGAGGGATTCAGATATGGTTCAGGATGTGCGGTTCCTGCCAAACCCGTATTATGATCTTGAATTGCGTGACAAGACGGGGAATGACAAAGAGGTACAGGATTACGTCATGAACTGCAAGGAAGGGCCGGAATTCCTGGATAAGTTCATGGATCTTGTGGGGTTTCTTGTCCCGAACTATATAAAAGAAGGTAAGAACCAGCTTGTCATATCCGTTGGATGTACAGGTGGCAAACACAGATCTGTAACGATTGCAAACGCTGTGTATGAGAGACTTCAGAAGTCTAAATATACAGTCAGAATAGTTCACAGAGACATAGCGAAGGACTCGATAGTCAAGAAAATGTGACGACCGGTCCGGTCGCTCTAATTTTAGAATTGAGATTGCGGGTGAAAGTATGTCATTTTCCTCTGATGTAAAAGCTGAGATTTCAGGCAGTGTTTCGAATGCCAGACATTGTCAGATAGCGGAGCTTGCGGCCATGATATCCATGGTGGCACATGTCAGATACTGGAAAGACCGGCCGGTTGCGCTGGTGATCGTAACTGAAAGAAGTGTAATTGCAAGAGAAATCGCATCGCTTATAAAGCGTTTGTTCAGATATATACCGGTTTCCAGCGTGAAGAGAACCGGAGTGAACAGCAGGATATACAGTATGGAGATAGCCGAACCGGATATGGTACAGAATATCATGGCTACGCTTAAGATAGATAATGACCATATCTGCGCAGGATCAAATGACTGCCAGAAGATGAAAGTCAGCAGACTTGTGGTCAGCCAGGAGTGCTGCCGCAGAGCATACATAAAAGGTGTGTTTATGACATCTGGCTCCATTAGCGACCCTAATAAGGGGTATCATATGGAGATAGTCAGTGATAACAAAGGCAGAGCAGAGTTTATCCAGGACATCATAAATGGATTTGGAATATCATCCAGGATCATACAGAGAAAAAAGTACAGTGTGGTCTATCTGAAGGATGGAGAGATGATAGTGGAGATGCTCGGACTTATGGGCGCCCATATATCACTAATGGACATGGAGAATATCCGTATAAAGAAGGATATCAGAAATACGATAAACCGCAGAGTTAACTGTGAAGCTGCAAATCTCAATAAGACCGTGAGTGCGGCGGTAAAACAGGTGAATGATATCAATTATATAATTTCCACAAAAGGAATCGAATTCCTTCCTGAAAATCTTCAGGAGCTGGCGTTGGCCAGACTTGAGAGTGACGATGCCACACTCAAAGAATTAGGAGAGATGATGACTCCGCCGATAGGAAAATCGGGGGTTAATCATAGATTAAGAAAAATAAGTGAAATCGCAGAAGAGCTGCGGGGCTGTTAATGCCCAAGGAGGATGTAATGATCGAAAAGACAGTTGTAGTATCAATGATGGGAGAAGCAGAGGAAAGACCAGTTGCAGTACTTGTTCAGGTTGCAAGTCAGTATGAGAGTAGAGTCCATCTTGTGACAGGGGACAAGAAGATAAATGCAAAGAGTATTATGGGAATGATGAGCATGAACTTTGCAAATGGCAGTGAGATCACAATCGTTGCAGATGGTTCTGATGAGAAAGAGGCAGTGGATGCCATTGAAGCATATCTCGGCAAGGACAATCAATAATCTCTGATCAAGAATACTGATATAGTATACAGAGAGTTAGTTGGACATATTCAACATACGATAAAAATTTTGAAAAAATATTTGAAAAAAATATTTGAAAAAATATTGATGAGTATAACGATAAAGTTCCAAAACATACGACATGTTTTATTGCACCACTGGTAGTGTTGTGGTAAAATAAATTCATCAATGGACATTTGTCGGAGGAACAGGATATGGGATTTTTTGACGGGTTATTAAAGAGGATACCGTTTGTATCCAGGTTTTCCAGAAAAAAGGAACCGGTTAACAATGTAGAACTCCAGTTTAACAAGGCTATGAACCTTATGGATAATGGTGATGCGGAAGAGTCAGTGTCTATATTGGAGCAGGTTGCAGACATAGGGATAATGGATGCACAGTATAAGTCATATGGGGATGACGCACTGCTTGCACTTGCGGAGTTCTTTGAAAAAGGAAAATATCGTAATGCTGTGATAGATGTGGATCTCAACAAGGCCACAAAGTACTACGAGAAATATGTCAATCAGAATCATGATGGCGATACGATATTCAAGCTCGCCAAGATGCTTCTTGAAGTTCAGAACTTCTCAAAGGCCATAAAGTATTATGAGCTGGCAGCGAATGACTATGGAATCAAGGCAGCGTATATGAGCCTTGGGTCAATATATGAGAGTGGTCTGAACAGGGTTGATGAGTATGGCAACAAGAGCGATTATGTTGTGCCGATTGATTTGGACAAGGCTATGATGTGGTACAAGAAGCTTGCCGATACAGGTGACGCCAAGGCTAAGGCGTCATACGAGAGGGTTGAGTACATGAGTACCCACGGTGACAGCCTGGAGTTTGAGGCGAAGGATAAACTGTACACTGATATTGCAGAGGCGAGAAAAGCCAAGGGTAAGGAGCCTCGTTACAAGGTGATAGAGGCATCACGACTTCAGTATCAGTATACATATGTGCATGATCAGGTTGAGGGCTTTATACATAAACTTCCTAAGGGCTGGGTCAAGACGATCAATGAGTCCACCGGAGAAGAGTATTATGCGCCTAGTCTGACATACAAAGATTTTGCGATGTATGTTTATTATGACAGTGTGCCAAAGGATACGAAGATGACCCTTGAGAATTATCTCAGGTATTGCAACGATGCGTTTGACGAGGATCTTCAGATGAAGGCCTACGTTACAGAGTACGCTGATGGCATATGTACAACGTACTACCACAAGGATATGGAGAAGGGAATCGTTTCCTTCGCATTCTATCATGGAAGACGACTTGCATGTATGAGATTTGTATGTGCAACTATGGAAATCATAGAGCAGTATGAGGAGATCATATTTGAGACAGCTAACTCATTTGCATTTGTAGATCCTACACTTGCCAGTGAGCACAGTGCAAACCGTAAGGATATGCAGTATTACAATGAGGCTATCTACTGCTATTACCTTGAGGATTATGAAGGAGCCATGAGAGCCGCAAAACAGGCTCTTAAGCTGGGAAGTATAAAGGCAAGTTATCTGCTCATAGAGCTTTACTATGATGAGGACAGTCCGTACCGCGATGTGGAGAAGACTATCAGCTACGCAAAGCAGTTGTTTGAGGCTACAAAGGATCCTGAGTTGGCATTCCTTCTTGGATTAGTGTATGACCAGCAGCTCAAGGATTATGTGAAAGCGGTCAATTGGTATGAGAATGCAGAGAGACTCGGGCACAAGAGAGTTGCCTTCTATCTTGGAAGAATATATTATTATGGTCTGCTCAGAACAAAGCGTGACGGCGGAAAGGCGCTGGCATACTTCAAGAAGGCAAGAGAGAACGGCATCCAGGAGGCAGAGGGATACATAAAGGATCTCGAGGATCTTAAGGGTGAGGATCTTCAGACAGCTATAGACAAGTGGGAACGCGCCGTTCAGGCAGGAAGCGAGTCCGCAGCGATCAAGATTGCCATGATGAAACAGAGGCAGATATTCTATATTGCAACACCTTATGAGATTGAGAAGGCCTATCTCGAGGCGCTGGGACTTGGAAGTGCACAGGCTGGATATGAACTGGGAAGAATATATCAGGTTCAGGAGAAGCAGGATAACTATAAGGGCGAGATCAAGAGTATTAAGTATTTTGAGAAAGCATTCAATGCAAACTTTGATGACTGGGATAAGGAAAACCTGTTTAAGGTTATCAATTATAAAGTTGAGAAGGGACTCTCAAATGATGAGGCTATCAAGCTTTATATTGAGAATGCCAGCATGGGATATGTGCCAGCTATTGAAAAGCTTATCGCACTTGTGCCTACTACCACACAGCAGATATGGAGTCTGTATGATGCACTCATAGAGCTAGCAGAGACAGGTGATGAGTCAGCTATAGTAGCTATGAACAAGCTTGAGATGAACTATGTGGATCTCATTCTCAGAGAGCCTGCAAAGGGACAGAAGGTTGTGGAGAACAAGTTCTTCAGATTGTGCGTTCCAAAGGAGTGTAACGCTGTTATCAACGATGAAGGCGGTACTATTAAGATGGCTGATTCGGTTGTAGAGTTTGCTGTTGCAGAGATGCCTGTCAACGCAAGTGCAGAGCAGGATTATCTCAAGATATATAAGCTTATCGTGTCTGAGTATCTGCCTGACGAGAATGCAGAGGTAATAATTGCAAACTCAAGAATGATAGGTTCTGCGATCAGGACTTCAAAAGATAACGTACATACATTCAGCATACTGCTCATAAGTTCAAAGAACCAGTATATATTCAAGCTGAGTTCAAAGGATAGAAGACAGATGATGCAGTTTAAGGATGTGCTTATAGCAATATCAAAATCACTTGTTGAGACAGGCGAGATTTATAAGGCTACAGAGGAGGGCAAGAAGAATATAGGTCTTGCGTTCCTGCTCAAGACAAATGAAAGTGGATTCCTTTCAATTGGCAAGGGCGAGTAATCAGTCTGACCTGGGTATCGGGTCTGACGGAGGATAAATGATCAATTTACCCGGAGGATATATCAGATCTCCTCCGGGTTTTTATCTCGGTATTTGAGAAAGGAAGCATAATTATGCCAGGACTTAACAGGAAAGAGATGACAAACAAGCCGCTCAGAGTGGATTCAAGAATGGCACGCGACATAGAGAGACTTTCTGATCAGACAGGGTATTCCCAAAATGAGATAATACTGATGGCTATCAAGAGATATCTGTATGAGAACCGAAAGTATTTCCTGAGAGATATGGTGGAGGACTGGTGCATATCCCGCATAGAGAGGGAAGTGTGCATAATGCACAGTGAGACACATCTAAAATACGGAGGCATGACCGTGGATGTTGTGAAGCCGGAGATGGATGATGCGTTTGGACAGAATGTATATAGTTCCACCATCAGACTCAGAAATAATCTGGGAGAGATTTTCTATGAGGATCAGCAGAATGTTGATATGAATGGAGAAGATTGGGAGGAATACAAGGAATTTTTATATGAGGTAGTAATGAAGTTCGTAGATATAGATGAACCGGCACTCAAGACATATTTCAGAGAAAAATTCTTGTATGAATAGAAAATAGAAATTTGTAACAAAAAAGTAATAGTGAGAATGCAATAGTACATATGGATGAGCTGGTTATTTACATGTGTTATTATTAGTGGTATGCTATAAATTGTAAAAGGTTAGAAAAAAGTGACCGAATCGAGGTGAGATGCTTGTTTAGGAATATAATGAACGACCTTGCAACATGGTATGAGACAGGAAATAATAAGATAGCTGTCGTGAGAGGTGGCAAGTTCGTGGGAAAGACTTGGGCTGTCACAGATTTTGCCATGGGTTTTTTCGAGGATCACATAATTGTAGACATGAATAAGCAGACAGATTTTGCAGCATATGCAAGTAAGGAGAGGAGACCTGAAAAGCTTCATGCCAAGCTTACCACTTCTCTGGATAAGTATGATTTTAAAGACAAGCTGCTCATATTTGACAATGCAGAAAACTGCAGTGGTCTGTTGCAGAATCTTGTTCAATATGCAAAGTATAACACGGAGTGTAAGATATGTGTTGTGGCTACAGTGTGTGGACCTATGCTTGGTGAGGAAGAGTGCGCAGACGATATATGCGTGTATGAGCTGATGCCTATGTGCTTTGACGAGTTTCTGAAGGCGGGAAAAGGCAGAAAGCTTTGTGCATTTATAGAGAATCAGAAATTGACAGCGATGCCGGATGAGGTGAGGGAAAGTGTCCAGACGATGTTGGAGGCGTTCTTCGTCACGGGAGGTATGCCAGAGGCTGTTGATGAGTATTATAAGACAGGCGATTTTAGAAGAGTAGACGTAATATTGAAGTCTATACTTGACAGGATGACCGATTATCTGATAAACTCCACTCCGAAGAGGTATCTTTCGAAGGTTATGGCGATATGGAAGAGTATTCCAACGCAGCTCACGAAAGAGAACAAGAAGTTCATGTATGGATATGTAGATCCGAAAGCACGAGCTAGAGAGTACGAGGCATCTGTTGACCAGATAGTTCGAATGGGAGTTGTGAGACAGGTGTTCAGAGTAAGAAATGGAGTACTTCCACTGACGGATCAGAGGGATGATAAGTCATTTGAGCTGTATCATTTGGATCACGGACTACTCAGAATGATGGCGGGGATCTTGGTTCAGGATATAGATACTGACAATGTTCTGGATATGATGGATGGAGTTATTGCAGAACAGTATGCGATGGCTGAACTCTATATGAACAAGAGTGTTGGAGATTTGTACTTCTGGATATCATCAGCTACTGCAAAAGTGGATTTTGTATATGAAGGTGATGGAGAGGTCATTCCGGTGGACGTACAGACAAGTCCGCATACGAAAGCTCAGAGTTCCAGAGTATTCCGACAGAGATATAACAATAAGACTTCTGTGAGAATATCTACAGATGACATGTTCGTTGATAAAGGATTGGTAAATATACCGCTGTATGGCATATGGTGTTTCTGACACCGCCATTGGCAGTATTTTTATAGATGCCGAAATAGCTCAGTTGGTAGAGCAACGCATTCGTAATGCGTGGGTCGAGGGTTCGAGTCCCTTTTTCGGCTTGATAATATGGGAAGGCTGCCTGCAATGAACCCCATCGGGGTGCATTTGCTGGCAGCCTTTCGTTGCTATATTGGTGGAACTTCCCGAAGGAGGCGTGGATATGGAGGCACCTAAGTGGTACAGACATTTAAAGACGATAAACAGACATAAATGGATGGTGATGAAGAACTGTTTCAGATGTGGCTTATACAAGCAGGGACTTCTTCACGATCTGTCCAAGTATTCATGGACGGAGTTTTCTGTGGGAGCAAGATACTTCCAGGGGACTAGGAGCCCTAACGACGCTGAGAGAGAAGAAAAGGGGTATTCTGGCGCGTGGCTGCATCACAAAGGCAGGAATAAGCATCATCTGGAATATTGGATAGATTACAGCGCCGACAAGAGCAACAGACAGCTCATGGGAATGAAGATGCCAGTCAAATATGTTGTGGAGATGTTCTGTGATAGGGTTGCGGCAAGTAAGAATTATAACAGGGATGAATATACGGATGCATATCCACTGAATTATTATCTCAGGGGCAGATCGAGGGATCTGTTGCATCCGGAGTCTGCAAAGCTTCTGGAATCAATGCTGGCAATGTTGGCAGAGAAGGGTGAAGATTTTACTTTCGATTATATAAGACGTGAGATCCTGCATAACAGGAAGTGATGCGGGGTACAGAGTTGACAGATGACAGGGAGGAAAATGTATGGAATTTACACATTTGCATGTGCATACAGGTTACAGTCTGCTAGATGGAGCTGCCAAGATAAAGGAGCTTGTACACCGGGCTAAGGAGCTTGGGTATGACTCGCTGGCGATAACCGATCATGGTGTCATGTATGGAGTTATAGAATTCTACGAGGCGTGCATGGCTGAGGGTATAAAGCCGATACTTGGCTGTGAGGTCTATGTAAGTCCGGGATCAAGATTTGACAGAGAGGTGGGAAAAGGAGATGATAGATACTATCATTTGGTCCTTCTGGCTGAGACAGATCAGGGATACCACAATCTCTCAAAGATAGTTACCCGTGGATTTACTGAGGGATTTTATTACAAACCGAGAGTTGATATGGAGGTGTTGGAAAAGTATCACGAGGGCATAATAGCATTGAGTGCGTGTCTTGCTGGTGAGGTTGCAACCCATTTAAGGAAGAACGACTATGAAGGCGCCAGGAAAGCCGCAGTGAAATACAGGAATATATTTGGTGAGAATAACTATTTCCTTGAGATGCAGGATCACGGTATTCCTGATCAGGCTACTGTGAATGCAGGTGTCATGAGACTTTCAAAGGAACTTGGCATACCAATGGTAGTTACCAACGATTCTCATTATATTTATGCCGAGGACTGGGAGGCGCATGACGTGCTGCTCTGCATCCAGACAAACAGGAAGGTCCAGGATGAGAACAGGATGCGTTATGATGGAGGACAGTATTACCTCAAGTCCAAAGAGGAGATGGCGGAACTGTTTCCATATGCACTGGAAGCTCTTGAAAATACCCATAAGATAGCGGAGAGGTGCAACGTCAAGATCATATTCGGTGAACAGAAGGTGCCGAGATTTGACGTGCCAGACGGATATACGGCGGAGGAGTATCTTGAAAAGCTTGTATATGACGGTATGGAGAGAAAATACGGTATAAAGTATGCGGACACGGAAGACCTCAGTGAGGGTGATAAAGGATATGATGTGCGCCAGAGGATAGACTATGAGCTCTCGGTCATAAAGAGCATGGGATTTGTTGACTATTTTCTCATAGTATGGGATTTTATTCATTTTGCAAAGACAAATGGAATAGCAGTGGGACCGGGACGAGGCTCAGCGGTTGGAAGCGTGGTCGCATACTGCCTGGACATAACAACCATAGAGCCTATGCAGTACGATCTTCTTTTTGAGCGGTTCCTGAATCCGGAGCGTGTATCCATGCCGGATATTGATATAGACTTCTGCTACATAAGGCGACAGGAGGTTATTGATTACTGTGTTAAGAAGTACGGAGAAGAATGCGTAACGCAGATAATCGCATACCAGACCATGGGTGCACGAAATGTCATAAGAGATGTCGGCAGGGCTATGGATATTCCATATGCCCAGTGTGATGCCCTTGCGAAGGCGATCCCGGCAGAAAAGGACATGACGATAGATATAGCACTGAAGACAAGCAAGGATTTTCAGGATATGTACAGGGGTTCGGATGAGATAAGGAAACTAGTGGATATCGCGAAGAAGCTTGAGGGACTTCCGAGAAATGCGGGAATGCATGCAGCGGGGGTCGTTATCGGCCGTGAGGCTATAGAAGAATATGCACCGCTCTCAGTTGGTGCTGAGGGTGCAGTTGTAACACAGTTTGAGAAGAACACAGTCGAACACCTTGGAATGCTCAAGATGGACTTCTTGGGACTTCGTACTGCCACTGTCATACAAGATACAGTTAAGCTCATCAAGGAGAACACGGGAAGAGATCTTGACATAGACAACATAGACTATGATGATCCGAATATACTGGGGCTTATGGGACAGGGTAAGACAGAAGGAATGTTCCAGCTTGAAAGCCCGGGAATGAAAAATTTTATGATGAAGCTGAAGCCACAGAGTCTGGATGATGTAATCGCCGGAGTGGCACTTTTCAGACCGGGTCCGATGCAGTTTATAGATGACTATATCAGAGGTAAGGAGAACCGGGAGCTTGTAAGATATGATACGCCGGAGCTAGAGGAGATACTGGAGCCGACATACGGTTGTATCATTTATCAGGAGCAGGTAATGCAGATAGTTATGAAACTGGCAGGCTACACTCTGGGGAGAAGTGATCTGGTTAGAAGAGCTATGGCTAAGAAGAAGCCCGAGGAGATGGAGAAGGAGCGTAAAAACTTCGTTTATGGCAACAAGGAGCTGAATGTGCCAGGTTGTGTTGCAAATGGAATATCAGAGGATGTTGCAAACAAGATATTCGATGAGATGATGAAGTTTGCAGAGTACGCGTTCAACAAGTCCCATTCTGTAGCATATGCGGTACTTGCAGCCCAGACAGCTTACCTGAAATATTACTATCCAGTGGAATTTATGGCTGCACTTATATCGTCAGTTCTCGATAACAACGGCAAGGTCGCAAAGTATATAAATGTCTGTAAGCAGATGAACGTTGAGATACTCCCGCCAGACATAAATGAGGGAGTTGCCAAATTCTCCATAAGCGATGGAAAGATACGATATGGTCTGTCCGGAATAAAGAGTGTTGGTGCTGCGGTAGTGGACAGGATAGTTGAGGAGAGAAAGAAAAATGGCAGATTTAAGGACCTCCATGACTTCCTCACAAGAATGCCGTCGAAGGATACCAACAAGAAGACTGTCGAGGCACTTATACTCAGCGGAGCGTTTGATGGAATGGGAGCTAATAGAAAGCAGATGTTCATGGCGCTTCCAGCCATATCTGAGGAGACTGCAAGGGAGAGAAAAAGCAGGGAATCAGGACAACTGTCACTGTTCGATATCATGGGTGAAGATTTTGCGGCAAGCACAAGAGTGCCGTATCCTGAGGTGGAGGAATATCCGGACACGGAGAAGCTTTCACTAGAGAAGTCTGTTCTTGGAGTGTATATATCCGGACACCCTCTTGGAAAATATGTGGATCTGTTGCAGAAAAACTGCACAGCACAGTCTCTGGATTTTGCCAGCGACAGTGAGGATGATGCAGAGCTGGATGACGCCGGAACGGATGAGAAGGACAGAAAGATCCAGGATGGCGCTGTGTATGTAGTGGGCGGAATCATTACGGATGTATCGGTAAAACTTACAAGAAACAACCAGAACATGGCATATGTTACCCTGGAGGATCTTGTAGGTCAGATAGATATCGTAGTGTTCCCTAGAGATTTTGAAAAACATAGGGAGCAGCTCAGAGTTGACAACAGAGTGTTTGTCAGAGGCCGCGCAGATGTGGGAGAAAAGGACAGCAAGATCATTCTTTCTGATCTTGTTGCATTTGACAATGTGACAAATGGTGTGGTGGAATTCGCCTCGCAGAGAAGCTGGGGGGCAAAGAAAAAGCCTGTTAAGAGCAACAAGCAGCTGTGGGTTTTGTTTGACGATATGAATGAGTATGTGAAAAACGAGGCGGAATTTATGTCGATCCTCGAGGAACACAGGGGCAACTGTCCTGTGTATGTGCAGCTTAAAGCCACGAGACAGATGAAGAGTATGGGAAGAGGCTTCTGTGTGGATGAGAATTCAGGCATACTCTACTCACTTCAGATGGAATATGGCAAAGACAGGGTGCTTTTACGAGATGTATAGATGAAGGAGAAAAGGAACATTGAATAAAACTTTGGATATAATCACGGCTAACAGCAATCCTAAAGTAAAGATGTTAAATAAGCTGAACAAGGACTCAAGGCTCAGAAGAGAGCGGGATGTCTTTATCGTTGAGGGTATAAGGATGTTCAGGGAGATACCGGTGGACAGTGTGGATGAGATCTACATGTCGGAATCAGCGTACGCTGAATACTGCGATGAGGACGATCTGCAGGAGCTTTATAATGCGGCTGAGGTTACGGTTATGAGCGACAGTGTATTTGCGGGGGTGTCACAGACGAAAACGCCGCAGGGCTGCATGGCAGTCGTCAGATGTTTTCATTATGAAATGACCGATATTGCGGGCAGTACGGACACAGAGACATATCTGATACTGGACACCATCCAGGATCCAGGAAATATGGGAACTATATTCAGAAGTGCTGAGGCTGCGGGAATTACTGGGGTGATCATAGGTCCTGGTTCATGTGATCCGTATAATCCAAAGGTTGTCAGATCGACCATGGGAGCGATATTCAGGGTGCCGTTTGTGCAGAGTGATGATCTGATCTACACCATAGATGCGCTGAAGCGAAAAGGTGTGCTGATATACGGGGCACATCTTGACGGAGAGGAACTTTATGATACGGAATTTCCTGACAAGATAGCATTCCTCATTGGAAACGAGGGAAATGGCCTGTCAAAGGCTGTGTCGGATACTGCCGACAGACTTCTGCGCATTCCGATGGAGGGGAAAGTGGAGTCGCTTAATGCCGCAATATCTGCAACACTTTTGTCGTATGAGGCCATGAGACAGCGAAGGAGTGCACGACAAAACTAGATTAAACAAGACAGCATATTTTTGAATCATCTGGCATAACTTTTAGAGTATGCAAAAGTTTGTTATAACGGAGGGAGAAAATATGACTGAAAAAACATTAAACAACAATCAGGTAGTGGTGGCAGGAGAGATAGCATCAGAATTTACATTCAGCCACGAAATATTCGGAGAGGGATTTTATATGGTTGATCTTATGGTGAGTCGCTTGAGCGATGCCTACGATGTGATCCCGCTTATGGTGTCTGACAGACTGTTTGATGTGAACGAGTCCCATGTAGGTGAGAAGATCATGGCTAAGGGGCAGTTCAGATCCTACAACAAGCATGAGGAGACAAAGAACCGACTTATACTATCTGTGTTTGTGAGAGAGATCGAACAGCTGGACGAGGATGAGCCGGAGGAGGAGAACAGACCGAACCAGATATATCTTGATGGTTACATATGTAAGGCTCCAGTGTACAGGATGACTCCTCTCGGCAGGGAGATAGCTGATGTTCTGCTCGCAGTGAACAGAGCGTATGGAAAGAGTGATTACATACCTTGCATATGCTGGGGAAGAAATGCGAGATTTGCAGGAAAACTTCAGGTCGGGGAACATGTGGCGATATGGGGAAGGATACAGAGCAGAGAATATCAGAAACGTATCGACAACGACCAGGTGGTTAGCAGAGTAGCCTATGAGGTATCTGTGAGCAAAATGGAATGCCTTGAATAATATTTCATAAGGAGGGACCCGCGTAAGCGGGAGGATTTCTTGTGAAGCACGCAGGCGCCGCGCGAAGCGCATAGGAATGCGCCTGCACAATATTTCATAAGGAGGAACCCACGTAAGTGGGAGAATTTCTTGTGAAGCACGCAGGCGCCGCGCGAAGCGCATAGGAATGCGCCTGTACCTTATTTCATAAGGAGGGACCCGCGTAAGTGGGAGGATTCCGGCTAAATAGATGTTGACATAGGGTGAAGTCGGTGATATAGTAGCACTATCTAAGGTTAAACTGAATACAATATAGTAGAGGCGCGGGATTTAAGAGTAGACAGAATGATGCGTGTGGTTGCATATGAGTTCTGGTGAAAGGAGAGACCGCCGAAGTTGTGAACCAGCCACGGAGTTCACTGCTGGTTGTGCAGTTAATAGCTGTATGACTGTCATCGATATTTATATAGGCTATTTTATTTATAGAGATGGAGAGCTACTTATAAGAATGAGATATTTTTATGGGTTGGCTTTCTGCCAACCCATTTTTATGCTACATGCTATATTGTATCAACTATTATTTTTAAGGAGGATGACAATATGTCGATTTTTACCGGTTCAGCAGTTGCACTTGTAACACCATTTTTGGAGAATGGAGATGTGGATTATGCTAAGCTCAAGGAGCTTGTAGAATTTCATGTAGCTCATAAGACTGACGCGATAGTAATATGTGGAACAACAGGAGAGGCATCCACGCTCTCACATGAGGAGCATTTGGAGTGTGTGAAGAAATGTGTAGAATTTGCCGATCACAGAATAAAGGTTATAGCAGGAACAGGTTCAAACTGTACAGCTACAGCGATCTATCTTTCAACAGAGGCTGAGAGCTACGGTGTTGACGGACTCCTTGTTGTTACACCATACTACAACAAGGCAACACAGAAGGGACTTATAGCTCATTTCACAGCTGTAGCAAATTCAGTAAATGTTCCTATCATTCTTTACAATGTTCCATCGCGTACAGGATGCAATATCCAGCCGGAGACAGCAGTATATCTGGCGCAGAATGTGGAGAATATAGTGGGAATCAAGGAAGCATCAGGAAATATAAGCCAGGTAGTAAAGCTTGCAAGCCTTGCAAATGGATGCATAGATATATATTCAGGAAATGATGATCAGGTAGTACCTCTTCTGGCGCTTGGCGGAAAGGGAGTTATATCAGTTACAGCAAATATCATTCCTGAGGATGTACACGATATGGTTCAGAAGTATCTTGATGGCGATGTTAAGGAAAGCCTGGATCTTCAGCTCAAGACCATTGACCTCTGCAATGCACTGTTCTGTGAGGTCAACCCAATTCCTGTAAAGAAAGCTGTTGAACTTCTCGGTATGTGCGGTGGTACACTCAGAATGCCTCTCACAGAGATGGAGCCGCAGAATGTAGAGAAACTGAAGAAGGCCATGGAGGACTACGGAGTACTCTAAAAATTATGGCACAATATTTAAATATATGCTGAAAATGTCTGCGGTCTGTCAGGACTGCAGACATTTTGTCTTTATAAGGACATTTTATCTTTGTAAGGAAAAACATTGCACAATAGACCGCAAATGTGTAAAATGGAGTACATGTCGTAATGTATACAACAGTGAAAGAAACTGATAAATATCATGCAAATGAAAATACTGATATATGGAGGATGATACAGATGGTAAAGATTATCATGCATGGATGTAATGGAAGGATGGGACAGGTCATAACCGGGATAACGGCAAATGATCCTGAAGCTGAGATAGTAGCCGGTATAGATGTGGTTGACTGTAGAGATAATGGATATCCTGTATTTACAGATATTGATGATTGTGATGTAAAGGCTGATGTCATCATAGATTTCGCAGCAGCAGCAGCAGTGGATAAGCTGCTTGATTACGGTGTTAGAACACAGACTCCTATAGTTCTCTGTACCACAGGACTTTCCGATGAGCAGTTGGCGAAAGTGAAGGAATGTAGTGAGAAGGTTGCTATACTCAAGTCTGCAAATATGTCACTTGGAATAAATACACTCATGAAGCTTCTGAAAGATGCTGCAAAGGTGTTCAGTCCTGCTGGATATGATGTAGAGATAGTAGAAAAACATCACAATCAGAAGGTCGATGCTCCATCGGGAACGGCACTTGCACTTGCTGATTCCATAAACGAAGCGTGTGGAGAACAGTATGAGTATGTGTATGACAGAAGTCAGGTGAGAAAGAAGAGAGATAAGAGAGAACTCGGAATTTCAGCGGTGAGAGGTGGCACTATCGTAGGAGAGCACGAGGTTATATTTGCGGGAATAGATGAGGTTATAGAGTTCAAGCATACAGCATATTCAAAGTCAGTATTTGCCAAGGGTGCAGTTGAGGCAGGCAAGTTCCTTAAGGGCAAAGCGGCAGGAATGTATGATATGGCGGATGTCATAGGATAGGAGATACAATGGATATTTCAACAAGAACTGAGGATGGCGAGCTGGTTCTATGTGCCAGTTCGATATACAATCAGAAGTTTTATCTGAACAAAGAGTTTTCAAAACTTCCTGATGATATAAAGGATGAGCTTCATGCCATGTGTGGGGCATTTACTCAGGAAGTCGGCGGCATATTTATGCTGGTGTTTGATGATGCTGGTAATCTGAGGATACAGACAAGGGCGCTTGACGATGATCTTCTGTTTGACGACATAGGATGTGGACTGAAGGTGAAAAAGCTGCGGAATGAGAAGCGCGAACTGTTTCAGAGCCTGGAGCTTTTCTACAAGATATTTATACAGGGCGTAGACCTTGACAGCCTTATAAAAGAATGATAAAAATTTGATGATCAGGAAGGGAAAGAGATCATGTTATTTGCTATTGATGCGGGAAATACCAACATAACCATCGGACTGTTCGATGGAGAGAAACTTGAGAAAACATTTAGAATGACAACGGGGATATCGCGTACATCGGATGAGTACGGAGTGTTTCTGCTCGACTGGCTGCGAATGAGACAGTTGTCCAAGGATGTTATAGATGAGGTTATCATTGCCTCTGTAGTTCCGAAGATAATGCATTCACTTGTGAACGGTATAAAGAAATATTTTGGCATTACACCGCTTATAGTTGAGCCAGGCATAAGGACGGGCATAAATATTGCACTGCCAAATCCAAAGCAGCTCGGAGCCGACAGGATTGTAGATGCTGTGGCAGCATATCACATGTATGGAGGACCAGTTCTCACGATTGATTTTGGAACTGCTACCACATATGATCTCATAAGTAGCGATGGTATATTTGAAGCCGAAGTCACATCACCTGGTATAAGACTTATAGCAAATGCACTTTGGACGGGAACTGCAAAGCTTCCTGAGATAGAGATAAAGGTGCCTGACACTATCCTGTGCAAGGACACAATATCCAGTATGCAGGCGGGTGTCTGTATGGGTTACATAGGTCAGACTGAATATATAGTGAAGAGGATGAAGAAGGAGTCAGGTCTCGACGACATGAAAGTGGTTGCAACGGGCGGTCTCGGCAAGATGATATATGAGAACACGGATTGTATAGATGTGTATGATCCGGATCTTACTCTCCACGGACTCAGACTTATCATGGACAAGCAGAAATAGAAAAATGACATATATATAGAAGCAATGGAGAAATTTATGGATTTTAGGGATAAATTGATCCTGGCGCCGATGGCTGGTGTATGTGACCAGCCATTTCGTCTTTTATGCAAGGAACAGGGCTGCGATATCCTGTATAGCGAGATGGTAAGCGCCAAGGCGATATACTATAAGAATAAGAATACAAAGCCCCTCTTGGCAATGGATGAGAGGGAGAAGCCGTTTGGACTTCAGCTCTTTGGCTCAGATCCTGTGATAATGGCTGAGATGGCGAAAAAGATAGAGGGAAATGGATACTCGTTTATAGATATAAACATGGGATGCCCGGTGCCAAAGGTGGTGAATAACGGTGAGGGATCAGCCCTCATGAAAGACCCTCTTCTGGTGGGCAGGATTGTTGAGACGGTGGCAAATGCGATAAGTATACCTCTGACGATAAAGATAAGAAGTGGATTTGATCCTGAGCATATAAATGCCCCGGAGATCGCACATATAGCCCAGGAAAGTGGTGCTGCGGCGGTTGCGGTACACGGCAGGACAAGACAGCAGTATTATCAGGGACACGCCGACTGGGATGTCATAGCCAGAGTAAAGCAGGTGTGCAATATACCAGTCATAGGCAATGGCGATATAAACACTCCAAAGGACATTATAGATATGAGAAATCAGACGGATTGTGACGGATTTATGATAGGCAGAGGAGCCAGAGGAAACCCGTGGATATTCAGGGATATGAAGTATTATTATGAGCATGGAGATCTGCCACCGAGACCGGATGCCCATGAGGTGAGGGGGATGATCCTCAGACATGCAAGGTTGATGACTGAGTTTAAGGGAGAGTATATTGGGATCCATGAGATGCGAAAACATGTGGCATGGTACTCTGCTGGAATGTACGATTCGGCAAGGCTAAGGGGGCTTGTGAACGAGGTTGAGACATACGATGAGCTTGTGGAATTGCTTGACAGGTGGGAAGAAAGTATACCTGAAAAAGTGATGTAGAGTTAACATAATAATTAAAAATTGTAACAAGAAATAAAGAAATTCTTAAAAAATGTAAAGTAAAAATATACAATGTGCCAATATGTTTCAAAAATGTTACAGGGATTAAATGTGTGATATGCACAAAAATATAGTGCAAAAATGTTACATATTTACATTAACAGAAATAAAGAATTTTGTACAATTGTGCAGCATTCATAAAAATAGCTACTTTGCTTGACCTTTCTTTTGACAGAGATTATAATAGCGTCATGAGTAAAAAATTAACGGTTTTGTAACAATTCTGAAACCGTAAAGAAATTAAGGAGAAAAGGTTATGCAAAGGTTTTCAGATTCATCACGTATGAAATCACAGAAACTAAAGAAAACATCACTCAAGACATCACTTAGAAAGAACGTAAAGAAAATCAGCATCGGAGCAGTGCTCATTGCAGTTGGAATATCATCATATGGTGTTATCTATTCAGATGACAGCATGGTATCATCAAAGAGCAGAGGCATATCCATTGCGGCAGCAGGTAATACATTATATGCAGACAATGCAGCAGACTACGCGGAGACCACAGCAACTGAACAGTTGGCAGATGGAACACTTTCAGACGTCAACAAGACCGGTTCAACAGTACTCTCAAGCAAGAAGTCTACAAGACAGGCAGTAGCGATCAGCGGAGGAGTTCAGCAGGCTCCAGCAGAAGCTGTTGAGCAGAAGATTGAATTTGAAGAGGTTACAACTCAGGCAACAGAGGCTACCACAGAGATGAAGGTAGAGGATGACAATAAGTCAACAGCAGGTCTGCCAGAGGATGAGATCTCAGAGAATCCATCTACAGAGAAGGCAACTGACGGACTTCCGGAGGATAAGGTAATGTATGTGAATGGTGAGACATCAGGTACATATCTCGGAACATTCTGGATCACAGCATATTGTCCATGTCCGATCTGCTGTGGAGAGTACAGCAATATGGATAACCCAACAACAGCCTCAGGAGCACCTGCAGTTGAGGGAGTTACATGTGCAGCGCCTAGCAACTTCGAGTTCGGAACAGAGCTGATAGTTGACGGGCATACATATACAGTTCAGGACAGAGGAGGAGCTATCAATGGAAATCATCTTGATATCTACTTCTCAAACCATCAGGCAGCACTTAACTTTGCAACAGGCTACTATGATGTATATGTAAAGTAATACAGCGATCACAGCTCAATTGAATATAAACTTATACAGTAAAACCCGCCATCAGGCGGGTTTTGTGTTGTGTAAAGCGATATGGAGAAGATGAAGGCCGTGGTTTTGATATCATGCCAGCATTGCTTGCCTGAATGCCTTGTTTTTTCTATATCCCTGTGTTATAATGCACACGATTATTTGTGGATTACTTGATCCATAGAATATTTGAAGATGCATATAACCTAGAGGATTAAATACATTTTAAGGAGATTGGCAAATGGAACTGATTTACAGAAGCACAAGAAATGCAAACGAGACAGCAACAGCGTCACAGGCTATACTTAAGGGCCTTGCTAATGAGGGAGGACTTTTTGTACCGGATTCGATCCCGGCACTTGATGTGTCGCTGGAAGATCTGGCAAAGATGAACTATCAGCAGGTAGCCTATGAGGTTATGAAATTAATGTTCACAGACTTCACAGAGGATGAACTTAAGCATTGTATAAATTCAGCATATGACTCAAAGTTTGATACACCGGTCATAGCACCACTTGTAAATAAGGCAGGAGCATATTATCTTGAGCTGTTCCATGGTTCAACGATCGCATTTAAGGATATGGCACTTTCAATTCTCCCTTATCTCCTCACAACATCAGCGAAGAAGAATGGCGTGAAGAATGAGATCGTCATCCTCACAGCAACATCAGGAGATACAGGTAAGGCTGCCCTTGCTGGATTTGCAGATGTACCAGGAACAAAGATAATAGTATTCTATCCAAAGCATGGTGTAAGCCCTATTCAGGAGAAACAGATGGTTACCCAGAAGGGAGACAATACATTTGTTGTAGGTATCACAGGCAACTTTGATGATGCCCAGACAGGTGTAAAGAAGATGTTCTCAGATACAGAGCTTGCAAAGTACATGGATGAGAAGGGATATCAGTTCTCATCAGCAAACTCCATCAACATCGGACGTCTTGTTCCTCAGATGGTATATTATGTATACGCATACACAAGACTTGTTGCAGATGGAACCATCAAGGCCGGTGACAAGATCAATGTGGATGTTCCAACAGGTAACTTTGGAAATATCCTCGCTGCATATTATGCAAAGGAGATGGGACTTCCAATCGCGAAGTTCATCTGTGCGTCAAATGACAACAAGGTTCTGTTTGATTTCTTCCAGACAGGAACATATGATAGAAACAGAGAGTTCATACTCACAACATCACCATCGATGGATATCCTCATCTCAAGCAACCTTGAGAGACTGATATACAAGATCGCTGGCAACGATGCTGAGAAGAACTCAGAGCTTATGAAAGAACTCACAACAGATGGTGTGTACACCATCACAGACGATATGAAGGCAAAGCTTGCCGAGTTCTATGGTGGATATGCTACAGAGGCAGAGACAGCAGCAACCATCAAGAAGGTATACGAGTCAGACGATTATATCATCGATACACATACAGCAGTTGCAGCTACAGTATATGACAAGTATGTGGCAGAGACAGGTGATAAGACGCCTACAGTCATCGCATCAACAGCAAGCCCATACAAGTTCACAAGAAGCGTTATGAACGCTATAGATCCTGAGTACGATTCCAAGACAGACTTTGAGCTCGTTGACGAGCTTGAGAAGCTCTCAGGAGTAAAGGTGCCTCAGGCTATAGAGGATATCAGATCAGCAAAGGTACTCCACGACACAGTATGTGACAAGGAGGATATGCTGGCAGAGGTTAAGGGATTCCTTAATATTTAAAGTGATATTAGAAACGTCAACCAGTCTGTTGGATAGAAATTCCGGCAGGTAAAGAATTGGAGCACAATATAAATACAATAAAATAGATTGACAGTTCATTAGTACCATCCTGTCACTAAACAAAACTAGGACATAAGAAGATCAGAATGTCCTATTCTGGTCTTTTTTTGTGGTGAACAGTTGGATGCTTATAGGAGGAGTTATGTATAAGTTAAAAACAAAGGCAAGTTTTGACAGCGCCCATTTTCTAAAAGATTATGAGGGCAAATGCAGCAATATCCACGGACACAGATGGACGGTGGAGATAGAGGTTGGAGCGGAAACGCTTGAGCACGATACACAGAACAGGGGAATGGTGGTAGATTTCTCGAATCTTAAGAAGGATCTGAGAGAGCTTGCAGATCATTTTGATCACAGCCTTATCATGGAGACAGGAAGTTTGAAACAGGCAACGGAGGATGCGCTGCTGGCGGAGAATCTGAGAATCGTGAAGGTTGATTTCAGACCTACGGCTGAGAACTTCGCAAAGTATATATATGATGAGATGACGAGCCGAGGCTACAATGTTATAGAGGCAAGTGTGTATGAGACACCGAATAATGTGGCGTCTTATTGCGAGTAATATAAACAATAGGATCCCGGTGAGAAACTGACTGGTCTCAAGATCTGTCAGATGTGAGACAATATACACTGGGAGAAAGGAAATATAGACGTGAGTACGTACAGAGTAGTAGAGAGATTTATAAGTATCAACGGTGAGGCGGCAAGAGCCGGAGAACTCGCTGTGTTTATCAGATTTGCGGGCTGCAATCTTGACTGCGGATACTGCGATACAAAGTGGGCAAATGAGCCGGGCGTGGACTATCAGGAGCTTACAGAGGATGAACTCGTGGATTACGTCAGGAGAACAGAGGTAAAGAATGTCACACTGACAGGCGGTGAACCGCTGATACAGAAAGACATAGACAAACTCCTTCTGGCATTTGCGCTTGAGGATGACATAAGGGTTGAGATTGAGACAAATGGAAGTGTTGATATTGCTGAGTTCAAGGCTCTCGGCGGAAATGTGTCATACACACTGGATTATAAATGCCCATCCAGCGGTATGGAGAGTGACATGTGCCTTGCAAATTATAACTATATAGACAAAAATGATTCGGTTAAATTTGTGGTAGGCTCACAGGAGGATCTGGAGAAATGCCTTGAGATAATCAGGGAATATGCACTGGATGAGAGAACGAGGGTGTTCATCAGTCCTGTGTATGGAAGTATAGATCCGGCGGATATAGTGGACTTTATGATAGAGAACGGTATGAATGATGTAAAGCTGCAGCTGCAGCTCCACAAGTTCATTTGGGATCCGGAAGAAAGAGGTGTATAAGATGGCTATAGATAAAGAGGCTATAAAGGAACACGTAAGGGGGATACTCATTGCCCTTGGCGATGATCCTGACAGAGAGGGACTTATAGAGACTCCTGACAGGGTCGCGCGCATGTATGAGGAAGTATTTGAGGGAATGAACTATACCAACGATGAGCTGGCTGAGATGTTCGGTAAGACATTTGCCGAGGATGGAGTGGCAAGACAGGCGGGCGATATGGTGTTTGTCAAGGATATAGAGGTGTTCAGCTACTGTGAGCATCACATGGCGCTTATGTATGACATGAAGGTATCTGTTGCATACATTCCAAATGGAAGAGTGCTCGGACTTTCCAAGATAGCGAGGATCGCGGATATGGTTGCGAAGAGACTTCAGCTCCAGGAGAGGATAGGCTCGGATATTGCCTACGTCATATCAAAGGCTGCTGGAACTGAGGATGTTGCGGTCATGATAGAGGCACATCACAGCTGTATGACGGCAAGAGGCATCAAGAAGCCGGGAAGCAAGACTATGACGACCACTCTCAGGGGAAGATTTGAGAGCGACACAGCTCTGCAGAACAAGATGCTGATGATGTACAATGCGGGAAGATAGTCATCGGTATACTGAATTGATAATTATGAATTTGCAGATTCGGGATTATTATAATGAGACCTGGAATATCATATTTGATTATATATGGAGGATGAGATTATGCAGAATTTGAAGAATAAGGATGAGGCAGTTGTAGTATTCAGTGGCGGACAGGACAGCACAACGTGTCTGTTGTGGGCACTCAAGAAGTACAAGAAGGTGTATGCGGTATCATTTGACTATGGACAGAGACATGCGTTAGAGCTTGAGTGTGCCAGGGAGATCGCGGACAAATTCGGAGTGGAGCACCACATACTCGATATGAGCCTTCTCAATCAGCTTGCGCCAAATTCTCTGACAAGAACAGACATGAAGGTTGATGAAAATGCACCTGATGAGGGTACACCGAATTCATTTGTTGACGGAAGAAATATGGTATTTCTTACATTTGTAGCAATATTTGCCAAACAGAGGGGAATATCTGATATAATAACAGGAGTGTCTCAGAGTGATTTCTCAGGATACCCTGACTGCAGGGATATATTTATCAAATCGTTAAATACAACACTAAATCTTGCAATGGACTACGAGTTTGATATAATAACACCATTGATGTGGATCGATAAGATGGAGACATGGAAGATGGCTGATGAGCTGGGTGGACTGGATGTCATCAGAGATATGACACTTACATGTTACAATGGCATCAAGGGCGAGGGCTGCGGACATTGTCCATCATGCAAGCTCCGCAAGAAGGGGTATGATCTGTACATGAAGTACAAGGAGGAACACAAGTAAATAAGCAGTATCAAACGGAAAGGTTGTGTTATTGAAAGTATGAAGAATATGCTGTTCATCATGAATCCCAAAGCGGGTAGGACTACTCTGAAGAATTCTTTGGTGGATGTGCTGGAAGTGTTCTGCAACAACGATTACGCGGTCAGGACATATCTTACGAAATCGGCAGATGACGCAGAGAGAATTGTTCAGGAGGAAGGCGCAAACTACGATGTGATCGTATGTGCGGGGGGCGACGGAACCCTGGGCAACACAGTTACAGGATATATGAAGAGCGGGATAAAGGTTCCACTTGGATATATTCCGTGTGGCTCCACCAATGACTTTGCAAGGAGCATGGACATACCGAGAGAGACAGTTGAGGCGGCTGAGATGATAGTGAAGGCAGAGCCGTTCTCCATAGATATAGGAAGTCTGAACGACAAGAACTTTGTTTATGTCGCAGCTTTTGGAATGTTCTCAGATACATCATATGCAACGCCGCAGAATATGAAGAATATATTTGGGCATGCGGCATATGTATTGCAGGGGATAAAAAGTCTGGCAAATGTACCATCTTACAAGATGAAGGTTACAATAGACGGGGACGAGCAGGAAGGCGAGTTCATATTCGGTATGGTGTCTAACTCGATATCCGTAGGAGGATTTAAGAGTATAACCCGAAAAGGCGTTGAGTTCGATGACGGACTTTTTGAGGGAGTACTGATAAGGACAATTAAGACGCCAGCTGATCTGGAGAGAGTTGTAAGGGCACTTCTTACGGGAGATGTGAATGAGAGGAGCATGGTTTCATTCAGGGCTCACAGGGTCAAGTTCGATGCAGAGGATCCGGTTGCATGGACATGCGACGGTGAGTTCGGCGGAGAATATAAGGAGACCAAGATACACATCCACAGGAGAGCGATAGATCTTCTGGTCGTTCAGGAAAGCGAGCAGGATGAGGTTATAGAATAATAGAATCGAGGATTTTACAATGGGTAAATATTTTGGAACAGATGGATTCAGAGGCGAGGCAAATGTAGACCTTACAGTGGAGCATGCTTATAAGGTTGGAAGATACCTTGGCTACTACTATGGCAAGCAGCATGATGATGGAAAGGCTCATGTCGTCATCGGAAAGGATACGAGACTTTCAAGCTACATGTTCGAGTATTCCCTGGTTGCAGGACTTACTGCCAGCGGAGCTGATGTATACCTGATGCATGTAACACCTACGCCTAGCGTGTCTTATATAGTCCGTACAGGTGATTTTGACTGCGGTATCATGATCTCAGCCAGCCACAACCCTTACTATGACAATGGTATAAAAGTCATCAACGGTCAGGGCTATAAGCTCGAGGCAGCAATAGAGAATGAGATAGAGCAGTATATAGACGGAGAGCTCGGTGAGATACCATTTGCAAAGAAGGACAGCATCGGTAAGACCACCGACTACACCATGGGAAGAAACAGATATATAGGATATCTGCTCACGATCCCTACCAGACCATTTAAGGGGATGAGGATCGGACTTGACTGTGCAAATGGTGCATCATATCTGGTTGCAAAGTCAGTGTATGACGCTCTCGGAGCAAAGACATATGTCATCAATAATGAGCCAAATGGAACAAATATCAACACAGACTGTGGTTCGACGCACATTGAAAAGCTTCAGGCATTTGTCAAGGAGAAGGGACTTGATGTGGGATTTGCATTTGACGGTGATGCGGACAGATGTCTTGCAGTGGACGACAAGGGTGAGATCGTGGATGGAGACAAGATACTCTATGTCTGCGGCCGTTACCTGAAGGATAAGGGCGAGCTGAACAACAATACGATCGTCACAACTATCATGTCCAATCTTGGACTTTACAAGGCACTTGACAAGAAGGGCATCAACTATGAGAAGACAGCAGTCGGCGACAAGTATGTGTTCGAGAATATGATGGAGCACGGACATTCTATCGGCGGTGAGCAGTCAGGTCATATCATTTTTTCTAAATATGCAACAACAGGTGACGGAGTCCTTACCTCACTGATGATCATGGAGACTATACTTGGACGTAAGGTCAAGCTCTCAGAGCTGTTCCACAGCCTGACGATATATCCACAGCTTCTTGTGAATGTCAAGGTTTCAAGCAAGGATGCAGTCATGAATGATGCTGATGTGGTGAAACTGAACGATGAGATAGCAGCAGAGCTTGGAGACGACGGAAGACTTCTTCTCAGACAGAGCGGTACAGAGCCTGTCATCAGAGTTATGGTCGAGGCAGCCACAGATGAGCTGTGTGAGAAGTATGTATACAAGATGGTAGATCTCATAAAGGCAAAGGGATACGCTGTGGAGTAGAGTGGTCTGTAGGACTTCTTGAGGAAATTCATGAAGCAGGTCTGACGATCTTGTGATATTTCTTAAGGAAAATCCTTGTAAAGATACAAAATTATCATCAATAGATAGAAAAAAGCTCAAAAGATACAAAGTACGTAAAATTTGTATCTTTTGGGCTTTTTCGTGTGCTTGGTGAAAATTTTGTGGCATAAGATACCGAGAAATTCAAAAAAGATACAATGTTATGGCAGCCACTATGGAATAATTTCAGGTGGAAGCCGGAAGGACTATGTGGTAACCTGCCGTGTCAGGAGAGAAGTACAGAGCGTCCGGTGAGGCGAGGTTGTGACAAAAAGATGTGGATTTTCTCAAGTTTAAATAGATAAATACTTGTGAAATATACTGCTGTTGGTGAAAATGCATGAAAAAAGTGGGGTATCAACCTGAAAATGATAGAATTTATATGTTGACATGTTGTGGCAAAACAGATAAAGTTTTATGTGGCGAAAGATATGACTGTCACCAGACTTACAATGAGAAATATGTGGCCGTGACAGTTACAATAATATAACATGAGAGGCATATATTTATGAACGAATGTTTAAGATCCCATTATTATGACGAGGACGAGATGCACGAGGAGTGCGGAGTCTTCGGTATCTATGATTTCGATGGAAATGATGTGGCGAACACGATCTACTATGGTTTGTTTGCATTGCAGCACCGTGGGCAGGAGAGCTGCGGTATAGCGGTGTCAGACACTGCCGGTCCTAAGGGCAAGGTCAGCTCCTTAAAGGGCATGGGCCTTGTGAATGAGGTGTACACGACTGATTCACTGAGCAAGCTAAAGGGAAATATCGGTGTGGGTCATGTGAGATATTCTACAGCCGGTGCCAGCACTATAGAGAATGCACAGCCACTGGTTCTCAATTATGTAAAGGGAACTCTGGGACTTGCCCATAATGGCAATCTGGTAAATGCTCCTGAGCTTAGACGTGAGCTGGAGCTCACAGGAGCTATATTCCAGACTACAATTGATTCTGAGGTAATAGCTTACCATATAGCCAGAGAGAGAGTTAAGTGCGGTTCCGTTGAGGAGGCTGTCACAAGAGCTCTCAAGAAAGTAAGGGGATCATATTCACTTGTTATCATGAGCCCTAGAAAGCTTATCGGAGCCAGAGACCCATTTGGCTTCAGACCGCTTTGTATAGGAAAGCGTGATAACGCATACATACTGGCATCTGAGAGCTGCGCTCTCGATACCATAGGGGCTGAATTTGTCAGGGATGTGGAGCCTGGAGAGGTTGTAACCATATCACCTGAGTACGGAATCCAGTCGTACAAGAACATGTGCCAGGAGCAGCATGCAAGATGTATATTTGAGTATATATACTTTGCGAGACTTGATTCAGTCATAGATGGAATGTCTGTGTACGATTCGCGTATCACAGCCGGAAGATGCCTTGCAAAGGACAGCCCGGTTGACGCTGATGTGGTAGTTGGCGTTCCTGAATCGGGAAATGCGGCGGCTATGGGTTACTCACTTGAATCGGGTATTCCATATGGAACGGCATTTGTCAAGAATGGATATGTGGGAAGAACATTCATAAAGCCACAGCAGAGCCAGAGAGAGTCCAGCGTGCGTGTCAAGCTGAACGTCCTTAAGGAGGCTGTAAATGGCAAGCGTGTCATAATGATAGATGACTCTATAGTTCGTGGAACTACGAGTGACAGAATAGTTGGCATGCTCAGGGAGGCAGGAGCGACTGAGGTCCATGTAAGGATCAGTTCACCTCCATTCCTGTATCCATGCTACTTTGGAACTGACATTCCGGACAGAGAGCAGCTCATAGCATACAACAGGTCTGTAGATGATATATGCAAGATCATAGGTGCCGATTCTCTGGCGTACCTGAAGATGGAGAGGCTTCCGGAGCTCTCAGGCGGAAGACAGTACTGCCATGGATGCTTCAGCGGCCAATATCCTATGAAACCGCCTACAGAGGACATCAGAGGCGACCACGAGAATTTCAAGAGAGGATCGGAGTCTCATATTATATCATGAGGAGGGGCCCGCGTAAGCGGGAGGAGTCCTGGTGATAGCGCACGAAAGTGCGCACTTGTCGCAAGACAAAAATTGTGAAAATTCGGAATCATATCAGCGGAAAAAGCGGATATTGATTCCGAATTTCTGGTTTATGCAAAAAAAGCATGGAAATAATCTGAAACCCATGTATAATAGTTGTGTGATAAGATATAAAAGCATTTGTCAGCTGGCAAATGCGGGAGACTACAGGAAGAAAGAGGTAAAGACATGAGTAAGGACAAGTACGAAAGCCCACTGTGTGAAAGATACGCTAGTAAGGAAATGCAGTATATTTTCTCACCTGATATGAAGTTTAAGACATGGAGAAAGCTGTGGATAGCTCTTGCTGAGACAGAGAAGGAGCTTGGTCTCAAGGACGAGAACGGCAATCCAAGAATCACAGATGAGCAGATCGAGGAGCTCAAGGCTCACGCTGATGACATCAACTACGATGTTGCCAGAGAGAGAGAAAAGCTGGTTCGTCACGACGTAATGAGCCACGTATATGCATACGGTGTTCAGTGCCCTAAGGCAGCTGGAATAATCCACCTTGGAGCAACAAGCTGCTATGTAGGCGATAACACAGACGTTATCATTATGACAGAGGCATTAAAGCTTGTCAGAAAGAAACTCATCAATGTTATAAATGAGCTGGCAAAGTTCGCAGATCAGTACAAGGATCTTCCAACTCTTGCATTTACACATTTCCAGCCTGCACAGCCAACGACAGTCGGCAAGCGTGCAACACTCTGGATGCAGGAGCTGCTCCTTGACCTCTCTGATATAGAGTACATGATCAGCCAGCAGAAGCTTCTCGGATCAAAGGGAACAACAGGAACACAGGCAAGTTTCCTTGAGCTCTTCGGAGGAGATCACGAGACAGTGAGAAAGATAGATGGAAAGATCGCTGAGAAGATGGGATTTGCTGAGTGCTATCCTGTATCAGGCCAGACATATTCAAGAAAGGTCGACTCAAGAGTTCTTAACGTGCTCTCAGGCATCGCACAGAGCGCACACAAGTTCTCAAATGATATCAGACTTCTCCAGCACTTAAAGCAGATAGAGGAGCCATTTGAGAAGAACCAGATCGGTTCATCGGCTATGGCATACAAGAGAAACCCAATGAGAAGTGAGAGAATCGCATCACTTGCCAATTATGTAATGTGTGACGCGCTCAATCCTGCTATCACAGCCGCAACACAGTGGTTTGAGAGAACACTTGATGACTCAGCAAATAAGCGTATCTCAGTTCCAGAGGCATTCCTTGCAGTTGATGGAATCCTTGATCTGTACCTGAACGTTGTTGATGGTCTTGTGGTATATGACAAGGTTATCTACCAGTGCTTTATGAAGGAGATTCCATTCATGGCAACAGAGAATATCATGATGGATGCTGTTAAGCGTGGCGGCAACCGTCAGGAGCTTCATGAGAAGATCAGAGAGTACTCAATGCTTGCAGGCGAGCAGGTCAAGAAGTACGGAAGAGAGAATGACCTCGTTGACCGTATCGCAGCAGACCCTGACTTTGGTATGACAAAGGAGGAGATCGTATCTATCCTTGAGCCAAAGAACTTCGTAGGTCGTGCTCCTGAGCAGACAAGAGAGTTCCTTGCAGAGGTCATTCAGCCTATCCTCGATGAGAACAAGGATATCCTCGGCGTTACTGCGGAGATCAATGTATAAAGATCTGAATTAAAATGTATATAGAGTAAATAAGGCGCTGGCGCATTTGAGATGGTGGTATGTCCGTTTAATATTTGATATATCCCAGAGCTTATGTGCTGGCGCTTTTTGAATTCATGTACAATTTTGAATGGAACTTTGGCATGGGATGTGACAGGAACTAGGGATACATCGAAATGTCTGGATATAGATCCGGATACGTTATATGAATTGGAAAATGTAAAAGATAAAATAGCGTAACATAAATTGGTATACAGTAAACTATAAATAGCTGGTGTATGGACGAAACGTCTGTGCGCCATTTTTTTTGTGCAGACAACAATACAGAGTTTGTATATGCACAGGATTTGGGTGGCTGGCGGGGCAACTATGAAAAAACTGATCAGCGTGATATAATGAGCATTGTGACGACAGGCGATAGGATATAATAAGCTAATAGTGTAGGCATCAGCGGTAAAATTGATTCCATTAGGTATAAAAGATATATACATGGTTAAAGCTCGATGTATTTATGAAATATAAGGGGATATATTATTATGATGAAACTGACAAAGGAAGAACAGCACAGGCAGTGCATAAAAGAGATCAAAGCGACGCTGCTTGTGGTATTTATATGTTTTTTATGGCATGTGCTAACCGCGTTTCTGCTAAATGGCACCGGGTGGACGGTGTTCCATATGCCGGCGTGGTTTGTGGTCTCGGTGCTTGGAACAGTGGTGCTTGCGGTAATCGGTGTATTCTGGCTGCTTAAGTTTGTGTTCGTAGATTTCCAATATGAAGAGGATGAGAGTGAGGGTGAAAATGAACAGTAATCAGATATTGATCTTATCGGTTTTTCTCGGATATTTGTTATTCAATATTGTGGTGAGCTTTGTCTACAGCAGAAGGGCGGAGAAAAGTCTGCACACAACGTCCGAGAAGAAGTATTTCATAGGCGGAAGAAATATGAACGGAATCGTCCTAGCCATGACGATCATGGCGACATACACTTCCGCAAGTTCATTTATATCAGGGCCGGGTGCAGCGGGGCTTACATATGGATATGCACAGGCGTGGATAGCTGCTATCCAGGTCCCGGTCACATTTCTGGTGCTCGGTGTGCTTGGAAATAAGCTGGCGATAGTGTCCAGACGAACGGGCGCTGTGACAGTGGTGGGCTACTTCAAGGCGAGATACAAGAGCGATGCGCTGGTAGTCATCACGAGCATTGGACTTATAGTTTTCTTCATAGCACAGATGATAAGCCAGTTTACGGGAGGGGCCACACTTATAGCATCCATAACGGGAATGGATCATGTGAGTTCACTTTTGATATTTGGCACAGTCGTGATATTGTACACAGCTATTGGCGGATTCAGTGCGGTTGTTATAACTGACACGATTCAGGGAATAGTAATGTGTATCGGAACATTCCTGTTTATATTCTTTGTCTTAAGGAGCGGGGGCGGTCTTGCCGCGATAGATGCCGGTCTTCAGACAAATCTGCCAGAGGTGTACGATGACATTTTCTCAAAATACACGCCAGGAGGGCTGCTCAGCTATTGGGTGCTTGTGGGCTTTGGAACGCTGGGGCTTCCCCAGACTGCTGTGCGCGCCATGGGATTTAAGGATACGAAGAGCATGCACAGAGCGATGTGGATCGGAGTTCTCACATGCGGCTTTGTGATCGTGGGAATGCATCTTGCAGGAACATGGGCTGGCGCACTTGTCGATACGGACAATCTTCCAACTTCGGATTATTTTATACCATATATAGTACAGAAGATCATGCCGCCTGGAATAGCAGCGATATTCCTCGCAGCGCCGATGGCAGCAGTCATGTCGACAGCGGATTCGCTCCTCATACTTGCCACAGCAGCTATAGTGAAGGATCTGTGGAAGAATTACGTGGTGGGGGATGATCCGGTGAAAAATGAGAAATACGACAAGAATGTCAAGCTGGTGAGCACGATACTTACGATGTTGCTCGGCGTGGTGGTGATGGTTCTCACGATCAATCCGCCGGATATAATTTTCATGCTCAACATGTTTGCATTTGGCGGACTTGAATGCACATTCTTCTGGCCCCTTGTGGGAGGCCTGTTCTGGAAGAAGGGAACTAAGCAGGCGGCGGTGTGCAGCAGCGTAGGTGCGATCGCGACATATATATTTGCAACGTATTTTATCAAGATCGCCGGGATAAATGCGGTCGTGTGGGGACTGATGGTAGGTGCGGTGCTGTACTTTGGAATTGGATTTGTAACGGGAAGAAAAGGACTTGATCCGGATATTCTGGACAAGTGCTTTTGATATGTGCGCAGGATGTATGAACATGAAAATAGAGTTGAAAGGTAAAACTAAGCATGAATGAGATAAACGACAACAAAAAAGCTATGTCCGAGGATGTGAAACAGGCGCTGATAAGGTTTAACAAGGACAACATCTATGTCCAGAACCTGAAGATAGAGCTGGTCGATATGAGCATTGGATATGTGAAGGGCAAGATGATGGTCACAGAGGATGTCCTGAATCCATATGGTTCTGTGCATGGTGGATGCCTGTACTCACTTGCGGATATAGTGAGCGGGATCGCAGCATGTACCTACGGAAAGTTTTCTTCAACTATAGATGGAACCATGACATATATAGCTCCGGCTATGAACACGGAGTATCTCATCTGTGAGGGAATCGAGATCCGCCAGGGCAAGAAGGTGTCACTGTACGAGGCAAATATTTACGATGACAAGGGACAGCTTGTAGACAAGGCAAGGTTCTCATTCTACATGATGAACCGTTCTGTTGTGGAATAGATGGGAGATGTAAGGAAAGGTGAAATATACAAATGTTATCTCAGGCAAGTTCGTAGACAGGCCAAACAGGTTCACAGCCCATGTGGAGATAGACGGAGTTACAGAGACCGTGCACGTAAAGAACACAGGGAGGCTTAGCAGTTTGCTGATACCGGGGAACACGGTCAGCCTTGAGAAGTCTGCAAATCCAAACCGCAAGACGAAATACGATCTCATAGCGGTGGAGGATCCAAAGCTTGGCTGGGTGAACGTGGACAGTCAGGTGCCAAATAAGGTGGTTTTGGAATGGCTTAAAACAAAGGATTATGACTTTATAAAGCCAGAGTATGTATACGGGGATTCAAGGATTGATTTCTATATGGAAAAGGATGGCATGAAGTATCTCATGGAGGTCAAGGGCTGTACGCAGGAGATTGATGGGATAGGATATTTCCCGGATGCACCCACCGACAGGGGAGTCAGGCATTTGCGGGAGCTGATGAAGGCGGTCTCCGAGGGATATAAATGTTATGTGGCATTTGTCATTCCAATGACAGGGATAACTGAGGTCAGACCAAATGCGGAAATACACAGGAAGTTCGCGGAGACTTTCTATGAGGCGAAGGCTGCCGGTGTGGAGGTGTTAAATCTCACATGCCGGGTTACACGGGATGAGCTGGAGATAGTGGAGCGTTGGATTCCAGATCGTGAATGAGAATGATGAGAAATATATAATGGTTTGCAGGCTGTCGTAGATGGTAAGTGATTTAGAAGATATAAGTAGCTTTGATGAGAAATATGTGATAAAAAATAGATGAAATTATATCAAGACATAATTGTCAGGTGGAAAAAACGTCATTTCCTCACTTTTTGACGTGTTTTCTCGGAGGTATTTGTATGATAATCAGCAGCGAAAGGAGAAAACAGAAATGATTGACCAAGTAAAGATTGGAAATTTCTTAAGGAAGTTAAGAAAAGAGAAAGGTATGACTCAGGAAGAAATAGCAACAAAGTTTGGAGTATCTTCCAGAAGTGTTTCACGCTGGGAAAATGGAAACACAATGCCGGATTTGGCAATCCTTGTTGAATTGGCTGATTATTATGATGTAGATATCAGGGAAATAATTGATGGTGAGAGGAAAAGTGAGAATATGGAAAAAGAGACAAAAGAAACTTTATTGAAAATTGCTGATTACGCGGACAAGCAGAAGAGGCAGGCCGTCTTTAGAGCGGTGCTGTTCTTTGTTATAGAAATATTATGTTTTGGATTCACAATTGCCGCTGTAATATTTAGAAGTAAAGAAAATATTAGTGCTGGATTTGTTGTGGTTCCGTTGTTTATGACAGTGGTATGTTCAATTGCGTTGATAATAAATGCAAGGGGATATGTATGGAACATTCAGAGGAAATAAGTTGATTTAGGAGATGTCATGGAGATAAAAAAGATTGATGAAGAATTTTCAGTGTGTCAGGTGGAAGATTACACATATGCGAATCTCGATTCTGAGTATTGTTTTATAGGAAAAACTGATGAGGAAAAGTCTCTGGTATGCCCGGTGAGTGAAGTGCCGGCAAATACAATAAAGCGTGATGACGGCTGGAGGGCCTTTCGCATTCAGGGAGTACTGAATTTTTCTTTGATCGGGATTCTGGCTAAGATCGCATCTGTTCTGGCGGATAACGGAATTTCGATATTTGCAGTATCCACATATAATACGGATTATGTTATGGTGAAGAAGGAGAATTTTCAAGATGCACTTGAAGTTCTGGCGGCAGCAGGGTATGAAATTGTGGATTGAGAGTTGATAAACCGAAACTTAAAACCGGGATGAGAATTATGGAGATACTATTATGAATATTCCTCACAATAGTTTAATGGAGAAAATCAAAGAACTTGTGCGCTTATGCGAACAGATTGCGTCTGATTATGGTGACGATGCTTCATGGTTCAAACAACCTGCATCAGATGAAATGATTTCTAATTGGGAAAATAAACACAATGTTTTTATTCCTGAAACATATAAAGAATGGTTAAGTTTCACGAATGAAGCACAAATTAGAAACTCATTGGCACATTTTTATGGGCCGGACAAGTTTGTTATGAACTCTGGAGACTTACCAGAAGACTTGATTGTAATTGCAGATTTAATAGGTGATGGTGAACAATTATGTTTTTCAAAAATAACAAGGGATTTTGTTTGGGTTGACCATGGTGAGTTAGAAATAATAGATGATTTTGGTGCTGTTTTAAGTGAAATAATTAGAATGCTTAAGCCCCAAAGCTGCTTATCTCCTAAAATGGAAGAATTATTAATGAATATGGTTAAAAAAAATAATTGCTAGGATAAAAAGGAATGTATATGGATTATGATTTATTACAAAAAATATACAATATCAAGTCATTTGTAGGATATACAGATGAGGAAATAAAAGAGCTGAGAGCGGGATTTGAGAGCATCCCACATACGCTATATGAGATATGGAAGAAATGTGGTAAAACAAGCGAGCTGTTCAATCATAGCAATGATCCCTGGGTTACTCTTGATTTTCAGCGCAGGTATAAATGGACAAGGAAGACAAAAGGATATTTTTATATCTTGAATGAGAATCAAGGTGTATATCAGGTCGCGATCAGAAGGGCTGATATGGCTGAGGATGATCCACCTGTGTATGTCGTGGAAACTGATGAGGATGGCACTGTAAATGAGGTTGGCCGGGCTGAAAATAGTTTGTCTGCTTTTATGATGGGAATGTTGATATATGAGGCGGCAATATCATGTTTTGAGTTTTGTGCAGAGGATATTATCTGGTATGATGATGGTGATGTTGAAAAGATAGATGGCATATTAAATAGATACCCGTATCATGTTTATAACTGGTATTCTGACAGAATAGATTTATACACGAAAACTGATGAAGAAATCTTGTTTGTTATGCAGGGAGATTCTCCGAATGGCACATATTCAGCACGGATAGAAACGGCATATCAGGAGATTGACAGATTGATAGGTGGTATTGGGGAAAGATAAGGAGCAGATTATGTTAGAGATACTATTTGGAGAAAGTTCGGCAGGCTCCATGAAAGCGGCAAAATGCGAGAATGTGGAATATAAGAATGGACAGCCACTGTGGATACAGGGTTCTTCTGACGAGGTGATCTGCCTTGGTTTCATGCTGGACATGGGCTACATAGGCGAGGCAGTTGACAGTCAGTACCGCAAGGATTTTATCTACTCAATGTATGCTCAGAACCAGTGGGAGCAGGATGAGGAATACGAAAATGAACTTAAGAAACTTGGCAATGTGTACGCCGGTGAACTTGCAAGGCTTATAAGATTTCTTGAGGGGGGTGAGCCGGTAAGAATATGGTACAGTGACGCTCCGTATTCAAGGTGCGGATTTTATCATGTATGCAGCATCCTGAAGAACTATCCAAATGAAGTGACTGTTGTCACGCAGCCAGAGCATGTTGTGAAGAGAAATGTCATAGTGTCGTATCATAGCTGGAGCGAGGTGGCGGCGGAGGAATTCGCTGGGTTCCTCGGAAATGAGAGGAAACTCACATCAGATGAGATAAGAATGTATGCGGAGATGTGGGGCGAGCTTGTACTTGAAAATGCGCCGCTCAGGGCATTGGTAAACGGAACCGTGCTCAGTGTGTCAGAGGATTTCTACGATTTTATTATTTGGAACAGGCTGACTGAAAAGCCTGTTAAGGAGTGCAGGCTGATCGGAGATATTCTAGGACAGGTTCCGATTGGAATCGGCGACTGGTGGTATGCGGCGAGGATAGAACATTTCATCAGGCAGGGCAAGATAAAGGTTGTGGAGGATTCGGAGAATAAGTATGCACGTTTGATAAAAGGGTATTTGTAGAATGGAGACTGAGAATAGCGTGGATAAAGAAAAATACAAAGCATGTATTGATGATATAGAGGTTGCAAAAACTGAAATAAAAAATATGAAATTATACCCAGAGGATGTTGTTGCAGACTTTTACTGTATACCATCACATAACCATCAGGCATATTATGCCATGCTTAGTTGCACAGATGATAACTACAGGTTGACATATATAAAAACTCAAGTATATTTTCCGGGGCATAAAAATCCAATAAAAATGTATCCGTTTGCTCTGTGCAAAAAAGCAGAAAAGCATCCCGGAAAACAAGGACAATTTATGATCGGGGTAAAGAAGGTTGCTGAATCAGAAGTAGCTGTGCTGATGGATATGTTGGGGGATCTCCCTATGACACATATTTTTCAGGAAGATGGTTTATATCTTGATGGAGTAGTACAGGGGATAAGGGCCTTTGGAGATACCCCCAAGGCAGTCTCAAAGGAAGTGTTTTATCGCGATGCGGCAAAAATAAATGGTTTGTCAACCAAACAAAGAGAGTTCTTTGAGAATTTCTATCTTAAAATAGAAGAAATTATAGAGGGTAGGGAATAAAAGATATTACGTGTTGGACATTATAACAAATGGAGTGTTGAGGGCGAGATGTCAGCAGTTTGGATGATGTTCAAATATATAGTGGCTTTTCCTCTCGGGTCATGTTAGAATCACATGTATATGCAAATAAATGTGGAAGGAAAGATTACGGGGATTAGTTCCAGGTAAAATATGGTGAAGGTATATGGAAGATATGAAGAATGGTAAGCGAAGTTCATTTTCGGGCAAGCTGGGGTACGTGCTGGCGGCGGCAGGTGCATCTGTGGGTCTTGGAAATATATGGAGATTCCCTTATCTTGCGGCAAAATACGGCGGAGGAATTTTCCTCATAATATACATCGTACTTGCACTTACATTTGGTTATACTATGATAGTTGCGGAGACGGCGATCGGACGAATGACGAGAAAGAGTCCGGTTGGAGCATTCAAATCATTTGGAAAGAAGAAATGGCTGTCGTTTGGCGGCTGGATAAATGCCGTTATACCTGTGCTTATAGTGCCGTACTATTCGGTTATCGGTGGCTGGGTCATCAAATATCTGGTGGAGTATTTCAGAGGAAATGCAAAGTTGCTGGCTGAGGATGGATATTTCACCGATTTCATATCAAATGGTGTGTCAACGGAGCTGTGTTTCGTGGCGTTCTGCGCATTTACACTTATCATTATATTTGCCGGTGTGCAGAATGGAATAGAGAGGGTATCCAAGATCATGATGCCTATTCTGATCGTTCTGTCAGTCATCATTGCGGTATATTCTGTGACAAGACCGGGCGCACTTGCGGGAGTAAAATACTTCCTTGTGCCAAATGTGAAGAACTTCTCGTGGATGACAGTGGTTTCTGCCATGGGGCAGATGTTCTACTCGCTTTCAATTGCCATGGGAATACTCATAACATTTGGCTCTTACATGAAGAAAGATACGGCGATAGAGGATTCAACCAGAAATGTAGAGATATTCGACACTGGTATAGCGATCATGGCGGGACTTATGATAATCCCGGCGGTATTTGCATTCTCTGGGGGAGATCCGGATACACTTCAGGCAGGACCATCACTGATGTTTATAACTATTCCAAAGGTATTCCAGAACATGGGATTTGGAACTGTCATAGGAATCGTGTTCTTCCTGCTCGTACTATTTGCTGCTGTCACAAGCTCCATAGCACTTACTGAGAGTGCAGTGTCAACATTTGAGGATGAGCTTGGATGGGGAAGAAAGAAGGCAACGGTGCTAGTGGGAGTTATCATGCTTGCGCTTGGAAGTCTGTCATCCCTGGGATATGGCCCGCTGGCAGGAATCAAGATCATAGGCATGCAGTTCCTTGACCTGTTCGACTTCCTCACCAATTCGGTGATGATGCCTATAGCGGCACTTCTCACAAGCCTGTTTGTGTCAAGGGTAGTTGGAATAGATAAGATAGAGGAGGAGATAATTCACGGCGAGAGTGCCTTCAGGAGAAAGAAGGTATTTGTAGTCATGATCAAATATCTCTGCCCTGTATTTGCCATCATTATCCTGCTCAGCTCTGTTGCAAATGCACTTGGCTGGATAAAGATGTAGAATTATTATAAAAGGGAATGGGGTTCTCCCTTGGAAAACCTGAATGGGCAACCTAAACTGCTAATATAGCTGATGACTTCTACGATTATTTTCGTCGCAGAAGTGTCAGCTTTTTTGTTTCCATAAGAAGAAAATGCTTTGATACATCTGCTAAATTAAGGAGGTATTGTCTATCATGTTGACATCACTTGCACTCATTTTCATAGTCGGACTGGCGATGGGCGCCATCTGTCAGAGGCTTAAGCTGCCGCGCATCATAGGAATGCTGGCAACAGGAATCGTTCTTGGTCCGTATGTGCTGGATCTCTTTGATCCGTCTATATTGTCCATATCTGCGGATCTCAGAAAGATAGCGCTTATAATCATACTTATCAAGGCAGGACTGTCCCTTGACCTTAAGGATCTGAAGAAGTCGGGACGCTCGGCTGTGCTGCTCTCATTTGTTCCGGCGTCATTCGAAATCCTCGGATATATACTGTGTGCACCAGTTATACTTGGAATAAACCGCACAGAGGCAGCTGTCATGGGCGCAGTGCTAGGCGCGGTATCACCGGCGGTCGTTGTTCCGAGAATGGTGAGTCTCATAGAGAAAAAGTATGGAACTGACAAGGCGATTCCGCAGATGATACTTGCGGGGGCGTCCTGCGACGATATATTTGTCATAGTGCTTTTTACCACATTTCTCAGCATGGCGCAGGGCGGAAGTGCTCATGTCATGGATTTCGTGAACATTCCAATATCCATCGTGCTTGGAGTACTGCTTGGCGTGGCCGTTGGATATGGACTTTATCTGTTCTTTGAGACTTCCTATGCAAGGAAACACTGCGTGAGAAACAGCATGAAGGTCATCATCGTGCTGGGATTTTCGTTCTTGCTTATAGCGATAGAGGGCTGGCTTGAGGGAAAGGTGTCGGTGTCGGGACTCCTTGCGGTGGTGGCTATGGCATGTGTCTTGAAACTCAAATGCCCAGAGTCGGTGTCGGGAAGACTCTCACAGAAATTTGGAAAGCTGTGGCTTGCGGCGGAGGTCATATTATTCGTGCTTGTGGGTGCGGCTGTGGATATCAGATACACCCTGGCAGCAGGACTTCCGGCGCTCCTTATGATATTTGTCGCACTGGCATTTAGAACGGTTGGTGTTCTGATCTGCGTGGCACATACATCACTTACATGGAAGGAAAGGCTGTTCTGTGTCATCGCGTATATTCCGAAGGCTACAGTTCAGGCAGCCATCGGATCAGTTCCGCTTGCGGCAGGGCTGGCATGTGGTAATATAGTATTGTCGGTTGCCGTGCTGGCGATCGTGGTGACTGCGCCGCTTGGAGCGATAGGAATAGATGGAACATACAAGCATTTGCTTAGTGAGGATAAGTGATGTTTTGCATTCGGTAGATATAGGAGACAAGTATGAATAATAAGATAAAGAACATTATATTTGACATGAACGGTACAATGATATTTGACGGAAAGTATCATGAGATAGCATGGAAGGATTATGCGGAGAAGCTTGCTGGCAGACAGATGAGCACGGAGGAGTTTCAGCATCATGTGCTGGGGCACACGAACAAGGATATTCTGGAATACCTCATGGGAAAGGGCACGCTCACCGAGGAGAGGATACTTGAACTTACCGAGGAGAAAGAGGCTATGTACAGAGAGATGTACATGGAAGATACTGCAAACTTCAAGCTGGTGGACGGCCTGGTGGCATACCTTGATAAACTTAAGGAACAGGGGATAAATATGAACATAGCCACAGGGTCAAATATGACAAATCTCGCATTCTATTTTAAAAAATTTGGTCTTGGCAGATGGTTTGACATAACGCTGTGCGCATACGACGATGGAACCATGAATGCTAAGCCGGCTCCTGATATGTACATCCGGGCCATGGAGCGCATCGGAGCAGTGCCGGAAGAAACCATGGTCATAGAAGATGGACCATCGGGAATCCGGGCAGCGGCGGCAGCCGGAGCCGGATATATAGTTGGAATTTACGGCGACTCATCGAGAGAACTGCTTGAAGAGACAGGGCTGTGCGATGAACTGATTCCAGATTATAGAAATATGTGATAAGAATAGGGCGTGTTCAAATGGACGAACATGCTCTATTTTACTATGATATATGGGTGTGGGGATGATTCCTACAACAACTCCATAAGTTTATTTGCAGCAACGCTCATACCACGGCGCCTGTCACTGATGATACACATGTGACGCTTTGGTATGGGCTTTTTAAATTGCAGGCGGAACAGGTCGCCGCGGTCTATATAGCTCTGGGCGAAGTCTGCCATGATGGAGCCGATGCCGAGATTTCTCATGACGAACTGGGCGATCATATCGCTGGTAGACAGCTCGAATTCGGGCTGCAGAGTCACGCCCTCATGGCTCAGAAATGTGTCGACATATGCGCGTGTGCTTGTGTCATGCTCCAGACAAATGATCGGAAGCTCGTCAAGCTCGTGGTAATCCAGAGTTTTGCCCTGAAGATATGAGAACCTTGGTCCGGCGATGAAGATGTCCTCGATCTCCCTTGCCTGCCTGATCTCCATGTGAGGATCTGCAGGAAGAGGACTGGTGACGATACCGAAGTCTATGTTGCCTGATAGCAGATGATTTATCGTGCTGGGAGTCGGAGCATTTGTGACATGAACCTTGATCCCCGGATATAGCTGGTGGAAATGCTCCAGATATGGCAGGAGATAGAACTGCAGTGTCATATCGCTTGCACCTATCCTTATCTCACCGGTCTCCATGTGGAGGAGCTGTGAGAGCTGCTGTTCACCCAGGGAGATGGATTCGTATCCCGCTGCAACGTGGGAGTAGAGGAGTTCTCCGGCATTTGTCAGTGAGACGCCCTTCTTGGTTCGGATGAACAGTTCTATGCCGATCGCCTGTTCCAGAGCTTTGATCGCCTGACTTACGGCTGGCTGGGATATACACAGTTCCCTGGCAGCGGCGGATATGCTGGATGCTTTGGCAACATGGTAGAAGATTTTGTAATATTCGAAATTTATGTTCATTTATAATTTCCTCCAGATTCAATAGAGATCGTTTAATATGTGTGTGTCAACAATATGTTTTATTGCAAAATAATTCAGAACTTTTTACCGTTCTATAATGGTACGATTGAAATAATTTTGCTTAAAAAATTATGCATATATAATATAAGTAAAATGGTGTTTGAGGTGGACAAAATCCATTATATTTACAGTTTATGTTGGTTTCTACAAAATGTAAAGATAAATATAAGATACACTTATAATAAATATAAATAATATTGATTTTACTTATGACATTATAGTGTTATAATGAAAAGGTATTGTGAGTGATCTGCTTATAAATATTATGTATAGGCAGAAACATTTGAACAGCCACAATACGGATATCAGAAAATATTTCAAAATGCTGCGAAAGCGAGGAAAAGTATTATGGTAAGAGCGGTTGTAGGAGCCAATTGGGGCGACGAAGGAAAAGGTAAGATCACAGACATGTTAGGCCAGGAGTCAGACATAATCGTAAGATTCCAGGGTGGTGCCAACGCAGGTCACACAATTGTCAATGACTATGGTAAATTTGCTTTACATACACTTCCATCAGGAGTGTTCTACAGTCACACAACAAGTATCATTGGAAATGGTGTTGCACTTAACATCCCTCTTCTTTTCAAGGAGATAAAGTCCATCACAGACAGAAATGTACCAATGCCTAAGATCCTTGTATCTGACAGAGCACAGATGGTTATGCCATACCACATTCTCTTCGACGAATACGAGGAGGAGAGACTTGCAGGTAAGTCATTCGGATCAACAAAGTCAGGAATCGCTCCATTCTATTCAGATAAATATGCAAAGATCGGTTTCCAGGTAAGCGAGCTCTTTGATGAGGAAGCACTGAAGGAGAAGATCGAGAGAGTTATAGTACAGAAGAACGTTCTTCTTGAGAACCTGTATCACAAGCCACTCTTAAAGGTTGATGATATATTCAACACACTCATGGAGTATAAGGAGATGGTTGCTCCTTATGTATGTGATGTATCAGCATACCTCTATGAGGCGATCAAGGAGGGCAAGAACATCCTTCTTGAGGGTCAGCTTGGTTCACTGAAGGATCCGGATCACGGAATCTACCCTATGGTTACATCATCATCAACTCTGGCAGCTTACGGTGCCATCGGTGCAGGTATACCTCCATACGAGATCAAGCAGATCATCACTGTATGTAAGGCATACTCAAGCGCAGTAGGAGCAGGCGAGTTTGTAAGTGAGATATTTGGCGACGAGGCAGATGAGCTCAGACGCCGCGGCGGTGATGGCGGTGAGTTTGGTGCAACAACAGGAAGACCTAGAAGAATGGGTTGGTTCGACTGTGTGGCATCAAAGTATGGCTGCCGTATCCAGGGAACAACAGACGTTGCATTTACAGTACTTGATGTACTTGGATATCTCGATGAGATCCCGGTATGTGTAGGCTACGATATCGACGGTGAGGTTACAACAGACTTCCCAACAACATCAAAACTCAAGAAAGCAAAGCCTGTATATGAGACACTTCCAGGCTGGAAGACAGATATCAGAGGAATCAAGAAGTACGAGGATCTTCCAGAGAACTGCAGAAAGTACATCGAGTTCGTTGAAGAGCATATCGGATTCCCAATCACCATGATTTCAAACGGTCCGGGAAGAAACGATATCATCTACAGAAACGCAAAGTAATTTGACCTGATTCACAGGGAAATCAAATAACAGAAAAATAACAGGGACACTTTCCAGTAAGAGATTATTAGGGAGTGTCTCTTTTGTTGTTGGAAATGGATTTCTATTTGTGGTGTAAGGAGATTGTAGAATAAGATTATATTTGTTATGATTATTTTATCGGCTTTCCGATAAAAGTTCTAGTGGATAGGGCGATGTGCAAAAAAAGCATATTGCAAATTTATTGCATGGAGGAGAAAAATGAAATACATCAAAATCAATGAAAACGGAATTCATATTGTATTTGGAATTACAGATAAAAATCAGATCAAATTGCTGCATTTTTCAAAAGCAGAATTTGATGAAAATGATATTTGCAAATTGGGAAAGGAATGTAAGGCAGAAGATCTGGTAAGAAAAGAGCAATTTATCGATGAGGCTTTTCAACTTGTACAGGTAAACCTTGCCGGATATAATCGCCCATATGAAAAGCATGGAAATAAACATATTTGTACAGCACCGGGATATTTATTGACCTATGCGGGGATGGAAGACAGTTGGAATGAGATTGGACGTAAGATAACCATTTATCAGGAAGATAAGGAAGAGACACATGTCCGCGTAGAAACAAGAATGCAGTTTTATAAGGGCACTTCTATCGTTCGTATGGTCAATAAAGTAATCAATGAAGGCGATAGTACACAGTGTCTGGAATATCTATCTTCATTTTGCTATACAGGAATTGAAAAAGAGGGAAAAAGCAATTCCGATGCGAAAATGAGAGTGCGCATTCCTTATAATGGATGGCAGAAAGAGATGAGTATCAAAGAATATAAGTTCGGAGATGTAGGACTGGCGCAAACACAACCCGGGGTATACCAGCGTACTTCACAGGTGCTTGAAGTATCGAATACCGGAAACTGGTCTACGAAGAAGTATTTACCATTAGGGTATGTAGAAAATACAGAGGCACATACAAGCTTATTCTGGCAGATTGAACATAACGGTTCCTGGCATTATGAGATCAGTGATCAGAATACGCATTTTTATGTCTGTGTCAGCGGACCGACCGAAGTACAGTCTCACTGGTTCAAAAATCTCGCGCCGGGCGAATCATTTGAATCGGTACCGGTTGCTGTGGGTGTGGCAGATGACAGCTTTGAAAAAGCAATGGGTGAGCTGACAAAATATCGCCGTATGATTCGAAGACCGAATAAAGATGATGAGAATTTACCGGTTATTTTCAACGATTATATGAATTGCCTGTTTGGTGATCCGACAACGGAGAAAGAACTTCCGCTGATTGATGCGGCTGCGGAATGCGGTTGTGAATACTATGTGATAGATGCCGGTTGGTATGCTCCCGGAGAATGGTGGGACAGTGTCGGCGAATGGCAGGAAAGCAGGGAGCGTTTTCCGAATGGAATTAAAGAAGTAACAGATTACATTCGTCAAAAGGGAATGATACCGGGCGTCTGGCTGGAACTTGAAGTGATGGGAATCAATTGTGAGAAAGCAAAGAATGCTCCGGATGACTGGTTCTTTATCCGTCATGGAAAGCGTGTATATGACCGTAGCAGATATCAGCTCGATTTTAGAAATCCGGAAGTCATCGAACATGTCAATGAAGTGATCGATCGGGTAGTCAAAGATTACGGAGTGGGATATATCAAGATGGATTATAACATTGAACCGGGCATAGGTACTGAACTTGGCGCGGAAAGTGTGGGGCAGGGACTGCTTGAACATGAAAAAGCATATCTAAACTGGCTTGATGATGTATTTGCACGTTATCCGGATCTGGTAATTGAAAACTGTTCCAGCGGAGGCCTTCGCATTGATTATGCGTTGCTCTCCAGATATAGTATTCAGTCTACATCGGATCAGGAAGATTACCGGAATTATGCGACGATAGCAGCAAATGCTGTGGCAGGAGTTACTCCGGAACAGGCGGCAGTCTGGTCGTATCCGATGCGCCAGGGAGACAAGGAAGAAGTAATTTATAATATGATAAATGCCATGCTGCTTCGTATTCATCAGAGTGGTCATTTGGCACAACTTCCGCCGGAACGTCTTGCATTAGTGAAAGAGGGAATTGCCTGTTATAAGACGATTCGTCAGGATATCAAATATGCGATACCTTATTGGCCGATTGATATTGCTGACAATGAGGATATGTGGGTATGCGGAGGCCTTCAGCTTGAAAACAAAGCATATCTTGCAGTATGGAAGCGGCAAATGGAAGGAAAAAATAATGACAGGTACATGAAAGCCGGCATAAACTGCACAGATGATAGTTTGTCCATACCATTGGACAGTATTCCATTTATCAGAGACGATATGCAAGTATCCTGCATTTATCCTAAGAAGGAACCGGTTGATTTTGAATTCAAAGGAAATGTATTAACGGTGCATTTTAAAAAGCCTGTTATGGCAAGACTTTTTGAATTAAGAAAGGGTATTGTTTAATAAGGCGGAATCTGATTCATCGTTTTGAATTTTATAGATTCCACTTGTAGATGTTTGAAAATGTGATACTGGAAAATGAAACAATAGAGGACGCAGAATTTGTTGGCTGTGAATTTAAAAAATGGTATTTGTTGTAAATAAGGACAAGTGGATTAATATTCAATTTGGAGGAATAACATAATGTCAAAAGATGAGTATTTGATCACAGATGCACCGCTTAAAGCGCTGACTGTTTTTGCAATGCCTATGATCTTGGGCAGCTTTTTTCAACAAGTGTATAATATGGCTGATTCAATAATAGTTGGCCAGTATGTCGGATCATCTGCACTTGCGGCTGTTGGCGCATGTGCCGCTCTTACAAATGTATTCATTTGTGTGGCACTCGGTGCCGGCATAGGTGCGGGCGTGCTTGTGAGCCGCTATTTTGGAGCCAGGGATTATAGTAAAATGAAAACAATAGTATCAACATCGCTGATAAGTTTTATGATCCTAAGCATACTTTTGGGTGTATTTGGACTTATCTTTTCACGTTCGATGATGACGCTGCTTCAGACACCTGCTGACATACTGGATGAAGCGGTGCTGTATCTTCGTGTTTATTTTGCTGGATTTCCATTTTTGTTTATGTATAATATTCTTTCAACAATGTTCAATTCAATCGGTGAATCAAAGATACCGTTGGGTCTTTTGATATTTTCTTCTGTCTTGAATATTGTTATGGATCTTTGGATGGTGGCAGGCCTCGGCCTGGGCGTTTTCGGTGCAGCTCTTGCAACTCTTATTGCCCAGGGAATATCCGCAGTGTTTTCACTGCTGATTTTTCTTTGGCGTATGTGCCAATATAAAGGCCGTTTTGATTGGTTTGACAGGCACGAGTTACATTTCATGCTTAGAATTGCCGTACCATCGGTTCTTCAGCAGTCCACAGTGTCGATTGGTATGATGATCGTTCAGGCAGTTGTAAATCCATTCGGTACACAGGCACTTGCAGGTTACTCAGCAACGATGAGGGTAGAGAATGTTTTTTCACTGATATTTGTATCCATTGGAAATGCAGTTTCACCGTATGTTTCTCAGAATCTTGGCGCAAAGAAAATCAAACGTATCAAAAAAGGATATCGGGCTGCGTTGGTGTTGGATGTGTGCTTTGCGATCATCGCATTTATAGTCATTGAAACACTGCATACTCAGATTTCATCTTTATTCCTTGGCAAAGATGGAACCGCTTTGGCATATCAGGTGTCTGGGGGCTATATGAGATGGATTGGCTACTTTTTCATCTTCATGGGAATCAAGATGGCAACCGACGGGGTCCTTCGAGGACTTGGGATCATGCGCCCATTTCTCATTGCAAATATGGTCAACTTAGCGATCCGTCTGTCAGTTGCCCTGATTTGTGCGCCCCGTTTTGGTATCGAATTTGTCTGGCTTGCGGTGCCGGCGGGATGGCTTGCAAACTTTCTGATCTCTTATATGGCTCTCAGAAAGTCGTGGCCGGTTGATAAAGCAATTGGCGAATGATCGGTTTGGTGCAAAGGAATGTCTGTTTTGCGAAGTTTTTTTCCAAAAAAAATTGACACAGTATACTGACCAACATATAATCGTTCTAAAAAGTGTCTGCTGATTAATGAGAAAATTAAAATTTAAGCTTAATCAAACAATTCAATTTTGTCAGCACAAACAATAATTAACAGCGTTAAGGCGTATGGAAATTAAAAATCCATACGCCTTATTTTTTTCAAATCTGTGCCTGCGCGTGAGCGCCGGTACTCAAATAAATTTTCAAAGGAGGAGTTGCCATGCTGTTAAATGCCTTTGCAAGCGTGCTGTCAAGCAGCCAGAGCAGCGGAATGGAAGATACGACAGTCTACCCATTCTGGCTATCCCTAATCTGTTTTGCAATAGTACCGGCAATCATTGAGGAATACATCTTCCGGGGGGTGATACTCGGCGCTTATCTGAAAGTGGAGATGATGGCGGCGGTTCTGATTAGCAGCCTACTACAAAGCATTGGATTTAAGATGGTATGGGTGATACAATCTAAAATGTAAATGCTTTGTTTAACTATAGGGGCTGATGGGAATGCGATTGATTTATTATTCTTGGATATTGATTTGATTACGACCAGCGGCGTAGATATAGGACAGTATATTCGGCATAGACTGAATAATTACAGCATGGAGATTGTGTTTATGTGTCTTCTGAGAAGGATAATGCAGAGCCGGAATGAGCAGCAGATAACGCCGAGTGTGGTTCTGATAATTGTGCCGATTATCAGTATATGGTCAACTGCGTAAATCAGGGAGACATTTTCTTACCACCAAAGATGATTCGTATAATCATGGCATGGGTTTACAGAGTGTACAGGATGTTGTGAATCAAAATAATGGTGAGATACAGTTTGAAGCCACTGAAAATACTTTCATAGTCAGAGTTATATTGTTCAATTAACGTAAAGGAGGTATCGTACATCTGTTGTGTGCGAGAAAGAGAAATGGGAACATTGGAAGTGGACAAGAGTCTTAAAGCGGCGTTTAAGGAAACGCTGGAACCGCATGGGTTCAAGAAAGTAAAGGGGAGGTATCCGCACTTTGTGAGGATGGCAACGCCCGAGATTATTCAAGTCATCAACTATCGGCTGGAGCAGGCTCTGTCGCCGCAGTTGGAGGAAAAACGGTTTGAAGTATACTGTGCGGTCGGCAGTATATACCGCCCGGAGATCAATCTGAACCGGTCTGTGTATGCCAGCATGGACTGGATAAATACTACGCAGTTGGATATGTATGTTAAGGCGAAATATAATGGTATACCGGTGTATAAGAATGAACAGCCGGGGGTTGACTATATCATCAAAAAGGGGGATGAAGCATCTCTTAGGGAACAGATTGCGTTTGCCATGACAGGAATTGAGCATTATGTAATTCCGGCATTTGACAAGGTGGTGGATTTAAAGACTTGCGTGGATTATTTGGAACTATATGGCTTTGATGAGTTAGAAATTAGTAGAAAAACTGAATGTAATGGGGATGTATTTATTTTGCCGGCAAAGTATCCGAATAAAGAATCTTATAGAGTGAAAGTGCAAAATGATTTCCAAGAGGCAAAGAGAAGTGTGATGCAACGTATTTCGGAGGGAAAAATGACACAGGAGGCAGGCAGGGAAAAGTTGCTTTGGTGTGAAGAAAGCTATAATGATGATATCGAACAATACGGAAGATTTTTTGAAGATGAAACAACTAAAAAAGAACTTGAACGATTAAAGGCAGAGCGAGCAAAGAAGAACTTAGAAGCAATACGTGCGATGGGAATCGAAGTGTAAAAAACGAGGGTAAAAAAGAAGGGAGCAAGTGATGAAATTAAAGCAAATGACAAGAAGGATTATTGCTGTAGTGTTGTCAATATCAATGTTATTGACAGTGTTACCGACGAACTGCAGCGTAGCTTTCGCAAAAACAAATCAAGTAAACACTGAGTGCATCAGTATTTACTCCGTTTTTTAATTAAATTTAACGAAAAGGAGGTATCGTACATCTGTTGTGTACGAGAAAGAGCAATGGGAACATTGGAAGTGGACAAGAGTCTTAAAGCGGCGTTTAAGGAAACGCTGGAACCGCATGGGTTCAAGAAAGTAAAGGGGAGGTATCCGCACTTTGTGAGGATGGCAACGCCCGAGATTATTCAAGTCATCAACTATCGGCTGGAGCAGGCTCTGTCGCCGCAGTTGGAGGAAAAACGGTTTGAAGTATACTGTGCGGTCGGCAGTATATACCGCCCGGAGATCAATCTGAACCGGTCTGTGTATGCCAGCATGGACTGGATAAATACTACGCATCTGGATATGTATGTTAAGGCGAAATACAATGGCATACCAGTGTATGAGAATGAACAGCCGGGAGTCGACTATATCATCAAAAAGGGGGATGAAGCATCTCTCAGAGGGCAGATTGCGTTTGCCATGACTGGCATAGAGCATTATATAATTCCGGCGTTTGACAAGGTGGTGGATTTAAAGACTTGTGTGGATTATTTGGAGTTATATGGTTTTGATGAGTTAGAAATTAGTAGAAAAACTGAATGTAATGGGGATGTATTTATTTTGCCGGCAAAGTATCCGAATAAAGAATCCTATAGAGTGAAAGTGCAAAGTGATTATCAAGAGATAAAAATGGAATTAAAGCAAGACATTCTAGATAATAAAATTACGGAAGAAGAAGGAGAGCGGGAATTGACTTGGTATGAAAGGCGGTTTCGTGACAATATTGAAAGATATGGGAAATTTTTTGAAGATGAAGCAACCAAAAAAGAAGTTTCACAATTAAAGGCAGAGCGCGCAGAAAAAAATATAAATGCAATACGTGCGATGGGAATCGAAGTGTAAAAAACGAGGGTAATAAGAAGGTTGGCTCTGAACAGTTACATTAAATTTAACGAAAAGGAGGTATCGTACATCTGTTGTGTGCGAGCAAGAGAAATGGGAACATTGGAAGTGGACAAGAGTCTTAAAGCGGCATTTAAGGAAACGCTGGAACCGCATGGGTTCAAGAAAGTAAAGGGGAGGTATCCGCACTTTGTGAGGATGGCAACGCCCGAGATTATTCAAGTCATCAACTATCGGCTGGAGCAGGCTCTGTCGCCGCAGTTGGAGGAAAAACGGTTTGAAGTATACTGTGCGGTCGGCAGTATATACCGCCCGGAGATTAATCTGAACCGTTCTGTGTATGCCAGCATGGACTGGATAAATACTACGCATCTTGAAATGTATGTTAAGGCAAAGCGAAACGGAATACCGGTTTATGAGAATGAACAGCCGGGAGTTGACTATATCATCAAAAAGGGAGATGAAGCATCTCTTAGGGAACAGATTGCGTTTGCCATGACTGGCATAGAGCATTATATAATTCCGGCGTTTGACAAGGTGGTGGATTTAAAGACTTGTGTGGATTATTTGGAGTTATATGGTTTTGATGAGTTAGAAATTAGTAGAAAAACTGAATGTAATGGGGATGTATTTATTTTGCCGGCAAAGTATCCAGATGTAGAATCTTACAGCGCAAAAGTACAAAATGATTTACAAGAGGCAAAGAGAAGGGTGATGCAACGTGTTTCAGAAAAAAAGATGACAGAAAAGGAAGGAAAGGAGAGATTGCTTAGGTGTGAAGGAAGATACAATGATGATATTAAACAATATGAAAATTTTTTTTCAGATGAAATAACTAAAAATGAGATTGAACGATTAAAAGCAGAACGTGCAGAAAAAAATTTAAACGCAATACGTACGATGGGAATTGAAGTGTAAAAGACGGGGGGCAAAAAGAAGGGAGTAAGCATATGAAATTAAAACAAATGACAAGAAGGATTATTGCTGTAGTGCTGTCAATATCAATGTTATTAACAGTGTTACCGACGAACTGCAGTATAGTTTTCGCAGAAAGTGGAAAATCAGGAGAGACAATTCTTGCATCTTTGACAGATGAGATTTCAAGTATGGGCGAGGCATCAGCGGAAGCGTTTGCCGATTCGACCGCAGAAGCCAGCGTGCGGGCAGGGGATTGGAGAACGGCAATTTATGTAGACCGTTTGGCGTGGAATAAATTTCACATAGAGGTGCAGAAAGATATAGTTACAAAATATAAATCAAAGCCGTAAACGCAGGTAAGATAGTCACAATTCCGGCAGAGGACATGACGATAGGCAGCTGGTCGGGAACAGGGTATATGGTCATAGACCCTGAGACCGGAGCAGGGGCGTATATGATATCAGGCGGGCTGTGTGGGGGAAGCACGGCGGAAGCCATATATAGTATGTTTCTTGTCAGTCAACTATATTTTAGCGTAACATTAGAATCGCAAGTACAGGGAATAGTTTCAATGGCGGAAATACTCAGTTATGCAGTTTTGTTTGATGGCATGCTAGCAACGGCAGTTGCTTATGGTGGAATGAATCAAGCGATAATGAAATTAATGGGTTATAACTGGATTGATATGTTTAAGGATGGGTTTTTAGGAATTTTGGATGGATATTCAAAAATTGGTTCATAGGAGGGCTAATGAAACTTTTTGGGTTTGCATTTATTTTATGGATAATTGTATATGTCTATGGAATATATAAGCATGGAATAAAAGATGTAATACTTCAACATAAGGTATTTATTAATTGCTTATTACTAGTTGTGACTGTTATATTATTTGCATTCGGTTGTTATACAAATGTTATATACTCAAGCAAATGTAAAATAGGTGAACGAGTAGACGGGGTAATATCGTCGAGAGATTTTAGCCCAGGTTCAAGAAGTGCAGAATGGTATTATGAGTATGAAATAGATATTACAGATGAAGATACTCATGTGACAGCATATTCAAGTAAATATTATAAGTAAGGTGACATTGTAGCATGTTATGTAGCAATTTCCGATGTTCAAAAAGAACGTAAATCAATTATTGAGGTTAGTAATGAATGCAAAAAAGGAAATAGATTAATAACGGTTGCAGGTTATGTACTGATTTTTGAACTAGGAATTTGGTGTATTCAGAATAAATTTTAAAGGCAGTTAAAGTCAGGGTATAGTTTGTATTAAGCTGAGGAGAAAAAGTAAACAATAACCATAAACCACATTTCAAAGGGAGGAAGAAACAATGTTAAAGGGGAAAAATTTCTTATTGAAAAGAGTCATTTCGTGCGTCCTTGTATGCGCCATGATACTGGGGCTGATTCCGCAGTCCGTCTATGCGGCACCGTCTGAAGGCACAGACACTCAGAAGACTTATTCGTCAGACGGATTCACCATTACTTACAAGGAAGCAAGTGCATGGGACAATTATGTGAATGCGGAGATAACGCTTGCAAACGACACGGACAGTGCAAAGAGTCTGTGGGAGATTCAGTTTTCATATGACGGCGAGATAGACAGTATATGGAACGCTGATATAAAAAACCACGATGACGGCACGTATGTGCTTGAAGCAAAAACATACAACAGCACGATAGCTGCGGGGCAGTCCGTAACCCTTGGGTTTATGGCTCACGGAAGCAGTGCAAAACCTGCCATGCCGGAGAGCATAACATTTGCAGATGCTTCGGCTTCGGAGGATAAAAAGGACGAAGATACAGAAGGCGGGGATTCGGAGGGTACAGATACACCGGAGGTCATAATTCCGGGGCAGACATATGAGGTCCCGGAAAAGTGGAGCGGACTAAACTACGCAGTGTTCACATCCGGAGATTCAAATCTGTCGCTTTATACGGGAAATACAAGTATAAGCGGTTCAGTCCATACAAATCAGGATTTTTATTATCAGGGCAGCAGCATAAAGATAGACGGAGTGCTTGAGGCTTCAAAGGGCATAACAATAAAGACGGCAGTCGGTTCTGACTCCATACAGATAGGCTCCAAGTTGGAAAAAGCAGACAGAATAGAGATGCCGGATATCACAGAAGAGCTGACCGAATACACATCAGCAAACGGCGTATGCTATGACGCTTCCACGCAGTTTGGAAGCGACAGCATAATCATTGATACATCGCTTTATATAAACGGCGATGCCGCATTCAATACGACAGAGTTTATGGGACAGGGAATCATATATGCAACGGGAGCGGTTACATACAATGCGGGAAGCATGAGCACAGCGAACGGCTCAAGGCTGTTTATTGCCTCAGAGAGCGGAGACATTACCATCAATGGTTCCGGGATATCAATGAATGCCGTTCTGTACGCGCCAAACGGCTGTGTATGTATCAATTCAAACGAACTGAACCTGAATGGTCGCATCATAGCAAAACAGGTATGTATAAACGGAACAAAAGTAAATATAAATGCAGGACCGTGTGATTTGGACATGCTTGATTTCATCTTCAAGCCAGAGATTGATGTAGCGGCAGATGGTACAAAGAAAGAAAACCGCAGGGTCAGCCTGTCCGTGCAGGAGATTATGAACACGGAATACATACAGAAAGAGAATACGGTCTGGAGCATAACCAGAGACGGGGAAGATGCCGGACAGTATTATGCTGTGGATGAAGAAAATTCAGATTATTTCCACAGGGAGATGATTTTTAGGGAAGCCGGCACTTATATGGTGTCTGTCACCGTGACAACAGGGAAGGTCAATTACACGGTTACAAAAGAACTGGTGATTGAGGAGGATAAAGCGCCATGCGCTGATTTTGAACTGTCGGATAAATACTTTATGCGTGATGAAGAGGGGAAGACATATGTGCACATAGACGACAGTTCGGTGTCACCGGATGGAGATACTATAGGCAGACGTGTGTGGACGATATATTATGATAAGGACAACAATGGAGAGTTTGACGAATCTGAGGGCACGGTAATCAGCGACGAAAATGAGGCGGCTGTTGATTACACGACAGAGAACGTCGGCAGATATAAGGTATCGATTACAGTGTACGAGACCTTTGACGACACAATACCAAAGCTCCTGACGGAAGATGCGTATCTGCATGATGATACATCGGGCAAGGCTGTTTCGGAGTGCGTGTTTGAAGTAGGCAATGAGGCGCCGACGGCAGCGCTTGATATTGAAAAGTCAAAGTCGGCTGATATAGTATTCACGGTCGGCGAGACCGATGCTGACACCATGGCTGTCTATACGGAGAAAGCCGATGAGCTTAAGACTCTGCTTGCAGAGAACGGGATAGACGCCAAGGTGGATGCTGTGTCCACATCCACATATACCGCGCAGGACACATTTGCGTGGAAGGAATACGGACACTACAACTGCGACGGCTACGCAGAGCACATCATATATGAAGAAGATGCCATCAAGATGATAGGATATTACAGTTCTCCAAAGAAGGATTTTCTTTATATAGCAAATGACAATCCTGGGCAGAAGACATTTGAATTCGATTTGCAGCGTGATAACACCGACTGGCACAGCATGGAGGGCGGCGGCTTCCTGTTCAACACAACGGTTTCCGATGATGATAATTATATAAAGGGATTCTGTATACTTGTGACTCGGTCGGGGCTTAAACTCGTCCGTATAGACTGCGACAACCTTCAGAGATTCAGAGACGGCGGTGTAGAGTGGGTGCAGAATGTCGGTCAGCTTTTAAGGACATACAGCATACCAAATCTGTATGCGGAACATCATTTCAAGATAGTGGTTGACAGCAGCACCATATCGGTGTGGGATGGGGACACTCTTGTGATAGATAACTTTGTTCTGCCTGAAAACGATTATGGCTATGGGTTTGGACCTATCACAAGTCAGGCATGGCACGACTGTTGGCAGAGGTCATACTTCACATTCAAGAACATAACCATGGAGACAATGACTGGAAGCAGCCTTTCGGATATTGTAGACGGATATGACTGGAGGGCAGGGGCGTCACATTATGTGCTGAACATAAGCAGCGCTGAGGTGCCGGAACTGGTTTCCGATGACGCCATGGCGGAGCTTGCGGCTGCACTCATAAGAAATCAGGCGGCATTTGCCGGAATCGGCAGTGATACAAACGAAAGTCAGTATCTCGGACTTTTAAATGCCGCGAATACGGGCGGCATGTACGTATCACTGGACGACCTATCTTCCAAGATGGACACGATAAACACGTACATACTGCAGTCTGTACTCAGCAAGGACTACAGCATAGACAAATACATAACAACAGATGATATAATCACCTACAAGGGTTATTATCAGGATGCCGAAAATGATGAGATATATGAAGAACAGTGGGAGTATGAATACGATCCGTCGGCTTTCACGTCGTCGTCAGGTGAGGCTGAAAATATAGTAAAGAAAGTGGACGAGCCTATTACGGTGTTTGAAAATACGGGAGCATATTCCATACGGCTTGCAGTAAGGGACAATCCGACGGGTGACAACGATGCTCTGGACGGGTACCGCCTGTGGTCTGATACGGAGCAGTATGACAGGCTGCTTCTTGTACAGACACGCCCTGCTGCGTCGGTTTCCGTAACGGTTTCGGAAGACAGTGAGGACAGCTCGGAATGTATTGCAAATGCAGTTTATGAGGCTTATGATGCAGACCACACTGATGACAGCACACAGGGTATACGAGAGGAATATTTCTGCTACAAGAATGTAAAAGACGCGGGATGGACTGAGGGCAAGCTTCCGAACAGGCTTGCAGCAGGGTGCACATATCTGGTTAAGTATCAGGTAAAGGATGCGGAGGGGACGCTGTCTTTCCCTGCCGTGGCGGTTGTGTGTACTACTGAGCCGGGAGTATACGAGGAGATTGATGATACGGTTCCGCCTACGGTGTATATAGACACAGCAAAGACAGAGATAAAAGTGGGAGAGGAACTTCTGATAGACGGATATGCGCTGGATGATTACGGCGTGGATTCGTATGAGATGTATATAGACGGGGAGCTTGTGCTCAGCTCTTTTGGACGAGTGATATTAACTCCTGACAAGGCTGGTGAGATAAAAGTAAAGGCGGTAGCCACGGATATCGGCGGCAATACTTCCGAGAAGGAAATCACCATCACCGTGGTGGACGACAGGGACACTACGCCGCCTGTGGCAGAGATTACATCACCAAATTCGGGTTCGGAGCTTGGATTTAATATACAGATAAAGGGAACAGCTGATGATGAAACCAAATTTGACAGCTATACACTTTCGTACCGCGCGCAGAGTGAAGATGAGTATCACGTCTTTGCCGAGGGCAGCGAGGCAGTGACAGATGACGTACTCGGAACGCTTGACGTGTCGGAATTTACTGCCGGCACATACGATATACGGCTTACCGTAAAGGATGCGGCGGGAAATGTCTCTTACTATGGCATAACCCTGTATATCGAGGTGGGTACGGGTACATCGTCATACGCCCTTTCGGGTTCCATCGACTCGATATCACTGTCCGAAGACAAGTCGCAGATAGATATAAAGGGCAGTGTAAACGCGGAAGGAAATTTAGACAGATACTCGCTCACATACAGCTTGGGCGGGTACGGCGACAAGGTGACCATATCGGAAGGCACGGAAGAGGTAACAGACGGCATACTTGGCTCCATAAACACGTCAGAGCTATCGGGCGGAACTTATTACCTGACGCTCACTGCCACGGATACAAATGGCAACAGCGGAACTGCATCGGCGTCGTTTGGGTATACCGTGGGGACATCTTCGATTGAAAATGAGAACACGGGCGAGATAGGCAAAGACAGCGGAAAGGAAGAAGAAGGAAAAGAAGAAGGCGGCGGAGAAGAACAGAAGCCGGAGACGCAGGACAAGCCGTTCTCTGTCAGCCTGTCATACAGTCAGGCTGCAATAGGAACTGCGGTCAAGGTACAGGTGACACTGCCGTCGGATATTGATGAGAGTACTCTGGTTATATATAAGGGCGAAGAGGAGATAGCAAGCGGAACGAGGAAGACGGAATTTACGTCCGCAGTGTCCGGAAAAGTTAGGATAACCGCAGTCGGAACGGACACAGCAGGCGAGAAAAGACAGGTGACTGCTTACTGTAACCTCTTCAACGACAAGGACAAGAAGGCTCCCGTAGCGGAGATAACATCGCCTGCGATAGATGAGGCGCTTACGGAGCCTGTGGACATAACAGGCTCGGCATATGATGAGACGGAGCTTGATTACTGGAAGCTGGAATACCGCATGACAGATTCCGACACATACATACTTCTCTCAGAAGGTACAGAGAAAGTGAAGGACGGTACTCTGGGACGACTTGACACAACCATGCTTATGAACGGACAGTACACCTTAAGGCTGACGGTATGCGACAAGGGCGGCAACAGGACGAGACTTGAAAATGATTACGTGGTAGAAGGCGGTCTCAAGGTCGGTGCCATGAACATAGGCTTTACCGACATAACGGCAAAGATGGGCGGTTCCACGGTGACTGTAAACCGCATGTACGACAGCAGGAATAAGCAGCAGGGCGACTTCGGTATCGGCTGGACGCTCGGCATATCAGGCATGAAGCTGTACGAGACAAATGATATAGCAAACGGGTACCAGATGACACAGTCGGGTTCCCTGTTCTCAACAGCATACCAGATAAGCGAAACGGTAAGCCATGACGTAACCGTGACATACGGCGACGGGACAAGCGACAGATTTGAAGTATCGCTTTCACCGGAGCGCAGGGCGCTCGTGCCGATATCCGAGGTGACGGTATCATACAAATGCGTGACAAGCCAGAAGGTGAAGCTCGAGATTATAGGCGATACGACTGCATACTTTACAGGCAACGGGCTGATGTTCTACGAGGACAGCATGTTTGACGACCTGAAATACAAGCTCACCAACAAGGACGGCGTGCAGATGTACATGACGGCGGATGGCGGCGTATACAAAATAGCTGACACCGACGGCAACGTAATAACGGTTGATGAAAACGGATACCATGCGGAAAACGGAAAAAGCATCATATTTGACAGGGACAGCAAAGAGCGTGTTACGGCGGCGACGGATCCGAACGGGAACACCACGAAGTACGCATATGACGATGCGGGCGACCTTATAAGCGTGACTGACAGTGCAGACCGCACGGTGAGCTTCACATACGACGCGGAGCACAACCTGATATCAATCACCGACCCGATGGGCATAGCAGTGGCAAGGAATGAGTATGACGATGACGGAAGGCTTATTGCGACCATAGATGCGGACGAGAACAGAATAGAGTACGATTATGATGTGGACGGAAGAACGGAAGCGGTGAAGGACCGCAGAGGGAATACCACGGTATACACCTACGATGACAGCGGCAACATACTCCAGACGGTGGATGCATGCGGAGGAAAGACGACAAATACCTATGATGACATGGGAAATCTTCTCTCGACAACGGACGCAAACGGGAATACCACAGGCTATGACTATGACTCATCAGGCAACGTGACAAAGGTAACCGCCGCAGACGGCACAGCCGTTTCAAGTGAATATACACAGGATAACCTTGTGTCCGGCATACAGATGATGGACAAGACCGTCATGGCAATGGAGTACGATGACTATGGCAGACTGACAAGCCTGACTGACGCTGACGGCAATGATACGGAATACACATATTCGTCAGACGGAAAACTCACGGGAGTAACTGACGGGATAGGAACCGTCCAGACGGTGACATACGATGCGGACGGAAATGCTGCTTCCACCACAAACGGTGCGGGCGAGACAGCATCATACACTTACGATAAAGACGGAAGGTGCACTTCGGTGACGGTCAGCCGGATAGAGAATGGTGAGACGCTCACATTCACAAGCACCTACAACTACAACGAGGCGGGAGACATTATCCAGAGCGTTGACAACTCCGGAAACGTGACGGCATATGAGTATGATGCGGATGGAAACATGATAGCATCAACCGACGCAAAGGGACGCAGAATCACGTATGAATATGATGACCTCGGCAACACGGTGAAAACTGCATACCCGGACGGAACATGTGAGACTTTCGATTATGACGCAAACGACAACAACACGTCGGCGACAGACCGAAGCGGGCAGACAGTGCAGATGGAGTACGATAAGCTGAACCGCCTTACGAAGAAAACATACGCTGACGGGACAAGCGAGACATACACTTATGACGCAGCAGGCAACGTGACGTCAGTTACAGGCACAGGCGGCGGAAAGACCACCTATGCATACGACTGCCGCGGCAGGAATACTTCCGTAACGGACGCACTTGGTAACACAACCGTGTTCGCATACGACGAGGCTTCGAGACTTGTATCTCAGACGGACGCGCTTGGCGGCGTGACGTCATATGAATACGATGACAACGGCAACGTGACAAAGACTACGTATGCGGACGGCAACAGCGTAACTGCTAAGTACGATGCGAGAAGCAGAATCACTGAGCAGAAAGACCAGAACGGCAGTAAGACGGAGTATGCCTATGACGGCGCAGACCGTCTTGCAGGCGTGACAGACGCAGACGGCGGAACCTACACCTACGGCTATGACGGAAACGGCAATCTGGCAACGGTTACGGACGCGCTTGGGAACACCACCACCTACACTTATGATGCAGGCGGCAGGGTGTCCACGGTTAAGAATGCTCTGGGCGGAACTGCTTCATACGTATATGATGAAACAGGAAACGTGGCGAAGTACACAGACTGTGCGGGAAATGTCACGACATATGTCTATGACGATATGGACCGCCTCACGGAGAAGAACGTGTCAGGAGAAAAGACTTCATACACCTACAGCAAGGCGGGACTTCTCACAAAGGTCACGGACGGCATGGGAACCGTAAGCTTCAGCTATGACAGCTATGGAAGACTCACAGGAAAGACAGACGCAGCAGGGAATAAGCTGACGTATACCTACGACAAGTGCGGCAGGCTGTCGTCCATGGACAACGGATTCGGCGGAACAAAGTACGAATACGACATCATGGACCGCGTGACGCGTGTCATAGACAGGAACGGTCAGGCGACGGTGTACGAGTATGACGCCCTCGGCAACAGAAGCGCAGTGTGCTATCCGAACGGAAATGTCATGACATACACCTACGATGCGTGCAGCAGGCTCAAGGAAGAGTGCATAGTAAACGCAGACGGTGTGACGCTTGCAAAGTATACCTACGGTCTGGGCAAGGCAGGGGAACGTCTCAGTGTGACTGACATCACAAACGGCATAGAGACTGACATCGCGTATGAGTACGACAGCCTGAACCGCCTGACGAAAGAGGTCATAGAACGCGGAGACAACAAACTTACAAACGAGTACGGCTATGACAGTGCGGGAAACCGCACGTCAAAGGAAACCAAGGTTAAGGGTGACATCACGGAGCTTGCGGACACGCAGCTTGACGAGGTGGAGATAACTGAAGGTACGACTACTTACACCTACAACGCCTTAAACCAGCTCGTAAACGAGAAGTCAGATGACGGAACCATCACGTATACATACGATGCAAACGGAAACCTGACGGAGCAGGCGGGCAGAAAGACGGCTTCCTACAGCTATGACGCGGAGAACCGTCTGACTAAGGCGACGGTACAGAGCGGCAACAGCGTCACGATAGAGAGCTATACCTATGACTATGCAGGCAACCGCACATCGAAGACAGTCAATGAAGACAGCACGGTATATTACGTGACCGACACGAGCGGAAGTCTTGCATATGTGGCAGCCGAGATGGATGCGGACGGCAAAGAGACTGCTTCATACACCAGATGCGACGGCGAGCTGATGTCGATGGAAAGAAGCGGGGAAGTATGGTATTATCTGTATGACGGACTTGGCAGCACAAGGCTTCTTACAAATGAAGCGGGACGTATCACAGACAAGTATGCCTACGACGCATACGGCAGCCTCCTGAAAAAGAGCGGCGGCACTGAGAACGACTTCCTCTACACGGGCGAGCAGTATAATGCGAACACGGGGCTATACTACCTGAGAGCAAGATACATGAATCCGGGCACGGGCACGTTCATAAGCATGGACAGCTATCAGGGAAGCCTTTACGATCCGATAAGCTTGCACAAGTATCTGTATGCGAATGCGAATCCGGTTACGTATACGGACCCGAGCGGATATTTCTCACTACCTGAACTTAGTGCTGGCATGACAATGTCGCAAGTGTTGTCATCATCGTGGAAATTTATAGGACTAAACACTTTGATAGGCTCTTTGACTGGAGCGGCTGTTGGAGCTGTTGATTCCATTTTAGGAGGAAATAATTTCTCGACGGTATTGCAGGATGCTTTTAAAGGACTTTGGCAAGGGGCATTGTTTGGATGTGTTCTATCTTCTTTAACATGTTTTGCAACAATTAGTCCAATTTGCATGACCTTGCTATGTGCCTCACAGAAATTATTGTTGGTGAGCGGAACGGTAGGTGTAGCTATATCGGCTGAAGAAGGACATCCTGCTCAAGCAATATTTCGAGCCATCGTGTCAATTTTTGCATATAAAAGTTTGGGCAAAATAATAGATGGAGTAGACATAGCTAAATTAGACGGAGCAACTAAAGGTTATAGTCAAGATGCAAATGGTAGATGGCACAGATCCAATGGGCAATTTGCATCAAATTCGGAAGTTGGGATAACAGGTAAGACAGCGAGTGGAAAAGGTGTTCATGGTAACTCATTGACCAATAATTTTAATAAAAATTATGGATATGCATTGATTGATAAGAATACAAGTGAGGTACTTAAATTTGGAGAAACTTTATATCCAGACACAAGATATACACAAAGTTATTTAGATAGCATAAATGCAGAAATGAAAGTATTGGTCAGTGGACAAAAATTAGATATTCATTTATGGCAGCATGATATGAACATGTATTATTTTTATAAATATGGAGATTTTCCACCGCTGAATAAGAAAGGTTGGTAGTATGGAAATAAATATTAATTCGCCACAGTATTACACAAATGAATTTGGGATAGATGACGATATATATAATCTGTGCCAAGATATTCATGAATACTTTAAAAACAAATGTTACAGCGAAAGTATTGATATAGTTGGAATAATACCTATAATTGCTCCTAAGGAGACGATAAATAAAGGCTTATGTAAAAGAGGGTATCATTGTGAACCAAAATATGGATTTGCAAGCGTCAGGGAGTACATAGATTATGAAGAGTATGTTTCTGCGGATGTTGAAAAGAAAAAAAAGTTAATGCTTCAATGTGTTTTAAATTCTGTAAAAACAATAAAAACAAAGGGAAGGATAGACTTTCAAAAATTCAAAGAGGATTTTGATGTTTTTTGTAAAGAACATAGAATTTAAAAAACGGCAAAAATTAAGCGGATTGTAAACATCGTGATTTAGAGCCCTCAATGACGTGGCAGTCGGCTTCATGTGCGACGGCATGTGCAAGACATCACTCGGCATCATCCTAAAGTCGATGATGGCAATATTCGGTCTCGGAAGCTAGGTTGACCAGATATAGGAAGCAATAAAGAGCGGCGATCCTGTGGAGATAGCGGTGCGGTTCGTGCAGCTTACGTGTATGCTGTTCGGGCTCACAAGCCAGTACTTCACGGGCGACACGCTGGTTTCGGCGGAATACGGGCTTACGCCGATAGCTGACATAGAGGCAGGAGACTATGTCTGGTCTAAGGACACGGAGACGGGAGAATGTGTTCTCAGGGAAGTGACGGAAGTTTCTCACTGTCGGAGACATCGGTTGAAACGAGTGGACAAGCCTGTCTGCAAAGCGCAAATGCAATTAATGCTATGGTTATGCTCAATATCGCAAGGAGCCTTTGGGGAACAAAACGGAGTTCCTATGTAGTATATACACTCATGGTTGCATTCCATACAAGAAATTGGATAGAAGATGATGGCGGTATGGTAGGATACAATATGATAAATGGTATAGGTGCAGGAAATAAAAATAAAACAATATATCATGATAAGTCAAATGAATATTTTAAAGACTACCCATCGTTGATTAATAATTATATTAGCGAAGAGATAAATGCAATATATGAAGATATTGGTGCATGGTGGAAGGTAAAGTAATATGGGAACATGGGAAGTAGGAATATATCAAAATGACCTCAGCGCAGATGTGAAAGACGATTATATAAGTAAACTCAAGGCTGGAAAGAGTGATGAACAGGCATTGGCTGAGATGCTTGATGAGTACAAAGAGGAGGCAGATGACATAGACTGCAAGTGCGATTTATTTATCGCACTTGCAGGGATTATGTGGGATAAGGGCAGACTTACGGAGGAAATAAAACAAAGAGCCCTTGCGGAGATTGAAGAAGACAAGACTGCAGAACGCTGGGAAGGCGAGAAGATTAGACAGAAAAGATGCATAGAACTTGAAAAGTTCAAGGAGAAGCTTGAGAGTGAGATGCCGCCCAGAAAAAAAGTGCCTGTGCACAGACCGTATAAAGCAGGGTGGATAGAAGGCGGTGTATATTGCTTTCAGATAACGGAGACGATAGATGGCTATGAAGAATATACTGGTTGGTATGCAACGTTTTATGTGGATAAGGTGTATAAGGAGGATTGGATAGTCAGAGGCGTATGGGACGAGGTGGCTGATGCTTATTTCTTTCTTTCAAAGGACAAGCCACAGTCTGCGGATGATATAAAACGTATGAAAAATATACTGTTCAGCTGGCCTCCAATTCAGATTAACTATGAAGCAGAAATACTGGAAAGCTCAAAAAGACAAAGACCAAAGGATTTGACATATTTGGGAAAGTGTGGTGATTTCAGATATCCTCACAATGATAAATATTCTAATAAAGATCTTGTGTTTTGGGGATATTGTACTGAAAGAGACTTAGTCTGGGGATATGTAAAACAGTTGGAATATGAGCGTTCATTGAGTGGTAATGAGAATTAGATTGCACGAAGTTCTGTAGTCATAATCTGTGCACTGCGTGGTAGTCGGCTTCATGTGCGACGGCATGTGCAAGACATCACTCAGAATCATCCTAAAACCGATGATGGCAATATTCGGTCTCGGAAGCCAGGTCGACCAGATACAGGAAGCGATAAAGAGCGGCGACCCCGTGGAGATTTCTACGCCTGCCGCCTGTATTTTTCCTAGATGAATTGTAACGAGGTTACCAGAGATAGGTTATATAGAAGAACTTTTTGATGAAGATTGGTATGCAAAATCATATATCTGGTTCTATGGAGAGTGGTTAGGCTCAGGAGCATATTGATAAGCCGGTAGGAACAGCACTTATAAGGGTTAGTTCCGATAGATTTGAAATTGATAAGAATGATAGGGAGATATATGTCGAGAAACGATAATAATTTTACGGAATTCGCAAACGTATGGAATAGGAGAGGCTATGGAGTTAGGTAAGAGCGATGAGAAGTTGAATATTGAAAACACAGACACCATGAATAATAAAGGTATAAAAATATGTGATGAATGTGGTAGTGAATTTTTAGTGGGTTCATCTAAAATGATGGGGTTATGCCCTGAATGTGCATCCGTTTTATATGGATATGAAAACTGCAAACATATTTTTCATCAAGGAAGATGTGTAAAGTGTTTGTGGAAGGGCAACAAAAGCGAATATGTTAAAAGGCTGGAGGACTTTAAATGACTATTCCAGAAAATAAAATTTATCCACGTACTGGGGATAAAGAAACAATTTATTTAAAAAATGTAATCAAAAATCCTAATATAGAAGTTGGAGATTACACAATGTATAATGATTTTGTAAATGACCCAACGCTATTTGAAAAAAATAATGTATTGTATCACTATCCTATAAATCACGATAAGTTAATAATCGGGAAATTTTGCTCGATTGCCTGTGGGGCTAAATTCTTATTTAATAGTGCTAATCATACATTATCTTCATTATCAACTTATCCGTTTCCATTATTTTTTGAGGAATGGAATTTGGATAAGAAGAATGTTGCTCAATCATGGGATAATAAAGGTGACATTATTATTGGTAATGATGTATGGATTGGATATGAGGCTGTTATATTAGCAGGTGTAAGTATCGGTGATGGAGCAATTATCGGCGCACGTGCTGTTGTTACCAAAGACGTACCACCATATACTATTGTAGGTGGTGTTCCTGCAAAATCAATTAAAAAACGCTTTTCTGACGAAACTATTTCATCATTATTAAGTATTCAATGGTGGAACTGGTCGAAAGAAAAAATCTCTAAAAATATAAAAGCAATACAGGCAGGAAAAATTGACGAATTACAATAACAAATGTGCTAGAAATTAAGGGGGTAAACAGATGAAGGTGGGACAAACAATTGACGGTCAATGGATAATTAGTGAAACAATGGGGCGAGGAGGTCAAGGTGAAGTCTTTAAAGTTACAGATTCTATAGACAGTTGTTTTTATGCGCTGAAATTTCTTAATAAGCAAAGTGATGAAGAACGAAGACAAAGAATGTTTATGGAAGTTTGTAATGTAAAGCATCTATCTGATAGACATTTAATGAATATTACATATTCTAATGCGGAAAAATATAAAGATTTATCGGAAAAACTTTATTATGTTTCAGATTTTATCGATGGGATATCTTTGGAACAGTATGTCGAAACTCATGATATATCCTACGCTGAGGCGATTTCTTTTTACATGGAATTCTTAAAAACAATTGAATGTTGCCATAACAATGGAATAATACACAGAGATATTAAGCCTGATAATATTATGCTGAAACAAGGTAATTTGGATGATTTTGTATTAATTGATTTTGGGCTATCATTCAACTTGGAGGATGATGATGGATGTACACCAACTAATCAGCAATTAGGAAATCGTTTTTTAATTTTGCCGGAACTTGTAAGCGGAACCAGTCAACAAAAAAGATCATTGGAATCAGATTTAAGCCAGTCAGCAGCAATTCTCCTTTATGTATTAACAGGTGAGATTCCAAATGCATTATTTGACGGAGAAGGAAAACCTCCACATAAACGAGATAATGCAAAGCGAATTATTAGCGAGAAAGTAGAAAATAATACTGTTTTAAAGAGCTTGAATTATTTTTTTGATAAAGCATTTAGTAATAATCTTTCGGAAAGATATCATTCTGCTGGAGATATGAGAAGAGAGATGGCTACACTTAACGAGTCCAGATTTAACATATTAGGAGGTGGCGAAATGAATGATATTATTGCAATTGATGGTAACAGAGGATTAGAAAAATATAGATATAGTGAGTTGATTAGACATCTTAATCCAAGCACAGAATTATGCAATCCGGAGGGGTTGAAACTACCTATTATGACAGATATTCCACAATTGGTAGAGTATGGAATTGCGCTTCCGCCGCAATTACAATCAAAAGTGAAGAACTATTATTTGGGTGGAGACTTTGTTACCGCAGCAAATACGGTATGGATTAGGTCAATGGGATTGCTTAGAAAGAGAGTATTATCTTTAGGTGAAGATTTTGTGGCAGATATGGTGGAAGCAAGTGACATTGACTATGTTAGAAATCTTCCAGCTTATAGATTGATCGATTTGGCACATGAGCTTGGTTTTATTAATAAAGCGGGACAATCAAAGTTACAAAAGGCGAATGAGTTTTATAATTATTTTAATAATGATGAGGCTGATGAATATGAAGAAATGCCACAAGACGAAGCAAATATAATCATTAAAACATGCATTAGCTACATTTTATATAATAATCATGAATCCTTTGGTCTTCAGTTCAATGACTTTAGAGAAAAACTGAAAAGTGGAAGAGTTACTGAATTGTTTGATGACGATAGGGCTATGTTTGCAACATGTCCATATTTTTATTTAAAAACATCAGTAAGATCGTTGTTAAATTTATTTAGGGATTGCGAAGGAATAGAATATGATAATGTTGTTATCAATATGCAAATTATGTTTCCAGCGATATGGGAACGTTTAAAAATTGAGGAGAGACGAGCTCTTGCAGATGCATATACTGATTATATAAATGCTTCTGAACATAAAAAAATAAATGATTTAAATAAAATAATGTTGCAAGTCCATGCATTTGACTATGTTAAAGAGAACGTGCGTTCAAGAACATATATTCAGGTTGCAAACAAGTTACTAGATGTTCATTTTGATGTGAATAATTTCTATAACGAGCCGGGTATAATAAAAAAACTCGAGGATTTGGGTTCTCAAATTCCTACGTTAGCTTTAAAGGAAACAATTACTTCTGTATTGTATGTTAAGTTAGGAAATTCATATGGAACAAGTTGGTCTGCTGAAACGATTGCAGATAGAATATTAGAGCGCCTAACGGAGTCGGAATGGATAACATATTTGGAGAGTTATATGTTAGAAGAGACAAATCTTATCGATTCGATCAACGATTGCAATAAAATGAGAAATCAATGGAAGTCAGTAATTAAAAAATACAATTTGAAGGAATTGACAATTAGTAATCCTCAAATCAAGAGATTGGTTTCAATTGCATAAGTATAATGGGTGTTTAAGATAAAATGTTGCTGTACTGTGCATTCTTTTGGGAGGAACTACAAGTCCTGCGGACATATTATTAGTAACTGCCAAACAGGATCCGCGTTATTAATAAGGTGGAAAACCTGTACTCCTATGTCGGTACGGACAACTTCTGGTAAAGGGCCAGAAGTTCATAAAGCAAATTATACAGGAATCACGTCTAGGCCTCAGGACCAGAAGTGGTCTTTTTCCACACCTACTCACGCAGATACGAAGCCAGGAATGGAAGTTGTAGCTCCGCCAGATTTGGCAGGTGCATTTTAGGTGATGTGGAATTATGATATGCGGGGCGACATAGGAGCCCGTTCCCGTGCCTAAGTTGTAAATGCAACAGGTGATGGATTTCACCCCGGATTATTCAATTCGAAATGCCTCTACGCATAGCAACTGTATCTTGAATGACCTTAAAGCTAGGACAACTGCCCATAAAACGAATACCGATGTCATAAATGAGCTTATGATGATTCCTGATATGAATAGTAATTTTACTAAAACTTCCCACACCGATATGGTGTGTTGAGCCTTGAAAATTCAATATTTTAGCCAATAAAAAGGGCATAAACCTGTTCCGTTTGGTATAATGGAGTTGTCGAAAAACCATCTTTACAAAGGAGATTTATGCCATGTCCAGTATACCACAAAACCATTCCGATGAAAAAGCCTTAGTTGACTGTGTTAAGAGATTTTTTTCTAAACACCATGTTGGCAAGTTTCTTGCCAGATGCAATGGAACGAAAGAAAAATGTGTTTCTCCTGTTTCTCTGCTTTGGTACAAACTCAGCAATATTTTTGTTGGAAGAAGCATGTATATGCAGCAACGGACCAGCTCTTTTAAGGAAGATTTTTCCAAGAACACGTTCTACCGTTTCCTTAATTCTACAAAAACAAACTGGCTTCGTTTCACTTCTCTTCTTGCAGCGGATATCGTAGATCATGACATCAAAAATCTGACGAATGATAGCAGAAAAAATGTTTTCATCATGATCTTTATTGATCAACCAACAAATGACCTGGATTATAAGTTGGTGAATATACTGAAAGACTTGTTCTGTCAATTGAAAAAGAATGTATCATGTATAGTTAATACAGCGATAATAGGTGGAAGAGCCTACTAATAAAAAGTCAAGTACTTTTTGAAGAAATTTAAGAATTGAAAAATAGGCACAAGAAATAGGCTGCCCAAAACGGCTAGCTTAGCGGAGGAGATAATCGTTTGATATTTAAAACTCTTCGATTTGAGATTGCTCTAAGTTGCGTAAGCACTCCTTAACCCTGCCATAGTAGATTCGTAAGAATTTATTGGCACCAGCGGTCATGTAAACAAGGTATGGTTTTCCTTCAGCACGTTTTCTATCAAGGAACTGATAGACAGGTTCGTTTACAGGCTTGTTTTTAAGGTATGTGGACATCACTTGAAAAAGGGTCTTCCTAAGCCTTGTAGAACCGTTCTTTGAAGCGCGGTTGCTTCGTTGCATGAATTGTCCAGATTCATTTACACCAGGATCAACACCGGCAAATGCAGTGATAGCTTCTCGATGTGTAAAACGAGATACATCCCCGATTTCAGCAATCAATTGAGGTCCATAGGTTTCACCAACACCATACATGCTCATTACGGTTTCGTATTCGGGCAGTGTAGAAGCAAGCCCATTCATTTCTTTACGAATGATTTCGATGTGTTCCGATACCAAACGCAACTGTTGAATGCTTTGCTGAATAAGGAGTTTGTAAGATTTTTCCTTTGGGAACACTGCAACAAGTTGTTTGGACTCCTCGAATAGTAAGGCTGGCTTATTTTTCTGGTAGTTATAATGATGCTTCTTACAGAATGCTTCATAGCGTTCCGTAAAGGCTTTTAGCCCAATTTTGTGGACACAATCAACATGCCCAAAAGAATAGGCATAATCAACCCATTTTTCACTACCATCGTCTCTAGTGGGGCTGTCGAAGAGTTTGTTCACACCGGGATAAGTATTATCTAGGAGTGAAATAAGATTGGGTTTGGCAGCAACTTTCTGTTTCATGAAGAAAGTGAACTGCGAATTTAGTGTTTTAAGTTGTTCTCTTGTAGTATCCATACTTGAATACTCACGCAGTTCTGCCCAGTTGTCAAGAGCATACTTAGCGATTTTTCTCGCATCAGCGGGATCTGATTTTACTTTACGAAGTGTATTTTGTTTTTGACCCTTAATCAGTTTTGGATTGACGGCAGAGATAAAGATACCTGCTTCAGATAAAGATTTGACAACAGGCTCGTGATAACGACCTGTACATTCAATGACAGCTCTGGTTTCACCCTCCAGAGACTTGAGATAGGTTACAAGGGTGTTCAGCTTATCAGATGTATGTAGGACATCAAAGGGGTTGCGAATAACAACTCATGCGGGCTGAATGATAGTGATGGTGCTTTTGAGTTTAGAAGCTTCAATTCCGACTGCGTTGTACATAAAGGTTTCCTCCATAAGTTGAAATTGTATGGTATTCAGCATTCCTCATTGCTTATTCAATCTCCTGGGGTCTCAATCGGACGTGCACATAGCAGTTCCACCTACATAAATCGAACGGCTGTAATGATAAGCTGGCTGACAGGCTTTTCTGCGGACGCCTAATGGTCCAAGGAGAAATAGGTCAGACCGATACTTATCTATCTTACAGCTTTAGCAACAAGAGGGAAACATCCTAACTGGCTGTTAGGTGGTGTATTCCCTACAACTTATATATTAGGAGGGGGTATCGTACATCTGTTGTGTGCGAGAAAGAGAAATGGGAACATTGGAAGTGGACAAGAGTCTTAAAGCGGCGTTTAAGGAAACGCTGGAACCGCATGGGTTCAAGAAAGTAAAGGGGAGGTATCCGCACTTTGTGAGGATGGCAACGCCCGAGATTATTCAAGTCATCAACTATCGGCTGGAGCAGGCTCTGTCGCCGCAGTTGGAGGAAAAACGGTTTGAAGTATACTGTGCGGTCGGCAGTATATACCGCCCGGAGATTAATCTGAACCGGTCTGTGTATGCCAGCATGGACTGGATAAATACTACGCATCTGGATATGTATGTTAAGGCGAAATACAATGGCATACCGGTGTATGAGAATGAACAGCCGGGAGTTGACTATATCATCAAAAAGGGAGATGAAGAATCTCTCAGAGATCAGATTGCGTTTGCCATGACTGGAATAGAGCATTATGTAATTCCGGCATTTGACAAGGTAGTGGATTTAAAGACATGCGTGGATTATTTGGAGTTATATGCTTTTAGTAATTTGTATATCAGCAGAAAAACTGAATGTAATGGGGATGTATTTATTTTGCCGGCAAAGTATCCGAATAAAGAATCCTATAGAGTGAAAGTGCAAAGTGATTATCAAGAGATAAAAATGGAATTAAAGCAAGACATTCTAGATAATAAAATTACGGAAGAAGAAGGAGAGCGGGAATTGACTTGGTATGAAAGGCGGTTTCGTGACAATATTGAAAGATATGGGAAATTTTTTGAAGATGAAGCAACCAAAAAAGAAGTTTCACAATTAAAGGCAGAGCGTGCAGAAAAAAATTTAAACGCAATACGTGCGATGGGAATCGAAGTGTAAAAGACGGGGGGCAAAAAGAAGGGAGTAAGCATATGAAATTTTATTGCACGGGAAAAGGTCATCTGGTTTCTTGAAAACCGGATGACCTTTTTTGAAAAGCAGAAAGGCTTCTTGTCCTTTCATTAGTATATTCAATTTAAAGTCAACTATAATTATTTATCCTTGTTATCAGCGTCGATCACTGACTGGATCTGTTTCATAAGAGAGTCATAGTTGTCCTGATTGTCGATTCCTCCAAGCATAGGTTCTCCGACAATATTGCCATTTCTATCGACTAGTATGGTTGTAGGAAATGCCATGATGTCGGAGGCATATTTGCCTACGCTAGAATCAGAGTCAACGGAGATATTGCGGTATTTTGCACCCTGGCTGTCAAGAACGGCTGCGGCTTCCTTGATAGCATCTTCGTTTCCGTCAAATGTCTCTGTGTTGATACCTACTACCTCGCCGCCCATCGATTTGATGGCATCATTTAATTCATTAAGCTTGGACAATTCTGCGACACAAGGCTTGCAGCCGGTAAACCAGAAATTAACGACAGTTACTGCATTATTGGAAAACAGGCTTTCGTCAACAGAATTACCGTCAAAATTCTTGCCGGAGAAACTCTTGAAAGGCGTGATTTCTTCGGAACTGTCGTTCTGGTCGGTGCTTTCTGATCCTGCGTTTTTATTTTCGATTTCAGCTATCTGCTTTTCAATCTGTCTGATAGTTTCGATATCATCGTTAAGTGTTTTCAGTTCATCATCCGTAAAGGATTCCTTGTTCGATTCTATTATGCCGGCCAGATAATCGGCATAATCTCCGCTTGGATCAGCATCGCTTTTATTCGCCATGCCAAATGCCTTGTTCCATACATCCTGGTGATCTGCAAAGATCTGGTTCTCCTGCTGATATAGATCATCCAGCTTTGTGTTGGAATTGTCCACAGCTTCAGTGGTGGATTCTGTCTGGGTTTTTTGTGAATTCTCAGTGGTGGCAGATCCTGATCCGTTACATGCTGTGAGAGATAATGCTGCACAGAGAGTGATAATAGATATTAATGTTCTTTTTGTCTTCATAAATAATTGCTCCTTTAAATAATAATTTAAATAATATTAGTGTGGTTGATTGTTACATGTTGGTTTTGGAAGCTTGCTTATGTCCTTTTTGGGAACATGGCTTTCCCATAAACTGATAGTGGATCGCATCTTTTGGACATGCCTTCATACATGCTCCGCATCGTATGCATTCCGGATGATTTGGTGTTTTGCATACATCTACATCCATTTTGCATGCCTTTGAACACTTACCGCATCCGACACATTTGCTGCTTTCAACCTTGATACTCATAAGGCTGACCTTGTTGAATAATGAGTAGATTGCGCCGAGAGGACAAATCCATTTACAGAAGGGTCTGTAGAACAGAATACTCAGAACGACAACTGTAATTAAAATAAGGCATTTAAATGAAAACAGCTTTCCGAGTGCAGAGCGTATAGCTGCATTTCCGAGTGAAAGTGGTATAGCACCTTCCAGAACACCTTGTGGACAAATAAACTTACAGAAGAACGGGTCTCCCATTCCTATGGAGTTCGTTACAAGCATCGGCAGAAGTATAACGAAAACAATAAGGATTATATATTTCAGGTATCTTAGTGGTTTCAGCCTGGCTGTGGAAAACTTTTTTCCGGGAATTTTGTGAAGCAGATCCTGAAACCATCCAAATGGACACAAAAACCCACATATAAATCTTCCGAGGATCACACCGATTAAAATGAAAAAACCGGTTATGTAGTAAGAAAATTTAAATTTGGATGATCCGACGACCGCCTGAAATGCACCAATGGGACACGCTCCTGTTGCAGCAGGACAGGAGTAACAGTTTAGTCCTGGTACGCATACTGTTTTTGCTTTGCCCTGATAGATCTTGCCTTTAAATAAATTGGGGATGTGAATATTGGTAAGCAGCGTGGCTGCTGCCTGTATCCATCCGCGTATTCTGGCTGTTTTTTTTGACAGTGATTTGTTCTTATCCAATTCCTACACACTCCAGACATAATTTTATTGCTTTGCTGAGCACGGCAGCTGCTTCACCTCTGACTGCACCATAGCTAATCATCGCTATACCCGTGATGAGTAAAATGGTCTGAGACATTTTCCTGTACTTCAAGATATTGCAACTCCTTTCATGATTGTGTTTGTTGACCAGCTGACTTGGATATTATACAATAGCTGTTGTAAAATTTTTGTTAAGAAGGATTTTTGTTAAGAAACAGGTGACAGTTTTGAGATTATTGATAGTTGAAGATGAGAAGCAGATATGTGATATGGTTGCGAAAAGCCTGTATGATGCCGGGTATGAGGTGGATACCTGTTATGACGGAGAAGAGGCTCTTGAATGCATTCTGTCAGAGGAATATGACCTGATCGTTCTGGATCTGAATCTGCCGGGTATGGATGGAATGGAGATTTTAAAGGAACTCAGACAGAAAAATGAGGAGACAAAGGTTATCATATTATCTGCGAGGGGACAAATTGCGGATAAGGTTGAAGGGCTGGATGCAGGTGCAAATGATTATATGGAAAAACCATTTCATTTGCAGGAGCTTGAGGCGCGTATCAGAAGCCTGACAAGAAGAAAATTTGTACAGAAGGATGTATGTCTGGAAAGTGGTGGGATAAAGTTTGACACGATAAAACGTGAGGCATACGCAAAAGGAGAAAAGGTTCCCCTTACAAGAAAAGAAAATGGAATCCTGGAATATCTGCTTCTTAATCTGGGCAGACCGGTAAGCCAGGAGGAATTGATGGAGCATGTCTGGGATGCTTCGGTTGACAGCTTCAGTGGAGCGATCAGAGTACATATGTCTTCGCTGAGAAGAAAGCTTAAGGCAGTGCTTGGATATGATCCGATTTTGAACAAGGTGGGAGAAGGATATAAAATACGAGAGGAGTCTGACAGATGAAAAGAATGTCGCTGCAGTGGAGGCTTACCTGTATAATCACATTATATATTGCGCTTATATGTGGATGCCTTACTTTGCTTGTCTATAAAAATGGCGTGTATTATATTGATTCTCTGCAAGAAACCGTTGATGCCCAGGGAGATGATAATGGGAGCGGTACTGATGAAATATATATCAGTATTCCGGAGGATAAGTGGGATGAATTTGCAAATGATTTTTCTGTAAAGGTGTACAATAATAAGGCAGATTACAAGAAAAACAGCCTGATAATTTCTGCCTTGCTGGCCCTGCTTGGCGGAGTAGCTACATATTTTATAAGTGGGCATGCACTAAAGCCGATCAGTGAGTTTTCTGATAAAATTGAAGAGGTACAGGCACAGAATCTGGCGGATTCACGAATAGAAGAAAACAATGTTAAAGAACTGAACCAGCTCAGCGTTTCATATAACAAGATGCTTGAACGCCTCTCGGATGCATTTGAGATACAGAGACAGTTTACTGCAAATGCAGCACATGAGCTCAGAACTCCACTGTCCTTAATGCAGATACAGCTTGATTCATATAATTCTTCCCGGCATCCGGGAGATGATGAAGTCACTCTGCAGACGATAAAGATGGTAACTGAACAGAATGAGAGACTCAGCAAAATGGTAAAGACACTTCTTGATATGAGTGAGCTTCAAACTGTGAGCCGGGATGATAAAATAATGGTCGACGCGCTTGTTGATGAGGTATTGGCGGATCTGGAACCTCTTGCACAGGAAAAGGATATAGAACTTATTGGAGAATGTACGGATGTAACGATGATAGGAAGTGACATCCTTATTTACAGGATGTTATACAATCTTGTTGAGAATGCTATAAAATATAACCGCACAGGAGGACGGGTTACAGTGACAGCGCGTCAGAAGGAAAAACACGTTTACCTGTCAGTAGAGGATACCGGAAATGGTATCCCGGAAGAACTGAAGGATCGCGTGTTTGAACCTTTCTTTCGCGTGGATAAATCCAGAAGCCGTGAGCTTGGCGGCGTAGGACTGGGACTTGCTCTTGTCCGCGAGATCGTGATAGTGCATGATGGCAATATTGCAGTTAAGTCTAATCCGTCTGGAGGAACGATTTTTGAAGTCGTTTTATAAAGTGAGCATTACAGCCGTTACATATAACAGACTTACCCACTTACTTTCCGGTAACAGCATATTGGCTGTCATACATAGCCTTAAGATTTTCGTTGGAATTGAATTTTTCTCCTATGCAGAATTCTTCAGACCATGTCATGTAGTATGCCCATGGAGTGTGTGACTTCTCCAGAAGATGTATATCCGGTATATATCCAACTTCGGTAAGGGCGGCAACCTTGTTCGGAGAGGTAGCTTCTACAAGCTTTGTGTGTTCTTCACTGTAATCGGTTGCTGTGTATTCCGGCAGATATATGTCCATGGAGACAATATCAACGAAGTCATCTCCAGGGTATACGCCTTTTGTAGGACAGTTCCATACCCATATAAGGTTGTTGATGTTCAGTACATTTGTATAGTAGTCGAACATGAGTCTGTAGAGCTTTGCCGCAACAGCAGGACCTTTGGCACCCCACCAGAACCAGGTGCCCTCGGACTCGTGGAAAGGTCTCCACAGAACCGGGATATCTTCAAGCTGGAATCTTCGGAGTTCCTTTGCGATGATGTCCATATCGTGGTAGAAAGCATCACGTTCTCTTGTTCCTGGAATGAGCACCTTTTCAGCGTCGAAGTCAGTGTGCTCTGTGTAGAAACTCTTGTCACGACCTCCAATCGGAGAGAACCAGTGAAATGTGAAAGTGACAATGCCATTTGTTTTCTTTGCCCATTCGAGAGCGGTGTCAAGGGTATCCTGATTTTCATATACCTCTGTGAGACATTCTGCGGATGCATCATTATAGTTTATGTTTGGCGAGTATCCAAGCAGCTCGAAACCTCTGAGTGCCGGACATTTGCCTGTCTGTTCGTATATATAGTCAATCTCCTCCATAGAATTGGTCTGTGTGTGCTGACCTGTTATTATCTTTTTACCAGAAATCTCCGATAAATAATCCAGCAGATTCTGTGCTGAATGCGATATGTGCTTGTTTGCTGCTTTTTGCATCTTATTTTCTCCTTCATTAGTATGTGTTTGATATGCTTTTATCATATACAAATAAATGTAATAATTGTATTATATAAAGAGCAAAAAATTGTATAAACCTATCATGATACAACTTGGATCGTAGGGGGAGAGACTGCTATGGAAATGTTTGAGTACATTGATGAGATGAAACAGCCATATGATATATTTTACACAGATTGTGTGCATTCTGAATTGCACTGGCACTATTACAGTGAGGTACTTTATATAGTCAGCGGATCTATCCGGGTGATCTGCAATGATGGAGAGACGGTTCTCAGAAAAGGGGATATGTGCTATCTATATCCGCTGCAGCTCCACAGTATAAAGGCGGATAAGACCTGTACGGAGCCGGTGAAGTATGCGGTCATAAAGTTTAATATGTATACACTGGGCATTCCCCAGATTTATGTAAGGAAAATGTATGATTGTTTTGTATACAGGACGGAGACTACAGATTTCTGTATGGTTATAAGGTCTGAAAAACTAAAAGAAAGTATGGCAGATATTGTTCAGGATATATTTGAGGAGTATATGGAAAAACGGGAGATGTACATGCTTGCGGTTCAGTCTGGAATATATAAGCTGCTCATCATCATGGCAAGACAAATGAAAACAAATGGAGATTTTAAGCATAAGAGGTCGGATGGTGATGTGTATTTCAATCACATACTGGAATATATAGATGCGCATTCGTCAGAACAGATTGAGGTTAAAGATCTGGCAGAAATGTGCAGTATGAGTTATTCACACTTTGCCAGATCATTTAAGGCTCGTTATGGAAGATCGTGTAAGGAATACATATTGTATATAAGGCTCAACAAGGCGCAGAACATGCTGCTGTATTCGGATTATTCCATGGAATATATTGCGCAGGAAAATGGCTTTTCGGACAGCAGTTATTTTATCCGGGTGTATAAAAAATGGAGGGGGATCACTCCGAAACAGGAAAGGATGCAGAACAGACTTTAGTATCCCAATAGGGTGCAAATGAAACAGACTCACATGTGATTGAGACACAAGTGAGTCTGTTTATAAAACGATTATATTGTTGCCGTTGCGGATTTGGCACGGCTAATTTTATTTTCCCCGAACTTTCGTCTCAGCTGTTTCATAACCCACAGGTACGCAGGGATCAGGAAGAGATCAGCACATACCCATGCAAGCGGACTTCCTAGTGATACGCAGATGAAACCGAAATGTGGCACTAGTACGAAACCGGCAACAGAACGGGCGATCATCTCACATATGCCTGCAAGTATGGCGAAAGTCGAGTAGCCAAGCCCCTGTATCATGAATCTTACGATATTCACAAGAGCCAGGAATATGTAGAATGCGGCGTTGATAACCACGAATTCATATATGTAGCCGATAAGCTCAATCTGTTCCTTCTTTACAAAGAGAAGTGCAAGCTGCTTTCCGAACACGATGGAGAAAGCCAGAGCCACGAGGGCATATATGATTCCCATCTTGATACAGGCTTTAAGTCCCTGATCAACACGGCCAAGACGCCTGGCACCAACATTCTGACCTCCGTATGTTGCCATGGTGGAGCCCATTGCATCGAAAGGACAGCACATGAACATGCAAATCTTGGACCCTGCTGATACGGCTGCAACATATGTTGAACCCATATCATTGACTGCGGTCTGTAGAATGACACTGCCTATGGCTGTTATGCTGTACTGCAGTCCCATAGGTAGACCCATACCGCAGAGCTTAAGGCAGTGACGCATGCTGAATGTCCAATCCTCTTTACTGAATTCAAGATACTTCAGTTTCTTTGTCATGTATATCGTACATATGATTCCTGACACTGCCTGTGAAGCTACTGTGGCAACTGCAGCTCCGGCGACGCCCATAGGAACAACAAGTATAAGATCAAGTATTATGTTGACAATTGATGAACCCACAAGGAATATGACAGGTGTGATACTGTCTCCGAGTGATCTCAGTATCCCGGCGGTCAGGTTGTAGAGGAAGGTTGCCGGAATGCCCAGGAATATTATAAATATGTATATATATGCATCATCGATGATATTCGAAGGTGTTCTGAGAGCCTTGAGTATCTGCATGGTAAAGATACTTACTGCCACTGTTATAACAGCAGCCAGTGCAACGGATGACCATATACTGTTGATTATATATGCCTTAAGAGCCTTGAAATCCTTCGCACCGTAAGCCTGTGCAACAGGGATTGCAAATCCGTTGCAGATTCCTATACAGAAACCGAGTATCATGAAGTTGATGCTTCCGGTGGAACCCACCGCCGCCAGCGCGTCAGTTCCAAGCTTCTGCCCGACTATGACAGAATCTACCATATTATAAAACTGCTGAAATATCAGACCAAAGAGAAGGGGCAGACCAAAGTTCAATATAAGCTTTGAAGGCTTTCCTTCAGTTAGGTCTTTTGTGCCACTGATGCGCGCAATAAAATTCTTCATGTGATTCACCTCTCAAAAATCTAGTTGTTTGTTTATAAATTGCTTGTTTTCACGATATCGTGTGTTTGCTAGTTAATCACCTTTTAATGATTTTATATATGGAAAAAAGGTGATTAAACGTGGTAAAATGTAAACACTTTTGTAATGGTGAAAACTTGATATATATTAGTCTCTGAACTAATATAAGTATAGTCGTAAAAGTGATGAAAAAAGAGAAAATAATTGTGCATAAAGCGCATAGATACAAACCAGGGTAATGTCGATAACGATAATGACCTGGCGGGGGATATGGAATGAGCAGAGATAGCGATAAAAAAAAGAACGATAAAAAGATTGGCAAGAATAATAAAACGGGCAGAGAAGAAATCAGGAATATAAATAGTATGAACGGTGGCACAGCAAAATCTTACAGGCAGAAAGTTCTTGTGAATCAGGCAGGAAAGCTAGTGGATGAGCTTGAGCGGGCGAGACGAGAGGAGCAGGAGTCCCAGATTGATGGAATAATCAGACAGAAGGTTATCAAGAGAAAGAATACCAGGGCTGCCTATCGTATTGTGGGAATAGTATTTATACTGATTGGAATCGCGTGTATGTGGTGGGCCATGGGAGGTCAATACAGGTTTTTGAAGGCGGTGGTTTCTATAGCAGCCATGGCATATGGGTTTTATATTGTAAGGGCGTCATTCAGGAGTGCAGCATATGATGCTACATATTTGTTTGGACAGGACAGGATAACGATACTTCAAAAGGGTGGAAGTAAGATCATACCATATGAAGCAGTGACGGGTTATACAATGATAGAACCAGATCCCGAGATGAAGTATTATATTTTTAAGTTCGACAGGGGGAAGGAGAGTTATGTAGTGCCGTTTGCCGGGGCGAAGGCAAAATGTGAGGCAGTGTACAATATTTTCAGAGAGAAGGTAAGAACAGATGAAAAAGAAAATTCTTGAAAAACTCCAGAGTACGGATGGTTTTGTATCAGGACAGGAATTGTGTGAGCTGCTGGGAGTGTCAAGAACCGCAGTGTGGAAAAATATACAGGCTCTGAAAAATGATGGATATGTCATAGAAGGAGTTAATAATAAAGGCTATAGGCTGGTTAGCGTTCCTGATGTCATGTCTGAGGAAAATATATCGAGGCACCTCAACACGAAGACATTTGCAAGAAAACTCTACTACTATGATGAAACTGATTCAACAAACACCCGCGCTAAGATTGTTGGTGAGACGGATCCTGTACACGGCGCATTGTTTGTTGCAAATGAGCAGACGGCAGGGAAAGGCCGGAGGGGACATAGCTGGAATTCAGATAAGGGAACAACGATATCCATGTCGTATCTGCTAAAACCGGATATAGATATCTCGTACGTATCCAGGATAACTCTGGTGTCGGCGGTTGCACTTGCAAGAGCATTCGGCAAAGTGGATGGTGTCAAGCCTCAGATAAAGTGGCCCAACGACGTACTTTCAGATGGAAAGAAGCTTGTCGGAATACTTACAGAGATGAGTTCAGAGGGAACTGATATTAGTTATGTTGTCGTGGGAATTGGTATAAATGTATATAACCAGAGTTTCCCGGAGGACATTGCGGACAAGGCGACATCAATTCTTCTGGAGAACGGCAGGGGATGTGACAGGTCATGGTTCATAGCGCAGGTGTCAAATGAGTTTGAAAAACTATATGATGAGTTTGTAAAAAATAAAGATCTGGGATTTCTTGTTGATGAGTACAACAGTTATCTTGTGAACAAGGATAAGCAGGTATATGTCATAGAGGGAGATCAGAAAACTGAGTATACAGCCTTGGGACTTTCCCCTGACGGCGGACTTCTTGTCAGGGATGCTGATGGAGCTGTGCGCGATATAATATCAGGTGAAGTATCCGTCAGAGGCATATATGGATATGTATGATATATGATAAACATTCGTTTTCATGTCAGCATATGGGGCTTAATAATATTAATAAATGGCAGGCATGATTCAAAAAAACTAGAAATATAGCCCCTTATGGTTTATAATCGGCAGTGGGTATAATATAACTTAGAAAATTCAAAAACGAAATATAAAAATGGAGGACATAAACATGGAAAAGATTCAGATGACCACACCACTTGTAGAGATGGATGGAGATGAGATGACCAGAATTCTCTGGCAGTATATCAAGGATGAGCTTATCTATCCATTTATCGATCTCAAGTCAGAGTACTATGACCTTGGACTTGTACATAGAAATGAGACAGATGACAAGGTAACATTTGACTCAGCATATGCAACACAGAAGTATGGTGTAGCTGTAAAGTGTGCAACCATCACACCTAATGCAGCAAGAGTTAAGGAGTACAATCTCAAGGAGATGTGGAAGAGTCCTAACGGAACTATCAGAGCAATTCTCGATGGTACAGTATTCAGAGCACCTATTGTTGTAAAGGGAATCGAGCCATGTGTTAAGAACTGGAAGAAGCCTATCACCATCGCAAGACATGCATATGGTGACGTGTACAAGAGTGTAGAGATCGATGTTCCAGGTCCTGGAACTGCAGAGCTTGTATTCACAGGCGATGACGGACAGGTTATAAAGGAGACTATCCATAAGTTTGATGGCCCTGGTGTTCTTCAGGGACAGCACAACGTGGACAAGTCTATTGAGAGCTTTGCAAGAAGCTGTTTCAAGTATGCGCTTGATACAAAGCAGACACTGTGGTTTGCGACAAAGGATACTATATCAAAGAAGTATGACCACACATTCAAGGATATCTTCCAGGAGATATTTGATGCGGAGTATAAGGAGCAGTTCGATGCAGCAGGTATCGAGTACTTCTACACACTCATAGATGATGCGGTTGCCCGTGTTATGAAGAGCGAAGGCGGTTACATCTGGGCATGTAAGAATTATGATGGAGATGTAATGAGTGACATGATCTCATCAGCATTTGGTTCACTTGCCATGATGACATCAGTTCTCGTATCCCCTGATGGAAAGTATGAGTACGAGGCTGCCCATGGAACAGTTATGAGACATTACTACAAGCACCTTGCAGGCGAGGAGACATCTACAAACTCAGTTGCAACTATCTTCGCATGGTCAGGAGCACTCAGAAAGCGTGGAGAGCTTGACGGAATCCAGGCACTTCAGGATTTCGCAGATAAGCTTGAGGCAGCAACCATCAAGACTATCGAGGATGGTAAGATGACAAAGGATCTGGCTCTCATCACAACACTTGAGAACCCAACAGTCCTCAATAGTGAGAACTTCATCAAGGCTATCAGAGAGACACTTGAGGGAATGCTTTAAAAAGTGATTCAAGATAATAAAAGCATTGAGAATATATAAAGAAAGAAGCATATCACCTTTATTCAGACAAATGGATAAAGGTGATATTTTTATACCATTGTGAAAATCGCAGCGTTAGGTTAAAATAACTTATATCTGAGTGTAGCGTATAAGATGATGAGGAGTTGTATTTATGAGAATCGAGCATGTTGCCATGTATGTGAATGACCTTGAAGGGGCGAAGAGTTTTTTTGAGAGATATCTGGGGGCATCGGCAAACAAGGGGTATCACAATAAAATGACGGGCTTTCGTTCGTATTTCCTCACATTTGACGATGGTGCAAGGCTTGAGATAATGAACAGACCTGGAATGGATGATCCTGAAAAAACGCTTAATAGAACAGGATTGATACATATAGCGTTCAGCGTGGGCAGCAAGGAAAAGGTGGATGAACTTACCAGGCTGCTTGAGTCTGATGGCTACGAGGTGATAAGCGGACCGAGAACGACAGGTGATGGCTACTATGAGAGTTGTGTAGTTTCCATAGAAGGAAATCAGATAGAGATTACAGTATAGAATTAAAATGTAGTAGATAGATAAAAATCATAGTATGTGGAAATTCAAACATAGATTTCATTATAGGAGGTATAAGACAATGGACAATCAGGTATTAGAGGTAATAAGGAAGAGAAGTTCGGCTAGAGCGTATAGTGATGAAGAGATTACGAAGGAGCAGCTTGAGAAGATCATAGAGGCTGGACTTCAGGGACCTACAGGTATGAATAAGAAAGAGATACATTTTACAGTTGTCAAGGGTGATGCACCAATTCTGGAAGAACTTGATGCGGAAAAGAGGGCACTTCGAGGACAGGATAAGCAGCCACATAATTTCTACTATGAGGCGCCTGTTTTGATATTCCTGAGCGCAGAGGATGATTACAGATGGAGCAAAGTGGATTCAGGAATCGCAGTTCAGAATATGGCTATAGCGGCAGAGAGCATGGGACTTGGCAACTTGATCATAGGTTGTGTGTATGATGCTCTTCACGGGGAAAAGAAGTCATATTTTGATAAGGCACTTGCTATACCAGAAGGGTATTCATTTCAGATAGCGCTTGCAGTTGGACATAAGACCGATAACAAGACACCTCATGATTACGATGAGTCTGTTCAGGTAAGTTATTTGTAGTTTGTCGCTAAAGATTCATTAGGTGGCAGGGTATAATGAAGTGGTTATCACGCCCAAGAGTGGTTACATATTGTGTATTATAGGAGATGAGATAAGGAAATATACAGGGAGGGTATAGCATATGGGTAAACTTGTAATGGGGTATTGGGACTGCCCTTATTGTAGTACGAAACATATAGAAGGAACGAAACGTGAGTGTCCATCCTGCGGAAAGCCGAGAGGACAGGAAGTTAAGTTCTATATGGATGGAGTGAGGTATTTGTCCGCGGAGGAGAGTCGGACAAAGGGAAAAGGTGCCGACTGGTTATGCGATCATTGCGGTAATTACAATTCTGCTCTTAACACACGGTGTAGCAGCTGTGGCGCTGAACGAGGTTCAAATGATAAAGCTTATTTTGATGTCAGGAAAGAACAGGATGCAAAGAATGCCAGAAGTGCATCCGGAACAGGAACAGCTGCCGGAGGACAAAACAGCGGGCAGGGGGTTAGCAAACGGAGCCGTTCATTTGGAGCATGGAAGATAGTACTGATCGGCATGTTTGTGATAGCGGCGATAATCGGACTTACAGCGATCATAGCCATGCCGAAGAAGAGAACAGTAACAGTCAAGGATATGTCGTGGAAGACCAGTGTTGATGTGGAGAAATATTTTCTGTGTGATGAAGATGACTGGGAACTCCCAGAGGGCGCTACGCTAAAGACCACGAAACAGGAGGTTCATCATACAGAACAGGAATATGTGGGTGAGCGCGAGGAGACCTATGATTCATATGAAGTGATAGGTTCCCATGTGGAGTACAGCTACGAGGACAATGGCGATGGAACATTTTCCGAGGTGGCAAATGACGTGGATGATTACGGATATGTGACGAGAACGAGGTCTGTCCCTGTGTACAGAGATAAGCCGATATACAAGACGAAGTATTATTATACAATATGGAGGTGGAAGTACGACAGGACGGAGACTGCGGAGTGCGGTGGAAAAACACCGGAATACCCAGATCCCCAGCTCACAGACAAGGAGAGGCTAGGGGAAAAATCAGTTGAATATGAAGTCACATGTGAAGTGAAGAATAAGGAAAAGATATATAAAGTTAAAGAGGCTATATATGACAAACTTGATATTGGAGAGACATATAATGTCAAGGCTGACTCTGAGGAGATAGTGAGTATCATAGAGTAGAGATATGAGAATACGGAGACGGTCGAAAGTTATAGTGTAAGTGATAGGTACGAATAAATATAAGCAAATATAAATAAATATTATCCCGGACGGATAAGACATAATGTAGCTCACTGTTTTGAGCAAAATGTCGAATCCGCCCGGGATTTTTATAATTAAAATGAATAACATCGATGTTTGCTGAATACCATGTATTTGAGACGAAAAAGTTAAGGCGGACATTGAATGAGAGGGAACCTTGATAGGAGAATGGGATTTCGTACTGTACAGCTCATGGCAGCTGCAGTTTCAGTGATTTTAGTGCTTTGCGTGACGACTGGAATTATAGGAGCATTTGGGAAGACTGATGATGGAAGTTATGTACTGCAGGACAGATCAATCGCAGAACTTATGGGTGATTTCGGAGTGATATGTTTTGATACATTGAATGTGCAGACACATTTGCACAGCAATTTTATAACAAAGACGCTAAATGCAAATTCCAACTCGGGACTCAGAAATTCTTACGGGGTGTATGAGGAGTTCTATTTTGAGGACGCTGAGAATATGAACGGCTGCGTGTCGGATGTGGATACTGATATGCTGTATACAGGGGCAGATATTAGAAGGGTAGAGGATGGCAGTGTTTATATAATTATGAACAATGGCTCTGAGATAAAGCTTGACAGACCTGCAAATGTTAAGACTGATGCGGAGCTTGCTGAGAAGGGAGAATACTCAAAGTATGCCGATATGTCTGACATACAGAGAAGATTTATTGAATACAGTCTGGAACTTAGAGCGTATGCTGATACAGAGGAAACTGTGGATATAGATCTGGATGGAGATATAAATAACAGACGAATTGCGGTAAATGGCGATGGTATGCATGCTGTGTCGCTGGACTACAATGAACTGTCGGCAAATACCAATCCGATTTATTTTGAGTTCCCGGATTGTGATGGGGATACCGTTCTTCTCATGAACATTGATCTGAGTGGTGCGCAGGATGTAGTGTTTGGGGATATGATATTTGGCAGCAAAAATGATGCGAAGGCAAACGACAATGGAAACTATTTTAATGCCTGCAACAGGATGTATTTTAACTTTTATGACAGCTCTGCTGCAGATGGACAGTTCAGCGGCAGTATTACATTTGCAGGTCGAGGATTTGGAACTGTGATGGCACCAAAGGCATCAGTAAATCTCGGACATAACTGGGATGGATGCGTGGTGAGTGAGATATTCTCAAACAGCGGAGAGTTCCACAGAGTGCCGGGAACTGATTTCCCAAAAGAAGAACCGACAACTGAGAGCACGACGACGGAAGACACAACGGAGGACACAACGACGGAGGATACGACCGCAGAGGATACAACGACGGAGGACACAACGACGGAAGATACAACAACGGAGGACACAACGACGGAGGATACGACAACAGAGGACACAACGACGGAAGACACAACAACGGAAGACACAACGACGGAAGACACAACGACGGAAGATACGACCACAGAGGACACGACCACAGAAGATACGACAACCGAGGATACCACAACAGAGGACACGACAACAGAAGACACAACGACAGAAAACACAACTGGCACGACCACGGAGTTGACAACGACAGAGGAGACGACAACGGAACATACCACATGGAGCACCACTGGCACAACAGTGACAATGATAACGACGCGCAGCACTCCGCCAGGCAGACATCCCGATACCGGTGACAGGCTTCCCTTAAAGGAGATAACTGGTGTGATAGTACTTGCACTTATGGGAAGTGCGGGGATAGTGATATATAAAAAAGTAAAAAAATAAATATATACTATTGAAAACAATATATGAGTTTGCTAAACTATGCTCAAAGCATATATTCTTGTATTCAATCAGCGAAGGCTGCATCTAAGAATCTTTAGTCAATTCAATGAATTCTATGCTTTTAAATACCATATTTTATTTTTGCATAGTGCATTGGAGAGGTTAAAGGATATTTGCCGCTGTTTCTTGATAAGGTTCTTTGATGTACTGTAGAAAGGAGAACTTATGAAGAAACTTGAAGACATGAATTTAGTGGATGATTTTTTGATGACGAGTCTCATATGTCATCAGGAGTATGGAGATCGTTCGGTGAGGTATATGCTTGAGTGCATATTGAATCGCCGTTTTGGCAAGCTGACTGTTGTGCCGCAACGAGTTATGTGCGGTGCAGATCCGGAAAAACATGGCATTAGAATGGATGTGTATATTGATGAGAATGATGGAGAGATAATTGATATCGAGCCGGATCAGAATGACGGCAAGGCTGACGTAAAAGCTGTGCCAAGGCGAAACAGATTTTATCATGCGAAGATTGATTCAGCAAATTTGGCTGCTGGAGACGATTATAGCAATTTAAGGAATGTTGTTGTTATATTTATAACAACATATGATCCATTTGGACTTGACAGGATGGTTTATACGGTGAAAAATAAGTGTATAGAAGAATCGGATATGCCGTATGATGATGGGGCTGTGTCGTTATTTTTGTACACAAAGGGGAAAAAAGGAAATCCACCGGAGGAACTTAAGAGTTTGTTGCATTATATGGAAAATTCGATAGAAGAAAATGCTGGTACAGATTCACTTAAGGTCTTTCATCATATGGTGACTGCTGTGAAGAATGATGGAGAGGTAGGTCTTGCGTATATGAAGAGTGTTGAGATAGAAAAAAGGATACGAGAAGAAGGAAGAGAAGAAGGAAGAGAAGAAGGACACAGGGATGGGGTACGTATTGGACGTATTCAGGAGATAGTAAGACTAAGTAGAAGATTCAATAAAAGCGATGAAGAAATAATACAGATACTGCTGGAAGAGACAGGGCTTGGAGAAGACCAGGCAAGAGATGCACTTAAAAAGTACAGTTAGGTTATGTGAATCGTAAGGTTATAGCAGATTTTTAGCACCGTCATGTATACAGTAATATGTTACATGGCGGTGTTTATGTATAGGTGGCTAAAACTACTCTCAGTCTTGCATAATATGTTCGAATGTGATATATTTTAAAGGAATTTTGTGGTACAAAATACCATGGCAGGAGAATGTGTTTACATTATTTGACACAGAATAATAAAAAGGCACATTCTTTATTTTTGCTCATAAAAGATAGGAGAACAATAACATGACGATAACTGATGAAACTATTGATTATGTTGGAATCCTTGCAAAGCTTGAGCTTTCTCAGGAGGAGAAGGAGCAGGCAAAGAAGGATATGTCAGACATGCTTGATTATGTCAGCAAATTAAATGAACTTAATACAGATGGTGTGGAGGCCATGAGCCATACATTCCCATACAATAATGTGTTCCGCGAGGACGTAGTCACAAATAACGACGACAGAGAGAACATGCTGAAGAATGCACCGGAGCAGAAAGACGGCTGCTACAAGGTGCCAAAGACATTTGACTAGGAGGTAAGCTGAAGTGAATTTAATGGGTATGACAGCTGTAGAGCTGGGAAAAGCTATTAAAGACGGACAGGTAAGCGTTGTTCAGGCGACACAGGCTTGTCTTGACAGCATAGAGGCTTGTGAGAAGGACTACAACAGTTTTGTCACAGTTGACCGTGAGGGAGCACTTGCCCAGGCGGAGGAAGTGCAGAAGAAGATAGATGCAGGAGAGCTGAGCGGTCCTCTTGCAGGAGTTCCAATTGCGATAAAGGACAATATGTGTCAGGCTGGTGTTCAGACAAGCTGTTCATCAAAGATACTTTCAAATTTTGTCCCGACATATACAGCCGAGGCAGTGGTGAAGCTCCAGGAGGCAGGGGCAGTCATCGTTGGACATACCAACATGGATGAGTTTGCCATGGGAAGCACAACGGAGACATCGTACTTTGGAGAGACAAGAAATCCATGGGATATAAACAGGGTTCCGGGCGGCTCATCAGGTGGTTCAGCGGCAGCAGTTGCCGGTGAGGAGGTTCCATGTGCCCTCGGTTCAGACACCGGTGGATCTATCAGGCAGCCTGCATCATTCTGTGGTGTCACAGGAATAAAGCCAACCTATGGAAGAGTTTCAAGATACGGACTCATAGCATACGGTTCATCACTTGACCAGATAGGACCTCTCGCAAAGAATGTTGAGGACTGTGCAACTATCCTTGAGGTCATATCACAGTATGACAAGAAAGACTCAACATCAGTGAACAGAGATGACAATGATTTTACAAGCGCTCTGGTGGATGATGTAAAGGGACTTAAGATCGGACTCCCACGAGATTACTTCACAGAGGGACTTGAGCCTGAGATAAAGGAAGCTGTATACGGTGTAGCTGAAGCTCTTAAGGCAAAAGGCGCAATAGTTGAGGAGTTTGATCTTGGCATGGTTGAGTATGCGATTCCGGCATACTACATCATAGCATCGGCGGAAGCAAGCTCAAACCTTGAGAGATTCGATGGTGTAAAGTACGGCTACAGAACATCAGAGTACACCGATCTTCACAACATGTACAAGAAGAGTCGTTCAGAGGGATTTGGTCCTGAGGTAAAGAGAAGAATCATGCTCGGTTCATTTGTGCTGAGTTCAGGATATTATGATGCATATTACGTTAAAGCACTTAAGGCAAAGGCGCTCATCAAACAGGCATATGACAAGGCGTTTGAGAAGTATGATATCATCCTTGGACCTGTTGCACCTACAACAGCTCTGAAGATGGGAGAGTCACTCTCAGATCCTATTAAGATGTATCTGGGTGATGTGTACACCGTTCCTGTAAACCTTGCGGGACTTCCTGGAATATCACTTCCATGTGGAACAGATAAGGACGGAATGCCGATCGGAGTACAGATGGTAGGAAATGCATTTGAGGAGAAGACTATTATAAGAGCAGCTTACGCATTTGAGAAGACCAGAGAATACAAGAGACCTGCACAGGTTTCAGAAAGGGGGCTGTAAGAGATGGCAAAGACATATGAGACAGTCATCGGACTTGAGGTCCATGTAGAGCTAGCGACCAAGACAAAGATATTCTGTGGCTGCAGCACAGCATTTGGAGGAGCTCCTAATACACATACGTGTCCGGTATGTACCGGAATGCCGGGTTCACTTCCAGTACTTAATAAGGAAGTTGTAAATAAGGCGATCGCAGTTGGTCTTGCGACAAACTGTAAGATCACACAGAACTGTAAGTTTGACAGAAAGAATTATTTCTATCCGGATAACCCACAGAACTATCAGATATCACAGCTTTACTACCCAATATGCAGGGATGGTAAGGTAGAGATAGAGGTGGACGGTGTCAAGAAATATGTGAGAATTCATGAGATACATATGGAGGAGGACGCAGGTAAGCTTGTCCATGATCCATATACAGACAGCTCACTTGTTGATTTCAACCGTTCAGGTGTTCCGCTTATAGAGATAGTATCTGAGCCTGACATGAGATCTGCGGAAGATGTAATAGCATATCTTGAAAAGCTCAGGGAGACGATACAGTATCTCGGTGCTTCAGATTGTAAGCTTAATGAGGGATCAATGCGTGCTGACGTCAATCTTTCTGTCAGAGAGGTTGGCTCGGAGGAGTTTGGTACACGTACAGAGACAAAGAACCTGAACTCATTCAAGGCCATCGCCAGAGCCATAGAGAATGAGAGAGAGAGACAGATCGATCTCATCGAGTCCGGTGAGAAGGTTGTTCAGGAGACAAGAAGGTGGGACGATACAAAAGAGTATTCATATCCGATGAGATCCAAGGAGGATGCACAGGATTACAGATATTTCCCTGATCCTGATCTTGTACCAATCCATATCAGTGATGAGTGGCTGCAGCAGGTAAGGGATGCACAGCCTGAGTTCAGAGATGCAAAAAAGATAAGATACAAAGAGGAATATGCAATTCCTGATTATGATATAGATATAATCACAGCATCAAAGAAGATGGCAGATCTGTTTGAGGATGCCATCGCACTGGGATCGCCGGCAAAGAAGGTGTCCAACTGGCTTATGGGAGAGACCATGAGACTGATGAAAGAGAACATTGTTGATGCGGAAGACCTGAAGTTTTCAGCGGAGAATCTTGCAAAGCTCATCAAGCTCGTGGATGACAGGGTTATCAACGGCGGTGTAGCAAAGGAAGTGTTCGAGAAGGTATTTGCTGAGAATATTGATCCTGAGAAGTATGTAAAGGATAACGGACTTGCGACAGTTCAGGATGACAATGCCCTTAAAGAGGCATGCCAGGCAGCCATAGATAACAATCCGAAGGCTGTAGAGGATTACAGGGGTGGCAAGGAGAAGGCTCTCGGAGCACTTGTCGGTCAGGTTATGAAAGCTATGAAGGGTAAAGCAGATCCTGGATCTGTTAACAAGATGCTTAGGGAGATGCTTTAATATGGAAGAAAACAGAAGAGTGAGAAAGAGGGATAGGTATAAACGTCTCATAACAGTGGGTGAGGCTTGCGTACTCATTGCTGTGGAGCTGGTGCTGTTTGGACTCATGTGGTACCGGTACTATGAGGTAACGCTTACGCTTCCGTTCTGGAGAAGAGGAAACTGGGCGGTTATCGGAATGTATGGAATAATCATCATACTTTTCACCAAGCTTTATGGTGGTTACAGAGTTGGCTTTTTCAGATTGCTTGATATAGTATACTCACAGCTGCTGGCTCTTGTATGTGCCAATGTGGTTGGTTACTTGCAGCTCTGTATAATCTGTCGAGATTATGTGAATCCAGTACCGTTGCTTAAGGTAACCGGACTTGAAGCGGTAGTGATACTGCTTTGGATCTTTACGTGTAGATTTCTGTATGCGAAGATGTATCCGCCAAGGCATCTGCTGTTGGTATATGGATATAAGACGCCGATGGAGTTTATAGACAAGATCAATGCCCGTAAGGATAAGTATGTAATAGAAGATAGAATACATGTCAGTGAAGGCGAGCAGGCGATTAAGGAGAAGATACTCCAGTACGATGGAGTAATCATTTGCGAGACAAAGGCTTATATAAGAAATGAGCTTGTGAAGTATTGTTTTGAACACTCCATCAGATCGTATGTTGTGCCAAAGCTCTCCGATATAATCATACTTGGTGCGGAGCCTATACATTTGTTTGATACGCCTATCCTGTTGTCAAGGAATCAGGGCCTTACTGGAGATGACATGATCATCAAAAGGATCATGGATCTTGTGTGTGGATTTATATTGCTGATCATAGCATCGCCATTTATGCTCATATCAGCACTTGCGATATGGCTTTATGACAGAGGACCGGTTTTCTACAAACAGGACAGACTAACGCTTAATGGTAAGGTATTCAAGATCATCAAGTTTAGAAGTATGAAGATGGATTCAGAGGCTCACGGTGCCCAGCTTGCAAAGAAGGATGATGATAGAATTACTCCTGTGGGCAAATGGCTCAGGAAGCTGCATCTCGATGAGCTTCCACAGCTTTTCAATGTTCTTAAGGGAGATATGTCCCTTGTTGGACCGAGACCGGAGAGACCTGAGATCGCAGAGCTTTATAAGAAGACCTTCCCTGAGTTTGATTACAGACTCAAGATGAAAGCTGGACTTACGGGATATGCACAGGTGTATGGAAAATACAACACCACACCAAGAGATAAGGTGAAGCTTGATCTCACCTACTACGAGCAGTATTCAATATGGCTTGATTTCAAGCTGATGCTGCTAACTGTAAAGATCATGTTCCAGAAGGAGACATCAGAGGGCATAGCTTCAAATATGACTACTGCACTCAGAGATGGTGAGAAGGTTCAGATTCCGGCACCGGTGAATGTCAAACCAGATGGACTGGATGAAGCAGAGGATGCATTTTATGATCTTAAGAAGACCGTAAATAAAAATACAGGCAAAGATTCTTGATATAAACATATGATTTGATGTGTAGGTGGATAGTATGACAAATGCTAAGGTTTCGGTAGTTATACCATCATATAACAGTGGCGGTACAATAGAAGAGGCTATAGAGTCGGTTCTGGCTCAGGATGTGCCAGTGGAGATCATCGTGATAGATGATTGTTCGCTGGACGACACTGAGCATGTACTCCAAAAATATAAGAATGATCCACGTATCAGGATAATTGTGAATGAAAAGAATTTGGGGGTAGCAGCGTCCAGAAATCGTGGAGTGAAAGAGGCTGTTTGTGACAGAGTCGCATTCCTGGATTCAGATGATATGTGGGTGGATGGAAAGCTGGTAAAACAGCTGAAGCTGATGGATGAAACAGGAACACTGATCTGTTCGACTGCGAGGGAACTGCTCACGGAGGATGGCAACAGGACAGGAAAGATCATAGAGGTGCCGGATACTGTGACATACAGGGAACTTCTCAAGGGAAATGTGATCAATTGCTCTTCGGTGGTTGCGGACAGAAACATATTGATGAAATATCCTATGGGTAATGATGATATACATGAGGATTACATCTGCTGGCTTCAGATCCTAAAAGAGTGCGGGCAGGCTGTTCTTATAAATGAACCATTGCTTCTTTACCGTGTGGTGAAGAACAGTAAGTCGGGTTCAAAGCTTTCGTCCGCGAAGAAAACATTTGCAGTATACAGAAAACTTGGTTACGGATTTTTCAGAAGCTGTCTGTATTTTGCGAATTACGCTGTAAATGGTGTGAAAAAATATTTCCTTTAGAAGTTAAAGTGCGGGTATGCATGAGATATAATTATAGTCGGAGAACGATATGGCTGATGAAAAAATAAAACGAGGTCCGGGGAGACCTACAGACAAGAGAAAAGACACTGTCTTGAGACTCAGGATAGATGCGGAGACACATAAGAAGCTGAATAGATGTGCAGAGAAAAGACAGGTGTCGATGTCCGAGATCGTCCGTGAGGCAATAAATGAGATCGTCCGGGAAGCTGAAGCTGAGAGTTATGATGCAAAGGTTCCTGGGGGGAAAAAGACACAGGACAATAGATAAATATAACGACAAAGCAGGTGAGCAGCCGAGAGATTATCAGTATCCCGGCGGTTCACCTGCTTTATTTTATAATTGGGTTTATAATGTATATCCGTTTTGCTTGAGAAGCTCTCTTGCAGAGTCAATGGAATCATTGCCAGTAGCATTTTTTATAGGGGCAAATTCCTTCTCACGCTCAACCTCAAATGGAAGACATGTGCCCATGAATGCAATCATGTCTAGAGCTAGTGTCTCAAACTTGTATCCGTTAGGCTCGGCAGGCTTTACAATGTCACCATTCTTGTCAACATATGGGATGGCTTTCTTCACGATGTGTAGAGGCATGCTTTCATTCATGATCTTCATAAGTCTGTCGACAGGAAAGATGTAGTTGAGGGTAACACCGTAATTGTATGCGTAATCTCCATTTTCATCGCGCTGGTTGCGCATCTCATCTGTGAGCTCATAGTACTCAACGATGTATGGCTTTCCGTGGTTTGTGCAGAGAACACCGACCTTCTCGTCGGGATAGGCTTTTCTGACAACCTTTCCGCCGGAGAGGTAGCCTTCCTTGATGACTGCACCGAGGAAAACAGGATCTGCGATCCTTTGAAGAACATTGTCAACAGAGAAGACATTGATGTATTTGATATTGTGCTCAGTCAGCTTGCTCAGATGACCTGCCTTGCAAAGTGATGAGAACCAGCCACCATTACCGTTAGGGGACATGGCGATACGTCCCTTTTCTTCCAGATAGATCTTGCCGTTGAAGTCAACTGATGGCACCATCTCCTGTTTGAAGAAATGAATATAATCAGGGTTATATCCGAAGTAGTTATGTTCCTTGAAAAATGTAGTCGTATCATCGTGGTTCTTTTCATTCGTCATTATAAAGAAATGTATCCATGTATCGGCAAGCTTTACGATATCCAGTGTGTGCTCAATGAGCAGTTGGAAGATGAACATATCTTTTGTTACGCCCACATTGAAGGTTCCCTTTGGCCCTGAGAATCCAAGACGGGTTCCCTGACCACCAGCTAAAAGTACGAGTGCAAGATCGCCATTTTTTATAGTGTCTATTCCTGCATTCAAGTATGTGTCATGGTTCGCATTGATGGCGTCTAGCTGAAGAGCTGCGACAGGTGCAATGTCGGAATCATTTCCAGAGTTGTTTTTGCCAATCATGTCGATGAGTGAAAAATCGATCTGATCAATCTGGCTTAACAGAGCCTGCTGCTCATCGCTTTTTAATTCATCATAATATCTGAGAAGGTGAAGCTGACCCTTTTCTTCCAGAAGTTTGTATGCGCTTTCGTAATTCATAAAATTCTCCTTAAATAATGTAGATTGTAAATAAATTCTCTCTCCTAGTATTTCTTTCTGATAGCAATTGTGTCCGTAAATACTTTCCAGATATCTCTGAACTTGATCCTTCTGCCGTTTGATAAATCGTCTCTGCTGTAATTAAGCGCTATCGGAGCCTCAGATATTTTGTATCCCTGCTTGTGGGCGGCTACAAGTATCTCAATGTCAAATGCGTATCCATTTATAGTCAGATTTTCAGCTATCGGCTTGATCACCTCGGATTTAAATAACTTGATACCGGTCTGAGTATCGTGGATCCCGAGATTGAAAAGCATCCGGAGCATGACATAATAAGAATAACTCATCATTCTTCTGAGCGGCGGATAGTCAAGTTTGGATTCTGGGTGAAGCTTGGAACCGATGACTATGTCTGCATCGTCATCCTTCATCTGCTTCATGAACTTCTTGAGCAGAGCAGGACTGAGTTCCAGATCAGAATCAAGGAAAGCGATGTATCGGCCACGGGCTGCCTTGATGCCTGTCGTTATAGCGAATCCTTTGCCGTGGTTGTCATTGTATCCTGTGGCTGTAATGTGGGAATCTGCATCAGAAGCCTCCCTTATCAATTGCCAGGTGGAGTCTGAGCTGCCATCGTTTACGGCAATTATCTCATAGCGATGAAGGAAACTGCTGAGTATCTTACTCGTTTCCAGCAGATTATCTTTTATATGCGCTTCTTCATTGTAAGCTGGCATGACTACCGACAAAGTAATATTTGGTGAAATATTCTTTTCAGTTTCCATTTCATTCATTATCTCCCTTGCTATAGACTTAACTCCAATTGTTTTAAACACAATTATTAATAGTATACTTGTAAAAATGATGGGTGTCAAATGAAATACATTTAAGACGTTATGCCTTGGTTTTTAATTTCATTGGGTAATGCTATAGATTATATGTTGTAAAAGCCAAAAATATAATGTATTATATAGCGAGGTAACGACATTTTTAGATATGAAGATAAAAGAGGAGTTCCAATGGATAAAAAGAACAGATTATCAACAGATTATGATGATGAAGATATGAACTGGCTGGATGACGATGACGACTACCTTGAAGAAGGAGGTATTCTGAGTTCATTGTTATTTGGCGATAAAAAGAAGAAAAAGCGCTCCAAAGCGGATTCATCCCGCGATGATGACCGCAGAAGCAGGAGACCGACAGACGTACATGAAAAACGCGTGGAAAAGACGGATGTATCAGAGCCGCGCCGGACTAGAGCAGCTTCTGGAACTCATGGAGAGAGAACTGGCAAGTCGGTGAGATCAGTGCGCCGTGTTGGGGACGAGCAGAGCACAGGTATAGATAATGTCTATATGGATGAAACTGCATCTGCGAGAGATCGTCAGTCGGAAAGACCTGCCAGGAGAAGAAAGATTTCGTCAGACAGGACACCGGTAAGACTGGATGATGGAACAACTAGAACAGGCAGAACCCCGGTCAGACATGATGAGGAAAAGGCAAAAACTGTCAGAACACATGCTGCGTCAGCGGGAACAGTTGGAGAGTATGATGAATACTACCATGAAAACAGCCGTTCGAGAAAACTGAGAGATGACAGGACAGCCCAGAAGAAAGAGAATGCATCAGGAAAACATACAGGCCGTAGTCAGCGAAGCGGATCTGCATATGCTGCAGACAGCGCCAGGACATCAGTGGACAATCTTCTCAGGGATGTGAGTAACCTCGAGGTGGACAGCAGACAGAGACATGAGGACCTGCGCAGAGAGGCGTGGGAGAGGACTCAGCGCAACGTCGCAAAGGCAAAGGCAGAGGTCGAGCGTCTGGAACTTGAGCGCGAAAAGAATGAGAAAGAGGAAGCGCGCAAGAAAAAAGTCCGCGAGGAGATGGAGAGAAGACAGGCTGAGTCAGAGAAGCAGCGTGAACAGGAGAACACCGAAAAAGAAGTAAGGTCTGTAGCAGACAATAGTGAAGAGGACAATAATAAAACAGAGGTGACTTTAGCAGATACTGCGGAAAAATCAGTTGATATAGGACCAGATGATATGGGTTCAGACGATGCAGGCGGCAAGTCAGAGGCAGTGGAGTCTATTATTTCAGACGATCAGACAGAAGAACCGAATGAAGAGTCATATGAAGAGTCAGATGAAGAGTCAGGTGAAGATGACAATATAACATTTTCTGACAATGCAGACGAAAGCAACACCGAAGAAGAGAATCCTCGGATGAAGGATAATAGATCTGATATGCTTAACATGGATGCTCTTGAGCAAATAGAGAGGGATATAGACGAGGATAAGCTCAGATATTCAGAGTCAGATACGGAGGATCTAGGACTCGGAGATATTGGCAGGGCACTTGGGTTTGATGCGGTTGATCTTGAGGATGATGAAGAGGAACTGGATGATGACGAAGAGTCAGACAGTGAGAAGTTTTTCAGAGAGAATCTACTCGATGAGGCTGATCCGAAAGTAGTAAATCCAGAGAGAAAGAAGATAAATATAAGCACTAAGGTCTGGGCAATCGCGTTTTTTGTACTGCTGGCATTGTTCATAATGATATGTGTCATATATGTCAAAAATTATGCAAGAATGAAGTACAATGAGATGAATATCAATGAAATCAGTGCAGATCAGCTTCTTGTAAATGATGGTGTAAAAGATGCTACGGCTGGATACAGAACTATAGCGTTGTATGGTGTTGATTCAAGAGATCAGAATATGGATGCCGGAACAAACAGCGACAGTATCATGATAGTGAGCATCAATGAGTCCACGAAAGAGATAAAGCTTGTATCAGTGTACAGGGATACCCTCATGGATATAGCAAGCGGAGCGATGAACAAGTCGCAGAAAGTAAATTATGCTTATCAGCTTGGAGGCGCCGTCACAGCAATAAACACTTTGAATACTAATCTTGATCTCAATATCACAGACTATGTAGCGGTAGATTTCAGTGCCATGGCAAGCATAATCGATGCGGTAGGCGGTGTTAATATTAATGTAGTCGATGATGAGATAAATAATTTCAACAAGAATCTTGCAGAGCAGATAAGTATATCGGGTAAATATTCATCTGGTATAACACAGGCTGGTCAGTATACTCTTGATGGACAGCAGGCGGTTGCATATTCAAGAATCCGTTCAACAGGCAGCGGTGATATCACGAGAACTGAGAGACAGAGAATAATACTTCTGAAGGTCATCGATAAGCTGATAAAGGCTGATACCAGCTCGCTCAGCGCATTTGTAGATGTGTCATTCAATAATATATCTACAAGCCTTAATAAGGACAGTATATTGGATCTGGTAAAAGCTGTTGCAAAGTACAGTGTAGTCGACACTGCTGGATTCCCTTTTGCCTATGAGGCAGTGGATATGGCAGAACAGGGCAATTGTCTTGTTGCTGCAGATATGGAGAGCAATGTCCAGGCACTTCATGAATATCTGTACGGCAATTCACATTACAAGGTATCAGATACATCAAAGCAGATAAGTGTAAGCCTTGCAAAGGAGACAGGTGTAAGTGCCCAAAAGGTCAAGGTAGAATCAGAAAAGCCGGGAGATGGTATTTCTGACGGAAAGGGTGAGGGTGACCTCAGAACTATAACAGAGCCACCTAAGGGAATGATTCTTGACGAGTGATGAATTAGTACTGATGTGAAATGAACAAATAACATGTATAAATATAGAACCCCCATATGAGTGCATATCAGCATCCATATGGGGGTTTTCTGAAAAAGGGAAAAGTATGGGTGGGGAGAAACGAGTCAGCTGCTTTAAATCACAGAAATGTATAGTGAGATAAATGTGTTTCATGGAAAATGAAACTGAAAATATTTGAGAATTGAGAACAACAAGAGAAAATGAATATACAATAATTCAAAATATATTAAAACTGAAAACTGTCAGACAATTTCCTGAAAAAAGTTGTTTACAAACGGTATAAATGGTAGTAATATATCAAAAACGATAAAACACTTGAGAAAAATACAAAATTAGCAACATTTACTTGAGAAACAAAAGCAAAAAGAAAAATATCGTTGTGAATGACAAAAATGCAATAACATGGAAAGGACGGAACAGGACATGATTGAGAATAAGAGAGCAGAGAATACCGGATTATACGACCCAAGCTTTGAACATGATAACTGCGGTATCGGTGCTGTTGTCAATATCAAGGGTATCAAAACTCACGACACAGTTAACAATGCCCTCAAGATAGTTGAGAATCTTGAGCACAGAGCAGGAAAGGATGCAGAGGGCAAGACCGGGGACGGTGTAGGTATACTCCTTCAGATATCACATAAGTTCTTCAGTAAGGCTGTAGCAGAGCTTGGATACGACCTTGGAAAGGAAGGCGATTATGGAATAGGAATGTTCTTCTTTCCACAGAAGGAACTGGCCCGCAAGCAGGCTATGAAGATGTTTGAGGTCATAGTTGAGAAAGAAGGACTTGAGTTTATTTGCTGGAGAGAAGTTCCTACAACACCTGGAATTCTCGGCAAGAAGGCGATAGATGTTATGCCATGTATCATGCAGGCATTTATCAGAAGACCTGAGACAGTAAAGGCAGGTATGGACTTTGACAGAAAGCTCTACTTTGTCAGAAGAATATTCGAGGAGAGCAATGATGACACATATGTTCCGTCACTTTCTAGCAAGACTATAGTATATAAAGGAATGTTCCTCGTCGGTGAACTCAGAATGTTCTACAACGACCTTCAGGATCCTGATTATGAGTCAGCAATAGGACTTGTTCATTCAAGATTCTCAACGAATACAACACCATCATGGCTCAGAGCTCATCCATACAGATATCTGTGCCATAACGGTGAGATCAATACAATAAGAGGAAATGAGGACAAGATGATTGCCCGTGAGGAGACAATGGAGTCGACCATCATGCAGGATGAGATGTACAAGGTTATGCCTGTTCTTGATCCTGATGGTTCAGATTCAGCAAGACTTGATAACTGTCTTGAGTTCCTGGTGCTGAACGGAATACCACTTCCTATGGCAGTCATGATCACGATCCCTGAGCCGTGGGAGAACGACAGAGCTATGAGCCAGGAGAAGAAGGATTTCTATCAGTACTATGCAACCATGATGGAGCCTTGGGATGGTCCTGCTTCTATATTATTCACAGACGGTGAGCTTATGGGAGCAGTTCTTGATAGAAATGGACTGAGACCATCGAGATACTATATAACAGATGATGATTACCTTGTGCTTTCATCGGAGGTCGGAGTCCTGGACGTAGATCCATCCAAGATCGTGAAGAAAGATCGACTCAGACCGGGTAAGATGCTTCTGGTAGATACAGTGAATGGACGTCTTATCTCAGATGAGGAGATCAAGGAGAAATATGCACTGGCAAAGCCATATGGAGAGTGGGTAGACAGCAACCTTGTTCATCTCGCTGATCTGAAGATCCCGAACATCAGAGTTCAGGAGTACACAGATGAGGAGAGAGCAAGACTCCAGAAGGCATTTGGATATACCTATGAAGACTTCAAGAACACGATATATCCTATGGCAGAGAAAGGAGCAGAGGCTATCAGTGCAATGGGTACTGACACGCCGTTGGCAGTTCTGTCGAATAGTCACAAGCCACTGTTCAACTTCTTCAAGCAGTTATTTGCACAGGTTACAAATCCTCCAATCGATGCGATCAGAGAGGAAGTTGTCACATCCACATCGGTATACCTCGGAAAGGATGGTAATATCCTCGAGGAGAAGCCAGAGAACTGTCATGTGCTGAAGATCAACCATCCAATACTGACAAACACAGATCTTCTGAAGATCAAGAATATGAATGTTCCTGGCCTTAAGGTTGCGACCCTTCCTATTCTTTATTATAAGAACACATCCATGGAGAAGGCTCTCGACAGACTGTTTATCGAGGCCGACAAGCTCTACAGGGACGGTGTAAATATACTCATCCTCTCAGACCGAGGTGTGGATGAGAATCATGTGGCAATACCATCACTCCTTGCAGTATCAGCAATGCAAAAGCATCTGGTACGTACCAAGAAGAGAACCGCGGTTGCGATCATCCTTGAGAGTGCTGATCCAAGAAACGTTCACCACTTCGCAACACTTCTCGGATATGGTGCATGTGCAGTCAACCCTTATCTTGCAATAGAGACGATCAAGCAAATGGTAGATTCGCATCTGCTGAACAAGGATTTTAATGCGGCTGTAGATGATTACAACAGTGCAATTTGTCATGGAATAGTAAAGATCGCATCCAAGATGGGAGTCTCAACTATCCAGTCATACATGGGTTCACAGATATTTGAGTGTATCGGACTCTCAAAGGATGTTGTGGACAGATATTTTACAAATACAGTAAGCCGTGTTGGTGGCTCCGGAATAAAGGAACTTGAGAAGACCGTTGACGATCTCCATTCATCAGCATTTGATCCACTTGGACTGAACACGAATCTTGCCCTCACAAGCATAGGAGCACACAAGTTCAGAAGTGGCAAGGAGGAGCATCTGTACAATCCTGTCACAATACATCTTCTTCAGGAGGCAACAAGGCGCGGCGATTACAAGCTGTTCAAGCAGTACACAGCAGCGCTCCATGATGAGCAGAAGCCATTCCACCTTAGAGGTCTTATGGACTTCAAGTTTGCTGATAAGCCGGTTCCACTTGATGAGGTTGAACCAGCAAGTGAGATAGTCAAGAGATTCAAGACAGGTGCCATGAGCTACGGAAGTATATCACAGGAGGCACATGAGTGTATGGCCATCGCCATGAACGAGCTGGGCGGTAAGTCCAATTCAGGAGAGGGCGGTGAGTCGATAGAGAGACTTACGATCGGCAAGGATGGCAAGAATAGATGCTCAGCCATCAAGCAGGTAGCATCAGGAAGATTTGGCGTTACATCGAGATACCTTGTGAGCGCCAAGGAGATACAGATCAAGATGGCACAGGGAGCAAAGCCTGGAGAGGGCGGACATCTCCCTGGCGGAAAGGTATATCCTTGGATCGCAAAGACAAGACTTTCAACACCTGGAGTAAGCCTTATCTCTCCACCACCACATCACGATATATATTCGATAGAGGATCTTGCACAGCTCATCTACGACTGCAAGAATGCAAACCGTGATGCGAGAATATCAGTAAAGCTTGTGTCTGAGGCTGGTGTAGGTACAGTAGCGGCCGGTGTTGCAAAGGCCGGAGCACAGGTCATCCTGATCTCAGGTTATGATGGAGGAACAGGAGCAGCACCTAACAACTCCATCCATTATGCAGGCCTTCCTTGGGAGCTTGGACTTGCAGAGACACATCAGACACTTATAATGAACGACCTCAGAAATAAGGTTATCCTTGAGGCTGATGGTAAGCTTATGACAGGACGTGACGTTGCCATAGCTGCAATGCTCGGTGCAGAGGAGTTTGGATTTGCAACAGCACCGCTTGTAACAATGGGCTGTGTCATGATGAGGGTATGTAACCTTGATACGTGTCCTGTCGGCATAGCAACACAGAATCCTGAACTTAGAAAGAGATTCAGAGGTAAGCCGGAGTATGTGAAGAACTTTATGCTGTTCATAGCAGAGGAGCTTCGTGAGTACATGAGTAAGCTCGGCGTCAGAACAGTTGATGAGCTGGTTGGACGCTCAGATCTCCTGATGAGCAGCGACAGAGCAGATGAGAGAAATGTAATCCTTGATAAGATAATCAATAATCCATATATGGATATGCCACAGAACAAGGTCAAGTATCATGAGAAGAATATTTATGACTTCCAGCTTGAGAAGACAGTAGATATGAGGATACTCATGAAGAAGCTCGGACCTGCACTTGAGAAGGGACAGAAGAAGAGTGTTGAGCTTGATGTGGTCAATACGGACAGATCTGTTGGAACAATATTCGGATCAGAGATCACCAAGAAATATGGCGAGTCCCTTGATGAGGACACATACATCGTCAAATGTAACGGTGCCGGTGGACAGAGCTTTGGTGCATTCATTCCAAAGGGACTTACACTTGAACTGGTTGGCGACAGCAATGATTACTTCGGCAAGGGTCTGTCAGGTGGCAAGCTGATCGTTTATCCACCACGTTCAGTAAAGTATAAGCATGAGGATAACATCATTATAGGAAACGTTGCACTGTATGGTGCCACAAGTGGTAAGGCATTCATCAATGGTGTTGCAGGCGAGAGATTTGCAGTTCGTAACTCAGGCGCAACAGCGGTCGTTGAGGGTGTTGGAGATCACGGATGTGAATATATGACAGGCGGTAAGGTCGTAGTTCTGGGAACAACAGGCAAGAACTTTGCAGCAGGAATGAGCGGCGGTATCGCATATGTTCTTGATATGGGCAACGATCTGTACAAGAGACTGAACAAAGAGATGATATCCATAGAGGCTGTTACGGACAAGTACGAGGTGAGTGAACTTAAGCAGCTCATCATGGATCACGTAAACTATACCAATTCAGAGATAGGCAAGAGAATCCTTGAGGATTTTGAGGGATATCTTCCAAAGTTCAAGAAGATCATACCAAAGGATTACAAGAAGATGATGAATATGATAGTTGCATTTGAGGAGAAGGGCCTGAGCCGTGAGAAGGCAGCTATCGAAGCATTCTACAAGGCTAAGAACGGAGGTAAGTAGGAATGGGAAAACCAACTGGATTTTTAGAATATGAGAGAAAGACAAGCGCAGAGCTTGCTCCTAAGGACAGAATCAAGAATTTCAATGAATTCCACACTCCGCTTAGCCGTGATGAGCAGAGAAAGCAGGCTGCAAGATGTATGGACTGTGGCGTTCCATTCTGCCAGGCAGGTTTGAATATATGTGGCATGACATCTGGATGTCCTCTGAACAACCTTATCCCTGAGTGGAATGATATGCTATATAACGACAATCTTGAGCAGGCATTTGCAAGACTCAGCAAGACCAACTGTTTCCCTGAGTTTACAAGCCGTGTGTGCCCGGCGCTCTGCGAGAAGGCATGTACTTGTAACTTGAATGGCGATCCAGTGTCGGTCCGCGAGAATGAGAGAGCCATCATAGAATATGCATTTGCAAATGACCTCGTAAATGATGCTCAGCCAAAGGTTCACTCTGGCAAGAAAGTAGCAGTCATAGGTTCAGGCCCTTCGGGACTTGCAGTGGCGGATCAGCTGATCGGCAGAGGTCATGACGTGACTGTGTATGAGAGAAGCGACAGGCCGGGCGGACTTCTAATGTATGGTATTCCAAACATGAAGCTTGAGAAGCAGATCATAGACAGAAGAATAGATGTCATGAAGAAGAGAGGAATAAAGTTCGTATTAAACACAGAGGTTGCAACCGGAAAGGCATCTACTAAGGCTGTGTGCCCGAAGGACGACCAGATGACTGGATACCTTAAGAACAAGAACCTCAAGTATGTGAAGGCTGATGATCTGCTCAAGGAATATGACGCAGTTGTGCTTGCCTGTGGAGCAGCAAATCCTAGAGATATCAAGGCACCCGGAAGGGATGCAAAGGGAATCTACTTCGCTGTTGATTTCCTCAAGACAACCACAATGAGTCTTGTCAATTCAGGCTTTGCAGATAAGCAGTTCGTGAGCTGTAAGGGTAAGAATGTTCTTGTCATAGGCGGCGGTGATACAGGAAATGACTGCGTTGGAACAGCGGTCCGCGAGGGCGCTGTCAGCGTGACACAGCTGGAGATGATGCCAAAGGCACCTGACACAAGAACACCTGACAATCCATGGCCGGAGTGGCCGAAGATCTGCAAGACAGATTACGGTCAGCAGGAGGCTATAGCAGTATATGGACATGATCCTAGAATATATGAGACTACAGTAAAGGAATTCATCAAGGACAAGGATGGAAATGTCAAGGCCGCCAAGTGCGTGAAACTCGACTGGAAAAAGAATCCTGAGACTGGAAGAATGTCTATGACAGAGATAGAGGGAAGCGAGTATATCGTTGACTGTGACGTGGTACTCATCGCAGCAGGTTTCCTCGGATGTCAGACATATGTGGCAGAGAGCTTTGGCGTAGAACTCAACGAGAGAACAAATGTCAAGACGCCATGTCCAAACTCATATACAACCAATGTGCCAAAGGTGTTCGTAGCCGGAGATATGCACAGAGGCCAGTCACTTGTAGTATGGGCCATCAGAGAAGGCCGTGAGGCAGCCATGGCAGTTGAAGAGCTGCTGCTCGGATATACAAATCTGCAGTAAAAATAGACGAACTTGGTTCGTTCGCCTTTCGTGTAAATAAAAAAATATCCCTAATACCTATCATGTGATTGAGGTATTAGGGATATTTTGTCATATAATCTGAGAATTTATCCTTAATCGGTCTGGTTTTGGGGAATAAGGATAAAACTATAACAACTACGTATAAAAGCCGGGTAATATGGAAAACAATCTGTTACAGAATCCTTTTGTATGTGTGCATTTGTCTCGCAGCCAGCCCTTGAAAAGATTGTTATAGAATGCCATTGTACATGTTGGTTCATCCCACAGTCAGCCCTTGAAAACAAAAAAATGTATATATACATCTTTCTGTTTCAATGGGCGTCCGTCTTTCTTAAAGCAGATGATTTACTGGCAGATACATAGGAAGTCCATCCTTGTATTGCAGGGAAACCTCACCTATTATAAGAGGTCTGAGATATGCTTCCATCTCAGGCGTGACATCATTCTTCTCAGGAGTGATCCACTCTAGTGGAATTGTCTTGGCCTGATTTGCGATGAGTGCTACATTTTCAGGCTCGATAATCCACTGGTAAGGGTCGTTTGACACTCTCTTTATGGTTGACATAACTGCGGTCATACCTTCGGCTGCATACTTTACAGCGGCCTGTCCGAGTGCAAATGACTCATTTATATCTGTTCTTGAAGAAATGTGTGCAGCACATCTCTGTAGAACATTCAGTTCGATGGAACGAACCTTTATGTCCATTCTGTCTTTTACCAGACTCTCAAGAGCCTTTCCGGTTCCACTGAGCTGAGCGTGACCGAATTTGTCTGCTACGGCGGATGTTGCGCTGATGTAGTTGCCGTCCTTATCATGAATTCCTTCAGATACTGCGATGATGACACATCTTGATGTCTTTAATACATTCTTGATATCTTCAATGAACTGGTTCTCGTCGAAATCAACCTCTGGAAGATATATGAGATGAGGAGCAAGGCTGTAATCATTTCTTGCAAGGCATGAGGCTGCGGTAAGCCAACCGGCATCACGTCCCATTATCTCTACGATGACAACACTTGGTATATGATAGATGTAGGTATCATGTGCAATTTCCAGCATGGTCGATGCAACGTACTTGGCTGCAGAACCAAATCCAGGCGTATGGTCCGTGAGACACAGATCATTGTCTATGGTCTTAGGTATACCAACTATCTTTACATCTGAGCCGATCTTCTCTGCATATTTGCTGAGCTTGTCAACTGTATCCATGGAATCATTGCCACCGATATAGAAGAAGGCAGCGACCTTGTATTCTTCAAATCTGTCAAATATTATCTCATATGGCTTCGGATCAACCTCAAAATCAGGCAGCTTGTATCTGCATGATCCCAGATACATAGCAGGAGAAAGCTCCAGTGTATTCACAAGCGGGAATTTAGAGAGTGCCATGAGGGAAAGGTCTATGAAATTATTTTCAAGGACTCCCTGTATTCCGTGAATCGCACCATATACTCTTGTAAATTTCTTACTCTTTTTTACTCCATCTATGACACCTGCCAGCGAAGCATTTATCGCTACGGTAGGGCCTCCTGACTGAGCTACTATACAATTGTCTTTCATATCAATTTACTCCTTTGAAATTATTACTCTGGGCTACGAAGAAGTATGCCTATCTTCTTGCGTCCATAAACCATGAGCGCATCCTTTATGATGTCTTGGTTTGCTTGGGTGGTATGGATCTCAACTCTGTCGAGAAGTTCCTCCACATAAGATACCCAAAGATCATATATTTTCTTTTGATTTTTTTCACTGACTGGTGGAAGAGCAGCCTTTGCCTTTTCAAAGTCAGGATCATCATCGGTCATGTAGATGAATGAATCAGGCTTTAAAGCATCCTCGCCGTATGCTGAGACAAAGATGTCCTCAGTTCTCACAAAGCCGCAGTCGTACATCTCTACGATCAGGTCGTGGATGCATTCATCTATGTTGTCAAAGTAGTGGTAGTATCTCAGACGGTATGTCTGATCCACCTCGTCCATATCGTCTTTATTGAGCCAGTATCCTTTGCTCTCGCCCTGCTCCTCCTGAATGAGTTCATCGGCCCATTTGCTCCGGTCTTGGTCAGTTGCCTCTCGGCGTATGGCAAGCCGCTTTCTTATATAGAGGATCGTCAGGAACACAAGTGCAAGAAAAAATAATATCAGCAGTATTACATATCCCATTTGTAGGGTGTTTTTATCCATTTGTATACACCTGCCTTTCATACATAGCCTTGTTATTAATATTAGCTATAGCACTGAAAAATTGCAAAAGTCAGAGATAGCCATAAGTAATTTTATTTTAACACATAGCATGATTATATTTCAAGATGTAGGGAATGATAGCAAACCAGCTTAATGTAATTTTATATTCTGAAATAAATTTGTGAAAATTACCATTTTAGGAAGTTTTTATTCGCTTTTGACTGATAAATTATCCCTAAAAGGTCCTTGAAATAACTAATAAAGCATTTCAGAAGGGTGGTATGTATGATGAATGGATATTTAGAGTATCTAGCAAAGACTGTGCCTGTTATATCTACACGGCAGACAGTGATCAACATTTCGCAGATGGGAAATATTATGGGTGATATGATATATCTTGAGAATGGATATAAGACGGGGTGGCAGCAGAGTTGTACAGAAGATTATATGGGTATTCTTAACAGATATGCAGATGATAGAAAAAATAATATACCATCAGTTGTATTCATAGCATGTGACAGTATAGAACTGGCAAAAAAGTGTTCTGCAATACTGTCAATGTATAGACAGACGAGGGTGGGCACATACTGTTATGTCGACGACGATGACTATAGTGTATATGAGTATGATGAAGATGGCGGTAAAGAAGAGGGCGATGATAACAGAGCTTCAGATTGCTTGGCGATAAATATGTCGATCAGTCTTCAGCCGTCAAATGGTATGCCGCATGATTATATAATGCTGACATGTCCACAGAACAGTCCGAATTGTGCAATGTTCTATAATATCGCAGGCGATGATGATCTTCAGCTAAAGGTTCAGGCACTGGACATGTGCACTGCCATTTTCACACTGATATGTATAGATGAGAGTCATATATGAACAGCAGGATAATTGATTATTTGACAAGATTACATGCAAGATGGGGATATATTACGTCTGAAAGACGGAAAAGTGACTGGCTTTTGTATGATGAAATGGTATGCTATAATTCGCTCCATGAGATCGTAAATGGAGTGCCAAATGAGGAAATGAAGGAATATTATGTGCCGATGGACAAAGATCAGAAAGGCTTGAGGGGAAAAGTGTTGTCGGAATTGCTTCGGAATATTGACGATAGTATAGATGTTAGCGAGAAAGAAGATGAAAAGGTTATGGATAAGCTCTCAAAGCTCATTGATAAATTAAGTATCCAGAATGCGCATGAGTTATCTGAAAATGTTAAACGTATAGGTAACATAATAAGATTTATATCAGGTCTTGGGAACATGACTTTAAAGGAAAATTTTATCAGGGAGATAAATAAAGATAGTGGCATACTGTATACTCTGGCAAAGAGAGGTTGTCAGTGCTCAGAGTATACAGCGGCCATGGGGGAGCAGCTTGGCGAATCATCACAGTCTTTCGTATCTTGATAAACCAAGTTTTACCTCGTTCATCAGCAGATCGACAGCCTCCTGCGGGTGGGTTATAAGCACGATGAACTGGAATGCAGTATTCCAACCAGACAGGCCTTGAGGTTGCTGGTTATGTTGAGATCACTGCTTTCACGCTTTCCTCGTAATTTATCTGATGACATTATAAAAACTCCATATGTTTTTAGGTGATGTAGTTGGATATGACAGAAAATATACACTATATATTATTTTATTATACAGTTGCAGGGGAAATCAAGTGATCGTTTTGAAGGATGTTTAATTAGCTGATGTTATACTAGGGGGGATGCTTATGGCAGTTTACATACTCGCAGATATTCATGGAATGTATGATAAGTTTATGAGAATGTTGGACAAGATAAATATGACGGATGAGGATATTTTATATGTACTGGGGGATATGGTAGACAGAGGTCCACATTCGATAAAGGTCGTTCAGAAGATAATGAATATGAAAAATGTGAGGACGCTTATCGGCAATCATGATAGTGGAGTGATTGGAACATTAAAGTTTTTTGCCATGAATGATAGTTACAGGGGAGATACGAGCACGGAGAGGGAATTTCAGACGCTTGATCAGCAGGAAAAAATGAATGTAATAGAGTTCCTGTCTGAACTTCCATATTATTATGATATTAGTGTAAATGATCAACAGTATATTCTTGTACATGGGGGCTTGGGTAATTTTTCCCCAGGTAAATCGCTGGATGAATATACCATAGATGAGATAGTGTGGACGAGACCAGATTTCAGTGTGCCATACTACACTGACAGGATAGTTGTATGTGGCCACACACCGACTCAGCTCATAGAGGAAAATGACAGGCCGGGGTATATAATGAAGAAAAATAATTACATTGCAATTGACTGTGGAGCGTGTTTTAGATGTGGTCGTCTTGCGGCGATATGTCTGGATACAGGGGAGGAGTTCTATGTCTAAACTTGATGTGAAAAATTGTTGCAAGTGGTGTAAAGGTAATGTATAATGAGTTCACAAGCTGAGATGTATTAAGTCTCTTGTGATTTTGAACCTACATTTGAATAAAAGGGATTCCTATATCATTGCATTGAAGTCAAGCCTCGTTATATAAGTTCTAGTGGACGGCTGATATGTAGTTGCGGTTGCCCACCTAGCTCTGCTAGGACTCAAAAGCAAGGGCGCATTTCAGTTTATTACAAAAGACAAAAAAGCAGCATGTATATGCTGCTTTTTCTCTGTAATTGGACGTTTTATAAGAGATGGAGAATGTGATATGCGTATAGACCAACGAAAGAAATGGTATCAAAAGATAAAATACAATAAGAATTTTAAAGTGGTCAGCTTTATAACAGTTATCTTGGTATTTGTGGTTGGATACATGATAATGACAGGCAGAAGCAAAGTGGGGGATGGTACCACTGATGCGGATGGAAGTAATGCTGTTGAGACAATAGTTATACAGGCACCTGACGATCCGACAGAGGACCTTGTGAGGTATGCTGCATATGACGGTGGTGAGAAGCGTGGCGGCGAAAATATAGAAGAATTTGATTACACGATACAGGGTGCGGGAACAGTGGCAGCTCCAAAGAAGGAGAAGAAGGACACAGATTACTCATACAGGCTGAGCGGATCGGACAGGACTAGCGGAGGTACGGGAGACGGCGGCGCGTCAGTTCTCATAACTGGTATGGAGAATAGTGTCCGTGTCATCCTGACGAATGGCGGAGACTATTATCAGAGTTACGTTGAGTTTTCATGCAGCACAGGCGTAAATGTCACAAGCGATGGCAAGGCAAAAAGTTATAAAGCAGGAGATATCATATCACTTGGAAGTGATGAGAAGGCCTCGAAGATAATCGTCGAGCCTGAGAACTCAGATGGTGTGATAACAGTTTCCAGCCTCAGCAAATCGGGAGGTGCGCCAAGATATCATGGCGCTCTTGATATAACAAAGGATTCATCCGGGTATCTGGTTGTGAATCAGGTCAATATAGAACAGTATCTGTACGGAGTTGTCTCCAGCGAGGTCTCATCAAGCTACAGCATGGAAGCATTAAAGGCTCAGGCCATATGTGCAAGAGGATTTACATACAGAAAGCTTGGCAGCAATTACAGGGGCTATGATGCAGATCTGGATGATACGACAGCGTGTCAGGTATACAACAATTTCCCTGAGACTGACAATTCAATAGCAGCGGTAAATGATACAGTGGGAATCGTTCCTACATATGATGGAGAGATAATAAACGCAGTATATTTCTCAACTTCATGTGGAACCACAACGACCAGTGATCAGGTGTGGGGGGGCAGTATGCCATACACATGCACGAGAATACAGAATACGGCACTCGATATACCATACTTCAGTGATGAGGCGGCATTTATGGATTTTATGGATGGAAGGACAGACACTGATGTTGTCGAGAGAAATCTTCCTATGTACAGATGGACAGTGAGCTATACAGAGGATGAGATGAGACAGGCTGTGGAGACAGGACTTTCAAGGTGCTCCGATGTATCTGCCACATCGGTAGGCAAGATCACATCAATTGCAGTTACTAGTCGTGATGACAGTGGACTTGTCAAGGAAGTGACAATAACAGGAGATGCAGGAACGGTTACAGTGAGCGGACAGAGCAATATAAGAGTTCTGTTTGCAACTGACGGCAAGGCAATCACGGAGCAGGATGGTTCAGAACTTACAGGCTGGACAGGCGTTCCAAGTAATTTCTATTATGTGAAGAAGGACAGCAGTTCAGGACTTTACATACTCAAGGGCGGCGGATACGGACATGGTGTAGGTATGAGTCAGAACGGCGCAAATGAGCTGGCAAAGCTGGGATATACCGCTGCACAGATCATAAGCCACTACTACAATGGAGCGGTTCTCAGTTCGGTTGAAAGGTAATGGAGAGTTTGTTCATATGAAGATGAAGAAAAGAGCGGTGATCTTGTATCACAAGCTAAGACTGTTTATGGCTGAGATGAATAAAGATCAGGTGTCGGCCTTTGCGGCTCAGTCTGCATTCTTTCTGCTGTTGTCGTTGTTCCCACTTGCAATGACACTTCTCACTTTTGTTAAGTATCTGCCATTTACGGAAGTCCAAGTTGTGGAGATCGTGAGAGAGCTTTTCCCGGAAGAGATAAATTCTAATTTTGAATTTATGTTTGCCGAGATATTCAATAGCAGGAGTTCGCTGATAGCGACGGCTGTGTCAATATTGCTCACGGTGTGGTCTGCATCAAAGGGCACCATGGCCATCGGCAGAGGACTTACATTTATGACTGGCAAGGAAGACAGTGCAAACTATTTTCTGAGAAGAGCTATACACACATTGTATACGCTTATATTCTGTGTGATGATAGTGGCGGTGATGGTCATATATATTCTCGGTGATGTTGTTGTTTCAAAGATACTGGTAAGGCTTGATTCTGTTGAGGGATTTCAGCTGGTGGATACAGTTGCCGATATTCTTTCCATTATAAAGATAGCATTTGCGCCTACGGTATTGTTTGGCGTTATGTTGGTTGCTTACTGGGCACTTCCGGTTGGAAAAGTAAGGATCAAAACAGCTATGCCTGGAGCGGCATTTACAACCATACTGTGGATGCTTCTGTCATTTGGCGTTTCAAGCTACATCAATCTTGTGGGTATAAATACTTACATGTATGGAAGTCTTGCCAGTGTCATACTCCTTGCACTGTGGCTTTATATGTGTATGTATGTCATGCTGATCGGTGCGGAGATCAACAAATTCATGGATAACGGAATCCGTGGAATAAGGAGACGTGCACACAAGGCCGGGCGGAAGAAAAAACGTCTTGAGAAGAAGAAAAAGCGCGCAGAGAAGAAGCGGATGCGCCAGACCAGAAGAGAACTCGTGGTGAATGCAGATGAATTTGACCAGGAGCTGGGGATGGAGAACGCTGAAGGCGTAATGGAAAATGAAAATCCGGATGTGAGTCCAGCCACTGAGAAAAAAGAGGTTGACTAACATCCGCCTGTAGGTATATTATCTCTACAGGCAGTGACGATGCAAAAGATGCGCATGTCGCCATCAGAGAGACCAGGTCAGCGGCTGAAAGCCCGGTCAGGTTAGAGTGCGTATTTAATTTCACATCAGAGCCATCATGGCTGAAGGATTGATGATATCTGCTGATCAGTTGACAGATATTGATTTGTGTAGGTTGTGGCGTGTGACGTGCGACAAACGTCTAATGAGAGTCAGACATATAGCACATATATATGACGGTGCATATAATGAATGTCTGGAATCAGGGTGGTAACGCGGATATAATTCGTCCCTAGTATGTAAAACATGCTGGGGACTTTTTTAGTGTATAAGTCGTTTTCAAAGCACGAGCAGTTTCATGCTTGCATGAAAAACTGCTCATGCTTTAGAAAACACAACAGAAATGAGCGAGCAGCCCGATAGGGCGGAGCGCGAATTACTGTAGGAATTGCGGAAGCCAGAGGCGAAGCAATACCGAGACTTATACACTAAGCAGAACACTAAGTAGAAATGTATAAAAATCCCTAGAAATAGAAAAAGGAGAAATACGATGAAAGACAAGTTGGAAGCCATTAAGGCAGAGGCTCTTGCGAAGATCGAGAGCGCAGAGGTTGTATCGACACTTAACGATGTGAAGGTGGCGATACTCGGTAAGAAGGGAGAACTCACACAGGTTCTCAAATCAATGAAGGATGTTGCACCGGAGGACAGACCAAAGGTTGGTCAGATGGTAAATGAGGCACGTCAGGCCATCGAGACAGCACTTGATGAGAAGACAAAGTCCATCAACAGAGCACTCCGCGCTGAGAAGATGAAGAGAGAGACCATAGATGTAACACTTCCAGGTGTGAAGAAACTCACCGGACACAGACATCCAAACCAGATAGCACTTGAGGATTTGGAGAGAGTATTCATCGGCATGGGTTACGAGATAGTTGAGGGACCAGAGGTAGAGTATGACAAGTACAACTTCGAACTGCTGAACATTCCTGCAAATCACCCTGCAAAGGATGAGCAGGATACATTCTATGTTACAAAGGATATCCTCCTTCGTACACAGACATCACCTGTTCAGGCGAGAATCATGGAGAAGGGCAATCTTCCGATCAGAATCCTCTCACCTGGACGAGTGTTCAGAGCTGATGAGGTAGATGCGACACATTCACCATCATTCCATCAGGTAGAGGGACTTGTAATAGACAAGGGAATCACCATGGCAGACCTCAAGGGAACACTGGCGCAGTGGGCAAAGGAGTTCTTCGGTGAGAACACAAAGGTCAAGTTCAGACCTCATCACTTCCCATTCACAGAGCCATCAGCAGAGTGTGATATCACATGCTTCAAGTGCGGCGGCAAGGGATGCCGAGTATGTAAGGGCAGTGGCTGGATAGAGATCCTTGGCTGTGGTATGGTTCATCCAAAGGTTCTCCGCGACTGTGGAATAGACCCTGAGGTATATTCAGGATTTGCATTTGGAATCGGACTTGAGAGAGTAACACTTCTCAAGTATGAGATAGATGACATGAGACTTCTCTACGAGAACGATATGAGATTCTTAGACCAGTTTTAATTGTGGGGACGCTGCTGGACGATGAAGGTTTTGAAGCCGCTTTTGCTGACCCATTTGTCAATGCAGAACGCTTCCGCTCGTTTCGCCCTGCAGCGGTACTAAGACGCCGCTGGAGCGCCACCTAAGGACCGGCGGGCTCAAATGTCTGCTTATGACAAATGGGTCAGCCTAAGCGGATTAAAATGTGTCGAACGTCTGGCAGCTGTCTGCTGATTGACGTAATGTAGTAGAGATTCAATGAGGTTTATGTAGAAAGTAAGATTACACAATTAAAAGGAGAATAGAAGATGAATACACCAATTTCATGGATAAAGGCATATGTTCCTGATCTGGACGTGACAGCTCAGGAGTTTGTAGATGCCATGACTCTCTCAGGATCACATGTAGAGGGTTACGAACAGAAGGATAAGAATCTTGACAAGATCGTTGTCGGCAAGATTCTCACTATGGAGAAGCATCCAGATGCGGACAAGCTTGTAGTGTGTCAGGTAGACGTGGGACAGGCAGAGCCTCTCCAGATAGTGACCGGAGCAAAGAATGTAAAGGTTGATGATCTCATCCCACTTGTACTTGACGGTGGTAAGGTTGCGGCAGCACACGGCGACAACAATGAATACCCTGACGGAATCAAGATTAAGAAGGGTAAGCTCAGAGGAGTTGAGTCAAATGGTATGATGTGCGGTATAGAGGAGCTTGGCTCATCAAGAGACTTTTACCCAGAGGCACCAGAGGATGGCGTGTATGTATTCCCAGAGGAGTCGGGTGTGAAGCCGGGCGATGATGCTGTGAAGGCACTGGGACTTGACGATGTTGTTGTCGAGTACGAGATCACATCCAACAGAGTTGACTGTTTCTCAATGATTGGTATGGCAAGAGAGGCAGCAGCTACATTTGACAAGCCATTTTACCCACCAGTGGTAACAAAGACAGGAAATGACGAGGACGTCAATGACTATATATCAGTAGAGGTAAAGGATCATGACCTCTGCCCTAGATACACAGCAAGGGTTGTCAAGAACCTGAAGATCGGACCTTCACCAAAGTGGATGCAGCAGAGACTTGCTTCACAGGGGATCCGTTCGATCAACAATCTTGTCGATATAACAAACTATGTTATGGAAGAGTACGGACAGCCAATGCACGCATATGATCTCAGCACCATAGCTGGCAACAAGATCGTGGTCCGTCGTGCAAATGACGGAGATACATTTGTAACACTTGATGGACAGGAGAGAAAGCTCGACCATGACGTTCTGATGATCTGTGACGGTGAGAAGGAGATCGGTATCGCCGGAATCATGGGTGGTGAGAACTCCATGGTAACAGACAGTATCGATACACTGCTCTTTGAGGCAGCCTGCTTTGATGGAACAAATATCAGACTTTCATCGAGAAGAATTGGACTTGCAACTGATGCGGCAGCCAAGTTCACAAAGGGACTTGATCCAAATCTTGCAATGGAGGCAATAGACAGGGCATGTCAGCTCATCGAGGAGATGGGCGCAGGTGAGGTAGTCGGCGGAGCTGTTGACGTGTATCCAAATCCTGTACAGGACAAGAAGCTTCCATTTGAGCCTGACAAGATGAATGCGCTTCTCGGAACAGAGGTTGAGCCTGAGAAGATGCTGTACTACTTCGGCAGACTTGGTCTCACATACGATGCAGAGACAAACACTCTGGATGTGCCAAGCTTCAGACAGGATCTGAACTGCATGGCAGATCTGGCAGAGGAGGTTGCAAGATTCTACGGATACGACAACATTCCTGTATCACTTCCAAGGGGTGAGGCAACAGTTGGTAAGCTCCCATACGACCAGATGATCAATGCCATCGCAAGGGATGTCCTTGAGGCAAATGGTTTCTCGGGCGGTATGTGCTACTCATTCGAGAGCCCTAAGGTATTTGACAAGCTGCTTCTTCCTGCTGACAGCGAGTTCAGAAAGACAGTTACAATAGCAAATCCTCTTGGCGAGGACTTCAGTATCATGAGAACAGTATCACTGAACGGTGTTCTCACATCACTGGCAACAAATTATAATAGAAAGAACAAGATCGCAAGACTTTATGAGTTCGGAAATGTATATCTTCCAAAGTCACTTCCACTCACAGAGCTTCCGGAGGAGAGAATGAAGCTGACCATCGGTATGTATGGTCAGGGAGATTTCTTTGATCTCAAGGGAGTTCTCGAGGAGCTCACAGACAAGGTTGGACTTAAGGGGCAGGTGACATACGAGCCGGAGTCAGAGTATACATTCCTTCATCCGGGCCGTCAGGCTAAGCTCAAGAAGGGCAGTCTGACAATTGGATTTATCGGACAGGTACATCCTGAGGTATGTGACAACTACAACCTTAAGGGTGAGGTATATGTGGCAGTCATCGATATGCCTACACTGGTTATGCTTTCAAACTTCGATACCAAGTACGAGGGAATCGCAAAGTTCCCGGGAAGTACAAGAGACCTAAGTCTTGTTGTGGACAAGGAAATATTTGTCGGACAGATAGAGGAAGTCATAAAGAAATGTGGCGGCAAGCTGCTTGAGAGCTACAAGCTCTTCGATGTATACGAGGGTGAGCAGATCGCAAAGGACAAGAAGTCAGTGGCTTACACAATGACATTCCGTGCTAAGGATAGAACACTTGAGACGTCAGAGGTCGATGGAATCATTGCCAAGATCCTCAAGGAGCTCGGCAAGCTCGGAATCGAGATCAGAGCGTAATAGTTGATAACCACTGCCGGGAAGCCGCATGTGGTGTAGATCTGGTTTAGCATGATCGATATTATATATTTTAAATACCACCTGGTAACAGATCGTAAATGAGGTGTACCCCAGAAGGTCTGTTACCGGGTGGTATTTTTATGTTGAACGCTGAGAGGCGGGATGGTAAGGTATGTAAAAGGATTTTTACACTGTATCCGGGGAAAGGACAAAGCCTTTTGATGGAAAATATGTGATATGGGTGTTAGCATTTGCTCAGATAGAGAACTCAGAGTGATTGATAAAGGAGGTAAAAGAGGAAAAAACATGGAGATTGGAAATAAGATAAAGGAAGCGAGAAATGGAGCTGGGTTAACCCAGGATCAGGCTGCTGAGAAGATTATGGTTTCGAGGCAGACGATATCCAACTGGGAAAATGGAGTTTCCCATAGTTAAAGATACAACACCAAAGATAACGAATCCACGCTTATATGATACTGCATGAAAAAAGGTACTTGATAAAAGCAATGAAGCGCAATATCAAGTACCTTTTTGATTTGTTTTTTACATGGTTATTAAGAAAATTACTCTTATTCCGAGGTCCTCAATCGTTCCACCACAGTTCCCTTGTTAAAGAAGTGGAGAACGATCAGCGGAATAACCGCAGCCAGCAGCAGATAAAGCACACCAATGACCAGAACAGGAACCAATGTGATATTCATAGTGAAGAACCACATAGATGGCGAGTTCAAGACATTTTCCAGCACCGTCACAGCAAGCAGCAGCGCAACCACTCCACCAATGATGTCTGCACCAGCGGCATAGTAGACGCCTTCATAAACCATCAGCCTTTGAAGCTGGCGATTTGTCATACCGATACTCTGCATAGTCGCAAACTCATGGCGGCGGGTGATAATATTGGTGATAATCATATTTGTAAAGTTAATCAGTCCTACTAAAGCCATGATACAGCCAATCAGACTGCCTACAACCAGAACCATACTTGCAACAGAATTTAATTGTTCTTTCAGTAATTTTGTTGAGGTATAGGTAACAGAGGGGTTCTTTTCAACATAACTGCTCAAAAATTCCTCCATTTGCGGCTGTAATGAATCATCCATATTAAATCCATAACTCAGCAGAGTTGGAGTCGTGTAAATCTGTTTGAACAGAGTGTCCGGCAAATACACAAAGGGCGCATCGCCACCAATATTCCTCATAGCCGTAGTTGTTGACGGCGTTTCGTCCTCAGTTCCAACGGTACAGGCTTTTGCAAGAATTCTGCAGGTTTTGACTAACTCGCCATCCCTGTAAAAAGAAATACTGTCGCCAATCTGTAACTGTTCTGTTAGGGGCGTACTTTTCGGACCACCACTCAGTCGGTCTAACCCTTCTCCAATAATGACATATTCTCCAGTTAGCATTTTTGGTTTCAGTACATTAGGATCTGTTTCTCCAGCATAAATCATCATATCCGCCCAAAAATGTTCGGAAGCGCCAAAAACATTTCCAAAGAAAAGATTTTCTGCATCCGGGGCAGTCTTCATATTATAATTTCCAAAGGCTTTGCGGAGGCTACCGTCCTGATCTTCATAGGTTGAGGTACACTCCAGTCCCTCAAAACCATAATCAACCAGCACGTTACTGTCATCTGCGGTATTGCGATAAAGATACCGTTCTTCTTCCAGACCGTCCTGCTCACGGATCATATCTACCACTTGCTGTGGAAGTGCATCTTCGTGATGTCTAAAGCCTTCCAAAGCATTGGCTGCAATCGAATTATAGACGGTAAAATCTGTTTTCGTTGTGCGGGTAATCCACTTTTCTTCATCAATGCTCTGTGTCACAATAATCATAGTGTTGAACAGAACGATACACAAAAGCATAGAAACAACGATGAATACACAGCGGCGTCTATTGCGTCCCAAGTTGGAAAATGCCATATGGGAGAGTTTTGCACCTCTGGTTCGTGTAACGGTTTTCTTTTTATAATCATCCTGCTCCGTATAGCGGATCGCCTCCATGGGAGATACTTTTGCGGCCTTTTTGGCTGGTTTGCGGGTACTGATAAATACCGTCAGAATCGTAAACAAGGCAGCTATAATAAATAACACGGGGGAGGTCGATGTCTGCAAACTTGTCGCAGAATACTCATAGCTAAAAAGTTCCATTACTACCGGAAGCAACGCCCGGCCTGCAAAGACCCCGGCAATTAAACCAATAGGCAGCCCAATCAGGGTCAGCCATACCGCCTGCCGATTGACGATGTTTTTAATTTGCCGCGTAGAAGCACCAATCATCCGCAGTAAGCCATATTGCCGAACATCCTGCATAACGGAAATATCAAAAATATTATAAATCAGCAAATAGCCGCACAATACAAACATCAGCACAAATACTACGGCAAATAAGATGGACTCCGGAGAAATCATGGCTTTCCCCATCTGGTTTTCAACAGAGAGGATAAAGTTATCAGCAGACATATCCTTTGGATTGCCGCCAATAGAGTAGACAAAGTTATCCATCTGCTCCTGAATGTTCGTCTTGTCTTTCAGCACAACGTCAGAAAAAGTAACCCCTGAGATTTCTCCATCCACTGCGCGGGTATTTTTCACTACATCTGGATTATCTTTTACAAACTGCTCTGAGAGAACCGCCACGCTGACCATATCGTTGCTTGCTTCCCACCAACCGGAAAGCACCATATCATAATGGTAGGTTTTTCCCCGAATTTCAAATTCCAGAGGAACTTCTGCTCCAATCTCCGGTTCCACACCAAGGGCTTTCAAAGCCAGTTCGGTAGTAGCAATTTCATTTGCCTTTTCCGGTGCTGAACCATGCGTTGGCACACAGAATGTAAGTTCCTGCTGTATGCTATCAGCATAGTTTAATTCAACAGAATGACCCAGGGCATTGCTTGCATATCCAATCATCCGCCGATGACCTGCCTGCTCCACAAAATCACTGTTTTTCAGTTGCTCAAACTGTTCCTCGGTCATGTACCCAAAGGTTCCATCTGCCTTACTGCCTTTCTGCATCTGCATAGAGAGCTGCATGGAGGATACCATGTTAAATACCAGTGAAGTGATGGATGTAAACAAAAATGCTGTCAGAACGATCGCAAGAATCGCCGCCAGATTACGAACCTTATTCTTTTTGAAATATTGTTTAGACAGCCGCTTGATGGTTTTTGTGTTATTATTGCCAAATAGAATGTCATTCATAGTCCCGCCCCCTTTACTGCACGATCTTGCCATCCTCAATCCGAATGATACGGTCGGCAAGCTGGGCAATCTCATTATTATGAGTAATCATCACGATGGTTTGGTGGAATTTCTGACTTGTGGTTTTCAAAAGCCCCAGCACATCGGCGCTGGTCTTGCTGTCCAGGTTGCCGGTGGGTTCATCAGCCAAAACAATAGAGGGCTTTGACACCAAGGCGCGGGCAATGGCTACGCGCTGCTGCTGACCGCCGGAGAGGTTATTGGGCATATTGTTCAGCTTATCCTCCAGCCCCAGCATCTGAACAACTTCGTTCATAAACGTCTTGTCCACCTTGTTTCCGTCCAGCTCCACAGGCAGCACGATATTTTCATAGACATTCAGCACCGGAACCAGATTGTAGTTCTGGAAGATGAAGCCAATCTTTCTTCTACGGAAGATGGTAAGCTGCTCATCTTTCAATGTTGAGAGTTCACGTCCATCCACAATAACCTTGCCAGAGGTCGGCACATCCAATCCACCAATCATATTCAGCAGTGTAGATTTACCGCTGCCGGAGGTTCCTACGATGGCAACAAATTCGCCCTTTTCAATGGAGAGGGTCACACCATCCAAGGCTCTGGTAATGTTCGGTTTTGCGCCATAATATTTTTTTAGTTCAGTCGTTTGCAAAATGCTCATAAAGAACACCATCCTTTCTTTTTGATAAATCCATTATAACGACCAAACCTCACAGAAATGTCACAGCCGACATAATAAATCGCCCTGAAATGTCACAATCCTGTGATATTTCAAAAAACAGGTTATTCATGTGGAAGAAAAACGGAGAATGTTGAGCCTGTTCCTACTTGGGAAGTGACTTGTATATAACCGTTCTGCAAGCTAATAATTTCCCTTGCGAGATACAGCCCAATGCCGATTCCCTCTATATCGTGGACATCTTCTTCCCGATAAAAGCGCCTAAAAATTGCTCCCTGCTGGTTTTCGGGAATACCTTTGCCGGTATCGGTAATGCTGACTTTCAGGTGCATTTCCCAGCTTTCAACGCAAACACGGATAGAACCGTACTCCGGCGTGTACTTAACTGCATTATCCAATATGTTAAATAAGGCTTCTGCTGTCCATTTGCGGTCATGGGAAACAACCAATGTTTCCGGGCAGTTTACTTCAACTTGTATGTGCTTTCTTTCAGCGCTCATAAAAATACTGCCCAGCGCCATAGCAAGAGTATCATAGATGGGCTGCTGTTTCTTTTCAAGTGAGATAACGCCAGTTTCAAGTCGGGAAGTTTTTATCATAGCCTGCATTAAGAAATCCAGTTTATCAAGCTGTGTGCCACTGGCAAGTAGAAATTCCCGCTGTTTATCCTGTGGCACTTCTTGTTCTAATAAGGTGGCATTTATCATTTTTAAGTTTGATATTGGTGTCTTTACCTGATGAGAAATATCGGAAATCAATTCCTGTAAGTCAGCTCGTTCACTGGCAACGCTGTTTTTGCTTTCCTGCATAACCTCATAAAGGCGCACCAGCCGATGATTGATTTTATAAAACAGGTTTTCTTCTTCGGCAACCTGTGATATATCTATTTTTCCATTCATCATTTCGTCTAAGGTGCAGCAAAGCATTTCAGAAAACAAAGTCAGCTTTCGCCGTATCAGTATCACAAAAGCAGTAACACAAAGTAGAAAAAGCAGACAAAACGCCATGCTACAAAATACCACAGACATTTCTTTTGTCAGGATATATAGAACTGAAAACATGACCACGGATAAAAGTAAAATGGTAGTTGCCAGTATTATGCAGACTTTATTTAAGGAGAGTTTTTTTGAAATCATTTTTGCGCTCCTCCAATCCACATATAGCCCATACCATAAACGGTTTTGATGTAGGAATGCCGGTTCGTTTCAATTTTACTGCGGATGCGGCTGATCGTTGTGGTAAGTGCGTGTTCATCCACATAATTTTCATCTGCATCCCACAGCTTTTCAAGCAATACCTGACGTGTTAGGACAGTTTGTGAGTTTCTTGTTAGCACTTTTAATAAACGATATTCCAACGACGTAAGGGTAATCGGCTGTCCTGCGAGACACGCTGACAATTCGGAAAAATTGATATACAAATTCCCGTCATCGTAGAAATCGCCGCCGGATTGTGCTGAAATGCGGTTCAGTAAAGCAGATACTTTCTTTTGGAACACGCTGATAGGAAAGGGCTTTGTTACATAATCATCTGCGCCCAGTTCAAATCCTTTCAGCATATCGCTTTCCATATCATTTGCGGTTAGAAAAATCACGACGGTATCAGGACGGCGTTCTTTTACCTCACGGCATATATCAAACCCGTTCCCATCTGGCAGATTGACATCCAAAACGATTAAATCATAATCCTGTTTTTCAAGAAATCTTATGGCAACAGCCTTTGACATAGCCCCATCCACGGAATATCCGACAGCCGACAGATTATAGCTTAATGTCTTATTCAAAAGCTGGTCATCTTCAACAACCAGTATTCGCATAGTATCACATCCTTTTTCTTTTTATAGTATCAGCAAAATGTCACAGAAACCTAACAACGAGAAAAAAATTTAGTATTCAGTCAGTTCCACAATTACATTACTCTGCTGATACAGCCAGTCCGTAAATTCTTTCGGGCTGGCCGTTCCTGTTTTTACAGCCTTTTTTCTCTGTAAGGCTTCTTTCTTAAAGTCGGAAAAGGCAGCCTGTATTTTTTCCAGACGGTCAGCCGGAAAGCCTGCGGTATTTTTTACCCGGTTTATTTTGTTGCGCCAGTTCTGGCATTCATTTTTATAAAGCAGGTCATAGTTATTTTCTCTTGCCCTCTCGTCAAATTCCCGCTTGTTTTGAAGCGCCTGTGCTTTTCGGCACTTGTCGCTGCACAGCTCATACCGCTGGCTCTTTGCCAGAAAATATTTTCCACAGACCTTGCACCGCCGGAAGCAAAGCCCCCAGTCATTCAGCCTGTTCAGATAATAGGTAATCAACGGGTATAGGGACGCATAGGCAGACACACATTCTTCTGTGCGCCGGTTGTCCGGGAACCAGAGGTCAAGCCGGGTATCTTCTGACGGTGCGCCTTTGAAATAAAGGCTGCCAGCTTGAAAATGTTTCGGTTTTCCTGTCTCCCTGTCAAAGCTCATGGCTTCGTTATGGAATACCCCGGTCAGGCTGCTCATTTTATCCATGAAGCGGTCACAGGCAGCGTTACGGTCACGGGGTTCTCTGGCAAGCAGATAGCTGTTCCAGATACGGAACGCCACATACATTTCCAGAGGGTCATTGCTAAGATATTTTCCCCAGAGAAATTCGCTTGCCGCCTGCTCCAGCTCCGGCTGTTTCCATCGGTTGGAGTGGAGGGCTTGCCGCAGCGGAGAAAGCCCGTATAAGTTCCAGTCTCTGTCCGTGTCACGCTCAAAGTTTATCAAAAAAGTTCCCAGCGGGCGTGTCATATCACAAAGCACCTCTGCGTTTTGGCTCCCGTTCAGCCGGAAGCGGATCTGCTGTTCTTCCCCAATCAAAATCCGCTCTTTCATTTTCTTCCTGTCCAGCGTCAGGACAAACAAAATCCTCTCAAAACATGGCTCATGCCGTATAAACTGATTCTCCATCCCTATCCCCTGCCTTTGTTTATGGTAATTATATAATTTAGTTATATCAATTACACTCATGGTATCGCAGAAGCATTGTTTTGTCAAGGATAGTCCGCTATGATGATTGCAGTTGGTAATTTCGTACCACACAGTACCTTGACAAGTGAATGACCGTCCAAAAGGGATATGACCGGCAGGAGAAGTGACGCATCCGGCGCACCAATGCAGGGAAACACCGCAGGAATGGGGCAGGAAAACGGCTTTGGGGGAGAACGGCAACAGGAAGCATTTTAACCTATTTGATTTATGGGAGGAACAGAATGAACGATAAAAAGAGATTGAACAGCTACGAGGATTTACCGCTGGTTCTGGATGTGGCGGACATTCAGCGGATTATGGGAATTTCAAGAGCGAGCGCCTATGAGCTGGTACACACACCCAGCTTTCCGGCGTTCCGCAGGGGCAGGCTTATCAAGGTCAGCAAAATTGCTTTCTTTGAATGGATGGCAAAAGGCTCCGAAACCGTACCGAGAAGCGACAAATAAGCGTGAGGTATTATCCCCTGACTGCAATACTGCCGCACTTTCCAAAGGGGCATACAGAGGGAAAAAACCTTAAAAATGATACCGAAACGCTACACCAAAACAGCCTATCTGCGTACATCAGATAGAAACGGAGAAAGGAGCCGGTTATGGCAAGAATGAGCAACAAGCTGCGGTTGGAATGGTCTTTCTTCTTAAATGACCGCAGCCGTATCACTTACAACGAACTGTGCCGGAAATGCCAGCACGAATGTAAACAGAGCTTCCGGGCGGTTGTGGTTGACTGCCCGAAGTATCTTTCCAAGCGTTCCAAGAAAAAGGACAAGACTGCCGGAAACGGCAAAATCCCTTAGGAACTAAGGGCGCACTTCTATACATAGTCTAAAGACCATGTATCGTGCGTCCTGCGGAGCTCACCTCTGCCGCTGATAAAATCAGCAGTCCGAGGTCTGCGTTCGCTTCGCTCCGACAAGGTGGCTACACCCCCTTGCGCCGCTAAAGCGGCTATCCCCTGTGTACCCGCCGCAAAGAGAAATCCGCTCTGCGGTTTTCCCTTTTCATTGGGTTTTATAGAAGCACTGACACACAGACTGTCTGCGGATGGTCTTTCTTTATCTTATCAGTAAAGGATGTGAGAACATGGAAAAATCTTTGGAACAGTTGAAGCAGGAATATGAAAAAACCACTGTCCTGCTGGAACGGGAAAAACGGAAAATGCAGCGGTTGAAAAACCGGCAGACGTATCTGGAAAGCGGTTCCCGGAAACAGAGGACGCACCGGTTGATTACCCGTGGGGCAGTCATTGAGAGCATTGCGCCACAGACAAAGGAGCTGACCGAAACGGAATTTTATTCCCTCATGGAAAGCATTTTGAATCTGCCGCAGGCGGAGCATTTCATCCGGTCTGCCGCAGAGAACTACGCCCGTATTTCCGGGCAGGAGAAAGGCGGTGACTAAGGATAGCACTTTATCATTTTTCAATCGCACAGATAAAGCGCAGCGCCGGTCAGAGCGCCATTGCCAGCGCAGCCTACCGAGCCGGGGAGCGTCTTTACAGCAGCTACCATGGAGAAGTCAGCGACTACACCCAAAAGGGCGGCGTGATCGCTTCGGAAATCATGCTGCCGCCCCATGCACCGGAAGTATATCTTGACCGGGCGACCCTCTGGAATGCTGTGGAGAGCTGCGAGAAACATCCAAAAGCACAGCTTGCCTATTCCTTTGATATTGCCATGCAGAATGAATTGACGCTGGAAGAAAACATGGAGCTGGCGAGGAAGTTCGTGCAGGAGCAGTTTGTGGCAAAAGGCATGATTGCCGACCTTGCTTTTCACAGCCCGGAGAAAGAGGACGGCGGCATCCCTAACCCGCATTTCCATGTGATGACAACCATGCGCCCTTTGAACCCGGATGGCACATGGGGACAAAAACAGCGGCGGGAATATCTTCTTGATGAAGATGGAAACCGAATCCGGAATAAAAACGGCGATTATATGTTTAACGCTGTCCATACAACAGACTGGCATGAACCGGAAACGCTGGAACACTGGCGGGAGCAGTGGGCGGCTGCCGTTAATACAAAATTTGAGGAAAAAGGGCTGGATGTGCGTATCGACCACCGTTCCTATGTGCGGCAGGGACTTGACCTGATACCTACTGTCCACGAGGGCGCTAATGTCCGGCAGATGGAAGCAAAGGGCATCCGCACCGAGAAAGGGGAACTGAACCGCTGGATTAAAGCTACCAACCGGCTCATGCAGGATGTGAGGAAGAAGATCAAAGCCCTGTTTGTCTGGATGGCAGAGGTAAAAGAAGAACTTTCCAAACCCCAGACACCGAGCCTTGCCGACCTGCTGATCGCTTATTACAACCAGCGCAACGTAGGGGCATGGAGCAATAAAGCCAGAACCGGAAACTTAAAGCAGTTTGCCGAAGCCGTCAATTATCTGACGGAAAACAAGCTGCTCACATTAGAGGATTTGCAGGAGCGTCTTTCCTCTGTCAGTGAAAAATTTGAAGCATTAAGCGGCTCCATGAAAAAGAAATCCGCCCGGATAAAGGAATTGCAGGAATTGATACGGGAGGGCGAGAATTACCAGCGGCTAAAACCTGTTCATACGGAATTGAACAATATCAAGTTTAAGAAACAGAGGGAGAAATTTGAAACATCCCACGATGCGGAGTTGCGGCTGTTTTATGCCGCCCGCCGTATTCTGAAAGAAAAACTGGACGGAAAACCCATTGCCATGAAAGCATGGAAACAGGAATATGCACAGTTAAAAACAGAGTATGCCGAACTGTCTCCGCAGCACAAGCCACTCCGGGAGGAAGTCATACGGCTGCGGCAGGTGCAGAACGCCGTAGATACCGCACTGCGCCGGAGAGAGCATCCACAGGAAGTACAGAGAAAGAAACACGAGATGGAGCTATGACATAACCGGCAGCTTTACCGTTACCGGCATTTTTATGGAGGGAGCATTTGAATGTATTTGAAGCGGTGAAACAGTCTGTTACCACCCGGCAGGCTGCTTCATTCTATGGAATCCGGGTGGGAAGAAACGGCATGGTCTGCTGTCCATTCCACAATGACCGCACGCCCAGCATGAAAGTGGACAGCCGCTTTTACTGCTTCGGCTGCGGGGCTTCCGGGGATGTGATCGACTTTGTCGCTTTGCTGCATGGATTGGGGAAACGGGAAGCTGCGGTCAGGCTTGCAGAGGACTTCGGTGTTTCCTATGAGAAATCCGGCAATGCGCCGCCAGATAGGAAGCGTCACAACAGGTCACAGCCCCGACAAAAATCAGCGGAGCAGAGATTTCAGGAAATGGAACGGTATTGTTTCCGGGTGCTATGCGATTATCTACGCCTGCTGGAGCATTGGAAAACAGCATACGCCCCACAGACGCAGGATGCCATCTGGCATCCTCTTTTTGTGGAAGCGTTGCAGAGGATAAGCTACACAGAATACCTTTTGGATATTTTGTTATACGGAGAAATAGAAGAAAAAGCGGCATTGATCGCCGTACAGGGAAAGGAGGTGCTGCGGCTTGAACAGCGAATTTCAGAGCTTGCCGCCGGAAACGCAGGAAGCGGTCAAAAGGACGATGGACACAATGGAACCGGCGCAGACACCGGCAGAAATCCGGGAGACATTAGAGGGGACGCAGAAAGGCGGCGTGAAGAACAGCATCCGAAACTGCCTGACGGTGTTCCAGCGTGACCCTCTGTTTCGCGGGGCGCTGCGCCTGAACCTTTTGACGGAGCAGATTGACATTGTGAAGCCGCTGGGCTGGGAGCGCACCAGTGCCACGCTGACCGACATGGACATGAACTACCTGCTTTTGTATCTGGAAGAAAATTACGGGCTTACCAGCGAGAAAAAGGTGCAGAGCGCCATCAAGATTGTTGCCAATGAAAACCGCTACCATCCGGTCAGGGATTACCTGAACAGCCTGCAATGGGACGGCACAGAGCGCATCCGTTACGCCCTGCATCACTTTCTGGGAGCCGATACGGACGAATACACCTATGAAGCCTTGAAACTGTTCCTGATGGGAGCCATCCGGCGGGTATTCAGACCGGGGAGCAAGTTTGAGGTCATGCTCTGTCTGGTTGGTGGTCAGGGAGCCGGGAAATCCACCTTTTTCCGGCTGCTGGCAGGCAGGGACGAATGGTTTTCAGACGATTTGAAGAAGCTGGACGATGAAAATGTGTACCGCAAGCTGCAAGGGCATTGGATTATCGAGATGTCGGAGATGATTGCCACAGCCAACGCCAAGAGTATTGAGGAAATCAAGTCATTCTTAAGCCGACAGAAAGGAACCTACAAAGTGCCGTATGAGACACATCCGGCAGACCGGCTGCGGCAATGTGTATTTGGAGGGACGACCAACCGGCAGGACTTTTTGCCCCGTGACCGCACCGGCAACCGGCGCTTTCTCCCCGTGACGGTGTACCCGGAACGGGCGGAGGTTCACATACTGGACGATGAAGCGGCGGCGAGGGCGTATATCGAACAGATGTGGGCGGAAGCCATGACGATTTATCGCAGTGGGAAGTATAAGCTGTCATTCAGCATAGAAATGAACCGATACCTGAACGCCCACCAGCAGGACTTTATGCAGGAAGACACACAGGCCGGCATGATTTACGCCTATTTGGAGGACTACACCGGCGACAGGGTATGTTCCAAGCAGCTTTATGAGGAAGCGCTGGGGAACTTAAATTCCCCGGCAGACTGGGAGACACGGGCAATCTGCGAGATTATGAATACCGGCATTGCGTGCGGTATCATACAGGGCTGGGCAGCCTACAAAAGCCCGAAGCGGTATAAGAAATACGGTTCTCAAAAAGGCTGGGAGCGTGTCAACCAAGCTCCGCCGGAGGGGGACGGTTTTCGAGAAATCACGGAAGAAGAAGCCCGGCAAATGGAACTGCCATTCTGAAAAGCCACCGGTTAACAGTTTGGTTGACGCTTTGGTTGACAGCCGGTTGACGGGGAAAAGCCTGATATTTGGGGCATTTCTCTCCTTTGTCAACCATGTCAACCAAGAAATCAAAGAAAAAGTAAAAAGTAATCATAGAGCGCCTATGGATTGTTTTCAAAGTCTTTTCTGCCGGTTGACACGGTTTGGTTGACACGGAGACAGTCTGCGGCTGTACACCTGCCTGACATTCCCTTGTCGGGCATATTTCATTTATGGAGGTAACTGCCTATGGCAAAAATCAAAAACGAGAGCAATAACGAAAACAGCGGCACCCTGCTTACCGAAAAAGACGGCACCCAGTATTTTGTCATGGGGAAAGCGGCAGTATCTAGACCCAGCGTATGATGCTTAGACAGTATGCCGCTGAGCATGGGCTGACCATTGTAGACGAGTACATTGACGACGGATGGAGCGGGACAAATTTCGAGCGTCCAAGTTTCCAAAGGATGATTGATGACATCGAGGACGGGAAAATCAACTGCGTTGTCACAAAGGACTTATCCCGTCTGGGAAGAAACTATATCCTGACCGGTCAGTACACGGAAATCTATTTCCCCAGCAAGGGAGTACGCTACATTGCCATCAATGACAATGTGGATACCATCAACGGAGAAAGCGAGCTTGCACCGTTCTTAAACATCCTGAATGAAATGCACGCCCGACAGACCAGCAAAAAGGTCAAGGTTGCCATGCACACAAGATTTGCCAATGGCGCACACTATGGAGCCTATGCACCGCTGGGCTATGTAAAAGACCCGGACAAAAAAGGTCATCTTCTGATCGACCCGGAAACACGCTGGATTGTAGGGAAGATTTTTGACCTTGCCGTACACGGGAGGGGTGCCGCCAGCATTACACGGATTCTGGTGGAAGAAAAAGTACCTACCCCCGGCTGGCTGAACTATGAAAGATATGGGACTTTCGCCAATATCTACGCCGGTGCGCCCGCAGAAAAAGCCTATGCGTGGACGATAGCACAGGTCAAGAGCATTTTGAAAGAGGAAACCTACATCGGTCACAGTGTTCACAACAAGCAGAGCAACATTTCATTCAAGAACAAGAAAAAGGTGCGGAAGCCGCAGGAAGAATGGTATCGTGTGGAAAATACCCACGAAGCCATCATTTCTGAAGAAGTGTTCCAAAAAGTTCAGGAGCTGATTGCAAGCAGACGCAGGAAACGCAGAAACGGTACGACACAGATTTTTGCAGGATTGATAAAATGTGCAGACTGCGGATGGTCTTTAGCCTATGGGGAAAACAAGCAGAATAAGAACCCATACGGGTACTACCATTGCAGCAAGAACGGGCAGGGATTACGCCAGTGTTCCATGCACTATATCCGCTATGATGTACTGTATGCCTATGTGCTTGCAAGTCTGCAATACTGGTCTATGCTGGCACAGAAAGACGAGGACAAGCTGCTGAAACGCCTGCTCAATGTCAGCGACAGGGAAAGAAACTCTGCGAAGAAAAAGCAGGCTGCGGAGCTGAAAAAGGCAGAGAAGCGTAAAGCCAAGGTTGACGGGCTGTTTGCTAAAATGTATGAGGACTGGTCTGCCGGACGCATAACCGAGTATAACTTCAATATGCTGTCCGAGAAGTACCAGAACGAGCAAAAGGAGCTTGAAACAAAAATAAGACAGCTTCACGAAACGATGGAAGCCGCCGTACAGACCGCAGCGGATGCTGAAAAGTGGATTGCCCTAATGAAACAGTATGTCAACCCTGTGGAGCTGACCGCAGAACTTCTGAACACTCTAATTTAAAAAATAACCGTCCACGAAGCTGTCAAGGGCGAGGACGGAAGCCGTGAGCAGGAAGTAGAAATCTACTACCGCTTCATCGGCAAAATTGACTGACCTTTCTTTTTTACCCAATAATATCTTTAATTAAGGGAAACGGGAAATACCATACCAGATATTGCCAGCGTGATCAAAATGAGTGATCTCTATCATATCAGTCTGGATGAACTGTTGAAAGGAGATCAGGATATGATGAAAAAGATAGAGAAGGACACAAATATCGTAAGGTCCAACAGCAGGCTTATCGCTGTGGGCATAGTGGCTATCATAGTGGCTGGCGTTGTCACATTTGCAAGTATCATGACGGGAAATGCGGTGTTGGATTTTCTTGCGGCGGCGCTTCCGTGGGTATTCATGGGGATTGCCCTTGCGTGTTTTCTTGCAACGAGAAAGCCTGATGAGAACACGCCAAAGCTCAGGGTGGCAGGATTTATACCTATCATGATAGGCGTGATGTTTATGATAGGTGGAATATATCTGATGAACGCATGTATGTGGAGAGGGATTGGAATTGGAGCTCTGATTGTAGGCATTGTACTGAATGGAGTTGGACTGGCGGTTTTATTTTACAGAAAAAAGTAGACATGGAAAGCGTTGTTTGCTGTCCTTGAAATATTTGTGATAGTAGTATAATATGTAACTGTTTGGCAACGGATATATTGTATCTGATGCCAGACAGTTATTTTTGTGCGGACAAGGTATCAGAGAATATGATCACACAAGAAGCAAAGCGGCTGTATAAATTTGAAAACACGTTTTGTGTTTCTCAGAACATGATAGATTAGAAGATGCGAGGAATTACGATATGATGAAATTAACAGATTTTTACTATGATCTGCCACAGGAGCTTATAGCGCAGGATCCACTTCTTAAGAGAAGTGAGTCCCGTCTCATGGTTCTGGACAGGAAAGACAATACGATAGAGCACAAGCACTTTTATGATGTGATAGACTACCTGAATCCGGGCGACTGTCTGGTCATCAACGATACAAGGGTCCTTCCGGCGAGACTCATGGGCGTCAAGGAGGATACGGGAGCATCAATAGAGGTACTACTGTTAAAGCGCAAGGATGACCGCACCTGGGAGACGCTGGTAAAGCCGGGCAAAAAGTGTAAGGTAGGTGCACGTATAGTGTTTGGATCAGAGTCAAATGAACCTGATCCTGAGACCGGTCTTATAAAGGGTAAATTGGTTGGTGAGGTTGTCGATATCGTTGAGGAGGGCAACAGACTCATCAGATTTGAGTTCGATGGAATATTCGAGGAGATCCTTGACGAACTGGGACAGATGCCGCTCCCACCATATATCACACATAAGCTTGAGGATAAGAACAGATATCAGACTGTGTACGCAGAGCACGACGGATCAGCAGCAGCGCCGACAGCAGGACTTCACTTTACAACAGAGCTGCTTGATCAGATCAAAGCGAAGGGAATCAAGATAGCGCATGTGACACTCCATGTCGGACTCGGAACCTTCAGACCTGTTAAGGAGGAGAATATTCTGGATCATCACATGCATTCAGAGTTCTGTATCATAGAGCAGGATGCTGCTGATATGATCAACGAGACAAAGGCTGCAGGCGGAAGAGTTGTGTCCGTTGGAACGACAAGTACCAGAACACTTGAGTCCATGTCGGACGATGACGGAACAGTACATGCAGGCAGCAAATGGACGGATATATTTATTTATCCGGGATACAAGTTCAAGGTTATTGACGCGCTCATCACGAATTTCCATCTGCCGGAGTCAACGCTTCTTATGCTTGTTTCGGCGCTCTACGACAGAGAGCATATACTTGAGGCGTACAAGGTGGCGGTTGAGGAGAAGTACAGATTCTTCTCATTTGGCGATGCTATGCTGATAAAATAAGATAGCTTGAGATGTGTCCCAGTCACATGGACAGATTGGTATGGATCAATGTTGAACTGACAGGAGATAATTATGGGAAAGAAGATATGTGTTGTGTTTCCAGGTATAGGATATCATAGTGACAAACCATTATTGTACTATGGTAAAAAATATATGTCTGAGAATGGATATGAGATCGTTGATTTAAAATATGGCAAATTGCCGCACGGGCTTGAGAATGCATTTGCTGCAGGATGGGACGTGGCCATTTCTGAACTTGACAGTATAGACTGGCGGGAGGCAGAGGATATAGTGTTCATGTCTAAGAGCATAGGCACCGTGATAGCAGCGAGATATGCTGCCGAGAAAGACCTCGATGTCAGACATATTTATTTCACGCCTCTTGCAATGACGCTGAAATATGCAGATGGACATGGAATAGCTTTTCATGGCACAGCAGATCCGCTTGCGGATACGGATGAGATAACAAAACTATGTGCGGCAAAGAACATACCTCTTTATAGATATAAAGGCGGAAATCATTCAATAGAGACAAAGGATATTCTATGGAACATAAAAACGCAGAAAGACATAGCGGAAAAGTATATAGATTATTTGAACTTCTAGGTCATACGGAGGGGCAGTTATATATTGCAGAGATAGCAGTGCTCATAACACTGCTTATCGGCACGGTAGTATATATACTGCTCCTTCGTGTCCTGCCGGATACCTCGTGGCTTGAGGGGTGTCAGATACGCCGGTTTACAGGGGTGATATGTCCTGCATGCGGTACGACAAGGGCTGTACTTGCCATGCTCCACGGACATATTCTGACGGCATTGTATTACCATGTGGCGACTGTGTATCTGGCGTGCATCTGCATCATATATTTGGTGGGCAATACGATCAGGCTTGCCACGAATGGCAGGACACCGCTTGTGAGATTCCGGTTGTGGTATGTGTATGTGTGGCTTGGGATATTTGTCGTGTCTTACGTGGTGAAGCTGGTGGTGCCGGGGTACGTGATTTAATGAGCATAAGTGAGCCAACATGCTTGCATGATTGGCGAGCGGCGAATTGGATAATGATAGTTGCGATAGCAACGGTAAGCACCGTAGGTGCGAATCATGATATAAGGAGTGGTTTCATGAGACTTATGATAAAACAACGGGTATTTGCCTGGACAGATACCTATGATATATACGATGAATGGGGAAACAAAAAATATTTTGTGAAGTCGGAGGCATTTCGGCTGACGCATCAGGTTCACGTATATGACATTGCGGGAAATGAGATAGGTCTTATCAGTCAGAGATTATTCACATTCCTGCCTACATTTGACATCAGTGTGGGTGGCAGGCCGTGTGGAAGTATCAGGAAGGAATTTACATTCTTCAAGCCATCGTACAGTATTGAGTATGGAGGATGGCAGTGTGATGGAGATTTCCTTTCGTGGAATTACAGTGTAACAGCTGGAAGCAGGCTGGTGGCAAATATAGCAAAGCAGCTTCTCAGCTGGGGAGATACATACACACTTGATATCTCAGATCCGGGTGATGAGATCATGGCACTTATGCTTGTGATTGCCATTGATGCGGCCAATTGTTCGCAGAATAATAATTAATTTTTTTAGAATTCTATATAAATTTGCTGACTATACTATCTATGAAAATACATCACGGGCGGGATAATATGCATAGAGGTAACATTATTACAAAAGAAAAGGAGGATGATGATATGAGCGCTTATGTTAAGCCTATTCAGACAACACCTACTCTTTCTGGTAAGGATGCATTAGATATTGTTAAACAGGTATTAAGAACTCCTTCACCAGAATCTATTGATAAGAAGAAAAAGATGCTTGAGGCAAGAAAGCGGATTGAAAATAAATGAGTTATTTGACAACAGAAGAATTTGAATGTATTTTGGATACTGTGACGATATTTCCAGTTACCTCAGTAGAATTAGGAGATATTTCACAGTATTCTTTTGATTGTGGAGATGCAGAAGAGTATGTCACATTTTGATTAATAAGATTGTTTAGAAAGCGTTTAGAAAGTATCCTCTTGATGTTTAGTCGGATGTATGATAGCAGTGCTCTGGATCATCCTTGGAATCTGTAATTGAATATGTTTGCAAAAAGGCTTTTCGGTTTATTCGTAACCGGAAAGCCTTTTTTGTCCAAAATCGGCACTATAATGTCGTTTCGTGCATTTAGCATTGAAGAGGTAATATAACAAAGTGTATAATAATAATGGGGTGAGCATATGGACCAAAGAAGTAAGCTTAATATAGCGGTATGCGATGATGATATATTTGTAACTGAACAGCTGAGTGAATGGATAAAGGAATATTTTGTTTCCAATCATTTGGAAGAACCCAACATATATGAGTTTGACAATGGCGAGGATCTGATAAAAAGCGAAGTGAAATATGATTTTGTATTCTTGGATATAGTAATTCCGGGAATGAATGGGATAAATATAGGCAGACGGCTATTGGCGCAGAATGAGGAGTGTCTGATATATATAATAACGGCATACGACAGCTATCTTGATGCTGCTATGAGCTTGAGGGTGTTCAGGTATATTTCAAAGCCGCTTGACAAATCCCGTATATACCGAAATATACAGGATGGACTTAAGATATACACAACATCAAATACTAAGATATTGATTGAGACAAAGAATGAAAATATAATCCTCAGAGCTCCGGAGATTATTTACCTGGAGGCACAGGGACATACGCTATTTGTGAACACCAGTGAGGGAAAATACATCTCTGTGAGAAAGATGGATTACTGGGAGAAGACATTGGATACAAGGGGATTTTTTAGAACACACAGAAGTTTTATTGTGAATATGGAACATGTAGTAAGGTTTGATCATTCATTGGTGTATCTGGATACTGGGGTAACAGCCTATCTAACGAAACGCAATTATCAAAATTTTAAGCATGCATTTATGATGTATTTGGAGGGGGCAAGGACATGACAATGGCTATGATTTATGGAATCGTTTTTCTGATAGAAGCGTTGATAGCATTTCAATACTTCGAGTGGATGTTTGTAAAACCAAGATATACGGTGATAAAGAGATTTGTTTTGGTGTTGGCGTGTTATGTTGTTTTATTTGCTTTGTTTGAACTAAATATATTGATATTTAATTTTATTTCATTTCCAGTATTCAACTGGATAATAATAAAATTCGTATATGGACAAAAAACTTTAAGCTCAGTTTTTCACAGTGTGGCAATGTCAGTAATTATGACATTGTCAGAGATGGTGGTTGTGGCGGTATTTTCTGGAATCAGTCAAAAAGCCTGGGATCCATCTGGTGGTGTTTTGACGGTATTATTTTTTGCAATGTTAAGTAAGTTTGTGTATTTCCTTGTGATGTTTGCAATCAGCCGATACGGGATGAGACACAGGGTGGATGTACATATGGGAGCACAGGTTTGGGTAATTCTTGTCATACCAGTGTGCGTGATAGTTGTTGTGTGTCTGCTCAATTACATGTGTTACTTTTCTGACATCAGCAAAATGCAGGAATCCATAGTGTTGTATTGTTCAATAATCTGTCTGGTGATAATTATTATTTCATTTGTGATCTACGGATATCTGCAGAGTGCCTACAAGGAGAATTTGGATAAGACATTGCAGACCCAGAGAGAAAAATATGACATTGAGTATTATAAAAAAATGATCAGTCAGGACGAAGAGCAGAAAATAATGATACATGACATAAAAAAGCATATCAGCGGGATACATGATCTGCTCGAACATCATGATTACGATAAGGCGGTCGAATATATTGAAAGGATATATGAATCCGGCGAGTTGAAAGAAAAGATAAGGTTTTCGGATGATCATATGGTAAATGTTATTCTTAATCGATATGCCGGCAGGTTCATTGATACAGGAATTCATTATGATTTTGATGTGAGAAGGGCACGTATGGATTACTTGCAGGTAGATGACTTAACTGTCCTTCTGTGTAATATGCTGGACAATGCCAGTGAGGCAATGAGTGAAATAGGCAGTGCCAGTGTGGAACTTAGAATGAATTCACAGGGGAACGATGGTGGAACGATCATAGCAATGACAAATGATTGTACGCACAGATATGATTCACAAAAGTCCGGTAAGCCGGATCAAAAATTCCATGGATTTGGAATAAAGAGTATGAAAAAGGTCGCAGAAAAGTATGGTGGCAGTGTTGATGCATATTATTCAGAGGATGATCAAAGATTCCATACGGTCATATATCTGTCAAATGCTACTATGTAAAACAGTTTGATGTTTATGTAAAATAAAACGGAGGTGTACGATGGACAAGAAAAAAATAATATGTGCAGCACTTATTTCTGTTATGGCATTAAGTCTTGCTGCGTGTGGAAATAAAAAGGTTGATTATGGAATGAATGGGGGAAGTGATGATGCAGATAATGCGGGAGGTCTTGAGGGACAGCTTGACATACCCAATAACTGCGATGTTACTTTTGACATAGGAGAATCAAAACTCTCATCGATAACATTGAAGGATGATGATATAGAGGTTTCAGATGCTGATAGAGTATATAAAGTCGGGTTTGACACGGTAAATGCACCATGTTCAGATGATGAACTTAAAACTATAATATCCAGACTTTTTGACGAGACATCAGAGGTAAGGTGGCAAAGTGCTGACGCTGCTGATTCAAAGGAGATACTGGACAACACGATAGAAATGTATAAGTCAGAAATAGAGAAAGCCTTGGCGAATGGTGATCCTGGTTATGCCGAACTTTTGGAGGTGGAACTGGTAAAATACGAAGAAGAAAGGAAGAATATGTCTGACGAGCTGCCATTAGCTACAGAATATAAGCTTAACGAGCATTATGTTGCGGAAAAAGATGGGATACAGAGAATATTTATGGCTGCATCTGATGCTGAAGATGGAGATGGATACAACAATAGCTATTTTACATACGATATGACACCAGAGGGTGAGGATAAGGCTCTTGTATCAGAGGTTCCTGGAACTGAAAGTACGTATGAGATCAATGTTGTCGGTGAAGACACATATGATGGGGACGAGAAGAATCCGATCACAGAAGATGAGGGACTCAGTTCTGCAATGAAGTTACTAGACAATCTGGGGATAAGCGGTTTTGCATGTACAGAGACAGAGGAGGCGGTAAGAGCTTGGACTGGAGGTTCATATGGTGAAGATATCTGTAAAAAGCCGGATGGATACAGATTTCAGTTCGGACGGAAGATTGATGGCATAGACGTGGTATACTCAACAGATATCGATACCGTGGATAGTATTGATACCGATAACCTTACCTATAAAGGTGGAGTTGACAAGGCGGTAATAAGTGTTGATAAGTTTGGGGTTGTCTCATCTACAGTGTATGTATATGCCGATGAGGATACGTTTGATAAAGAGGAGGTCAAGCTTTTAAGCTGGGATGAGATGATTAAAGCTGCGGGCGAGAGTATAGCCAAATATTATAAGGATCACCCGACAAATTATGGAACGGTGGAATTTAATGATGTGGAACTTGCCTATGTACCATGTGCTGATGAGTCGGGAAATAAGTATTTTGTTCCGACATGGATATTTTCTCAGAATGAATATAATGAAGACTACCGATGCGATATGCCTTTGCAGAGGGTATATATAAATGCGATAGATGGAAACTACATAGATATAGTGGATAACATGAAAAAGATAGGAATGTATGAGGAGACAGGCAGGAAATAGTCATGAACAAGATATCAAAGTATGTTGTGATTATAGTAGGCATATTGGTAATGGTGGTGTTGCTGCCATTAGGTTATGTTAGATATAAGACGCGTTACGAAGCTGAGCAGATAAGTGTGTTAACGTCTCCAGATGGTGATTATGAGCTTGTGATCTATTCTGTTGGCGACCCGGATTTTCCATTTGGAGCTGCCCATGGAAGACTGGTGCTGAAGGGCAAAGAGAAGACGGTTGCATATAGGTCATTTGAAGTGGCAAATGATGGTGCAAGATTTGACGAAAGCGATCTAAAGACGACATGGTATATTGATCGTGTGGAGGTGGTAGTGTCTGGCTCTGAACAGCGTGACGAGCTTGTGACCATGCGTTTTAATGGGCAGACCAGTAGTAGACGTCTCACGACCAGATATAGAAGAGAAGATACGGATATAGAAAAAGACAGCGAACAAGACTCTGCGATAACGGAAAAAGCTTCGGGTGACAGCAGGGGGAATGCAGAGAGCTCCACTGATTCCTCTGTTGATCCTGATGTAAATGATCAGCCAGAAAATAAGGAAATTACAGTCGGGTATCAGGCGATCTTTGAGAAATATTCAGATGCCACAGCTGGAAAATTCGAAGTATATTACGGCGCCTCGGAGTCATCATCAAGATGTATATTGTCTGAAAGTGATAATTCCGTGGAATACATTGTATATGATGGCAAGTCAGAGAATGGGAAGTGTGGGCTGTATGTAAGGTATCGTACTGAAAAAGGCGGTGGTGGAACATATGATTATGGCAGCGCCGAAGTAGAAGATATCTATGCATATGTATTTTCCAGTGGAGAAGTGATAAGCAGTGGAAAGACAAACTGGGAAGATACTGGAACTGATGAGTTTGAGAGGGCAACGGAGTAAGCTGTTGTGAGTAGTCCATGAACTGTGGTAAAATGAATTATAAAATAAGACTATTTTATATATATAATAAAAAGTATAAAGGCGGTGATTGTATGACAACAGTGAGCACGAAAAGTGGGAAGATAATAAATGTAGTATCAAGAGAAGAAGAAAGTAAAACGTTAACGTTGTCTGATCGGGAGATGGATGCCAGAGCTGTTGAGGCGGTTAAAGCTGCAATAAATAAAGCCAGAGTATGTAAAAAACCAATAGCGGGATATGATAAAGAGAATAAAAAAGCATATATTGAATATGCAAATGGAGATATAAAATATGCAAAATAGAAAGCCGATGGTTCTTGTATTTGCTGGTCCAAATGGTTCTGGTAAAAGTACAATCACGTCTTTTTTTGATAAAGTCGGAAGATATACAAATGCAGACGATATAGTTATGTCGACAGGAATGGCTAATATTGATGCAGCAATTCTTGTGGATAAAATGAGATATGAATCCATAGAAAAAAATGAAGATTTTACATTCGAGACAGTTTTATCATCAGAATATAAAATGGATATACTTAGAAAGGCTAAGAAAGAGGGGTATTTTATTAAGTGCGTATTTGTGCTGACAATTGACCCAGATGTAAATGTTTTGCGGATAGAGTCAAGGGTGGCATCGGGTGGTCATGATGTAGATTCTTCAAAGGTTGTAGATCGATATTATAAGTCATTGGGGCATATAAAAGAGCTTATAGATATATGTGATATTTTACATGTCTATGATAACACCGAGAGTCCGAAGAGAATTATTCGTAAACATAAAGATGATTTGTCCATATATCCAAATGAATATTGGACTGAGCAGGATATCATTAAATTATTAGGATAAAAATAACATTAACAAAGGTGCCACTGTTATCGTAGGATGCGAAGCATCATAAACAGCAGTGACGCCTTTACTATTGATGAAAAATTTAACGTTCCAGTCCCGTCAGATCATCATAAAATCCCGGATATGAGATATTCACACACTCGGCTCCGGTGATGTCAGTATCACCATCAGCGTTAAGTCCTGCGATGGCAAAACTCATGGCGATCCTGTGGTCAAGGTGGCTGTCGATCACGGCTCCATGAAGTGGCTTTCCGCCACGTATGATCATTCCGTCATCGGTTGCGGTTATGTCTGCCCCCATGGATGAGAGAGCGTTTACCATAACATCAATTCTGTTGGATTCCTTGACCTTGAGCTCCTGGGCATCCCTGATGATAGTCTCACCGTCTGCGAAGCAGGCGAGAACTGCGATGGCAGGGATCTCGTCAATGAGCTTTGGTATGATGGAACCCTCGATGACACAGCCCTTGAGACTTGATGTCTTGACTGTTATGTCAGCGGTTGGCTCACCGCATCCGCTCACTACATTGGAGTATTCCATATCGCCGCCCATTGCTTTGATGACTTCCAGTATTCCATCTCTGGTTGGGTTGATGCCAACATTTTTGATGGTTATGCATGAGTTCGGAGTGATAAGTCCTGCAACAAGGAAGTAAGCAGCTGATGATATATCTCCAGGTACAATTATCTTCTGTCCAACAAGATTATCCACAGGCTTTACAGTAGCCGTAGTTCCCTCTGCTTTTATATTGCCGCCAAATGACTCAAGCATGAGTTCAGTGTGGTTTCTTGACACATATGGTTCGGTGACACTTGTCTCGCCGTCTGCGTAGAGTCCGGCAAGGAGTACACATGATTTTACCTGTGCTGATGCGACCGGGGAGTTGTAGTGTATTCCATGGAGTTCCTTTCCGTTTATTAGGAGCGGAGCACAGTCATTTCCAAGCTCCGATGTGATGTCAGCACCCATCATGGACAGCGGTGTCATGATCCTTTTCATAGGTCTCTTGCATATCGATGCATCACCTATGAGTCTGCTTGCAAATGGCTGAGCGGCAAGTATACCCGATATAAGTCTGGTGGTTGTTCCGCTGTTGCCGACATCGAGTGTGCCTTCAGGCTTTGACAGTCCATGCAGACCTTTGCCGTGTACAGTAACTACGCTGCCGTCGTAATCAATATCTATTCCCATCTGTCTGAAACAGTTCATCGAGGAAATGCAGTCGGCACCGTTTAAGAATCCGTGTACCTCGGTTATTCCGTCTGCGATTGAGCCGAACATGATGGAGCGGTGGGAGATGGATTTGTCTCCCGGTATTGTTATCTCTCCATTAAGTGATTTTACTCTGTTGATCTTCATAAATTCTCAGTATTCCTTTATTCTAGTGTAATATGTCTGGTTAAAATATTTAAAATATTTTATTTTCCGGCTTAATATAAAATGAGCCGCGAATTTATTTGCCGATAAGTGACAGTAAGATTATAACTGCTTTTACTTAACGGTTATAAATCTTATAGCCTGCGGCCTTAAGCGCATCCTGCGCATTCTTTCTTGATTCTGCATCGTAGAATGAAAGCCTGAGAACACCCTCCTCGTCCTCACGGTTGTGGGAGACTCCGATATTCTTGAGACTTATCTTTGCCTCAGCGATAAGAGCAGTTACCTTCGCTATTGCACCAGCCTCATCAGGTATATCTACGAACAGTTCATGATGCATTCTGATGACACCGCTGCTGTTGTTAGGAATGGAATCTCTGTAGTCCCTTGCGGATGCAAAAAATGCATTTATCCCAGCCGCATCGCGCTGCCTAATATGATAAATCATTTTGTCTATAAGCTCAACATATTCCTGAAGACCGTTTACGATATTGTCAGGATTTGCCAGAAGAATGTGCTCCCATACCACAGGATTGGAGGATGCGATCCTGGTTATATCCTTGAAACCTCCGGCTGCCAGTGATTTGAAAATATTGTCCGGGCTGTCTGCCGCTGCGACAAGATTGACCAGCGAGGCGGCGATGACATGTGGAACATGACTTATATAAGAAGTTATCCTGTCGTGCTCAACCGGAGAATATATGATAGGTATTGCTCCAAGATCTCCGATAAATGTGGAGAACTCCTCAGTCTTGCCCGGCAGAACCCCATCAGCTGGTGTGATGAAGTAATAGGCGTTCTCTATGAGCCTGTCGGTGGCCGCCTCGTAGCCAGATCTCTCAGAGCCGACCATAGGGTGTCCGCCGACAAAATACCTGGCAAGCCCGAGCTCCTGAACCGCTTCATATATGTCGAGCTTCACGCTTCCGACATCAGTCAGTATGGTGCTGTCTGTAAGGAATGGCCCTAGCTGGCGCAGGTATTCTATATTATAGTGGACCGGTGCGCACAGAAAGATATAGTTGCATTCTGCTATGGTATGGACATCATCTGTATATTCAGTCAGCGTTCCATCGGAGACAGCTTCCTTGAGAGTGGATATATTGTTGTCAAAGCCGACTATTCTGTAATCCGGGAAAATGCGGTGGATGGATTTGGCAATAGATCCTCCGATAAGTCCCAGACCGATAAATCCTATTGAAAAATCTTTCATTTCAAGTTCTCCTTTAACAGTTTGACGCATAAAAGCGTTAAAGTATCTAAAGGCGATTATACAGCCTTTTGAAAGACAGGGCAAGAGGAGAATCATTCTGTGATAAAATATTTGAATATAAACTGTGTGTTTTAAGTTAAAATAAGAAGTAAGGGAATTGTATAAGCTGAAGATTTGTACTAAAATCTTTGTGAAGTATGAGAACACCGTGTGAATGGAAGCACACCGAATGAAAGTAGAATGGATGATAGTACACTGAATGAAACATATTTGATGTGTACGTGTATGAACAGGCGCCATAAAGAACATGTCAGGCGTACATTTGATTGATCAGTTATAAGGAGGACAGATTATTATGATAGATACATTATGCAGACTGTTGGACGCAGGTGTTACGCAGTTTCATGTTGTGAAGGAATGTGAAGATATATTGCTGGATCATGATTACAGGAAATTAGACATAGGTGAGCGCTGGGAGCTTATGGCAGGTGGAAGATATTATGTAAAACCATATCCATCAATGCTGGTTGCATTTGCAATTGGTGAGGTGCCTGAGTATGGAAGACTGAATATAGGACTTGCCCACACGGATTTTCCGATGCTCAAGATCAAGACACAGCCTGATATGAACAGGTGCGGTTATCAGACGCTCAATGTTGAGCCTTATGGAGGACTTATCAAGGAAACGTGGTTTGACAGACCTCTTGGGATTGCGGGAAAGGTCGTGGTTCAGACAGAGGATCCATTCAGACCGAGGACATATCTGTATGATTCAGAGAGGGCTATGTGTATTGTCCCAAGTCTTGCACCACACCTGAGAAAAGAGACTACCGGTGATAAGATGAATGTGCAGAAGGAGCTTATACCGGTATATGGGCTGAATGGGCAAAACGTTAAAGAAAAAGATATATTACAATACGTGGCTGATGATCTTGGACTTTTGAAGGATGATATACTGGATTACGATCTGTATCTTTACAATATGGATCACATGGAGATCGTTGGGGCAGAGAAAGATATGATAGCATCGCCGAGACTTGATAACATAACATCGGTTTCAGCGCTGGTGGATACCATGTGTAAAACTGAAAAAGGTAACTGCATAAATGTGATATCATTGTTTGACAATGAGGAGATAGGCAGCAGATCAAAGCAGGGTGCAGATTCAGTGATGCTGTCTGGAATAGTAGACAGGATCATGAGTGGACTGGATATGGAGGAGAATGATAGAATGCGAATCATGAGGGATGCGTTCATGTTGTCACTGGATGTGGCTCACGCAACACATCCTAATTATCCGGAAAAGAGTGATCCGACTAATCAGATAGTCATGGGATGCGGAGTTGCACTTAAGTCTAGCGCAAGTCAGAGATATGTGTCAGACAGTGAGGCTTCAGCTGTAGTAATGGCTCTTGCAAGAAAAAATGATATAAAAGTTCAGCGTCAGGTGAACCGGTCGGGCATGGCTGGGGGACAGACTCTAGGTCCTATAGCGTCATCGTATCTTCCGGTCAGAGCTGTGGATATGGGAATTCCAATATTGGCGATGCATTCGGCGATGGAACTTGGAAGCGCTGAGGATTACAGCCAGCTCAAAGCTTTATGTTCGGCAGTGTTTGAAATGTAATATATTACATAAGATTATAGAAGAATGAGGTATTTGAGCAATTTACTTGTACAGGTATTACGATTATGTTACAATAAGTTGATCTGTTTTAATATTTATAAGGAGAGACTCGCGATGACGAGGAAAATCCTTAACAGGAGGATACTCATGAAAAAGAAATATTTAAAATACGCAGTGCTTTGCCTTGGACTTGCATCTATGCTTGCATTTGCGGGATGTGGAAGCAAGAACAGTGATGCAACCACAGCTAAGCCTACAGAGACGGAAGCTACAACAGAAGTGACCACGATGGCAACGACAGAGGCGACCACGGAGGCTCAGCCGGAGAAGGATAAGGATGGATTTACCATTTGCAAGGACAAAGTAAAGACATTAGACTATGTAAATGTCAGAACCACACCATCCACAGACGGTGATGTTTATCAGGAACTTGCAAATGATGTTGAACTCGACAGAGTTGGTTACAACGATGAGTGGAGCAAAGTATCCATAGATGGTGGAGAGTACTATATATTCTCAGAACTTCTTGAGGTCGTTGGCGGAGAGAAGAGTAATGCGTCAACTGAGACGGCCACAACAGAGAGTTCATCGGATGACACCACCGAGGCCACAGTTAAGTCCAACGTGGGAAACGGAAGAATGATAGTGATTGATGCCGGACATCAGCAGACGGCAAATGAAGAGAAGGAGCCTATAGGTCCTGCCGCTACAGAGACAAAGGTAAAGGCAACCCCGGGCAATACAGGAGTTTCAACAGGAATAGCTGAGTATGAGCTGAATCTTCAGATAGCAAAGAAGCTTGAGACAGAGCTCACAGCCAGGGGCTACAATGTCAAGATGATCAGAACAAGCAATGATGTGGATATAAGCAATGCTACAAGAGCAGAATATGCAAATAATCTGAACGCTGAAGCTGTCATCAAGATTCATACAAATGGTTCCACAGACAACACAGCAACGGGAGTTATGACTGTGTGCCAGACGTCATCCAACCCATATAATTCAGCAATTTATGACAAATGCAAGGATCTTGCCACAGATGTTCTGGCGGGGCTTATTGCATCAACCGGCGCAAAGAGTGATGGAATATGGGAGACCGATTCTATGAGTGGCATCAACTGGAGTACAGTACCGGTCACTATAGTTGAGGTTGGATATATGACAACAGCATCTGAGGAGGCACTTCTTGTTACAGATGATTATCAGAACAAGATAGTAAAGGGCATAGCAGACGGACTTGACACATATGTGACAGGTGGCGATTCATCTTCAGATACAGCGACAGGTTCAGCATCAGGTGAAGCTTCATCAGAGGAATCATCGATGGAGGCTACCACAGATCTGACAGAGTAATATCACAGCTCATAGAAGCAGTAATTGGCATAATATATAAAAAATAAAACATCATGCATGTTATACCTCATTGAATATACTGAGTGTTTCAAATCGGGGGAAGGTGCATGATGTTTTTATTTACGCGGAGCAACGAGCTAAAGTCTGAACCTTTACAACATTTATTATATGGTATGCGATAGCGCAGATACCTCCTCCGGGGTCAGCTCCCGGTAACTGCCTGTTGGCAGATCGTCTGCTATGTGCAAGTTGCCCATGGATATGCGTTTTAGAAATGTGACGGACATATTCACGGCCTGGAACATTCTCTTGACCTGGTGGAAACGTCCTTCAGTGATGGTCAGTTCTATGCGGGAGCTGCCCGTACTGCGGTCTGCCTCAATGATCTTGAGACTGGCAGGGAGAGTTGGAGTGTCGTCGCCGATATCGATCCCCTGCTTAAAGAGGGATATTGTCTGGTCGTCCACATATCCATCGATATCTGCATAATAGGTCTTAGCGATGTGGTGAGCGGGAGATAGCAGATGGTGAGCCAGCCGACCGTCATTTGTGATTATAAGAAGTCCTTCTGTATCAAGGTCAAGTCTTCCCACGGGAAAAAGGTCCTTTGTATTTTCTCCCTTTAACAGGTCTATAACAGTCTGGTGAACATTGTCCTTGGTTGCACTCACACACCCTGCCGGTTTATTGAGTAGGAAGTATCTGTATTTGGAATAGCAGAGTTGTTTTCCGTTATATTTTATTGTATCTGTATCTTCGTTTATCTTCATGTCAGATGAAGCAGCGTTAGTGCCGTTCACTGAAACCATGCCTTTTTTTATGTACTGTTTTACCTGGCTTCGGCTGCCGATATTCATCTCAACAAGAAATTTGTCAAGTCTCATAAGAATTCTCCTTAATGTGTTATCTTTGTTGATATCATAACATGCAGGCTGTTTTATTTCACCAGATTAATGAGAAATATGTAATAAATGCGTTGAGAAAAAATGCGCGCCGTCTATAACCGCGAGTTGTTACAGAACACAACATATCGTTACGCATAGTCGTAAAAAACCACTATAAATTGATGTTTTTTTGTCATATTTGGTTGACACAATTACATGTCTAGTGTATTATATTTAACAGAAATGTAACAAACAGGCGTTGTTTGTAAATAAATGATTACGAAATAAGAATAAGAGTAAATTATTATATTATATGACAGAGGGATAAAAAATGACAAGATCACGTAGTAAAATGGGAAGATTTGTAGATCACATGAGAAGAAATGTACTTAGCTATAAGTACTTAAAGCATAATATACTTATGACATCACTGGTGGTTGTTATCGCACTTTGTATTTTTGCGGTCGTAAGTTTTGGAGAGAATGCAGACCCGTTGGCGGATGAGCTTTACGTCAATGAGAGTGTAACAATAGATCAGAGTAAAGCGGTCATGATGGCTGATGGCAGCGTTGATATGGCTATGGATGCGGCAATCCCGGCAGACAGATATGTGGCTGCCAATGATACCGCAAGAGTAGCAAGCAGCGGGCTGGGAAGCTCGTCGGCGACAACAGAGAGTATAACAGATAGCACAACAGATAAAGTAACAACAGAGGAGAGTACAACAGAGAAGACAGAGGTTATGGCAGGCGTAACAGCGTCGGTACTATATGATGGTGTTGACGTATATGCAAAGCAAGCATCAGACTCGGATGCCATTGCGACAGTAAACAGTGGAGAGGTATTTGATGTTGTATCACAGGATGAGAGCTGGATCGGTGTTCAGCTTTATGATGGATCAGTAGGATACATCTCAACAGAGTATGTAAGTGTAGATGCCTCGCTTCAGTAGTGTATAAAGTATCTTTCACCCGGATACAGGCAACATGTTATATGGAACATGGTAATAGGAATTCAACGATATTGTTAAGGTTCCCGATATTCAGAAAGGCATCACAACAAAAAAAGGATTACAGATCAGGAAACGGCAATATGCCGTAGATAAGGTCTGTAATCCTTTTTGCATGTATGGATGTGTGTGCATGAAATAGAAAGTTCTTAATGTTTTAAATTTTTATAGAAAAAGCATGCAAGCTGGGTTCTGTCGCGAAGGCAGAGTTTGTCGAGAATTGAACTTATATAATTCCTAACGGTTCCCTCGCTCAGAAAAAGTCTGGATGCAATCTCTTTGTTGTTTAGTCCGTCAGCTACAAGACGTATAATATCCATTTCCTTGGAGCTTATCTCGTATTGTGTATCGGCAAATGGTGATCTTTCAACATCAGTAGAGTGTGATTCACTGTGCCCAAGAAGGTCAGGAAGTTTTCCTATTATCTCCTCGCCAAATACGGTCTGTCCGTTGTATACCGCATTTACGGCTGGGGCAATACATTCGAAATTCTGTTTTAGAATATACCCTTTTGCGCCGAGACTCAGAGCTTTGATTATGTACTCATCATCGGAGAAGGTGGTGAGCAGAAGAATCCTTGCATCCGGGTGTGCTGCGATTATGATTTCCGACGCTTCAAGTCCGTTCATATTCTCCATTCTGATGTCCATGAGAAGGACATCGGGTGAGTACTTGTTGTAAAGCTGGACTGCCTCTGAGCCGCTGCAGCCGGTGGCAGATACGTGTATATTGTCGTCAGCCTCAAGTATGGTCTGAAGAGACAAGGCCACAAGCTGATCATCGTCAACTATAACTATATTCATATGTCATGATCCCTTCCTTTCATTATTGTTATAAGAAGTCTGAAACCGTTATCGGTGGACAGCTTCAGGCTTCCTCCAAGCATGTTGACTCTCTCCTGTATACTGAAAAGTCCCATTCCCTGACCGCTCATATGTATATCTGTACCGTTGTCTGCGATACTCAGCTGGTAAAAAGCGGGATGCTCGCGCAGGCGTATATCCATATGGTCTCCATTGCTGTGTTTAAGCGTGTTGTTTATAGATTCCTTTACTATGTTGATAAATGAATATTTGACATCCTTAGGTAGCTTTTCAGACATATCATAGTCAAGCGTGATATCTATATCGTGGACACCTGCAGTTATATCGTTAAGTGCGACACGGAGATTTACAGATTCGTCGTGAAGATCGTGCACGCTGTTTCTCATGCTGTCCATTGCTGTATCCAGAGTGGATTGCAGCTGTTCTAGAGGTTTTGTCAGTCGTTCATCTTTGTTTATGACCTTGATAGCTCCTGTCTGGAGTATGGATCTTGTCAGCATGTGGCCTACGTTGTCATGTATCTCCCTTGCGATCCTGTTTCGCTCCGACAGGGTTGCGGTGAGCACCATATTGTCCTGGTTCCTAAGCAGCTGGCGGGTATTTTCTGCAACCAGCATATCGTGTTCGACAGTGTTGTCTCTAAGGGACAGAAGCTCGGAGCGGAGAGAGTCAACATGACAGCTATACACGCTTAATATCAGCGAAAATGCTACAAGACATAACTGCGGGAGAAATACTGCACAGGTATTTTCTGCAACAGTGTAGACAGATAACAATACAAGCAGTGCAGATGAGAAGCGCTGTCTGTATCTGTATATGTCATAGCTTACCAGAGATACAAAAAAGTACATCGGCTCAAGAAAAAAAACGGAGATGAGATAAAGGCATATCAATGTCTCGCACAGATGAGAATATATTCCGCCTTGTATGCTCGTTCTGTCGTATTTGGTTGCTGTGGATGCACTGATGCCTGAAAGCGCCGGATAGATGGCACTTGCGATCATAGACAAAAGAATTGCGGCGATAAGCCTGGTGTCTACAGCAATGTGTTGTGTATATATAAGGACAAACGCTGCAATCAGCAGCAGACCTTTGTTGACGATGTGTTTCATGTTTAAAATCTCCAAAATGTAGAATCTCCGAAATGTAAAATCTCCAAAATGTAAAATTTCCAAAATGTGAATAGATGGATACCATATCACACAGACAAATCAGATGTCCGGCGGTATGTATGCAGCATACTAACACTTTCATTATAAATAAATATTCTAAAAAAAGGAACATGACAAATGTCACATTGTGAAGATGACGCTGTTCACTGTGAAAACAGATCTGAGGTGTATATAATGGGATTATACAATAAAGAATGTAAGCGCACGGGTATTGCAAACTGTCATGATTGCAAATGGAGACAATAAGAGTAAAAGTATCGTGTTAAAACAGGAGGGCATACATGAGTAATTCGGGAAATGCAATAGAAGTTACGAATCTGGTGAAGAGATATAAGGATCTGCTGGCGCTGGATCATTTCAGCCTTATGGTGAAGGAAGGAGAGATACTTGGACTGCTCGGACCGAATGGATCCGGTAAGACAACAACTATAAACTGTATATTGTCCCTGCTCACATTTGATAAGGGAGACATAAAAGTATTTGGAAAAGAAATGAAACCAGACAGCTACGATATCAAGAGTGAGATCGGAGTGGTTATGCAGGATGTGGCGGTGTTCGATGAACTTAACGTGTACGAAAATATCGACTATTTCTGTGGGCTCTATATAAAGGATAAGGAGAAGAGACGAAAGTGTGTTGAAGAGACCATGGATTTCGTGGACATAGCAGACTACAGAAAGTTCTTTCCAAAGAAGCTATCAGGAGGACTTCTCCGAAGACTGAATATTGCCTGCGGAATAGCGCATAAGCCAAAGCTTATATTTTTCGATGAGCCGACAGTGGCAGTTGATCCGCAGAGCCGCAACAGAATACTTGAGGGAATCAAACGACTGAATGAGGAAGGCGCGACCATCGTGTACACTTCTCATTATATGGAGGAGGTAGAGCAGATCTGCGACAGGATAGTCATCATGGACAAAGGTAAATCTGTTGCAGTCGGAACGAAGGATGAGCTCAAGAAGATGATCAAGAATACAGAGACCATAAAGGTTGAAGTGCTTGGACTTACAGGCGAACAGATGTCGGAGCTTCGCAGTCAGCCACATGTGTATGAGAACGAATATAACGGAAGCATGCTTACACTTAGATATTCCGGCGGAAGACACAATCTGGTGAGGCTCATGGAATTTTTCAAGGAGCACGACATATCATTTGGCAGGGTTGTCACGGAGCTCCCAACGCTTAATGATGTATTCCTGGAGATCACAGGCAAGGAGCTCAGAGACTGATTTGAATGTAAGTTGGATTATGGATTTGTTGAAGAAACAAATATTTGTATATTTCAGATGAACCGGGATTAAAAGGAGAGAAATATGTTTATACGGGATTTCCTATATACGATAAAGATATTGATGCGTGCCAAGGTGTCTATTTTCTGGACACTGGTATTTCCGATACTGCTTGCCACATTTATGTACATGGCATTTGGCAACATATATGAACAGGATGAGATGTTTAGTAATATCAAGGTGGCGGTGGTCACTGAGGATGAATCGGCAAATGGACTTAATTATATGCTGGATGCGCTGTCGGATGGCGATGACGCCCTTCTGTCGGTTACGAGGCTGAGCGAAAGCGATGCGGAAAAGTCACTGGCTGATGAAGAGGTCGAGGGCATCATATATACGGATGATGTGAAGCTCACGGTTGCGGAGAGTTCTGTCAATGCGAGCATACTTGAGACAGTGCTTTCTGAGTACAAGCAGTACGAGCATGCACTTATGGATATATATAAGGATGGCATCGGACTCCAACAGTATATGTCTGGGACTTCCGGCGTGGGTGATATGTCGAACCTTGTGGAAAAGCTCTCAGAACAGAGATCATATTATACGGAGAAAGCCAGCACCGAGGGCAGTCAGAACGTGTATAACAATTATTTCTATGCCATATTTGCCATGAGCTGTCTGTTTGCATCACTTTCATCTATAGAGATGATGAGCAATCTTCAGGCAAATGTGAGCGCTACGGGAAAGAGAAAAAATGTGTCCCCACAGAGAAAAATAACATTTGTTTTGGCAGAGTTTGCTGCACTGCTGCTTATACATTTTGTGGTCGAGGTCATAAGCTTTATATACATGTCCTGCATCGGAGTGGATTTTGGCGACAGAGTATGGGAGATCCTGCTCACTCTGTTTGTGGGCTGCTTTATCGGTTTGGCAATTGGAGTCATAGTTGGGGCTATATCAAAGCTTGCTGAGGGGAACAAGATAGGAATTGTGATCGGAATATCCATGGTGATGTCCATCCTTTCTGATCTGTGTATAAACGGGATAAAGTATGAGATACAGCAGCACGTGCCGATTATAAATAAACTCAATCCCGCGGCTCTGATATCGGATTCATTCTATGCGCTGAATGTTTACAGTGACCACCAGGTTTTCACTGAGAATATCGTCATAATGACTATTGAGGCTGTGGTGCTCATAGCAGTTGGGATTCTCATGGTAAGGAGGAACAGATATGCAAGTGTTTAAATCTTTTTTCAAGGTTTTGAGAAAATATATTGGGCAGATGATCATGTATGTGGGAATCCTGTGTGGAGTCATGATTGTGTTCATCAATGTGGGAAACACAGATCCACAGAACTATTATAAGGATAAAACGATCAAATATGCGGTGAGCGATGAGGATGGCAGTGAGATGAGCAGAAAATTGATGGCTTACCTGAGTGATACGCAGCAGCTTGTAGATGGCGTTGATATGGACGAACGAGGTATTCAGGATGCTCTCTACAACAGGGCGGTGGATTGTGTGATCAGGATACCAGATGGCTTTGGCGATGCATGGGCAAATGATATTGCGGATGGTCTGCTCGAGATAACGACTATCCCCGGAAGTCAGGCGTCCATGCTGTTTGAGACAAGGCTTGACAGCTACATGAATATGGTGTCTCTGTACAAGAGAGCCGGAGATGATGTGAACGATGCCGATAAGAGAGCGAGGATGGCACTTGAGCAGAAGGCTGAAGTCGATATGGCCGAAGGAAAAACCTCAGGACATTCCATGTTATATAATTTTTACAACTATCTGGGGTGGGTCATGATCTGCGTTATGGTAATTGGGGTAGCGCCTGTTTTGCAGGTATATAACAGGAAAAAGCTTAGAGCGAGAGTAGAGTGCTCATCATACAAATTTTTCAGGCTGAACAGGGAACTTGTCCTGGGGATGATGTTTACTGGATGCGTATTGTCTGTAGTATTTATAGTACTTTCCAGAATACTTATAAAATATGATATAGTCTCAGCAAGGGGCGGAATGTTCATACTCAATATGCTGGTGTATGCCTGTGTAGCACTCTCGCTGGCATTTCTAGTTAGCAAGCTTACCCAGAATGAACAGATTCTTTCCATGTGTGCAAATGTCATATCACTTGGAATGGCATTCCTCTGCGGGATATTTGTGCCGAGAGAGTTCTTAAGTGACACTGTGATGTCGATAGCACATTTCCTTCCGGCATATTGGTACGCAAATGCAACGGATGCCATCGACAATTTCACATCTGGAAGTTCGGTGATAGGAATATTTGTGAGCATGGGAGTACAGGTGCTCTTTGCCGTTCTGTTCATACTTGTTGGAGTGATCGTTGACAGGTACAAGACCGCCGGCAGGGCTATGGCTTAGAAAAATAAATATTATTTTTTATTTGACGCGCGTCAAATACGCATGTATTATGTATGTATAGTATTTGACGCGCGTCAAATACTATACAAGCAGTACTATTTAATTATTGGATGTGTCAAAGGAGGATATGAATGAAAATAATACACGAAAAACAGGATCTTACATTCCTTCGATGGTCTCATATAAGGAGTTCAAGTGGAACTGCAGGAACTTTTTTAAAGTCGGAATCCAATTTGGATGGGAGCAAGATATATTATAAACTTTCAAGATTTGATCCATTAAATGGCGTAGTTGGACATGAGTGTGTAAATGAGTTGATAGTGGATAGACTGCTCACAGTTCTTGGGGTGGAACACCTGGATTATGAGTTGATAAACAGCCGTATAGAAATAGAGGGAAAAGCGTATGACACTTACCTGTGTGCCTCTAAAGACTTTAAGGAGCGCGGTGAAAGCAAGCTGGCACTTGATGATTATTATAGACTAAATGCGATAAAGGGAGAGAGCCGCTATGATTTTTGTGTGAGATGTGGCTGGAAAGAATATATAGACCGTATGATCGTACTTGATTATATTATCCTGAACAGGGATCGCCATGGGGCAAATATAGAGGTGCTTCGAAATTCAAGGAAGAGAACGATAAGGATGGCTCCGTTGTTCGATCATGGTTTATCTCTTTTGTGTTTTTGTAATTCCGATGAGGAAGTGTCAGAAACAGATATTATGGAAGATAAGAGATGCCAGAATTTTATTGGTGGATTTTCATGTCAGGAGAACTTGAAACTGATAGGAGAAAAAAAGGATGTTTTCCCAAATAAGCTTTATATAACAGATAAAGAGTTTATTTTTGACGGACTTAGAGGCGTAGTGTCAGATGTATTTATAGACACAGTATGGAACATGATATATAAGAGGTACAAGGTTTATGAAAATCTTTGAAATTATAGATGGCGACAAGGAGAAAACTGTAGGAGCACTTCTCTATTTTGAGAAGGGGCGCACATGTATAGTTGAATTACAGGAATATCTGGATGAATGGTCAGCACCATTTTTATTTGCAAGCTATGTGAAGAATAAGGTATATACAATACCGAGAGATGTGAGCGCCCTGTGGGTAAGGGGGAGGGTGATCCCGAGTGGCAGGCAGAATATATCAGATATACTTAAAGTTCATCACCTCAAGGAATACGACGAAATGAAATTTCTTGAAATATCCGAGGGAAGATGTTCACAGGACGAAATGTATATCAGGCAGCTTGATAAGCTCCCGGAATTTGTAGTTGAACGACAGCAAAAAAATCTGTCGGAGTGTGTTATTTTGGGTGCATATAATATTTTGTGCTTTTTCGCAGATGGTAATACGAGAAAAATAAATTTGAAAAATATATCAAAAAACGATAGTGCAGCACAGCCGATTGACAGGCTGGCTGGATTGGATAAAGTTCTGGAAAATGACAGACTTTACAGGTCTGGTAAGCTTGGCACTGGAGGGTACTTTGTCACATTCAATGATTCGATTGATATTCCTGCAGACATTTTGTATGAGTCAGGAGAGAAGGTTCCTCTTGGACTTGAGGATTTTAAGACATTTGTAAGACGTAACATTATTGATACGACAGAGAGCTGTGACATGCTTGAGTGTTCAAGACAGAATATTTCATATATGGTGAATCAGGGACAGATGTCGGTGGTGAAAGAGGATGTCCGGGGAAATCTGTATCTTAAAGGAGAGGTACTTTCAAATAGGTGGTAAGAACAATATTACACTGGAAGTTATGAGGCATGGTCTGTTATAATAAAAAACGGAGGGAGTTTAGGAGGAACGAGAAAGTGCTTAAAAAGAAAGTGCTGAAACAGAACAACTTACTCAGACTGCAGAAGAGACTTGCAGTGGTTATGCTGGCCCTGACACTTGGACTCGGTACAGGGTGCGGCAAAGCAGATGACGGAGCGGACGGTGCTGCGTCGTCAGAAACAGAGACTTTGGCGTATGGTCAGACAAACGATCAGACAGATGCCGGAGCATCAGAAGAAGATGGACAGGAGTCAAAAAAAGCTACGGAAGACAAGGATGAGCCTTATGTAGAGGGAACATACTCAAGTGATTCGTATGACGTGGCGGAGTTTGCTGCAGAGCCTCGTAAGAAGACCGACGAAGAGGGTAATCGCGGTGTGTATTACGAGATATTTGTCAGATCATTTGCCGATTCAGATGGTGATGGTATAGGCGATCTGAATGGCGTCACGGAGAAGCTTGACTATCTGCAGAAGCTCGGAATCGATGGGATATGGCTCATGCCGATCACAGCATCCGATACCTACCACGGATATTCAGTGACGGATTATGTGATGGTGAATCCCGATTACGGAACAGAGGATGATCTTAAGAGATTGCTTGACGAAGCACACAGCAGAGACATGAAAGTCATCATGGATCTGGTCATCAATCACACCAGTATCAATCATCCGTGGTTTCAGGCGGCAAAGTCCGATGAGAACAGCGAGTACAGAGATTATTACAGGTGGGTGTACAAGACCGACAAGAAAGACTGCAATCATCTTCTCGACAAATCAAGCTGGGGAGATATGGTGTGGCACCAGGAAGGAGACTTCTATTATTATGGTGTGTTCGGCGCGGATATGCCGGACCTAAACTACAACAATCCGGATGTTAGACAGGCTGCGAAGGATGCCGCCGGTCACTGGTTAGAGCTTGGTCTTGATGGTTTCCGTATGGACGCCGCAGTTCATATCTATGGGGCACACGAGTTCAAGCAGCAGGAAGATTCTGAAACGGCAAATATCACCTGGTGGAACGAATTTGCCGGTTACTGCGAGAGCATAAATCCTGATGTATATCTGGTGGGTGAGGTATGGCAGGATGACAAGGTGTTGGAAAATTATGTCCAGCCATTTGACACGAAGTTTGATTTTGCGATTCAGCAGAAGATACTGAACTGCGTACAGAAAGGCATGGCGGTGCCAGGCTTTGGAGATTCTCTTTCTGTGGCGATAGAGAATATACAGAATAAATATGACGGCGTGGATGCAAACTATCTGAATGGAATATTTGGAGCAAATCACGATCAGGACAGGATAGCATCGTCGGTGAACAGCCTGGATAAGGCGAGACAGATTGCGGCGGTATATATGACGCTTCCAGGCAATCCATATATCTACTATGGCGAGGAACTTGGAATGTACGGTAGCAAGCCGGATGAGATGATAAGAACACCTTTCCTGTGGGGAAGTGACAGTACATACAATACGTCGTGGGAAAAGGACGATCAGAATGCAGAGACAAAGGGACTTGACCAACAGATGGAAGATCCGGATTCAATGTATTCATATTACAAGACATTGATAGCACTGAGAAAGGACAATCCTGCACTTATGAAAGGAAGTTACAGAGCGGCATCGCTCACAAGTGACAGTGTGACAGCATACTTCCGTGAGACGGATGGACAGAAGCTGCTGGTGGTGCACAATTTTGCAGAGGGCGATCAGACGGTATCACTTGCAGAGTGCGGAGACATAACAGTTACAAATGTACTTTATTCAAGTTCTGGTGAGACAGGTGTGTCAGACCTTAGTTCAGTGAAATTAGCTGGAAATGAGAGCGTGGTGCTGGAACTTGGTGAGTAGATAAAAAATCCCAATTTAAAGGAGGCTCTCCATGAAGAAAATACTAATAACGGGTGGTACAGTATTTGTAAGCCGGTATGCGGCGCAGTATTTTGTGGACAAAGGCTATGAGGTGTATGTGGTCAACAGAAATTCAAGACCGCAGGTTCCAGGTGCGAAGCTTATAGAAGCGGACAGGCATGACCTGGGAGACAAACTCAAAGACATCTATTTTGATGTTGTGGCGGACATAACCGCATATAATGCGGAAGATATCACAGACTTATGTGACAGCCTTGGTTCATTTGGTCAGTATATCATGATCAGCTCAAGTGCAGTGTATCCAGAGTATGGAGATCAGCCATTCCGTGAAGATTCAGAACGGGCACTCAACAGATACTGGGGGTCATATGGTACGGATAAGATTGCTGCGGAGGATGCATTACTTGACAGAGTGAGTGATGCTTACATACTCAGACCACCATATATTTATGGACCTATGAACAATGTATACAGGGAGGCTTTTGTATTTGACTGCGCCAGGGCGGACAGACCATTTTATCTGCCCGGAGATGGTGGAATGAAGCTGCAGTTCTTCCATGTGAAGGATCTCTGTATCCTGATGGAGAGAGTAATAGAGGAAAAGCCGGAGACTCATATCATGAATGTGGGAAATGTGGAGCCGGTCACTATAAAAGACTGGGTGACGATGTGTTACGCCTGCTTTGATAAGATCCCTGCGTTTGTAAATGTCAGTGAGGATATAGAACAGAGAAATTATTTCAGTTTTTATAACTATGAATATTATCTCGATGTGCAGCAGCAGAACAAAATATACCCGGAGACAATATCATTGGAAGATGGATTGAAAGAATGCGCAGAGTGGTATGTGGAAAATGAATCAGAAGTTGGGAAAATGTCATATATGGAATATATAGACTGTAATTTAAAATAATGTACGTTGGTGCAGCGATATTGTAAATGATATGTATTTAGGGAGATCTGGAGCTTCGGCTCTGGATCTTTTTTTATAGATATACATTCAAATATCGTCGAGATATACGATGTGTATAAATTCATTAAGAAAGTGTAAATTCGTTATAAGTGGGTTTACATCTTCGCTAGCATTGATATAATGCAGATACATAGTGAGAGAGTTCTTGACAATGATGGAGTTTTACTCATTGTTCTCAAATAAGATTTTAGTTCTTTTTTAGTAGAAATAAGTGATCTGAAATTTCTATAGTTTAATTTCCATAATGATTTTTGGCAAATATAAAATAATAAATGAGTTACTGAATGATAAAAAACAGGAATGTTAGTATAATAACGGACGAAAATAATAATCAAATAGTAATTATTAATGACAAAAAATTTAAAGGCTTATCAAAAGATGATTGGCAGCAGATAGAAAAATACTTAAAAGGCTATATATCGGATTGTTATGAAATTACAGAAACAAATGATGTTGTTTATATTGGAAAAGAATTTCCGTCTGAATATGCAGGTTCGAAAAGCAGAATTGCATTAAAAGGTGCAAGAAAAAAGGCAAAGGCATCAGCATCACAGGGAATTCCAGAGCTAATAAAAATAGCCAAAAATCCACGTTGGGAAGAGAATAAAGAGCAAAAGCATAATAAAGATGCTAAATATGGTTGGTATAGATATGATATAAGGTTTGGACTGCCTGTGTATGATGATAAAACGGGCAATTTAGATAGATATAATATATTCACAGCTATTCTTCTTATAAAACATTCAGAGGATGGTAATAAGTACCTGCATGATATTACCACAATAAAAAAAGAAACGAGCAGCCCGCTTGAGTCGTAAAACTGTACGGTGAAAACCCATTTCTTTTGATATATTCTATTTCAGTCTTTTTGTTTTGTCAAGAAAAAAACATCCTCCATCATATTCATAACGAGTATGATGGGGGATGTTTCATGTCTACACTATAATAAATTACTTATTGTTAGCGTTGTCCTTCTCCTCACGCTTCTGATCCATCATAGCACGAACCTTCATTGAAAGACCGAACAGGTTGATGAAACCTGAAGCATCCTTGTGATCGTAGAGGTCGCCAGTTGTGAATGAAGCAAGGCTCTCTGAGTACAGAGTATAATCTGATGTAGTACCAGCCTTGATGATGTTACCCTTGTAGAGCTTCATCTTTACATGACCAGTTACACGCTCCTCAGTCTTGGCAACAAATGCTGAAAGGCTCTCGCGGAGAGTGCAGAACCACTTTCCTTCATATACAAGTGCTGCGAACTTTGTTCCGACAAGCTTCTTGTACTCCATGGTATCACGGTCAAGTGTGAGCTCCTCAAGCTGCTTGTGAGCCTCTGTGAGGATAGTTCCACCAGGTGTCTCGTATACACCACGTGACTTCATGCCGACAACACGGTTCTCAACGATATCGATGATACCGATACCGTGCTTTCCGCCGAGCTTGTTCAGCTCACGGATGATATCAGAAGTCTTCATCTTCTTGCCGTTGAGTGCTACAGGGTAGCCCTTCTCGAAGTCAAGATTGATGTATTCAGGCTCATCAGGTGCCTTCTCAGGTGTAACTGAGAGAACCAGAAGGTCATCGTAGTTTGGCTCATTTGCAGGATTCTCAAGCTCAAGGCCCTCATGGCTGATGTGCCAGATGTTACGGTCACGGCTGTAAGAATGCTTTGCATCAAATGGAAGATCGATGCCGTGTGCCTTACAGAATGCGATCTCATCCTCACGTGACTGCATAGTCCACTCAGGCTGTCTCCATGTAGCGATAACCTTGATGTCCGGTGCAAGAGCTTTGATAGAAAGCTCAAAACGAAGCTGGTCGTTACCCTTACCTGTAGCTCCGTGGCAGATGGCAACAGCGCCTTCCTTACGTGCAACCTCAACAAGCTTCTTTGCAATAATAGGTCTTGCAAATGAAGTACCGAGAAGATACTTGTTCTCATATACAGCGTCAGCCTGAACTGTTGGCATGATGTACTCGTCACAGAGCTCATCTACAACATCGATGATGTAAAGCTTCTCAGCTCCTGAATACTTTGCTCTCTCGTCAAGTCCCTCAAGCTCGCTCTCCTGACCTACATCTATACATGCACAGATAACATCGTATCCGTATGTCTCCTTTAACCATGGGATGATGGCAGTGGTATCAAGACCGCCTGAATAAGCCAGTACAACTTTTTCTTTAGCCATTTTAATAAATCCTCCTATAAATATAGTGTTTTGAAAAATTACTTTATAATATATTCCATTTTTCGCCTACATGAACTATACAACGCAAATGTATATTATGCAAGCGATTTTTCAAAATATCCATTCAATCAGCGTATAATATGCATGTGATTTATGCATGGATACATAGCTAAATGGCGGCAAAAACGTTGATAAACCGTATATTTTTAACGATTATGCAAATATTCAAAAAAACCATTGCATAATATGCAATCAAAATGTATAATTATAAAAAGTTTTTTGTAGGAGGTATAACATATCGTCTGATTAGATGAATGTTGACTAGGCTGACTAAGTGGGTATACAATCAAACAGGATATGCCTTAAGACAAATCCGTGGGAATGGAAATATAAATTTTTACATATATATGGAGGCAGTTATGATTAAGGTAGGAATTATCGGATCAACAGGATACGCAGGACAGGAGATAGTAAGAATTCTTCTTGGACATAAGGAAGCGGAGATCGTATGGTACGGTTCAAGAAGCTTTATCGATCAGAAATATTATCAGGTATACGGTAATATGTTCCAGATCGTGGACGCAAAGTGTATGGACGACAACATGGAGGAGCTTGCATCAAAAGTAGACGTCATATTTACAGCTACACCACAGGGACTGTGCGGATCACTGGTGAATGAGGAGATTCTGTCAAAGGTGAAGATCATAGATCTCAGCGCAGATTTCAGAATAAAGGATGTTGCTACTTATGAGAAGTGGTACAAGATAGAGCATAAGAGCCCACAGTTTATTGACGAGGCTGTGTATGGTCTCTGTGAGATCAACAGGGAGGATATAAAGAAGTGCAGACTTCTTGCAAACCCTGGATGCTACACAACATGTTCCATCCTTTCACTCTACCCACTGGTTAAGGAAGGTCTGGTTGATGCCAACTCCATCATCGTTGACGCCAAGTCCGGAACATCAGGTGCAGGAAGAGGCGCGAAGATTGCAAATCTTTACTGTGAGGTCAATGAGAGCATAAAGGCTTATGGAGTTACGACACACAGACATACCCCTGAGATAGAGGAGCAGCTTGGATATGCGAATGGCAGTCCGATAGTTATCAACTTCACTCCACACCTTGTTCCTATGAACAGAGGAATACTTGTGACAGCATATGCCAACCTCAAGGAGAAGGTCGATTACGATACAGTGAGAGCCGCATACGATAAGTACTATGCAAATGAGAGATTTATCAGAGTCCTCGACAAGGATGTATGTCCTGAGACAAGATGGGTTGAGGGCAGCAACTATGTGGATGTCAATTTCAAGATAGATGAGAGAACAAACAGAGTAATCGCCATGGGCGCACTTGACAATCTTGTAAAGGGTGCTGCAGGTCAGGCGGTTCAGAACATGAATATCATGTTTGGATTTGACGAGGCAGAGGGTCTCCGCATGGCTCCTGTTTTCCCATAAATTTGGAAATAAGGTGGTAGGATGAAGATAATTCCGGGAGGCGTGACAGCCCCTGCAGGCTTTAGGGCAGCGGGACTACATGTTGGAATAAGAAGAAATAAACTGAAAAAAGACATGGCACTTCTGGTGAGTGATGTTCCGGCTAATGTAGCGGGAGCATTTACACAGAACATGGTTCAGGCAGCACCGGTCATATACGACAGGCGGCTTTGCCAGAATGTGGGAATGTGTCAGGCACTGGTTGTAAACAGCGGTGTGGCAAATACCTGTACTGGCGAACAGGGAATCCACGATGCTGAGGCCATGGCGGCCCATGTAGGTAAGAGCCTTGGCATAGATCCAAGTACGGTTGCGGTGGCTTCTACAGGAGTCATAGGAATGAGACTTCCGATGGATGTCATACAGAGCGGTATAGATATGCTGGTGCCGGAGCTTTCATATTCTATAGATGCCGGAGTGGATGCCGCGGAGGCGATCAAGACGACTGATATCTATAAGAAGGAGATAGCCGTAACTTTAGAGATCAAGGGGCAGCAGGTCACCATAGGAGGCATGTGCAAGGGATCCGGAATGATCAATCCAAACCTTGGGACCGTACTCAGCTTCATCACGACAGATCTGAATATCAGCTCAGAGCTGCTAGGCAAGGTGCTGAAGTCAGATGTGGTCGATACATACAATATGGTGTCTGTGGATGGAGACATGTCTACAAATGACACGGTAATGATATTTGCAAATGGTATGGCGGGTAACGAGGAACTGCTGGAGACCGATGAAGACTTTCCTGCATTTGTCGAAGCGATAAGATATATCAACAGAGCATTTGTCAGGGCGATAGCCTCGGACGGAGAGGGCGCTACCAAGATGTTTCAGGTGGATGTGTCGGGTATGCCTGATAAGGATACTGCAAGGCATCTGGCAAAGGCTATAGTAGCCTCCAATCTTGTAAAGTGTGCCATGTACGGAGCCGATGCCAACTGGGGCAGAATAGTATGTGCCATGGGGCAGAGCGGAGTGAAATTCGATCCGTACAGGGTAGATATAGAGATATCCAGTGTGGCAGGACATCTTGAGATTGTAAAGCATGGAGTGACGACGGATTATGATGAGAAAGAAGCCAGTCACATACTCTCAGAGAAACAGATAAAGCTCAAGGCACATATGAATATGGGGGATGAGACAGCCACAGCATGGGGTTGCGATCTCACATATGACTATATCAAGATAAATGCGGATTATAGGAAATAAAATGTAAATTTAAAAATAGACTGTAGTCAATAAAAAATAGACTGACTGAATATGGTGTATTAATCAGCGATATTGATCGGGTTAACCCCTAAAAGATACACTTGGAAATACAAGAAATATAATATAGAAGAAAGAAGGACAGAGAAATGGTTATAGGTGATTACACAGTAGATCAGGTAATTGAGAAGGCACAGACACTGATAGAGGCTATGCCGTATATCAAGAAATTTCAGGGCAAGACAGTGGTTGTCAAGTACGGCGGAAGCGCCATGCTTGACGAGAATCTCAAATACAATGTTATAAAGGACGTTGCCATGCTGAAACTTGTAGGTATGAAACCGGTCATCGTACACGGTGGCGGTAAGGAGATCAGCAAGTGGGTTGAGAAGGTTGGCAAGGAGGCAGAATTTATCAATGGTCTCCGTGTGACAGATGCAGAGACTATGGAGATCGCAGAGATGGTTCTTGGTAAGGTCAACAAGAGCCTTGTAAGCCTCATGCAGAAGATCGGACTTAAGGCAGTTGGAATCAGCGGCAAGGATGGCGGTATGTTCACAGTCAAGAAGAAGTTCCCAGGTGGCAAGGATATAGGTTATGTGGGAGAGATAACAAAGGTTGATACATCACTGCTCACATCGCTCATCGAGGACGATTTCATTCCTGTTATTGCACCTATAGGCGTGGATGAGAATTATGAGGATTACAACATCAATGCGGATGACGCAGCATGTGCAGTTGCCACAGCTCTTGAGGCTGAGAAGCTCGTATTTCTCACAGATATCGAAGGTGTATTCATTGATCCTACAGACAAGTCAACTCTTATCTCAGAGATGGATATACATGAGGCAAAGGACATCATAGAGAATGGTGTTGTCGGCGGTGGTATGCTTCCAAAGCTTAACAACTGTATCTCAGCCATGGAGAATGGGGTTTCAAGAGTGCATATCCTCGATGGACGTCTCCAGCACTGCCTGCTTCTTGAGTTCTTCACCCAGAAGGGTATCGGAACAGCTATACTCAAGGAGCCATTGTTCTAGGAATGGACAGCATATAATATGATCTAGCAAGGCTGCATTTGCTACTTTGAAAAACAGTATACATCACCATATTTGAGGGGCATCAGATGCTTTGATAAGGGTGACAGTATACTGTTTTTTTGTTGTATTGTAAAAACTATCAATCTGATGTGTAGAAAAGGGTTGTTTTGTGAAAAAAGTAACAAAAATGAAATAAATTAGAAATATATTGTTGTAAAATATAAAATGATTAGATACAATGAACCTGTGTAATTCCGTGCAGACACAGGAGGTGTCGGCACAGTGAATAAAATATTAAAAAAAATACAAATGTTAATACGCAAAGGTCTGTTTTTTATATTTGTGGGTTTCATATGTATCACTGCCTGTGGATGTGGCAGCGGAGAGATCTCCTTATATGAAGATATGGAGGCAGTTTCTAGCAATCAGTCCACGGAGACAGGAGATGAAGATGATTCAGAGACTGTGGATTCGGATGATTCAGAGACTGCAAATTTAGACATTTCATCTGAAAAAGTGGGAAAGATAAAGGTATATGTGTGCGGGGCGGTGAGGTCGCCCGGTGTATACGAGCTGGATGCTGATGCAAGGATCAATGATGCGCTTGAGGTGGCGGGTGGCTTTGCTGAGAATGCGGACATAGATATTGTTAATCTGGCGGATGTGGCTGCCGATGGCCAGAAGATATATTTTCCGGTGGAAGGTGAGGATATCCAAAGTGACATTGGAAAAAATCAGAATGGTCAGGCAGATGCTGGATCAGACCGCCTCATCAATATCAATGAGGCTGGCGTTGAGGAGCTGACAGAACTTCCCGGTATCGGTGAGACCAGAGCAGGGCAGATTGTTGAGTACCGACAGACTTATGGCAGATTTTCGGACAAGGAGGATCTGAAGAATGTCAGTGGTATAGGAGACAGCATATATAGGAAACTGGAGACATACATAACTGTAGATTAGAGGACCCGGGAGAGACGGAATTTGATAAAGTGAAGAGAAAGGAAGTTACAATGAAAAAGGTTCTTGTTGTTGATGATGAGAAGTTGATAGTTAAGGGATTGAAGTTCAGCCTTGAGCAGGATGATATGGAGGTGGACACCGCATACGATGGCGGTGAAGCTGTTGAAAAGATAAAGAACAATGATTACGATATAGTACTTCTGGATATCATGATACCTGTTTATACTGGCATAGAGGTATGTCAGATGGTTCGTGAGTTTTCAAATGTACCGATAATCATGCTCACAGCGAAGGGCGAGGATATGGATAAGATCATGGGCCTTGAGTACGGTGCCGATGATTATATAACAAAGCCGTTTAACATACTTGAGGTTAAGGCTCGTATGAAGGCTATTCTCAGAAGAAGCGGCAAGAAACAGGCTCCTGTAAAGCAGAGCAATGTCATGGAGGTAAATGGTATGAAGGTTGAGCTGGATAGCCGCCGCGTGTTCGTGGGTGGCAAAGAGCTGAATCTCACTGCGAAGGAATTTGATCTGCTTGAGCTCCTCATGGCTCATCCCAATAAGGTATATTCTAGAAATGAGCTCCTGAGTACGATATGGGGAGATTCATATCCGGGTGATGCGAGAACGGTTGATGTCCATGTCAGAAGACTCAGAGAAAAAATCGAGGCAAACCCAGGTGAGCCGGTATACATTCATACAAAATGGGGAGTAGGATATTTCTTCAAGGGATGATATGAAAAAAAATAGAGATACAGTTGGTGTAGAGAAAAATAAAAAAACAAGCTCCAACGCAGAGCTCCAGGCGGATAAGGCCAAGGATGAACAGCCTAAAGCCTCCCAGAAGAGTGATGAAGGCAGACGGTTTACGGTCAGCCAGAGACTGATAATCTCAGTGATGGTGGTCGTATGTGTTGCCGTTTTAGTGTATATCGGACTTGAGGTCGTTATAAGGTCTGTTGATGCGAGAAACGAACGGGAATTTGACAGACGGGTGGATTCATGTGCGGACTATGCGGTATATGCAGTCAACAGTTACAATGCGGATGGAGATATGCGAGAAGCCGTGGGAGATATAAAGACCATGGCTTATTCTCTGTCAGGAAGGATACTTGTCATAGATCCTGGGTACAGAGTAGTGGTGGATTCCTATGACAAAGAAACAGACAAATATATGGCGGATCCTGAAGTGCTTCAGGTCATGACTGGCAAGACACCGGAGGTATCGGAGCAGTATGACAGAGTGTACAGGAAGATAATGCCGGTGGTCGACAGTGAGGGATATACGGATGCAGTCATAATCTTTGCTGTTAAGATTGATGAGCTTGACAACTACAGTGCAGGACTCAGACACAATTCCATGTATCTGTTTGCACTTGTGGTTATACTAGGCATGGTTGCAGCGTACTTTATAGCCAAACTGTCTGTGAGGGATGTCAACCGAACAAGAGGTATTATAGAGGGCATGAAGGGTGGAAGTCTCGAACAGATGGATACATCGGGCATGTTTGGTGAGATGAAGGCCCTGACAAAGGATATCAACAATATATTCAACAAGGCACAGTTGCTGGAGGAATCGAGACAGGAGTTTGTTTCAAATGTGTCGCATGAGCTGAAGACTCCTATCACTTCGATGAAGGTGTTGTCAGAATCACTTCTTACACAGAGCGATGTTCCTGCCGAGATGTACAGGGAATTCATGGAGGATATAGTCCAGGAGATAGACCGGGAGGCTGAGATCATAAGCGATCTTCTTACTCTGGTCAAGACGGACAAGGGACCAGACAGCCTTAATAAGGAATCTGTTGATATGGATGAATTCATGGATCTCATATTAAAGAGACTGCGTCCGCTGGCGGACAAGAGAAGTATACAGCTGTCATATGAGAGTTTTGGAGAGATACACGCCAGCATAGACAAGGTGAAGTTCACGCTTGCTATATCAAACCTGATAGAGAACGGTATAAAGTACAATGTTGATGGTGGATGGATAAAGGTATCGCTGAATTCTGATCACAAGAACTTTTATATAAAAGTTGCGGATTCGGGGGTAGGAATACCGGAAGACTGCATCAATCATATATTTGAGCGTTTCTACAGGGTGGATAAGGCGCGAAGCAGGGATACTGGAGGAACAGGACTTGGTCTAGCCATAACGAAGAACATCATTATTCTTCATAAAGGAACAATAAATGTTTATAGTGAACCTGGAAAAGGAACAACGTTTACAGTTAGAGTACCTTTGGGTGAACAGTAGAGGATTGAAATGAGACAAATTTTAAAAAATATAGCCATGGCGGCTGTGGTTATGTTGCTGACGCTGGTGATATGGGGATGCAGATCAGACAGTGATACCAGTAATATAACAGATCAGAAAACTTCTGTGGAGGATGGTTTTTACATTTATTATATCAATGATGGATGGACGGATATTTCCATGAAGAAAATGGATGTTGACCAGCAGTTGTCGTCTGAGAATACAGTTGATCTGGTCATGAAAGCCCTGCTTGAGGGTGGAGGTACATCAAAGTTTGGGACACCAGTTCCTGCCGGAATGACTTATCAGAGGTATATATATGATGGGTATGGAACGGTCAATCTCATATTTGAAGCTGATCTTGAGAATGTTGATCCGTATGCTCTAGTGCTCAGCAAGGAGGCGTTTGTAAAGACACTGAGTCAGATCAATCAGGTACACATTGTGGTGTATGAGATGGTGGATACAGTCAATGAAAGCAACGTCGTAAAGGATAAATTAACGCTGGAATCATTTGCGGATATAGACAACATGACTGATTCGGAAAAAGAGATAAGGATATTTATGCCGGATTCATCTGGGACAGCTTTGGTGGAGAAATCTCTCACGTTGGATTATTCACAGAAAGAGAGTCTTCCAGAACAGGTTATGAAAGGGCTTGGCAGCTCTTATGATGGAACGGTCACACCACTTAACAACAAAACAGTGGTGAAGAGCATAAGTGTTGAGGACGGGTTGTGTACAGTCACCTTCAACGATGCATTTGTAAATGGAAAAGAAGGAGTGGATGACAATGTCCTGGTATATTCCATCGTCGATTCACTGCTCGAACTTGATGATGTGAACTTAGTTCAGCTGCGGCCTGACAACACAGGAAACAGGCTAAATGATATAGATCTGGAAAGAAAGTTTACAGGAGATTATTCGTATGTAACTAGATAGGGTTATGTGCGGTGAGGAGGAAAATAACATAAAGAGACCATTGTTCTGGATAGCGGTATGCTTTGCGCTTGGAGAGGCGTATGCAGTGGCAGCTGGACATTCAGTTATCGTAAGTGGTCTGATGATAATGGCTGCGCTGGTTTTGTCAGTTTGTACTGACAGAGCCGGTACAGCCATGTCTTTTTTTCGTAATCCGATATACAGAAGGCTATTGACAGGAAACATATTTCTACTGGTTACACTCTTAGGATTTATGAACATAAGATCTGTAGACAGACAGGGACAGCTTGCCGATGAGATTACGGAGATAGACAGGTGCCGTGTTGTATGTAGTGTTTATGACGTTAGAAATGCCAACAAAGGCTATCATGTATACGTAAAGACAGAGAGCATGGATAATCAGCGCATTGGTACAAAACTGATCCTGTATATAGATAATGTGGATGACATAAAGATGGGGCAGCAGATTGCGGTTTACGGCAGAATTGAGAGACCGGACATTGCATCAAATCCCGGTGAATTTGATGCACGTTCATATTATGCATATAAGGGAATATATATGATATGCAGGGATGCCGTCATCACAGAAAGGGGAAGAGGGTACAGCACCATAAGGCAGTTCCTTTATAGCTTCAGGCTAAAGGCAGGTGAGACACTGGACAGATACTTGGCAGTAAGGGATGCATCAGTTATGCGTGCTATGCTTCTTGGAGAAAAGAGTGGTATAGACCGGGATACAAAGAGACTTTTCCAGCTTAACGGAATAGCGCATATATTGGCAATATCCGGTGTCCACATAGCGATAATAGGAATGACATTGTTTAAGCTGCTGAGGAGGATAAGCGGTTCAAATGTGATGCCGGGGATAGTCTCGGTATGTGTGATAGTGCTGTATGGTATGATGACAGGGCTAGCCAGCTCTACGTGCAGGGCGGTCATCATGATGACTGTAGTGGTCGCGGCGAAGATAAAGGGCAGAAGCCCTGATATGATGACTTCAGCCGGGATTGCCTGTGTTATACAGGCTGTGGCAGATCCGTACATAGTCATGGATGCGGGATTTCAGTTATCCTTTGCAGCGGTACTTGGGATAGCGGTCGCAGATCCTATGTTGGAAAAGATAGTGGGACATGGGGGCAGACTCTCCGCACTCCGGATCAATGTGTCTGTAACTTTGACGACAACGCCTCTGGTGGTCTACTATTTTTATCAGTTTCCATTGTATTCCGTTGTATTGAACATGGTGGTGGTGCCGTTTGTATCCGTGTTGATATTCTGTTCAATGGCGGCAATATTTTTCGGCATGATGCCGGGGGTCTGGGGATTTGCCTCTGTGACCGCACAGTTTCTTGCGATGCCGGTACGGTATATATTGGCGGCGTACCGGGTGCTTTGCGAACTTATGTGCAAATTGCCAGAATACAGTGTAAATGTAGGACATGTATCAGTGGAGATGGTTGCGGTATATTATGTGACTCTTGTTGTAGTGCTGTGGTTATTGTGCAGGATCAGACAGAAAAATATTGAGAGGTCTATTGTCAGGAGAGCTGCGGTGCTGGCGGTATTTTTCGCCGTGGCCTGTGTGACTTATGAGTACATGGCATATGACAGGAATTTCCGCGTTGTGTATATGGATGTCGGTCAGGGGGATGGGATTCTCATAAGATCGGGGAAAGGCGCCAACATCCTGATAGATGGCGGTTCATCGGACAACAGCCAGGTCGGGGAATACGTTATAGTCCCGGTTCTCAGGTATTACGGGGCCGCCCATATAGATTACGCATTTGTGACTCATGCGGATAGTGACCACATATCAGGACTGAAATATATACTCCAGACGGAAAATACCGGAATAATCATAGAGAACATAGTGCTTCCGCTTTACGGCATGCAGGATGACTTTGAGGAGCTTAAGGAAGCGGCGGGAAATGCAGGTGTAAATATTCTGTATATGAAAAAAGGAGATGCCATGGAGGTGTCTGCTGGAGGTGTGGATGAACTTTTTGGTAGAGATATGGCTAAGATATCGCTAAGTTTCTTGTATCCTGGTCCAGAAACTGGTATAAATGATATAAATGAGCTTTCTGCGGTCATAAGACTGGATTACCAGTCACACAGGATGTTATTCACTGGGGATCTGGGTGAAGCCGGAGAAAGGTATTTGCTAGATGAACATGCTGATGTGAGGGCTGATGTGTTAAAGGTGGGGCATCATGGAAGCCGTTATTCAAGTTGCGTTGATTTTCTGGATGCCGTCTCGCCTGAATTCGCGGTTATATCTGCGGGGGCGGATAACCGTTACGGGCATCCTCACGCGGAGACACTAGACAGGTTGGAAGCTCACGGAGTAGGTGTAAAGAGCACTATAGAATGTGGTGCGGTCAGCGTAAAGATTGACCGGGGAGGTTTGAAACTAGAACAATACAGATGAGTCCATGTAGTGCAGACGAACAAAAAGAAAGGATGATTGGTATGACAAAAAGACTAAATTTGCTGCTGGAATTTGTAATGCTGACCCTTGGAGCGGTGATAGCTGCATTTGCTATCGAAGAATTCCTTGTTCCTAACACGATTCTTGACGGAGGAGTTATCGGTATCGGTATCATGATCAATAACCTCACGGAAATATCTCTCAGTATTCTTACGATCGTTTTAAATGTTCCATTTCTTATTATCGGATCGAGACAGCTTGGAAAAATGTTTATAGTTAAGGCTGGCTATTCTATGATTGTTTTTTCAGTGTTTGTAGAGATATTTAAACCTCTTGAGAATGCAACATCGGAAACAATACTGGCTGTATGCTTTGGTGGTGTGATTCTTGGACTTGGAGTTGGAATCATAATCAAGTTTGGCGGATGTCTGGACGGCACAGAGACCGTGGCGATAATGCTGAATAAGAAGAAAGACTGGCCGGTTGGAAGGCTGGTACTTGGGATGAATCTCATTATATACTCTATAGCAGGATTGTTGTTTGGACTCGACAGAGCCATGTACAGTCTGCTTACATACTTTATAACTTCAAAGGTACTTGATATGGTGGAATCCGGCTTGGAGCAGGCGAAGGCTGCAATGATCATAACTGACGATGCCAGAGAGGTAGCGGACAAGATATACAAACAGCTTGGCAGAACGGTCACTATCATGCAGGGAAAAGGCATGATAAGCGGCAATAAGACAGTGCTGTATTGTGTTCTCACGAGATTCGAGATAGGAGAGCTTAAGAGTATAATAAGATCCATTGATTCATCTGCGTTTGTCACTGTCACTGACGTGGCGGAGATCATAGGTAATCATATCAAGGACAACGAGTACAAGGAGATCCTTGAGAAGATAGAGGAGAAGGAGGAATCTCTCACAAAGCACCCAGAGTATGAGAGCATGAAAGATTTTGAAAGCCTTGATAAAATGAAATAAACAGGTAAACGATACTGACAGATAAAAAGATAATCTTTTGAATAATATAAATAAGTGAAATAAAATAAGCCGGAATCCAAGCATAGATGAGGTGCTTCCTCAACGCTTAGATCCAGGCTTATTCTTTTATATGCTTTCTATAAATGCTTTGTGAATGCTGTAGTCGCTGTCAAGTTCCGGGTGGAATGAGAAGGCAAACTGCTTGCCGTACTTGACCGCCACGATCTTGTCATCAACTGTAGCAAGAACATCAACATCGGGTGAGACATCAGCCACATAAGGTGCGCGGATGAAAGTCATAGGAACCTCACCGATACCCTTGAGATCTGCCACGGTGTGGAAGCTTCCAAGCTGTCTGCCGTAGGCATTTCTCTTTACTGTTACAGGGAGTGTGCCAAGGTGTACAGTGTCGTCGCCTTCAATGTGCTGTGCCAGAAGAATCAGACCCGCACATGTGGCAAGAACCGGCATGCCACCCTCGATCTGAGATTTTATCGTATCGAACATATCGCTGTCTCTGAGGAGCTTTCCCTGAACAGTGCTCTCACCTCCCGGGAGGATGAGTGCATCGTATTTCTTCTCAAGATCCTTAGCATTTCTCAGCTCGATGCAGGATACACCAAGCTCGGAAAGTACATGCTCATGCTCTGCGAAAGCTCCCTGTACTGCCAATACACCTACCTGCATACTACTTACCCCTTTCTGCCATGAGGATTGCAATCTCCTGCTCGTTGATACCAACCATAGCCTCGCCAAGTCCCTCTGAGAGCTTAGCTACGAGATCTGCGTCATTGTAGTTTGTTGTTGCCTGAACGATGGCAGCAGCACGCTTTGCAGGATCTCCTGACTTGAAGATACCAGAACCTACGAATACACCCTCAGCACCGAGCTGCATCATAAGGGCTGCATCTGCTGGAGTTGCAACACCGCCGGCTGCGAAGTTTACAACTGGAAGACGATGATTCTCGTGTACATACTGAACAAGGTCATAAGGAACCTCAAGTTTCTTTGCTGCTTCATACAGCTCATCGGTTCTCATGCTCACGATCTCGGCTATCTGGCTGTTCATCTTTCTCATATGTCTTACGGCCTGAACGATATCACCTGTACCAGGCTCGCCCTTTGTTCTGATCATTGAAGCACCCTCATTGATTCTTCTGAGAGCCTCACCGAGATCCTTTGCACCACAAACAAATGGCACCTTGAACTGTCTCTTGTCGATATGATATACATCATCAGCTGGTGAGAGAACCTCGCTCTCATCGATGTAATCGATCTCGATGGCCTGAAGGATCTGAGCCTCTGCAAAATGTCCGATACGGCACTTAGCCATTACAGGAATTGATACAGCGTTCTGGATTCCCTTGATCATCTGAGGATCACTCATACGTGATACTCCGCCTGCTGCTCTGATGTCAGCTGGTATTCTCTCAAGAGCCATAACTGCACATGCGCCGGCAGCCTCTGCGATCTTAGCCTGTTCAGGTGTTGTAACGTCCATGATAACGCCACCCTTAAGCATCTGGGCAAGTTCCTTATTTAACTTATATCTTTCTGTTGTTTCCATGTTGAACCTCCGTTATAATTAGATTTGCATTGAATCTGCATAAATTAGGTGAATATTCATAAATTCACAATCTGTAGGTGATTATAAAACTAAAGTGACATTATAGAAATAATCAATGCGTGAATATAAAAAGAGGTCAGATTGCGCTAAAAATGTTGAACAGACATCAAAAATAATGTCAGATACAAGTCTGCTGACATGCAAATAGCAACCTGAATATCGATTTAAACTGGTATCAGCGGGTAATAACCAGGAGTGTGGAGGAGAAAAAGTATGGCTGCAACCAAGAAAAAAGAGAAGAAGAACGCCATGGCGGTCATAAATCAGAATATAAAGTCCAGAGAATTTGCAAAGATCTATCTTCTGTATGGCAAGGAGAGATACTTGGTAAATCAATACAGGGATAAGCTTCTTGGCGCACTTACGGATAAAGATGATAATCTGAATTTTATGAAATTTGCAGGAAATGGGGTAAATACGCAGGAAATCATAGACTTTAGCAATGAGATGCCATTTTTTGCAGACAGGAGAGTGGTCCTCGTAGAAAACAGTGGTCTCTTCAAGAGCAGTAATGAGGAGTTTGCGAAAAAGCTTATTAATATAGAAAATACATCCGTGGTCATATTTGTGGAGATGGATGTCGACACCAGATATAAGCTATATAAGGAAGTTGACAAGAACGGAGAGGCTTTGGAATTTGTAACTCCAGATGAGAAGATGATGGTGACGTGGGTAAAGTCGATCTTCCGTGACGCGGAGGTGGCAACGACCGATACGGCGATATACAGGATAATAGAATCCGCCAAGATGGACATGAACTGTATCAAGAACGAAGTTGATAAGATGATAAGTTATGCCGGGGATACGAAGCAGGTGAGTGAATATGACGTGGATCTTCTCTGTAGCCAGGACGCTGAGAGTAAAGTGTATCAGATGATAGATCTTATCATAGCGAAGCAGAAAGAAAAGGCTGCAAGAATGTATCACGATCTCCTGGAAAACAAAGAGGCACCGATAATGATCAATTCATGTATCATGAGACAATATAACAAGCTGCTTCTTGTGAAGATGGCTATGGCTGAGGGCGCTCAGGATGCATCGCTGGCAAAGTTAACCTCGGGACCAGTATGGGCAGTAAAAAACTATAAGGCGCAGTGCAGGCCGTATACGGTGGAACAGTTAAAGGGGATAGTAGAGAAGTGCAATGATATGGATTACAAATTAAAGACCGGTCAGGTTATGGACGCGGCGGCGCTTGAGGTAATGATAGTGGAACTCTGTGAGATGTAGTTATTATGATATTTTTATAAATCGTCGAATATTTGCAATAAGTCTGTGAAATGTGCGATATACATTTTGCAGGCTTATTTTTTTGCAATCCCCCCATGTGAAAAAATTGCCGCATAGGCTATGTTATGCTGTCAGTATAAGCAAAGTTTTGAATTGGAAACAGTGCATTATATACCACAGGTTTACTTTTAAAATAGACAGGTGCCGTTAATATTATAAGTAAGTGAACAAGGTGGCTTCGAATGGACTGATGTTTAACAGGATGGAGGTTGACGATATGGATAAAGAAAATGTGTGGGATACAGCAGAAGATATGGGTATGCTGTACGAATTTGACCAGACAGGAGAGCCTGAGACTGGTGAAGCAGATGAAGTGGTCAGCATAGAGGATTCTTTTGTCATGTCAATGAGGAACAAAGGGTACGTCGATCTGGATTACATGTCAGCTGTCACGGGGGCATCTGAGAAAAATATAACAGACAGACTTTCGGGCAAGGCGATATGGGTTGATCCTGACAGATATAAAACGTCCAAAGACACATCGGTATCCTGGGTGTCAAGACAGCAGCTGCTCCGGGGCAACCTCTATAAGAAATTGGAGTCAGCGCGTATGTTACTGAAATCTGTCAAGGAGATGGAAGACACAGTGATCCTGCTTCAGAAAGAGCTTCCTGATATGGTCTCAGGTCAGGATATCCATATAAATCTGGGCTCAAGCTGGGTACCTCCAAGATACATCGAACGGTTCATCGGCGAGCTTCTGGGGATGATAGTGGATCCGGATGTGAAGTATGATGACTTCAGGGGAGTGTGGACTATAGAAAAGTCGTATGCGATATCGTATGTCAACAATAATTTCACCTATGGTACCGATCGAATGTCTGCGCTTTCCATCATAAAAAAGATGCTGAATGCAAAGCCTGTGGCGGTGTATGACAGTGTGCCAAATCCTGAGCGGGATGGAGAAATGAGAGTGCTCAACAGAGACGCTACTCTTGAGGCTCAGGAGAAGCAGAAACTGATAGCCAGTGCATGGCAGGATTTTGTACATGGAGATCCGCAGAGAGAGACAGAACTGCAGGAGATCTACATGAAGAGATACGGATATACCTGCAGCAGATATGACGGCAGCTTCCTTGAACTGGCGGATATGGCACCGGTCATGACTCCGTATGCGCATCAGAAAAATGCGATCGCTCATATCATATTGGGGAAGAACACCCTGCTTGCACATGAGGTCGGAAGCGGTAAAACGCTGGAGATGTGCGCAGGTGTGCATGAACTCATAAGGATAGGACTTGGGCACAGAGCAGTGATGGTCGTTCCAAATACGACTTTTTCAGCCATGGATGATACCTATAGACAGCTGTATCCGTCGGACAGAGTCCTGGCGGTATCACCAAATAAGGATTTCACTCCCGCAAAACGCAAGGGAACACTTGGCAAGATGAAGTCGGGCGAATATGATGTGATAATCATGGCGTATTCATCATTTGACATGATAACACTCAGCAAGGAGTGTTCATTTGCCAGATGGGAGGCCAGACTCAGAACATACAGGAGTTATATAGGGCGGTGCAGGACGTATGCAGAAAGGTCAAGAGCTGAGGCTGAGCTTAAAAGGCTGAACGACGCTTACAGGAAGTACAGGGAGAATTTCAAGGATTCGGACACAGCCTGCTTTGACGACCTGGGGATAGATATCCTGGTGGTGGATGAGGCGCATAATTATAAAAATATAACAATAGACGGACGAGTCACCAACATAGTGGGCATGCACGCCAAGGGCTCCAAGAAGGCAAACAGTATGCTTGAGAAGGTCCAGTATATACAGAGCCTTGATTCGGGACACGTGGTATTTGCAACTGGAACGCCCATCACCAACTCACTTGCCGACCTGTATGTGCTTCAGAGATATCTCCAGCCGGTGGAACTGGAACTTTGCCATATAGACCATTTCAATGACTGGGTAAACACGTTTTGCGAGCAGCAGCACAGTTTTGAGGTTGACGTGGATTCCAAGAATTTCAGGTTTACCACGAGATTTTCAAAGTTTCACAATCTGCCTGAACTTATGGCGATGTTCAGCGAAGTGTGTGATTTCTATCAGGTATCTGCGGGCGAACTCAAGCTGCCGGACTTCAATGGCTACAATGATGTACTTGTGCACAAATCCGATGCGCAGACGAGGTACATAAACGATCTTGCAGACCGGACGGATGCTATAAGATCCCATAGAGTAAGAAGGAGCGAGGACAATCTTCTCAAAGTCACGGTTGATGGAAGAAAGTGTGCTCTGGACATTAGACTTGTCAGACCTGATGAGACAGGTGATAACACTGAGAACAAATGCGGAAGCTGCGCCGATAATGTAGCTCGTATTTATTGGGAGAAGCCGAACACAACGCAGATCGTGTTCTGTGATATATCCACCCCGAGGAATGGATTTAATGTATACGATGAGCTGAGAGGAGAGTTGATTAAAAGAAATATCCCGGATACAGACATTGCATATATCCATGATGCTGCGACAGACGCACAGAGAAAAAAGATAGAGAAGAGCTTCAACGATGGAAAGGTAAGGATACTGATCGGCTCAACCATGAAGCTTGGCATCGGCGCAAATGTCCAGGAGAGGCTGATCGCTGTGCATCATCTGGATCAACCATGGAGGCCGGCCGATATGGTTCAGAGGCAGGGCCGTATTCTCAGACAGGGAAACCTGAACAGCGAGGTGTTCATATACAGGTATGTCACAGAATCAAGCTTTGATTCTTATACATGGCAGATCCTTGAGAACAAGCAGAAGTTCATAGCCCAGTTCCTGTCGGGTACGATGTCCGCAGTTCACAGGGAGGAGACGGACACTGCGGATACGGTTCTCAATTATTCTGAGATAAAGGCACTTGCCATAGGTGATCCTTTGATAAGACAGAGGGTTGATGTGTCAAACAGTCTCGAGCGTGCCCGCATCAATCAGAGACAGAGGAGAAAGCAGCTTATCAGTCAGCAGGACTGGCTGGACATGGCCCCGATAAGACTTCGGGCAATACAGAGACGCATAAAAGCTATGGAGTACGATGCAGGGTACTATCATATAAATAAGCATCCGGTTACAAAAGATGATCGTTCCATGTTTGGTGATGATCTTATGTACGCACTGGAGAATAATTCATTTGCTGAGTATGACCGCTTTTTTGAAAACTATCAGGGGTTTGACGTGATGCTTCCGAAGAAGATGGATCCGGCTAAGCCATATGTGCTGCTAAGGAGCGGAAGTGGCAATTCCTATGAGGTGAAGATGGCTGGCGGACGTGGAGTTGGCTGTTCAAAGAGGATAGACAATGTGCTGGAGCATCTGCCTCAGGAAAGGGAGAGGGCGATCAATGAGCGTGAGCAGTTTATAAAACAGATAGAGATGGCACAGTCTGAGATACAGAGAGGAAATGAGTATGATGTGGAAGTCGACAGGCTCGCCTCGGAGCTTGCAGATATTGATAAGACATTGAAAGGAGACATTGCGGTATGAGTAATGATATCAATATGAACATACCATCGGTTTCGGTGGATGATTTTGTGGAGGAAATGACAAGGGTGTATGTTCCGACGATAAAAGCCGGATACCCGATAAATATGATCCCTGCGGCCATGCTGTGGGGGCCTCCGGGTGTTGGAAAGAGTGATGGAGTCAGAGAATTTGCAGACAGGCTTGGAACGGCTACGGACAAGAGGGTGAATGTCACTGATGTAAGGCTTCTGCTCTTTTCTCCAGTTGATCTCAGAGGCGTTCCGGTGGCAGATGCCCAGCGCAGATTTACTGACTGGCTGATGCCGAGAATATTTGATATGGATGCGTCGGATGATGTGATCAACGTGCTGTTCCTTGATGAGCTGACGGCGGCCCCTCCATCGGTTCAGGCGGCTGCATACCAGATAACCCTCAATCGCTCAGTTGGAGAGCACAGACTTCCAGATAACACGATAGTTATTGCAGCAGGAAACAGAACGACAGACCGCTCAGTGGCATACCGCATGCCAAATGCCCTGGCAAACAGACTCATGCATTTTCAGATAAAGGTAAGTGCGGGATCGTGGATGAGATACGCGCTCAACCATGGGGTAAATCCACTCATTCTGGGATATCTGTCCTATGATTCCTCAAAGCTTTGCAGGGCCGAGGTAGGATTGGATGTGCTTGCATACCCGACACCGAGAAGCTGGATGGCGGTCAGCAATGTTCTGAATGCGGTTGGAGAGACAGTGGATCCAGGTCCATACAGCAGACTGATAAAGGCAAATATAGGGGAGGGGGATGCCGCCGAGTTTATAGCCTGGTGCAAGGTATACAGCAAGCTCCCAAAGATCGAGGATATATTCGCTGGACGGAAGGTAGCATATCCGGGAGCTCCGGATGTTCTCTTTGCCTTGATCAGCGGGATAATTTCGTATGCTGTATCTGCATATAAAATGGATGGAGACAGATCACTGTCACTCACAGAACTTGATAATATGTGCAGATTTGTAAATGGATTTCCGAAGGATTACATCGTGTGTACATACAGGAATATACTTCAGATAGAAGGACTTCGCGATATGCTCGTGAATGCGGAGGCATTTATCTCATGGATAAAGAAGTCAGACGATTTTGTGAGGAACAACAGAAAACTTCTTGATCAGTGTAAATTCTAAGGAGGGTATATGGAGCGTAGAAAGGTTATAGAGGCGATAAGTGCAGCCCGTAGCGAAATAGTCATGTTGTATCCATTTTATGGATCAATACTGATGAACCTCAGAGTTGCTCTTGCGGATTGTGGTACGGCTGCAACTGATATGAGGCGGCTTATATTTGACCCGCAGTTCGTCCTCAGACTGAGCAGTGAGGAGCTTCAGTTTGTGATGATGCATGAGGTTATGCACAATGTACTGAGACACTGCATAAGGGGGGCGGATAAAATAAGTGAGATATACAATGTTGCGGCAGACATAGTCGTGAATTCAGATATTATGAAAAGCATGGGTGTCACATCATTTGCGGTTGACGGCTGTGAAGTTATGCACAAGGCTCCCGATGGCAAGGAGGGATACCTGTACAGTGCAGAGGATATATATGACATGCTACTGGTCAGAGGAATGTCTTTGCCCGGAGGAGATGAGAGTTCAATGCAGCCTGCAGCTCAGGCAAATAAGGAGAACAAGAACCAGCCACTTGATCGGCACGATCTGTGGGGACAGATAAAGGTAGATCAGGAGCTTGTAGATGAGCTCAACAGGATCCTCAGACAGGCGATAGATGATGCGGGAGAGTCAGGTCTTGCAGGAATGCCGATGGAGATCAGGAGACTGGCGGCAGAACTGCCGGATGCTGGACGTGTCAACTGGCGGGAACTTCTGCATGATTTTGTACAGACTGCATGTGATGATTATGATTACAGCTTTAATCCGGTGGATAGAAGATACTCGGACAGCGAATTTCTGCTTCCGGCATTTAATGAGACAGAGTCGTACAGTGTGGAGGATATATGGTTTGTGGTTGACACCAGTGCATCGGTGGAAGATGAAGCTCTTGAAGTTGTATACGCGGAACTTAAGTCCGCGGTCATGCAGTTCACAAGCTTCAAGGCTATGCTGAGCTTTTTTGACCTCCAGGTCACGGAGCCTGTAGAATTTGACGATGTCGATTCGCTCATGGACATAAAACCTGTGGGTGGAGGCGGAACGGATTTTGACAGCATATTTGAGTATATGGCAGACAATATGGATGAGAAACTTCCGCGGGCGGTAATCATCCTGACTGATGGATATGCAGAATGGCCGGCCGAGGAGATGAGTCAGGGAGTTCCGGTCTTGTGGATAATTGTAGATTCGAACAGAATATGTCCGTGGGGACTCACTGTGCAGATAGAAGGTGAATAGGGCAGTAACGACAGGAACATAGATCATGTTGGTTCATGACAAGACCTTGAGGTCTTTAAAAGGGCATGAAAAAACAGCATCCTTGTGGGATGCTGTTTTTTATATAACTATGATTGGTTCAAATATATGCAGCCGTTTAATATATCTAATCCTCTGTCAAAGTTACTTAGTTATCATGCTGTATAAGATTAAGCCATCTTGTTTACAGCAACTGCAAGGCGTGACACCTTACGAGCAGCGTTGTTCTTGTGGTAGATGCCCTTTGAAGCAGCCTTGTTGATCTCAGATGTAGCAACTACAAGTGCCTGCTGTGCAGCGGCCTTATCACCAGCAGCAATAGCAGCCTCAACCTTCTTGATAACAGTCTTAACCTTAGACTTGATCATCTTGTTTCTAAGTGTCTTCTTCTCGATAACATTGATTCTCTTCTTTGCAGATTTGATATTAGCCAAAATTCTTACCTCCATAAATTCTAAATAAATATAATAAGGTTTTACATTAAAACCGGACACGGACAATTCAATGTAAACATACTCACATATAATAGATGAAACACAAAATCTTGTCAAGTATAATTAAACAAAAAATGCCAAAAATATAAGTAAAACTGCAGACTTTGTGAGTGACACATAAACCCCAAAACACTTTGTTACGCGCCTTTACATCAAAACACTCAGATGGTATTATTATAGAAGCAAATAAACAGGAAACAGAGAAGTACAAATGGCTAAATATAGATTTTTTCAAGTGGTAATGGCACTGTCGCTGGTCATACTTATCATTTCGGCAGCGGTCATGTGTTCCTTTATGGTCAGAAAGGTTTCGCAGGTAAACTACAAGCCTTATAAAGATGGGAAGATAACATCGGTTATGAATACTGGACAGACGGAAGAACTATCAGATCTCGATGCGTGGGTAGAGTACAGCATAATAAGTGACGGTCTGGATGGTACGGAGAATGACGACTACAGAAAGGGTAACATCTACATTTCAACGGAGAATGAGATACGTCTTGACCAGCTTAGGGATATAAAGTCAAAGGCAAGCAACGGTGTGTTTATATCGATCGTCATACTTATAGCCTGCTTTGTGGTGATAAGGAGAAGGAGACTCTATGAGTGCGTCGTGTGGGGCGGTGCAGCGGGAGTTATAACAGGTATCATAAGCTTTCTTATGATGCTCCTTTCAAAAAATGGCATATTATATGGCATGAAGAAACTCATATTTGACGGGGATCCTACGGTGCTTTTTCCCGGACATGATGTTCTGCCGGATATCATTCCGTCGGGACTTGGAGTGAATGTGCTGTGTGTTTATATGGGTACGATATTTGTGGGACTGGCAGTTACGATCATCGTGAGAGTGATCAGCTACAAAAAGTCACGTCCACATAAATTCAAATAAATGTTACTTATGCGGTCACGCGGATTGGAGAGTCTGCATATGACCGGAAAATATGGAGGTAGGTATGAGAAAAAGAATTGAGGAGTGGATAAACTGGGTGCTCTATGATGAGCTTATAGCCAGTAAGATCAATGCACCAAAGCATTTGCTTGGTATTCACGATTACGGAGAGGGCCAGATAATCGTGGTGTACAAGCCGGGGGCTATCAGAGTAGAGGTTACATCCAGAACCGGCAAGAAAGTTCACAATATGGAGCGCATGACCAACGAAGGTCTGTATGCGATATACTTTGAGAAGAAGGAGTATGATGGCAACAAGTACAATGTTGTAACTACATATGAGGATGGCACGGTTGTGAACAGTGCAGATCCATATTCATTTGAATCACTCATAACAGACTTTGACACATATCTTTTTGCGGAGGGCAGACATTACAATATATATGAGAAGCTGGGCGCGCATCCTATGACGATAGATGGTGTCAGCGGTACATATTTTGCAGTGTGGGCACCACACGCAAGACGTGTCAGTGTGGTCGGAGATTTCAACCTCTGGGATGGAAATGTAAACCCTATGCAAATCACGGCAAATGAGGGAATATACGAGCTGTTCCTTCCTGGCATTGAACCAGGGGCGGTATACAAATACCAGATCATGACCAGGTACGGAGAGATATTATACAAGGCTGACCCGTATGGTAATCAGTGTCAGATGAGGCCGGAGAACGCGTCTGTCGTTGCTGATATAAGCAGTTACAAATGGAAGGACTCATCCTGGATGAAAGAGAGAGACAAAGTCAGCCGTACTGACAGAATGCGCATGCCGATGGCGATATACGAGATGCATCTAGGCTCATGGCGCAAGAAGGTTGAGGACGATGATGCAGGTTTCTATTCATATAGAGAACTTGCACCGATGGTGGCAGATTATGTGAAGGAGATGGGCTACACCCATATTGAGCTTATGGGTATATCAGAATATCCATTTGATGGCTCATGGGGATATCAGGTCACCAATTATTACGCACCGACCAGTAGATACGGAGCTGCGGTGGACTTTATGTATTTTGTTGACTATATGCACAGCAAGGGAATCAGTGTCATTCTTGACTGGGTACCGGCACACTTCCCTAGAGATGCGCATGGTCTTGGAAGATTCGATGGAATGCCTCTCTATGAGCATCCAGATCCAAGGCGAGGAGAGCACCCTGACTGGGGTACATATATATTTGACTATGGCAGGAACGAGGTTGCCAATTTCCTCACGGCAAATGCGCTGTTCTGGGTTGAGAAGTTCCACATAGACGGACTCCGTGTGGATGCTGTAGCATCCATGCTGTATCTCGATTATGGCAAGCAGGACGGACAGTGGCTGCCAAATGAACACGGCGGCAATGAAAACCTTGAGGCTATCGCACTTATGCAGAATATAAACCGCATCATGGAGGAGAGAAATCCTGGTGCATATCTCATAGCAGAGGAGTCAACAGCATGGGCAGGGGTAACGGCACCGGCATCCATGGACGGACTCGGATTCCTGTTCAAGTGGAACATGGGTTGGATGAATGACTTCCTTGAGTATATGCAGATGGATCCTTATTTCAGGCAGAACAATCAGAATATGCTTACATTCAGTCTGTCATATGCGTATGCTGAGAACTATGTCCTTGTCATATCCCATGACGAGGTTGTTCATCTCAAGCGTTCAATGATAGAAAAGATGCCGGGCAGCGAGGAGAACAAGTTTGCAAATCTCAGAACGGCCTATGGATTTATGTATGGACATCCAGGCAAAAAACTGCTCTTTATGGGACAGGAATTTGCTCAGCCAAGGGAGTGGAGTGAGGCTAGAAGTCTTGATTGGTTTGTTCTTGACAATCCGCTTAACCAGGGAATGGAGAGATACGTCAAGGCGCTCAACAAACTGTATAATACAAATGATGCGATGTATGCAAATGACACTGATCCGATGGGATTTGAGTGGACAGACTGTGACCATCCGGATATGAGTATACTCTCATTTGTAAGGCGCGGTTCAACACCGAAGAAACAGTTGCTGTTCGTATGTAACTTTACACCAGTTGAGAGGGATGATTACAGCATACCGGTTCCTTGTTATACCACATACAAGGAGATACTGAACTCAGATGATGTACAGTTTGGCGGTAAGGGCAGACTGAACAGCAAAGCCGTAAAGGCGATGGACAAGAAGAATGCGAGAACACCATACAGCATAGATATTACAGTTCCGCCGCTTTCCACCGTTGTGTTTGAGTATGATTACACAGACATGACACCTGAGCTTGAAAAGAAGGAGGCTAAGGCTAAGGTTGCTGCAAAGAAGCGTGTGGACGCCGCAAAGAAAAAGGCTGTAGCTGCACAGAAGAAGGCAGAACAGATAAAGAATGACGCGGAGAAAGAGGTATCAGAGCTGAAGAAAGATGCAGAGAAGAAGAACGCTGAGCTGAAGAAAGATGCATCTGAGATATCAAAAAGGTTTAAGGATGATATAGCTGATATGGAAAAGTCAGTGACGGTTGTTGCTAATGACATCAGGAAAGATATAAAGTCACGAAAAAAATAAACTTGCAATATATATGAACAGGCCATATAATGTCAGTGTAAGTGCAAAGGGGCACAGAACAATATCGTTCTGTGTCCCTTTTTGTATATAAAAAGCGGGCGAGAGTGGCACGCTTTGAAGAATCCATGTAGTTTTTAAGGAGGAAACAGTATTATGAAGACAGGAAAAGTAAAATGGTTCAATGCAAAGAAGGGCTACGGCTTTATATGTGATGAGGACGGCACAGATGTTTTTGTCCATTTCTCAGCACTGAATATGGAAGGATTCAAAGCTCTTGAAGAGGGGGACACAGTAGAGTATGAGGTCGTGGACGGAGAGAAAGGTCCACAGGCTGCCAATGTGACAAAACTGTAATACAATGCGGTATCTGTCAAAACAGCCATATATTTAAAGCGAATACATGTTGAATTAGGAGAACATCCCCGGGTTATGATTACAGATGATCAGGGGATGTTTTTTTGTGAGCAATGAACTTGAGTATACTATTGCAGGAAACTGTGGTGAATATATACAAGGCTTCGTGTTACATAAATACAAGAATATTATAGATATCACCATATGCTAAAATCGCATGTCTGATATAATAAAAATAACAGATATTTAAAAATCATCTTGACGTCTAGCGATGATAAAATGTAGAATACACATATATGGTGAAACATGTTTCATGCATTGCTGTTGCTGATAAACAGTTAAATAAACAGGCACGTATTTATTTTAGATTATAAGGGGGATATGTACCATGAAGAGATTTGATGTTGTGGCACTTGGAGAGCTGCTCATAGATTTTACACAGAACGGGCTCAGCGGCCAGGGCAATATGATGATGGAGGCCAATCCAGGCGGAGCACCATGTAATGTTCTCGCTATGCTGCAGAAGCTTGGCAAGAAGACTGCATTTATGGGAAAAGTTGGGGATGATTTCCTTGGAAAAATGCTTGCCGGTGTTGTGGCTGATGCCGGGATCAATACAGACAATCTGAAGTATGACAGTGAAGTACATACCACACTTGCATTTGTGCATACATATGAGGATGGCGACAGGGATTTCTCATTTTATAGAAATCCGGGGGCGGATATCATGTTGAGCGCGGATGAGGTGGACGAGAGTATTATAAAGGATACCAGATTGTTCCATTTTGGATCACTGTCTCTGACATATGAGGTTTCACGTGCTGCAACGCAGAAGGCTGTGGCAGCAGCGAAAGAGGCTGGATGTATCATCACATTTGATCCTAATCTTAGGGAACCGCTCTGGAAGACTCTGGATGAGGCTCATGAGCAGATAGAGTGGGGCATGAAGCAGTGCGATGTACTCAAGATATCGGACAATGAGATACAGTGGTTCACAGGCAGAGAGGATTTCGATGAGGGCATAAAGCTCCTTCAGAATACATATAATATACCTCTGATACTTCTCTCGATGGGAAGGGACGGCAGCCGTGCATATTATGGTGGTGTGATGGCAGAGGCGAAGCCATTCATACAGGAGAACACCATAGAGACTACAGGTGCCGGTGATACATTCTGTGCCTGTGTACTGAACTACATACTGGACAATGGACTTGATGATCTTGACGAGGATAAACTTACGGAGATGCTCACATTTGCAAATGCAGCAGCATCGATCATCACAACACGCAAGGGCGCACTCAAGGTAATGCCGGAAAGATTCGAAGTGGAAACATTGATAGCTGACAGAACCGTAAGTTAACATAAAAGGGGACAGGTACCTCCGTCTCCGTGAAGATAGATATGGAAAAGGAGAAAGATAAATGGCGGCTTCAAAAATAGTGAAAAAAACTGCAGAATATATTAAGAGATTTGAGGAGAGATACGATGAGCTCAAGTGGCTATATTGTGAGCTGTACAATAATAACATGGAGGCATTTGACTGGCTGTGTGATTCTCTGTATGGTTATTATCAGGAGAGGAATGCTGATCTCAAGAAGTTGGACAGAAGCCGTGTCAAGAATCCGGACTGGTATAAGCAGAATGATCTGCTGGGTATGATGATGTACACAAATGCATTCGCGGGAACGCTGAAGGGTGTAAAAGAAAAGCTTCCATATGTGAAGTCATGTGGTGTGAATTATCTTCATTTTATGCCACTGCTGGAAAGCCCTAAGGGCAGGGATGACGGCGGATATGCTGTTGCGGATTTCAGGAAGGTAAAGCCTGAGCTTGGAACCATGGAGGATCTGGAGGACCTCACTGCAGAATGCCACAGACAGGGTATAAGCTGTTGCCTGGACTTTGTGATGAACCATACAAGCGAGGATCATGAGTGGGCAAGGGCAGCGAGAAATGGAGATCCTGTTGCGAGATCCAGATATTTCTTCTATGATGACTGGTTTGTTCCGAACATATACGAGGAGACCGTGCCTGAGGTATTCCCAACTACGGCGCCTGGTAATTTCACATGGATAAATGACTGCAATCAGGTGGTCATGACCACATTTTACCCATACCAGTGGGATCTGAACTATGCAAATCCTATGGTATTCAACGACATGGTAGGCAACATGCTGTACATGGCAAATAGAGGTATAGACGTCATAAGACTTGACGCAGTTCCATATATATGGAAGCAGATAGGCACAAACTGCCGTAACCTGCCACAGGTTCATACTCTTGTGCGCATGATGAGGATAATCAGCGAGATAGTATGTCCTGGAGTTCTCCTTCTCGGAGAGGTCGTTATGGAGCCTTCCAAGGTAGTTCCATACTTTGGAACAGTTGACAAGCCTGAGTGCCATATGCTCTACAACGTAACCACGATGGCGTCTACATGGAACACAATAGCCACAAAGGATGTGGGACTCTTAAAGCGCCAGATGGATCAGGTGTGTGCACTTCCAAAGGATTATGTGTTCCTGAATTATCTCAGATGTCATGACGATATAGGCTGGGGACTTGATTATGACTGGCTGGCACAGTTCGGTATAGATGAGGTGGCACACAAGAAGTTCCTGAATGATTACTTCACAGGAAAGGGATATAACAGTGATTCCAGAGGCGAGCTCTATAACGATGATCCTAGACTCGGAGATGCCCGTCTGTGTGGAACGACAGCGTCCCTGTCAGGACTTGAGGCTGGACAGTACGAGGCAAATGCAGACAAGATCGGCCAGGCTATTGCCTGTGATCTCATGCTTCATGGATACCTGCTGGCACAGAGTGGAATTCCGGTTCTGTACAGCGGTGATGAGATAGGACAGACAAACGATTATACTTATAAGAATGATCCAGATAAATGTGCGGACAGCAGATATCTGCACAGAGGAAACTTCCCATGGGACAAGGTTGAAAATAAAGATCCTGTAGCCATGAAGATATTTGACGCGCTGCGCCACATGGAGGATATCAGAGCATCGCATGATGTATTTTCATGTAATGCAAATGTCTACACCATAGAGACAGGATGTGCAAGCGTCCTCGGAATAGTGAGGGAATATGCAGGACATGAGCTGAGGGCATTCTTCAACTTCAGCAATATGGATCAGCTCATCTGGACTATGCCTGAGGATCAGGCTGACATATATACAGATCTCATATCAGGCAAGACACTCCGTGAGCTTGGAGCAGTCATGCCTAGATATGGATGCTGGTGGTTCTACAGATAGTTATTCGGAATCTTTTTTATAAAACATAAGAAGAGTATTTTTGATAGAAGGCTTAAAGACTGTGTTATGGTCATAGCCTTCTATTTTTTCGTAGGTTAGGTTTAAGCCAGAATAGTTTCTCCCTTGTAAATCGTTGTAAAAATTCTCAATAGAAAAAATGAAATTTTTATCTTCGTCTGCACCTACGGTTACATAGACATTAGCATTCAGAGTCTGTGTTCTGTTGTAATATTCATCTTCGTACGTAGACATAAATTTGCCGCCAGTATTTGCCCACATGGAAGGACTGCCAATATAATAATTTGTAAATGTATTTTTCCCTATAGTGTCATTATGGAACAGAGCGTAGTATGCCCAGTAGCCACCAAGGGAATGTCCTGTGAGAGTCATATTTTCAGGGTTTACAGAGTATATTTCTTCCAGATAAGGGATTAGGTTATCTACAATAAAATGCAAGAATGAATCAGGGTTAGTCTGGAGATCTCTTTTCCTGATGACATCATAATTGTAAGAGTTTGGATATTCTATGCTGACAAGTATAACATCCTGTATCTGGCCAGATGTCGAGAGCTTCCATGAAAGCGTGTGAAAGCCTTCGTGAAGCTTTCGGGTGTATCATATCCATATTCAAGTGCAATGTCAGTCACCGTGCGGTTGGAGGAAATGAGTTCTTCTCCAGCCAGGGAAAGCCGGCGGTTCCTGATATATTCCCCTATAGTATATCCAGTGATTAGATGAAATACTTTCCTGAAGTTGTCGGGAGAAGAGTAAGCCTGCCTGGCTATTGTATTTTGGTCTAATACTTCACCGTCAATAAGGTGAGTCTCAATATAATCAATTGCGTTAATAAGTCCTTCGGTCCAATTCAAATGGTTTTCTACCTCCATGTAATGTATGTATATCACTATAGCACATATTTGTAGTAAATTGTTATAATGGACATATGAAAGTCATATCGGTTTGTTAATATGCAGGTCAAGGAGGTGATGATGTGGAGAGAAATGACATAGAGGCGTCAATAAATGCCGCATATGCAGAAAAAAATTCGGAGACTTCAAAAATGGAAATGTTCGCTCTGAACAAGATATTGTTGGTGGAGGATGATATACACATAAGTGAGGTCATACATGACTACTTTGTCAGAGAGAGTGGAGGTCAGATGTATGTCGAGGTGGCGTATAATGGCGATGACGGATTGGACAGTTTCATGATGGAGACATTTGATCTTGTGCTGCTTGATATCATGCTGCCAGGGATGGATGGTTTTGCGGTGTGTCGTGAGATGCGAAGGAACAGTATGGTTCCAATATTATTTCTGACGGCTAGAGATTCCGAACGGGATATTATGCTGGGCTATGATCTGGGCTGTGATGACTACATAGTGAAACCATTTTCACTTGCAACTCTGTATGCCAAGTGCAAGGCGCTTATCAAGAGATCCAAGGGGACTGACAGCAATGGAGAGCTGGTATGTGGAGCGATAAGCATGAATCCGTCAAGATATATGACGAAGGTAAATGGCGTGGAGGTCGATCTTGCACCAAAGGAGTTTGCTCTTCTGAAGATACTTCTTGAGAATAAGGGAAAGGTTATCACAAGAGAAAGACTGCTCGTTGATATCTGGGGTTATGATTATGAAGGAAGCGACAGATGCGTGGATAATCATGTAAGAAAGCTCCGGGCAGGTATAGGCAGTGCAGGAAAGCAGATAAAGACTGTGATAGGCAAGGGGTATCAGGTGAAAGAAATATAATTTATATCAGGCAAGAAATGATGATAAAAATGTCTGTATTAGAAAGTCTGGATTAGAATGTAAAAAGGGAGAAAAAACGATATGACTGATAAAAAGAATAACAATAAGAAATATACATCGGCAGTAAGACGTGAGCTTAAGCGTATAGTGAGGCGAAAACTTTGGCGCGGTTTTCTGGTTGCAGGAGTTATGGTTATGCTGATCATCATAGCCGCACTTGGTTTATTGACTATAGTCAATTACAACCAGAGATCAGGATTCGACAATGATGTGAGAACAGTGTGCAATGGAATGTACAGAGTGATAAAAGATGGTGAGAGTGATCAGAAAATACGGGAAGATATAGAGGGGATACTCAGCAAATGCAATACACCTTATTTTGTATCAAAGGTTTACAGATATGACGATGGGGTTAAGCTGTCAGGACAGGATGCATGGCTTGAGGATGATGCTGAGTTTGAGGAAGATGCTGCATATGAGGATGACGCTGAGCTTGAGGATGAAGATAACAGCTCAGATACAGGCTCAGGGGATGATGATTTTCAGCCGGGAGACAGATTTGTTGAAAATGGTGTAACCTATGAGTGGATATCCACGGATGAAGGTATAACAGCTGTCAAAGTTCAGTCAGAAGATCAGGTATATGAAGATATAAGATCGGTTTCGGAGATATACCATGACTTTGTTGCGCAGGGGAAAGACAATGTGGATTTTGTAAATATGGAAAAACAGTATGAGAGCTCAAGAGCATATTTGAATGATGTATTTGAGAGGGAAGGGATGGATACCAATACAGATTATGAAGAGGACATATCCTGGAGAGGATATTACTACAGAGGCAGAACTGTGACTGTTGGTGGAAACGATTATTATGTTGCAGCTGCGATGTACGAGGATCCATTTACAAGATCTGAGATGGGGCTGTTTCGTATCATTATATATATGACGCCATTAGTTCTTCTGTGCTATGTGATAACGGCGGTGATATCCTACAGGAAAAAGAAAAAAGAGATCATTGAGGATGAGACCCGCAGAAATATCATTGCAGCTATAGCACACGACGTGAGAGGCCCGGTTACCGCCATATCAGGATATGCGGAGAACCTGCAGCAGATAGTTCATGATGCTGAATCAAGGCATTACACGGCCTCTATACTGGATAATGTTTCATATATCAATGAGATGATAACCGGTATGCTCTCATACATCAGGCTGGAAAACACACTGACTATTAAGAATGACAATGTGGATATGGCGGCGCTTGCCAGACAGGTTACAGACAGGTATACAGGTGAATTGGAGAATAGGAATATAGAGTGCGAAATTGCCGGTCATGCTGAGATACTCGCCGATGCAAGACTCATGGATATCATGCTGGATAATCTGATCATGAATACAGTAAAGTATTCGTCAGACAACAGCATTGTAAATATTGTTATAGATGTGGGCAGACTGGTCATATCAAATGATATGGATGGTGAGATAGACTGTGATCCATCTGAGCTGTGGGAGCCTATGAAGAAGGGGAATTCAGCCAGAACCGGACATACAGGAAATGGTCTGGGGCTGTCCATAGTGAAGAAAATACTTGATCTGTCAGGATTCACCGGAGAGATATCTGTGGAAGATGGAAAGTTTGTGGTTACGATCATCTGGAGTAAATAGACACGGATTATGTAGATTGAATATTAAAACGTATAATAACATATTTGACAGAAGTTATATAGATAAGAGGAGGCTGCCCGGCGTAAAACGGACAGCCTTTTATTTATAAGTACAACTAGCTAAATACCGTGTTTACTATATGATACTGTGACTGCATACATGATAATATGAAAAGCCGCAGATCGTGTTTCTGATAGTCTGTATATGGTATGATATAAAAAATATTTATCTAAAAGAAACCAAATGCGGAAAATCCCCCACTACATTAGTGAAGGAGGTAGGAGAGTTGGCTGGTCAAAAGAATAACAATGTGAATGACGATTTAAACAGACATTTTGAAGAGGTCTATGAAAAGACAAAACGCAGCGTGACCCTGTATCTGATAGCAAAATGCAAAGGATTTGATGATATAAATGATGTGCTGCAGGAAGTGTATATGGAGTATTTCAGGACAATACAAAAGAAGGGAATAGAGTATGTTGATGACGAGGAAGCATTTCTGATAGCGCTGTGCAGAAGAAAGCTGGCATCATATTATTCGTTCTGGGACAGGATAGCTAATCGGACATCCCTGGATGTGACAGCTGCATCTGAGCTAAAGGAGCATATGGATCATGAGGAACAGTGGTGTGATATGGAAGAAGATTTCTACAGGAAGGAAATGCTGCAGGATGTGAAGAAGATATTAGAGCAGCAACCGGATTGTGTACAGAAGATCTTCTATCTGTATTACACGATGGAACTGACTGTGTCCGAGATAGCAGAACTGCTTCGAATGAAACCACAGACGGTAAAAAATAATTTGTTCCGAACCAGAAAATATATAAGAAAACTTTTGGAAACTAGATAAAGGAACTTCTAGAAGATAGATGAGAGAACGGAGGTAAGGCTATGAATGAAAAGGATTTCTTCAAGGATGCAACTAAGGACATGATTGTGGATTTGAAGGAAATTGATATGAATATGACAAATGATAAGAATAATGATATGTCTAGGAACAAATCAGAAAATAGATCACGCAGATCAATATACAACAAAATAGCGGTGATCGTGATAGTGTGTGTTATCTCACTGAGTACGATAGGAGCCGGTGCCAGCGCCATTTATCACAAATGGAGTGATGGAACCAGAGATGAATTCCAGGTTACTGGTGGAGATATGGAGAAATATGAGCAGTCAGGGCTTGCCCAGTTTCCAGGTGATGAATCAGGAGTGAGGGAAGTTACGCAGAATGGTGTAACGATATCGGTGGCTCAGACTATTATAGACAACTACTATGCCTATGTGTCATTCAGAATAGAAGGCTTTGATATAAAGGCGGGAGAAACTCCTGGCTTTGAGACGCATCATTGTACTTTGGATGGAAAAGAGGTTAGCAATCTCAGCAGCTTTTATGCCAGGAATGTTCTTGATGAAAATGGACAGCCAGTGTTCAGAGATGATGAACTGGTTCAGAACTATGTGCTCGAGGATGGCAGCATGGAATATCATATTCTTCTTGACTCTGAGGGGAAGAAGGGCTTTCTTCAAGGTAAAAAGCTGGCGGTCGAGTTCGGTGATCTTGGAGTTTATGATGACTATCTTGATGTGAAAGTTGACAATGATGGCACTTGGAGATTTGAATGGGAGCTAGGTGGAGATAGCACTTCCGTGACAAAAGAGACACATACAGTCCTTAAAGATACAGGGGCGGTGGTCACCGAATGTGAGGTTTCCCCGATATCCATCAGGGCAGTGCTCGATATAAGCGGTGTAAAGAACATGACCTCAGATGAAAAATATGCAGTCCTTTCCGGTGTGAAGCTGAAGGATGGAACAATGCTTACAGATATCGTCGAATCGGGAAACGAAAATACAAACACATCCGGAGAATACGAACTTCTGTTTAACACAAACCGAATATTGGATGTAAGCCAGGTAGAAAGCCTGCTGTTCTGGAAAAATGCAGGCGAAGATGCGCAATACACCCTCAATGATTTCTACGAAGTGCCATTTAACTGATATTTTTCTTTGGTGTAAAATAGCACGATAGTGCCATTGACTGAGATTTACCATTTCTTGCTATGAAGTATGCGATGCCATTATTGTGTGATTATACACTTGCATGTAAAGAATACAAAACAACTAGAAAATCCGTATATTGCAATATGCAACAATCAGCAGTTAAGAACTAAATTAAAAGATAAGATTTGATGTTCTAAGAATTACAATATATTCAAGAACAGAAAGAAAGCCCACCCGGGGTATATATAGCGATCGGTAGTGCAGTCGACTGAGTTTCAGCGTTTCTTGCTAAGGCGAAGCGCGCAACGCCCTTATCGCGTGCGTAGCCGCATGCAGATAGAAACAAGCTGAAACGAAGGAAGACAAACGTGATCGATTATATACCCCGGGTGGGCTTTCTTTCGTCCGTCATACAACTTAATTCTTAGAACATCTATACAGCAGATCCTCCCAACGACGGTCAACCTCCTGCTGATACTGAACGAGAAGGTGCTCGTTCTCAGGCTTGAACAGGTGCTTGAACCTGCCCTGCGTTCTCAGGAAGTCCTCGATAGGAAGCTTCTTCTTAGGAGAGTAGGAGAGGATCCATTTGCCCTCGATAACCTCGAACAGAGGCCAGTAACATGTCTCGACTGCCAGCTTGCAGATGTCCATGATCTTCTCTGTAGGGTATCTCCATCCTCTAGGACATGGTGACATGACGTTGAGGAAAGCTGCGCCAGGTGTGTAGATAGCCTTCTCAGCCTTCTCGTAGAGGTCACGCATGTTGCCGAGAAGAGTAGACTGTCCAACATATGGGATGTCGTGTGCAGCCATGACCTGGGCGAGATCCTTTCTGTTCTGCATCTTACCATTTGACTGTGAGCCTACTGGTGTGGTTGTTGTGTCAGCATACATAGGAGTAGCTGATGAACGCTGGATACCGGTGTTCATGTATGCTCCGTTGTCATAGCACACATATACCATGTCATGTCCACGCTCCATGGCACCTGACAGTGACTGAAGTCCGATGTCATAAGTTCCGCCATCACCGCCAAATGTGATGAATTTGTATGTGTCATCTATCTTGCCTTTTTTCTTCAGAACGTTGTACGCTGTCTCAACACCGGAGAGGGTAGCGCCTGCGTTCTCAAATGCATTGTGTATGTAGCTGTCCTCGTATGCTGTGTAAGGATACATGAAGGTTGAAACCTCAAGACATCCTGTGGCGTTACCGATGACCGCCTTGTCGCCCTCGTGAAGGGCGCGGAGTACAGTTCTGACAGTGATAGTACCACCGCAGCCTGCACACATTCTATGACCTGGAGCAAGACGCTCAGGCTTGTTCATTACTTCTTTAAAATTATATGCCATTTCATCTTACCTCCTACTGTCTAAGTCCTATGTACTGATACTGAGGGATCTCAGCATCGTTCTCGATCATGTCCTCAAGCTGTGCAAATACGCCTTTTGCGCTCTCCACAGTGTAGTCACGACCGCCGAGACCGTAGATGTAGCTGACAGCCTTTGTGGTTGCCTGAATGTCATACAGGTGCTCCTTAACCTCTGCTGAGAGAGGTCCGCCGCCTGCTCTGAATCCTTCCGATCTGTCAAGGATTGCCACAGCCTTGGTGTGGGCGAGAGCCTTTGCAATATCCTCACCAGGGAATGGTCTGAACACTCTGATCTTCAAGAGTCCGACCTTCTTGCCTTCGTTTCTCAGTTCATCTATAGCTTCCTTTGTTGTTCCGGCAGCAGAACCGATCATAACGATGGCGTAGTCAGCGTCGTCAAGTCTGTACTCCTCAAAGAATCCGTAGTGACGGCCTGTCATCTCCTCGAATTCCTTTGCAACGTCAAGAATAACCTGCTTTGCATTCTTCATGGCAGTGTTCTGAGCCATCTTAGTCTCCATATAGTAAGGAGATGTGGCGTAAGGACCGACAGCCATAGGCATCTCAGGATTTAACAGATACTGCTCAGGGGTGTATTCACCTACAAACTTCTTTACGAGATCATCCTCGATGAGGGTGATGTTTTCAACGGCATGGCTTGTGATGAAACCATCCTGACATATCATGATAGGAAGTCTGACATCCTTGTGCTCAGATATTCTGTATGCCTGAACAAAGTTGTCATATGCCTCCTGGTTGTTCTCTGCGTATATCTGAAGCCAGCCTGTATCACGTGCGCCCATACTGTCTGAATGGTCACAGTTGATGTTGATAGGGCCGGAGAGTGCTCTGTTTACAAGTGCGAGGGCAAGTGGAAGACGATTGGACGCTGCCACGTAGAGCTCCTCCCACATGAGAGCCATACCACATGATGATGTGGCTGTGAGTGTACGGCAGCCGGCAGCCTCTGCGCCGATCGCTGCACTCATGGCACTGTGCTCACTCTCTACCGGTATAAATTCTGTATCGATCTCTCCATTGGAGATAAATGTTGAAACGAACTGAGGTATCTCAGTTGAAGGTGTTATAGGAAATGCAGGCATAACATCCGGATTGATCTGCTTTATAGCATGTGCCACAGCCTCATTTCCTGAAAGACGTTCTCTTATAGCCATTTATTTGCCCTCCTTCATAGTGATTGCTCCGAATTTGCACTGGTATGCGCATATACCACAGCCCTTGCAGTGCTCTAGGTCAAATGCGAGACGCTTGCCTGATACGACCGGAATGCATGAATCCGGACAGACAGGTGCGCACAGAAGACAGTGTACGCATTTGCTCTCGTCTAGGACAGGGGTTGAAGTCCTCCACTCACCTGTGTTAAATGCCTTGGATGTGCCACCGCCGTATACGTGGTTTCCAGGTGTGAGCTCTGTCCATTTGCTATTGTCATGTATCTTGCTTATATCTGTTCTCATTACTTCATTACCTCCCTGAAGGCGAGCTTTAATGCTTCCATGTTGCCTTCGATAACCTCTGGTTTCTTGGCAAATTTGTGCTGATATGACTGTCTCATATCTTCGAGGAAAGGTCCCTCCTCCATGATTCCACTGACAGCAACGATGGCTGCAAGCATAGGAGAGTTAGGGAAATTCTTGCCGAGAGTCTTCAGAGAGATCTCCTTGGCATCAAGTGTGTATACCCTGCCCTTGTAACCCTTGAGCAGTGGACGGACCTCGTCCGGAGTCTTAGGTGTATTTATAATGATGGCGCCATCCTCGGCGAGACCTGCAGTCACATGTACAGGTTCGATCAGAGATTCGTCAACTACAACCACATACTGTGGATCGTAAATGTTGGAATGTACTCTGATAGGTTCACTGCTGATCCTGTTGTAAGCAGTGATAGGTGCGCCCATTCTCTCTGGACCATACTCAGGGAATCCCTGAACATATTTACCTGTTTTGAATGCCACATCTGCGAGCAGCAGGGCAGCAGTCTTGGCACCCTGACCACCACGTCCGTGCCATCTGATTTCGATAGTATCTTTCACTTTCACATCTCCTGTCAAAAATTTCTCATTAAGTTCCATTTAATAGGAAAAATAATCCTTTTGATTATACCATTTATATATAATAAGTAAAGAATAAAATTAAGGATGTGTAGGGAAATACAGAAAAAATTAACGAATAATGGGGGATACACCTGAAAATGTTAGATGTTGGCGGGTCGTGCAACATAGAATCATAAACAACAAGGAAGAAAGGGATAAAAATACTGCATGTGTATATATGAAAGAGATCATCGCCAACAAAAAAGACAGATATGGGATCACCCCATAGCTGTCTTAAACGTTCATAAAAGAGATATTTACAATCTTACAAGAAAATGTATATAAGTCTGTCCGTCTACTGTCTGATTGTCGAGAAGGATCTCACCGTCATATTTTTTAGTGAGTTGTTTTAACTTATAAAGACCTATCCCTCTTGAATATCTGCCATCCCTCAGCGGCTTTGTCGAGTAGCCTTTGGTGAAGAAATCTTTCCGCATGGTGGCGGTGAGTGTAGGCCCTGCATTGAGAGTCTCAATGGATGTCTTCGTTCCATCTGAGTCGATCACTATCGCTATATGTCCTCCATCCTCGGTGGCATCAAATGCATTGTCTACCAGAATACTCATCGTATCCAGGAGTTCGAACTCAGCAGCCTTTGATGTGAGAGTTGAATTTTTGACATTTATATTGAGATCTATATTTCGCTCCTGGGCAAGGTTCATCTTGCTGAACAGGAATCCGGCAATCAGTTTCATGTTGATCCTCAGAAGGTAGGAATTTTTTATAACATGATCGCTACATGAAGCATCAAGTTCCTTTGCCAGAGCGGCAGAGAGTGATTCATAATCAGTGCAGCTGATCGGCAGCATACTTATTGCCTGAAGTTCGTTGTTGTAATCGTGCTGTCTCATTCTAACCTGATCGATAAGCTCCTCTATAATAGGAAGATACTGTTCATAAGACTGCAGCTGCTTTTGAGACTCCATGAGACTCATGTAGTTTTTGTACATTCCAGTGTACAGGATGAGTATAAGAATAACTATAAACAGGAAAGTCATAAACACATTCATGAAATCTTTTGGTGATATACGCTGGTATAAAACCATGGAGACCATGAGGGCAAATACAGCGAGTACTATATTTCTGGAAACCTGGTTTTTTATGATGAGGGTTTCGTACAGCTTATCCATGTGCCCAAATTTGTACAGCAAAATAGCTATCACAAAAGCCATAGCTTCAGTTATATATGTTGTAGCATTGGTGAAAGGATTGTCTGTAAACTGCATGATGACAACCATCTGTATAAGATTCAGCACTGTCATGATTATAAGAGCTATTGCATAGCCAGTTATAATCTTCATTGGCGGATAACGGAAGACCAGAGAGTAGAATACAAAGCAGTAGATGTATGTTATCAGCGTGAATATGAACATGGAGTTTGTAACTGTGGCAATCAGAGAGACTGGTAAAGTCAGCAGAAGTAAAAGTGGAAGTCTCTTTGCTATCTGGGAAAATTTAACATTATATATCGCCATCAAGAATACTAAAAATACAAAGGTATCAAACAGTATCTTGGAAAGAAAGTCAAAATATGCAGCCATTATCTGTTCTCCAAATATTTTTCTGTTTCTGTTTTATATTTTCTGCCGATCGGTATGGGACTCTGAACTCCAGACAGCATCAAAAGACAGTTTGCTCTATCGTAGCTGTGTATGAAGCTGGGAGTAAAATAGTAACTCCTATGGCATCTGACAAGAGGAATATCAGGCTTTTCCATCAACGTGTCAAATGTAGAATTTGTTACAATAAAGTCACCGTTTACTGTGAAAATGTGTTTGTGGTGTCCCTCGGATCTAACAAAGATAATATCCTGAGGAATCACATGGAACAAGATTCCCTGTATATCTTTGAGCTGTAATTTAGTCGGAACGGATTCTGAACCGTGCATTACATTGTTTATGGCCGACACGACTTCATCACTGTTGTACGGTTTTGAAAAATAGTATCGGCAGTGATATTTGTTTATTACATCAAGACTTGGGTTAGTTACGTCCGTTATAAATACGACAGGAGTGTCTTTGTGCTCAGGTTTGCGCCTGAGATAGGAACACACGTCAAGTCCACTTTTGCCATCTCCAAGGTTGATATCAAGCATAAAAAGGTCAAATTTAGAGGAGTCGATGATGGCTGTGGCTTCATTGAAGCACGATGCGGTGAATACAGAAAACGCTGGATAGTGTTCGGCGATTATATGATTCAGGCCGCTGCGCTGTATAGCGTCATCTTCAACAATAAGTATATTCATTGAAATCGGTGATTGTTGGTTCATATCGTTGTTCATATCAGTGTTCATATCAGTGTTCATTGTAAGGTTCCTCTGTTGTAACTGAAATATAAAAATTTATATAATAAATATGTTTTTTTCTTTAGTTAACTATAGTATTTTAACATACAATATTGGTATTATACAATAGGTAGAAAATAAGTATATGTATTTTATACACAAAAATATTTGCTGTTCACGTCGATAGACACGTCATTCGTGTCGATTTTTGCCTGACCTATTGGAAAATGTATACAAATCGGATAATATTGTAAGCACAGGATAATTGACTCTGAGGGGAGATTGATTATAAAGTGTCAGAAGATGTATGCGGTGTGCAGTGGTTCCTGTAAAAAGGGCTGTTGTACAGTATATGTGATCTGACGCACACTACCATTTCAGATGGCTGTTCAAGCTACTTGATATGGTATAGCCATTTATCTATCGTAAGAAGCTGCTGCAGATTACATACATCTGTGGCAGCTTCTTTTTTGTTCTGGCAATAGAAAAAGCGGCCAATCATACCTCTAAGTACCATCATATGCGTTACTGACACATAATCCTGTTTAAAAAATCAATGGAATATGGTATCATGTAAAGAAGCATGGGGTTTTGTATACATGAAGGACAGTAATCCCAACTAAAAAGACAAAAAGCTATTACCAGGAGGAAGAGTATGATTAAATTATTTGACAATGGTGCTTATCTTTTGCATGGCACAGAGCTGGTTGAGGATAATGCTGAGGCTGGTGCAGTCCTTGCATCAAAGATCGGCAGCGTTCCATCAAAGGAAGAGGCATCCAAGAACACACTTGCCTATGGAATATTGGAGAAGCACAACACATCAGACAACATGGACAATCTCAAGATAAAGTTTGATAAGATGACTTCCCACGATATAACATTTGTTGGAATCATCCAGACAGCCAGAGCGTCAGGACTCAAGGAATTTCCTATACCATATGTACTTACAAACTGCCACAATTCACTGTGTGCAGTAGGCGGTACCATCAATGAGGATGATCATATGTTTGGCCTTTCCTGTGCGAAGAAATTTGGTGGTGTGTATGTACCACCTCATCAGGCTGTTATACATCAGTTTGCACGTGAGATGCTTGCTGAATGTGGAGCAATGATCCTTGGATCAGATTCTCATACACGTTACGGCGCTCTTGGTACCATGGCTATAGGAGAGGGCGGCGGTGAGCTTGCAAAGCAGCTCCTGTGCAAGACATACGATGTTGCAAAGCCGGGCGTTATCGCGATCTATCTTGATGGAGAGGTACAGAAGGGAGTAGGTCCTCAGGATGTGGCGCTTGCCATCATCGGAGCAACATTTGGATGCGGATATGTCAAGAATAAGGTTATGGAGTTTGTCGGCCCTGGAGTTGATAAGCTTTCAGCAGATTTCCGTATCGGTATTGATGTAATGACAACAGAGACGACCTGTCTGTCATCCATATGGAAGACAGATGACAAGATAAAGGATTGGTATGATATCCACGGCAGAAGTGAGGCATACAAGGAGATGAATCCTGGAGATGTTGCTTACTATGACGGAGTTGTATATGTTGACCTGTCAACAGTTAAGCCGATGATAGCTATGCCATTCCATCCAAGCAACACATATACCATCGATGATCTGAATGCCAACCTCATGGATATTCTCGATGATGTTGAGAAGCGCGCACTTGTAAGCCTTGATGGCAAGGTAGATTTCACACTTAAGGATAAGGTGAGAGATGGCAAGTTGTATGTAGAGCAGGGAATCATCGCCGGATGTGCCGGTGGTGGATATGAGAATATCTGCGATGCTGCCGATATACTCAGAGGCAAGAGCATAGGAGCTGATGAGTTCACACTTTCAGTATATCCTGCAAGTACGCCTATATATATGCAGCTCGCAAAGAACGGAGTCCTGGCAGATCTTATCGAGACAGGCTCTATCGTTAAGACTGCGTTCTGTGGACCTTGCTTTGGTGCCGGTGACACACCTGCCAACAACGCATTCTCCATCAGACATTCAACAAGAAACTTCCCTAACAGAGAGGGATCAAAGATACAGAATGGTCAGATATCATCTGTTGCACTTATGGATGCTCGTTCGATCGCAGCAACAGCAGCCAACAAGGGATACCTGACATCAGCAACAGACCTTGCAGATATAGAGTACACACATCCAAAGTATTTCTTCGACAAAGCTATATACGACAGAAGAGTTTACAACGGTGTCGGCAAAGCTGATCCATCAGTTGAGATCAAGTTTGGTCCAAACATCAAGGACTGGCCTGAGATGGTTCCACTTACAGACAACCTTCTCCTGAAAGTAGCATCAGTTATACATGATCCTGTAACTACAACTGATGAGCTTATCCCATCAGGAGAGACTTCATCATACAGATCAAATCCTCTTGGTCTTGCAGAGTTCACATTGTCGAGAAAGGATCCTGAGTACGTTGGAAGAGCAAAGGCTATTCAGGCGGTTGAGAAGGTTCGTGAGGCTGGAGAGTGCATGGGTAAGGCATTCCCAGAGGTCAAGGAAGTTATGCATGCTATCAAGGAGAAGTTCGAGGATGTATGCGGTAGCAATACAGGAGTTGGAAGTACCATATATGCTGTTAAGCCAGGTGACGGTTCAGCTCGTGAGCAGGCTGCATCATGCCAGAAGGTACTCGGCGGATGGGCAAACATTGCAAAGGAGTATGCTACCAAGAGATACAGATCAAACCTTATCAACTGGGGTATGCTTCCATTTGTCATAGACAAGGACTTTGATTTTGACAATGACGACTATGTATTCATTCCTGGCGTCAAGGATGCAGTGAAGAACAAGACAGAGGTTATCAAGGCTTATGTTGTGAACAAGAATTTTGCTGAGATAGAGCTTAGACTTGGAGAACTCACAGATGATGAGAGACAGATCATCACAGACGGCTGTCTCATCAACTACTACAAGTACAACTAATTTATATATTATATATGGTGCCGAGTGCGCCATGTATGTACATTTGCAGATTATGTATATTTTCAGATAATGTATATACGACGAGATAACAGGCATCATCATTGTGTGCATTTGCGCGGATTGGTGGTGCCTGTTGTTATTCATATAGCCTGTGTGATCCTGAGACGATGATGCACAATGGCGAAGACGAAAGGATTTGCATCGTGTCGGGGTTGCCAAGACAAAAATAAAATACAGGAGGTTTTTATAATGAGTAAATCAGAGATGGAAAAGATGCACACATGTGAGCTTTATCTTCCGGGTGACGAGGACATCGCCAGAGAGCAGATAAAGTGCCTGGACAGATTGTATGATTTCAATATGACCAGACCAACGGAGATGGTCAAGAGGCAGCAGATGCTTAAGGAGATGTTTGAGGAGATAGGAGACAACTGCTATATAGAGCCACCACTTCATGCAAACTGGGGCGGAAAGTTTGTGCATTTTGGAAATAACATATATGCCAACTTCAACCTGACAATGGTGGATGACACGCACATATATGTTGGAGACTATACAATGTTTGGTCCGAATGTCACACTGGCTACGGCGGGACATCCGATAGACGCAGATCTCAGAAAACAGGGATATCAGTACAATGCACCTATAACAATAGGCAAGAACTGCTGGATAGGTGCAGGAGTTACGATACTTCCGGGGGTAACTATAGGTGATAACACCGTCATAGGAGCTGGAAGTATGGTTGCAACGGATATTCCATCGAATGTGGTTGCTGTCGGAAACCCGTGTAAGGTTCTTCGTGAGGTAAATGAGCGAGATGCAAAGTATTACTTCAAAGATCACAGGATCGACTTCTTCCAGTACAACAACGTAAGTAAGAATGACTGATGAGGTGAATGAGTGAAGGTTATATGCAAAAGCTGCGGTAAAAAATTCGATCCTGAAAAGACAGGACATATGTGTCCGAGATGCGGTTCATGGTATGTGGAGAAAAACATAGATGGGCAGTTTGAAAGCGGAGCAGCCTCGGCAGATTCCGGTGATTACAATCAGGATCAGACATCATATACTGAAGACAAGAATAAACAGTATGGAAACGTGCACAGCGAGTGGTTCAAGAAGAAAGAAAAAGACGTACTCGATAATGAAAAGAGAATGGAAAAAGTCTGCATGATAATTATCATTGTATTTTTCCTGATAATAAGTTTGGGGATCGTTTATTCGGCGCTCACGTCAGATCATGACAAAAGTCTTGGGTTTGATGAAGAATCAGAAGACGAATATGAGGATACAGATGATGAAATATACAGTGGCGATGGGAATTATTATGTTGATAGTATCCCAGTCAAAGGATATGCATTTGGAGACAAGATGGTGAATGTGGATCCTGATGGAAATGCGGCGTGGTTGACGATCGATTCAGTGAAGCCTATAGATCTGGAAGATGCCGATATTCCCGAAGGATATGTAGTATATGACATGGAATATGAGATGGATGCTCCGGATGATGGGGATTCAGATGCAGAGGATATGTCAGACGGAGGGGATTATTTTGATGTATATCTCAGATCAAAATCCTGTATGATGTTGGAACCTATGAGTCAGGAGAACATAGACATTTTGGTGTCATATGATGGATATGCAGATGCCAATGACATATCAGAAGTAGTGGATGCTGATCATGGGCATATGTACTTTATGGTCAGGTCAGGCGATTACGGGTATATGGTTGTATATTGTCAGAATGATGATCCTGATTTACTGGAAGGTAAGTCTAGTCCTATAAATAATATATATGTGGTAGGTGAGAAGGCTGATGCGTCGGTTTGGTATGATGTGAGTAAGCTTGACACTCCTAAAGGAAAGTTATACAAACTATACGATGGAGAGTATGGACAGAAAATTGAGAATGATAAGAAATATACTCTTCCCGGTGGGGCGGAAATTACCACTGATGAGATAAGTTATCTGAGTGGAGTAGACTTTGATTATGACAGTTATGACTATTATCTGGTGAGCGATATACTGTTAAATCACGGCGCGAGAATAGGAAGCTTTGACATTGTGGTTATAGATACGGGCAGCGATACGGATCCAATAAAGAGAACGATTTCTTATGGCGAATATACAGATGACGCCCTTACTCCAATGTCTGTGGTGTATCAATATATTGTGTACGGTATTCCGAAGGGACAGGATAAGATTATAGATGTTACATATGAATTTGGATCAGTGTGGGATGAACTGCAGCATGAGAGCGGAAGACTGCCGGTTCCGGAGCAATAATATTATATATGATGCTATATAGATGAAGGATTATTTATAATATCCTGAATGATATACAGATGAAGTTATAAGAAAAGGCATACATGACTGGTGCAGTGAAATGCACTGTAATGTATGCCTTTTTTAGACTCGTGATATTTATTATTTTGTTGGCCGATGTGTCAATATTGCCAACAGGTTATTTCGAACTTAATCTCTTTGCTTACTGCTTTGATATGGCAGTTGCTTCAGTGCTCTTGGCAACCTCTACGATAGAAGAGGTAAGACCTGCGATTCCCTGGATCTCGGATGGAATGATGATCTTGGTTGCCTTGCCGTCTGCAGCCTTTGTGAATGCTTCGAGGCTCTTGAGTGTGATAACCTGATTTGATGGCATTGATTCATTAAGAGCTCTGATACCATCTGCATTTGCCTGCTGTACAGCGAGTATAGCCTGTGCCTGACCTTCAGCTTCCTTGATAGTTGCTTCCTTCTTAGCTTCAGCACGAAGAATCTGGGATGCCTTCTCGGCCTCAGCTTCGAGGATAACTGACTGCTTGTTACCTTCTGCGATGAGGATGGCTGACTTCTTCTCACCTTCAGCACGAAGAATCTGCTCACGTCTCTCACGCTCTGCCTTCATCTGCTTCTCCATTGCATCCTGAATAGCTGCAGGAGGGATGATGTTCTTGAGCTCTACTCTGTTGACCTTGATTCCCCAAGGATCAGTAGCCTCGTCAAGCGTAGCTCTCATCTTGGTGTTTATTGTCTCTCTTGATGTAAGTGTCTGGTCAAGTTCAAGATCACCGATGATGTTACGAAGAGTTGTGGCTGTCAGGTTCTCAATGGCCATGATAGGATTCTCAACTCCGTAGCTGAAAAGCTTTGGATCTGTGATCTGAAAGAATACGACAGTATCGATTCTCATTGTAACGTTATCCTTGGTGATAACCGGCTGTGGTGCAAAGTCAACAACCTGCTCTTTGAGAGTAACCTTTTTTGCAACCTTGTCAATGACAGGCATCTTCATGTGAAGTCCAACAGACCATGTTGCCTGATATGTTCCAAGTCTCTCAATTACATAGGCATGTGCCTGTGGCACGATTTTGATCGTACTGCATATAACAACAATCACGATCAGACATAAAATAATAATAAGTGCTGTTCCAATTCCGTCCATATTAATCTCCTTAATAATTAAAATAGTGTGTGAATAAGTAATAAAATAATGTACATCAAAGACATGCTGGCCTTTTTTGCTCTCCGTTACCGGTCTGCCTGCTCAACAATAGCTTTTACGCCGGATATCTCGCAGATTACAACTTCGGTACCTGTTGGTATGATATTGTTGCTTTTGGATCTTGCTGTCCATTCAACTCCATTAATCATAACCTGACCTTTTGACTTGAGATTGTCTATATCATCGGATACGATCACGTGTTTGCCGATGAGACTCTCTACGTTGGTTTTTACCAGTTTGTTGTCAAGATGTTTCTTGGCAATAGGTCTTGTTGTGAAAAAGAGAATGGTTGTTACAACAAGGAATACAACAATCTGTAGCGGTAATGAACCGCCGAAAAATGCGATGATCATGGCAACCAGTGCGCCACCGCAGGCCCAGATAGTTGTGAGTCCGAGCGATATGATCTCAACAATGAGACATACGGCAAATATTATAAGCCAGGTTACAATCTCCCAATTCATATAGAACACCTCCCTTGTGTAGGAAATCCTGATATGCGATAAAACTCGCATTGCCCTTGGCTAGTTTTCATTTTACTAGAAAAATAATTACTAAACAACATAAATATTCTGAATATACAATCCTTTAAAGTGCATTATATGCACGAATTATAAAATTATTAGGAATAAATAATAAAGGCTTGGTTAAATATGTGTAAGCTGTCTTGCACCATTCGGTAAAAACAAATATAATAAAAAAGCGGTTGCCGGGACTTCCCGGCGAGCCGTACACAAGCTTATGGATGGGAGAGAAAAAGGTGGCGGCAAATAACAAAAAGAGACGAATCTTAAATATAAGCCTGGCGGTTATAGGAATAATCGTCGTGGGACTTTTATTTAACAAGATACTTGAACAGTGGGCAGGCTTTCGGGCGATAATAGATAAAATCTCAGGCGCATTTGCACCAATTATAGTGGGTGCGGTCATAGCGTTTCTTATGAATCCGGTACTTGTATTTTTTGACAGGCTTTTTCATACGATATTTCAGGACAAAGTTATCACGGATAAGAAGAAACTGTTTAAGGTATCAAGAACACTGTCGGTTATACTCACAACTATAGTATTTCTGGGAATCATAACTGGTGTAGTATGGCTTGTGGTGCCACAGCTCTATGACAGTATCAAGCAGCTGGTTGGCAATATGGATAATTATTATTCCAACCTGCAGAATATGGTGGAGAATATCAATGAGAAATTCCAAAAACTCAATATCCCTGAGGATGAGCTGAACAAGTATATGAATACAGCATATCTGAAGCTGCAGGACATGTTGAACACAAAGATCATGCCTAATGTAGACAAGATCGTGGTGAATATAGGAAGCGGAGTATTTTCCGGATTGAAGTTCCTGTATAATTTCCTTATAGGTATAGTGGCTTCTATATATGTGATGGCAAATAAAGAATATCTAGCATCAAGGGGAAAGAAGATCGTATATGCTGTGTTCAAGGTAAAGAATGCGAATAATATCCTCGATGGTCTTTCAGAGATGTACAGGATTTTTGGACAGTTTATCAATGGCAAGATACTTGATTCACTTATAATTGGATTGATAATGTTTATTGTTTCTACAATACTCAATCTGCCATATGCAGTGCTGATAAGTGTTATTGTAGGAGTGACAAATGTTATACCATTCTTTGGACCGATCATAGGAGCTATACCTTGTTTCTTTATCGTACTTATAGCCGATCCGATCAAGAGTCTGGTGCTGCTTCTTGTTATACTCATATTACAGCAGTTTGATGGTAATATTCTTGGACCGAAGATCATTGGTGATACCACAGGACTTTCAAGTTTCTGGGTACTTACCGCGGTTATTGTGGGTGGAGGCCTGTTTGGATTCTTTGGAATGCTCCTGGGCGTTCCTGTATTTGCGTGCTGTTATATGTATATTAACAGGACATGTACTGCAAATCTGCAGGATAAGAACCTGGCATTCAAGACCTCTGAGTATGAGAAGATAAAGAGGATTGATGAGGAGACGGGTGAACCGATATACAGGACAGAAGAGGAAGAGGACATAAGATTCAAGAAAAAGACTCCAGAACAGAAACAGGAAGAGCGTGAGAATAAGAGGAAGCTCAAGCAGAAACAGCATATGCTTCAGTATCCATCAGATCTACCTGATGATGAATACTCAAAGAAAGAGCCTGCACAGAATATAGATGATCAGGATGGTGATGAAGATGAGTCCGATGATGATCCGATCAGTATCCTTGATAAATTCATGCATGTTATGAAGAGCGTTGCCAGCAGGGCGGATGCTGAAAAGCTAGCAAAAAATATTGTGGAAAATGATGAAAGTACCGGGCGTGATCCAGATGATACTGGAAAGCAAACTGCTGGAGAAGATCAGACTGAGGATACCGGAGCCGGAGATCCACACAAATAAAAAAGAATATCAATACGGGGAAGAAAGTCTGAGTCTCTGTATTACATAAGATAAAAGAACAGATTTGCTTTTACACAAATCTGTTCTTTTTTTCATCGTATGAATAATCTATGGTTGCAAGCTTTTTCTTTACACCATCCGCATCAACGCATAGAGAACTGCACAATTCGTCAAGGCTTGGATAATCGTCTCTGAGCTTTGTGTTGATGAAACTGAGAAGGACCATGGGATCCTTTGGGAGTGATGAATATTCCATAGTAAAATACCTCCTTGTGGTATATTGCGTCATAATATATGAAGTGATTATAAATATTATGGTTGAATTAGCAGCATAAAATTGGTATATATATAGTTTGTGGAAATTGTTCAGTGGCGCATATGCGTGACTTGGTCATGCATGCAACACTTGAATTTTACAATATAGATATAGAAATGGCAATAAGGAGTTAAATATGAGTACAAACACTGGTGCGGAAAAGAAAGGCAAGCTATCAGGAAAAGGAAGTAATCTGGCACTTCAGGCGGGGATTCTGGCTGGCGCTGGAATCGTGTCAAGGATCATAGGTCTGCTGTACAGATCCCCTCTGTATCAGATACTTGGAGATGAAGGAAATGGGTATTATGGATCAGCATATGCCATATATGCAATGGTCATCATGATAGCGACATATAGCATCCCAACTGCGGTATCGAAACTCGTCGCAGGCAAGATAGCAATGGGACAGTACAAAAGTGCCAGACGTATTTATTATTGTACATTTATATATGTAGTGATAGCAGGAGCTGTGGCGGCACTCATCACATACTTTGGTGCTGAGTGGTTTGTCAGTGATCAGCCAAATGCTGTGCTCAGTCTTAAGATACTTGCACCTACCATATTTATATCAGGATTCCTAGCCATATTCAGAGGATATCTGCAGGCATACAATACCATGGTGCCTACATCTATATCCCAGATCATAGAGCAGCTTGTGAATGCCGCGGTAAGTATAATTGCAGCGTACATGCTTGCAAGACCATTTGCTGCGGGAACCACAGAACATGCAAAGTACGGATCTGCGGGAAGTGCCATGGGTACAGGTGCCGGAGTCCTTGGGGGATTGATATTTATACTGTTCGCATATGCGAAGAGAAGAAAAGGCATCATGGAGTCTGTGAAAATGGATACAAGCCCGGACACAGAATCCTATGGAAAGCTGTTTAGAATCATCATAGCAACAGTCACTCCAATCGTGGTGGCTGCGGTGGTGTACAATGTATTGACCCCTATAGATATGAAGGTATTTTATGTTGTCATGAAGATGAAGGGAATGGATTCGCTGGAAATGGCGAAATTGTACGGTATTTATTCTGGACAGTACACGGTCCTCACGAACCTTCCGCTTGCCATAGCAGCTTCAGTAGGAATCGCATACATTCCTGGAATATCAGGGGCGTATGCACAAAATGATATGAAAAAGACGAACAGACTTCTCAATCAGGCACTCAGTATGTCTATGCTTGTCACGATACCATGTGCCGTTGGAATGGGAGTTCTGGCAAAACCAATCATACAGCTCCTGTTTTCGGGAGCAGATCCGATGGCGGCTAAGTGTATGTATCTTGGATTTATATCCATCGTGTTCTTTGCACAGTCCACTGTGACAAACAGTGTGCTTCAGGCGATGGGCAAGGTGATGGCGCCGGTTATCAATGCCACACTTGCACTGGTGATACATGTGGTTGTCCTTGTGATCATGTTGTATTGTACTGACTGGGCACTGTATGCTCTGGTTCTAGGTTCCATAGTAAATTCACTGCTCATATGTATATTTAACCAGCGTTCACTTACAAAGTACAAGACCGGCAGGATGGACAACAGGAGAATATATGTTGCACCGACTATAGCATCTATCTTCATGGGCGTTGTCACGATCATTGTATATGAGGGCTGCCGAAAGCTTATCGGCAACTGGGTCATCTCAATGTTTGTTGCTGTATTTGTGGCGATAATATTCTATGCGGTGGCTATTCTCAAAGTCGGAGGCTACACTGAAGAGGAGCTCCTCAACATGCCAAAGGGAGGCCTCATCGTAAAGTTTGCGAAGAAATTCAGACTATTGTAAGTATCAGGGAACGTCCCCAAGGATTAATTATGGAAAAAGAAAAAAGAAATGGCAGGACCCTTTTAAAGATATTCATAACAACATTATATCTGAGTGTATTTACCTTCGGGGGTGGCTACGTCATCGTGTCTCTTATGAAGAAAAAGTTTGTTGATGAAAAACATTGGATAGAACAGGATGAGATGCTTGATCTTGTAGCAATAGCGCAGTCGTCACCGGGACCTATCGCGGTAAATGGAGCGATAGCGGTGGGATATAAAATGTGCGGTATGGCAGGGGCACTGGTGGCTATAGTCGGAACGATCATTCCGCCATTTATTATCATATCCATCATATCTTACTGTTACAGCGCATTCAGGAGCAACTGGGTGATCAGTGAGATGCTGGAGGGAATGCAGGCCGGAGTTGCTGCGGTCATAGCATCGGTTACATATGATATGGGAGCAGACATAGTAAAGCAGAGGGATGATCTGGGGGTATTGGTCATGATAGCTGCATTTGTTGCATCCTACATATTGGAGATAAATGTCGTGTTCATAGTAATTGTCTGTGGACTTGTCGGTGTTTGTAGAGGACAGCTTGAGAAAAGAAGAGGGCGTGGGCATAAAAAGACAGAGGATACCTCTGACGAAAATCCTGAAAAACGCCCAGGCAAAGGGGGGATGGAATAATGATCTATTTGCAGTTGTTCCTAAGTTTCTTCCAGATAGGACTTTTCAGTTTCGGCGGAGGTTATGCTGCCATGCCGCTTATACAGGGGCAGATAGTGAAGATACATGGGTGGATGACCATGTCAGAGTTCACGGACCTGATCACTATATCCCAGATGACTCCGGGACCTATAGCTGTCAATTCGGCGACATTTGTGGGGCTACGGGTGGCCGGATATGCCGGTGCGGCGATTGCCACGCTCGGATGTGTACTCCCTTCATGTATTATTGTAACGGTCATAGTCAGGCTGTATCTGAAATATCGCAAGCAGGATGTTCTTCAGGAGATTCTCGGCGGCATAAGACCGGCTGTTGTGGCTATGATCGCGTCAGCGGGAGTTTCGATATTCGTGACGGCGGTCTGGACTGGTATCGACATGATAAGTCTCGCAGGAACTAAGTGGAATCTTGTGGTGATATTTGCAGTGAGTGTTGTTCTGCTCAGGAAATTCAAACTAAATCCGGTGTGGGTGATGCTGCTTTCCGGTGCGATGCAGGTGCTGTGTGAAGTGGGGACGTTTCTTTTGTCATGAAAAACGTCCCCAAAGGAGGTCTAGATGAAGAAGAAAATATTACTGTGTCTGATAGCACAGCTCATATGCTGGAGCATTATGACGCTGTCTGATTACATAGAAGAAACATATAATGATAGTTATAATCTGGTCGTTGTATTTGCTGTACCCCTGATATGCGTAATTCTGTATATTATATTCAGAAAATGGATATACGATAATCAGATTGTGCGGCTGAAAGATGTCGCCATAATCTGTGCGGCGTGGATGATCTGTGGATTGATACTGGGATTTCTGATTGGTGCTCTGGTTATGAATGAAATGTGGATAGTGCCGCAGGCTACAGGAGGATGGGAGCATCTGCTGAATGGGATCGAATACATGATGTTCGCCATAACACTTGCAGGAATACCATTTGTGGCGGTGGTTCTGATCGAGTCGGTTGTGGGGATAGTAAAGGTAGTTAGAAAAAGGGCTTGACGAGAGCTTTGGTAAAGTTGCCCGGCGCAAGTAATAAGTTTTATAATTAAATGCTTCATCTGTGAGAGAATCAGGTGGAGCATTTTTTATGCATGGTGGCTAATGGCTTACGCAGGCATATGAATAGTTTATATATCCTATCCCTTGACAAAAAGAGAAAATATGAATATACTTACCGACGATAATTACCTAAAGTAATTATACGAAATAACAATAAAATAATATTTGATAAATTTACAGGAAGGAGAACCATGACAAAGGAAAAGATAAAACAGGTTATGGATGCCTGCTACCAGGCTAAAAGGGTTAGGGATATGATGCCCAAGCTGCCAAATGAAGTGACGCCTACCCACATACATTATCTTGATGTGATAACTAAGCTGGAGCTTGACGGCGCGGAGGTGAAGGTCAGTGATATAAGTGATGAACTGGGGCTTCCAAGACCAGGAGTGACAAAGACGATAAAGGATATGGAACGCCTCGGATTTGTGGAAAAGAAGGCTTCAGAGGCGGATGGACGTATTGTTTATATAAGGAGCACTCAGGCTGGCAGAGATCTGGTTGGCAAATATGTTGACGAGTATTTTACAGGACTGGGGGAGTCTCTTGTCGATATCACAGATGAAGATGCAGATATTATGATAGCGACCATTGAAAAAATTTATGATGTTATGAGCAAAAGGAGTCAAGACATAAGATGAGTGTACAGGATAAAACAGATTTTACACAGGGAAGTATAATTAGAAAAATGCTCCCATTCATGGGGCCGATTCTTGGAGCACTGATACTTCAGGCTGCATATGGTGCAGTTGACCTGTTGGTGGTTGGAAGATTCGGTTCGACGGCGGGGCTTTCAGCCGTATCAACAGGCAGCCAGGTGCTCAATCTGGTTACATTTGTGATAACAGCACTTGCTATGGGTGTCACAGTGCTTATTGCCAGATATATAGGCGAAAAGAACACAGATCAGATAGGAGAGCTTCTTGGAGGTGCCACGACTATATTTGCAATACTTGCTGTGGTGCTGGCAGTTGTCATGGTGACGTTTGCAAGACCTTTGTCTGTGTTGATGCAGGCACCGGCTGAGGCGGTCACTCTTACATCGTCGTACGTGAGGATATGCGGAGGCGGAATATTTTTCATTATGGCCTACAATGTGCTCACCGCGATATTCAGAGGTTTTGGAGACAGCAAATCACCTCTTATATTTGTGTTTGTGGCATGTATTGTAAATGTTATCGGTGATCTTATCCTGGTTGCGGGATGTCATCTTGACGCTGCGGGTGCAGCCATAGCAACAGTGGTTGCCCAGGCGGTCAGTGTTGTCCTTGCGCTTGTGCTGCTGAAGAAGAAAAAGCTTCCATTTAAGATATCAAGAAAAGATTTCAGATTAAACAGACAGTGCAGAAGATTGCTCTCAGTTGGGCTTCCGCTGGCGATGCAGGAATTTCTCACGCAGATGTCATTTCTGGCGCTGTGTGCATTTATCAACAGACTTGGCCTGGAGGCATCATCAGGGTATGGCGTTGCCTGCAAGATAGTCAGCTTTGCCATGCTGGTACCAAGCTCGCTTATGCAGTCCATGGCTTCATTTGTATCACAGAATGTTGGAGCTGAAAAAGAGGACAGAGCGAGAAAAGCGATGCTTACCGGTATGGGCATAGGATTTTCTGTCGGCGTGGTGGTATTCATTGGCGTGTGGTTCTTTGGTGACAAACTGACATCGATCTTTACCACTGACGCGGCTGTTATACAGAGGGGCTTCGAGTACCTGAGGGGCTTTGCACCTGAGACTATACTTACCGCGGTGCTGTTCAGCATGATAGGATATTTCAATGGACATGAGAAGTCACTATGGGTCATGATACAGGGACTTATCCAGACATTGCTCGTTAGACTGCCTCTTGCCTATTACATGAGTATACAGCCGGATGCGAGCCTTACAAATATAGGACTTGCAGCGCCGATAGCAACATGCGCAGGTATCGTGCTGAATGTCATATTCTATATGGCTATGTCAGGAAAGAAGAAAAAAGCGAAAGAACAGTAAGCATAGTTGAAAGTATGCTATACATGGCGAGAAAGATCAGAGTGGATATTTGTTGTATTGACAAATATCCTTATGCACTATACAATATCGTTATATGATATCAATAAACGATATTAGGAAAGAGAAGTGATAATATGCCAAAGAAAGCTATGGATATTCTGACGGAATCCATGTTTTATGTGCTTATGGCATTCTCAAAAGGACCGATGTGTGGGATAGATGTGGCAGATTATATAGAGAAGATAACCGGTGGAAGGGTAAAGATCGGGCCAGCGACTCTGTACACTATATTGGGAAAGTTTGAGAAGGAAAAGTGGATAAGGGAAATTGAGGTGGAAGGCCGTAAGCGAACATACAGCATCACAGATAAGGGTGTATCTGCATATGAGCAGGAGGTAGAAAGACTGAAAATGTGTGTGAGGGATGCCGAAGATGCAGTAAATGAAATGTAGAGATGCATTTGCAGCGGAGTGCGGACTATTCACAAAAAATTTATATGGAGGACTCAAAGATGGTGGAGAAAAAAGATACAAAAAGTGTGCACCGCATCATACCGTGTCCGGATTATGATGTTACCGGAGTTGAGAGCTGGCTCTCATATATGGCGGAGCAGGGGTATATATTGCGGGATGGTGGAGTGTTCCGTGGAATAGCTGCGTTTGACAGGTGCGAACCTGAAAAGGTGAGGTATAGGTTACAGCCGGCTCAGAAAGGATTCGTGATATATGACAACGACGGACCAAGTGATGATGAGGTGGAGCTGAACGGCGCTTTTGGATGGAAGTACGTGGCAAAGTATGGAGTATTTCATATATACAGAGCAGATGATATAGATGCTAGAGAGATGGACACAGACCCTGAGGTCCAGGCGATGGCGATGAATTCACTGCATAGAAGTCAGAGGTTTAACATAATATGGATGTCCATCTGGATAATAGTATGTCTTGCACTTGTCTTTACAAGTCAGCCTTTTTTATCGATGGTAAACAGGGGAAGCCTGATAAGTATTTCACTTGTACTGTGTGTGGTCATATTTATAGTGACAGATCTTGTTAAGGCTGTGAGTCTGTACAGGCTCCGCAAAAAAATACTTGACGGAGAGGATCTGGGTTCAGGCACAAATTGGAAAAAAGGTGCCAGAATATACACCGTAAAGGTCGTTATTGGAGTAATTGCATATGTGGCGATGACAGTGCTTGGATGTATGTTCATACTGAGTGATGGCGCAGATAGAAATCAGATGTCGATCTCCGAATATCAGGGAGAAGTTCCTTTTCGGACAATAACAGATCTGGCATTATGTGACGATATCGAGAAGGTAGACAATGTCGATGATGACGAGAATACGATCAGTGAATGGTCTGATATTCTGTGGCCGGAGAATTACAAGATTTATGAGTATGGTGATATAGTTTATACAGATGGAAATACATATTATGGTGGATTGGTGATAACCTATCACGAGGCTAAAAATGAGTGGCTGGCAGATAAACTTTATCAGGCTTATATGCAGAGGGCAAAGCATCAGCCGGACTATGAAAAAATTGATGTGAAGATAGCCGGGCTGGATGATGTAGATGCTTATTGGGACGGATCAGAGAGCGTGATCATGAGAAAGGATGAGAAACTTATAGTAGCCAGTTTCTACATGAGTGGCGGGAACAGAAGAGATGATGATCTGTCGGAATGGGCCGGCTGCATTGCGGAGAGTTTGGAATAAAGAGAATTTTTTATGCGGAAAAATTTTACCATAACTGATGTAATTATGTTAAGACAGGGGTCACCCCCATGACAAAAATGAATGTCTCCAAAGGAGGAAGCATATGGATAACAAGAAAATGATCGTAGTGAACATTATTGAGATCCTTAAGAAATACACAGATGAAAATCATGTTATCAGCCAGAAAGAGATAATAGATATTCTTGAGAAAGAATATGATATGATTGCTGACAGAAAAACTGTTAAACGCAATATAGATATGCTTATTGACTGTGGATATTCGATTGGATACTCAGAGAAAGAGCGATCATACGTTGATAAGAATACCGGGGAAACGGTTCAGAATAATATTGTTACAGGATATTATCTTGAACGGGATTTTACAGAAGGCGAGCTGAGGCTGCTTGTCGATGCAGTACTTTTCTCAAGGCAGATCCCAAATAATCAGAAGCAGGATCTAGTAAAAAAGCTTGACGGGTTAGCAAGTAAATATTTCAGTTCCAGGATAAAATATCTTGCGACCGAAAGGGATCAGGTATCATATAACGGAACTATTTTCTACAATATTGAGGTGATCGATGAGGCTATCGAAAAAAACAGGAAGATCAGGTTCAAATATATGAATTATGATGTGGACAAGAAACCTCATAAAAAAACCAGACCAAGCGGTGAGCAGATTGAATATCTGGTAACACCGTACAGAATGGCTGCCAAGGAAGGAAAGTATTATCTTATTTGTAATTTTGATAAATATGACGATATTTCCAACTATAGGATCGATCGAATATGCGATATTGAGATCACTGATGAAATGGGCAAACCTTTTAACAAACTTCAGGGTTCTGATGGCAGGAAATTAAACATCAATCAATATATGAATGAACACATCTATATGTTTGCCGGTGGGAACAGGCGGATTAAATTCAGGATAAACAAACCGATGATCAGCGATGTGCTTGATGTACTGGGACATGATGTCACCATGAGAGAAGACGGTGATTCGGTAATAGTCACAGCAACGGTAAACGAACAGGCTATGATTCAATATGCTAAGAGCTTTGCTCCTGATGTTGTGGTCCTTGAGCCTGAGGATATAGTCCAAAAGATCAAAGACTCATTAAGAGAAGCTGTGTCAAAGTATGAGCAGTAATTGAGAGGAAGGCAGGTGCAGTAATGCATCTGCCTTTTTATGTACCAAAATAAACGCATACGCTTTTATACCTTTTCCTTAGATATAAAGGAGGTATGCGAGATGGCAAGAGAAAATTCAAAATCAAAACAGGAAAATATCCAACGAGTAAAGGATCTGGAAGATAAGCGATATATTTCCAGATATAAACACAGACAGGGGGCTCTGTGGCTGACCAGCGAGATCTGCCAGGAGTACAGACAGCGGGCACTTGAGATAGATAGAAACGAATACCGTGATATCGGAGAAAGGAGAAAACTGAGAATAGAACTGCAGGAGAAATGTGATATACTTGAAATTGAAGCACTAAATATAATCAATGGACTTTATCACGACGAATGTGTAAAAAAATATATAAGAGTAAAAAAGGTGTTGAATGGTCATAGTTTATTAGATCCGAACTCACCATGCGAAAACTATCTTAGAGAGATGGATAACGAGAGAAAAAAAGAATATTTTGATGAATTTTCAATACCTGATGAAATAGATACATAAATTGCATAAAGGAGTAGAATATTATGAGCGATGGACGATCAGATTATAAGAAAGTTGCCGTGGATTTTCTTCTGTACAGCTATTTTGGATTATCTTTGGATGATTTAGATGGAGACTGTGAAAAAGAAATAAAATATGCAGCTATAAACAAGGCTTATGGAGATGCAGCCAGGCATGTTTTGCGTTTGCCGGAACTGAGTTCGCCTGATGAAAAAACGTTCAGAGAAATTGGAACAAAATGGCTTATGGATAATGTAGGAGTGGAAAAGGATGCGGTCACACTTATTAATGAGTTTTATGAAAACAAAGAGATAAAGGCTATCAGAGATAAATGTGATGAAAAAAATGCTGAGCGCAAAAAGAATGCTGAACCTGGAAAGAAAGAAAAAGAATATGGCATAAGTCAGGGACACCTTCAGAAGTGGGTGAATATGTCGTATAAATATCTTTGCATTATATACACTATAAAGAAAGAATTTGTCGGTGGAGAAAATCCTTATGAGAAGTTTGCAGACAGTGATCGTTATCACATTCCTGTAGACAGATACATTTTAAAAGAGGCGAAATTTAAGGAAAATAAGGAAGGATACACCTGGAGCACGGCGAAAGACTATAGAAAGATGGAAGATTATGTAACAGACTCTCAGTCATTCAAAGAAAAGGGCGATAAGTCAAAATATGAATGGGAAAATGATGTCTGGATCAGACAATCAAAAGCAGAGAGAAAGACTAGTGATAAAATAAGAAAAAGGGTATTGAAAAAATAACAAGGGGCATCCTGCAAAAAGTCAGGATGCCTTTTTCTATGCCCCAATATTTCAGCATCCAGTGCTGTACATTTCTAATAAAGAGCAAATGTTTTATGGGAGGTGTATGATATGCAGTTTTATAAAATAATTCTTAAGTTTGAGTGCGAGAATGAAGAAAAAAAATACCATGTCTTAAATAAAAAGGCGATGCTAATGGGCATGGAGTGTCAGGAATATACGGAAAGAATTCTTGACGGTAAAGGCTATATGTTTATTAGCAGCGTGACAGATAGAGCAATGCTGATGGGCATGATATTAAAATCTGTGGAGAATACAGATTATGTGAAGAAGATAGTTGACGGGTTTTTTAGTGAAAATGATGCTCAATATGAAGGGATCGACATCCAAGAAACAACTTTTCCTATTCTGTATCTTCATCTGGAGAATGCAAGAAGAGACAGGTATGTAGACGATGAACAGGAGGTTCTTGAAGCACTAAAAATAGGAGATCTTAACGATGCGAGATATACGATCGGTATGGATGAAAAAATAATTCAGAACAAAACGAAGAAGGATGTTTATTCTGCAGCGGAAAGGCAATTTACAAGGGACTCACTTGTGGAAGAACTGGATAGAATATATGCACATAATAATTGTAAAAAATTCTGCGGACATCCGGTTGATTATATGATTGAAAGCGATGATGTATGTTCACAGACTGAAACTGTACATATCATTTTGGAGGCGCTGTATAGCGCTCGGAGGATTGAAAATAGAAGATATTCGATAGTAGAGTTGTCAGGAAGATGCAGACCTGTCAAAGAGAGCATAAATGCTTTATATGAAAGTGCAGTTGGTGGGACTGTTGTCTTGAAAGTGCAGGATATGAAAATTGAAGATGAAGGTATGCTATATGAAAATCTGGAATTACTTGAGATGTTCTGTTGTGAAGCCAGACGGCATTTGAGAGATGTCCTCACCGTTATATGCCTACCTAGACAGTGTCAAAAAATAAAAAAGAAAATATACGATTTTTATGGGGAAGGAACATTTGTAGAAATAAAGGATATGGTTATGTATAAAGATATGGTCACGAAGACCTTTGACAGGATGGCTCAGGATAATAATATGGAATCTGATCAGAATCTATACAGATGTATTGAAGCTGGAAGGGGATATACGGTTGGGGATGTGAATGCAATATTTGATGAATGGTATGTTGATAAGCTTAGGAAAAGTGTATACAGTCAGTATGGTGATATTGAAAGAGTGAGGAGAAAGGCAATACTTGAAAAAACGACAGGAAGAGCATATCAGGAACTAAATGACATGATAGGACTTTCATCGGCGAAACAGGTAATAAATCAGGTGTTGGACAGTTATAAAGCAAAGAAGATATTTAAAAGTAAGGGCATGCCTCAGGATAATTCCTGCAGACATATGGTGTTCACGGGAAATCCGGGAACCGCAAAGACAACGGTAGCCAGATTGTTTGCAGATATTATGAAAGATAATGAAATACTGGAAATCGGACAAATGATCGAGGTTGGGAGAAGCGAGCTTGTAGGAAAATATGTTGGTACGACCGCCCAGATCGTAAAAAGAAGATTTAATGAGGCAAAAGGAGGAATATTGTTCATAGATGAGGCTTATTCACTGGTAGATGACAGGAGTGGTTCGTATGGTGATGAGGCTATAAATACCATTGTTCAGGAGATGGAAAACAACAGAGATGATGTAATCGTTATATTTGCCGGATATCCAAAGAAAATGGAACGTTTTTTACAGACGAATCCAGGACTTAGATCACGAATAGCATATCATGTGAGGTTTGAAGATTATAATATTGATGAGTTATGTGATATTGCGAAACTTTTGGCAAAGAATAAAGGTTTCATACTTTCTGATGGAGCAATTCTGAAGATCCGTACCGTTATAGAAAGAGCTGTTCAGCAATCGGATTTTGGAAATGGACGTTACGTCAGAAATGTGATCGAAAAGGCGATAAACACACAAAGCAGCCGGCTTCTCAGACTTGATTACGACTGTGTGACAGCGGAAGATGTGAGGACTATAACAGAGGAGGATATCGAAATCCCAGAGGATAACACCGAGATCGTCAGAAAAATAGGATTTAATGTGCAGGCAGTTGATACCGACATGAATTAGAGACAGTTGACACTCCTCATGACAAAAGGAACGTCCCCATTAAACGTTGAAATTAAATTCCGGATGTAGTACAATTACCGTGCTATCAGGGGCTTTTTGCGCCCATACAGATCAAAGCAATATTTTAGAGAAATAGTCCTTGCAGAAGTATGAAGCAGGGTTTTTAAGGAGGAATTATAATCATGAAGCTCGGAATCGTAGGACTCCCAAACGTGGGAAAGAGTACACTTTTCAATTCACTTACAAAGGCAGGAGCGGAATCAGCTAACTATCCGTTCTGTACAATAGATCCAAACGTAGGAATCGTTGCAGTGCCGGACGAGAGACTGGACAAGCTCACAGAGATGTATAACTCTGCAAAGACAACACCTGCTGTTATAGAATTTGTAGATATCGCTGGTCTTGTAAAGGGAGCATCAAAGGGTGAAGGACTTGGAAATCAGTTTCTTGCTAACATCAGAGAGGTTGATGCCATAGTTCACGTTGTAAGATGTTTTGAGGATACCAATGTCATCCATGTTGACGGTTCCGTAGATCCGATCAGAGATATAGAGACCATCAATCTGGAGCTGATCTTCTCAGATATCGAGGTGCTTGACAGAAGGATCGCCAAGACCATCAGAGGCGCAAGAAACGACAAGATGCTTGCGAAGGAGCTTGACTTCCAGCAGAGGATCAAGGCTCATCTTGAGGATGGCAAGCTTGCAAAGACCATCGAGGTCACAGATGAGGACGAGCAGGCATGGATAGAGGAGTACAACCTTCTCACATGGAAGCCTGTAATATTTGCAGCAAATGTAGGTGAGGACGACATAGCAGATGACGGTGCGTCGAATGAAAACGTACAGAAGGTAAAGGCGTATGCAAAGGATTTCGATGCAGAGGTGTTTGTAGTATGTGCACAGATAGAGCAGGAACTGGCAGAGCTTGATGATGAGGAGAAGAAGATGTTCCTCGAGGATCTTGGAGTTAAAGAGTCTGGTCTTGACAAGCTTATCAAGGCAAGTTACTCACTTCTTGGTCTTATCAGTTATCTGACTGCCGGCGAGACTGAGTCAAGAGCCTGGACCATCAAGAAGGGAACAAAGGCACCTGGAGCAGCCGGAAAGATCCACTCAGACTTTGAGAGAGGATTTATCAAGGCTGAGGTCGTAAGCTACAAGGATCTCATGGACTGCGGAAGCATGCTTGCAGCTAAGGAGAAAGGCCTTGTAAGACAGGAAGGCAAGGAGTACGTTGTTGAGGATGGAGATGTGATTCTCTTCAAGTTTAATGTATAGAGAAGTCATGTGGTTACATACGGAATAAAGGAGGATGTAATGATATGACTCAGATATCAGAATATTTTAGAAATATATTTTTTCCAAATCTCGGGATAACGCTTAAGAATATAGGCGACCATATTAGTATAGGAAGCTTTGAGATAAGATTCTACGGGATCATCATCATGATAGGTTTTCTGCTGGCGTACGTGCTTGTCACAAAAGAGGCAAAGAGAACTGGGCAGAATCCTGAGACATATCTGGATTTCATACTGATACTCATAATCCCGGCGATACTTGGCGCAAGACTTTACTATATACTGTTCAGGCTTGACCAATATATTGTGAAGGGCGATGTGGGGGCAACCATCAAGGCGATGCTCAACATTCGAGGTGGCGGTCTTGCCATATACGGAGGAATCATAGCCGGAATCATCACGGCGGTCATCTTCTGTAAAGTGAGAAAAGTTAATTTTGTTCTCATGGCTGATACTGCCACGTTTGGAATACTTATCGGACAGATACTTGGAAGATTTGGAAATTTCTTCAACAGGGAGGCATTTGGCGCATATACGAACAGCAAGATGGCCATGGCAATCCCACTTGATTATTACAGATCAGAAGGAAATCTTGACTATCTGGAGAGAACCGGCGTTATAACCCAGAAGATGCTTGACAATGTGGTGAATATAGATGGCATGGACTGTATAACGGTTCATCCAACATTCTTGTACGAGTCTCTGTGGAACCTGATACTGCTTGTTTTCTTATTTATATATAGAAAGCACAAGAAATTCAAAGGAGAGTTTGCGCTTATATATGTGGGAGGTTATGGCCTTGGAAGATTCATCATTGAGGGACTCAGAAGTGATTCTCTGATGATAGGCAGCACAGGAATCAAAGTATCCCAGGCGCTTGCACTTGTCTGTTTCATAGCGGCGGTTATCCTGCTTGTTATAAACTATGTAAAGTGTGCGAAGAATGGCTGGCCTGCAGTGGAGATAAGTGGAACGGATGACCAGCACGTGGAGACAAGTGGAACTGAGAGCCGATCGGTGGAGACCGATAGTGCCAAGGAGCAGCCGGTGGAGGACAGTGGAGCTGAGAGTCAGCCGGTGGAGGCTGGTGGAACAGAAACTCTAAAAGTCCACGAAAAAAATAGAGAAAACAAGTAAATTGACGCTGATTTTTGCTCATATGTAAAACGGTCATAATCAAATATATATTAGAAAATAACATATATTAGGGCAGATTCCCCACACAGTGGAGAAAAACTGGGATTTGCCCCCACTACAAAAAAGCCTGTAGATTTAACATGAAAAAGTGTTGAATCTACAGGCTTTTTTATGCTTTTGCGCACAGTTTTTTTGTATAACAGGGTTGCATTTTCAGGGTTGATAGTATAGAATAATGGTTACAAGTGGGTGAACTGTGAAACTCGGTGGTGAAAAGTGGTTTTGAAAGCGGTTTTCATCTATAAGGGAAATACGGTATATCCCGGAATACCTACAACAATTTGCTGCCGGCTGCTGAGAATATGCGAAAGAACTAAGAAGAGGAGGAGATCTGAATGTCCAGATGCTTATCAGGTGAATATGAACATAAGCTTGATGCAAAAGGAAGACTGATCATGCCTCTTAAGCTCCGAGGAGAACTTGGCGAGTCGTTTATGGTTACGAAGGGTATTGATAAGTGCCTTTACGTATACAGCAATGAAGAGTGGGAAAGCTTCGTGGAGAAGCTGAACAAGCTTCCTATTACGAACAGGACTGCAAGAACATTTAAGAGACGTTTCCTTTCAGGTGCGGTCAAGTGCGAACCGGATGGACAGGGAAGAATACTTCTTTCCCCAAAACAGAGGGAGTATGCTGAGATTGATAAGGATGTAATAATCATAGGTAATGGAGAGAAGGCTGAGATCTGGAGCAAAGCTAACTGGGAAGGCGAAGAGAACGTTACTGATGACGAGAGTATGGCAGAACTTGCGGACAAGCTCGATGAGCTTGATTTTAGTTTTTAAGAGAAGAATGGTAGTTGAGTATGGAATTTGCACACAAGTCGGTCTTACTTGAAGAGACCATAGATAATCTGAATATAAAGCCTGACGGCATTTATGTGGATGGTACATTGGGAGGTGCCGGGCATTCAGAACAGATTGTCAGAAGGCTTGGTGAAGGCGGAAAACTCATAGGCATTGATCAGGATGAGGATGCAATAGCTGCGGCTACGAAGAGACTTGAACCGTATAAGGACAAGGTGACGATAGTCCGAGATAACTATCAGAATTTCAGAAGAATTTTAGATGAACTGAACATACAGAAGGTGGACGGGATACTCCTTGATCTGGGGGTATCTTCATATCAACTCGATAATGCGGATAGAGGATTCACATATCGGGTTGATGCTCCACTGGATATGAGGATGGACAACAGGCAGTCGAAGACAGCGAAGGATATCGTGAATGAGTATCCGGAAGCGGAACTGTTCAGGATACTCAGGGATTATGGAGAGGAGCGGTATGCAAAGAGCATTGCGTACCACATATGTAAGTACCGTCAGGATAAAGAGATAGATACGACGGAGGAGCTTAATGACATAATCCGCGGATCAATTCCGGCAAAGGCGAGGAATGGACAGGGGCATCCTTCAAAACAGACATTTCAGGCTATAAGGATCGAACTCAACAGGGAGCTTGATGTGCTCCGTGATTCGATAGATGGAATGATAGCTAGTCTGAATCCTGGAGGAAGGCTGTGTATCATCACATTTCACTCCCTGGAGGACAGAATAGTGAAGACTGCATTCAGAAAGAATGAGAATCCATGCATATGTCCGCCAAATTTCCCAGTGTGCACATGCGGAAGAAAGTCCCGCGGCAGGGTTATAACGAGAAAACCTATCATACCGGGGGAGAGGGAGCTTATAGAGAATTCAAGATCAAAGAGCTCAAAACTCAGGGTGTTTGAGGCTGTTTGATATATAAATGAAAGAGGCGATATATAATGGCAGATAGAAGACGCTACACAGAAGGTAGTTCTGCGAGACAATTGAATGAAGCAAACAGAGCAAGACACAGGGCAGAGGGAGAGATATATATGAGTGGTTCGGCAGCTCCGGCAATGGTTCCACAGCCACGGAGAAAGCACCAGAAGACATCCCATCTGACAGAAGAAAACAGAAGAAATATAGCAGCGAGAAAAGCTGAGAAGAAAGCTGTTACAAATGCGCAGATCAGATACACAGCGGGAATGGTGGTAGCGATAGTGATTGCGGTTGCACTTTGCTGTTATCTGCTGAAGCTAATTTCGGACGTGAGAGTTGCCAAGAACACGGTGGCGGATCTCAAGGAGCAGGTGGCGACACAGCTTGATGAGAACACGGGATATAGCGCAGGTTTGGATTCGATGGTTGACTTGAATAATATATATGATATTGCAACACAGAAGCTCGGTATGGTATATTCACAGCCGGGACAAACTTTATACTATTCCCAGAATAGTGATGATTATGTAATACAGTACAAGGATGTCCCTGAGGCTAAGTAAACCTCAGGGATAATTTTTTGAGGAAGAGGTGGTAAGTACAGATGTCAGCTAGGTCAAAATCATTTTTGGAAGGAATGAGAAAGAAAAGCAGCTGGGCTGTAATAGTGTTGATTATAGCCATGGTGATATTTATAATACGAGTACTCCAGATAAATATAAAAAATGGAAAAGAGTATTCTGAGGCGGTTGTTCTGCAGGAGAATTATGAATCGTCAACTATACCCTACGAGAGGGGCGAGATCCTGGACAGAAACGGCAATGTCCTGGCAAACAGTGAAAAGACATACAGTCTGATAATAGAACCTAATAACATAAGACTGAAAGATGAATACCTGACAGCGACAAGGGCAGCCATACTTAAGTTCTTTGATATATCTGAAGAAAAACTTGATGAGAAACTGGCAATTGAAGGAGATTATGGGTATTATCAGAATATAGTTCAGGATCTTTCGTACGACAAAGTAAGAGAATTTGAAAATTACTGTAAGACGGATGAGGGAGATAATGTTGTTGGAGTTTATTTTGAAACGAAATACAAGAGAAATTATCCAAATGGAACTTTGGCATGTCATGTTCTCGGTTACACAGTTGACGGAAATGTGGGTCAGTATGGCATCGAGGGATATTACAACGATGAACTGAACGGAGTTGATGGAAAATCATATAGCTACATGTCCGGAACTGACGGTATGGCATCAGAGACCGTGCCTGCGCAGAACGGAGAGACAATAGTATCTACTCTGGATATGAATATCCAGAAGATAATAGAGGATAATATATCTGAGTATATGCAGAATACTGGAGCGAAGCAGATAGGAATCATTGCCATGGATCCAAACAACGGAGAAGTGCTGGGAATGGCAAGCTCACGTGTGTACGATCCAAATGACGCTTCAAATCTGCAGGCGCTGAAGGATAAGATAGTTCCGATTACCCAGGAGGTGGAGGTGGATGGAGCCGATGAGACTGCAGACAGTCTTATATCGGTAGAGAAGTCCACGGAGAAATCTACAGAAGGGGTATATCTTGAGGGGTCAGATAACAAGAAGAAGGCAGAGAAGTCTGAGGAAAAATCTACAGAGAGCACCACTGAAAGCAGTACGGAGGATGATGATGAATCATCTTCGGAAAATCAGACAACCGAGGAGAAGAAAAATGTTAAGACGGAGGAGGTCGATTATGACTTCTCGGCCATGACAGACGAGGAATTTAAGGACACGGTAAGCCATTTCACAAAAGAACAGAAGACGGAGGCTCTGAATTATCTCTGGCAGAATTATTGTATAAGTGATGCACTCGAACCTGGTTCAACATACAAGGCATTTACCATAGCAGGAGCTATGGAGGATGGTGTTATATCAGATGGCGATGAATTTTACTGCGATGGTTCACAGACTCCGGTTGAAGGGGAGTCTCCGGTATACTGTAGTTACAGAGCCGGACATGGAACTGTGGATGTAAAAAGAGCACTTGCTGTATCATGCAATGATGCGCTTATGCAGATAGCCGAGAAGGAGGGACCGGAGACGTTTGACAAGTACCAGGAGATATTCAACATAGGCTCTAAGACTGGAATAGATCTCCAGGGAGAGACCACAGGAATCAAGTACAGTGCAAAATATCTTCACCCTATGGAGCTTGCGACATCCTCATTTGGACAGGGTGTTACAACATCCATGATACAGATGGCAGCAGGTTTCTGCTCAGTAATCAACGGTGGAAATTATTATGTGCCACATGTGGTAAAGCGGCTTCTGGATGATGATGGAAATGTTGTACAGGATATTGAACCGGTATTGGTGAGAAAAACGATATCAAAAGGTGTCTCCGATTATCTCAGAACATACCTTCAGGCGGTAGTTGAAGAGGGAACTGGATATGCCGCAGGTGTAGAAGGATATACCATTGGAGGTAAGACTGGTACAGCGGAGAAGCTGCCTAGAGGAAATGGAAACTATGTTCTTTCATTTATAGGATTTACCCCGGTTGAAGATCCTCAGATCATGCTCTATGTAGTTGTCGATGAGCCTAATGTTGAGGATCAGGAAGGATCGGGAGCCGGTGCAAAGCTTTTTAGTCAGGTTATGGAGGATCTCCTCCCATATCTTAATGTATATGCAACAAACTCTGATGACGTATCTTATGACGGAACAGATGAGGCTGTTTCTGCAGATGATGAGACAGTTACAGAGGGCGATACAGAGGCAGATATATCATCAGATGATGCAGTGGTAGATGACGGAACGGATGATTCCTACACTGACGATACATCGGATGGAGATTCATCTTACACGGATGACGGTTATATTGACGATTCGTCAGGTGATGGCGCATATACGGATGATTCATCGGAAGGTGACTCCTACACAGATGATACACCGGATTACAGCGCGGATGACTCGTATTCAGATGATAGCTATACAGATGATACCACGACATATGATGAAGATACCGGTGGTGTGGCGGATTATTCAGATGGAGAATGATCTTATCAAATATATATTAAACAGCCCATGGATATAAGATATAAACGTATCCATGGGCTGTTTTTGTGGTTTGAGGAATAGAACAGAGATAACAGTAATACTATAGTAAAAAAATGCAGGACGATCGAGTGAAAGTATATAGCTACAACAGACGGAGGATAAAATATATATTTGTTATGGTGTGCATAGCTGCTACGGTTATAATCGGTAGACTGGCATACATAATGGTCTTAAAGGCTAAATACTATAGTGAGCGGGCGGATAATCTTCACGAGCGTGAGAGAAGTATAAAAGCACCCCGAGGCAGGATATACGACAGAAATGGAAATATACTTGCGGACAACAGGGCGGTGTGTTCGGTGTCCGTCATACATAGCCAGATAGAAGATGAGGAGGCGGTCATAGATCTGCTGGAGAAGTATCTGGATAAATCTCCGGAGGAGATCAGGAAAAAGGTGACAAAGGTATCGTCCAGGGAGATCATAGCGGTAAATGTCAGCGAGGAGACAGGTGACATGATAAGAGCTGCGGCACTGCCGGGGATCAAGGTAGATGAGGATTACAAGAGAAATTATCCGTATGATGAACTGGCATCCAAGATGCTCGGATTCACCGGCGCGGATAATCAGGGAATACTCGGACTTGAGGTGTCTTACGACAGCGTGCTAACCGGAGTCCCCGGAAGTATAAATGCCGTTACGGATGCGCGGGGAATAGAACTTGCGGAATATGCGGAGACGAGGAATGATCCGATTCCAGGCGATGACCTTGTGACAACGATAGATATTAATATACAGAAGTATGCAACCCAGGCGGCATACAAAGTCATGACTGAAAAGAATGCGAACAGGGTGTGTGTGCTGGTCATGAATCCACAAAATGGTGAGATATATGCCATGGTCGATGCGCCAGAATACAATCTCAACAAACCATTTGAGCTGATAAATGACGGTAAAAAGTCAGCGGAGAGCATAGAGAATGGCATAGAAAAAGACACAGATGCACGAAAAGAGGAGGCAAATGATCAAGCTTCGGGCAATATACATACTGTCATGAGTCAGATGGATAAGCTCAATAATATGTGGAGAAATTATCTTATAAGTGATACATATGAACCGGGATCCACGGCAAAGATGATCACTCTCACGGCGGCTCTTGAGACTGGGGCTGTGGATAAGAGCAATTCGTTTTACTGCCCCGGATACAGGATAGTTGAGGATCGACGGATAAGATGTAGCAAGACAACAGGGCATGGAAGCCAGACTCTTGAACAGGCTCTCATGAATTCCTGTAATCCTGCATTTATGGATATAGGGGAGAGGACAGGAGTGGATGGTCTGTACGAGTACTATCACAAGCTTGGACTCTTTGATAGGTGTGGTATAGATCTTCCGGGTGAGGCAAATTCCATAATGCATAAAAAGGAAAATGTTGGACCGGTGGAGCTTGCAACGATGTCGTTTGGACAGTCGTTTCAGGTGACGCCTATACAGTTTATGTCCGCTGTGGCTTCAGTCATAAATGGCGGTTACAGCATAACTCCGCACATAGGACAGAAGGTGATGGATAGCGAGACAGGGGAGACAAGTGTGTTGGGATTTGAAGAGAAAAAACAGGTTATAAGTGAGAATACTTCGCTTCAGATGCGGGAAATGCTCGAGAAAGTGGTTGCAGAAGGCGGCGGTTTAAAATGTGCCATAGAGGGCTACAGGATAGGTGGTAAGACTGCTACAAGTGAGAAACTGCCGAGAGGTACAGGAAGATATATTTCATCATTTATAGGATTTGCTCCGGCTGATAATCCGGTTGTTATGGCAGCCGTACTGATAGACGAGCCGGAGGGAACTTATTACGGTGGAACCATTGCTGCTCCGGTGGTGAGGGATATATTTTTGAACATTCTTCCCTATTTGGGAATTGACAAAGTATCAAATGAGTATTAAATTTATGACAGTCTGAAAACAGTAAAAGAAATACATAGTCCATGATGTGTGGACAGGTAAGGAGTACAAAATGAATTTAGATTTAAAGATTATTTTACCGGTAGTGATCGCGTTCTGCATCAGCGTAGTGTTATGTCCAATAGTGATTCCATTTTTGAAGAAACTGAAGTTTGGACAGTTTGTCAGGGATGATGGTCCGCAGGCACATCTAAAAAAAGCAGGTACACCTACAATGGGTGGACTTATCATACTGCTTTCATTTACGATCACAACTCTTATATATATGAAAGATTATCCTGATGTTCTTCCAGTTCTTTTTGTAACTCTGGGATTTGGACTGATAGGATTTATAGATGATTATATCAAGGTTGTAATGAAGAGATCCATGGGTCTCCGTGCATGGCAGAAGATGCTGGGACAGATAGTAGTAACAGGTGTATTTGCATATTATGTAGAGAAGTATTCAACGATCAACAATGAACTTATAATACCATTTGTGGGCAAGACAATTCAGCTTAACAGTGTACTTTATGTTGTACTGTTATTCTTTATAGTGCTTGGAACTGTAAACGGTGCAAACTTTACTGATGGACTTGACGGTCTTGCTTCGTCAGTCACAGTTCTCATTGCGACATTCTTTGCGGTTGTTGCAGTCGGAACAGGTTCAGGTGTTGCACCTGTGTCATGTGCTGCAGTTGGAAGTCTTCTCGGATTTTTGGTATACAATGTATATCCGGCAAAGGTGTTCATGGGTGATACAGGTTCACTGGCACTTGGAGGATTTGTTGCTTCTACAGCTTACATGCTCAAGATGCCGATATTCATAGTGATTATAGCATTTATATACTTCCTTGAGGTATTGTCAGTTATAATACAGGTTGTATCATTTAAGCTTACAGGAAAGAGAGTGTTTAGAATGGCACCAATACACCATCATTTTGAGCTCGGCGGATGGCCGGAGTCAAAGGTTGTTGCCATATTCTCTATCGTGACGGCAGTACTCTGCGTTGTGGGACTTCTGGCACTTTAATGGATTTAGATAGCTTTAATATAGTCATATATAGTTCTATATAGCCATAGAAAGGAGAAAGTGGCGTAGATTACGCCATGGTGAAGATTATGGAGATAAAGACAGCGATAGTAGCAGGAACAGGAAAAAGTGGTATCAGCGCAACGAAGCTTCTGGTAAAGCATGGAGTTTCGGTATATCTGTTTGATGAGAACAAGGACAGAGATATAGATAAGATAAAGGAGTCAGTGGATAATTCGGAGCTTGTAAATGTTGTTCTGGGTGAACTTAGCGAGGAAGCACTTTCGGCATCACAGCTCATGGTCATAAGTCCTGGAATACCGGTTGACGCTCCGTTCACAGACATAGTCAGAAATGCTGGAATACCTATCTGGAGTGAGATAGAACTTGCATATCATTATGGCAAGGGCAAGATAGCAGCAATAACAGGAACAAACGGTAAGACCACCACAACAGCTCTTGTGGGAGAGATAGTAAAGGCGCACAATGCCAGCACGATAGTTGTTGGAAACATAGGAATCCCTTACACTGAACTGTGTGATACGACAAATGAGGATTCTGACACAGTAGCAGAGATAAGCAGCTTCCAGCTTGAGACAGTCATAGATTTCCATCCGAATGTGAGTGCCATTCTGAATCTCACACCGGACCATCTGAACAGACATTATACATTTGAGAATTACGGCAATGTAAAATTCTCAATAACCAAGAACCAGACCATGGATGATGTGACAGTTCTCAACTATGATGACGAGCATACAAGAGCCATGGGTGAGAAAGCAAAATCCCACGTCCGTGTCGTATATTTCAGCAGACTGGAAAAGCCTGCCGGTGGTGTGTATGTTGAGGATGGAAATATAGTGCTTGAGGACGGAGACAAGAAGATAAATGTGCTTGCACTCAGTGATCTTAAGCTTCTCGGAGCACATAATGTTGAGAATGTGCTTGCAGCGGTTGGAATCTCATACTACATGGGAGTACCAGTTGATGTCATAAGAAATGTGGCAACATCATTTAAGGCAGTTGAGCATAGAATAGAGTATGTTGATACTATAAACGGTGTTGCATATTATAATGATTCAAAGGGAACGAACCCTGACGCGGCCATCAAGGGTATTCAGGCCATGGTATCACCTACATATCTAATCGGTGGCGGATATGATAAGGGTTCAGAGTATGATGAGTGGATAGAGGCATTTTGTGGAAAGGTGAAGTGTCTCGTACTTATAGGACAGACAGCACAGAAGATAGCCGACTGTGCAAAGAGACATGGTTTCAATTCCATAGTGTTTGAGGAGAACCTTCAGGAAGCAGTGGCATACTGCCATGAAAATGCAGTTGATGGTGATGCGGTGCTTCTCTCGCCTGCATGTGCAAGCTGGGGACAGTTCAAGAACTATGAGGAGCGTGGAACTAAGTTCAAGGATTATGTAAGAAGCTATAAGGAGTGATATGATTGCGTGGTGAACCTGTGGTTTCAGAAGATAGGTTGACTAAGGCACGAAAGCACGGGAGGAGATCCTGGAATGGATATGTGGATTTGCCTATGTTGATATGCCTGTCTGCTATTCTGATATTCGGGTTAGCCATGATATACAGCACCAGCAGTTACAGAGCGATGGATCTGTACGGTGACGATATATACTTCTTCAAGAGACAGACGGTATACATGCTTACAGCGGTATTGCTGATGCGCGGTGTATCCGGGATGGATCATACATTTTTCTTCAGGTATTCTAAACTGATACTCATATCATCATTGCTATTGCAGATACTTGTGCTTGTGATTGGAACGGCAAGCCACGGCTCCTCCAGATGGATATATATTGGGCCGATAGGATTTCAGCCATCGGAATATGCAAAGCTGGCGATAACGGTGTATACGGCGGCACAGGCGGCAGTAAAAAGCCGGGATTTGTGCCGGGCCGGATGCCTGATAAAGGTTATGGTGTTTCCGGTAATAACAATAATCCTGATAGGAGTAGAAAATCTCAGCACAGCGATAATATGCTTCGTAATCATGTTTGCCATATTATTTGTGGCAAGCCCAGGCATAAAGCATTTTGTTGTTATAGGGATATGTGGTATAGTTGGGTGTGTACTGTTTATATTATTTGCCGGATACAGGGCTGATCGCGTGAGGATCTGGCTGGATCCGGAACAGTATGCCGACGGATATCAGACTGTCCAATCGCTGTACGCAGTAGGTTCAGGCGGACTTTTTGGCGTGGGCTATGGCAAGAGCGTGCAGAAGATGGGCTTTATTCCAGAATCACACAATGACATGATCTTTTCAGTTGTGTGTGAGGAGCTGGGAATGGTGGGAGCAATCGCTCTTATAGTACTTTTTATAGTATTTTTGTACAGACTGGCGCTGATAGCAATGAATGCGGATGACCGGTTCGGAAGTCTGGTTTCCTGTGGAGTGATGACACATGTGGCCGTCCAGCTTCTGATAAATATGGGTGTTGTCACAAATACGATACCGCCTACGGGAGTTCCTATGCCTTTTATAAGTTATGGCGGAAGTTCGATCATTTTTATTCTCATAGAGATAGGGATAGTCATGTCTGTCGCGCGGGGAAGAACAGTGGGTACAGATGTCAGAGACATTCCATAAACTGATAACTCATAAACTGATAAACGACAGATCCTGAAAAGGAAGATATTGATGAGTGAAGACAATAGAACATACAATAATAGAACCGGTAAAAATACCGGAAACAACAGAAGATATTCCGGATCCAAAGGCGGGGCGAACAGGCCGGAGACGAGAACATCTGACAGAAATGGCCGCGGTCGTAGCCTGAATGATTACAGTGTTGATGTTGCGGCTCAGCGCGGTGTGGTGAGAGATGACAGTGCACTGAGAAGGAACAAAAGACCTGGAGATGTGAAGATGGCACCTGCAAGAAGATCGTCGCGAAGTGATCTGACCGAGAACAGGCCTGCCCAGAGAGAGCGCTCCGCGGACGAACAGATCAGGAAAAGCAGAAATGTCGATGTGGCGGATGCGAGGAGACGGAGCGGTAAGGTTGATGTCGAGACTGGAAGGCGCCTTGACGGACGTGTGCGTGTTCCTGTGGACAAGAGACGAGTTCCGCCATCACAGCCATCTCAATCTCGGTCATCACAGATGTCGGGCAGAAAAAACAGCAGGATGCAGGAAGGTCGGAGGCCGTCGGATGGTGGGCAGAGGCGGAGCAAGACTGACAACGGGCAGCGCACAGCTCAGGATAAACGCAGACGTCCCGACGAAGAATCTCGCAGAACCCAGGATAGACACAGACGCTCTGCTGAAGAACAGCGCAGAGTCCAGAACGGACACAGACGCTCTGCTGAAGAACAGCGCAGAGTCCAGAACGGACACAGACGCCCTGCTGAAGAACAGCGCAGAGTCCAGAACGGACACAGACGCCCTGATGAAGAACGGCGCAGAGTCAGGACTAAAAAGGTTAAGCGCAAGCCGACACCGCAGGAGATCGAGAGAAAACAGAGACTTAAGCAGGAGAGGCTCGAGAGAAGAAAGCAGAGACGTGAGAGGGCTGCGAAGATTTTTCTCATCATACTCAGGGTGCTTCTTGTACTGATCGTGATAGTAGCTATATCGGCAGCCGTAATCAACAGCTGCTATAAGCTCAAAAAGATAAATGTCAGCGGAACAGATCACTACACAGACCAGCAGATGGAGGATATAGTTTCCGGTGGAAAGAAATACAGCAATACGCTGTTGTTCATTCTCAACAACAAGATAAATCCTCCTGGGGATGTGACATTTATAGATAAGATAGATGTTTCATATGTAAACAGAAACACCGTGTCAATAACAGTTTATGAGAAAGCAATGGCGGGATGTATCGAGCATAATGGCAAGTATGCATACTTCGACGGAGATGGAATTGTTCTTGAGATATCAGATAAGAAGCTGGATGATGTTCCGTGTATAGAGGGACTGACAAGCGACAGAGTTGAGCAGGGCAAGAAGCTTTCGGTGGGAGACAACAGTTTCTTCCAGGAGATACTGACTATGACGCAGCTGATATACAAGAATGAAATACAGATAGATAAGATAACATACGATAACAAGCAGAATCTAATACTTCACAAGGACGGAATAAAGATAAGAATAGGCAATTCGGATAACCTGGAGAGCAAGTTTATGAATCTTGAAAATATCCTGTCTACACTGAAGGGCAAGAAGGGTACGCTTGACATGTCGAATTACAGTGCATCCGATGGTAATGTTATATTTAAAGAAAATAAATAAAAAAATCTTGCGTATTGATATAAAAAATCGTATTATATAGGTACTAATGCGATAAAGCGGACTAGTTATGCCCGTATATTGTGATCTATCAGATAAACAGAGATAACAGATATAATAATAGAGAATAATATTAAGGAGGATGCAACCGTGCTTGAAATAAAATCAAATGACGAGAGAACACCAGCAAGGATTCTTGTTATCGGTGTCGGCGGTGCAGGTAATAATGCTGTAAACAGAATGATTGATGAGAATGTTGAAGGAGTGGAGCTTATTGCTATCAACACAGATAAGCAGGCTCTTTCACTTAGCAGAGCAACAACAAAGATCCAGATAGGTGAGAAGCTTACAAAGGGTCTTGGTGCCGGAGCAAAGCCTGAGATTGGTGCCAGTGCAGTGGAGGAGAATAGAGAAGAAATCGTTGATATAATCAAGGATGCCAACATGGTGTTTGTAACATGTGGTATGGGTGGTGGAACCGGTACAGGTGCCGCTCCTGTTGTAGCAGAGATGGCAAGAAATCTCGGAATCCTTACTGTTGGTGTAGTTACAAAGCCATTTGGTTTTGAGGGCAAGCCACGTATGAGAAATGCCCAGGAGGGAATTGCAAGACTTAAGGAGAACGTTGATACACTTATCGTTATCCCTAATGACAAGCTCCTCCAGATATGTGATAAGAGAACAAGTATTCCTGATGCACTCAAGAAGGCAGATCAGGTTCTTCAGCAGGGTGTTCAGGGTGTAACAGACTTGATCAACAAGCCAGGTCTTATCAACCTCGACTTTGCAGATATCCAGACAGTTATGAGAGATAAAGGTATTGCCCATATCGGTATCGGATCAGCAAGCGGTGAGAACAAGGCTGTTGATGCCATCAAGGAGGCTATGGATTCACCACTTCTTGAGACAACAGTATCAGGTGCTACAGATATTATCGTTAACTTCTCTGGTAATATCGGAATCGTTGAGGCATATGATGCAGTTACATACCTCACAGAGCAGGCCGGAGACGGTGTCAACATCATATTTGGTACAGTTGACAATGACAACATGGGTGAGGATATAAGCATCACTATTATAGCAACAGGTCTTGAGAGATCAGGAGAAAGTGATGTTACATCAAGATATGCTGGAACAGCATCTCCGATGGGAACTATGACAACAACTCCAAAGCCGGCTGTTGCAACAACTCCTGTATCAGAGCCTAGAACAGCAACATATGCAGGTCAGAGCATAGGTACGCACAGTACAGCATCACAGTCAGTTGCTGCAAGCAGACCTTCATTTATGAATAACAGTTCAGCTGCAACAGAGCCGGCAACAAAGCCTGCATACACCGCAGCTACAACATCACAGCAGAGCAGTCCGGTCACATCCACACCAGTTGAGCCGGTTCATGTTCCAAGACCAAAGACAGAGAGCATAAAGATACCTGATTTCCTCAAGAAGAGATAATTAGATAATTAAGTAAATGTCAGAATCAAAACGGATAATTTCGTGAGAAATTATCCGTTTTGTCACATAATAAGCGGATAGGAGATGAATATATATGTTTTATCTTCCGGATAGAGATGAGATGCAGGAGATAGACAGACGCACCATCAAGGAGCGGGGAATCCCGGGAATACTTCTGATGGAGAGAGCGGCTATATCGATTTTGGAGGAGATAAATGCAAGAAAGGATACAGTACTTCCAGCACGTGTCAAATGTCTTATCGTTGTGGAGGGAGGAAATAACGGCGGGGACGGACTGGCTCTTGCAAGACTTCTGGCACAGCAGGGAGATCAGGTCGAGGTGTGTTATATAAGCGGACTGTCAAAGGTGAGTGACAGCTTTGCATACCAGCTGGATATAGTGCGGAATCTCGGTATCCAGGTCACAGATGAGATCTCACAGAAGGAGTATGACATTATAGTCGATGGAATCTTTGGAGTCGGTTTGAAACGTGATGTGGCAGGAATATGGAAGAATGTCATAGAGCAGATGAACAACATGCCGGGATACAAGATCGCTGTGGATCTGCCATCGGGAGTGGATGCCACCACCGGTCAGGTGCTTGGGACTTCCTTCAGGGCTGATCTGACAGTGACATTTGGTCTCAACAAGAGAGGACTTGTGTTGCACCCGGGATGCGATATGGCTGGGCAGGTAGTTGTAAGAGATATTGGATTTTCGGATAGAGAGGTTCAGGACATAGCACCTGAGGCTTATGGCTATGATCTGTCAGATCTTGCGCGTCTTCCAAAACGCAGCGACAACTCCAACAAAGGAACATATGGCAGGGCTGCGGTCATCGCTGGAAGTGCTGATATGTCCGGAGCTGCAGTATTTGCTGCAGAGGCTGCATACAGGACAGGAACAGGGCTTGTCAAGGTTTATACACACAGTTTAAACCGTACGGTGATTGGAAATAGGATACCGGAGGCTGTTCTTATGACATACAGTGACGAAGCTGAGGCACTTAAGTGTGCAGAGGATGCAGTTTCGTGGGCGGATGTCATTCTTGTGGGACCTGGACTTGGCAGGTCAGGGGAAGCTGAAGAACTTCTCCGCTATGTGATATGTGAGGCAGAGCAACCCCTTGTTCTGGATGCAGATGCGCTGAACATCATATCTCAGGATTTAGAACTTCTGAAAAAGCACAGGGGTGAGGTCACAGTTACTCCGCATCTCGGGGAGATGTCAAGGCTCACAGATATAGCTATACCGGATATCAAAAAGAATATATTAAGGGTGTGCAAAGACTTTGCTATGGAGTATAATGTTATAGATGTGCTCAAGGACTCCAGGACATGTGTCAGCAGAGGTGGTGACATTTACATCAACACCTCGGGAAACAATGGCATGTCCACAGCCGGTGCAGGCGATGTGCTTGCAGGGGTGATCACGGGACTTATAGCCACGGGTAGTTCACCGTATGAAGCAGCTAAGCTTGGTGTGTATATCCACGGGCTGGCAGGTGATCTTGCAGCTGAGCGCATGGGAAAAAATGGGATGATAGCCAGAGATATAGTTGAATCCATACCTATGGTGATAAAAGGAGTGGAAAATGAGAAATTATAACAGGGTACAGGCAGTGATAAATCTTGATAATATAAGGCATAATGTGGCGGCTATGAAGTCTCTAGTGGATAAGGATAAGAAGATGCTGGCGGTTATTAAAGCAGATGCATATGGTCACGGAGCAGTGGAGGTGGCACATGCACTCAATGATATGGTAGATTTCTTTGCGGTTGCTTTCATTGATGAGGCAATTGAACTCAGGAATGCAGGTTTTAAAAAACCGATATTGATACTGGGGTATACTGATCCTGAGGACTATAAGCTTCTGATAGATTTTGATGTACGTCCGGCGATATACGATGTAGATGATGCACGAAAACTGTCGGAGACAGCCGTTGGTAAAGGTGCAAAGGCTAAGATTCATATAAAGGTTGATACGGGCATGGGAAGAATAGGATTCTCATGTGATGATGCCGGGGTAAACCATATAGAAGAGATAAGCAGGATGCCAGGGATAGAGATAGAGGGAATGTTTACCCATTATGCCAAGGCTGATGAGCTTGACAAGACAGCGGCAAAAGGACAGCTGGACAAATTCAGATGGATCAACAGACAGCTTGAGGATAAGCACATACATATTCCTGTCAGACATATATCGAATAGCGCAGGTATCATGGAGATGGATAATTCTGACTTTGATATGGTGAGATCTGGAATCGTAACATATGGACTTTATCCATCAGAAGAAGTGGACAAGAGTATAGTGGATCTGAGACCAGCCATGAGCCTTACATCAAAGGTAATATTTGTGAAGGACGTAAAGGCTGGAACCGGAATAGGATATGGATGGTCATACATAGCAGACCATGATATCAGGGTTGCCACAGTGTCAGCCGGATATGCAGATGGATATCCGAGAGCGCAGTCCAACATAGGTCGAGTCATAATACATGGACAATATGCGCCGATCATAGGCAGAGTGTGTATGGATCAGTTCATGGTCGATGTGAGTCATATAGATGATGTAAAAGTCAGAGATGATGTCATACTGATTGGCAGAGCTGGAGACAAGGTTATCACAGTTGAAGAGGTTGCAGAGCCAGCGAACAGCTTTAATTATGAGCTTGTATGTAATATATCAAGACGAGTTCCGAGAGAGTACATAAGAGATGGCAAAGTTCTTGGACAGGTGAATTATCTGTTGGATTGATGAATAACCAATAATGACACTGGAAATACTTTTTTTAGAGTGGAATACATAATATGTATAAAGCCACATTTATAAAGTATTTATGGGGTGATAAATTTGGTTATAAGAAGAGGGGACATATATTATGCAGATCTAAGACCTGTTGTGGGTTCAGAGCAGGGCGGAATCAGACCTGTGATCGTGGTCCAGAACGAGGCAGGCAATAAACACAGTTCAACTGTCATAATAGCAGCGATAACGAGTAAGATGAAGAGACCAAAGCTGCCGACGCATATCATGCTGGATTCTGCGAGATGCGATATTGCAAAGGATTCCGTTATACTGCTTGAACAGCTCAGGACCATAGATAAACAGAGGCTTAAGGAAAAGGTATGTCATGTGGATTCAGATGTACTGAAAAAGGTAGATGAGGCGCTGAAGATCAGCCTGGAGCTGGTATGATATACGAATCAATAAATATATGAGGTGATAAAAGCTAAAGTATGAAGATTTTTAACAAGAAGTCGGATGAGGAGAAGGTAGAGGAAGAGATCATATCGATGGTGAACGAGGGAAATGAGCAGGGATTTATAGAGGATTCCGAAGCTCAGTTCATCACGAACATATTTGAGTTTACTGATAAGGAGAGCAGGGATGTCATGACGGCAAGACTTAACGTCATGGCGATCGATAAGAATGCAGAGCTGGATGAAGTCATGGAGATAATGCTTGAGAACAACTATTCCAGATACCCGGTTATAGACGGTGATCTTGACAATGTTGTCGGTATAATATATTTCAAGGATTTCGTCAAGGAATATTTAAAGGACAAAAAGAAGAAGCTTGCTGATATTATGGTTGAGGCGACATTTGTGCATCCTACATATAATATCGCGAAGCTGTTCCGAAGGATGCAGACGGCAAAGATACATATGGTTATAGTTGTTGATGAGTACGGTCAGACTGAGGGTATAGTGACCATGGAAGATATACTGGAAGAGATAGTGGGAAACATACTCGATGAATACGATGATGCCAGCGATGATATCAAGAAAAGAGGGGATGTGTACATAGTCAGCGGAAAGGCTGAACTGGATGAGGTCAGTGATGTGCTGGGTATAGAATTCCCTGATGAAGATTTCCAGACGATGAACGGTTTTTTGCTCTATGAGCTGGGAAGACTGCCGTACGCGGATGAGGAGATAGAGATAGTATATCAGAATTATAAATTTACTTCGCTGTCTGTAAGTAACAACATGATAGGGGAAGTAAAGATCACAAAGGTTGAAAAAACACAGCAATAGTGTTAATATACGAAATTAGTAATCAAGAAAAAGAGGAGAATTAACGATGTCAGGACATTCAAAATTTGCAAACATCAAGCACAAGAAGGAAAAAAATGATGCAGCAAAGGGAAAGATCTTCACAATCATAGGTAAGGAGATCGTGGTTGCTGTTAAGGAAGGCGGAGCAAATCCTGAGAATAACAGCAAGCTTCGTGATGTAATTGCCAAAGCAAAGGCAAACAACATGCCTAATGATACTATCAAGCGTGGTATCGAGAGAGCAGCAGGAGATGCAAACTCAGTAAATTACGTAGTGAATACATATGAAGGCTACGGTCCAAGTGGTACCGCCATCATAGTAGACACTCTTACAGACAATAAGAACAGAACAGCAGCAAATGTGCGTAACTGCTTCACAAAGGGCGGCGGAAACGTAGGAACAACAGGCTGTGTATCATATATGTTTGACCATAAGGGTCAGATCATCATTGCAAAGGAAGACTGTGACATGGATGCAGATGACCTTATGATGATGGCACTTGACGCAGGTGCAGAGGATTTCTCAGACGAGGACGACAGCTACGAGATCATCACAGCACCTGAGGATTTCTCACAGGTAAGAGAGAGCCTTGAGAAAGAGGGCATCAAGATGGCTGAGGCCGAGCTTACAATGATACCTCAGAATTACGTTGATATAACAGATCCTGAAGTTGTAAAGAAATTCACAAGAATTATTGATATGCTTGAGGAGGATGATGACGTACAGGCTGTATATCACAACGCAAATCTTCCAGACGAGGATGAGGAGTAATATCAGACAACAATATTGAATGGCAGTTGGTTAAGTGACAATAGTCGTTATGTGACAATGGCCATTGAACCAGAATTTAGAACTTCCACATTATGCATAATATGTGGAAGTTCTATTTGAGTACAGATATATGACCGAGTATAAGTATCAGACTGCTATTTGCGGAAAAAGGTATTGATAGGAGAAGAGATGAAAGGAATACTTAGATATCTAAAGGACTACAAGAAAGAGTCCGTACTTGCCCCCCTCTTTAAGATGCTGGAGGCAACATTTGAACTGCTCATACCTATAGTCATGGCAAACGTCATCGATGTGGGTATAGCCGGTCGTGACATAGGCTATGTTGTAAAGATGTGCCTTGTCATGATACTTTTGGGAATTATCGGTCTGGTGTGTTCTATCACGGCACAGTACTTTTCTGCCAAGGCTGCAACAGGCTTTGGAACGGCACTTAGAAATGACCTTTTCAGACATATCACATCACTTTCTTACACGGAGATCGACAGTATAGGAACTTCCACACTGCTCACAAGAATGACCAGTGATACGAACCAGGTGCAGACCGGAGTCAATATGGTGCTCAGACTGTTCCTCCGTTCGCCATTCATAGTGTTCGGTGCCATGATCATGTCATTTACGATTGATGTGAAGTCTGCCATGACATTTGTTGTGACAATACCGGCACTTTCGATAGTGGTGTTCGGAGTTATGGCGCTCAGCATACCGCTGTTCAAGAAGGTACAGAACAGACTAGACAGAGTCACACTGCTCACTCGTGAGGGCCTTGAGGGCGCGAGAGTTATCAGAGCTTTCAACAGACAGGACAAGGAATTTGAGGATTTTGATAAGTCAACAGACGATCTGATGAAGTTTCAGCTTCTTGCAGGACGTATATCAGCGTTCATGAACCCTGTAACATATGTGATAATCAATCTCTCAACTGCAGCTATCATATGGATAGCAGCGGGACAGACTGAAGCAGGTATAATTACACAGGGTAAGGTCGTCGCCCTTGTCAACTATATGTCACAGATACTTGTGGAGCTGATCAAGCTTGCAAACCTTATTGTGACGATCACCAAGGCTGTTGCCTGTGCAAAGAGAATAAATGCAGTCATGGATCAGCGGCCATCGATAACAGATGGAACAGGAAAGGTATCAGGATCAGAAGCAAATGCTGTAAAGGTGAGCTTCAAGGATGCCAGCCTCAGATATGCCGGTGCCGGAGCAGATTCTCTGTCTGATATAACATTTGACATTGCACCGGGAGAGACGGTGGGAATCATAGGCGGTACGGGATCAGGAAAGAGTTCTCTTGTAAACATGATCCCAAGATTTTACGATGTCAGCCATGGAAGCGTCAGCATAGACGGAGTGGATGTAAAGGACTACACCTTGGACGAACTCAGACATAAGGTGGGCGTGGTTCCACAGAAGGCAGTGCTGTTCGCCGGAACCATAGCAGACAATATCAGATGGGGAAAGCAGGATGCAACTGAGGCTGAGATAGACGAGGCTCTTGAGATAGCTCAGGCGAAGGAATTTGTGGATGGCAAGGAGAATGGAATAAATTTCAAGATCACTCAGGGAGGAAAGAACCTGTCAGGCGGACAGAAGCAGAGACTCACCATAGCTAGGGCGATTGTGAGAAAGCCGGATATATTGATACTTGATGACAGCGCATCGGCACTCGACTTTGCAACGGACGCGGCACTCAGAAAAGCAATCAGGGAAAAAACAAAGGGTATGACAGTGTTCCTCGTATCACAGCGAGCGTCAACCATCATGAATTCGGATAAGATCATAGTCATGGACGATGGCCAGATAGCAGGAATAGGAACTCATAGGCAGCTGCTTTCTACCTGCGAGGTATATAGGGAGATATGTCAGTCACAGCTTTCGGAGGAGGAACTGGCTCATGAGTAAAGATAAAGGTAACAGATCAGTAAACAAAAAGACAATACTCAGAATACTGAGGTACATCAAGAGATATAGATTCCTTGTTGTTCTGTCACTCATATGTGCAGCCATTTCAGTGGTACTCACACTGTATGCACCGATCATTATGGGACATGCGGTTGACAAGGTCGTTGGACCTGGAAATGTAGACTTCACAGGACTTAAAGGAATGCTTGCAAAGCTTGTTGTGGTGGTTATCATAACGGCTGTTGCGCAGTGGATCATGAATGTACTTAACAACAGGATCACATATAAGGTTGTAAATGATGTCAGGACAAAGGCATATGAGAAACTGGGCAATCTGCCTCTCTCATATGTGGATTCACACACACATGGAGATATAGTCAGCAGGATCATAGCCGATGTAGACCAGTTCTCAGACGGACTTCTGATGGGATTTACACAGCTCTTTACAGGAGTGATGACGATAGTGGGAACACTCTGTTTTATGATTTCAATCAACTGGATCATAGCTCTGGTCGTTGTGTGTATCACACCTGTTTCGCTGTTTGTTGCATCATTTATAGCTAGGAAAACATACAGCATGTTCAAAAAGCAGGCTGAGATAAAGGGAGAACTCACATCACTTGTAAATGAGATGGTAGAGAACCAGAAGGTGGTTACGGCGTTTTCCATGGAGGATGAGACTTGTGAAAGGTTCCAGGAGATCAATGGAAGACTGGGCGTTGCAGGACTTCAGGCAACATTTTTCTCGTCTATAACAAATCCGAGCACGCGATTCGTAAACAGCCTTGTTTATACAGGTGTTGGAATTATAGGTGCCATAACGGCTATAAAGGGCTTTATATCAGTTGGACAGCTCACAAGTTTCCTGAGCTATGCAAACCAGTACACAAAGCCATTCAATGAGATATCGGGAGTTGTAACGGAGCTTCAGAATGCGTTGGCATCAGCGGCCAGAGTATTTGAGCTGATAGATGAGGATGCAGAGGTGGCAGAGCCTGCCGATGCACACGAGCTCACAGATGTACATGGTGAGGTCAATCTTGAGAATGTTGACTTCTCATACAATAAAGATGTGGAACTTATAAAAAACCTCAATCTGAATGTAAAGGATGGACAGAGGATAGCGATAGTAGGACCTACCGGATGTGGCAAGAGTACGGTCATCAATCTGCTAATGAGATTTTATGATGTGGATGCCGGAAGCATATCGGTGGATGGATACGACATAAGAGAGGTTACAAGAAAGAGTCTCCGTGGCAATTATGGAATGGTACTTCAGGAGACATGGCTTAAGAGCGGTACGATCAGGGACAACATAGCATATGGAAGACCTGATGCAACAGATGAGGAGATCATCGAAGCTGCAAAGCAGTCACATGCACACAGCTTCATAAAGAGGCTTCCTGACGGATACAACACATTTATAACAGAGGATGGAGGTAACCTGTCACAGGGACAGAAGCAGCTTCTCTGTATAACCAGAGTCATGTTGGATCTTCCTCCTATGCTCATACTGGATGAGGCGACATCGTCCATAGATACCAGAACAGAGATCAGGATACAGAGGGCATTTGCCAAGATGATGAAGGGACGAACGAGTTTTGTTGTGGCGCACAGACTGTCGACCATCAAGGAGTCGGATGTCATCCTTGTCATGAAGGATGGACACATCATCGAACAGGGAAATCACGAGACGCTGCTTGCAAAGGGTGGCTTCTATACGAACCTGTACAATTCCCAGTTTGCAAGATAATGTAGAAAAATGTATAAATATAAAAGGACTGTGCTTCAAGGAGTTTCTCAAAGCACAGTCCTTTAGCATGTTTTAGAGCAATTATCTGTTATATTTTATGAATGCTTGCCAGTAGCGGACTTTGTGTATATAATGTATGCGGAACATATACAAAAATAATAAAGCTATACGTTAGTTTAGGTAATTGCGAAACTAGGACAAACATCAAAGGAGAGAATGATGAAGGTTAGTGAATCAGGTTATACAAAAGAAGAACTCTTGGAGATAGTAGATACATATCTGGCTGAACAGTCAAGAAGATGGGATTTTATAGAGGAAAAGGGCGATGGCATGTATGTGTACGCTGAGAACGGCGACAGATATCTTGATTTCTTTGCCGGAATAGCGGTCAGTAGTGCGGGAAATGCCAACAAGAAGGTCGCAAAGGCGATAGCAGATCAGGCGGCGAATGTTATACATGCATCAAACTATGCGTATACACTTCCGATGATACTCTTAGCTAAGAAGGTGTGTGACACGATCGGAATGGAGAAGATAGTATTCCAGAACTCAGGAACAGAGGCAAATGAGGCCATGATCAAGATGGCAAGAAAGTATGGAGTAGATCATTACGGACCTGAGCATTACAAGATCGTTACTGCAAAGAACAGCTTCCATGGAAGAACTTACGGTGCATTGTCGGCAACAGGACAGCCGGATTCTGCATGTCATAAGGGATTTGCACCGCTGCTTCCTGGATTTACATATGCAGAATATAATAACCTTGAAGATTTCAAGAGTAAGTGTGATGAGAACACCATAGGAATCATGGTGGAGCCTGTGCAGGGAGAGGGCGGAGTATATCCGGCAGATCCTGAATTCCTGAAGGGACTCCGAGAGTTCTGTGATGAGAAGAAGATACTTCTTATGTTTGACGAGGTTCAGACCGGATGGGGAAGAACTGGAGAGATCATGGCATATATGACATACGGTGTTAAGCCTGATATGGTATCCATGGCGAAGGCCATCGGAGGCGGCATGCCTATAGGTGCTATGTGTACAAGTGCAGAGATAGCGAAGGTATTTACCCCTGGTGCTCATGGATCAACATATGCTGCCAATCCGGTTTGTTGTGCGGCTGCACTTGCAGAGATAGATGAGATACTTGACAATAAGCTTTATGAGAATGCAAAGGAAGTCGGAGCTTATTTCATGGAGCAGCTCAAGTCACTTCCGTGTGTAAAGGAGATAAGAGGACTTGGACTCCTGATAGGAGTTGAGTTTGAGAAACCTATAGCGTTTGAAGTTAAGCACAGGGCAGTAGAGAACAAGCTTCTCATAACGGCGGTAAGGGACAGTATTATAAGAATGGCGCCTCCTCTTATCGTTACAAAGGAGCACTGTGATGAGGCAATAAAGCTTCTGAAGAAGTCAGTTGAGGAAGCCTTGCAGGAACAGTCATAAAACTGGAAAATTTAATAAATCTAGTTGGAATCGAACGTCAATAACATAAATACAGGAGATCGAAATGGGAAGAAGTAAAGAAGAGATGGAGGGCGTGACTCTCCTTGGAAATAAAGATGTGAAGTATAGCATGGACTATGCACCGGAGATGCTTCAGACATTTGACAACAAGCATCCGGACAATGACTATTTTGTAAAGTTTAACTGCCCGGAGTTCACAAGCCTTTGTCCTATCACGGGGCAGCCGGATTTTGCAACGGTGTACATATCGTATGTTCCGGGGAAGAAGATGGTTGAGAGTAAATCGCTCAAGCTGTATCTGTTCAGCTTCAGAAATCATGGTGATTTCCATGAGGACTGCATGAACATCATCATGAAGGATCTCGTAAAGCTCATGGATCCGAAATATATCGAGGTATGGGGCAAGTTCACACCAAGAGGAGGAATATCCATAGATCCATATTGTAACTATGGAAGACCTGGAACAAAGTGGGAGGAGGTTGCCTGGAACCGTCTGGCAAACCACGACCTCTACCCTGAGAAAGTAGACAATAGATAATATAGTCTGAGATCTTGTCTTGCTTATGATAATTTTATGATTATATACGAGTACACAAATAAGATGTACATAGCAAGACAAGATCTCAGACAGATAAGGAGAATTATTGTGGCGGATTACAGAGAGACCGTGGATTATATATTGGGTATTCCGCTTTTCGCGCAGAAGATTGGCAAGGAGAACCTTTCCAGTCTTTTGTGCCGTTTAGGGAACCCTGAAAAAGCAATACCGGCTGTTCATGTGGCTGGAACTAACGGAAAGGGATCTACCTGCAGAGCTCTGGCACAGATGCTGACGGGCATGGGATACAGAGTGGGACTGTTCACATCCCCCCATCTCGTGTCGATAAATGAGCGTATACAGATTGACGGCGAGAATATATCTGATGCTGACTTTGTGTGGGCATTTGAGACCGTGAAGGAGAAGTTCACCCAGCATCCATCATTCTTTGAGGTCATGTTTGCCATGGCAGCAGTTTATTTCAGAGAGAAGAAGTGTGATTTCGTGGTGTATGAGACAGGAATGGGAGGAAGGCTTGATGCCACAAATGTCCTCATGCCTGAGCTTTCGATCATAACATCGGTCGGCATGGATCATATGGAGTACCTCGGTGATACTATAGAGAAGATAGCCGCAGAGAAAGCGGGGATCATAAAGCCAGGGATCCCTATCATATATTTCAAGCGAGATGAGGCCGTGGCGAAAGTTATAGAGGATACTGCCAGAGGGCAGAAATCCCCGGTTATTCCGGTCGAAAAACAGGATTATATAATAAATCATTTGGGTGACAAAACCATTGATTTTTCATTGCATAGTCGGTATTATAGTTATTGCAATTTGGTTATACAGAAGACATCGCTATATCAGCTGGAGAATATAAGCCTTGCTGTGATGGCGTTTTACGGGCTCATGAAGGCCCGGAACGCATCGGAGGAAGATATAGAGAAGGGCATAAGGGAGACTCTTCCTGAGTTCTATTGGGAGGGGCGTATGGAAGAGATCGCTCCGCATATATATGTGGATGGCGCACACAACGTCGAGGCAATCAGGGCATATATAGACACTATGCGGACACTCCATGGAGATGACAGGAAGATACTCGTATTCGCGGCTGTCAGGGACAAGGAGTATGGTGCTATGATAAGTATGCTGGCAAGTCAGTTGAAGTGGGACCGCATTATAGTCACCAGTGTGGACAGTAGCAGAAAGGCAGATTCCGGGAAACTGGCTCAGATATTTGCAGATAACACGGATGTGCCGGTCTTGGTAAGCGATGAAATAGATGCGGCTATGGATATGGCAGTGGCACTTAGGACAGATATAGGGACGGATCTGGGAAGATACGGAGGACAGGGTATAGATGACGTAGATATATATTGTGTCGGATCGCTGTATCTGGTCGGCGGTGTCAAGAGATGGAGGAAGAAACATGATCAATTTTGATGAAGAGATAAAGAGATTCAAGCCTGCACTTGAGCTTGATCAGGCAGAGGATGCCATATATAACAATGACCTGAAAGATATCATGGACATCATGCAGGAGATGATGAGAGTTGCAAAGGAAGCCGAAAAGTAGAGCAGATAAATAAAGCTTTTGAATAAAGCAGAAAAGCGAAGCGGCAGAGACTACAGATAGATCAGGAGATTATGTTATGGCAGATGTACTTAACTGTAAACACTGCGGAGGCCCGATAGCTGTCACAGGCTATTGTACCCGATGCGGTCTTAAGATAGATTACGTGAACAAGGCTCTTAACTCGTCCAAGTATTATTACAATATTGGACTTGATAAGGCCAGAGTAAGGGATATGACCGGAGCTGAGGAGGCGCTGAGACTTGCCCTTAAATATGACAAGATGAATATTGATGCTAGGAATCTTCTTGGACTTGTGTATTACGAGACAGGCGAGATAGTACAGGCACTCAGCCACTGGGTCGTCAGCGTGAATTACTTTGACGGCAAGAACGTGGCAAAGAGATATATAAAAGAGATAAAGTCAAATCCCCACAGATTGGAGGCTATAAACAACGTCACAAGAAAGTATAATCAGGCTCTTGTGTATGCAAAGCAGGGAAGCAAGGATCTTGCATTCATACAGCTGAGAAAGGTCCTGTCAGATAACTCCAGGTTCATACAGGGATATCTGCTCCTTGCCCTTCTCTTCATAGATGAGGGAAGAGATGACAAGGCGAGAAAGGCGCTGAAGCGCGTCATAAAGATAGATAGAACAAATCCTGTGGCAGTCAGATACTTTAATGAGCTTGGACACACAGACGAGGAGATTATGAATTTCCGCGATTATCCACAGGAGGATTATGATGTTGATTCACTGTTCGTCGATGACCAGAAAAAACTCATAGCAGGAAATAGTGAGGTCGATTTTGACGGCGATCCGGTTCCGGTTGGAAGATATAAGGATATCAATTTTTACAAATACTCCATAGCATATATCATAGCTGGAGTTGTACTGGGGCTTGCAGCCATGTGGACATTGATAATTCCGAACAGGGATAAGGCTGCAGACAATTCACAGAGAGATTTGCAGATAACCTTCAGCCAGGAGATATCAGACAAGAATGTGAAGATATCTGAGCTTCAGTCACAGGTAGATTCTATGACAAACAAGCTTCAAAACGCGGAGACAGAGACTAAGACATTGAAGAATCAGATATCAAAGTATGGAGATTACGCATCACAGGTGCTCTCGGACGACAACAAGGCGAGGGTTCAGTCAGCGATATCAAAGTACGAGAATATGTCATATGAGGCTGCAATGGATGATCTTAACAGGGTGCTTCAGGATACACCGAATAGTGATGTGGCACTTTATTACAAGGGCATGTGTTACCTCAAGCTGTCGGACGAGAACAATGCAACACTTGTATTTAACCAGCTGGTAGAGAACTGTCCTAATTCAGTATATTATGCGTATGCCTGCGAACATGCCGATGACGAGGCGATACAGGCGGGCAAGGATAAGGCTGCACAGAAGACAAGTGCAGCTGCAGGAACAGAAGGATCGGCTGTGGCAGATAGTACAGATACATCTGTGACAGATCAGTCAGATACGTCTGGAACAGATACATCCGAACCAGATACCACAGATGGAAATACAGATTCTTCCTACGGATATGGTGATACGGCAGGAGCAGATGATCAGGGGGACGGATACACAGATGGCACAGACAGCACAGAACCTGATTACTCGGCAGATGACACTACAGACGGAACAACAGATGGTACAACAGATGGAGTTACAGACGGAACAGCAGATGGTGCTGACACCGGAGACTCAGCCGATGGCGTTTATTAGTCAGCCGGAGAAAATATAGAATATAATATAGGTCATAGATGAGAATAGAGAGATACGAAAGAGATTGATGTAAAGATCAGCAATTTCTTTTGTATCTTTTTTTGTTATAGGAGGCGTGGGTATGAATATTTATGAGAAAATGGGGGATACTGTCATTGTATATATGCCCTCAGAGGTGGATGATTATGCAGCCGGGAAGATCACTGAGGCGACCGAAGAGATCTTTGAGGGACAGGAGATAAGACATGTTGTGTTTGACTTCAGGATAACCACGTTTATGGACAGCTCAGGGATTGGGATCATAACAAGACGGTTCAGACAGGTACAGACGAGAGGAGGAAGCGTGGGTGTCATAAATGTAAATGGGAGGATAGACAGGATACTGCTCATGTCAGGAATATACAGAATAGCGGTAAAGCTCGATGGCGGGCTGAAGGATGCCTAGCAGTTAGATATCAGTGAGTATAGAAAACAAGGAGAGTAAAAAATATGGACAAGAACAGATTAGTCGTGGAGTTTGGCAGTGATGCGAGGAACGAGTCGGTTGCGAGGGTAGTGGTTGCGGCGATGATGACGAGGATAAACCCTACACTTTGTGAGGTAGAGGATGTGAAGACAGCCGTATCCGAGGCAGTGACCAATTCCATAGTTCATGGCTACAGGTCAGGGACTGGAGTTATAACGGTCGAGGTATACATAGAGGACAGGACGATATACATAACAGTCAGGGATCAAGGCTGCGGAATAGAAAATGTTGACAAGGCTATGGAGCCGATGTACACGTCGGTCACGGATGGAAGCCGCTCAGGTATGGGATTTTCGTTTATGGAGGCATTTATGGACGGACTTGAGGTATTGTCGGCACCAGGAGAGGGGACAGTAGTAAAAATGAAAAAGATGATCGGAAATAGTCAGGAGATGTATTGATGACAGATAATCTTCAGCTGCTCAGGCTTGCAAAGGAAGGCGACATTACAGCGAGGGACAGACTGATAACTGAGAATATGGGACTTGTGGTAAGCGTGGCAAAGAGGTACATTGGCAGGGGGCAGGAGCTTGAGGATCTTATACAGATAGGACTTATAGGACTTATAAAAGCTGTGGACAGATTTGATCTTGAATACGATGTCATGTTCTCCACATACTCAGTTCCGCTCATACAGGGGGAGATAAGGAGGTTCTTAAGGGATGACGGACTGGTGAGAGTCAGCAGAAATCTGAAAACGATACATTACAGGGCGGAGAAATACCGGCAGGAATACCAACGGACAAATGGCAGGGAGCCAACTGTGGACGAGATATGCGCGGAGATAGGCAGTGATCCGGAAGAACTGGTCATGGCAATGGAATCTGCGGTAGATATATCTAATATTGAGGAAATGGGAGAACTTCAGACCAGCCGCCGGGAGGAGGAAAGAGTAGTGGAAAAGCTGTATGTGAAGCAGCTTCTGGACACCTTACCGGAGAGGGAAAAGAAACTGATAACATTGAGATATTTCGGTGAAAAGACACAGGGGGAGATTGGAAGGATACTGGGTATGAGCCAGGTTCAGGTCAGCAGACTGGAGAAGAAGATTCTGCGGGAACTCAAGCGGGCGTAGAGTGCAGATGCTGGATAAAAAATGGAATATATTGGAATAATATCAGCCGTACACATGGACAGACTATTCTTAGAGGAAAAGAACAGGAGTATAAGTGTATGGCTGATTGTGTTTATTTAAAGCTTTCAGAGAGCTGTCTGGCTGAGAAGAAAAAAGTCAGAATAAAGGATGTTGCCACGGTGGTCAGCGGTAATCCTGATGCGAAGTATGATATAGAGAAGATGGAGCTGGCGAGTTTTACTGGTACAAAGGAGCAGAAGGTGATCTCTGTAATGTACATTATAGAACTGATACAGCAGAAATACCCAGAGCTGCAGGTGGAAGCACTTGGGGCGACGGATGTAGTGGTATATTACAGGACTTATGATACCAGTGACAATGTCAAGCAGATACTGAAATTCATAATGATATGTCTGATAGCCTTCTTTGGCGCCGGGTTTTCGATCATGTCATATAACTCAGATGTGAATATGGTGGGACAACTGGATGTCATGGAAAATATATTTGTGGGAAAGGCGAGGGAAGCCTACCCTGTGGCGGGAATAGCATATTCTCTGGGACTTTTCATAGGCATCATCATATTTTTTAACCACGGAGTCAAGAAGAAGTTCACAGATGATCCTACACCGCTCCAGGTTCAGATGCGCCAGTATGAGCAAGATGTCAACCAGACAGTTATAACAGATGCAGAGAGAAAGAAGGAGTGCAAAGATGCTGATTAGATATGTTTTGCTTGCGCTGGCGTGCTTTGCTAGTGGAATAGCCATATCCGGCGGCTATTTTGCATTCATATCGCTTATAGGAATATTTCCGAAGCTGTTAGAGAAGGTCAAGGGAGCAAGGCATTACATGTTGATAGAGAGCCTTCTGGCGTTTGGAGCAACTCTTGCAAATGCGGTGTATCTGTTTGATATACCGGTGAGGGTAACCTGGCTTGGGTATTCTGTCGTGTGCCTGTTTGGAGGCATATTTGTCGGATGTCTTGCGGGAGCGCTCACGGAGGTGCTGAACGTGATACCGATTGCGGCAAGACGTTTCAGCGTGAGAAGAAATCTGCCTTACGTTATATATGCGTTGGCGGCGGGAAAACTTATAGGCTCCCTGATCAGTGTTGCCGTGGGAATGTAGGGGAGTCTATTTAAATATAAAACAAATCAATAAGGAGGATCTTTGATCATGAAATTTGAGCCAAATGAAAGCGATTACAATGAGTATGTGGAAAATGTCACACCGACATCCAGTGCCCCAAGAAACTGTCTGTGGGCGTTTATTGTGGGAGGCATAATATGTACAATAGGACAGTTGATATTTAATATATTGACAAGATTTGATGTGAAGGAGGATGAGGCTTACGCGTACGTCTCTCTCATACTTGTGCTTGCCAGTGTTATACTTACGAGCTTAAATCTGTACAAGAAGATCGCAAAATACGGAGGTGCTGGAGCCCTTGTGCCTATAACAGGATTTGCAAATGGAGTGTGTGCACCGATAGTTGAGTTTCAGACAGAGGGCGAAGTATTTGGAAAGGGTGTCAAGGCGTTTACCATAGCCGGACCGGTTATATTGTATGGTATATTTACAAGCTGGCTGCTTGGAATTATTTATTGGATCATCTCTATATGGTAGATAGATACGGATAACCAGTTAAAAAATGGGCTTTTTACTAAAGAGATGTTGACTTTGGTAAAAAAAACAACATAATGATGTATAGACAAAAGACGATGGTTTGTGAGGATGATAGTTGTATGAAAAAAATATTTGCCATGAACCTGCCGGCGGACAAAGAGACGGTGGTTAAAGAGATATGTGGTGTACTCGGAGCTGTGTACGAGACAATTGACAGTGGCTGCGGTATGGTGAAGGTGTCAGATATTCTAGACGGTGTGGAATATACCGGCGCTACCGGTTTGAAAGAAAGTGACAGCCGAAAACTCAACATGGAGATGGTGGTATTTGCCGGGATAAGCAGCCGTGAACTGGATATATTCCTCGACAGGTACAGGAAGTCCGGGGTGGCGCCGATAGCACTCAAATCGGTGGCTACGGACACGAACAGGACATGGACAGTGGAGAAGATCTATTCGGAGCTTGCGAAGGAATATCTGTTTTATAAGATGCATGGCAGAAAATAGGATAAATAATTTGTATACTGGACAAAAGATAAAGTACAACATACGATAATGAGGATGAGAATATGGAAGACAGGAGACCCAGAAATTCAGGGAACAAACCGGTGAGACCGGCGAATGATTCCCGGAAACGAGGCGGGATGACTGACAGCCAGCGGATGGAGCTACAGCGGATGAGAACCCGCAGACAAAAATTACAGAGACAGTATAAGATAGTGAGCTGGATACTTACAGGTATATTTGTCGTGATATTATATGCGGTAATATGCCTTATAATTGGAAACAGAAAGTTCTATGACAAGACCAGCATAAATGGCATAGACGTTGGAAAGATGAAGCCCACGGAAGCCGCCAGACTGGTCAGCAACCAGTACGACAGGGATTACAGCAGCGCCAGCGTCAGGATTGAATTAAACGGACAGAGATACACGTTGAATATATCTGAAGCTCTCGACAGAGATTCATACAGTTCAGTCAAGGATATTCAGGACAGAACTCACAGGTTCTGGATAAGAGGATATGGTTTCCTGAAATCGAAGATTGGTGGAACTGATTACAATATATATCCGGAGATCGGAGATGCACAGAAGCTGAAGAAGCTCGTGGAAAGCAGCGATATCATGAAGGCAGATCTGAGCAGGGAGGATGGCTACAAGATAGATAATGACAAGCTTATCCTCACGAAGGGCAAGGGTAGCTATGCCGTGGATGTGGATAAACTTGTCAGGACCATAAGCAGACAGACCGGCAAGGGCGATTACGACACGGTCATAAAGTGCCCGGAAAAACAGTCGGACGTTGATATGGATGCGCTTTATGAAAAGATACACTGTGAACCGCAGGATCCTACGCTGGATCCCGACGATGACTATAAGGTCATAGAGGCAAAGGACGGAGTAGATTTTGATCTGGATGCGGCTAAAATGGCTCTGAGTGGGGCAAAGTCAGGGGAGAAGGTTGAGATACCTCTTGTACTTACAAGCGCTGATTTGACGACAGCAGAGTATGAGAAGCTTCTGTTTAGGGATCAGATAAGCAGTTATTCCACTGAGGTTGATGGATCTGACAACAGAAAGACAAATGTCAAGCTTGCGGCTCAGTATTGTGATGGAACGATACTCATGCCAGGAGAGTCATTTTCCTACAACCTGGGAGTTGGAGAACTCACTGAGGAGAGAGGCTTCCTTCCTGGACCTTCATATGCAGACGGCGAGTCGGTTCTGGATATGGGAGGTGGAATATGTCAGGTATCGTCAACCCTCTACATGGCTTGCCTTTATGCCAATTTGGAGATAGATGAGAGACATTGTCATCCATATCCTGCATCTTACGTGCCTGCGGGACTTGACGCAACAGTTGCTTGGGGAGGCTGTGATTTTGTGTTTACAAACGATACAGACTATCCGATAAAGATAACGACTACATATGATGGATATTCCACATCATGTACGATATGGGGAACTGTCACTGAGCCATTCAGCGTGGAACTCTACACTGAAACTCTTGAGACTGAGCCATATGAGACGAAGTACGAGCTTGACAAGAGCCTAGGAAAGGATGAACAGATCCTCGATACTACAGGAATAGAGGGACTTACGATCCAGTCATACAGAAGAGTGTATGATGGTGAGGGCAATGTTATATCGGATAATCCTGAGGCTGTGAGCGTGTACTCCGTCAGGGACGAAGTATATAAGGTCGGTAAATTGCCAAAGAAGGCTAAGACTGATGATAAGTCCGGCGATAAGACGACTGACGATTCAGGAGAAAAGACGGAGTCAGACTATGACGAGGATTCAGAAGAATCGTCCACATCGGAACAATTGTAGATAGATCAGATGAGACTTCCAGTGACGGAACATCGGAGAGTTCATCAGAAGATAGTGCAGAAGCTGTATCGGAATGATACAGCTTTTGTTTACTCTACATCGTCAGCGTCATCTTCACGGATTCTGAGAAATCCCTCCAGAAATCCCGGTTCTTTAGTCCGTATTTCCTGGTTGGTATAGAGATTCACATAGTGAGGACGGAGCTTGGAGTAGATGATCTTCTGTTCGTTGTACAGGCTGTAGTAGCCGGACAGCATATAGCTGACGGCGCAGCCGATGGTGAAGAACATGATGCCGTTTGCACCAAAAAGCTCGATACTCAGGAACAGTGAGGTGAGAGGGCAGTTTACAACTCCGCAGAAGAAGCAGACCATTCCGAGAGCCGCTGCAAATCCTGGATCCATTCCCATGAGGCCTCCGGCTACACAGCCAAATGTGGCACCAACGAAGAATGACGGAACAATCTCACCACCTCTGAAACCGCAGCCTATCGTTATGGCTGTAAACAGCGCTTTCAGAAGGAAAGCCGCTGGCTGGGCATCTCCATTTAACGCTTTGGCAATGATATTCATACCGGTACCGTTGTAATCTGTTGTTTTTAAGACTATGTTCAGGAGTACAAGCATTAAACCACCCGCAAACACGCGTAGATACTGATTCTTAAAATATTTTCTGAACAGCTTGTGTACTATGGTCATAAATATGCAGAACAGACTGCTCAAAATGGCGCAGAGGATCGCAAGTCCTATGACTTTAAGCACCATGACAACATCTATGGATGAAGGTATCCCGGTGATATCGTAATGCTCATGGACGACGTGCAGCTTTTGGGTTATGGCGTAGGATATAACGGATGAGAACAGACACGGAACGAATGCACAATAGTACAGTATTCCTATACTGATGACCTCCATGCTGAATAGGGCGGCTGTTATAGGCGTTCCGAACAGCGCAGAGAATACTGCACTCATACCACACAGAGTCAGTATGTGCTTATCGCTCTCATCTAGTTTAAGGATCTTTCCTATTGATACACCGATACTTCCACCGATCTGGAGAGCGGCACCCTCACGGCCGGAGGAGCCTCCGAACAAATGTGTTATAACCGTTGACACAAATATGAGCGGAGCCATACGCGAGGGAATCTCGTTCTCCACACTTCTGATGGAACCAATTACGAGGTTCGTGCCTTTGGAATGTCTGATTCCGCATATGCGATAGATAAATACGATCACAACGCCCGCCAGAGGAAGAAAATATATGATCGGATGGTGACTTTCCCTGAAGCCGGTTGCGTACTCAACACAGATGTGGAATGCGGTTCCCACAAGTCCGCATATCGTACCCATGATCAGTGAAAAAATAATCCATTTTATAAATGTCTTTGTATATCTGATGCACCTGTTAAAACAGTTTATCCAATATTCCTTTGTAAATTCCACAATAAATCTCCATTTCTACACATGTACTTTTCTATTTAACGTCTCTGGTAATGTTAAAGCATACATGGCTTTTTGTCCAGTACTGGTTGATGACGTATTCCTTTTCTGACATAAAATACCATGATGAAAATTTAAAATTCAGGGAAATATAGTATCAGAGACAGATATGCATATCAGTAAGGAGATATAAAAAATCTTCAAAACTGAATCGCCGAGCGAAAGGGAGTTGCGGAGTATGAACGAAAAGGTAGGAAAGCAGAGTTTAAAATTTGAAAATGCGCCCTATATCATAGGAGCCGCATCTGTTGCGGGGCCCAAGGAGATAGACGGTCCTATGGCAAGGTATTTTGACAGGGTGAGCGAGGATCCGACATTTGGAAAGGATTCCTGGGAAGAGGGAGAGAGCGAGATGGTGAGACAGGCGGTGATGCTTGCCATACAGAAGGCTGGAGTGAATAAGGACGACATAAGATATGTATTTGCCGGGGATCTGCTTGGACAGCTCATAGCATCCACATTTGGAATAAAGGATATGGAGATACCGGTATTCGGTCTGTACGGGGCGTGTTCAACGTGCGGAGAGGCGTTGTCACTGGCAGCTATGACAGTTGCTGCAGGGTATGCTGACAATGTTGTGGCGGAGGCATCCAGTCACTATGGAAGCGCAGAAAAGCAGTTCAGGTTTCCCCTCGAATATGGAAACCAGCGGCCCCTGTCAGCTACCTGGACGGTTACCGGAAGCGGAGCCTTTGTGGTGTCGGACAGAGAGTCGGAAGTATGTATAAAGGGCATAACAACAGGACGGATAGTAGATTATGGAGTTAAGGATTCACTCAATATGGGGGCGTGTATGGCGCCAGCTGCTGCGGATGTGATATATCAGAATCTGCAGGACTTTGATATCGAGCCGACATACTATGACAGGATAATAACAGGCGATCTAGGAAAGGTCGGAAAAAAGATCCTTACAGATCTACTCAAGATGAACCAGGTTGACATATCGGACAATCATATGGATTGCGGCATAGAGATATTTGACAATGAGGAACAGGACACACATTCAGGTGGCTCCGGATGCGGCTGCTCTGCCACGGTGCTGGCTGGTTATATATTGAAGAAGGTCAGCTCCGGGGAGTGGAAGAGGGTTCTGTTTGTGCCGACAGGTGCGCTTCTCTCAACAGTGAGTTTCAATGAGGGGCAGACGATTCCGGGAGTTGCACATGCTGTGGTGATAGAGCATCATGAAATGTCGAAAGGAAAATGATATGGATTATATAAAAGCTTTTGTGATAGGTGGAGTGATATGCGCACTTGCGCAGATCCTTATGGACAAGACTAAGCTGATGCCAGGCAGGATCATGGTGATCCTGGTGTGCTCAGGTGTAGTTCTCGGTGCACTTGGACTTTATGAGCCGATATTGAAGTATGCGGAGTGTGGTGCCTCAGTACCTCTTACGGGATTTGGTTACAACCTGTGGAAGGGTATAACGGAGGCGGTTGACAAAGATGGTTTCATAGGACTTTTCAGGGGCGGATTTCAGATGGCTGCGGTTGGCAGTTCAGCAGCGCTGATATTTGGTTATCTGGCTTCACTGATATTTAAACCGAAGATGACAAAATAATGGTATTTAGTTAGCATTTGATAAAATAAAAAAGTCCTGCCACAATGATCGTGGCAGGACATATTTTTATATCGATATTGAGCAGATCATCAGAAGCATTATTCACCTCCAGATTGATCTTCGGTGGTTACAATATCTTCTGATGTCGTAGGATCCTCACTTGTAGGTTCATCCGTTGGTGGATCCTCACTTGTAGGTTCATCTGTTGGTGGATCCTCACTTGTAGGTTCGTCCGTTGGTGGATCCTCACTTGTAGGTTCCTCAGTTGTAGGTTCTGGCGTAGGTTCCTCAGTTGTTGTAGCCTCAGTCGTCTGAGTAGTTTTCTGAGTTGTGGTCTTTTTATCCTTCTTCTTGTCGAGATGAATGTTACAGTGCTCCTTCAGAAGTGATTGATCCCACATGTATCCATCGAGAACATACTCACCGTCTGAATTGAGCTTGTATATATATGTTGTGGTCTCCGGACACGCTTTGTTTGCAAGCATGTGGGACTCGTTACATACGGTAACCTTCTTAACACCAGGACAATACTTTGTAGGTAACTTTGATGCATCAAAGTAATCTGTTACAGTAGGACATCCGTTTGATGGGAGAAGTCCTGTATCAGAACATACAGTAGCCTGAACGATTCCATCCGGCATTTCAAATGTGACGGATGTGTCAAGTCCCTTCTTTTCGATGATCTGATCCATGATATCTCTCCACATATAACACTTTATTGAGCCTGGACTGTAAGTTATATTCTCGTCATTTCCAAGCCATATAGAAGCGGTGAAATAAGGGTTATATCCACAGAACCAGTTATCAAAGTCGCCTGAGGTTGTACCGGTCTTACCTGCTGTGTACATACCCGTTGATGAGTTTGCACCGGAACCTGTACCTCCTACTACAACATCGTGCATAGCACTTGTGAGAAGCCAGGCGGTCTGTTCGGATATGACACGTGTCTTTTCTGGTTCTCTGTTGTCTATCAGAATGTTGCCATCGTGGTCATATACCTCTGTATAGAACACGGGCTTTATATAGTTACCGCCGTTTGCTATGGTTGCATATGCGGCTGTGATCTCAAGGTTGGTGATACCGTTTGTCAGACCACCGAGGGCGAGAGACTGGTTTATATCTGAAAGAATAAGTCCGTCGCTGTCTGTCTTTCTGTCTACAAGGGTTGTAAATCCAAGCTTTAACAGATAATCGTATGCAAGCTGAGGTGTGACATCTGTGATACACTTTACAGCTATGATGTTCATGGATTCCATGATTGCATATCTGATGGTCTTTGGTCCCCAGTAACCGCCATACCAGTTGAATACCTGATTACCATTCTCGTAGTAATATGGGGCATCGTCGTACACAGTGGCGAGAGACATGTTGCATGCCTCAAGTGCTGGGAGATATGTTGCAACGATCTTGAAGCAGGAACCAGGCTGTCTGGTTGCTTCAGTGGCACGGTTGAATGATCTGTTCTCGGTCTTCTCACCACGTCCTCCGACAAGTGCCTTTACCTGACCTGTCTTTTGATCCATGAGGGTAAATGAGACCTGTGGCTGGATGACAAGCTTGAATGTCTCAAGAAATACATCGTCACCGCTCTTTTCGATCATGGCAGCTTTGAAAGTGTCTGCATCAGCCCTAGCCTCATCCTCACTGTAGTATCTCGCACTATATTCGTATCCCTGCTGCTCGGTGAACCAGCTCTCCATATTCTCAACACTGTAGTTGGTCTGGACCTTTGTCTCCTTATCAATAAGTGTGAGAGCATAGTTCAACTGGTATACAGGTTCTGGCCAGTAAGAAGCATCGTTTACGACTGAATCAGCGATCTCCTGGATCTCCGGATCCTGGCAGACGATAACTTTGAGACCGCCGGACCATATCATAGTCTCGGCATCTTCCTCTGAGTATCCCTTGGCTTCCAGATCAGATTGAAGCTGCTTGATGACCTCGTCTGTGTAATATGAGTTGACCTCTGTCTTCTCCTCTTCACTGTCTTTCTTAGATATCTTTGCTATTCTGTCATACACCTTATCGTTTAAGGCCTCATCGTACTGAGCCTTTGTTATATATTCAAGATCCAGCATATATTTCAGAACCATTTTTCTTCTTTTAGCATTCTCCTCAGGATAAACTATGGGATCATACTTTGATGGGTTCTGAGGAATTGATGCAAGCACTGTACACTCGGAAACAGATAGCTGGCTGAGATCTTTATCAAAATAATTCTTGGCAGCTGTCTCAACTCCGTAGCAGCCCTGGCCAAGGTATATCGTGTTCAGATAATACTCGACTATGTGTTCCTTGCTTATCTGCTTCTCCATCTCAACAGCGAGATACTGTTCCTGAACCTTACGTTCAAGAGACTGCAGGAAAGTGGTCTCGTTAAGACCAACGTTGAAAACGTTGTTCTTGATGAGCTGCTGTGTGAGGGTTGAAGCACCCTCGTCAAAGTCACCCTTGCTGAGACCCTGTATGAAAGCTCTTGCAATACCCTGTACATCGATACCGTTGTGCTCCCAGAAACGCCTGTCCTCTATTGCAACAAATGCGTTTACAAGGTCTGTCGGTATGGAGTCATAGTATACATACTCTCTGTTGGAATTAAAGTTTGCAAGAGTAGTGATCTCCTTGCCATTCTGGTATACAAGTTTCGTCTTGTATCCTGTAGGTATAAGTGCCTCTGCATTTACATTTGGCGTATCATCAAGGATTCCCTTCAGTGCGCCGAAACCGGCGCCCACACCAACGATGACAAATGCGAGGATCAGAACCAGAAGCGCTTTAAAAAACGAGATACTGAACTTCCTCCGGTTCCTTGGGAGTTTTGATACCAGCTCTTTTTGAGCCTTGACCGCTCCCTTTTTAGTAAAATCCATAAAAAGACCTCCTTAAATGTGGGAAACAATATTCCCAGATATTTGATTGTAAGTTAATTTCATAAAATAATGGTGGGATATCCCACAAATACATACTTCAAATTAGTATATCAAATATAAGTATAATAATAAAGAAAAAAATAATGCAACAAAACAAAAATTAATAAAAGTGAAAAGACGGAACAAACCGGTTGCCTGAAATAAGGACCGATGTTAAAGTATAGACAGCAATAGTTAAGGAGGTACGGTATGTTTGCATCAATAGAGGAAGCAGTAGAGTACTGGAAAGACGAACTTTCTTATGTGGAAGACGCGAAGATAATAGGTTATGAGGGCGGATATCCTATAGTAGAATTTACTATAAAGGATGCGGCCTGGGATCTGGTGAAGGACAAGAAAAAATTTCCAAGGATAGTGAGATCATCCGAGATGGAGGGCGGAATAGAAGTTGGCGTGTCAACATGTTTTTATAAAACAGCTTCGCTTGAATGGAATCCACCAGTCATGAGGATATGCGGATATCCGGAGGTCATAAACAGGATTCTGAACAAGGTCATGTAGGACCTCGCGATGACTGATTGACAGGAGTTATATATTTGATGAACTAAAAATACCCCTGCAGATACATAAACAGGTATCTGCAGGGGTATTTTAATCATGGGGACGGCAGATAAATTTGCGGATAAAAAGAGAAATGATGGCAACAGTGAAATCAAATATTAGGAGGATGATCATGAACAGAGAGATACGTACAGATCTTGCTATAGAGCTCAGGGAGAGTGCCGGCGGGAATACAGAGATGGAGGGAGTACGTGTAAAGACAGTTGTAAATGAGGACAAGAGTATAAGAACTACTACTATAGATGTTATCAATGAGGCGGGGGAGAAAAATCTGAAGAAGGCAAAGGGCAGATATATAACAATAGAAAGCCGACACCTAAAAGAGCCAGACGAGACGATAAATGAACAGTTGAAGGATGAACTCGGAGAAAGACTCAGACTCCTCACGGAGGGATGTGATAACATACTGGTGGTGGGGCTTGGCAACAGGCAGGTCACGCCAGATTCCATAGGTCCTCTTGTCGTTGACAATCTGTTTATAACAAGACACCTTGAGCCTTCACCGAAAGGAGGTGTGACGCTGAGTGCCATATGTCCCGGAGTTATGGCACAGACAGGCATAGAGACTCTGGATATAGTCAGGGGAATATGCGATAAGATCGATGCGGATGCAGTGATAGCGGTCGATGCCCTTGCCGCAAGAAGCAGCAAAAGACTCAACACGACCATACAGATAACAGATACTGGGATAAGTCCGGGATCAGGAGTTGGGAACAACAGAAAGACGCTCAGCGCAGACAACCTTGGAAGGCGTGTCATAGCACTTGGAGTTCCTACGGTGATATCAGTTCCATCCATCATAGATGATTCCTTAGATGAGATGGCTGATGCGTTTAACGAGACATATGGCAGAAAGATCATGAGAGAATTTACAGAGGGACAGAGATATCAGATAGCTAGAAGTCTCATAGATGAAGACATGGCTGATATGTTTGTCACACCGAAAAATATAGATGAGCTTGCGAAAAGAATAAGCTATACCATATCCGAGGCGATAAATGCCCTCACCCTGTAGGTTTATATGCATTGGTGTCACACCATGATAATCATATGTGCCGGATTTGGGTAATGTTTTTCGCATTATACACATATACTTGAATGATAGGATCCGTAAATGACCTTGTTTGAGGGGTGTGTTGTTATGAATAAGAAGATCAGAGACAAGATATTGTATATTCTGGCATGGATCATCATGGTATGTGCCGGGATACTCATACAGACAGGTGAAACAGACCGGCTGTGGCAGATAATATACAGGGGAGTTTATGACAATACCGCGGGAGGAAACGCCGGCTCAGTGAGAAGCTGCGTGGATACAGATGTCGAGGATTATGTAAATTACTGGGAATCCCAGGTGAGGGAGGTATGCGATGACGGCATAAGGGATGCAGGAAAAGGCGGTGGGAGTGGAGCCCTGACTGAAAATGGTGCAGACTGTGAAAATTCCAGCGGAGCAGAGTCAGCCGGTGAGACAGAGAATACAGATACTGCGGATGATGAGGCGGTGAAGGCTGCAAAAACCCAGGCGAGAGCTGAGCGGGTCCGCGGATCTGAGAGCACAGTACCTGTAATGGCAGATATATCAAGTTCGTATATAGGAATGGATCCGGATACGCTGCTGTCGTACTGCTACAACGCCACCTATCCAAAATGTGTAAAGAGCGATGAGCTGGATGCGGAGGATCTGCTAGGAAAGGATATGTCGCTGGACATGAGCACGGGAGGTTATAAAGTCCTGATATACCACACGCACAGTTCTGAGGCATATGCGGATTCACGCTCCGGCGAAGTAGATGATACAGTGGTTGGACTTGGACAGCAGCTTGCGGATATACTCACGGATACCTATGGAATACCGGTTTACCACGACACGACGCCGTACGATATGATGACGGGAACCTTAGACAGAAATGCGTCATATGATTACTCGAGGGAGGGTGTATCAGAGATACTTGCGGAGCATCCTGAGATAGAGGTGATGATAGATCTGCACCGTGATGGAGTGCCAGACGATACCAGACTGGTAACTGAGGTAAATGGAAACGAGACAGCTCAGATAATGCTCATAAATGGTATGTGCCGTGATGAGGAGGGAAATGATGTGGATTACTGGAGCAATGATAACAAGGTAGACAATATGGCATTTGCACTCCAGACGTACCTTGCGGGCAGGGGGAACTATGGTGATATAATGCGAAAGATATATATAAGCACCTGCCGTTACAACATGGATCTTATGCCTCACGCCATGCTGGCGGAGATTGGCGCTCAGACAAACACGATCGGGGAGGCCAGAAATGCTATGGAACCATTTGCGGCGATGCTGGCAAAGGTACTGCTTGAACAATAAGTGCTGAATAATAAGCCAAATAATAAGTAATCTTTTCTCTTGCAGAGGAATGACAATACATGATATATTAACGTCAAATGCGTAAATCAGATACAGGATAAGGATGTGGAGAGATAAACATGGAGCATATAGATCAGTCCAAGATAAGAAATTTTTGCATAATTGCCCATATAGACCATGGCAAGTCTACACTTGCCGACAGGATCATAGAGAAGACAGGTACACTTACAAGCCGTGAGATGCAGAACCAGGTGCTTGACAACATGGACCTTGAGAGGGAAAGAGGAATAACCATCAAGGCGCAGTGCGTCAGAATCATATACAATGCGAGTGACGGTGAGGAGTACATATTTAACCTCATAGATACCCCGGGACATGTGGACTTCAATTACGAGGTCTCACGAAGCCTTGCAGCATGTGAGGGAGCGATACTCGTTGTCGATGCAGCACAGGGTATAGAGGCACAGACTCTGGCGAATGTATATCTTGCCATTGACCATGATCTCGATGTCATGCCGGTCATAAATAAGATAGATCTTCCATCGGCTGATCCGGAAAGAGTAGTGAACGAGATAGAGGATGTTATCGGAATAGAGGCTCAGGATGCACCGAGGATATCGGCAAAAAATGGTATTAATATAGAAGAGGTACTGGAACAGATAGTCACAAAGATACCTGCACCACACGGCGATCCAAATGCACCACTCAAAGCACTCATATTTGACAGTCTGTATGACTCATACAAAGGAGTTATCATATTCTGCAGAGTGTTTGACGGCTGTGTGTCCAAGGGAACCGTTATAAGGATGATGGCGACGGAAGCGGAGGCAGAAGTTGTAGAAGTTGGAATATTTGGCGCGGGAAGATTTGTGCCGTGCGATGAACTGTCAGCAGGAATGGTTGGCTATATAACAGCCAGTCTCAAGAATGTCAAGGATACGACAGTCGGAGATACGGTGACACAGGCGGATATGCCATGTGCTGAGGCACTTCCGGGCTACAAGAAGGCACAGCCTATGGTGTACTGTGGTTTATATCCGGCGGATGGTGCAAAATACCCGGATCTCAGGGATGCACTTGAAAAACTCCAGCTAAATGATGCAGCACTCAGTTTTGAGCCGGAGACATCGATAGCACTCGGATTTGGTTTCAGATGTGGATTCCTTGGACTTCTCCATCTGGAGATCATACAGGAGAGACTGGAGAGGGAATTCAACCTCGATCTGGTGACGACCGCACCGGGAGTTGTGTACAAAGTCCATACCACGGATGGCAACGTCATAGAACTTACCAATCCTTCAAATCTCCCTGATCCTTCAAGCATAGAGTATATGGAGGAGCCATTTGTTTCAGCTGAGATCATGGTGACAACGGAATTTGTAGGAGCAATCATGCAGCTCTGCCAGGAGAGGCGTGGAGTGTATAAGAGCATGGAGTACATGGAGGAGACCAGAGCGCTTCTCAAGTACGACCTTCCGCTCAATGAGATCATATACGATTTCTTTGATGCGTTGAAGTCACGCTCAAGAGGGTATGCGTCATTTGACTATGAGATGAAGGGTTATGTCCGCTCTGAGCTTGTAAAGCTGGATATACTTATCAATAAGGAAGAGGTTGATGCTCTGTCATTCATCATACATCAGGATACAGCCTACGAGAGAGGAAGAAAGATGTGTGAGAAGCTCAAGGAGGAGATCCCGAGACACCTGTTTGAGATTCCGATCCAGGCTGCTATAGGTAACAAGGTGATCGCTCGTGAGACAGTCAAGGCGATGAGAAAAGATGTCCTTGCTAAGTGCTACGGCGGTGATATATCGCGTAAGAGAAAGCTCCTTGAAAAGCAGAAAGAGGGCAAGAAACGAATGAGACAGGTCGGCAATGTGGAGATACCGCAGAAGGCATTTATGTCTGTGCTGAAGCTGGACGAGGAATAGAGATACAGACAGATTATAAGCAATAGATCCTGAAAAGCCGTTAATAAGAAGATTCTTAATAGCGGCTTTTTTAGTGGGCTATATTGCGTATACATATACAAAGAGGATGATCGAAAATGATAGATATTATAGAAGATGAGAGCGGTGCCAAGTACGACGATGGCAGCAGCTACGAGAGAAGAGAACTTAGCATATACATACACATACCGTTCTGTGTGAAGAAATGTGTATACTGTGACTTCCTGTCATTTCCTGTGGGAACATCCTGCATGCAGGGATATGGCGTGTATAGGGAGAAGTACATAGAGGCTCTGTGCGAAGAGCTCAGAAGCTATGCGTACCTGGCGGAGACGCACAGCGTGAAGACGATATATATAGGAGGCGGTACGCCTTCGCTGCTGGAAGCTGACGAGATAACAATGATAATGACGACAGTGAGAAGCATATTTGATATCGCAGAGGATGCAGAAATAAGTATAGAGGTCAATCCGGGAACCCTCACAAGCCGCAAGGCGGCAGAATACATAGCAAATGGAATAAACAGGATGAGCATAGGCCTTCAGTCTGCGCAGAGGGACGAACTTCAGGTGCTCGGAAGGATACACAATTATGATCAGTTCCTCGCCGCATTTGATATGGCGAGGGAGGCAGGATTTAGAAATATCAACATAGATCTGATGTCGGACATTCCCGGACAGACCATGAGATCATATCTGGATACTCTGGAAAAAGTCCTCAGATGCAAGCCGGAGCACATATCGTCCTACAGCCTCATAGTGGAGGCTGGTACCCCGCTTGCAGCTTCACCGGAACTCCTTTCAAGGATTCCTGATGAGGACGTGGATAGGGAAATGTACGATATAACAAATAAACTTCTGGATTCAGGAGGATATCACAGATATGAGATATCAAACTATGCCCGCCATGGCTACGAGTGCAGGCACAATATAGTCTACTGGACGCTGGGCGAATATATCGGTGTCGGTATCGGCGCAGCCTCTTTCCTATACGGCCGCAGATACACGAACACCAGCGACATAGGAGAATACATAGACACAATGGAAAACTGTCATGAACTGGTCACATATGGAGATCCCGTGGCAAATTCAAGAAAGGTCCGCGATCTGCTTGAGCAGATGAGAACAGTGGATGAAGAACTAAACACAGACAGGCTGATGGAGGAATATATGTTTCTTGGACTGCGTATGATATCAGGTGTGAGCGCCGAAAGATTCAACGACTACTTTGGACACTCCATCTACGACATCTACGGTCCCGTCATAGATAAATACAAGGTATCAGGCCACCTCGAAGACGACCACGGCCTGATCCGCCTCACAAAAAAAGGAATAGACGTGAGCAACACGATCCTGGCAGACTTTCTGATAGAAGATTGATAAAAAAACAAAAAAATTCGTTATTTTGTTGACAAAAAGGGGCGGCGGTGTTAGATTATGTTTAGTGGTTAGCACTCGGATATATTGAGTGCTAATAAAACTAAAAAAACAAGTAATAAAGGGAATGATAGTCATGGAACTTGACGAAAGAAAAGTCAGAATTCTTAAAGCGATCGTTTCTAACTACCTTGAAACAGGCGAACCGGTTGGATCAAGAACCATATCAAAGCTGGCAGACATGAATGTCAGCCCGGCTACAATCAGGAATGAGATGTCGGATCTTGAAGAGATGGGATACATTTGTCAGCCGCATGCATCGGCAGGAAGAGTGCCAACGGATGCCGGTTACAGATTTTATGTTGACAGCATTATGGCAGACCGAGAAGAAGAGAAAGCTGGCGATCAGGAAGAGAGAGAGAATCTTCTTCAGAGAGTCGACAAGCTGGAAAAACTTCTCAAGCAGGTAGCAAAGGTGCTTGCAGCGAATACACAGTATGCAACACTTGTCACTATGCCTCAATACAACAACACGGTGAAGTTCATTCAGCTGTCACAGGTTGATGAGACCACGTTGCTGGCAGTTATCATGGTAGATGGCAATATTGTTAAGAATAAGCTTATAAAGACTACTTATAGTCTGAAGAATGAAGAGATATTAAAATTTAATATACTGCTCAATACATTTCTTCAGGGGGCGTCGCTGGAAGACATTAACCTGGAGCTTATACAGACTATGAAGTTACAGGCTGGAGAATATGCTGAGATATTGGAAACAATATTTCAGGGAATCATGGAAGCAATCCATGAGGCTGATGACCTGAAGGTATATACAAGTGGCACAACCAATGTTCTGAAGTATCCGGAATTGGCAAATTCGTCTTCAGCAGAGAAACTGCTTGGAACACTTGAAGATATAGAGGACAAAGAGGAATTTGCAAAGCACGTAGAGGACGTGATACAGCAGGACAGTGATATACAGATTCTGATTGGGCAGGAGAACAGTGATGAGAATCTCAAAGATTGTTCCCTTGTAACGGCGACATATAAGATGCCGGAGGGGGCAAAGGGTACCATAGGAATTATAGGACCAAAGAGAATGGATTATAAGAAAGTGGTAACAATGCTCAAGGAACTTACCGGAGAGCTTGATGATATATTTAACAGTTAGATTGTTAAAAAGACATTATAAAAAGACATTAAAAAAGATGTTAAAAGTAATTTAAGGTACTAAAAACAGTACACCAAAAAGATGATGAATAGGAGGATATGTAATGGCTGATAGCGAAAACAGCAATGCATCCGACAAGAAGGTGAAGACAGAGCAGACCGCTTCTGAGACAATAGTTGGAGATGCTTCAGCAGAGATAAAAGACAGTGCAGAATCATCGGTGGATGTAACGGAAACGGTTGATGTTCCAGAGGAACAGGCAGAGGCGGCGAAGCCACAGCATGTTGCAAAGGAAAACAGACGCGGAGGCAAGGCACTGCGTGAGGAGAATGAGAAACTCAAGGAGCGCTGCAAGGATGCAGAGGCTAAGTATACAAGACTTCTCGCTGAGTGTGAGAACATCCGGCAGAGAAATGAAAAGGAATCAGGTAAGTTGTACGACATAGGTGCGAAGGGAGTCCTTGAGAAACTGCTCCCGGTAGTAGATAACTTTGAGAGAGCACTAGCAGCCATACCTGAGGACGAAAAAGGAAGACCATTCGAGTCAGGAGTTGCAAACATATACAAGCAGCTTATGACTTCATTGGATAGCATAGGCGTTAAGCCTATGGACTGTGCGGGACAGCAGTTTGATCCGACATATCACAATGCCGTGATGCATGTTGAGGATGATAGCTACGAAGAGAATGTTATCGTCGAAGAGATGCAGAAAGGTTATATGTACAAAGATCAGGTACTCAGATTCAGCATGGTAAAGGTAGCAAATTAGTGCACTGATGTGCGCGCAGGTCATCAGGCAGAGCTTGGTGATATGTTACGCAGACGCTGAGCGTAGAGCTTCTCACGCGTCTGTGCAATAAATTTAGAAGTATGATCATTTGAAATTTTTTCTAGGAGGAAAAGACAATGGGTAAGATTATAGGTATTGATTTAGGTACAACAAATTCATGTGTAGCAGTTATGGAAGGTGGTAAGCCTGTAGTTATAGCAAACTCAGAGGGTATGAGAACAACACCTTCAGTAGTAGGTTTCCTGAAGACAGGAGAGAGAGTAGTAGGAGAGCCTGCAAAGCGTCAGGCAGTAACAAATGCTGATAAGACAATTTCATCTATCAAGCGTCATATGGGTACAGATTACAGAGTGGAGATAGATGGTAAGAAGTATTCTCCACAGGAGATCTCAGCAATGATCCTTCAGAAGCTGAAGGCAGATGCTGAAGGATACCTTGGTGAGAAGGTTACAGAGGCAGTTATCACAGTTCCTGCTTACTTCTCAGATGGACAGAGACAGGCAACAAAGGATGCCGGTAAGATCGCAGGTCTTGATGTAAAGCGTATCATCAACGAGCCTACAGCAGCAGCTCTTTCATATGGTCTTGACAATGAACAGGAGCAGAGAATCATGGTTTACGATTTAGGTGGTGGTACATTTGATGTATCTATCATTGAGATCGGTGAGGGTGTCATCGAGGTTCTTGCAACAGCCGGTGATAACAAACTCGGTGGTGATGATTTCGATAACGCTATTACACAGTATATGCTTGACGAGTTTAAGAAGGCAGAGGGTATCGACCTTTCAGGCGATAAGATGGCTATGCAGAGATTAAAGGAAGCAGCAGAGAAGGCAAAGAAGGAGCTGTCATCAGCTACAACAACCAACATCAACCTTCCTTTCATCACAGCAAACCAGGATGGTCCAAAGCATTTTGATATGAACCTTACAAGAGCTAAGTTTGATGAGCTTACAGCAGATCTTGTAGACAGAACAAAGGGCCCTGTTAACACAGCACTTGCTGATGCAGGTCTCACAGCAGCAGAGCTTGATAAGGTACTTCTTGTCGGTGGTTCAACACGTATCATCGCAGTACAGGAAGAAGTTAAGAGACTTACAGGCAAGGAGCCATTCAAGGGAATTAACCCTGATGAGTGTGTTGCAATCGGTGCTTGTATCCAGGGTGGTAAGCTTGCTGGAGATGCAGGTGCAGGTGAGATCCTTCTTCTGGATGTTACACCACTTACACTTTCAATCGAGACAATGGGTGGTATAGCTACTCACCTTATCGAGAGAAACACAACTATCCCTACAAAGAAGAGCCAGATCTTCTCAACAGCACAGGATAATCAGGATGCCGTTGATATCAACGTAGTACAGGGTGAGAGACAGTTCGCAAAGGACAACAAGAGCCTTGGTAGATTCAGACTTGATGGTATCGCTCCGGCAAGACGTGGAGTTCCACAGATCGAGGTAACATTTGATATCGATGCAAATGGTATCGTAAATGTATCAGCTAAGGATCTCGGAACAGGAAGAGAACAGCACATTACAATTACATCAGGTACATCACTTTCAGATGATGATATCGATAGAGCAGTTAAGGAAGCAGCTGAGTACGAGGCTCAGGATAAGAAGCGTAAGGAAGGCATTGAGGCAAGGAATGAGGCCGATGCACTTGCGTTCCAGACAGAGAAGGCACTCGGCGAGGTAGGAGATAAGCTTTCAGATTCAGATAAGGCTGGCGTAAAGGCAGATCTTGACTCCTTAAGAGCAGCAATAGACAGCACAGATGCAGAGAACATGAGCGATGCTGATGTTGACAAGATCAAGGCAGCTAAGGATAAGCTGATGGAGAGCGCACAGAATCTGTTCTCAAAGCTCTATGAGCAGAATGGTCCTGGAGCAAATGCAGGCACAGGAGCAGGCACACCTGATTACTCAGATGGCGATGTTGTAGATGGAGATTTCACAGAGGTTTAATATATAGAGGATGAAAGGTAAAGGCTATGGCAGAGACAAAGACCGATTATTATGAAGTCCTTGGTGTTTCCAAGGGTGCCTCTGACGCCGAGATCAAAAGGGCATACCGAGTGGTAGCAAAAAAATACCACCCGGATATGAACCCTGGTGATGAGGAGGCTGCAGAGAAATTCAAAGAAGCCGCAGAAGCTTATTCAGTCCTCAGTGATCCTGAGAAACGTGCAAAGTATGATCAGTTCGGCCATGCAGCATTTGATCAGAACGGTGGCGGTGCCGGTGGATTTGGCGGATTTGACTTCGCAGATATGGGAGATATCTTTGGTGATATCTTCGGAGATATGTTTGGAGGAGCAAGTCGTCAGAGAAATACAAATGGCCCTATGAAGGGTGCAAATATCAAGACAACTATAAGAGTTGGATTCGAGGAGGCTATATTTGGTACTCAGAAAGAGCTTGAGCTTCCTCTTAAAGATGAATGTGATGTATGTAAGGGTACTGGATCCCAGCCAGGACATCAGCCGGAAGTATGTGGCAAGTGTGGCGGCAAGGGTCAGATAGTTACAACACAGCAGTCACTGTTTGGAGTTGTCCGTAACGTACAGACCTGTCCGGATTGTTCAGGTTCAGGAAAGATCATCAGATATAAGTGCAGCAACTGTGCAGGCACAGGATATGTCAAGAGTAGAAAGAAGATACAGATAGCTATTCCACCTGGAGTGGATAATGGTACAAATATCCGTATCAAGGGCAAAGGTGAGCCAGGCATCAATGGCGGTGAGAGAGGAGATCTTACAGTTACGATCCTGGTGGATCGTCACCCTAACTTCCAGAGACAGGAGTACAATCTTTACTCATCAGAGCCTATTACATTCACACAGGCAGCCCTTGGTGGAACGATCAAGATCAACACCATAGAGGGTGAGGTGGATTACACAATACCACCTGGAACACAGACAGATACACGTATCAAGCTGAAGGGTAAGGGCGTACCAAACCTGAAGAATCCTACTCAGCGAGGTGATCACTATGTAACACTTGTCGTACAGGTACCTGAGAAGCTGACAGAAGAGCAGAAGAAGATTCTCAACCAGTATGAGCAGGCAACACTTGTGGAGACAAGACCTGCCACAGACTCAGCAGGACCATTTACATTTGGTGATCATAAGAGAAGAAAGAAGAAACAGTAAAAATAATAAAAGCAGGTAAAATAATATATGAAATGGACTAAGCTCACGATAGATACAACATGTGAAGCTGAAGACCTCATAAGCGCCTTCCTCGAAGAGGAAGGCGTTTTGGGTGTTCAGATAGAAGATAATATACCTCTTACAGAGGAAGAGATGGAGACGATGTTTGTGGATCTCCTGCCGGATGATATGCCGGAAAATGATGGAACAGCCAGGGTGACATGTTTCCTGGATGATACATTTGACGTTCAGGAGATAAAGGATAAAGTTACAGCCGAGATAAAGAGGCTGTCAGAGTTTCTTTCGGTTGGAACCGGCAATATAACAGAGAGCGAGACGAAGGATGAGGATTGGAGAGATAACTGGAAGGCATACTTCAAACCATTCAGACTCTATGACAACATTATCATCAAGCCGACGTGGGAGGCGGTTCCGGATGATGCGAAGGAAGAAGATATCATCATAGAGATAGATCCGGGAACAGCGTTTGGAACAGGCTCACATGAGACAACAAGACTGTGTATAGGACAGCTCAAGAAATATATGAAAGATGGAGACAAGATACTTGACGCTGGCAGCGGAAGCGGTATCCTGTCATTTGTATGCAACAAGCTTGGAGCAGAACATGTGCTCGGAATAGATATAGATCCTATAGCTGTGGATGTTGCAGGAGAGAACAGGGATGTAAACAACATACCTGCTGATGCTGTAAGCTTTATATGCGGCAATGTGCTTGAGGACCAGAAACTGGTAGATTCGATCGGCGCAAATTATGATATAGTAGTTGCAAATATTCTCGCGGACGTTATCATACCTATGTCAGCGGTTGTTCAGAAGTTCATGAAGGATGATGGACTTTTCATATCATCAGGAATCATCAATATAAAAGAGGAAGAAGTTCGACAGGCTTTGCTTGACAATAACTTTGATATCGTAGATACTGTCTACATGAATGACTGGGTAAGCTTTGTCGCAAAAAAACATATAGATTAAGCGAACTATAGATTTTATAGGGCGTAAAGTATGAGAGGATATAGTCTGGGATGAACAGGTTTTTTGTGGATATAGATGGCAGGGATATAGGTACAGATATCGAGATTACAGGTGGAGATGTGAATCACATAAAGAATGTACTTCGGCTTAAGATCGGGGAAGAGATCCTTGTGAGTGATGGCAGAGGCCGGGATTATACTTGCAGGATATCGCGTATAGATCCTGATAAGGTAGTTTGCAATATAGAAGACATAAGCGACAATTTTGCTGAACTCCCGGTTAAAGTCACACTGTTTCAGGGCTATCCAAAGTCCGATAAAATGGATCTCATAGTCCAGAAGATGGTCGAACTTGGAGTATGCAGGATAGTGCCGGTATTTACATCCAGAACTATAGTCAAACTGGATCAGAAAAAAGCTACGAAAAAGACAGAGAGATACCGAACTATTGCGGAATCCGCGGCGAAACAGTCCGGACGCGGGATCGTTCCAGAGATTACAGAGCCGGTATCATTTGCCAAAGCGCTGGATATGGCGTCGGAACTTGATATGAATATCATACCTTATGAAGAGGCGGAAGGTATAGAGGAGTCGAGGCAGATTATCGCTAACGTGCGAGGCAAAAGGTCACTGGGAATATTTATAGGCCCGGAGGGCGGATTTGCCCGCGAAGAAGTGGAAGAGGCTGTGGCGGCGGGGGCTGAGTGCATAACGCTTGGACACCGGATACTGCGCACGGAGACGGCTGGACTTGCGGTGATGGCGATCATCATGTTTCAGGCAGAGTAGCAGGCATAAAGAAGAGATATAAAGAAAAGACATAAAAAGGCATAAAGAAGAAATAGAGAGACTGGCAATTACAAAGACGGAATCAGGGACAAGAATCATGGAAACAAATTCAGGAAACAGGATAGAGGCATATTTTGACAATTCAGCGACAACTCCGGTGTATCCGGAGGTCAGGGATCTTGTAGTAAGGCTCATGGAGGAGGATTATGGCAATCCATCTTCACTTCACCTCAAGGGGGTTGAAGCGGCAAGATATGTTACAGACGCCAGAGAGAAGATGGCAAGACTTATGAAGGTCATGCCGAAAGAGATAGTGTTCACATCCGGCGGAACAGAGTCAAACAATATGGCACTTATAGGCGGTGCACTTGCCAACAGGAGAGCAGGGAACAAGATCATAACAACAGAGGTGGAACATGCATCGGTGGGAAGTCCGGTATCATTTCTGGAAGATATGGGATTTGAGGTAGTTAGGATAGGTGTTGACAGCAAAGGTGTGATCAATGTCGATGAACTTGTCGATGCAGTGGATGATAACACCATCATAGTGTCTGTGATGTACGTGAATAACGAGATAGGATCTGTGATGCCGGTCCAGGATATAGCAAAACGCATCAAGGAGAAGAATCCAGCAGTGCTGTTCCATGTTGATGCGATTCAGGCATTTGGCAAATATGTCATATATCCGGGAAGAATGGGAATAGATATGATGTCTGTCAGCAGCCATAAGTTTCACGGACCAAAGGGCGTTGGCGCGCTATACATAAGAGACCGTGTAAAGGTGAAGCCGGTGATATATGGCGGAGGCCAACAGAACGGAATGAGATCGGGTACGGAGAATGTGCCGGGGATAGCCGGTATGGCACTTGCGGCGGAGATGACGTACAGAGATCTGGATGAGAAAGTGCGGCACATGCGTGAAGTAAAGCAGCATCTGATAGATGAACTTACAGGAATAGAAGAAGTATACAGCAACTCAGGTGATGCACCACATATTGCGAGCATCACATTCAAGGGTGTGAGAAGTGAGGTCATGCTGCACGCACTTGAGGAACGGGGAGTATATGTCTCTTCAGGTTCGGCGTGTTCGTCTAACAAACATTCCACCAGCGGAACACTTAAGGCGATAGGACTTCCACCGGAGAAGCTTGAATCAACATTGAGATTTAGTTTTTCACCGGAAAACACAATAGAACAGGTGGACTATGCAGTGCAATGTTGTAAAGAGCTGCTTCCTGTACTGAGAAGATATGTAAGAAAAAAATAATGTCAGGATTATAAGGAGGACACATGCAGTACAAGGCTTTTATGATAAAGTATGCCGAGATAGGTACAAAAGGAAAGAACCGATATATATTTGAGGATATCCTGTGCAAGAATATAAACAGAAAACTCAAAAACTACGGTGATTTCTATATAAGAAAAGAACAGGGTAGAATTTTTGTGGAGTGCAAGTCAGATTACGATTACGAGGATGTGGTCGGAGCGCTCGGTAAGGTATTTGGAATAGTTGGCATATGTCCTGTTGTTGTGGAGGAGAATACAGAATTTGAGAACCTGAAACAAAAGGTTATAGACTATGTTGACAGGGCTTATGATCACAAGAATTTCACATTCAAGGTGTTCACCAGAAGAAATGAGAAGTCATATCCGATGACATCGATGGAAGTCAGCGCAGAGCTTGGACATTTCCTCCTCGAGGCATACCCTGGACTCTCTGTTGACGTCCATTCGCCACAGGAGATAATCAATGTGGAGATACGAAAGGTTGCATATATATATTCCATAACGATACCTGGACCGGGAGGGCTTCCTGTCGGAACAAATGGAAAGGGAATGGCACTCCTATCAGGCGGTATAGACAGCCCGGTTGCTGCATACATGATAGCGAAGAGAGGGGTTGTGGTTGAGGCTGTATATTTCCATGCGCCTCCGTTTACAAGCGAGAGAGCAAAGCAGAAGGTCATCGATCTTGCGTGCCTTGTGGCAGATTATGCAGGAGCCATAAAGCTTCACGTTGTCAATTTTGCAGATGTGCAGATGGCTATATATGACAACTGCCCTCATGAAGAACTCACGATAATAATGAAGAGATATATGATCAAGATCGCAGAAGAACTGGCAGAGAAAAATGACTGTCAGTGTACCATCACAGGAGAGAGCATCGGTCAGGTGTCAAGTCAGACGGTGTTTAGCCTTAATGTTATCAACCAGGTGAGCACCATGCCGGTGTTCAGACCGTGTATAGGTATGGATAAACAGGAGATAGTGGATATATCTGAAAAGATAGGCACATACGAGACATCTATCCTGCCTTATGAGGATTGCTGTACGACATTCGTCGCAAAGCATCCGGTTACAAAACCTGTTCTCTCAGCGATAGAGAAGTCTGAGGAAAAACTTGCGGGAATCATAGAACCACTTTATCGCACGGCTGTTGATACAGCAGAGACAGTTATGTGCAGGGCAAAGAACTAAGTCGAGTCGTGAATAACTAAAGTTATAAGGCGGATTCAACGTGGACTAGATTGCATAGTTGTATAGTATAGTTGTATAGAAAATAAAAAAGAGATGCTGAAAAGCATCTCTTTAAATTGAAAATAGCAATAAAAAAATTGTTATAATATAATTGATTTTGAAAAACTTACTCGGCAAGGTATGGCTTGAGTGTTGCCATAATCTCATCAATACCGCTCTCTGCATGGATGTTAAGCTCGATTGGCTTTGAGATATCCAGACTGAAGATACCCATGATTGACTTTGCATCGATGACATAACGTCCTGATACAAGATCGAACTCAGCGTCAAACTTAGCAATGTCGTTGCAGAAGCTCTTAACCTTATCGATTGAGTTTAAAGAAATCTTAACAGCTTTCATAATTAGTCCTCCTAACCCTTATGATATAGTTTATGTACTGTAACCATTATATTTTTATGGAATACAAAAGTCAATATAAGGAGAGTAAAATTGATGTTAAAAGGTAAGTCGGTTGCGGCAACCACACTTGGGTGCAAAGTTAATCAGGCAGAGACGGACAGCATGCTGGATATGCTCAGTGCCGCAGGCGCTGATATTGTTGACTTTGAAGAAAAAGCAGATATATATATAGTAAATACCTGTTCAGTTACAAACATAGCGGACAAAAAATCCAGGCAGATGCTTCACAGGGCAAAAAAGAGAAACCCGGAGTCGATAGTGATAGCAGCTGGCTGCTATGTACAATCTGCAAAGGAACTGCTTGAGCAGGATGAATCCGTAGATATAGTGATCAGCAATAACAAAAAGAAAGATATCACAGATATAGTGAATGATTATATTAATGTGAGAAAAAACGAAGGAGGGGATACACCTGCTGGTGGAGAGAAAAAAGAGTACTTTATTGATATATCCAAGGAGACAGAGTATGAGGAGATGGGAGGACATGTTCCTGTCGGCCATACAAGGGCGTATGTGAAGATTCAGGACGGGTGTAACCAGTTCTGCTCATACTGTATTATACCATATGTAAGGGGGCGTATACGTAGCAGGAGTGAGGAAGCTGTGATAGCGGAAGTCACCGAGCTTGCGGAGTCTGGTATTAAAGAAGTGGTGCTTACCGGAATACATATATCATCCTATGGCAAGGATAAGAATAATGAGGGAGCACTTATAGATCTCATAGATGCCATCTCAAAAATCAAAGGAATCAAGAGGATACGTCTTGGATCGCTTGAGCCAGGCATAATAACAGAGGACTTTGTACGAAGAGTTTCCGCAAACAAAAAAGTCTGCCCACACTTCCATTTAAGCCTGCAAAGTGGTTGCAATACAATACTTAAAAGGATGAACAGAAAGTACACACGGGAGCAATACTTTGAAAAATGTGAGATGCTTAGAGAGGCGTATGATGCGCCGGCGTTGACTACCGATGTCATTGTAGGGTTTCCAGGAGAGACAGATGAAGAATTTGAAGAGACTGTACAGTATCTGACGGAGCTTAATCTGTACGAGATGCATATATTCAAGTACTCACCGAGAAAGGGAACTGTTGCGGCAGCCATGAAAGATCAGGTTTCACCTGAAGTGAAAAACAAGAGAAGTGATGTGCTTTTGGAACTTGCGGAGCGCGGCAAGAAAGCATATGAGGCGAAGTACGAGGGTGCGGAGCTGGAAGTGCTTGTGGAGGAGGTTCTGCACAGAGAAGATGGGACTTACCTGAGAGGCCATACGGAGAGATATATGGACATACTTATAAAAGCGGGGGATATACCTATGCCAGAAAGCTTCGTGAACAGCTTTGTCTATGTGAGATACACACAGAATGGAGATATACTAATGGTCTGATCTGCTGAGAATATGTTCCTTTACTTTTGGAATCTTTTATATTAGAATAGGAACGTTAGATAGGCAGCTCGACAGAGAATAACAATATGAGGACGTGATTTGATGAATAATGAAAGTACACAGAACATTTCAGCGGTGAAGGATGCCACCATTGATGTAAGACAGATCATTGGTCAGGTGTATGATGCACTTGCTGAAAAGGGATACAATCCGGTAAGTCAGGTTGTTGGATACATAATGAGCGGAGATCCAACATACATTACCAGCTACAAGAATGCCAGAAGCCTTATCATGAAGGTTGAGAGAGATGAGATCATAGAAGTATTGTTTGAGGATTATATCAGAAACAATCTGATATAGGTGGTACACATGAGAGTTTTAGGATTAGATTACGGAACAAAGACTGTTGGAGTAGCGGTGAGCGATCCGCTGGAGATCACAGCGCAGCCTCTTGAGACCATCGAGCGAAAGTCAGCAGGCAAGCTCAGACAGACGCTGGCAAGGATCGAGGCGATCATAGAGGAGTATGGCGCAGCTGGTCAGCAGGAGAAGATAGAAAAGATAGTGCTTGGATATCCAAAGAACATGAACAACACAGAGGGAGACAGATGCGAGGCTACCGTGAGCTTTAAAAATGATCTGGAGAGAAGAACCGGTCTTGAAGTTGTGTTGTGGGATGAGAGACTGACCACTGTTGAGGCCGAGCGTATACTCATGGACAGCGGAGTCAGAAGAGAGAATCGTAAGACGTATATAGACAAGATGGCAGCTGCGGTTATCCTGCAGAACTATCTTGATTCCAAAAGTAACGGCATGTAGAGCCGCGAACACAAAAACAGGGGTTTATATGGCAGAGAATAAGAATGACAGCATAATTTTTGAAGCAGAGGATGGAACAGAAGTAGAGTTTGCAGTGTTGGAACAGACAACACTTGGTGGGATAAACTATCTGTTTGTGGTAGACAAGGCGGATGATGAATCATTCCTTATACTCCGTGAGGACAGCGGAGCTGATACGGAAGAGATGGCAGCATACGATATTGTTGAAGATGAAAAAGAATTAGATGCAGTTATCAGGATATTTGATGAACTGCTTGAGGACGTAAATTTGGAGGTATAAGAAAATTGAATAAGAATAACAAAGAGACAGTGAAGATCATTCCTTTGGGCGGTCTGGAACAGATTGGAATGAATATCACTGCGATAGAGTATGAGGACTCTATCATAGTCATTGACTGCGGACTGGCATTCCCTGAGGACGACATGTTAGGAATAGATCTGGTTATTCCGGATGTCACGTATCTCAAGGAAAACGCGGACAAGGTCAGGGGACTTGTGGTTACCCATGGACATGAGGATCACATTGGTGCCATACCTTACATTGAGAAAGAATTGAATATGCCTATCTATGCGACCAAGCTGACCATGGGGCTTATAGAAAACAAACTGAAAGAACACAACCTTATGAATAACACAAGGAGAAAGGTTGTAAAGTATGGTCAGAATATCAATCTTGGAGCGTTCAGGGTGGAATTTATCAGAACAAACCACTCCATAGCTGATTCGGCAGCGCTTGCAATATATACACCGGCTGGACTTCTGGTTCACACCGGAGATTTCAAGATAGACTACACACCTGTATTTGGTGGAACTATAGATCTTCAGAGATTTGCAGAGCTTGGCAAGAAGGGTGTGCTGGCACTTATGGCAGACTCAACGAACGCCGAGAAAGAGGGATTTACACAGTCGGAGAAGACTGTTGGAAGAACATTTGACAACCTCTTCAATGACAACAAGGATCACAGAATCATCATAGCAACGTTTGCGTCAAATGTTGACAGAGTACAGCAGATAATAAATTCTGCATACAAGTATGACAGAAAAGTTATAATCGAGGGCAGAAGTATGGTGAATATAATCACCACGGCCTCGGAGCTTGGATATATAAATATACCGGACAACACACTCATAGATATAAGCCAGATGAAGAATTACCCGGATGAGAAGGTTGTGCTCATAACGACGGGAAGCCAGGGAGAGAACATGGCGGCACTTTCAAGGATCGCAGCATCCATACACAATAAGGTTGCGATCAAGCCGGGAGATGTTGTTATATTCAGCTCACATCCGATACCGGGAAATGAGAAAGCCGTATTCAAGGTTATAAACGAACTTGAGGCTAAGGGTGCGCATGTAATATTTGAGGATACCCATGTATCCGGACATGCCTGCCGGGAGGAACTCAAGCTTATATATGCACTCACAAAACCGAAGTATGCGATACCGGTTCACGGTGAGTACAGACATCTGAAGCGCCATGCAGAGCTTGCAAGAGAGATGGGCATTCCAAAGGAAAATATAAAGATCATGACAACTGGCGATGTACTGGAAATCGGTGAGGATAAGTTTGATGTGGTCGGAAAGGTTCCTGCACAGGGGGTATTTGTTGATGGCCTCGGAGTTGGAGATGTGGGTAACATAGTTCTCAGAGACAGACAGCTCCTGTCTCAGAATGGACTTATCATTATAGTTGTTACTTTGGACAGATACAGCAACCAGCTTGTGGCCGGTCCGGATATAGTATCAAGAGGTTTTGTGTACGTCAGGGAGTCTGAGACACTGATGGAGGACTGCCGTATAACATGCCAGGAGGCACTTGACAGATGCCTTAGCCGCGGTGTGACTGACTGGGGCAAGATTAAATCTGTGATAAAGGATGATATGGGAGAATTCCTGTGGAAGAGGACCAAGAGAAGCCCGATGATCCTTCCGATAATCACAGAAGTGTAGAAGGGTGATAATATGACAGATACGTTGGAACTTAGCAGACAGCTCAATGCGTGCATCAAGGATTCCGAAGTCTATAAGAATTATCAGTACTGCAAAGACAAACTCAGACAGAAACCTGATAAACTTCAGCAGCTTATGGAATTTCGTAAGAAAAATTATGAAATACAGAACAATGAAATGCTTGACAATCCTTATGATGAAGTCAATAATCTATTCATAGAATATGACTCCATAGTCCATGATACTATAGTAAACGATTTTATCAGGGCGGAGCAGAAGCTTGTGCGTATGATGAAGATGGTGTATGAACAGATCGCGGACGATCTTGACTTTGACATCATTGATGAGGATGCACAGTAACACTTCAGGCGTGTGCCTGCTTGTGTATATGTGAACAAGGAGAATTAGGGTTATGGCTATAGATAGTGCTAGAAGTATGAAAAAGATACTGAGATTCCTGTTTGGTCTTCTCATAAATGTATGTATTCTGTTTGTGTTGGTCAAAGGTTTCTCGTATTCATTTGACTTTGCGTATCAGGTGTTTTCGACCACGGCGGTTGAACCTGGAAGTAACAAGAAGACGGCCATCACCATCACCGATGATGAACCCCTGCTGGATATAGCAGATTCACTGAAGAAGTCAGGAGTGATAGACAACAAGTATGCATTCATACTCAAGGTCAGGATAAACGGTGATGCGGGCAAGATGAAACCTGGTACATACGCGATGTCTCCAAGCAATACCAACCAGGAGATCATAGATATAATAACAGGCGTGTCAGGGGACGACACAGCAAGTTCGGGAAGCTCGGACAGCAGCTCCACAGGAGATGAATCGGGCGGAGACGGGCAGAGCACAGTGACCAATGCAAATGGCACAGGAGATGAAGGCGCTGCTGAGGACAGAATAACAGAGGCAGCAACAGATGAAACTGGAGAATAGACAATATGATAACTGATGAGAGACTTGCGTCATTTATTAATTCATTCAGTGTGGATTATGACGAGGTGGTGACAGCTATCAGAAAAGAGGCAGAAGAGAACGGGATACCGATAATAAGACGTGAGGCCGGAGAGTTCATAAAGATGATCATATTGATGAACCGACCGGAGCGGATACTTGAGATTGGTGCTGCCGTAGGCTTTTCTGCCATTTTTATGAGCAGATTTCTGAATAGCGATGCACATATAACAACAATAGAGAATTACCCACCTAGAATAGAACAGGCAAAACAGAATATTATGCGCGCGGGAGCACAGGATAAGATAACCCTTCTTGAGGGCGATGCCCATGAGATACTGCCACAGCTTGATGACGAATACGATATGGTGTTTATGGATGCTGCAAAGGGACAGTACGGAAGCTTTTTTGACGAGTCGATAGAGAAACTGAAGAGTGGTGGGATACTTTTGTGCGACAATGTGCTTCAGGATGGTGATGTGCTGGAGAGCAGGTTTGCGGTGACAAGGAGAAACAGAACGATACATGCCAGAATGCGGGAATATCTGTACAGCCTGACTCACGACGAGAGACTGGAAACCGGGATATTCAATATAGGTGACGGCATGTCGCTCAGCATAAAAAAGTAATATAAAAGATTTGGAGAAGGTGCTATGGAAAGAAGAAATAAGCCGGAACTTCTTGTGCCAGCAGGAGGTCTTGACACGCTGAAGGTGGCGGTTGATTACGGTGCAGACGCTGTGTATATAGGTGGTCAGTCATTTGGACTCAGAGCCAAGGCGGATAATTTTTCAATTGATGAGATGAGAGAGGCTGTTGGATATGCGCACGAGCGTGGAGTCAAGGTGTATGTAACAGCGAATATATTTGCGCACAACTACGATCTCGAAGGAATAAAGAGATATTTCGGTGAGCTTAAGAATACTGGTGTAGATGCTGTTCTGGTATCTGACCCGGGCGTGTTTATGATCGCGAGGGAAGAGATGCCTGATATGGAAATCCATATCAGTACCCAGGCGAACAATACCAATTATATGACGTACAAATTCTGGTACGAGCACGGTGCAAAGAGGGTGGTGTCCGCAAGAGAATTGTCTCTGACGGAGATATCTGAGATACGCGCAAATATACCGGACGATATGGAGATCGAGTCGTTTGTCCACGGTGCAATGTGTATTTCATATTCAGGAAGATGTCTGCTCAGCAACTATTTTACAGGAAGAGATGCCAATCACGGTGCGTGCACACATCCGTGCCGCTGGAAGTATTCGATAGTTGAGGAGACCAGACCGGGAGAATACATGACTGTGAATGAGGATGACAGGGGAACGTATATATTTAACTCAAAGGACCTCTGTATGATCGAGTATGTCCCTGAGATGGTAGCCGCAGGAATAGACAGCCTCAAGATAGAGGGAAGAATGAAGACGGCGTTATATGTGGCGACTGTGGCAAGAACCTACAGGAAAGCTATAGACGATTATTTCGAGTCTGAGGAGAAGTATCGTTCCAATATGGAATACTACAAGAGTGAGATCGCAAAGTGTACATACAGGCAGTTTACAACGGGATTCTATTTCGGAAAGACGGATTCAGATTCACAGATATATGACAGCAACACATATGTAAAGAATTACACATACATCGGCACAGTCAGACAGGTAACAGATGATGGCTGTGTGTGCTTTGAACAGAAGAACAAATTCTCGGTTGGAGAGTGTGTTGAAGCGATGGATTTCAATGGGGACAACATAGAGTGTACCGTGGAAGCCATATATGATGAGGATGGTGAGTTGATGGAATCGGCGCCACATCCAAAACAGCAGCTCAAGGTGAAATTCAGCGAGCAGCTGACCGAGGGTATGATAATCCGCAGGAAAGAGTGAAAACAATTCTCTGGCATAAAAGTAAAAGGTTAAAAAATAAAAAACAAGAATGAGGATGTCTTGATCATTTGTCGAGACATCCTCTTAGCTTGCTTAAAGCGCGTTTTTCTATCCTGGATACATATGATCTGGATATTCCCAGAATCTTAGCGGTTTCCTTCTGAGTCAGTGGCGCTTCCCCTAAAATCCCATATCGCATCTGGATTATGTGGTATTCCCTTGGAGTCAGGATCTGATTCATGCACGATGGCAGGTGGTTTAGATGATCTTCCGTGATCAGCTTTTCGAGTGGACAGCTTTCAGATGTACTTATGATATCCATTATAACGATCTCGTTGCCCTCTTTGTCAGTTCCTATCGGTTCATACATAGAGACTTCACGGGATTTTTTCTTTTCCTGGCGCAGATTCATCAGAAGTTCATTTTCAATGCATTTGGCAGCGTAACCGGCGAGCTTACAGCCTTTTTCCGGTTTATAGCTGTCGATCGCCTTTATCAGACCAATGGTTCCTATAGACAGAAGATCTTCAGGATCCCGGACGGATGAGCTGTACTTCTTAACAATGTGGGCAACCAGTCTCAGATTATACTCGATCAATACCCGGCGCGCTTCGTTGTCTCCGGATATGCACCGGTTTATATATTCCTTTTCTTTATCGGGAGTTAAAGGATTTTTGAATGCTTCCATATGTTTTTGCTCCCGGCAGCTTTGGCTGCAACGATCAAGGTTGTTTGTAATATATTATGTCGTTTGTGCAAAAATAGTGCTTATCCACAGATTCAAATCTGGATTTTTATAAAAGATTATAAAAAAAGCTGGTAAAATATGTACAAAATGTTTAAATTGTGAAAATACTGTGATATAATGCACTTTAGGTATTTGGGTAATTGTGTGTATATAGAGAAAATAGACAGAAAATGATAGGGAATAACAGGGAATAACAGAAAATGACATGGAATGAAAAGAGAAAAATAAAGAGGAGGATTTTCGGAGAATGCGACTTAGTGTGGGGCGTAAGAAAATAAGAATAGGAGATGTCCTTGTTGCGGCAGGGGCAATTACAGAGGAACAGCTGCAGGAGGGACTTGCAAAGCAGAAGGAGACCGGAAGAAAGCTTGGTAATGCTCTGGTTGATCTGGGATTTATCAGTAATGACATGCTGATCACAGTTCTTACAACCCAGCTGGGAATTGACTATATAGAGCTCAAGGGAGCCAAGATAGAGGATAAGGTCATACATATGGTTCCGGAGAGTATGGTAACCAAGTATCAGGCCATACCTATAGAGGTGGATCCGGATAATCCGAATATCCTCAAGGTGGCTATGGCTGATCCTATGGATATCATGGCCATGGACGATATAGGTCTTGTAACAAATCTTCAGGTCGAGCCTATGCTTGCATCCGAAGAGGGGATAAAGAACGCCATAGACAAGTACTATGGAAGTGCCCAGGCGATGGAGGCTGCTGAGGCCTACAGACAGGAACAGCAGAGTGTTCTTGGTGGGGATGATGAAGATAACAGTAACGATGAAGTAGATAACTCCCCTATCGTTCTTCTGGTAAAACAGATAATAGAGGGCGGTGTAAGACAGAGGGCATCAGATATACATATAGAGGCTCTGGAGAACAGCGTCAGAGTAAGATACAGAATAGACGGTGCACTGAAGCAGGTTATGTCATATGACCTGAGTATATTGGCTGGTATCACAGCGCGTATCAAGATCATAGGCGGTATGGACATAGCAGAGAAGAGAAAGCCACAGGATGGTCGTATCACGATCATGGTGGACAGGAGAGAGTTCGATGTCCGTGTTTCTATCCTCCCTACAGTGTTTGGAGAGAAGACGGTTATGAGACTTACATCCAAGGATGGTCTTACAAAGCCTAAGAGCGCTCTTGGTTTCGATGCGGAGCAGGAGAAGGTATTCGACAATATCCTGAGCAACCCACATGGTATAATCCTCGTAACGGGACCTACAGGATCAGGAAAGTCAACTACACTGTACACTTCACTCAGTGAGCTTAACACAGAGGATGTTAATATCATCACAGTTGAAGACCCTGTCGAGGCCAATATCAATGGTATCAACCAGGTACAGGTTAACAACAAAGCGGATATGACATTCGCGGCAGCCCTCAGATCTATCCTCCGACAGGATCCGGATATCATCATGATAGGAGAGATCCGAGACGGTGAGACAGCAGGTATCGCCGTACAGGCCGCTATCACTGGACATTTGGTTGTATCGACACTGCATACAAACTCGGCGGCATCGACGATCACACGTCTTATAGATATGGGTATTGAATCATATATCGCCGGCGATGCTGTAGTTGGCGTTATCGCACAGCGACTTGTGCGAAGATTGTGTACAACATGTAAGCAGCCTAGACTTGTGGAGGATGAAGAGAGAGTACAGCTCGGCATTCCAGCAGACGAGGAGGATGTTATTATCTACGAGCCACAGGGATGCCCGCTGTGTAACGATACAGGATATGCAGGACGTATCGGTGTGTATGAGATGATGCCAGTATCAAGAGAGCTTCAGGCAGTCATAGCGTCAGGCGCTACAGCAGATGTTATCGAGAAGCAGGCTCTCAAGGAGGGTATGCTCACACTTAAGATGGGAGCTGCAAAGCATGTGCTTGATGGAATCACATCCATAGCCGAGATGAACAAGATAGTCCACAGTACAGTTACAGTCGCTGAGGGCGTGGACATGGGAGAATTGTAAAATACCACACAACAAACGAGATATATAATAACAGGGATTATTTATATATATGAAATTATTAATGCAAAAGGGAAAGGAAGGGACAAGAAAATGCTGGATATGAAAGAACTGCTTGCTTTCTCCGTTGAGGAGAGAGCTTCAGATGTTCACATAGCTGTAGGAATACCACCTAAGCTTAGGATCAACGGAAAACTCACGGAGGTTGAGGTTCCGCCTCTTACACCGGCTGACGCAGCCGAGGCAATAGGTTCAACCATGAAGGACAGACATAAGGCGATACTTCAGGACAGAGGAGAGGTCGATTTCTCATTCGACTCACCGGAGACCGGACGTTTCCGTGTGAATGTATTCATGGACAGAGGAAACATGGCTGCCGCTTACAGACGAGTTGAGACGCAGATACCAAGACCAGATCAGTTAGGTATACCTAGAGAGGTTGTTGAACTGTACAAGAGAAAGAGAGGACTTGTCCTTGTAACCGGACCTACCGGATCAGGAAAGTCGACCACACTTGCTTCTATTATTAATAAGGCGAATGAAAACCTCACGGATCACATCATAACACTTGAGGATCCTATAGAGTACATACATCACCACAACAAGGCGATAGTCAACCAGCGAGAGGTTGGTATGGATACCCTCAGCTATGCGAATGCACTTCGTGCAGCACTTCGTGAGGATCCTGATATAATTCTCGTAGGAGAGATGCGAGATCTTGAGACTATCTCAACAGCTATAACAGCTGCCGAGACCGGACACCTGGTATTCTCAACACTGCATACGATTGGAGCGGCCAGTACCATCGACCGTATCATAGATATCTTCCCTACGAACCAGCAGCAGCAGGTAAGAGTTCAGCTTGCCATGGTTCTTGAAGGTGTCATATCGCAGTCATTGCTTCCTATAGCAAGTGGCAACGGACGAGTAGCAGCATTCGAGGTCATGCTTGCATCACCTGCTATACGAAGTCTGATACGAGAGGCAAAGACCCATCAGATCCAGTCGACTATCCAGACAAGCAGATCACTTGGAATGGTAACTATGGATGATTCACTCTATGAGCTATATGCGTCAGGCACAGTAACAAGAGAGACGGCCATGACATATGCTCAGGATCAGCAGTATCTGAGAAAGAAGATCAATGGACAGTAAGATACGGATATATGGTAAAATGAATTGCGATATGGCATAATGTGAAATAATTGACAAAGCGGTTTGTGCACATATTATAAAAAAAAACGTGCGAATAATTAAATGTTGATTAAATTTACGCAGTATAGTAAGATGTTTTACATATAGTTTATGTTGCAAAATTGTGCTTTTAACGCGCAGATACATGAAAACGTAAGAATATTAAGATTGGGTCGGAGGAGAGACAATGGCAGTATTTAATTACAAGGTTGTTGACAGAGATGGTAAGAACAAAAAAGGTACCATCGAGGCCCCAAACAGGGATGGCGCTGAGAAGAAGCTCAAGTCGGAAGGATATTCCATCATGAGCCTTACGGAGCAGAGCAGTCCACTTGGGGATATTGGATTATTTAAGAAAAAGGTAAAGTCAAGAGATCTGGGAGTGTTCTGTAAGCAGTTTTCAGCGGTCATCAAGGCTGGTGTTACGATTATCTCAGCACTGGAACTTATGGGTGATCAGATAGAGAACAAGACACTCAGAAAAGCTATACAGGATGCCCGTACATATGTAGAAAAAGGTGGAACTCTCGCTGATGCGTTCAGAGTTAACCCTGATGTATTCCCACCTATCATGATCAACATGGTTGCCGCAGGTGAGATGTCAGGTAACCTGGAGATATGTTTGGACAGACTGGTAGAACATTTCGAGAAGGATAATGCTCTTACGTCCAAAATCAAGGGTGCCATGACATATCCTATCGTAGTGCTTATAGTTATGGTTATAGTAATCATAGTAGTGCTGGTAGCCGTTATTCCTAACTTTGCCAGCATGTTCGAGGATATGGGAACACAGCTTCCACTTGCCACACGTATAATGATGGCCGCTGCGGACTTTGTGAAGTATAAGTGGTGGCTGCTCATCATCATCGTTGCAGCCATCGTATTCGGAGTTAAGTTCTTCAAGAAGACTCCTTTCGGTGAACAGCTTTTTGCAAATCTGGGACTTAAAGCACCTATATTTGGACCTCTGAATGTTAAGACTGCATGTTCAAGATTCGCAAGAACCATGAGTACACTTATGGCATCAGGTATCTCGATGATAGATGCAGTTGAGCAGGTTGCCAAGATGATGGATAACAAGATCATAAGAGACGGCTTGATGGATGCCAAGGTTCAGGTATCCAAGGGTGTGCCACTCTCAAAGCCACTCAAGGATATGGAGATGCTCCCACCTATGCTCTCAGCTATGACTAAGATCGGTGAGGAGACAGGAGATATAGAGGAGATGCTCAGCAAGGTTGCAGACTATTACGACGAAGAGGTAGAGGCGGCAACAAACGCGCTCACATCAGCTATGGAGCCAATCATCATGGTTATCCTTGCATGTATCGTTGGAATGATAGTTGCAGCTGTGTATGGTCCTATCATGAGTATGTACGATGCGATGGATCAGTACTAGAATCAGGGATGCAAGAGATACAATAGAGAGTATCATATGATATATATGTTACTATAGAGAGAGTATTTCTCGGGACTCCTGACCCGGAGCCGGGAAATACAATGAGTGATTAAGTCCGGTAGTACGAGGATACCGGTTTAATATAGTGCAAAAGCACAAACAACAAACAACAAAACGACATATAACAAAAGGAGAGTAAAATTATGAAGAAAAACAACAAAGGTTTCTCACTCGTAGAGTTAATTATCGTTATTGCTATCATGGCAATCCTTGCAGGAGCTCTTGCTCCAGCACTTATCAAGTACATCAACAAGTCAAGAAGATCAACAGATGTACAGAATGCTGATTCACTTAGAACAGCTCTTCAGACAGCACTTTCAGATCCAGATGCAGCAGATGCTGATTCAGCTAATGATACAGATATCCAGTCTGCATCGACAATTTCTGAGAGCGGAGATGCGTTCCAGAAAGAGGTATATTCGATCGTAGGCAAGGCATCACTTAAGACAAAGTATGCACCTAAGGGTGGTCCGGAATCTGGTAAGACATTTGGATTTGTAGTGGATCAGGCTACAAATCAGGTTAAAGTTTATGCAACAGATGATGCTACAACATATGAGCTTTCACCATCAACATGTACTGAGTGGAGCAAGTAATATAAGACGATAGTAAGCACTATCTCGAGTAAACAAAATGTGGATGTATCACATAGATTGTTATCTGATCACATATCTTTATTTCGCCTCGTAAGAATATGAAAGTGACAAGATGACATCAAGAAAAAACAAGATAAAATCCACATACATAATAAAGCTTGTTACGCAACAGGTGCCATGGGTGCCTGTTGCATAATTAAGCTTTTAGCGGTCAGGAGTGATATGCTTGCGGTGACGCCGGCCAGATGGCGGTGCAGAGCTCGCGGCAACGAAACTTATGGCGGCAGCTGGCTTACCTTGTGTAGCTGGTACTTATTTTTCTCGGTGAGTTTCTTCTATATAAAAGGGTCATTATACGGAGGAGATGAACTATTAAAAGGGTGACAGAATGTTGACCTTTATTCAGCAGATAGCCGGACAGTTCGGGATCTGTTGTGACAATTTCTATGAATGGGGTGAACAGCGGTAAGCTGGTACTCAAGCAAATACAAAACTACTGATTAGCGAGGGAGGCTATAAAAATGGCGAGTAATAGCAAAGTTTTAACAATCGACATTACAAATGAAAGTATTACAATCGTTGAAGTTACACCTTCAAACAAAAAACAGTCAACGATCCACAATGCTATCATCTTCGAGACACCGGAAGATGCCTATGAGGATGGAGTGATCAGAGACAAGGAGAGAATAGCAGAGGCAATCAAGTCTCAGCTCTCAGCAAATGGAATTACAAACAAGAACGCAATATTCGTTCTTACCTCTACAAAGATCGTTAACAGAGAGGTTCTTGTACCTTTCGTTAAGGAGAACAAAATCAAAGGAATTATTAATGCGAACTCATCAGAGTATTTCCCTGTTAATATAGAGGATTACGTGGTGTCTCACTCAGTTCTTGAGACCGTTACTGATGAAGAGAATAACAAGCAGCTCAGAGTTCTGGCAGTTGCAGCACCAGAGAACATGGTTAGATCGTACTACGATCTCGCAGCACTTGCAGGACTTAAGGTAGTAGCGCTTGATTATATTGGTAATGCGATGCTTCAGTTGATCAAGACTCAGACAACCGAAGCTATGACAACTATGGTAATCCAGTTGGGCAGTGAATCAACCGTGCTCAACATCGTAAAAGGAGACACACTTCTCCTTCAGAGAACAGTCCCATACGGTACAAATGTAGTAGTAAATGAAGTTATGGATGCAAAGGGTGTGGATGCTACAACGGCTATGACACTTCTGCAGAACGAGAGACTTCTGACAGTAGATTTCGATGATAATGCTATAACAGGAGCATTCAGATATCTCATCAACAACATCGGCCGTGTTATGGACTTCTTCACATCAAAGAACCCTGATAAGCCAATAGATGATGTATTCCTCACAGGTGATGGAGCACTCATCAAAGGTATAGATGGTCTTTTCAAGGTCCAGCTCAATGTATCGACAAGAGTAATGGATACATTGTATAATATTAAGTTTGATCCAAAGATTGATCTCAAGATCTACAATCCGGTATACCTTATGGTTCCGATAGGAGCAGCTTTTGATCCGATGGGATTTGAACTTGGAGAAGCAGGAGCAAAGGGCAGTGCAAGCAGTGTTGACACGACACCTCTTGTGATTGCTTTCCTGATACTTTCAGTGATAATCGCCGGAGGAGTTACAGCGTATTCGTTCATAGCGAAGAACAAGGCTCAGTCAGAACTCGATCAGGTAAACAGAGATATCCAGGCTATAAGTGATATTGAGAAGATAGTTACTGATTGTGAGAATGCACAGAACATCTATATGGATGCTGAGAACATGTACAGCTACACAGAGAACCTCAACGAGAACGTGGGTACACTCATCACAGAACTCGAGGACAAGATGCCGAAGGGAATCAGCCTCACAGCGTTCAATTCAACTGCTGACGGTGTAGACTTTACAGGCAACACAAAGACTTATGAAGATATAGCTGCATTCGCAATCAATCTCAAGGACATCGAGTGTATCGATAATACATTCATAGAGTCTGTAACAGAGAACAAGGATGCGCAGTCAACAGATGTCACATACGATTTTACAGTTAAGTGTATATATAAGGATGCTACAGCAGATGCTGATGCAGCAGAGACTTCAGGTACTGAAGTATCTGCAAATTAAGGAGGTACGGATATGGATTCAATCACAAAGGGTCAGAGAAATTTATTATTATTCATACTTGGTATAGCTATTCTTGTGGTTCCTATAAGGTTCTTTGCAATGGATAATTTTGGTGCCAAAAAGGATCTTGAAAGCCAGAAGAATGAGAGACAGACATATTATAATGAGCTGAAGGCAAAGGATGCCAACAGACAGCAGTATATAGAAGATACAGAAAAGTATACAAAGCAGTATCAGGAAGTTATAGCAAAGTTCCCTTCAGAACTCTATCAGGACAATACAATCATGTATCTCCAGGGAGTTAAGGATAAGTATAAGTTCAACTTCCCAAGTGTTACCATGGGCGAGGAGACACTTTTCTATACACTTGGTTCAGGTGCTGCAGGGGACGTGACAACTACAGATACGACAGTGACAACAGATGCAGCAACAGACGGCACAGCTTCAACTGATGGAACTGTTTCAACAGATGGATACAACTGCTATTCAGCATCATTCCCTGTTACATACGAAGGCGATTACAAGGATATTAAGGATGTGATCGACTATATCAAGACAGGTGATTACAGAATGACACTTGATGAGGTTACCATTGCATTTAATGATCAGACTGGAAAATATGAGGGTGATATGACCATCACATCATATGCTGTAAACGGCGAGGACAGAACAACAGATCATGCAGATGTCAATGTACAGATTGGTACAAACAACATCTTTGGAAACCCGACAGTCAAGTCAACAACATCAACAAGTGCTGAATAATAGATGTATAACACTGAATGGAGTGAATAAATTAAATGGTAAAATCAAATAATAAAGGCTTTAGTTTGGTAGAACTTATAATAGCTGCAGCCGTATTTGCCATTCTGGTTTATCCTATAACGAATGCACTGATAGCGGCCACCAAGACCACATCTACTTCTACAAAGAAGCAGTATGCGGTCGAGAAGGCCGAAGAAATAATGGAGAATTTCAAGACTGCAGACCTTGGTGATAAGGTTGCTCTTCCTGATGACAACGGTACGAAGACATATACCTTTAATAAAGGTACGTCAACAAAAGAGAGTATATCACTTCCAAATTCAAAGACTGCATCATACACAGATACACAGTATACATGTAACGATATCTCAATTGGAAAGAATTATGAGAAGTATACATGTACAGTAGATGTCAACGATGCAGCATATCAGGTTCTTAAGAACGGATATGTTCTTACAGGACTTGAGGGCGGTGCAACTTTTAAAAATGATGGCGGAACAGTCGTAAATACCAATATTACAGAGTCAGGTACGATCAGAAATCTTGACAGCAAGCAGTCAGCTATTATTGTAGGCGCAACTTACAATACAACAGCTGCCGGAAATAATCTGGACAATCTTGCTTACCAGTATTTCCTTGATGAGAAGCTGGCTTTACTTAAGGATTATGATGTGCAGTATAACCATTATCTTTCAGGTGGAGGTACATTCGACGAGGATCACTTCCAGAAGAATACGACTATAAAGATTTCAAAGCTAGGATCGACATATACAGTAGAATGTATAGTAGAATATACAGACTATACCAACGTATCTGTCATCAGATCAGCATATGTCAATTCAGGAAATAATGTATATAAGCCAACAACGACATATGGCGATGGCGTTGTATATAAGAAGGAATTTGCAGACAGCATACCACCTATATATCTGCTGTATGTTCCGGCTATCTATAATGGTGCTTATTGTACAACGGACAATATCACAGTAGATAAGAGTGGTGTATCAGAGGATGCCAAGATATATGTATTTGAGTCTACAGCAGAACTTAGTGACACATACAAGAAGATTATATGCGAACAGTTCGGTGTGAGCAATGTAGGAGATCTTACATATACAAATGCAAAGAAAAATACAAAGATGCAGGATGTTAAAGTTAGAGCAAAGCTTGCACTTGGAACAGATGCAGATAGTCTGGACATGTTTGCAAACTTTGATTTTGACAACGATAATTCTGATTATAACGTAAAGAAGCTGGCAGATGATGAGAGCGGAAATGTATATATGTATCAGATCACAGTAACTCTTACTGACAGCACAGGCAAGAAGACAGTAGTAACGGGAACAAGGGGGAAATAGCAGATGATTAAGAGATTAAAGAATAAGCTTAAGCATACTGATGATCGTGGATCAAGTTTCGTTCTTGTAATTATTGCTACTACATTTATGTGTATACTTTCAGCTGCACTCCTCATGGGTGCGTTCATGACATATAAGTTGAAGTATTATAAGCTTAACAGTCTGAATAATTTCTATGAAGTTGAGACAGCTCTTGATGAGATATATGCAGGCGTGGGTGCTGCAACAAATGAGCATTTGTATTCAGCATATACCACCACAGCTGAGCTGGTTGTAGTATATGATCCTGCAACTAAGGAATATACGACGATCGACAATGACGAGGCTAATGACTTATTCAAGAAGCTCTTCATGACAGGATTTATTGCAGATGTTAATTACAAGAATATCAAAAGTGTAACAGATACATTCCAGTCATTTATATCAAATGAGTATGATGCAACAGCAAATCCAGATGGTATAAAGCTTGATACTACAAACCTTAAGCTTGTGTATACAGATGAGGCTGGTAAGACATCAACACAGAAGTTCTTATCTGGAAAACCAAGAACAGAAAAGGAGTCAGGTTTCCAGAATGACAAGGTAAGGACAGTGACATTTAAGAATGTCTGCCTTAAGAGAACAGTTGAACTTACAGGTTCAGATGCAGCTACAACATCGGGAGTATACGAGCAGTCGATCACTACAGATATAGTTCTTTCTGAGCCGGAGTACAACGTATCATTTGACACGAGCAGCACAGCAAACAATTCTTTCTATGAATATGCAGTGCTTGCCGACATGGGAGTTGAAGTCGGTGAGGATGATGACACAATGGCCACAGATCTTCAGATAAAAGGTAATATCTATGCTGCGAGTGATTACTACAACAAGGATTACAATGATGTTTCTTCAACAAAGGTAACCGGTAAATATGACAGAACAAGTACTACTAAGTGGGGCAGTACATCTGAGAGTGCTTACTCAGGAATCTTTGTAAATGGAAAGAATTCCAAGCTGACGATGAATTCAGATGTTATCATATGTCCAGGTTCAGTTGCAGCGTATAATGGTGGACAGATAAGTCTTTCAGGACGTTCAGGCACTGTTTCAGAGCTTTGGACAGACAATATAGTGATCGGCGGTAAGGCGAGCGGTTCGATAAAAGCATCAGCAAATGCATATGTATTTGATGATACAGAGCTCAATGCAGAGAAAGCAAGCCTTAAGTTTACACAGGGTAATTATTTTGGATACAGCTACAATGCACAGGATACCAGAAGCCTGAACTACCTTAGAAAGTATGGATGGCTTGCAACAGGATACAAGCTCAGATCACACTTTAGTGACAGTGCGATAATCGTAAATGGCAAAGATTCTACATTGGATCTTGAAAAGCTGAATTCTCTGTATATAGCAGGTAAGTCTTATATTGAGTTTTCAAAGATTGCAGCATCAAGCGTTGCAGAAGAGAATAAGGTTAAGACAGCAGAGGATGAGAAGGATCCGAATAAGATCAAGGTCGACGATAATGCAGAATATGCATTCACAAATCTTACTGATTACTCAACAGGACAGTCTCTGGATGTAAAGACAAACCAGCTGATGTTCCTTACACAGTGGGCAGTTATAGAAGGTTCTGAGAAAACTGATCAGGATACAGGTATTACAACAGTAGAACTCAGATTTCCTAAGACGCTGTCAACAGATGTTGCGGATGCAACTGACAAGAATGCAAAGATAGAGGCACTTTATGGAGCTCTCAGAGATCCGGATTCAGACGACCTTAAGGTTTCTGCTATAAAGCAGACCGTGTCAGGACATGATTATTATTATCTCTACATTGAGCCAGGTGAGGATTCCAACGGCATAAGCAATGCAGAGAAGTTTGTTGAGACATACTATGATCTCCTCGGTGATGAACATGATGGAGAGTACTATACAAGCACACTGAATTATAATGTAAGAAATTATGAGAATTTCAAGGTTAAGCTTGTTCTTCCAACGCAGGATAAGATCAATGCGAGTGGAGCAGTAACAGCACAGAACAAGGATGACTCATTATTCCTTAGAAAGTCAACAGATACAACTATGGATGTGTCAAAGTCATTCGAGAGCGCATCAACCAGCAAGGTGTTTTCAGGCATACTTGGCAACAAGGGTACCGATGAGAATAAGAAGACTCTTAATGATCTTAAAGCAGATGCACTTAAGCTGTCAGGTTCAGGAACTGCAAGTGAGGAAGAACAGACAAGTACATTCCTTTCATATATGTATATCAATATGAAGGATCATCTGTCAGTTCTTAACAAGGTTGATGATGCAACGAAACTTACACAGAATGCGTGGGATATAGTTAAATATACTTCTTCGTCAGTAGGCTACATAAGTTCGTATGATAAGGATAAGGATACATATTCATATGACTACAGCGTGACACCGCTTAATAATTATGTTAATTATAATTACATATTATCAAATAACCTTACAATAGATAAGACAATGGGTGTTGCAGCAGATAATAGTGCAAAGTCAGTTATAATCAATTCAGGGGATGTAGTTGTTGGTGCAAATAATAATGATAGTTCATTCCAGGGAATCATCATAGCAGGTGGTGATGTAAGATTTGATAATTCAGTAAAGTCATTCAGAGGAATGATCATAACTGGTGCAAAGCTTATCATAGACCATAACATGACTATATCATCAGATGCGGCATTCGTGGCTAACTTCCTTGAACAGTGTTCAGAGAGTTCGGATGAGAATACAAAGCTTATAACGACGAATAACATACTCAAGAAATATGACTCGACAAAGAAAGAGGGTAACACAGAGGTTACAGGAGTATCCATATCTGATATCTCTTATGAAGATATTCTTGAATTCCAGAACTGGAAGAGAAATGTCGAATAGGGGGTGTAGAAGATGAAAAAAGAACTTAAGAATAATAGTGGATATACTCTGGTAGAGTTAATTCTGGTAATTGCAATCATTCTTATCATGTCAGGTGGTGCTATGCTGACTGTGTCGGCGATCAGATCATCACAGGCTACATCTTCTATGCAGAAGTTTGATGACGAGATAGCTACTCTTGAGATGAAGACAAAGTCGTTCAGCGTTGGTCAGGCTATAAAGATAGTTCAAAATGGAGCGAATTATGAAATCTATTATGGTACATGTACCGACAATGATGTAAGTACTTTTACAGCAGATTCAGCAGAAGCTGATTCAATACTTGAGAGAGTTTCTATTTACTATTCAGATAGCTATGACGCAGATGCGGTTTCGACACCTCTGACATCTGCAGTGATACTTGTCAGAAAGTCTGATGGGGAGATCTTATCAGGTTATGGTGAATACAAATTCTGTAAATATAATACAACAAGTAGCGTTGGCAGGGTTACTCTTAACAGGTACACCGGCGGACATACTTATGGTAAGAATTAGGGGGTGTGAAGAATATGTATAGAAAGAACAACAAAGGCTTCACATTCGTAGAACTTATTTTGTACATGGCAATACTTGGTATATTCATGGTGGCGGTTATGTCGCTTGTGGGTTCGACAGTTGCTTCACATAAGAAACTGAAATCCAGACAAAAGCTTGAGACACAGGCGAGTGAGGCTTATGACACTATAAGCGATATGCTTATGGGAGCCAGCAATGTCAGAATCAACGGAGATGGCTATGTAGGATCAGGTACTTCATACTCAAAGGTCACAGCAAGCTTCATAGTGCCTGATGACACTATGGAAAAAGCAGCAGCGGCAGGTAAGCTTACATATAAGAAAGGTCCTGCTGGTGATGTGACACAGGATATTGCTGTAAAAAGTGGTGCTGGTGTCTCAGTTACAAGCAGTACCACATGCTATGATATTTCTGATGTGAAACCTTTTGTCAATGAGGGATCTTCAAAGGATCCGGAGACATTTATAGACACAAAATACCTGTGGATACAGTATTCGTCTTCGCTTAGCGAGACGGCATATTGTACCATCGGATATGATGAGACTAATAAAAAGCTGTATATATACAGAAATCAGTTAGCTGATACAGTTCGCGAACAGGCTGAGGCATTTCTTAAGAGCGGTGATGACGGAAAGGTTAGAGCGGCGAAGGCAGTCCTTGATCCTTGTACCAAGTTTGTCGATGTAAAGACAGAGAAGGGTACGGTTTTGGCTAACAATGTTGAGAGTTTCAGGCTTCAGGTAAATCCTGATGATGGAAGTATAGCAGTCACAATTGGCTTAAAGGATTCAAAGACAGACGAGAAGTACGAAGTAACAAGTGTTGTAGGTCTTAGAAATTCATTTGTGCTGAAGAAGCATGAGTGGAACTAGTAGAGGAGGATAATACAGTGTTTAAGAATAAAAAGATAGTCTTATCATCTATAGCTATTATATTCGCACTTGTAGTCAGCTCTATATTTGTGAATTATACACTGGCTAATTCCGATTCTCAGGCTTCTGTGAGCGATGCAACTGGAAGTGGCACCACGACAGGACTGACAGGTCTCTCCAATATCGATCTGGCAATAGAGAATTCAAATAATGCCGGAAAGAAGGCGACGGGTGAGGATAAGTATCGAATCGTTCAGATAGTTTCCGATGATTATGCAGCGAATGCAGCCATGGATACACAGCTGAAGGAGACAGTATCTAACGCTAAGTTCACAGGTGACGCAAAGAAGCTCACAGGATATGAGTCTACAACTTATCTGTGGAGATACGTATACGCAGGTGAGTACTTCAGACTTGCAGTGTTCAACGGTTATAAGACTATTGCAGATAACATGGCTGAAGGGGCTGTCACCCTTACGACATGTACGGTTAGTGAACTTAACAAGATGGACAAAAATGCTCAGGGAATCCTCAATCAGGCAGACTTCATATACATATGGGCAAATGGTGCCAGTGATTATGCAAGCAAGAGCAATGATTTGAGTGAGGAGCTGTATAACTGGCTGGATTCATATGCAACTGCAAATTCACATCCGATAGCTATGTGTACGGGTACTCTGTGTACAAGTGAGCCTGGCAATATATCAGGAAACAATGATGATTTCAGAATGGGAGCTCTGGCATATAAGCTCATTACAAAGGGTGCGGTTGCAAGATATGATAATGTACTTGTAACTGATGCAGATTTCTTCAAGACACTTTACGAAGAAGCAGATAAGAACAATGAGCCTACTCCGGATATAGAGAAGACAACGTATACCATCTCAGATTTTATACTGAAAGCTGAGAGAACAGCAAGTCAGGGGGGCAGTGATTACCTTAACTTTGGTACATACTATAAGTGGTATGATGGTGTATCGATCACAGACTTCCTGGATGGTAATATTCCGGATAATATCACAGATTCTACATATGATAAGGCGGGATCAAGATCAGGTCTTACCGGTGATAGAAAAGAGTGGAATTTTGACAATGCAAAGGTTCTTATCATATCAGAGGATGGTGCAAACAGTGCCATGTTCAATGAGATGAAGGAGAAGAACAGCGGTAACAGTGCTGAATCAGCAGCTTCTGACTACAAATTTGATAAGAAGACACAGACCTGGAAGTCGGTTGAGAAGGCACCTAACAGTGAGCTTACCGGACATATGTATGCGAATGGTACATCGGCCAGTGGAACAGGTATTTCAAAGTATGTGCCAAGTGGTGCAGATATATATGTATTGGATAGTGCTAATATAGTGGATGCACTTACAAATGGTGGTGTTCCATACAGCAATATGGCACTTTCAAATTCAGCATATATGGATGTCAAAACAAAGACGGTAAGTGGTACAGTGAGACTTACGGATATGGCGGTTGATGATGATCATGCGCTTGCTGTTGAAGATGTGAACCTGAGTGCTTATCTTGTGGTAGACAACGGTTCAGAGCTTCATCTTGCAGGAACATCTGCAGATGAAATGATGATGTGTCCACTTACAAAACAGGAGCAGCCAAAGCTTGACACAAATGGTGATGAACTCACGGATGACGATGGCAATATAATTATGGAAACAGTTTATACATATAGTTTTCCAAAACTTGATCCATCGTATAATTATAAAGTTGTCATTGGCGGAGATGATGGTTTCAGTGCAGATGACTATACAGTAGGTATGGCACAGGCAGGAGAAGATTCAGCAGATGGCGGTACTCAGGATAACGCAGATAATGTATATGATTTTATCATCAAGGCTGCAGAAGAGGATAACGTTGATGGTTATACTTTTAGAAAAGATGCAGAGGGAAATGAGGATGCAACAGTAGTTGTTACTCGTGATGATTTCAATGAAAGTGTTGATAAGCCTGATCTTGGAGCTGTGTACAAGAGTGATCTTATATACACAGGATTTGACCTTTCTGATGAGAGCAAGATTGCTGAATATGTAAAGAGTCAGCATGATGCATATGTAGCTTTGCAGACTGGTCTTGTAAGTGCTAATCCAGATAAGGTTGATCTTACACAGTTTGATTTCGTATTTATTGATAAGGGTACATATAACAAAGAGATAGGTCGGGATGTATTCAAGACTCTCACAGGTGGAGTCGAGAGTGGTCAGTATTTCATCGTATCATCTAAGGCCGGAGACGGTAAAGGTTCAAATACTGGAGATGGCGGCGGAAATGATAAGCCTGGAATCACAGTTATCACAAGCCCTTCAGCAAAGGCTATTGCTGATGTGATCAATGCCAGCGTTTACAGGGATGGAGCTGATAATAAGTTCAAGGTTCTTGAGATTCAGCCGGATTATCCAATTGATCTTGAGGTTGCAGCCCTTAATCAGACAGTAGAGACAGCTTATAAAACGAGAAGCGATGGAACAACACCTATCACAGGTAACTATTATACAGTTCCTTCAGATGTTGTGAGTGGTAAGTCAAAGGAAGAGCTTTCTGCGAAGACAGAGTATTATGACTTTGATCTCACAAAGGCAAAGATAGCGTATGCTGTAGATGGACTTTCATATGGTGATATAAGTCTTACTCAGGTTTCAACTGAGCAGCTCATAGGTATGAAGGAGAATATAGCAGCAACTTATGATCTTGTATATATCGGTGGTGATATAAGTGCAATGGATAGGAATCCTGCCGAGATGTATAAGGGACAGAATGATATAGGTAATTCCACACCGGGGTATACATATCAGATATTCCCGACATTTATAATGTATTATCACACCGGTACACTGAGTCAGTTGATGGCAGCTTCTACATATAGTCCGGATACGGCGCCTATATCAGGAAGCACAGAGATGATGGCTACGCCATGCATCGGTAACAAATATTACAAAACTACATATCTTGCAGAAAACGGTAATGACCTGACAAAGACCAAGTATGATGAACTTATATCATATATGGCATCAGGAAAACCGGTTATGGTAAGTGATGAGCTTACAAGTGTATATGAGAATATGCAGGGTACAAATGCAGATGGACAGGGATTGTCAGAAGCTGAGCTCCTTCAGGGATATTGGTATAAGAATGGCAATCTGGAGAGAACGAATTATTACCTTGATCCATCATCAAGAATGTACAGTCTGGTAGGCAGCCTGTATACAAGACATAACAGCCAGAGCGGTTCTAATGTACTGTGGGGCTTCAATAGTAAGTCTACTCAGTATATATCAGACAAGGATGGAAAGTATGGCAACAGTCTTTGGACAATGTACGTTCCGGCAGACAGCCAGAATGGAAGTGGTATACAGGATCTACTTGACAGCGATGCGCAGAAGAAAGCTTGGTATAAGGGAACCTCAGATGGTACAATATATTATAACTACAAGCTAGTGTGGGATGATGTGACATGTGCTTCGGTTAACAGACTTGTGACAGGAAGTGCACATAGGACCAGACTTACGGTTACTGAGAAACCTGTTACATATCAGCAGGGAATAGAGACGACATATATTAAGTCGAATAGGATGCCGTTTACTTTCAGAGTCGATGGAGATGATGCATCTTACAACTATAAGCTTTTCGTTGATGTCGATAAGAACACCAAATTCGAGAGTAGTGGTAAGGATATATGCCTTTCTAGTTCTTTACAAAACGGTGTAGACAAGTCTGTTACAGTTACACTTGATACGGAATTCTTCGGATCTGCTGCATGGTATCTTGAGATAACAAATACTGGTGGAGACGTGATTGCAACTGCGAACGGACTTAGCAAGATAGTCAATAATAAGACGGAGCTTGCAAAGAATGAGATCAATGTACTTCAGGTTCAGACTATGGCAGAGGGACAGGGCGCTACATCATGGGGTGCTACAGATACTCTGTATTTCGATATTGAGTCACAGACAGCGCATAAGATAGCAAAGTATAATGTATTTGCAAATATGGTGGAACTTGACAATGCGTCAACGACACAGTACGAAGTGCTTGGACGTCATGAGAATAGGTTCGGTATATACGAGTTTGATACGGATACAGATGCAGATGATTACTATTCAAATCTTGCAGATGAGATAAGTGATGATTATGACATTAATCTTGATCTTGTTGTTGCGTCGAAAGATAAGGCAGAGTTTACTACTGGTGATGGAAAACAGACAAGTTATGCTTGTCTTGATACAATGGTAGAGGAAGCTGAGATACTTGCAAATGGTGGTAAAGTTGATAACATGAGTCAGGAGGATTATGCAAATCAGGCTACAGTAGCTCTTGCAGCATATACAAAGGCTACATCTGATGTTGTAGCTCCAAAGAAGGCTCTCGACACTTACCTTACAAATGCGATAGCATATATGAATGGTACGTATACAGGTTCTATCAATTATCAAGAGGAATTCCTTAAGAATTTCAAGACCAGCACAGATGAGACAAAGCAGGTACTCCAGTATATTATGGATACAGGTGATTACTACATTATATTCTGGCCTAAGTACAATACCATGAATCACTGTGAGGCAGCATTTAAGAATCACCAGATGTCCAATGATTATGGCGATAGATTCAAGACGTTGTATGAGAAATATGTAGAAGTAAAGGATAAAGAAATTGAGGCAAAGGAGAAGTATAATACATATCTTAGAAGATCATATGGTAAGGACTTCATGAAGAAGATGTATTCAATACTTGTACTTGGACCTTCAGATTCATTTGGTGGATTTAAGGTTGATTTCCAGAAGGCTACATGTCAGTACATACTGGATTATGTATCATATGGAGGAGATCTCTTCTTCTTCCATGATTCAATGTCACCTTATGCAAATGCTGGTGCGGTTAATCTTACAAGATCACTGTTGTCAGTTGTTGGAATGAATAGATTCCATGTTGATATAACAAATGATGTGGTATCATATTCAAAGCCTATATCTCTTGGAGAATATACGGTTAAAAATGTTGCATATAGTAAAGCTTCAGTTAACACAAGTACATTGGATGTTACATATACGCCAGATGGCACTGTTGATGATGTCACTTATACATCTCCAGATACAAGCCTTTACTATATGACACCATATGTTAATAACTCTGCGGCGGGTGAAGGCTTACTTAACAGTATGAATTCAAATATTATGGATATATTCGTAAAGAAGAATGCGTACTGGCAGCCATACCTCGGTAAAGAGAAGAATTTATTTATAAGCCCTGTTGCTATGACAGCACTTTATTACAATGGTAATATGGCTGGAGCAACGACAACTCTTCCATATGTATATGCTCAGGAGTCATTCAAGGCAGCTACGGCATGGTCACAGGCTTCAAATCAGGATCAGTCAGCATGTGCTGAGACGGTAAAAGCTACACAGCTTAACTCAGGTCTTGTAACGTTGTATCCATACAATATCAGTTCTTCACTGAATATTTCTGGTACACATCAGCAGGCTTATGCACTTGATCTTGAAAGCAATAATATAACTGTTTGGTATACACTTGCAGGTTCTAACAACTCATCTAACAGTAAGATGCGTTCATCAAAGTATGCAGCTGATCCTGGTGATGCTATGGAAGCTTATTACATCTACACTACAGCCTATGGCAGTGGTGCAATCACGTATTGTGGATCAGGACATTCATCAGTAACTGGTCGACGTACAAGAAACAATGATGAGAGAAAGCTCTTTATCAACGTTATTGTAAACAGCGCTACAGCAGTACCTGATATGCCTACGATCAAGTGTTATGATCCTGTAGAGACTTGGAAAGATGAGGATGAGCTCACAAAGGATGAGGAGATTCTTGCAACATCAGGCAGAACAGTATACAACAGAGTTGTAGATGCGAAGACAGATGCACCTACATTCGATTACAAGATTGGTATTCCTGAGAATACAAAGATTACAAAGGTTAACATCTTCTATGATCTGAATCTCGATGAGGAATCTCTTAAGACAGAGAAACCTAGTATGCCGGTATATGAAGAGAACGTGGATAAGATGATTCTCTCATACGACGAAATAGGTGGAAAGAAAGTTAGAGAGATTTCAAAGCAGATTACAGATGCACTCAGAGATGGTGAAACCAGAGGAAATCTCACTGTAAATCTCAAGCCAAACGATACCTACTTTGCAGCTTATGATGGAACACATACATACATTGTTGTTCAGGTAGAGTATCAGGGAATGAAAGCTCCAGTATACACAATCATAAGAGTAAAGGCATCAGATCCTCTGTTTGATCTGACAGATAATACGATCGATGTTCCAGCATATGATGATTTCATAGCTGAGAAGAAGAAGGTATTCGCATAAATCGCGGAGAAACTAATTCTTAATCGCAAATAACTAAAAAAATTGGAAGCCGGGTATATTGCCCGGCTTCTTTTATGTTATACTGTCGGAGTGAAGATGTTATACTGTTGGAGTGCAGATGTTGAAAAGCTTGCGATATGTTGTAACACATAATATGTGTGACAACCTTAAAGTATTAGGGATGCAGATTCACTAGAATGAAAATTATTATTATTTATATATAGCTGTGACATGGGAACGGCGGAATGGAGATTAGATGAATATAGATGGTAAGACAAGGCTTTTAGGTTTGCTTGGAGATCCGGTGGAGCACACGATGTCTCCGGTTATACACAACACTCTCAGTGATGTGCTTGGATTTAATGAAGTATATGTTCCTTTTCACACAACAAGCGAGGGGCTCAAGAATGCTGTAAAAGGTGCATATGATCTGAATATTCTTGGGATGAATGCCACGGTACCTCACAAGAATGCGGTTATGGATATGTTGGTTGATATCGATGCAGGAGCAAAAGCTATCGGCGCAGTGAATACTCTGGTTCGGGTAGAGGGAGGTTACAAAGGATACAACACCGATATGATGGGGCTTTCGAGGGAACTTGATGTGTATGGCATATCCCTGAAAGAAAGAAATGCGGTTATCCTTGGAGCTGGTGGTGCTGCGAGGGCTGTAGCATATATGTGTGCAGCGAAGGGGTGCAAGAAAGTATTCATACTTAACAGGACATTACAGAAGGCAGAAGGTATTGCATCTGATATGAACAGATATTTTAAAAAAGATATATTCCTGCCTGTATTACTTGCGGATTATGAAAAGCTATATGATGAATATAATGATGAGAAGTTTGTAGTGTTCCAGTCTACATCTATAGGTCTTGCACCACATAATGAGGATGTGGTTATTGACGACTCAAGATTTTACGAGTTGATAGATGTTGGAATCGATCTGATCTATAATCCATTTGAGACGAAGTTTATGAGACTGTGTCGTGAGAATGGTGCAAAGGCTTACAATGGACTCAGGATGCTTCTCTATCAGGGGATAATAGCATATGAATTATGGAATAATATTTCAGTCGCCGAGGATGTGGCAGATATCGTATATAACAAGATGTTGAAATCTGTTAGAAAGAATATAATACTTATTGGATTCATGGGATGCGGCAAGACAACAGTTGGAACAGCGGTTGCCGGCAGACTGGGATATAATCTGCTTGATGTGGATTTATATATAGAAAAAGAAGCTGGATGCAGCATAAGCCAGATATTTGCTGACAAGGGAGAACAGTATTTCAGAGAGCTGGAGACAGATACATTAAAGAAACTAAATGCATCTATATCTCATACTGTGATCTCAACGGGTGGCGGACTTCCGATGAGACCAGAGAATGCCGAGGAGCTCAGAAAACTGGGAACGGTCATTTATCTGGATGTACAGCCGGAGGAAGTGATTCGCAGACTTTCTGGCGATACATCAAGACCATTGCTTCAGGGTGATGATGTAGAAAGAAAAGTCAACAGGCTTATGGATGAGAGAAGACCGGTGTATGAGTCTGAAGCAGATTGTGTGATTCCTGTAACTGGAAGAGATGTGGAAGAGATAGTTGACGAATTGGTTTGTATCGTAGAATGAGTATTTGATGTGATCAAAGATATAAACAAGCTAAACAAATAAAAGAAAACAGGTACGGAAAGCATATATCATATATAGAAGGGAAGATGACATTTATGGAGTCTGAGAGAACAAGGGTAGAACTTGAAAAAGTAATTCGTGAATTGGACCTTGATGCAATATTGATAACGGACAGATATAATATGAGGTATATCGCTTCATATCGCGGAGAGGGAGTCATATTTTATACAAAAGACGCAAAGTATGTACTCACTGATTCCAGGTATACAGAACAGGTGGAGAGAGAATGTGATGGATACGAATGCATAGATATTGCTGGTTTAGGATATGCCGGTAATTTAAATCAATTGATAGCCACAATAAAATGTTCTCCGGAGTATACAGGAAGTAAAGTAAGGGTGGGATTCGAGAATCTCAGTATCTCATACAGTGATTATGATATATATCAGAATAAACTTGATGAGGTTGAACTTGTAGCTATAGATGGAAGACTCGATTCCATCAGGGAGATAAAGACAGATGATGAGATCGAGAAGCTCCGTGTTGCAGAGTCCATAGGGGATGCGGCGTTTAAGTACATTCTGGGATTTTTGAAGGAAGGAATAACAGAGAAAGAGGTTGCCCTGGAACTGGAATACTATATGAAAAAGAATGGCGCTGAGGGCCTGAGCTTTGACACGATAGCTGCTTCAGGAAGGAATTCGTCCATGCCGCACGCTATACCATCAGACAAGAAGCTTGAAGCGGGAGACTTCCTGACGATGGACTTTGGATGCATATATGATGGGTACTGTTCAGATATGACAAGAACTGTTGCGATAGGATATGCATCGGACAGCATGAGATCGGTATATGATATAGTTTTAAGGGCTCAACTAGAGTCGATGAAGCATATAAAGGCAGGCGCACTGTGTAACGAAGTGGATGCAGCTGCCAGGAGAGTGATAGCAGATGCCGGATATGGCAATTGTTTTGGCCATGGACTGGGACATTCTGTAGGATTGTTCATTCATGAGAATCCGAGATTTTCACCAAAATGCAATGCATTACTGAAGCCGGGCATTGTCATAACTGTGGAACCGGGAATTTATATTCCGGGTCAGTTTGGTGTCAGGATAGAGGATCTGGTTGTTGTGACAGAGGATGGGTTTGTAAATCTTGCAAGAGCGGAAAAGAGCCTTATCATAGTCTAGCTTATATGCGTGGGAGATGTCAGCAAACCAGGGATAAATGTATGAATGGAGAAAAATAGAATGGATAGTAATCTGACTAATGTGCCAGAGGAAAATCATGAAGAAAGAATAAAACATAATGAGAAAGGCTGCTCAAGAACTAAAAATAAACACTGGTATGTTGGGATCTTTATTGCATCAGTACTTTTGTATACTATAGTGATAGCGGTGGAGGGGGCATATCCGTTTGGAAAAAGGTGCTTCCTGACTGACGATGCATATGTCCAGTACAACACCATGCTAAGAACATTGATAGAGTATGTACACAGTGGTGACAAAAGTGCAATTCTATGGAATAGAGGTATGGGAACTGATATGTACCTGACCGCACTTTATTACCTGATGAGTCCGTTTAACATCATCGCGTTGTTGATGGGGGAAAAGCATGTTGAATTAGCTCTTATCTTCATCATAGTGTTAAAAGGCTCACTGGTTACAGTCACAGGCCTATATTATTTCCGTAACACGACTGTGTTCGCGAATGAAGATAGAAACAGCAAGGCTGGTGGATGGGTCAGCTTTTGCTGTGCTCTGGCGTGGGGATTCTGTGGATACTTAGTTGCTTATGGACAGAATATCATATGGCTTGATGCGATTATTCTTATGCCACTTATAGCTCTGGCTGTGGAGAAAGTGAATATGGGAGAGTCATATATAAGATATATTCTTCTTCTCACGTTGGTTTTTATATTTAATTTTTATTATGCATTTTATGTATGTATGTTCATAGTTGTATATTATATTCTTCTAGACAGACGAACTTTCGGAGAGCTGCTCAGAAATGGCTTGAAGCTGGCTGGATTGTCTGTGGCTGCAGTTATGCTGGCGGGAATAGTGTTGGTTCCTGCTGCACTCAGCATCATGAAAGCTGGTGACACAACACTTAACAGTTCAGATACTTTGGACATGTGGGGAGATTTTGGACATTATATTGTGTCCTTTTTCCCGTTCAAAGAAGTGACAAATGGATATATGTACAACAACAACAATTATTGCGGAACAATTGTAGTGTTGCTGCTGTTCGTGTTTGTCCTGTCGTCATCGGTGTCACTTAAAGATAAATTGAAGTATGCTGCCGTAGTGTTGATGTTTATGCTTGCGGCCAATTTTCTGCCTCTTAATTATGTGTTCCACGGATTTGTTGTTCCCCACGGAACGGGAAATCGATTTGCGATCATTCTCACATTTGTCATGTTGATGATCGCCTATAGGATACTTACAGATATAGAGTCTGTGAAAACGTATGCAGTTGCTGGAGCCGGAATTGCAGGCGGAGTTGTATTTGCATTGTCATTTACAGATGAAAACATGCTTCAGGTGTTTTACTGTTATGTGGGATTTCTTCTGGTCATGGCAGTCAGCCTTATTGTTATGGTGCTGTTATCTAGAAAGAGCATAAAGAAAACTACAGCACTTGTCATCATAATGGTGCTGTGGGTGGCAGAAATATGCTGCAATATGGTTGTGACCATGAAAGACAAGGCAAATGAAGGAGACATGATTGATAATATACACTTGTCAGAGTGGAATGCACAGTATCAGATGCTTAATACGGATGGAAAATCGCGAAAGACAGCTCTGTTAAATGATAATTATGTGCAAAATTCTGACGTGAACTGGTATTCATCGATGATAAATGGATATTATGTCAATGCGTTTGAGACCATGGGAATGGCACATTTTGATAATGTTGAGTGTGTGTATGATGGCGCGACACCTCTTACAGCTATGATGTATAATGTCAGATATGTTCTGACGAACTCAAAGAATACAAATGGTGGATATCATTCGATATATAGCGGTGAGATATATAGCGTATATGAGGCGGATGAGTTGGCTGACTGGGGATTTATGACAGGTGAAGGCATAAAAAAGTGGAATGCTGATGGAAATGTAGCAGAGAATCAATCCAAGTTCTTGGAATGTGGGTTTGGCGATGAACTGGCTGATCTGAATAGCGAAAATCTTCAGAACTCCCTACAACTTTCTCAGCTTATGGAGCTTATTCCGTGGGGGGACATATCCTATGATGTGGCACACGGATTGGGAATGTTGCAGAGATATATGGCGCCGGAGGGTAGATTTATAAATCGTGGACTTACACAGATATTTAATTTTGGAGATTTTAAAGAAACAGGAATTGGTGAATACATATATTCGGGAAACAGTACCCAGTACCATGCGTGCGTACAGCTTCGATTTACAGCTGACAGAGACATGGATCTGTACGTGTACAGTGCAGATAACAGAGATCAGGCAGTTACCACGTATATAGATGGAGAAGAGTCTTCCTCGGTTATGTATACATCGTCAGGGCAGCTTGCCTATGGAGGACATGTGAAAAAGGGACAGAAGGTGAAGGTGTCAGTCATCGGCGGGGCTTCTGTAGGTGAGTCAGCGATAAAGGAAATTCAGCTTTATAGCTTTAACACAGAACTATTCGAGAAGGCTAAGTCATCTATAACTGATGAGACCCTCATAAGTGACGGCTTTTCAGGCAATACTTTTAAAGGACATGTAACGGCAAAGAAGGATGGCGTGCTCTATCTGGCGTTCCCGTACAGTGACGGATACACGATATACGTGGACGGCAGAAAGGCAGAAAAAATTCTTCTCGGCAAGGGGAATATGGGAGTGGAATTGTCTGGTGGCGAACATGAGATAAAGCTTGAATATCATACGCCGGGATTTGCCTTTGGAATAATCGTAAGCTGTGCTGGATTGGTATTTTTAGTACTTATCTGCATGCATGGCAGAACGAAAAGAAAAGCAGCTGTTAAATAAAGGCAGAAGGTATGTGTATAGCTGAATATGTATAGCAGTGTATGCGTAGCTGAGCATGTATATAGCTGAGTATGTATATCTGCGTATGCGTAGCTGAGTATACACAGCTGCGTATGCGTATAGTTGCAGTATGTCTGTGTATGGTAAAAAATAGTTGAAAAATTATTTCATATATTATAAAATGTGACAAGAAGTTTGTATCTTTAAGCAAGAAGTTAATATCTTTAAGGAGGATAAGATAGTTATGGCAGAGATGATCTCAGCAGGCGATTTTAGAAACGGCGTTACGATCGAATTCGAGGGAAATATTTATCAGATTATAGAGTTCCAGCACGTTAAGCCAGGAAAGGGTGCAGCTTTCGTAAGAACAAAGCTTAAGAACATCAAGAACGGCGGTGTTGTAGAGAAGTCATTCCGTCCAACAGAGAAGTGTGAGAAGGCTCACATCGAGAGAAAGGATATGCAGTATCTTTACAATGACGGAGATCTTTTCTATTTCATGGATCCAGAGACATATGATCAGATTCCTATCAGCTCAGCAGCTATAGGTGATTCACTTAAGTTCGTTAAGGAGAACGAGCTCTGTAAGATCTGTTCACACAACGGCAACGTATTTGCTGTAGAGCCACCTCTTTTTGTAGAGCTGGTTATCACAGAGTGCGAGCCTGGTGTAAAGGGCGATACAGCAACAGGTGCTACAAAGCCATGTACAGTTGAGACAGGCGCTCAGGTATCAGTACCTCTCTTCGTAAACGAGGGTGACACGATCAAGATCGATACACGTACAGGTGAGTATCTTTCAAGAGTTTAATTCACAGCGTGTAACAATATTAATAGAAACTATCATAGATCAGGTATGGCGGTTGCTGTACCTGATTTTTTTATGCAATCAGTTCCCTGCGTGTTCTAAATCCTCAACCCCATGAATATATTGTTTATGTAGTCATAATAGCAGAGTGATCACAAGAGGGAAAATGTATGTGCGGAGAAGATGTATTGCGCCTGCTGCCGGTGAGAATCAGGTGTATGGTGGAGAAACTGAAACTGGATTTCAGCAGATTGTGGGAGATCAGGCTCAGGGTGAACAGCCCGTTTATTCTGAGGTATGAGGACAGCGAGATATATGTGGATTCAAGGGGAATGAAGACGGATGATGCGGCAAAGGCTTACATAGTGACGGCCAGGGATGTGAATGATACCTTGGAATGTGTGTGCAACCACTCACTGTATGCTTACGAGGATGAGATAAGGCAGGGCTTTGTGACTGTGTGCGGAGGTCATAGAGTAGGTGTTGCGGGAAAGATCATATTGGACGGAAACAGGATAAAGTGTATACGGCACATATCGTTTCTCAACATAAGGGTTGCCCATGAGATCAAGGGTTGCAGCAACAGAGTGATGCAGTACATAGTGAGCGGTGGAAGACTTCTGAACACGCTCATCGTATCAGCGCCATGTCATGGCAAGACCACTTTGCTCAGGGATATCATAAGGGTGGTGTCCAACAGCGGAACCACGGTGGGAGTTGTAGATGAGAGATCTGAGATAGCGGCATGTTACAAGGGGATACCTCAAAACGATGTGGGTATAAGGACTGATGTGCTTGACTGCTGCCCGAAGGCTGCGGGAATGATGATGTTAGTCAGAACCATGGCACCGGAGCTTATAGCGGTCGATGAGATAGGTGGGCCTGCGGATGTGGACGCGATATTTGGCGTCGTAAACTGTGGGTGCAGATTGCTTGCCACAGCTCATGGCTACTCCATAGATGATGTGCGGGAGAGAACCGGTATAAGAAGACTTGTGGAAAACCGCGTGTTTGAGAGATACGTTGTTCTAGGGGGAGAGAAAGCAGGGCAGGTATCAGACATATTTGACGGTCAGGGCAACAGACTGTGCTGGTGCGAATGACGCCGGGGAGGATGAAGTAGATATATGTTGAAAATAACAGGCTGCTTTCTTATACTGTATGCCTCATTTATGACAGGACATGCAGTGGGCAGCTTTCACACAAGAATGGTGAGTGAGCTGGAGGAGCTCATTTTACTGATACAGATCATAAAGAACCAGATAATATACGAGGGAACAGAGCTGCCTGAACTGCTTGCCAGATGTGAGAAGCGCACTAAGGGAGCGGTGAAGATGTGGCTGCACAGCCTCAACGAAGACGTTTCCGGCGGCAGGGACAAGCCATTTGGCGAATTGTGGCGGGATTCGATGGCAGTGCTGTCGGATCTCTCGGCAGTCCGCGCGGATGTGGTGGAGGAGATTGGCCGTCTTGGTGATATACTCGGAGATATGGATGTCGATGCACAGATATCCAGGATATCGCTGATAGAGAATATAATCACTGACAAATATGAGAGGGAGAGAAACAGAAATGGGGGGATCAGGAAGCTTTCCAATTCCCTTGGGATACTGGCAGGACTGTTCATCGTGATAATGTTATTGTGAGCGTAGAGGAGAGGAAACTATGACGATCCAGATACTGTTGAAAATAGGGGCGGTAGGTATCCTGGTGGCATTGCTGAACCAGATACTCAAGCATTCCGGGAAAGAGGAGCATGCATATCTTCTTAATCTGGCAGGGCTTATCATAGTGTTGTCATGGGTGATTCCCTATATACGGGATCTGTTTAATGAGATAATGGAACTTGTAAATCTGGGACAGTGATGGATGGTGATGTGATGAATCTGATAGCAGTGTCATTTGCAGCGGTGATAGTGGTACTCATAGCCATAAAGATAAAGGATATGGATTCCGGATATGGAGTCATTCTCTCGATGGCGGGCTGTGTGATGGTGATGTATTTCGTGGTTAGTAGATTCAGACAGATCGCGGATTATATAGACAGGATCACAGCATACATATCGGTAAATATCACATACATAGATGTTATCCTGAAGATGATCGGTCTTGCATATGTGTGTCAGTTTTCAAGTGACCTGTGCAGGGATGCGGGATACAATGCCATAGCCTCCCAGGTTGAGATGGCGGGAAAGATATCCCTCATACTTCTAAGCATGCCGGTTCTCATGAGTGTGATAGATCTGGTGGTGAAGATAGTTGAAGGGTAGGTATTTTTTTAGATGCGGTGTCCGCATGGCTTTGTTGATCTATATGGTCGGTGTGTTTGCGCTGCTGCCAGAGTACCAGGTGTCAGCGGATATGCGGATCGCAGAGTACGAGAGTGATCCTGATAGCGACTGGGTGGATCAGCTTGACGAACTTATCAGCGAAAAGATGTCGGTTAAGTTCAGCGAGATATATGAACTTCTGAGGACCGGTGATATAGACGGTGCCTGCCGGCGCGTTGGAAGGGCTCTGGCGGACAGCATCGCCTATGAGGTGAGGACAAGCCGCGTGCTTGCTCTGCAGATAATCGCGGTAATAGTTCTTGGAAGTACATTTGCCCAGGTGTCGGGCAATATCGGAGAGTATGTAATGGAAAATGGCTTCATGGTGACATATATGGTGCTTGTATCGCTGCTGCTCGGTGATTTCGTCATAGTACAGAATGTTGTAACAGACACGATAGGGGATGTTACCGAGTTCATGAGGGCGTTTTATCCTATGTATGCATCTCAGATATTGTATGTCAGTGGACCTGAAAGCGCCATGTACTCGCAGTCGGTGCTCATACTTGTGATATACATATGTCAGACGGGGATAATCGGATTTATCCTGCCCCTTATAAAGTGCAGCGGGATAGTGGCGCTGGTGAATAATCTCAACAAGGAAGATAATTTCTCAAGACTTGCGGGGCTGATGAAGAAGCTTGCCAGCTGGGGGCTTGGAACGATGTTCGCCGTTGTCACGGGCATCAATGTCGTGAAGAGCATGATAGCACCATCGATAGACAGGGTATCAAGAAACGGGATACTCAGGGCTATAGGAAAGATGTCTGGCATGTCATCTGTCAGTGCAGTGCTGAGTGTCATGATAAGTACAGGAGAGTTTATAAAAAACTGTATGGGGATGGCGTGTACAGTTATCATAGTGATACTGGCGGCGGTTCCCATGATAAAGATACTTATTATAGTATTTACACTTAGGTGTATCGCGGCTGTGGTACAGCCTGTTGGGGACAGCAGATATTCAGAGGGAGTTGGGATCATGGCGGCGACAGCGGAACTGATGCTGAAGGCATGTGGTATAAGCGTGATGATGTTTGTGATCAGCATAGCTCTTATGACAATGAGTATATCGTCGTAGCTGAATGCAGGCAGGATCAACCCCTCCTGCCTTTACATGGAGGGATGTAATGCTCAGGGAATGGATAACAAATATAATAGTGTGCGGCATATTGTTCTCGGTTATCCTGTATCTTGTGCCTGACCCGAAGATGAAGAAATACATACAGACGGCCATCGGATTTGTCATGATGATAGTCGTTCTCACGCCGGTCATAAGGTGGCTGCACAGCGATGACCGTGTGATCTTTGATATGTATGAAGAGTCGCTTGGGGCAAATATAGATGGTGGGGATGATGAGGTGTACGTAGAACTTATGGAGAAGGTAATACAGGATTTTATTTCTGACAGGTATGGGACATATGCAGATGTGGATATAGAGTTATCCGATGAAATGGAAATAGCTGGAATCCGGGTAATTCTTTCCGGAGATAATCCTATGGAAGGGGAGAATGCACAGACCGGAAAACAAATAGATCACGGGGAGGCTGATTCTGGGGAAATGTCAAAAGTGCTTTCGGATGAATACGGGCTGGACCAGGAAAAGATCAGCATTGCAGGAAGGGCTGGAAAATGAAAATGAATATTAAAGCGATACTCAAAAGCAGCAACAACAGGATATATAAGTTGCTGCTTGTTTTGATTGCAGGGATATGCATGCTTATCATAGTATGGCCGTCAGACCGCCGGGATAGTTCTCAGGAGAACACGGATGATGCGGAGAGCGAAATCTATGGACAGACGGCTGACAGTTACGCAGATGGGCAGCAGGCAACGGACAGCATGGCGGATGAAAACTATATGGATGATGTAGCAGCCTATACTGAACGCCTTGAAAAAAGACTGGCGGGTGTGCTTGGGACAATGTATGGAATATCGGATGTGCAGGTGATGATAACAGTAAAGGATAACGGGCAGAAGATCGCACTCAAGGACAGAAATACAGCCCAAAGTGAAGATGACGACTCCAGTCAGACATCCGTCACTGAGGATACAGTCCTTAAGGAGAGCGGAAGTCAGAGCGTTCCATATGTGACAAAATATGTGCAGCCTGAGATTGAGGGAGTTGTGATATGCTGCAAAGGTGCGGAAAATGCAGAAATGTCGCTGAAGATAACAAATGCTGTTCAGGCATTATTTGACGTTCAGGCGCATAAGATTGTGATATTAGAAGCAAATTAATGTGGAGGACTCTATGAGAAGAGTGAGTGGTAAAAACAGACTTGCGATAATAGCACTTGCAGTTATGATCGGTGTGGCTGGTTATATGAGCTTTGCAGATGCGGGAAAGGACAAAAAGACAAAAAAGAACGGCAAGGAACAGGTCGAGGTCATAAGCTATGATGAAGTTGCGGGAAGTGACAGCAAAAATGTGGCAGATGGAAGTGAAAACATTGCTGCTGATGAAGCGCAGGATACAGATGAGGGACTATCGGAGGATATGGAGCTCAACGGTCCGGAGGAAGAGATAGGCGATGCGGTGCTCACCAGTGCCAGTGCAAAGGCTGTCACAAACAATATGGCATCTGTCAAACTCACAAGGGAGCAGAACAGGTCAAAGAGCAGAGAGACACTCATGGATATCATAGGTGATGAGGCGCTCAGCGATGAGGCAAAGAAAGAGGCGGCTGATACATATGTCAGATTAAATGACACGATAGAGATGGAGACTGATATAGAGACTGTGCTGGCGGCAAAGGGATACACAGATGTAGTAGTCACGATAGGAGACGAGTCGGTCGATGTGACACTTGGCGCAGCAGAGCTAGATGATGCGGAGAGGGCACAGATAGAGGACATAGTGACACGTAAAACCGGTTATAATATCAGCAATGTGGCAATATCTATGATGGATGGCAAGTAGGTACTGTAAAATCTCATATACTTGCAAAATAGCTGTCAGGATATTATAATGTGTGATATATAAATCTAGAAGTCTGCCTATAGGAGAAATCTAAGGCAGACTTGACGGATTTGTCAGTCCGTAAAATACAATCCGGGAGGTATGAATGAGTATGAGTGATACAGTACAGAACGGCGCAGCAACTGATGCCCTGGACAATAAAAAAGACGAGATAGTTCAGATAGATAAGGTTCAGGACGGTTCATATAATATTGAGGAGAATAACTCTCTTGGCAAGGTACAGATAGCAGATGATGTTGTTGCTATCATAGCAGGTCTTGCTGCTGGAGAGGTGGAAGGTGTATACAGACTTACCGGAAGTATTTCAAATGAGCTTGCTTCGAAATTTGGCAAGAAGAATCCGGCAAAGGGAGTCAAGGTGGAACTGCTTCCGGGAAAAGTCAAAGTGGATATTGCTATAGAAGTGCTCTATGAGTACAGTATTCCATCGGTATCTGCACAGGTTCAGGATAAGGTCAAGCAGGCTATAGAGACCATGACAGGACTTTCTGTTGAGCAGGTCAACATCAGGATAGCAGGTGTGCGTGTCAGTGACGCTAGGTAGACTGGCTGATTTAGATGATGCAGATATAGACATGGCAGAATACGAGTGATAGTGGAGAGGAAAACATGACAAGAAGAGAAATAAGAGACAAGATATTCAAGATCGTATTTACAGCAGAGTTCAATACTCAGGAAGAGATGAAGGAACAGCTTGAGCTGGCATTTGACACGGAGATGCCTGGGGATGAGGAAGACGATCCTATGCTGTATGCGTCTGTATCGGAGAAGGACAAAGAATATATAACAGATAAGGTTATGGATATACTTGCCCATAAGGATGCCATAGACAACACGATATCAGAGATATCAGAGGGATGGAAGCTTCCGAGAATAGGAAAGGAGGAACTTGCTATCCTCAGACTTGGTGTATATGAGGTAGTTTATGATGAGACCATTCCTGAGAAGGTAGCCATAAACGAGGCGGTTGAACTTGCAAAGAAATATTGTGATGTCTCAGCAAGCAAATTTGTGAATGCACTTCTTGCAAAACTAGTAAAAAAGGAAGAAAGCGGTAATGCCACAGAATAATATATATACAGTTCAGGAACTCAATCGCAGGATCCAGGATCTGATCAGCGGGGAACCGTGGCTGGGCAATCTGTGTGTGGAGGGTGAGATAACAGGATTTGGACGTGATAAGAAAGGTCATTGTTATTTCTCTCTCAAGGATTCCAGTGGAGTTATATCCGCTGTGATGTTCGCCGGTAAGCAGAGATACGGTTTGGGTTTCACACCGAAGAATGGCGACAAGGTTCATGCCTTTGGCCGGGTGGAAGTGTATGTGCGTGATGGAAAATATCAGCTCTATGTGGACAGGCTTGTGCGAGTGGGCGATGGTGAGGTTAATGCCAATCTGCAAAAGCTCATTGCAAAGCTTGAAGGCATGGGGCTTTTTTCACAGGAATACAAGAAACCGATACCTCGGTATCCCAGGAAGATAGGAGTTGTGACGGCTGGAAATAAGGCTGCGATAAGCGACATATGTAAGGTAGCAAAGACAAGGGATCCGTATGCCCAGCTGTATTGTTATCCCGCGACGGTGCAGGGACAATATGCCGCGGCGGATATATCAAGAGGAATAGAGATACTGGATGGCATGGGTATGGATGTCATAATCGTTGGTCGTGGAGGCGGATCTGCGGAGGATCTGTGGGCGTTCAACGAGGAACAGGTTGCATGGGCCATATTCAATGCTGAGACACCGATCATCACTGCGACAGGACATGAGATTGACACGACGGTTGCAGATATGGTTGCGGATAAGAGAGAGTCCAACCCATCCACGGCGGTCATGCATGCACTTCCGGTGGTGAAGGAGACTGTTTCGGAGTTTGAACAGAGATATCTGTACATCAAGGCACTTATGGATAATCGGATGGAGAAGTATCGAAGAAATCTGGACGGCTATGCGAGACAGTTAAGGCTGCTGAGCCCGGAGGCACAGCTTGGTGCGCAGAGAGAGAAGCTTGACAGACTTCAGGAGACGATGAAGTCCCTTATGAGTGCAAGGCTGAGCAGCTCTCATGACAGGTGCGAAAGGATGAGTGAGAGACTTGAGGGCGGAATGTACAGAAAATACGAGCTGCGACTCAATGCTCTTGCGGTTATGACGGAGAGGTTACACGGACTCTCACCTACAGCCAAGCTTGTTAACGGATTTGGATATATAGCATCGGCAGATCAGCCGGTCACATCTGTGGGGGATGTAGAGCCGGGCAGCGATATTGAGATAACAGTACACGATGGAAAGATATTGGCGTCTGTTACGGACATTAATGGATTTCGATAGACAGGAGGAATAGCTATGGCAGAAGATATACAGAAAACGGCAGCAGGATCTGATGAACAGTCACTCGGAGACATGTCCATAGAGGAAGCTTTTGGAAGACTTGACGAGATAGCCGCCATACTTGAGAATGCACAGACAGGACTCAGGGAATCTCTGGATGTGTATGCGGAAGGCGTCCAGCTTATAAACAGATGCAGGAATTATCTCTGTGACGTTGAGAAGGAGATGATAACACTCTCCGGTCAGGAGGATGAATGATGAACGTAAAGAGTGAGTCATATAATGATGCATACAGTGCAGAGCAGAAGAAATCACTTGATAAAGCGATCGCTGAACGCGCGGAGCGCATAGATGGGATAGTCGCAGGGTATCTCCCAAAGGTGGAGGGATTTCCGAGAACTGTTTGCGAGGCTATGGCATATTCTGTGGAGGCCGGCGGCAAGCGCCTGAGGCCTATGCTTATGGAAGAGACATACAGGATGCTTGGCGGCAGCACAGATGTGGTAAAGCCGTTTATGGCAGCGATAGAGATGATACATACATATTCTCTCATACATGATGATCTGCCAGCCCTCGATAACGATGATTATAGAAGGGGCAGACAGACATCACATGTGGTGTTTGGTGAGGCTATGGCGATCCTTGCCGGTGATGCTCTTCTGAACTATGCGTATGAGACCGCATGCAAGGCATTTGATCTGGATGAAGATGCGCGCAAGGTTTCTGAAGCTCTGCGGATACTTGCTAGAAAGCCAGGAGTTTACGGCATGCTCGGAGGTCAGGTGGTGGATGTCGAGATGACGGGAAGAACGCTTACCAGGGAACAGCTTGAATATGTGTATGCGAACAAGACTGGAGCCCTCATAGAGGCATCTATGATGATAGGTGCGGTCCTTGCAGGTGCGGATAGTGAACAGGTTGAGGCTGTTGAGAAGATCGCATCAGATATCGGAATGGCATTTCAGGTTCAGGACGATATACTGGATGTTTGCGGGGACAGTATGGTCCTGGGAAAGCCAACTTTGAGTGATGAGGAGAACGGCAAGATTACATACGTCACGATACATGGAATAGAGAAGTCCAGACAGTATGTCAGGGACTTATCGGAGAGAGCGGTAAGAGAATTGGAAGAGATGGACGGTGACAGTGAGTTCCTGAGGAAGCTTGTACTCTGGCTGATAAACAGGCAGAAATAACAGGTCTGTCTATGGTGTGTTTATGAATATACTGGATAAAATAAATAAAGAAAACGATATAAAGAACATTGACAGTGAGGAGCTGCCGAGGCTGGCAGAGGAGATAAGGGAATTTCTGGTATCACATGTGAGTGAGACAGGAGGACATCTGGCACCAAATCTGGGGTGTGTAGAGCTTACGATGGCCCTCCACCGTGTGCTGAATTTCCCGGAGGATAAGCTTATATGGGATGTTGGACATCAGTCGTACGTCCACAAGATACTGACGGGCAGAAAAGACGAGATGGGCAGTCTGAGACAGTTTGGAGGCATGTCGGGATTTCCAAAGACAAGCGAAAGCCCATGTGACGCCTTCAATACCGGACACAGTTCGACTTCGATATCAGCAGCCCTAGGTATGGCATGTGCCAGAAGCATAAAGGGCACACATGAGAATATCGCGGCAGTGATAGGCGATGGCTCGTTCACCGGCGGGATGGTGTATGAGGCCATGAACAATATGGCGGACATCAAGACGAGCTGCCTTGTCGTGTTAAATGACAATAACATGTCTATAGATCAGAATGTTGGCGGAATGTCCACGTACCTGAGCAAACTCAGGGTAGGCCAGCAGTACAATGATTTCAAGGGCAATGTTGAGAAAGTACTTATGAAGATACCTGTGGCAGGAGAGCGTCTGGCGAAGGGACTCAAGAAGTCCAAGGATTCAATTAAACAGATACTGGTGCCGGGAATGTTCTTTGAAGAGCTTGGCGTTACATATATAGGTCCGATCGATGGACATGATATAGAGACTATGGAAGCTACATTCAGAAAAGCCTTGAAGCTTGACAGACCTATACTTGTGCACGTTAAGACGGTCAAGGGCAAAGGCTATGTTCACGCTGAAAGACATCCGAGCTATTTCCACGGTGTCGAGCCGTTTGACATCCGGACAGGTCATGTGATAAAAGAGAAAAAGACAATGTCCAACACGGGCGTGTTTGCAAGAAAACTGATCGAACTTGGCAGAACCGATGACAGGATAGTTGCGATAACAGCCGCCATGGGAAAGGGTACCGGAGTGTCTGCATTTGCCGAGGAGTTCCCTGAGCGGGCTTTTGACGTGGGAATTGCTGAGGAGCATGCGGTGACATTTGCGGCCGGGCTTGCTGCATCAGAACTTGTGCCTGTTGTTGCAATCTATTCATCGTTCCTGCAGAGGGCGTATGATCAGATACTCCATGACGTGTGTCTGCAGAACCTGCATGTGATATTTGCCATAGACAGGTCAGGTCTTGTCGGAGCTGACGGTGATACTCATCAGGGAATATTTGACACGGCATTTTTGTCGCACATACCGAATATGACAGTGATTGCGCCAAAGAACAGATATGAGCTCACGAAGGCGATGGAATGGGCGGTAGGCTATGACGGTCCGGTTGCGATAAAGTATTCAAGGGGAGATGCATACTATGGTCTCAGTGAATACAATGTGCCATTTGAAAAAGGAAAGAGTGAGATCATACACAGAGGACGCGGACTTGCCATCATGGCTGTGGGCAATATGGTACAGGAGGCCGAGAAGATATACAACAGGTATATATCTGAGGGCGATGATGTTACATTTGTGAATGCAAGATTCCTGAAGCCTCTTGACACTGAACTTATCGATGATCTGAGTCATGACCATGACAGAATAGTCGTGATCGAAGAGGGTATAAAGCGTGGTGGATATGGAAGTGCCGTGGAGGAGTATGTTGAGGAACATGGTCTGCCAGTGAAGGTGATGACCTGTGCCATAGATGACAGATTTGTGCCGCAGGGAACGGTCAGTGAACTCAGACGGATGCTGGGGCTGGACGCCGATTCCATATATGACAGAATAGGACACGCGGATACAATACAGTAAGATAATCAAGAATATAAGAGGACAGAAAATGAAGAAAAGACTGGATGTGCTCCTCGTAGAGCAGGGGCTTGCTGATTCCCGCGAGAAGGCGAAGGCGATCATCATGTCCGGAATAGTGTATGTAGATAACAATAAAGAGGATAAGGCTGGAACTATATTTGAGGAGACGGCCAGAATAGAGGTCAGGGGAAACACCCTGAAGTACGTCAGCAGAGGCGGGCTTAAGCTTGAGAAGGCGATGAACAATTTCGGAGTGACACTCGAAGGAAAGGTGTGCATGGATGTGGGAGCCTCCACCGGTGGATTTACCGACTGCATGCTGCAAAATGGTGCGGTAAAGGTGTACTCAGTGGATGTCGGACATGGACAGCTGGCATGGAAACTCAGAAATGACGAGAGAGTTGTCTGTATGGAAAAGACAAACATCAGGTATGTAACACCGGATGACATAGATGATGTGATAGAATTTGCATCGATAGATGTGTCGTTTATATCCCTCACAAAGGTCCTCCCTGCGGTCCGCGAGCTCATGACACCAGGCGGTGAGATCGTGTGCCTGATAAAGCCTCAGTTCGAGGCGGGGCGCGAGAAGGTCGGAAAGAAGGGTGTTGTCCGCGAACTCTCAACACATATTGAAGTAGTGCAGATGATCGTGGACTATGCCAGGGCAAATGGATTCAGGACACTTCATCTGAGTTATTCTCCGATTAAAGGCCCGGAGGGCAATATAGAGTATCTGCTCCATATAACGAAGGATGAGAGCCGTGAAAATGAGGAGTTTGATATCAGGGCGTTGGTTGAGGAATCACACAGTGCGCTCAGCAAATAAGCTGGAGGATTTATAGATGAAAGCGATATATATACTGTATAATCCTGATAAAGATGATGAATCCGGGGTGCTCCCAGGACTTACGGAGTATATACATGCCCATGGCGGACAGAGTAAGTGCATGGACTGCTATAGCTTCAGCGCACTCACAAAGCAGCAGGTGAGTGATGTGCTTTCTGGCTGCGAATGCGTTATAGTGCTCGGCGGTGATGGAACACTGTTAAATGCAGCATCTACGGCCAGTCATGTGGATATACCGTTGTTTGGTATAAATCTTGGAACAGTAGGCTTCCTCACCGAGGGAGAGGTCACAAACTGGAGAGAGATAGTTGACCGCCTGATGGCTGATGATTTTGCCATTCAGGAGCGCATGATGATAAAGGGCTCTATAAAAAAGTCGGGATGCAGGCCGGAGGGCAGCGTGGATGCGCAAAAGGAAAGCAACATAGGAGCAGCTCGTGTCGGCACCTTCAGGAAGAGGGCGCTCAACGATATAGTTATAAGCAGGGCTGGATTTTCGAGGCTGATCGGACTTGATGTGTATGTGAACGGGAGTTTCCTGAACGCTTATGAGGGCGACGGAATCATCGTGTCAACGCCGACCGGCTCAACCGGATACAACCTGTCTGCCGGCGGACCTATTGTGGACCCGATGGCGCGTCTTATGATAATCACGCCGGTTTGTCCCCATTCGCTCACGTCCAAGAGCATAGTTCTTCCGAGTGATGCAAAGGTGTCGATTGCCATAGCAAAAAAACGGAAAACACAGGACACAGAGGCAATAGTGTCATTTGATGGAGGAAATGATTATGAGCTTTCCGCCGGGGATGTGCTTGATATATGTACATCACAGAGGACGACGAAGCTCATAAAGGCAAGTGATGTGAATTTCTACGAGATACTTAGAAATAAGCTCGGGGGTAAATAGCATGAAACAGAAAAGACAGGCAAAGATATTGTCTATAATAGAGCAATATGATATAGAGACCCAGGATGAACTTCTGGAAAAGCTTGCTGAGGCTGGTTTTACAACGACTCAGGCTACGATATCGAGGGACATAAGGGAGATAAATCTGACGAAGGTGGCAGTTGCCGGAGGCAGGCAGAAGTATACACTTGGCAAGAGCACGAACCATGAATCGATAGAATCTTACAGAAAGGTACTGTCTGCGGGAATACTGTCCATGGTCCCCGCTGAAAATCTGATAGTCATAAAGACTGTGTCTGGAATGGCTATGGCAGTTGCCGCAGCACTTGACAATGTGGAAATAAATGGACTGCTGGGAAGTATCGCGGGTGATGACACGATATTTCTGGCGGTCAGGAGCAAGGATATGACTGACGCGGTGATGAAGACCATCGATCGTATGCAGAGATAATATATACATTGTGGAATGACAGCTTCCATGAGTTATGATATGTGTAGAGAATTCTGTGTAAATACAGGAGGAGACAATGCTACTTAATGTACATATAAAGAACATCGCCCTGATAGACGATGCGAATGTTAATTTTACAGACAATCTTAATATACTGACAGGTGAGACCGGTGCCGGAAAATCCATAATCATGGGGGCTCTCAAGATCGGAATGGGAGACAAGCTCCCAAAGGATATAGTGAGGGAAGCCGGCAAGGAGGGCTTCTGTCAGCTCCTTTTTCTTGTGGATGATGAGTCAGTCCTTGAGCAGATCAGACAGCTTGGAGTGGAGCCTACAGAGGATGGCGAGATACTCATAACAAGAAGAATAGTGAATTCCAGAACGATCAATACTATAAATGATATGGCGGTAACAGCCGCAAGGCTCAGAGAAGTCTCGGCACTTCTGATAGACATGCACACACAGCATCAGCAGCAGACACTTCTCAAAAAGAATGAGCACATGAAACTTTTGGATAAATTTGGCAGAGCAGCTATAGAACCACTGAAACGCGAGGTGGCACAGAGACATGCTGATTATACTGAGCTTGTGGATCAGATGGATAAGCTGTCCATGGATGAGGCTGAGCGAAGCCGCAGAGCTGAGTTCCTGAAATACCAGATAGCGGAGATCGAATCTGCAAATGTCAAAGCTGGCGAGGATGAGGATATTGAGCATCAGTACAACAAGATGGTAAATTCCAGGGATATAGTTGCGGCAGCGTCAGAGGTTTACAGTGTGACCGGCTATGAGAACCAGTCATCCGCAGGAAATGAGATAGGCCGTGTTCTCGTAAATCTTAAAGGCATAAAGGAGCTTGACGATGAGATAGACGGACTCTACAGTCAGTTGGAAAATATAGACGCTCTGTTAAATGATTTTAACGTTGAACTCAGCAACTATATGCAGAGCATGAACTTTGACGATTCAGAGTTCCGCGAGGTGGAGTCGAGGCTTGACGTCATAAATGACATAAAAGGAAAGTATGGCAGCACGGTGGATGAGGTCAACAGATATCTCGAGGAGAGCAAGGCTGAATACGAAAAATTATCAGAGTATGATGAATATATTGCTGAGCTTTCAGGCAAGATAAACAAAGCCAAGAAACTTATGATTGATGCCGCTGACAAACTCAGTGCGGAGAGAAAGAAGCAGGCAAAGCTTATGTGTAAGGAGATAAAGACAGCTCTCTCAGATCTGAGCTTTATGCAGGTCGATTTCGATATGGTATTTGACAGACTTTCGGAATGTACGGCAAATGGCATAGATGACTGTTATTTTGTGATATCCACGAATGTGGGCGAGAAGCTGAGACCACTCTATGATGTTGCATCGGGCGGTGAGCTGTCTAGGATCATGCTGGCAGTCAAGTCGTGTATGGCGGCGGAGGACAATATCGGAACGCTCGTGTTCGATGAGATAGATGTCGGAATAAGCGGACGTGCAGCCCAGGCGGTCGCTGAAAAAATGGCATTAATTTCCAGAAAACATCAGGTTATCAGTATCACGCATCTTCCTCAGATCGCAGCCATGGCGGACAGCCATTATCTCATAGAAAAATCCGCAGATGAGGGCAAGACAGTCACAAAGATAGTCAGACTGTCAGAGGCTGAATCAATCACGGAGATAGCCAGACTGCTCGGCGGAGCAAGTATAACTGATGCGGTCATGAGCAACGCACTTGAGATGAAACAAATGGCAGAAAAGACAAAAAAATACTGATATAAACTTGTTCTTAAATCAACATAATAAGAGTAACAGCAGATGCTGTTGCTCTTATTTTTTTTGCTTAAGAAGGAGGAATAGATTATGAAAAAATATAAAAAGCTGATCTTATGGGTAAGTGTTGCGGATCTTTTGCTCCTTATGGTCTTATTTGTTCTATGTGCTGTGGCTGATAGCATAAGAGCGGGTGAAAATGAAGGCTCGGAAATCAATATGTATGGTTATTCAGGTGAAACATACAACGCCAGTATGACAATGGAAGATCATGCCGCGAGTATGAAGCTGAAAGACAAGGCATTTGGCGATGATATATATGAAAGACAGGTCATTCCATCAGGGGAGGCCATGGGAATCTATATGAAGACGGATGGGGTCATGGTCGTTGATGTATGCAGCTTTAGAAATTCAGATGGAAAGGCGTGCTGTCCGGTTGAGGGTATTTTGCAGACAGGGGATTATATTGTGAGCGTTGACGGAAGGAACATATCAAAAAGGTCAGAGCTTTTAAGCATGGTGGCAGCGGGGAATGGTCAGAGCATGGACTTAGAATATGTGCGTGATGACAAGACATTCAGAAAGTCAGTAATTCCCGAGAAAAATGAGAGTGGCAACTATCTTCTTGGTGCCTGGGTTAAGGATGATGTCTCTGGTATTGGCACGATCACATTTGTAGATGGAACGCGGTTTATGGCCCTGGGACACAGTGTGTCCGATGTGGATACCGGACTTATGATGAGATGCAGCACCGGCGGAATGTACACCACGAACATCACCAATATAAGCAAGTCATACTCGGAGCAGCCCGGAAGGCTGCAGGGAAGCATTGCATACAGAAAGGCACTTGTCGGTATAATCGATGGCAACAGTGCAAGTGGTATATACGGACATCTTGATGAGGCGTACTGCAGCACCAGATACAGTGATGCGGAACGGATGTATATAGCAAAAGGGGATGATGTTCGCAGCGGCAGGGCATATATATATTCCAGAATGAACGGCGAACTTAGTAAGTACGAGATAGATATAGAGATAGTGGACTGCGATGCCGACGATAAGAATATAGAGTTTCATGTCATAGACAATGATCTCATAGAGCTCACCGGCGGAGTCGTCCAGGGAATGTCCGGCTCCCCGATAGTCCAGGATGGAAAGATAATAGGCGCCGTCACCCACGTATTTGTAAACGATCCAACCAGGGGATATGGGATATTCATAGAGAATATGCTGGAGGAGTGAGATTATAGTGGAAAAAATTTGTTGAAAAGGATAAAATTGTATCTGTAAAAAGATATCAGACGGCAGGGAGGAGAGACCTATAAAAGTATCAAAAGTTTCAGTGTGTCATACACTTAGGAATTACAAAAAAGAGAATATAATCCCGGACATTCTGACGGGAATAATCATAGCGGCGGTGTCCATACCGATATCCATGGGATATTCCCAGATAGCCGGACTTCCGGCGGTGTACGGACTTTATGGATCGGTGCTGCCGATAATAGTTTTTGGACTGCTGTCCACATCCAGACAGTTTATATTCGGGGTGGATGCAGCGCCGGCGGCGCTTGTCGGCGCTGCACTGGTAACTCTGGGGGTGACTCCTGGAACGGAAGAGGCAATGCAGGTAGTGCCGGTGATAACATTCTTCACGGCGATATGGCTGCTAGTGTTCTTTCTGTTTAAGGCGGGAAAGCTGGTCAACTACATATCGACTCCGGTAATGGGAGGCTTCATATCTGGAATATGCGCTACGATCATATTGATGCAGATCCCGAAGCTTTATGGTGCCGGGTCTGGAACAGGAGAGCTGTTCGAACTGATGGAGCATATAGCGGCAACGGTGAAGAATGCAAATGTGCCATCAATAGTCATGGGGGTGATAGCCCTAGTCATACTTCTCGTGTCAAGACGGCTTATACCAAAGTTCCCGATGGCAATATGCGTCATGGCAGCGGGGGCGGTGATGTCCAGCTTTATAGATATGGATGAGTACGGGATAGTATGTCTGTCAGAGGTGAGCAGAGGACTTCCGTCATTCATAGTGCCACAGGTGGACGGCAGAATGCTTCCAGATATTCTCACGGTGAGTTTGTCAGTGGCGGTGGTTATCATGGCGGAGACACTTCTGGCAGAGAACAATTTTGCGCAGAAGAATAGATATAAGATAGATGACAATCAGGAGCTCCTGGCATTTGGCGCGGCAAACCTTGCTGCAGCATTTACGGGATGCTGTCCGATAAACGGATCAGTGTCGAGGACGACCATGAACGAACAGTACGGAGGACGAACCCAGCTCACAGGGATAACCGCGGGTGTAGTGATGATAGTCATACTATTGTGCGGAACAGGATTCATAGGATATCTTCCTGTCCCTGTGCTCACGGCGATCGTCATATCGGCACTCTACAGTGCCATGGAATTTGATCTTGCGGCCAGGTTGTGGAAGGTAAGCAAAGTAGAATTCTATATATTTTGTGGCGCATTTCTGGGAGTGCTGCTGCTTGGGACCATCAATGGTGTTCTCATAGGAATGATACTCTCATTTGTGGCTGTGATCAAAAAGGCAGCGGATCCACCTAGAAATTTCCTGGGACTGGTACCGGGACACGGAGAATTTCTTGCCCTTGAGAAATTCAAACACGCATATCCGATACAGCATGTGGTCATATACAGATTCAGCAGCAATCTGTTCTTTGCAAATATAGCAACATTTCAAAAAGATATAATGGATGCGGTTGACGAGGAGACCAGAGCAGTCATAGTGGATGCATCTGCTATAGGAAGTGTGGATGTCACGGCGGCGAAGACACTTCGCATAATGTATGATACCCTGGCAGATATGGGTATTAAGCTATACATAACGGAGCATATCGGGCAGCTGAATGTCCAGCTGAGAAAGCTGGGACTCGGTGACCTGATAGAAAATGGCAGCGTGAGACAGACTATAGAGAGGGCATTGGCGGACTGTGGTTTATCAAGCCCGTACCCATTGGTCGGAGTACATAACAGCTATCATGATATAAGGAGAAAGCGGACCGACACCATGGTTCAGGAGCTTGTCTGGGCATTTGGCGATGACGCAGAGGATGTGATAGAGCGGCATATACAGGAGTCTATAAGAAGCATGAAAAATGGTGCGGATATGGAACAGATCATGTCGGGATTCTGGAGCCAGATGGATATCCAGGATGAGGATGAGTGGCTTGAACACATGGAGTCTCATATTGAAGAGATAGTCAGAGTGACCGGAGAGGATGAAAATAAGATTGCTGAACACATAGAGAGAAGAAGAAAACAGCTCTATGAGAGACTTGAGAAGGAACATCCGGAATTTGTGGAAAGATATAAGGCAAGACGCACACGTATGGATGAACGTTTCAGAAAACACAACCCTGCCGCGTATGAGGTCGTCATGAAACTCCGTGAAAAAGAGTGATTGCTGTGTTCTGTGGTAACTTGCTGTCAGATAAGATATTCTATTAAATAAAAAATACAGATCCCTGCACTTTTATGACGGTGCAGGGATCTCTTTTGTTCGGAGGTGTTGAATCACGCTGACTGCCGACAAGATGCTGTCGTAACTTGCGAAGTTCTACATATTCCCAAGGAAAGATTGAATATATATAATAAAACAAGTGAATAACAGCAAGGCGAAAGGAGTACGACATGGGTCATGTTAAAGTTTTGATGGTGAAACATGACAAAAGAGAAAGTGAGCAGCTGAAGAACATAATAAGTAATCTCAAGGACTATGAATATGCGGGATGCTGTGAAAAGGGAGAAAATGTAATAAAACAGATAATGGAGAACAAACCTGATATCGTGATAGTAGACGAAGTAGTGGCGGGAACAGATATTCCAGAGATGGTTGACAGTGCGATAAAAAACAAGAATCTTAAGAATGTGAAGTTTGTCATCTGTTCATCGAGAAAACACAGGAATTATCTTGAATTTTTATTTTCCATGGTCGGAGAGAAAGCTGTACTCAGGGTCCTCGAACAGCCATATGATGAGCAGAAAGTAAAGGAAGTGTTAGATGAGGCGACAAAGGGACGCGGCAACAATACGGAGGTTTTATTCAAAAAAGATGAACCAGACAATGAACTTCTTGAGACGACTGTCACAAATATAATTCACGAGATAGGCGTGCCAGCGCATATAAAGGGATATCAGTATCTAAGAAGCGCGATAATAATCGCGGTGGGAGATATGGACATACTGAATTCCATTACAAAGCAGCTTTATCCGACCATAGCGGAGATGTATGGAACAACAGCATCGAGGGTTGAACGAGCCATAAGACATGCGATAGAGGTCGCCTGGAATAGAGGAAGAGTTGAGACCATAAATGATCTGTTTGGATACACCGTGAGCGCGGGAAAAGGCAAGCCGACCAACTCGGAATTTGTCGCTTTAATTGCAGATAAGATAAGGCTTGATTCCAAAATGCGAAATGTCGGGTAATGTGTCCGAAAATGATGTTTGAATACATGATATTAAAAACGATATCAAAAATACTTGACAAACTAAATAGTTTTTAATATTATTTTATCCGAAGACAGGAGTAGCGCTAATGACTGAATAATCTTATACATAACAAGGGAGATATTATGGGAAACAAAGGGTTTAATATTGTAATTGCTGATGGCGACAGCACACAGATAGCAAAACAGATCGCCACATATGCATCAAGAGACGAGATGAGAGTAGTGGATATGGTCAGTACAGGAGATGAGGCGATAGAATCCATCAAGATAAATAAACCTGATATAGTGATTCTGGATATATGTCTGACAGGCATCGACGGGCTGGGTGTCATGGAGCATATAAGTGAACTTCCTGAGTACAAGGATACGACATTTGTCGTACTCACATCGGTATCATCACAGAGACTCATAAGATGTGCTTTTGAGATGGGAGCCACATACTATATATTGAAACCGTATAATCCGGTTCAGCTTGTGGCAAGGCTCAGACAGATGTATATCAAGAAGCAGGAGAGCAGTGCAGAGATTACGGACAACCTTACGTGTCTTACAGAGAAGAATCTGAACCACAGGATAGACAACACTATAGAGAGCGATGTTACAGACATCATAAGAGATATAGGAATCCCGGCAAATATCAAAGGTTATCAGTATATCAGAGAGGGAATCATCATGGCAGTGCATGATGTGAACATGCTCAACTATATAACTAAGCTGCTTTACCCGACGATCGCGAAAAAGTACAAGACGACATCGTCAAGTGTTGAGAGAGCGATAAGACATGCCATTGAGGTGGCGTGGAGCAGAGGCCAGATCGATACTATAAATGACCTGTTCGGATACACGGTAAATGCCGGAAAGGGTAAACCGACAAACTCAGAGTTCATAGCACTGATAGCGGACAAGCTGAGGATAGAGTACAAAAAGAGAGCATAAAACACTGGTAGACAGCAGCTTTGGATAGATTGAATACAGAGTGGCAGATGTATGGACAAATATAGAGGTGAGGCATTTTGATGGAACAGTCAGGGTTGAAGAACTGACCCTGGTAATGTATAATAATATAGGTACAATGAAGAGCAGGATACGCACAGGTACCCTGCTCTTTATATTTGTGCGGAATTGACGCGCAGGTGTACGGAATATAGCAGACGATAACGGTATAATGGGTGGTAATATATGATAGAGACAGTTGTTTCAGCAAATATGCTGATCGGAGAAGTTATGAGGGTGAAGAAGAATCACCTTGCGCCTGATTTCCCAACGGGAAAGGAAAAGAGACTGTGTATTGTTTCGGGTATACACGGTGATGAGGTTGCCGGACAGTACATTTGTTATGAACTTATAAGAAGGATCAAGAAGGATTTCGATAAACTGACAGGGATAGTGGATGTGTATCCATTTGTCAATCCGATGGGGCTCGAGGCCCAGTACAGGGATGTGCCGGTATTTGACATCGACATGAATACACTGTTTCCCGGATCAAAGGACGGAACTGTGGGGGAGTATACTGCGGCGAAGGTCATGAAGGATATAGAGGGCGCAGACATATGTGTTGATGTACATTCCAGCAGTGTATATATCAAAGAGATACCACAGGTGAGAGTGAACTCCGATGTGGCATCCGATGTAGCTCCATATGCGGCATGTATGAACGTCGATGTGGTGTGGATCCATCCATCGTCCACAGTCATGGAGGGAAGCCTTGCCCACGCACTGAATGAGATAGGTGTCAAGAGTATGGTCGTGGAGTCCGGAGTTGCCCTCAAGATAGACTATGATTATTCAAATCAGATAGTGGATGGTCTGTTCTCACTCATGAAGAAGATGGGGATATGGCAGGGGGATGTGGAGGTTCAGCACAAGCCTAAATTTGCGAAGGATAAGGATGTGGAATTTGTCAATGCGGAGAGCAGTGGTATATTCCTTCCGGTTGCAAAGCACTCAGAATATATCCAGCAGGGTGAGATAATAGGCAGGATAGTGAACGTTCTAACAGGAGCTGTCGAGGAGACAATCAGATCTCCGAGAAATGGAATCGTGTTCTCACTCAGAGAATATCCGGTCATAGAAGAGGGCTCGCTTGTTGCCCGTATATTCGGAGGTGCGCATGAATAAAGAGATCATATATTCGATGAATACAGCCTACAGAGGCGAATATGAGATACAGGGCTTCTCATATGGAAGCGGTGAGAAGACTGCATGTATAGTTGGCGCGATGCGAGGAAATGAATTTCAGCAGCTCTACATAAGTTCTCTCCTTGCAAAGAAGCTCAGTGAGCTTGAGGCCAGGGGAGCCATAGTGTCAGGCAAGCAGATACTGCTCATCCCATCCCTCAACTACAGTTCATTCAATGTAGGTAAGAAATACTGGATAACAGATAATTCAGATATAAACAGATCATTCCCGGGCAACCCAGAGGGTCCGGCGACAAGCCGTATTGCGGCTGCGGTCATGGAGAAGGTCACTGGTTATGCATACGGAATACAGTTTGCAAGCTTTTATATGGACGGTGAGTTCATCCCGCACGTCCGCATGATCGAGACCGGAAGACAGAGCAACAGTCTGGCAAACCAGTTTGGTATGCCATACGTTCTCACAGCGGAGCCACGATCATATGACAGGGCGACGTTGAATTACAACTGGCAGATGCGCGGAACAGATGCATTCTCGGTATATTCGGGCGTAACAGATACCATCAACGGAGAGAGTGCAAGCCAGGCGGTGTCATCAGTGCTCAGATTTCTTACGCGTATGGGCGTGATAAGGTATAACTGTCATGCCGGCTATATATCGACGATACTTGATGAGGAGGATCTGCTCAGCATCAGATCGGAGCATGCGGCAGGATTTTTCAAAAAACTCGTTCAGCCAGGGGATGAGGTGGTGAGAGGTGACATCATAGCCAACATCATCAACCCGATGACAGGTGAGAACACCACAGACATATATGCGCCGACGGACGGAATCATATTCTACTGCCAGAACTCGCCGATGATATACCAGAATTCGGTGATATTTAAGATGATAAGAAGGCTACATAACTAAGATAGGATAGGTATGATAAGTTTACAGAAGGATACATATTGTATTTCTTTATAAAGCTTTAATAAAATAATAAATTTATATTGAAAAGAACAGAATAATTGGTGTATTATACAAAAATTTGTAAACTGATACAAAAACACTACAAAAAAATCAAGATAAATGCTATTATAAAATAATTGAGATAAAAGGGCGGAAAATATTTTCGCCTGCATGAAAAACGCTTTTACTATGGAGGTATGACATGAGTAAGGTCAAGAGAGTGTATGTTGAGAAAAAGCCTGACTATGCGGTCAAGGCAAAGGAACTTCACGAAGAGATTAAGAACTACCTGGGAATCAAAGCTGAGTATGTAAGAGTCCTTGTCAGATATGACATTGAGAATATATCGGATGAGACCTACAGCAAGGCGCTTGAGACAGTATTTGCAGAGCCACCAGTAGATGTTATCTACGAGGGCGAGCCAGAGCTTGCAGCTACAGACAAGGTATTCTCAGTAGAGGCACTTCCTGGTCAGTTCGATCAGAGGGCGGATTCAGCAGAGCAGTGTGTAAAGCTTCTTGCAGAGGATGAGGAGCCTGTCATCAAGACTGCCACAACATATGTACTCTCAGGCGACGTGACAGACGAGCAGCTGAAGGCTGTCATGGATTACTGTGTAAACCCTGTTGATTCAAGAATATGTGGCATGGAGATCCCTGAGACTCTTGTAACTGAGTTCCCGGAGCCAGCCGATGTTCATATATTTGACGGATTTAAGGATATGGCTGAGGCAGATCTGAAGGAGCTTTATGACTCACTTGGACTTGCCATGACATTCAAGGATTTCCTTCACATCCAGAACTACTTCAAGGGCGAGGAGAAGAGAGATCCATCCATGACTGAGATCAGAGTGCTCGATACATACTGGTCAGATCACTGCCGTCATACAACATTCTCAACAGAGCTCACAGATGTAGAGTTTGATGAAGGAGATTACAAGGATCTTCTTGAGAAGACATTTGACGCGTACAGAGCAGAGATGAAGGAGATGTACAAGGACAGAGATGACAAGTTTGTATGTCTCATGGATATAGCTCTGATGGGTATGAAGCAGCTCAAGGCAGCAGGCAAGCTCGATGACATGGAAGTGTCAGACGAGATCAATGCATGTTCTATAGTTGTTCCTGTAGTAGTAGACGGAGTAGAGGAAGAGTGGCTTGTATTCTTCAAGAACGAGACTCACAACCATCCTACAGAGATAGAGCCATTCGGTGGCGCTGCAACATGTCTGGGCGGAGCTATCAGAGACCCACTTTCAGGAAGAGGTTATGTATACCAGGCTATGAGAGTTACAGGTGCAGCTGATCCTACAAAGTCCCTTAAGGATACTATGGAGGGCAAGCTTCCACAGCGTAAGATCGTCACAACAGCTGCTCGTGGATACAGCTCATATGGTAACCAGATCGGTCTTGCAACAGGTCTTGTAAATGAGATATATCATCCTGATTATGTTGCAAAGAGAATGGAGATCGGAGCAGTCATGGGTGCAGCTCCAAGACGTGCAGTAAAGCGTCTCACATCTGATCCGGGAGATGTCATCATCCTTCTCGGTGGACGTACAGGCCGTGATGGCTGTGGCGGAGCTACAGGTTCATCCAAGGCCCACACATCACACTCACTTGAGACATGTGGTGCAGAGGTTCAGAAGGGTAACCCACCTACAGAGAGAAAGATACAGAGACTCTTCAGAAGAGAAGAGGTTTCATCTATTATAAAGAAGTGTAACGACTTCGGTGCCGGCGGTGTGTCGGTAGCCATCGGTGAGCTGGCAGACGGACTTGTGGTAGACCTTGACAAGGTGCCAAAGAAGTACGCAGGACTTGACGGTACAGAGCTTGCAATATCAGAGTCCCAGGAGCGTATGGCTATAGTGGTTGATCCTAAGGATGTTGATACTATGCTCGGATACGCAGAGGAGGAGAACCTTGAGGCTGTAGTAGTTGCAAAGGTTACAGAGGAGCCTAGACTGGTACTCAATTGGAGAGGCAAGGACATTGTAAATATCTCACGTGCATTCCTGAATACCAATGGTGCTCATCAGGAAACAGAGGTTAAGGTTGAGGTGCCAAGCAAGGCAGACAATTACTTTGACTCAGTTAAGGAGCCACAGGATATCAAGAAAGCATGGCTTGATACACTGTCAGATCTCAATGTATGTTCACAGAAGGGACTTGTTGAGATGTTCGACAGCTCTATCGGAGCCGGAACAGTAACTATGCCATACGGCGGTAAGTATCAGCTGACACCTACCCAGACCATGATAGCAAAGCTTCCTGTACTCAAGGGTAAGACAGACACTATCACCATGATGAGCTACGGATTTGATCCATATCTCTCAAGCTGGAGCCCATATCACGGTTCAGTATATGCGGTAGTTACATCGGCAGCCAAGATCGCTGCAGCAGGTGGAGATGTGAGCAAGATCAGACTCACATTCCAGGAGTACTTCAAGAGACTTGGTACAGACCCATACAGATGGGGACAGCCATTGGCAGCGCTCCTCGGTGCATATGATGTACAGATAGGACTTGGACTTCCATCTATCGGCGGTAAGGACAGTATGTCAGGTACATTCAACGATATAGACGTACCTCCAACACTTGTATCATTTGCAGTTGATGTGGCAAGTTACATGGATGTTGTGACACCTGAGCTCAAGAAGGCTGGAAATGTACTTGTGGAGATGGATATAGATAAGGATGAGAACGATATACCTGTATATGAGAATGTTCTCTACATGTATGATCTCCTCAACAAGAAGATAAAAGAGGGCAAGATTCAGTCTGCATATGCAGTAGGATTTGGCGGTATCATAGAGGCTGTCAGCAAGATGGCATTTGGAAATAAGCTCGGCGTTGAGCTTGAGGATACAGTTAGCAAGAGAGACTTGGTAGCCAAGAATTACGGCTCCATCATCCTTGAGGTCAAGGCATCTGATCTTGATCAGCTCGGCATTCCTGTTAAGAAGATCGGTAAGGTCACAAAGGAGCCTGTATTTACATACAAGGATGTCACCATCACTATGGATGAGGCTCTTGCAGCATGGACAAAGACTCTTGAGAAGGTATTCCCGACAGAGTCCAATGTACCACAGACAGAGATTAAGACAGGGCTTTTTGATGCTAAGACAGTTTACACATCAAGGAACAAGGTTGCAAAGCCAAAGGTATTCATACCGGTATTCCCTGGTACAAACTGTGAGTACGACTCAGCAAAGGCATTTGAGAGAGCTGGCGCAGACGTACAGACGATAGTATTTAGAAATATGACAGCACAGGGAATCAGAGATTCAGTTGACGCATTTGCAAAGGCGATCAGCGATTCACAGATCATCATGTTCCCAGGTGGATTTTCAGCAGGTGATGAGCCTGACGGATCTGGTAAGTTCATCGCAACTGCATTCCGTAATGCCAAGATCTCAGAGGAAGTCATGAAGCTCCTGAACGAGAGAGACGGACTTGCACTCGGTATCTGCAACGGATTCCAGGCACTCATCAAGCTTGGACTTGTGCCTTACGGCGAGATCAGACCACAGACAGATGACTCACCTACACTGACAATGAACAGTATCGGCCGTCATCAGTCCAAGATGGTATACACAAAGGTTGTTACTAACAAGAGCCCATGGCTGAAGAAGGCAGAGCTCGGCGGAGTATACACAATTCCTATCTCACACGGTGAGGGACGTTTCGTTGCAAGCAAGGAATGGTGCGAGAAGCTCTTCGCAAATGGACAGGTTGCAACACAGTATGTCGACATGAACGGCAATCCAACCATGGATGAGTACTACAATGTCAACGGTTCATACTACGCAATCGAGGGTATTACAAGCCCTGATGGACGTGTCCTTGGTAAGATGGGTCACTCAGAGCGTATCGGACAGGCTGTAGCTGTGAACGTATACGGCGATCAGAACCAGAAGATATTCGAGAGTGGTGTGGAGTACTTTAAGTAAGATATAATATAGATTCATGCTGTGACATGAAGTGACACATGACTGAATGATGAGTTAGAATAGACGGGGACAGGTGAGATGATGAACCTGTTCCCGTTTTTTAGTAGGGTTGAATGCCTGAAAAATAAATTGTTGGGGGAAATAGAATTGGTTTATAATACAGATCACACATTTGTGGTGTGTGCATATAAAGAGTCACCATATCTGGAGGAATGCATCAGATCACTTGTGGAGCAGACTGTAAAGACGAATATAGCTGTATATACATCGACACCGAATGACTACATAAGAGGCATAGCAGAGAAATATGGCGTGCCTGTGTATGTGAACGAGAATACAGGACAGGGGATACAGGCAGATTGGAACTTTGCATATAACAATGCAAAGACAAGGTATGTGACGGTTGCTCATCAGGATGATGTGTATGACAGAAACTATGTGAAGGCATTATTAAAGTGTGCAAGATATTATGATGATTGGAGTATATTCTATGTGGATTATACTCCAGTTAAGAATGGCAACTATAGCAAACGAGATGTGAACAGCCGTATAAGAAGATTCCTGAGATGGCCTGTAAAGAATAAGGATAAGGCTGATAGGATCTGGAGAAAGAAAATGAGTCTGTGCCTTGGCAATACGATAGTGTGTCCGCTTGTAACTTATAACAAAGGGCGTCTTGGCGACAACGTATTTACTTCTGAATATGATTTCAATCTTGACTGGGATACTTTCTATAAGCTGGCATGTATGCCTGGAAGGTTTCTGTATGTAGATAAAGTACTTGGACACTACAGAGTGCATGATGGTGCGACCAGCAAAGAATTCATAGTCGATCACCGCAGAGAGTGGGAGGACAGGAGTATGTTCGAGAAGTTCTGGCCGAAATGGATTGCAGGACTTATCATGGTGTTTTATAAACTTGCATACAGAACATATGGATAGTGAAGTAAGAACTGACACACAGAAAGTGTGTGGATATGGCAAGACGATATGAACTGATATACAGAATACGTAGATAGAGCCTGTATAGTCAGATATTATAGTTAGATATGAAAAAGGTGGAACAGGATATGGGTGACATATCATTTTCCACCTTTTTATTTGTTTTTGTTTATATTAGTTCACTTTGTACACATTGATCCTGTGGTAGTTGAGACCATCACAGCCAATGTATGTGAGGTCATTGACAAATGATAGATTCTTGCACTTTTTCAGTACAGTCTTCAGATCAAATCTAGGATCTGTTTCTTCTTCAGGTATGGAGGATGGGTTAAGTTCATTTGATATATATGTAGGTTTCAGGTAATCTATCATGACATTGTTTTTTTCTATATCAATCTGTGTGCTGTTTATTCTAGTCATATCAATTAAGATATACGTATCACCATTCAGCTTATGTCCATCTATTTTTTCAAGCTGGTTATCCAAGTCATAGTCTGCCGTGAGGAAAGATTCGTTGCAGTCTATCAGTTTATCTGCATACTGTACGAGCATCCATTTGGCTGCGGAGATTATGATGAAGTTGGAATCCTTACTGATATCTTCCAGTTTCATGGTTGTAGGGCACTCCATAAAGTACGTACAGGTTATTCTGCCAGATGATATGGTTGACGCTGCAAGTACAAGTGCCAGAACTATTGATATCACAACCTGCCTGTTTCTAAATATAAGTGTACATATGCGCCAGAAGGCAAGTACAAATACCACCATTGCGGCTGGAAGGCAGGCAAATATGTATCTGTCACCGGTGTCGCCAAGACCATACAGGTCGGCGATATATGCTGCAGCAAGGCAAGTGATAAGTACACTGCATACAAGTGATAATGTCACGAAGTTGAATGTCCTGAAGAATGTAAGGATACCATTCTTTATCCTGCCACAGAGTTTTATGAACCATGCATCCTTTCGGAAGAGGAATGCCATAAAAGCTGCCACGATTATGAGTACAAATATTGCACATGAGATGTATATTCCGATGTAGCTTTTATAGCCGGAGAATATCTCGTATCCAAAAAGTTCCTTGTTCACATGGGCAAGAGCAAGTCTGAACTGGAATGGTACGGGCATATATCTTGTACTGCTGTTTACAACTGTCCCAGCTGCCTGAGAGCTTCCCTGACCAATGCTGATTCCAAGAGATCCCAGCATACTCGTAAATGTCTTAGGAAAGATGACTATAGACAATATGATTCCGCAGGTTGCCGAAAGAATGTATTTCCACAGAGTCTTGAAATCTTTCTTTACACACCAGCATATGCAGAAGATAAATGTGGTGGCAAATGCATATGGTAGGAAAAAGTTGTCTGTAAGTGCTCCGATAAGCGCAGTCACACCTATCAGGATGTAACTTGATACCTTGTGCCTCTTTTCTTCATTGTAATACAATTTTGCATTCAGATATGAATATATAGTTGCAACTGCAGCCACACACAGGTACATTCTCACAAACATGGTCATGTTGAGCATTCCAAGTGAAAATGTGGAGAATAATACTCCGATGAGGCTGACGGCTTCTGATTTTGTTATCAGAAGAAGTAATTTATATATAAAGATTGACAATATGATATATGCGGCCATGTTGATGATAAAACCTATGACGAACATATATTGATTTGGGAAAAATGAGCACAAAAAATGCAGAAGCATAAAGTAAAGTGGGGGGTGTGTGTCACATGACATGTTATAGTACACCGATCCAAATGCGAAACGCTCACCTTTCTGTACCGTAAGGTAGTCTCTGAAAACTTCGTTTGTGATCCATGTGTCAACGTTCCGATATTCAGATGTGTCATCGGAATATTGTATGTATGGTTCATAGTAGCTGTTCGCCAGACCAAATGACCAGGTTTCATCCGAGTGGGCGCCTTGTTTTTGAACGAAAAAACCGTAGCTGAAACGGCATATTCCAGCAGCTATAATTAGTGCCAGCAATATATAACTAAGTTTTGTTGTAGTTTTTTTATTTCCCATGATTGCTCCTTTGTGATTCTTGTGGATTATGTGACTGCTGCAGGTGATATAAGTTGATAAATATGTCATATCTGCTATAATTATATCATTATGCACAGTTCTGTTTTGATTATTTGTATGTATCAGACAATCACTATAAAATATAACATAGAATGCCTACAGTTTCAATTGTGCATAAGCAGACAAAGGTTATATAGATCAAAGGGAAAAGAGTAGTATATGGCGGATATTTTATACATAGTGATACCTTGCTTCAATGAGGAAGAGGTGCTCACTGAGACGACAAAGAGGCTGACTGAAAAGATGCGTAAGATGATGGAATCCGGAAAGATAGCTGACTCAAGCCGGATACTTTATGTTGATGATGGATCGACAGACAGTACTTGGCATCTTATAGACAGACTGTATATGGACAATGGGTTGGTGACAGGCATAAAGCTTTCAAGGAATAAAGGACACCAGAATGCCCTTCTTGCAGGACTTTTTGAGGCGGCGGATCACGCAGACATGATAGTGTCCATGGATTCGGATCTGCAGGATGATATAGATGTGTTGGACAGCTTTGTTGACGAATATTATAACGGCAGTGAGATCGTGTACGGTGTGAGAAAATCGAGAAAGAAGGATTCGTGGTTCAAGCGCACGACAGCGGTTGCGTTCTATAAGCTTATGAGAGCCATGGGTGTGGAGATTGTCTATAACCATGCCGATTACAGGCTTATGAGTAAGAGAGCAGTTGATGAGTTAAAAAACTATAAGGAAGTCAATCTTTTCCTCAGGGGCATCATCCCGCTTATCGGATTTGAGACATCGACAGTGGAATATGACAGAGGAGAAAGGTTTGCGGGAAAGAGCAAATATCCTCTGAAGAAGATGATATATTTTGCGATAGACGGTATTACATCCACTAGTGTAAGGCCGATAAGGATGATCACGATGTTTGGCCTGTTGTGTATCCTGTTCAGTATAATATATGGAATATATGTAATTATAGGTCATGTTGCAGGTGGGACCGTACAGGGCTGGACAACGTCTGTCCTTCTCATATGTTTCTTTGGCGGAGCTCAGATTATGTGTACTGGAATTGTCGGTGAGTATGTCGGTAAGATATATCTTGAGACAAAAGCGAGACCTAGGTTTATCATTGAGGAGAAGCTGACGGACGATTCTAAGAACAAATAGCGGTAAAATAATAAATACGGTGTAGGAAAACAAAATATGATATATGTTATTACACATAAGAACTTTAAAAAAGTGATCACAGATAACTTCTATAAAACACTTCTAGTCGGAGCGGATGGGAATAGTGCTGATGGATGTGATGAGAAAGATAACACAGGAGATAATATATCCCTAAAGAATCCAAGTTATTGTGAACTGACAGGATTATACTGGATATGGAAAAATACATGTGATGATATAGTTGGAGTATGTCATTATAGAAGATACTTTGCCGATTCGTTTATACCGGATAAAAAGAAGCTGCTATCGGGTGAAGATGTAAAAAGATATATGAAAGATTTTGATATCATCCTTCCTCATAAAAGATTCTTTGATGGTAAGAATGCCCTTGAGTTTTATGGTAAATATCATAATATAGAAGATTGGCAGAGAATGGTGGAAGTTGTGGGGAATCTGTATCCTGAGTATATACCAGACATAGAGTGGTTTGGAAAGGAGAAGAAGGGCTATTGTTATAATATGTTTATAACAACTAGAGAAAATATGTATCTCTACTGCAAGTGGCTGTTCTCAATATTGTTTGAACTTGAGAAAGATACAAATACAACAACATATACGAAATATAACTCGAGAATATATGGTTTTCTTTCTGAAAGAATGTTGAATATATGGTTGCACCATAATAATCTGAAAATTTGTGAAAAGAATGTATATAATCCGGAATTTTTTCCAATGGTTTGGAATCAAGCCAGAGGTTGGATTCTGCGTAAACTAAAGAGAGAAAAGAAATAACGTTATATGTAGGAGACAAATTAGCATATGTGTAATTCAAAGGTTACAATAATAATTCCGGTATATAATGGAGCTGATACTATATCAAGGACAATAGATAGTCTTATAGCGCAGACATATGATGACTGGATTGCATTGGTGATAAATGATGGATCTACCGACGGAACGAATGATATCCTGATGCAGTATAAGAACAGATATCCGTCAAAGATAAAAGTGGTTTGCCAGAAGAATATAGGACAGGCAGAGACTAGAAATCATGCTGTGAAAATGGCGACCGGAAAATATGTGATGTTTGTTGATGCGGATGACTATTTGGACCCCGACTATGTGGGAACATATGTGAAAGAAGCTGAAAAGGGTGACTATGACTGCGTCATAGGAGGCTTCAGGCGGGAAGATAATAAAGGAAATATTATAAAAAAATTTGTGCCATCAAGTAGGTGGCTTATGTATTCACATATGGTGCCGTGGGCCAGAATATTTAAGAGACAATTTTTACTGGATAACGATATTGAGTTTTTGAATATCTCGATAGGAGAGGATTCATATTTTAATTTTAAGGTGTTATGTGCTACCGATAATATAAAGTGCATAGATAATATGGGGTATGTCTGGTATGTAAATAATGGCAGCATAAGTTTCAGCAGGCATAAGGGATTTTCTGTAACTGATGAGATAGTTACTTTATTAAATAGTCTGGCTGAGACATTGGATATGAACGACGTGCTGGTTCAGGCATGGCTTGTAAGGTATGTAGTCTGGTACTTACTTTTTTCTGGAAAGAATACCGATAGAAGTGATTTTATCTGTACAGATGATAAGTTATTTGCATGGTTGAAATTGCATAATGTGAGACTTAAGTTCCCAGTGAAAGGCGTTACGGATGGAGAGACGTTAAAAATAAGGTTTTGTGTCCGGGCATATTTGGTGATAAGAAGGCTGGGATTATTAAAAATATTTGCAAAACTATATTGCAGATAGTTAATGCTAGGAGAGAACAATTGATCGAAAGTGTAAAAGTGAGCATTATAGTTCCTGTTTATAATGTGGAAAATGAGCTTGATAGATGTGTTGCCAGTCTGATAAATCAAACGTATCAAAATATTGAGATACTGCTAGTAGATGATGGAAGTCCGGGTGCATGTCCAAAAATGTGTGATGAATATGCCAAAAAAGACAAGAGGATTATTGTGATACATAAGCCGAATGGGGGATTGTCATCGGCAAGAAATACTGGATTAAAAAGAGCTTCAGGTAAATATGTTTTATTTGTTGATTCGGATGATTATATAGAAACTGATTCATGTGAAAAGTTTTTGACATTTGTGAAAGATGATGTTGATCTGGTGGTTGGAGCAGGCAGGATGATAAAAGGAAAAGATGAGATCCTGCTGAGACACAGTAATATACGTGAAAGGGAAAAGTACAGTGCTAGGGATTTTACTATCAAATCAATAAAGCATTCAGAATGGAATTCATATGCATGTTTAAGTCTATATGACAGAGAATTTCTTATTAAAAATGACCTTTTTTTTAGAGAAGGTATAATATTTGAGGATATGCAGATTTTGCCAGAGATATATTTGAAGGCTGGTAATATAGTGTATATGGATTATGCATTTTATAATTATGTAGTAAGAGATGGTTCTATAATGACATCTGGAAATGTCGAAAATAAAAGACGGACATGTGTAGAAATCTTAGAAGAGTGGTACATTACGATGAGTAATGTCATGGATAGAAGATACAGGAGATACCTGTATGGAGCTCTGGTGAACTTTTATTTATGGTCTTGCAGAAGTATTGGTTTTTGCAAATGGAACATAAAAAATGTAAACTTTGTTTTTTCTATCAGGTATGCCGTAGGCATAAAGGAAAAATTGAAGGTGATAATGTTTCAGTTCCTGCCGAAATTATATCTGAAATTCAAAGTATAATAACAATTGATATACGAATATTTTACACATGAAAGATGGATAATCAGATGAAAGAAAGTACTAACGATGAAAAAATTGGTGTAAGTGTCATATGCAACACATATAATCATGAAAAATATATTGCAAAGACGCTTAACAGCATATTAGAACAAAGAACTGAATTTGTAATAGAGGTATTAGTGCATGATGATGCCTCAACTGATAAAACTGCTGATATTATACGGGATTTTCAATACAGATTCCCTGATATAATCAAACCTGTTTATCAGAAAAAAAATCAGTATTCCATGGGAGTGGATATAATACAGAGGTATCAGTTTCCAAGAGTTAAAGGAAAATATTTTGCATTTTGTGAGGGAGATGATTATTGGAATGATCCATATAAATTGCAAAAACAATATGATGAATTGGAATTACACGTTGACATAGATATATGTGCACATGCATCGTATGTTTTAAACAGCAGTAAAAAAATCCGTATGAATGATATTGTTCCTGCAGCGAAAAATACCATATTTTCTATGTCTGAAGTAATCAGAGGTGGTGGAGGTTTTGTTGCAACAAATTCGCTGCTTATGAGGGCAAGTCTGTTGGATGAGCAGCCTGACTTTTTTAAAAAATGTAGTCTGGATTATTCTATTCAGATGTATGGGGCGTTAAAAGGTGGGATGTTGTATCTTTCAGATAAAATGTCTACATACAGATATATGATTGCAGGGTCATGGTCGGACAGAACAGAAAAGGATACGGTTTATAAAGAGAAGCAGCTAAACATAGTTATGAGTCTTTTGCGAGGCGTGGATGAATATACAGAGCATCAATATAGCCAAGATATAAGTATGGTGATGAGCAAGGAAAGATATAATTTTTTGATGGAGACGGGATCTTATAGAATGGCAAGACATGAACAAAAACAGTATTTTAAAACAGTTTGTTCAGCTAAGGATAAAATATATAATTATTGTATGGATTATTGCCCCTGGTTTGTAATATTAGTACAGCGTATATCTAAAAAGAGTTTCAGAGAGTATGGTAAATAGATAGATGAAAAATAAAAGCGAAAATAATAGTACGATTGCAAATTTTATATGGCGTTTTACAGAGCGGACAGCTGCGCAGCTAGTTACATTTGTAGTGTCGATAATACTGGCTAGAATTTTATCACCGGAATATTACGGAACAATAGCTCTTGTCACGGTATTTACAACTATATTACAGGTGTTTGTAGACAGCGGGCTGGGCACCGCGCTGATCCAGAAAAAGGATGCTGATGATCTGGATTTTTCATCGGTGTTTTTTTTTAATATGTTTATGTGTGTAGTTCTGTATATAGTCATGTATATTGCATCGCCATACATCGCAGCTTTTTATAATGATAAAGGACTTACACCAATCATAAGATTTATAAGTTTAACGATAATAATATCTGGCGTGAAGGGAATACAGCAGGCTTATGTATCACGCAATATGTTATTTAAGCGTTTTTTCTTTTCAACTATAGGAGGAACCGTTGCATCAGCTATAATAGGTATTTTCCTTGCGTATAAAGGATATGGAGTATGGGCGTTGGCAATTCAGCAGGTATCCAATACAGCCATTGATACATTAATTCTTTGGCTGACTGTAAGGTGGAAACCTAAATTTATGTTTTCTTGGCAGAGATTAAAAAGTTTGTTGAAATTCGGATGGAAACTGTTGGTGTCTGCGTTGCTTGATACGGTTTATAACAACTTGAGGAATTTGATGATAGGTAAGATATACACGTCATCAGATTTGGCATTTTTTGATCAGGGGGATAAGTTGCCTAAGGTAATAGCAACCAACATTAATATATCTATAGATAGTGTGTTACTGCCTACATTGTCTAAAGTTCAGGACAAAGTGGAAGAGGTTCGGTTATTAACACGTCGAGCAATTAGAATAAGTGTATATATAGTGGCACCATTAATGATTGGTTTTGCATGTTGTGCAGAATCGTTGGTTAGTCTTGTACTGACTGATAAATGGTTGCCATGTGTACCTTTTGTTAGAATATTATGCGTGTCATATATGCTTTGGCCGATACACACAGTGAATTTGAATGCTATTAAGGCTATGGGACGAAGTGATATTTTTTTAAAAATGGAAGTAATAAAAAAAGTTGTAGGAATAGCGCTTCTAGTGTCAACTATCGGATTTAGTGTTAAAGCGATGGCTTATGGAGTATTATTGGAGTGTGTAATAGCACAAATAGTTAATTCTATACCAAATAAAAGTCTTTTAAATTATGGTTATATTGATCAGTTGAAAGATGTACTACCAACATTAGCTTTATCAGGTGTGATGGGGATAGTTGTATACTATATAGGAATACTGCCCCTACCTCAATTATTAGGGGTAGTAGTTCAAATTCTGACAGGAATGATAATTTATATTGTTGGTTCATATTTATTAAGATTTGATGAGTTTAGATACATAATGAGTAAGTATAAATTGTTGGTGAAAAAATAATTGGCATTTTTAAAATATGATTAGTTATTGGTTATGGGAGAAAGATGAAGATGGAAAGAAAAGTAGGGATAATGCAACCATACTTTATGCCATATATAGGATATTGGCAATTGATGAATGTAGTGGATACATATGTAATTTATGATGATGTTAATTATATAAAAAGAGGGTGGATAAACAGAAACAGAATACTGATAGATGGTGAACCGAGGTATTTCAATATTCCAATTCAGGGGGTCAGTCAAAATAAGTTAATAAAGGATGTGGATTGTTGTCTGTCTGATGAACTTATAGAAAAAAGGTTGAGGACTATTGAACTTGCATATAGACGAGCTAAATATTTTGAGGATATTTTTCCAATGATTGATAGAATTATAAATTGTGGAGATATAGCAATTGTAGATTTGATAGAAAAATCATTTTTGGAGATTACTAAATATCTTGATATTACAACAGAAATAATAAGGTCTTCATCACTTGATAAAGATAATTCTCTGAAAGGACAAAATAAGATATTAAATATTTGTAAAGTGCTTGGGGCAAATGAATATTATAATGCAGTTGGAGGTCAAACATTATATGATGGGAGAGAATTTTTAAAGCGTGGAGTGAAACTGTGCTTTGTGAAAACCAAAGAGATAAAATATAAACAATTTGATGGGAAATTCCAACCAAATTTATCAATAATAGATATTTTGATGTTTAATTCAAAAAATGATGTAAAAAAAATGTTAGATGAATTCGAATTAATTAATGGATAATAATTATGGGGATAGAAAAATGAATATAAAAGAGACTAGTAATATCTTCTTTAAAGAAATAGAATGCGCACGTTTACAGGGTAAAAACATATATATTCTTGGGGCTGGTTCAGGCGCTGGAATATTAGTAAACGGACTAAAGAAACTAGGTGCGTTTGCGTATATTACTGGGTTTGTTATTGATAATTGTCCTGATGATGGTGAAATATATAAATTCGGCAAACCCGTTATGGATACAAGCAAATTGAATGATGAAACAGACAAGCCTTTGGTGATATTATCGATTCGTGGATATAGTGAAATAAAAAAAAGAAAAATAGAGAAATATGCAAATGTGATAGATGAGGATATTATGTCTCTGTGGACGCTGGATGGGAAAGAATTATTTACACGTGAGTATTATGATAATAATAAGGCAGCATTTATAGAAACATATAATCTTCTGAGTGATGAAAAGTCGAGGGACTGTTTAGAGGCGTATATAAATTCTAAGATAAGTGGGAAATATGATTATTTGGCTAAAATATGGGAAGAAAATCAGTATTTTGCAGAGAATCTTATCGATATAGGAGGCGTCACTTCGTGGATAGATTGTGGGGCATATGATGGTGACAGCTATATTTCATTTGCAGAAAATTATAAAGAAATTACAGGAAACGACTTTTCTGGAAAAGTTACATTATATGAACCAGATAAAAATAATTATGACCGAATGGTCGAAAATATGAGCAAATATAAAACGGTTAGTTCAAAATGTATAAACAAGGGGATTTGGAAGAAAAAGACTACACTGATGTTTTATACTGGTGATACGACTTCAAGTTGTTTTGATGACGGTGGAAGTGTGGCTGTTGATGTTGATAGTATTGATGATCTGCACAGGTATGAAAGAGTAGATTTTATTAAGATGGATATTGAAGGAAGTGAACTTATGGCGTTACAGGGAGGAAAGACGGTTATAGAAAATAATCATCCTGCGCTTGCAGTATGTGTTTATCATAAAAGAGAAGATTTGATAACAATTCCACAATATATTCATAAGCTTAATTCTAATTATAAATTATACCTTAGAGCTTATGAGCGGTGGAGTCAGGAACTTGTATTATATGCAGTTGAAGGATAGTGAGTGAAAAGATGAAAAAAGTGTTAATGCTAACGGCAAAAGAAACTGAAATTCCCTTTATTTTACAGGCGAAGATGTTGGGATATTATGTTATTACAACGGGAAACGCTCCGGAACAGGTAGGACATAAATATGGGGATCAATATATACCATTTGATTATTCTGACTTTGAAGGAATAGCTCAGATGGCGAAAGATATACACGTAGATGCAGTTATGAGCGGTTGCTCGGATAACTGTGTTCTGACAGCCGCATATATATGTGATCATCTGGGACTGAAGGGACATGATTCATTTGAGACGACAGAGATTATTCATAGAAAGGATAAGTTTAAAAAGTTTGCGTTGGAGAATAGGGTAAAGACACCTTTGGCCAGGTGGTTTGATTCAAAAGAAACTGCATATAAATATTCGGATAATGGATTCCCGGTTATTATAAAACCCAGCGATATGGCAGGAGGAAAAGGGGTAAGCGTGGCACATGATATAGACGAGATGATAGCTGGTGTAGATCGTGCATTTGAAGTATCCAGGGACAAAAAAATCGTGATAGAGCCGTATATAGAAGGATCACTTCACTCACTGCATGTTTTTATTGTTGATGAGAAGGTCAGGTCATATGGTACGGCAAATGATTATTCATATAAAAACAAATATATGACAAGTTATGGCATATTCCCTGCAGATAATTGGGAGACTGCAACAGAAGCTTTAATACCGGAGATAAATAGAATAGCAAAGATACTTCATTTGGTAGACGGACAGATGGATATACAGTATATTATGGGGGCAGATGGACCGTGGATTGTAGAGATGATGAGAAGATTTCCGGGAAATCATACGACATCAGTAATAGCTAATTCAATTGGCATAGATTGGAGAGAATGGATATGCCGTGCTGAGTTAGGCGAATCTGTGAAAGGAATGCCATGTGCTGTACACCCTCAGAAATATTATGGATATTATGCGCTTATGGCAGATCATAATGGTTGCTATGATGGCATGGATATAGATCCTCTGATAAGAAAGTATGTAATACAGATTGATGAGTGGCATTCGAAGGGGTATGAAATAGAAGATTATATGTATGACAAAATGGCACTTATTCAATTTTATTTTGATACTGAAAGTGAAAGACAGTTTTATTTGCCGCAAATTTGCAATCTGATAAAAGTTAAATATAGTTAATATGGAGGATAAGGGATGAATGAAAAAGGGGAAATATGTATTGGAATGGTAGGAACAGGAAGAGCAACAGAGTTACATATGAATGCTCTTCAGCGGTACACGGAGGTTCCATTGTGTTACAAGTGCATTGTTGGAAGACGACAGGAAAGATTAGATTTATACAAAAAACGGTATGGATTTTTGAATACCAGTCTTGAGCTGGACGACTTACTGTATGATCCAGAGATAGATGTTATAGATATATGTACGCCGCCATATGTTCATGATGATATGATCACAGCGGTATTAAAATCTGGAAAACATGTTATATGTGAAAAGCCTTTAAGCGGTTATTTTGGTAAAGCAGGCGATAAAGAACCAATAGGCGACAATGTATCTAAAGCACATATGTATGAAGAATTGTTAAAGTCGTTAGATAGACTCCGTGATCTGGTCAATAAATCTGGTAAGAAGTTTATGTATGCAGAGAACTTTGTATATGCGCCGGCTATAGTTAAAGCTGCTGAGATAATAAGAAAGAAGAAATCTAAAATACTATTTGCAAAAGGTGAGGAATCATTAAAGGGATCAAGTTCTCCTGTTGCAGGAGAATGGTCTAAAACGGGTGGTGGAACATTTATACGAACAGGCGCACATCCACTTTCGGCAATATTATGGTTGAAAAAAGTGGAGGCAGAAACATATGGAAAAGATATTTGCGTAAAAACAGTTTTTGCAGACATGGGGCGTATTACACCGCAGCTTACTGAATATGAACACAGACATATAGCGGCAACTCCTATTGATGTTGAGGATTGTGCAACAGTTATTATTACGTTTAGTGATAACACGAGGGCTGTTATTATGGCTAATGATATGCTTTTAGGTGGTTCTAAGAATTATGTAGAATTGTATTGTAATGATGCGGTTATAAACTGTAAGATGACTATGTCAGATATGATGGAAACATATTTCCTTGATGAAGATAGACTGGATGATGTATATATTTCGGAGATGCTGCCATCAAAGACAGGTTGGAATAAGCCTTTTTTGGAGGACGAGATTATAAGGGGATATACTGATGAGATGAGAGACTTTATAGAGTCGATATATTATGATAGGGAACCTAAATCCTCATTTGATCTGGCTTATGATACAGCAAAGATCATATATGCGGCGTATAAATCGGCAGAACTTGGAGTTGCAGTAAAACCATAAATGCGAAAGAAAAGAGAAAATATGAATAAGAAAATATTAGTCACCCGTTCATCCATGCCGGGCATGGATGAATATGTGCAGGAGATACGATCACTGTGGGATACACATTGGATTACAAATATGGGACAAAAACATATTGAGTTGCAAAATGCATTGAAAAAGTATCTGAACGTTGACAACGTTGAACTCCTTGTAAACGGACACATGGCACTTGAGATGACACTTCAAGCTATGAATCTACAGGGGGAGGTGATAACGACTCCTTTTACATTTGCATCTACAACCCATGCGATAGTCAGAAATGGCCTTGAGCCGGTTTTCTGCGATATAGACCCTGTTACATATACGATGGATGCCACCAAGATAGAAGATCTTATAACTGACAGGACATGTGCGATAATGCCAGTTCATGTATATGGCAATATATGTGATATAGATGGGATACATAGAATTGCGCACAAATATGAACTGAAAGTGATATATGATGCTGCCCATGCGTTCGGTGAGACATATAAAGGTGAGAGTGTTGGCAGTTTTGGTGATGCCTCATGCTTTAGTTTTCATGCGACGAAGGTGTTCAATACCATAGAGGGTGGGGCAGTGTGTTACCGTGACAAAGAGCTCGGTGCAAGACTATATGAACTTAAAAATTTCGGTATACACGGTCCTGAGGACGTGGATGCTGTTGGTGCAAATGCAAAGATGAACGAATTCTGCGCAGCTATGGGAATATGTAATCTGAGGCACATTGATTCGGAGATTGGCAAGAGAAAAGTTGTTTATGACAGATATATGGAAAGACTTGCGGGAGTTAATGGCTTACAGTTAAACAGCAGACAGCCGGATGTGACATATAACTATTCTTATTTTCCGGTTCTGTTTGATGAGAGAACATTTGGAGCGAGCAGAAATGAAGTGTTTGACAGACTTGCGAATGATGGCATATGTGCGAGAAAGTATTTCTATCCGCTTACAAATACATTTGCATGTTTTCATAATAAATATGATGTGGATGATACCCCTGTTGCAAGGAGTGTTGCAAACAGAGTTTTGACACTGCCGCTCTATGCAGATCTGAGTTTAGACGATGTTGATAGAATATGCGATGTTATATTAGATTGTAAGGCGTAAACGTAAAATGGATAAATTAGTTGTATTAATTCTCTGCTACAATGAAGAAAGAACAAGAAAAAACAATATCGAAGGTGGTAACTGATTTCAAGGAGACTTTGCAATCACGGCGGTTGTCATTTGACAGGGCAGATGATAGAATTGAAACAAAGTTTTTGGGACATTTGACATGACGTTCAAAGAAATTGATAGGAAAGTATGGGAAAGTTCGTGAGAGATGACTTCCTCATGGACGGAGAGTGTGAACATATTTAATAAAATGGAGGCGAGGATTAATGAGGAGTGGTATAGGAATAAAGCCAATAAATCCTGGAGTACAGGATTTTATAAAACTCCGGGAAGAGGACAGCTTCCTCATTGACAAAACGGAATTCATCAGGGAGTAGTGGGAAAGCCGTGATGACGTGACCTTGATCACCATACCGAGACGTTTTGGGAAGACCTTGAATGCCTGATCAGTATGCTGCAGACTCGTTAAAGATCCTGAGTCTGTTTATTTACAGATATTATGGAAAGAAGATCATAATACTTCTCGATGAATATGACACACCCACGCAGGAGGCGTATCTTAATGGATACTGGGAGGAGTTTACTGGATTTGTCAGACAGTTTTTTAACAGTACATTTAAGACAAATCCATACATGTATAGAGCTGTTATGACAGGCATAACAAGGATAAGCAAGGAGAGTATATTTTCTGATCTTAACAATATTTCGGTGATCACGACTACATCAGAAGAGTATGCGGACTGCATTGGATTTACAGAGCTGGAGGTATTCAGTGCACTTGATTTGGCAGGTCTTTCAGACATGAAGGGAAAGGTAAAAGCCTGGTATGATGCCGAACTGATGTCAGAAAACATAACGACAACGCAGATATATCATTATGGATTTGCATTTGATGGCAAGAACGTGCTTATCAAATGCAAGAGTATGTAATTGATAATTGATCACACCCCCACCCACTCCATAAACTTCCTCATAGCCGTGCTCTGATTTCTAACTCCCGAGTAAGCGAATCCAACAGTTCTGCTTGGAATAGGAGAGTCAAGCGGAAGCTCGGTGATGTCGCCTGAGTCCAGCTGTTCCTGGGCGAATTCGCGGACCACGCTGGCAACGCCCATACCGATGGCGGCGAAGTCGATGAGAAGATCCATGTTGTTGATCTCCAGGACCTGGCTGCAGCTTATGCCCTGGGAGCGTAGATATTCGTCCACATGGGTACGGGTTACATTGGCCTCCTCGAGAACCATGAGATTGGAATTCTCAAGGATGTCAACGGTTGATATATTTGAGATATCGGTGTTAATTGAATCAGAAATTGTATCAGAAGCAGAGATGCCGGACGAATGTCTGGTGTCTCTGCTTTTTTTATCATGATTCGGAACTGGTGCATCCTCGCCTGTGACAGAGGTTAGACCTGAGCTTAGCAGAGGGATGAAGTTGCCTTTGATATTGTTTGGAAGATCATCAGCAAAACTATAGTGAGCCTTTTCATTTGCACGCTCGTAGAAATTGTCCAGATATTCGGGACTGGCCACAAATACGTCGTGGATCTCCCTGACAGGAGAGTAGACTATCCCCTTTGGAAGTTCGGTGTTGCAGATGAGACCTATATCGATATCCTCGTTTCGGAGCAGCTTGATGGTGTTGATCGTTGAGTGGCAGTCGATGCTGAACTTGATATTTGGATTTTCTCTTATGAAGTCCTTCAGGTAGTCCAAGAGTATGTGCTTGCACAGCGATGTGCTCACACCGATCCTTATGTGTCCGATCCCAAGTTCTTTGTAGTTCTTCAGATTTTCCTCGCCCATGTTCAGTGAATCGAAAGCCCTCTCCACATACTCGTAGAGCACCTGTCCCTCCTCCGTCAGTACCACGCCCCTTGAGCTTCTGGAAAAGAGGGCAGTGCCAAGCTCTGCTTCAAGCTTGGATATTGATTTGCTGATCGCTGGTTGGCTGATGTAGAGCTGGCTTGCAGCCTTGCTGATATTTCCGGTCTTTGCTACTGTATGAAATATGACGTAATTGTTCAGATTACTTATCATGACATTCCTCCAAGTTATAATAATTATTCTTTTTATATATTGTAATTATATCTGGATGAGTGATATTATCAAGAGTAAGAATTTGTATTTAGAAACAAATGATAGGAGGACTATACATATGGGTATGACCATGACTCAGAAGATTTTAGCTGCTCATGCAGGACTGCCAGCAGTTGAAGCAGGACAGCTTATCGAGGCAGATTTGGATTTAGTATTAGGAAACGATGTAACAACACCGGTTGCAATTCACGAGATGGAGAAGTTCAACAAGAAGGAAGTATTTGACAAGAAGAAGATAGCACTTGTCATGGATCACTTCACACCAAACAAGGATATCAAGAGCGCAGAGCACTGTAAGTGTGTAAGACAGTTCTCGGCGGCAAATGAGATTGAGAATTATTTTGACGTCGGAGCAATGGGTATCGAGCATGCGCTCCTTCCAGAGAAAGGACTTATCGTAGCAGGAGAGACATGTATCGGTGCAGACTCACATACATGTACATACGGAGCACTCGGAGCATTCTCAACAGGTGTCGGAAGTACAGATATGGCAGCAGGAATGGTGACAGGCAAGGCTTGGTTCAAGGTTCCATCAGCCATCAAGTTCAACATCGTTGGAGAGAAGGCAAAGTGGATCAGCGGTAAGGATGTCATCCTTCACATCATCGGTATGATCGGCGTCGACGGAGCACTTTACAAGTCTATGGAGTTCGTTGGCGAGGGTATCAAGAACCTTACTATGGATGACAGATTTACAATTGCAAACATGGCCATCGAGGCTGGTGCCAAGAACGGTATCTTCCCTGTAGATGAGCTTACAGAGGAGTACATGAAGGAGCACAGCACAAAGTCATATACAAAGTATGAGGCAGACGAGGACGCTGTATATGATGCAGAGTATACCATCGACCTGTCACAGCTTAAGCCGACAGTTGCTTTCCCACATCTCCCAGAGAACACAAAGACTATCGATGAGGTTGGCGATATCAAGATCGATCAGGTAGTCATCGGTTCATGTACAAATGGACGTATCTCAGATATGAGAATAGCAGCCGATATCATCAAGGGAAGAAAGGTTGCCGACGGTGTCAGAGTCATCGTCATTCCTGGAACACAGGATATCTACCTTCAGTGTATTGAGGAAGGTCTTATGACTATATTTGTCAAGGCTGGAGCAGTGGTTTCAACTCCTACATGCGGACCATGTCTCGGAGGACATATGGGTGTCATGGCAGCAGGAGAGAGAGCTGTATCAACAACAAACCGTAACTTCGTAGGACGTATGGGTCACGTTGACTCAGAGGTATATCTTGCCAGCCCGGCTGTAGCAGCTGCATCAGCGATCACAGGTAAGATCAGCAGCCCTGACGAACTTGGTTTGTAATAAAAAACATAGAATATGAAGAAGTTTGCTAAGCATGCTAAAGCACCCAAAAGGTCAGGCTTGCATGATTTAGCAAATTTCTATAGAGATAAAGGAGATAGACTATGAAAGCACATGGAACAGTACACAAATATGGTGACAACGTAGATACAGATGTAATCATCCCTGCAAGATATCTGAATTCATCAGACCCTGCAGAGCTTGCAAAGAGCTGTATGGAAGATATAGATAAGGATTTCGTTAAGCGCGTAAAACCGGGCGACATCATTGTGGCAAGAAAGAACTTCGGCTGTGGATCTTCAAGAGAGCACGCACCTATAGCCATCAAGGCTTCAGGAATAAGCTGTGTCATCGCAGAGACATTTGCCAGAATCTTCTATAGGAATGCCATCAATATCGGACTTCCTATCATCGAGTGCCCTGAGGCAGCTGAGGCTATCCAGGCAGGCGACGATGTGGAGATCGATTTTGACAGCGGTATGATCTATGACAGAACCCAGGGAACAGAGTTCAAAGGACAGGCATTCCCTCCGTTCATGCAGGAGATCATCAAGAGTGAGGGACTCATCAACTACATAAATAGCAAGAATTAATAATCGAAAGAAGGAATAAGAAAATGCAGTGTAATTTAGCCGTAATAAAAGGCGACGGTATCGGCCCTGAGGTAGTCACAGAGGCTATGAAGGTCCTTAATACAGTCGGAGAGAAGTTCGGACATACATTTGACTATGAGCAGATTCTCATGGGTGGATGTTCAATAGATGCAACTGGTGTGCCGCTCACAGACGAGGCAGTGGCAGTTGCAAAGTCAAAGGATGCTGTTCTTCTCGGTTCGATAGGAGGAAATACATCCACATCACCATGGTATAAGCTCCCTCCAAATCTCCGCCCGGAGGCAGGACTGTTAAAGATCAGAAAAGAGCTTGGCCTCTTCGCAAACCTTCGTCCTGCAAATCTTTATGATGAGCTGAAGGAGGCTTGCCCACTCAAGGCTGAGATCGCAGAGCGCGGATTTGACATGATGATGATGAGAGAGCTCACCGGTGGTCTCTACTTTGGCGAGAGACACACAGAGGAGGTTGACGGAGTCATGACGGCCGTTGATACCCTCACATACAATGAGAACGAGATCAGAAGAATTGCAATTAAGGCATTTGACATAGCTATGAAGAGAAGAAAGAAAGTCACATCCGTTGACAAGGCAAATGTTCTTGATTCTTCGAGACTTTGGAGAAAGGTCGTTGAGGAAGTGGCAAAGGATTACCCTGAGGTTGAGCTTGAGCACATGCTCGTAGACAACTGTGCAATGCAGCTTGTAAAGGATCCGGCACAGTTCGACGTGGTCCTCACAGAGAATATGTTCGGAGATATCCTCTCAGACGAGGCGTCCATGATCTCGGGGTCTATCGGAATGCTTTCATCGGCATCACTTAACGAGACAAAGTTTGGTATGTACGAGCCATCAGGCGGATCAGCACCTGACATAGCAGGACAGAACAAGGCAAATCCAATAGCAACCATCCTGTCAGCAGCCATGATGCTCAGATACACATTTGACCTTGACAAGGAGGCAGATGCGGTGGAGAACGCTGTAAAGCAGGTGCTCAAGGACGGTTACAGAACCATAGATATCCACTCAGAGGGAACACAGTTCGTAAGCTGTTCCGAGATGGGTGATCTTATCTGCGAGAGAATCTAACGACCAACAAGATATACCACAAGCGGACATACGAGAGAGAGCACTCCGCGGTGGTATATTGAAGATGATGTATATATAAAATGTAGGAAATTATAAATAAATTTGACATTCACAGCGAGTGGTTCAATGATATACAGAAAAGCGGAGTGTGTTTCAGATATATCACAAGCGGACATTTGAGTCCGCCGGTACTAGAATCCACTCGCGTGATGGGAAAGGAAAAAAGATGAAGAGTGATAATGTTAGGGTTGGAATGCAGCAGGCGCCACACAGATCTCTGTTCAACGCACTGGGCATGACAAAGGAAGAGATGGAGAGACCTTTAGTAGGTATCGTATGTTCATACAATGAGATAGTTCCAGGTCACATGAACCTGGATAAGATAGCACAGGCAGTAAAGATGGGAGTTGCCATGGCAGGTGGTACACCTGTTATGTTCCCAGCAATCGCTGTATGTGACGGTATAGCAATGGGACATATCGGAATGAAGTATTCACTGGTTACAAGAGATCTGATCGCAGACTCGACAGAGGCTATGGCTATAGCTCATCAGTTTGACGCACTGGTTATGATCCCTAACTGTGACAAGAACGTTCCCGGACTTCTCATGGCTGCAGCCAGAGTAAATGTTCCAACAGTATTTGTATCTGGCGGTCCTATGCTCGCCGGACACGTAAAGGGAAATAAGACAAGTCTTTCAAGTATGTTTGAGGCTGTTGGCTCATATGCAGCCGGAACTATGACAGAGGAAGATGTATACGAGTATGAGTGCAAGACATGTCCTACATGCGGATCATGTTCAGGTATGTACACAGCAAACTCAATGAACTGTCTTACAGAGGCTCTTGGAATGGGACTTCCAGGAAACGGAACTATTCCAGCCGTTTATTCAGAGAGACTTAAGCTTGCAAAGCATGCAGGTATGGCGGTCATGGATATGTACAGAAAGGGCATCAAGCCTAGAGATATCATCACAAAGGAGTCCATCATCAACGCTCTTACAGTTGATATGGCACTTGGATGTTCAACCAACTCCATGCTCCACCTTCCAGCCATCGCACATGAAATCGGCTTCGACTTCGATATCTCATTTGCAAATGAGATCAGCGCGAAGACACCAAATCTGTGCCACCTTGCTCCAGCAGGTCACACATACATGGAGGATCTCAATGAGGCCGGCGGTGTGTATGCGGTTATCAAGCAGCTTGCTGATGCGGGTCTCATCAACAAGGACTGCATGACAGTTACAGGTAAGACAATAGGAGAGGCTGTTGCAGGCAGTGTTAATAAGAATCCAGAGGTCATCAGACCTATGGACAATCCATATTCAGTTACAGGTGGTCTGGCTGTACTCAAGGGTAACCTTGCACCGGACGGCTCTGTAGTAAAGCGTTCAGCAGTTGTGCCTGAGATGCTGGCTCACAAGGGGCCTGCAAGGGTATTTGACTGTGAGGAGGACGCGATCGCAGCTATCAAGGGTGGTAAGATCGTAGAGGGTGACGTAGTAGTCATCAGATACGAGGGACCAAAGGGAGGCCCTGGTATGAGAGAGATGCTCAATCCTACATCAGCAATAGCAGGTATGGGACTTGGCTCATCAGTAGCTCTTATCACAGACGGAAGATTCTCAGGAGCAAGCCGTGGAGCATCCATCGGACATGTATCACCTGAGGCTGCTGTGGGCGGACCTATCGCACTTGTTGAGGAAGGCGATATGATCGAGATCGATATCAACAACCTCAGCATCAAGCTTGATGTGTCAGACGAGGAGCTTGCAAAGAGAAAGGCTGCATGGACACCAAGAGAGCCAAAGGTTACAACGGGCTATCTTGCAAGATACGCAGCAATGGTTACATCAGGTAACAGAGGTGCTGTGCTTGAGGTGCCAAAGAACTAGATGATGATTGTGAAATTCAATTATGTAGACTAAAACATCTCAGAAGTTCATGATCTACATGTTTCACAATTATTTCTACGATATGAGAGAAAAGAAGGAGAAGATAATAATGTCAAAGATATCAGGTTCTGAAATTGTTATAGAGTGCCTTAAAGAACAGGGCGTTGACACCGTGTTCGGTTATCCGGGAGGAACTATCCTCAACGTATATGATGCCCTCTACAAGCACCAGGATGAGATCAACCATGTGCTCACATCACATGAGCAGGGCGCTGCCCATGCAGCAGATGGATATGCCAGAGCTACAGGCAAGGTTGGAGTGTGTATGGCCACATCAGGTCCGGGTGCCACTAATCTCGTAACAGGTATAGCCACAGCATACATGGATTCAATTCCTGTTGTAGCTATCACAGCAAATGTAGGTGTGAACATGCTCGGTAAGGACAGCTTTCAGGAGATAGACATTGCAGGTGTTGTTATGCCGATCACCAAGCACAGCTTTATTGTAAAGCACATAGATGATCTTGCGCCAACTATCAGACGTGCATTCAAGATCGCAAAGAGCGGCAGACCAGGACCTGTACTTGTGGATATAACAAAGGATGTAACTGCAGCGGAGACAGAGTATACACCTGAGACACCAGAGGTTATTGAGAGAAAGACAGACACCATCCGCGAGGAGGATGTGAACAAGGTCATTGAGATGATCAAGGTTTCAAGAAGACCATTTATCATGGCAGGTGGCGGATGCATTATCTCTGGCGCGTCAGCAGAACTTGCAGAATTTGCAGATAAGGTGGATGCACCTGTGTGCGATACGCTTATGGGTAAGGGTGCATTTGACGGAAGAAGTGAGAGATACACAGGCATGATCGGTATGCACGGAACCAAGGTGTCCAACCTCGGTTTGTCAAGGGCAGATCTCGTGATCGTTGTGGGAGCCAGATTCTCAGACCGAGTTATCGGAAATGCATCCAAGTTTGCGCCAAATGCGAAGATCATACATATAGATATAGATGCAGCCGAGATAGATAAGAACATCCCTACAAATGCCAGCATAGTCGGCGATGCAAAGGAAGTTCTGGAGATACTCAACGGCAAGCTTGCAACACAGTCGAACAAGACGTGGATGTCTGAGATCGAAGACCTCAAGAAGCAGAACCCAGATGTGTACAGCTTTGACACATTGAACGGTCCTGCAGCGATTAAGAAGATATATGAGCTGACAAATGGCGATGCAATCATCACGACGGATGTTGGACAGCATCAGATGTGGGCTGCCCAAAACTATACCTTCAAGGAGCCAAGAACATTCCTGTCATCAGGTGGCCTTGGAACCATGGGTTACGGTGTTGGTGCTGCGATCGGAGCAAAGTACGGCAGACCTGATAAGGTTGTCATCAACATAGCCGGTGATGGATGTTTCAGAATGAACCTGAACGAGATAGCAACAGCAGCAAGATACAACGTTCCTATCATTCAGGTAGTCTTGAACAATCATGTGCTCGGAATGGTAAGACAGTGGCAGACACTGTTCTATGACCACAGATATTCCAACACGGTGCTTGACGATTCAGTAGATTTCGTCAAAGTCGCAGAGGGACTTGGTGCAATGGGAATCAGAGCCAACACTCTTGATGAGTTTGAGGCAGCGATGAAGACAGCACTTACAGCAGGCAGACCGGTAGTAATAGATGTAACAATAGCAGGAGATGACAAGGTATGGCCAATGGTAGCACCTGGTGCAGCCATCGACACCTGTTTCTCAGAAGACGATATGTAATATATACGCCGACACAAGATGAAAAGACACCATATTTGTGTGGATACATACATAAATATGGTGCCTTTATATATAATCCCCACTTGCCGACAGGCGAAAAGAGTGCTATAGTACAGGGATATAAGCGATAATAAAGTTAAATTACTTGATAATATAAGATTTTAGTAAGAATAACTTGTTAATCGCAAGCGGGATATACCAAAAGAACAAAGATAAGTCAGAATTTTCATATAAATATAAATGGGAACGAAGGACATTTTTGTTAAGTAAAGTATCTCGCACACATTTAATTAAGTCACAACCAGATAATTTTGTTAGAAAGAATAAATTGCTTGCGATTGGCTGTATATGCCGTTCGAAGGACATTCTCCTCCGCCGGTTCTTAGGTGGTGCGTAAGCAGCACCTTAGTACCGCTGCAGGAGGAGACGAGCGGGAGCGCTCCGAAGAATGTCATATACAGCCAATCGCAAGTGCATTCAGCTTAAGGCAAAATTATCGTCACAAAATCAAAGAAGGAGAGATAACAAAAATGGCAAGAGTGTACAACTTTTCAGCAGGCCCTTCAGTTCTTCCTGAGGTGGTATTAAAAGAGGCAGCAGAAGAAATGCTTGATTACAAGGGAACAGGCATGAGCGTAATGGAGATGAGCCATCGATCTAAAGCCTTTGACAATATCATCAAAGAGGCAGAGAAGGATCTCAGAGATCTCATGAATATACCTGACAACTACAAGGTGCTTTTCCTTCAGGGAGGAGCTTCACAGCAGTTCGCAGCAATTCCAATGAATCTCATGAAGAATGGTGTAGCAGATTACATCATCACTGGTCAGTGGGCAAAGAAAGCATACGAAGAAGCAAAGAAATATGGAAAGGCAGTTGCAGTTGCATCATCAGCTGACAAGACTTTCTCATATATCCCAGATTGTTCAGATCTTCCAATCGATGACGATGCTGATTATGTATACATTTGTCATAACAATACTATATATGGAACAACATATCACACATTGCCTAACACAAAGGGTAAGATCCTTGTGGCAGATATGTCATCAGACATTCTCTCACAGCCTGTGAATGTTGAGGATTATGGCATGATCTACTTCGGAGTACAGAAGAATGTTGGTCCTGCCGGTGTGGTAGTAGCCATCATCCGTGAGGATCTCATCAGAGATGATGTAATGCCATTTACACCAACCATGCTCAAGTACAAGACTCAGGCAGATGCTGATTCACTCTACAACACACCTCCATGCTACGGTATCTATATCTGTGGCAAGGTATTCAAGTGGGTTAAGGAGATGGGCGGACTTGATGCAATGAAGATCCACAATGAGAAGAAGGCTAAGATCCTCTACGATTTCCTTGATAGTTCAGAGCTTTTCAAGGGAACTGTTGTAAAAGAAGACCGTTCACTTATGAATGTACCATTTGTAACAGGTGACGCTGATCTCGATGCCAAGTTTGTCAAGGAGGCAACAGAGGCTGGATTTGTCAACCTCAAGGGTCACAGAACAGTCGGTGGTATGAGAGCGTCTATCTACAATGCAATGCCTATCGAAGGTGTTGAGAAACTTGTAGAGTTCATGAAGAAGTTTGAGGCAGAGAATAAGTAATATTAACTATTATATAGTAGCATACAAAAAAGATAGTGACGGGTGATCGTAAAGTCTGCAGTATATGATCATACAATTGCCAGTGTCACAGAAAAAGGGAGAAAAAGACATGTCAGTAAAGATTAATTGCTTAAATCCTATCGCAGCATGCGGTATGGAGCTTTTACCTGATACATATGAAGTAACAGATAATTTTGCAGAGGCAGATGCGGTTCTCGTTAGAAGTGCATCCATGCATGACCTTGAGCTGTCAGACAGCCTTCTGGCAGTAGCCCGCGCAGGTGCAGGCGTCAACAATATTCCGCTTGATAAGTGCGCTGAAAAGGGTATCGTAGTATTCAACACACCAGGTGCAAATGCAAACGGTGTTAAGGAGCTTGTTGTGGCAGCGCTCCTCATGGCTTCAAGAGACCTTGTTGGCGGTTATAACTGGGTCAAGGACAATGCCGCTGAGGCAGATATCACCAAGATGGTGGAGAAGCAGAAGAAGAATTATGCAGGTAACGAGATCCTCGGCAAGAAGCTCGGTGTAATCGGACTTGGTGCCATCGGAGCAAAGGTTGCAAATGTTGCGCTTAAGCTCGGTATGCAGGTATACGGATATGATCCATATGTGTCAGTAGATGCCGCATGGGGACTTTCAAAGGATGTAAAGCACATCACAAATGTAGAGGATATCTACAGAGATTGTGATTATATAACAGTTCATGTTCCGGCACTTGACAGCACAAAGGGCATGATCAACGCAGATGCATTTGCCATGATGAAGGACGGCGTGAAGATCCTCAACTTTGCAAGAGATGTACTGGTTAACGATGAGGATATGAAGGCTGCACTTGACTCGGGCAAGGTAGCAAAGTATATGACAGATTTCCCGAACCCAGCTATAGCAGGTTACAAGAATGTTGTAGCATTCCCGCACCTTGGAGCATCTACAGCAGAGTCAGAGGACAACTGCGCAGTTATGGCATGTAAGGAGATCAAGGCATACATCAACAATGGTAACATCAAGAACTCAGTAAACTATCCAAATGTCAACATGGGAGAGTGCAGTGATGTAGCCAGAGTTACTATCTGCCACAAGAACATCCCTAATATGCTCACACAGTTCACAGGAGTATTCGCCAAGAAGGGTGGCAACGTATCAGGAATGATCAGCAAGGCAAAAGGCGATTATGCATACTCTATCCTTGATATCGGTGTAGAGCCAACTGCGGATGACATCGCAGAACTCTCAGCAATCGAGGGCGTAGTAAAGGTCAGAGTTATAAAATAAATAATATAAAGTAGAACGAAGTAATTCTCGAGTATCGAGCAATATACTGGATTTTACCTAAAACAGGCAATTGCAATAATCACAGAGGTGGATTGAAAGTTTTGTGGTTAGTATTACCAAATCAGGGGAATACGAAGCCACCGGTCCTTAGATGACGCGCCAGCGGCATCTTAGTACCGCTGTAGGCTGAGTTAAGCGGGAGCGACCCCTGATTGGTATACTAATACACAAGACTTTCATCATAAAAGTTACGCAATTGCCGTCATTAAAAAGATAGGAGAGAAGAAAGATGAGTGACAAGTTAAAGGTAGGTATTCTTGGCGCAACAGGTATGGTAGGTCAGAGATTTATCTCACTTCTTGAGAACCACCCTTGGTTCGAGGTCGTTACAGTTGCAGCCAGCCCAAGAAGTGCAGGCAAGACATATGAAGAGGCAGTAGGTGACAGATGGAAGATGGATACACCGATGCCTGAGGCAGTTAAGAAACTTGTGGTATACAATGTCAATGAGGTGGAAAAGGTCGCTGCCACAGTTGATTTCGTATTTTCAGCAGTTGATATGACAAAGGATGAGATCAAGGCTATCGAGGAGGCTTATGCCAAGACTGAGACTCCTGTAGTTTCGAATAACTCAGCTCACAGATGGACTCCTGATGTTCCTATGATGGTTCCGGAGATTAATGCAGATCATGCAGAGGTTATTGAGTTCCAGAAGAAGAGACTTGGAACAGAGAGAGGATTTGTTGCAGTTAAGCCTAACTGTTCGATCCAGAGCTACGCACCTGTACTTACAGCATGGATGCCATTTGAACCATATGAGGTGATCGTAAGCACATATCAGGCAATCTCAGGAGCAGGTAAGACATTCAAGGATTGGCCTGAGATGCTTGGCAACATCATCCCATATATCGGCGGTGAGGAAGAGAAGTCAGAGAAGGAGCCACTCAGGATCTGGGGTAAGGTAGACAAGGAGAATGGTGTGATCGTTCCTGCAGAAGGAATCACTATCACAAGCCAGTGTATCAGAGTTCCTGTTCTCAACGGACATACAGCAACTGTATTTGTAAAGTTCAGAAAGAACCCTACAAAGGAGCAGCTCATCGAGGCTATGACAAGCTTCAAGGGCGCACCTCAGGAGTTGAACCTTCCAAGCGCACCAAAGCAGTTCATCCAGTATCTCGAGGAAGACAACAGACCACAGGTATCTTTGGATGTTGACTTCGAGAACGGTATGGGCATCAGCGTTGGACGTCTCCGTGAGGATTCAGTATATGACTGGAAGTTCGTTGGTCTTTCCCATAACACTGTAAGAGGCGCTGCAGGTGGAGCAGTTCTCTGCGCAGAACTTCTGAAGGCAAAGGGATATATCACAAAGAAATAAATTTCTCGCGGTATAAAATCTGATAATTTATAAATATTAGACAGAATTAAGCCTGTTTAGCCGACATTGACATAATTTGTGTCAACCGCTGGCTGAACAGGCTTGTTTTGGCTAATATGTTATTGACAGTGCACAAATACTTGTACTAAAATTATTATATCTATAAATATGCATATGCATGAGCCGTATCATTATGACATACATAATGCATACATAATAAGGGAGGTAGAACATGAGAAAAGGGAGAAAGTGGCTGCCTGCAGTGTTGAGTGTGGCCATGGTACTTCAGCCGTTTGCTGGTATTGGATCGGTAACAGCAATGGCTGCAGATGGTGTAAATATTGATGACACATTTAGGAATGATTCAATATTTAAAAAGTATGTATCTAATAATTTTGATACAAATAGCGATGGATATCTTGATGCAGATGAAATTTCTGCAGTCAGAAGTATAGATATTCATGATATTGACAGTAAAGCTGAATATGGTAGAAAAGCAGTACAGAATGTAGATGGTATAGAGGTATTCACTAACCTGACAGAAATCAACTGTAGCGGTCAGGGTATAAAGAACATGGATATACAGAATCTTACAAAGTTGGAATATTTGGATGTATCAAACAACATGATGAGTGATCTTACACTTCCAGTTGCTGCTGATGATTTGGCATATCTGGATATAAGTGGAAATGACATTACTAGACTCACCTCGCTTTCAAATTATGACAATCTTACACATCTTGATGCCAGCGGAACAAATCTTGAGAGCGTTGATGTAAGAAGTATGAAAGGACTTACATATCTAAGTGTAAGTGGACTTTCTCTTAAAACTCTTGATTTGTCAGAGAATATGCAGCTTAAGACGTTACGTTGTCAGGCTATGTCGGGATTATCCACTTTGGACGTATCTGACCACACTGCACTTGAGAGCCTTTATTGTGACGCTACAGCAAGTTCGATAAAGGGATCAATAACAAAACTTGATGTTTCTGGTGATACATCGCTTATCAGCCTTAATTGTGCATCTAATAACCTTGCTGATCTGGACATCACAGATACACCAAATCTTACAATATTGGATTGTTCGGAGACAAGACTTCAGTCTCTGGATATAGCTAATAACAGTAAATTGACAAGTCTTACAGTTGATGGTACACCACTTGGTACGTTAGATATTTCTAGTAATACGGCCTTGAGTACTTTATCTGCATCAGGGATTGGACTTCAAGATGTGAACATAAGTTCTAATGCAGCATTGAAGTATGTGAATTTGAATTCAAATGATCTCAAATCTATAGATATATCAAGTAATGCGGCACTTGAGACACTGTATCTTAGTGATAACATACTTGAGAGTATAGATTTATCAAGGAATGTTAATCTTCGTGATCTGACATTGGACAGGAACAGACTTGTCTGCATAGATGTTTCAGACTGTACTAAACTTTTTAATTCGGAAGAAGGCGGATCATTTAGCTGTATAGGTAATAGCAGAGATATAACACTTGACAAGCCAAATTATGATTTTGATTTAACTAAATATAATAGTCTATATAACTTCCACAGAGCTTACAATGATAGTGAGATAAAAGTTTGGAACGAAACTAAGGAACAATTTGAGTATGGTAGAAAGAATACTACTATTGGATATGCTGGACTTGCGTTGGGTGAAGAAAACGGAGCGATATACACTGCAACAGGTGGTACAATAAATAATTATAGTCTTAATGCAGATCTTGATTCCACAGAGATAAAATATCAATATTATTGTGGTTATGGAACAAGAAAAGTTAAATTCACACTTAATATTCTGAATCCTTTAACAGTTCAGGTATATTATTCAGTAAATGGCAAGTTTACACAGGCTGGTAGTTCTACACTGAATTGTGTGGTAGGAAGTACAACTAAACTTGTTGCAAGGGATAAGGATGGCAATCTTCATGAGAATATAACATGGAGCTCAAATAACAGCAGAGTAGTATCAGTTAATAACTTAGGAGAGGTTACATGTAAGGAAAGCGGAACCGCTCAGATAACTACAAACCTCAACGGAAGACCTGTTGGATACATCAATATAGAATGCCATAATCCTGTAAATAGAATGAGTTTTATTGACAGAGATAATAAGAATGATGATGGAACAGATATAGCTTATGGGGATAATTCTGTGATTGATCTTGAGTGTGGAAGATATGCTGGTATTAGTACGAAGAATCTGACAGCTAAATTCTACAATACAGATGGTGTTGTAGCTCCCAAATTTTCAGGATATACATGTGTTATATCTGATTCTAAGGATAACTGTGACAATGAATCGAACTCTGTGGTTTCGTTTAGAAATGGACAGTTAGCATCAGTAGGTCCTGGTATTGCATATCTTCACTTTACCTCCAAGGATAATCCGGAAACCAAGATGGTTATCCAGGTGAATGTCATTCAGAGGGCAGATAGCATTCAGGTATCACAGAGAACACTTTCAATGATTGCAGGTAGGACAGCGACTCTTACAGCGATAATCAGTCCTGCAGCTACAGCTAATCAGAATGTAACATGGGTATCAGGGGATGACAGTATAGTTTCTGTAGATGAAAATGGAAAACTTACAGCACATAAGGCAGGAACAGTGGACATAACCTGCATAGCTGATGATAATCCTAATGTACTCAAGAGCAAATGTACGGTTACTGTACTTGAGGCAGTAGCTGGAGTCACTATGGATAGAACTGAGTGCACACTCACACTTCCTAAAGACAGATCAGTTCAGCTAAGCGTGAAGATTGATGCAGAAGATGAGTCAAAATATACCCAGAAATGGGTTTCCTCTGATTCAGAGGTTGCCAAAGTGGCTAGCAATGGTTATGTAACAGCTATTAAGCGTGGTACAGCAGTCATTACCTGCTATCTTTCAGATGATCTTTTTGCTAGTTGTGAGGTTACTGTAAATCAGAATGTTACGAATATAGAACTTAATGTTGAGAAGAATGAACTCATAATAGGAGAAAAGATGCAGGCAGTTACTAAGGTAACACCTGAGAATGCAAATAATAAGCAACTTATATGGTCGTCAAGTGATGACAAAATTGCTACGGTTGATCAAGAAGGAAATATAACAGCTGTAGGTAAAGGATCTGTTACAATAAAAGCAACAGCAGCTGATGGAAGCGGAAAATATCGTCAGATAGGACTTCGGGTTAAAAAACTGGTATCAGATGTTAAGCTTGAGAAAGATTCCATGATAGCATATATTGGAAGAGCATCAAGAATGGATATTAGTGTCATTCCAGCGGATGCAAGTAATGGAAATCTTATATGGGAGTCAAGTGATGTAGGTATAGCTACAGTAAGTGGCGGACGAACAACTGTAGCTGTTACAGGTGTTAAGCCTGGTGAAGCAACAATCACAGCAAAGACCAAAGACGGAAGCGATATAGTAAGAAGCTTTACAGTGACTGTATATCAGCAGATTACAGGAATATCTTTTAATGAGGCAAGAAAAGACGTTAAGGTAGGGGCTAAATTTAAAAATACATATACAATCCAGCCGGATACTGCAAATAGCAGGGAAATTACATGGTCAACGTCAAATGAAGCGGTTGCTACTGTAGCTTCAGATGGAACGGTAACGGCTGTGGGCAGAGGTGTGACTGTAATATCAGCAGTGCCATCAGATGGAGTAGGTACACGGTCTACGTATGTTGTCAATGTAATCCAGCCGGTAAAAAAGATAACATTGTCAGCAACTAAGTTGTCTCTTGCAAAAGGAAGCAAATACACACTTGCGGCAACGGTTTTACCTGCTAATGCCAACAATAAGAAAGTTACTTGGAAAACTTCAAATCCGAAGATTGTGAATGTGTCAAATGGATATCTAACAGCGGTTGCAAAGGGCACAGCTACTATCACTTGTACGGCTAAAGACGGTAGTGGAAAATATGCAACTTGTACAGTAAAGGTAGTACAGCCTGCAACATCAATAAAGTTAGGGGTATACCAGAAGACTATGTTGAAGGGATCAACATATACACTGAAATATGCAGTTGGTCCTGCATCAGCAAGCAATAAGAAGGTGGTATGGTCTTCATCAAATAAAAAGGTTGCAACAGTGACTGCAACTGGTGTAGTTAAAGCTGTTGGAAAAGGAACAGCAGTAATCACGTGTAAGACAGCTGATGGCACAAATCTTACAGCTTCATGTACAATTACATCGATAGTTCGAGTCTCCCGTGTTAAGCTCAACAAGACATCAGTAGCTGTAAAACGAGGGGGAAGAGTTGCACTTAAGGCTACAGTTGCTCCTACAATAGCGAATAACAGAGCGGTTGCATGGACATCTTCAAATAAGTCCATTGCCACAGTTGCAGCTAATGGTGTTGTAACTGGAAAGAAGAAAGGTAAGGCTGTCATAACCTGCAAAGCTAAGGATGGTAGTGGCAAGTATGCAAGATGTACAGTTGTCGTAAAGTAAACGTATATTGATTAATGTTAAAATATTAACAATTAACGATTAAATATAAAATAATTAAAATAAGACCTGCTATATAATCATTTTCGCATTTTATTTGATATATGGTGGGTCTTATTTTATGTGAACAGGAACATAGGGGGTCAGGTACCTCCGTCCCCGACGAATGTCCGTCCCCGACGAATGTCCGTACCCGACGAATGTCGTATGCTGTTCTTTATTTTTATTTAACGTTAAAAAATGTTGTAAGCAAATTGTAATTGTGATACACTATTAGAAAAATTGATTTCATTTACATGGAGGCATTTATAGATATGAAGAAGCTTATTTTAGTTACATCACCACCAGCATGTGGAAAGACATTTATTTCAAAGCAGGTTGCAAAGGCACTTCACAATTGTGTATACCTTGACAAGGATACACTGATCGTGCTCTCAAAGCAGATATTTGTAGTTGCCGGACAGGAGTACAATCGTTCATCAGACTTCTTCCAGAAGGAGATCAGAGATTACGAGTATTACTGTGTACTGGATCTTGCATTTGAGGCACTGGATTACAATGATACAGTACTTATCAATGCTCCGTTCACAGAGGAGATCAGAGATGATGAGTATCTTGATAATCTTCGTGCCAAGTTGGCAGAGAAGGATGCAGAGCTCTTCGTTATCTGGGTAAATACAAGAAAAGATGTATGTCACGAGAGAATGATCAAGAGAGCTTCAGACAGAGATACATGGAAGCTTGAGCACTGGGATGAGTACATCAACAGCCAGAACTTCAATCCACCAACCAACATCAAGGATCTCTTTATATTTGAGAACTCATCAGAAGAGGAATATGAGGATTCCATTAAGAAGGTTGTCAAGGCAGTAAGAGGTTAATTGGCACATACAATAAAATATTTATGACAGGAGTAATGAATATGGCAACAATCAGAAGTTTTAGAGCCTATAGACCGAGACCCGATGTTGCAGGCAGAGTAGCTGCCTTGCCATACGATGTGTATAACCGTCAGGAAGCAGAGATAGAGGTCAAGCGTGAACCATTATCATTTTTGAAAGTGGACAGAGCTGAGACATCCTTTGGACCAGATGTAGATACATATGCTCCATGTGTATATGATAAGGCTGGCCAGCTGCTTCAGGGTATGATAGATGATGGAACGTATATTATGGAGCGCAGACCAGTCTATTATATTTATGAGCTTATCATGGATGGCAGACATCAGACGGGACTTGTGGCATGTGCTTCTATAGACGATTATATAAATGGGGTTATCAAGAAGCATGAGAACACAAGAGAAGACAAGGAGATAGACAGAATAAAGCATGTTGAGGCGTGCGGGGCGCAGACGGGGCCTATATTCCTTGCGTACAGAGCTATAGATAAGGTTGATGAGATCATAGGCAGAGTGAAGTGTGGAGAGAAGCTTTATGGCTTCACATCGCCCGATGGAATAACCCACAATGTATGGATCATAGAAGATCAGGGGGATATCGACACCATCAGAGAGGCTTTCGACAATGTAAATGACATATATATTGCGGATGGACATCACAGGGCTGCATCTGCTGTGAAGGCTGGAATGCATATGAGAGAGAAGAATCCGGGATACACCGGACAAGAGGAGTTCAATTATTTCCTCTCTGTACTTTTCCCTCATGATCAGCTCATGATCATGCCGTATAACAGAGTCGTTAAGGACCTGAATGGACTTGATAAAGATGGATTTATGGACAGTATATCACAGATATTTGATGTGGCTGAGAGCAGCACCCCCGTTGATCCAGATATCAAGGGACAGGTCGGCATGTATATTGATGGACAGTGGTACAGACTGAATGTTAAGGACAGTATTGTACCAGATGATGTGGTCGGAAGACTGGATGTGTCGGTGCTTCAGGACAATGTGCTTGCACCGATACTTGGAATACAGGATCCGAGAACAGATCAGAGGATCATGTTCATAGGGGGAATCAGAGGACTTTCAGAGCTCGAGAGATTGGTGGATGACGGAATGGCAGTTGCATTTTCCATGTATCCTACATCGATCACAGAGCTATTTGATATAGCGGATGCTGGTCTTCTCATGCCGCCGAAGTCTACATGGTTTGAGCCAAAGCTTAGGAGTGGAATATTCATTCACGCCATAGACGGAAGATAAATATGTAGGAGAAGGTTTTATGGATATATTTGTACTAAAGTCAGATGAGATTGCATCGATAACAAGAGCTACACACGGCAATCCTCATCATATACTGGGAATGCATAAATGTCTTAAAGACTGTTATGTGAATGCATATCTGCCTGGGGCTGCATCCGTGTCTGTGATGGATGGGGAGCAGGAATATCCGATGAAGGAGATAGGATCTCAGGGATTTTTTACAGTCAGAATAAAAGATAGATCAGAATTTGCATATAAACTCAGGGTTACAAAAAAGATATGGGGGGAATCAGGTGAGGAGGATGCCGTAAAAGATATATATGATCCTTATTCATTTGGTTACAGCGTTGATCCGGAGATGGTCATGAAAGTCGTTGATGGCGATGATGATGTGGAGTCCGGATTCCATGTGAAAGAAGTGTTTGGGGCTAGAAAGATCACGATGAACGGAGTTTCCGGTGTGTCGTTCTGTATGAATATGCCGGGGGCAGTCAGAGTCAGCGTGGTTGGAGATTTTAACGGCTGGGACGGAAGAGTAAATCCTATGAGAAGGATTGATTATACGGATATATTCGAACTGTTTATTCCGGGAGATCTTGCGAATACGAGATATAAGTTTGAGGCATTATATAGAGATGGCAATGTGGATATATTTGCGGATCCATATGCGGTTGCTTATGAGGTGGCGCCGGGCAATGCATCCATACTGACAGAACTTGAGTACAGCTGGAATGATTCAGCGTATATGAAGAACAGAAACAAAGCAGCAGGCGTCAATATATATGAAGTTCATATGCCTACATGGGGCAATGTTCCTGACGATGGAAAGCTGACATACGCAGAGTTTGGCAGGGAGATAGCCACTTATGTGAAGAATATGGGATATAACTATATCCAGTTCATGCCGCTTATGGAGTACGGAGATGATTCAGGCTGGGGATATGATACTGTGGGAATGTTTGCGCCGACATCGAGGTATGGAACACCAGTAGATTTCATGGCGATGGTCGATCATCTGCACAGCAAGGGCATAGGGGTGATCATGGATATGGTCACTGTGAAGGACATAGATTGTCTGTCGTATTGGATCGATACCTATCACCTTGACGGAATCAGAATAGAGGATGAAGAGCTGGTGAGAGAATTCAGAAACATCACTGGTGACAGATATGCGGATGTGCTTGTCGGTCTTGGATGGAACAATGAGGCTGTGACGAGGGTAACGGATTATATGATGATCCCGCCGGCAGCCAGAGGAAGCTTCAGTGATTACACCTGTGGTATCACATTTGATGAGAGTGACAGTTCTGTCTGGGCACTCAGCCATGATGCTGTTGCTGGACAGAGAGGCAGCTATGCATCAAAGATGCCGGGAGGATATGAGGACAAATATGCTGATCTTAGGGTGCTTTTCGGACTTGTGATGACGCTTCCGGGAAGAAAACTCACATTTATGGGTCAGGAGCTAGGCGGATTTAACGGATTTGATGGCAGAAGTATGATAGACTGGTCGGTACTTGAATTTGATGCCAACAGCTACTTTCAGAAGTATGTTAAGGAGATCAACAAGCTGTACAGTTCAAAGACAGCCTTTCACGGACAGGCAGATGGCAATGTGGAGTTCAGTGAAGATGGACAGGTCATGTCATTTGTAAGAAGGGGAATGAGGCCTGATGATGTGATGTATGTAGTGTGCAACTTCGGACTTAAGGATGCGGAGTACAGTATGCCAGTGCTTGCAGATGGCAGGTACAGAGAGGTGTTCTCCAGTGACAACCAGAAGTTTGGAGGCGAGGGAAACAATAACAGAGGCTATAAGAGCTCCGCTGATGGTAGGATAACGGTTACTGCTCCAGCGCTGTCATTTGCGGTCTTTGCCCATGTAAACACTAAATAAGCTATAGAGATAGCGACTATAGATCGATAGAGATATGACGCTGTGCGGGGATGGGCGGCTTGTGGCTGGGATTTCTGCACAGCGTTTTTAGCTTAGTATTTCATATATTTTGTTGAGTAATGAAGACAGGAGGAATGTATATTTATGATATTACCAGAGACTTTAGTCAATATGGCATCATACAGTGCGACCACGGAAAATGTTGTTGAAGACGCCGTGAAAGAGGCAACGGACCAGGTGAGTGTCATAGGACAGTACATCCAGAAACTTACAGACTGGTGTATGTCAAAGCTGGGAAGCATAGTTGTGGCAATTATCTTTATGGTAGTGTGCTTCAAGCTTGTGAAGCTGCTCCTAAAGATACTAAGAAGGAGCTTTGAGAAGTCTAAGCTTGACACGAGTGTTGCAGGATTTTTCGTGTCGGCTGTGAAAGTTGTGTTAAATGTCTTGATAGTTCTCACAGCTGCAAGCATTGTGGGACTTCAGATAACATCGTTCATTACCATACTGGGTACAGCGGGAGTAACGCTTGGCCTTGCACTGCAGGGCAGCTTGTCCAACCTTGCGGGAGGACTGCTTATCCTCATGCTAAAACCGTTCAGAGTTGGAGATTATATAGTAGAGAACAATACACACTGTGAGGGCACAGTCGTATCAATAGATATTTTTTACACCAGACTTATAACCCTTGATAATAAATCAGTAGTCATACCAAATGGCAACATATCTAACACTTCTCTCGTAAATGTCACGGAACATGATATGAGAAGAGTTGAGATCCCATTTTCGGTAGCATACGACTCGGATATAGAGAAGGTAAAGAGAGTTACACTGGATGTGATAAAGGATGTTGACGGTTATCTGAAGGATGAACAGGTATTGCTGTATATAGATGAATTTGCTGACAGCGGGATCAATATGTATGTCAAGTTCTACGCAAGGATCGAGAAGTTTTTTGATGCAAAATGGGACGCTATGTGGAAGCTGAAAAAAGCATTTGATGAAAATGGAATAGAGATTCCATTCAACCAGGTGGATGTACACATGATTCCTTGCAAAAATCAGGGCAATCGAGTATAATCCATAAGGATGTATTGATATCAAAGCTGTGCAGACATAATTCATATGCGCAGTCTTAATATAAATTTGTTTAAGGAGTGATTGATATGACAAAGATTGATATTATCTCAGGTTTCCTTGGAGCCGGTAAGACAACGTTGATCAAGAAACTTATTGAGCAGGCATTTAAGGGAGAAAAGCTGGTTCTTATTGAGAACGAGTTTGGAGAGATCGGAATCGATGGCGGTTTCCTGAAGGATGCCGGTGTTCAGATCACAGAGATGAACTCAGGTTGTATCTGTTGTTCACTGGTCGGAGATTTTGGTACTGCACTCAAGCAGGTTATAACAGACTATACACCTGACAGGATCATTATTGAGCCATCAGGAGTTGGCAAACTGTCTGACGTTATCAAGGCAGTTAAAGATGTGGCAGCAGATCTCGATGTGGAGCTTGACAGCTATACAACTGTTGCAGATGTATCAAAGGTCAAGATTTACATGAAGAACTTCGGTGAGTTCTTCAACAATCAGATAGAGAGTGCCAACACTATCATCCTGAGTAGAACACAGACAACTACACAGGACAAGATAGAGAAGGCAGTAGCCATGATCAGAGAGAAGAATGATCATGCAACAATCATTACAACTCCATGGGATGAGCTTGATGGAGCTGCTATCCGAGAGGCTATGCAGAACTATAAGTCTCTTGAGGAGACAATGATGGATGAGGCAAAGAGCGGACATGATCATGAGCATGATCACGGAGATGACTGTACGTGCGGATGTCACGATCATGATCACCATCATGACCATGACCACCACGATCACGAGCATCATCACGATCATGACCATGATCACGAGCATCACCACGATCATGGAGATGAGTGCACATGTGGATGTCATGACCATGATCATCACCATCATCATGCAGATGAGGTATTTACAAGCTGGGGCAAGGAGACACCTCACAAGTACAATGAGGATAAGCTCAGAGAGATTCTTGACACCCTGGCTGACACAGAGAAGTATGGCATTATCCTACGTGCAAAGGGAATTGTGCCTAGCGATGCTGGTGACTGGCTGTACTTTGATCTTGTACCAGGTGAGTTTGAGATCAGAAAGGGTAAGGCAGATATCACAGGAAAGCTCTGTGTAATAGGAAGCAAGCTTAAGGAAGATGACCTTGCACAGCTGTTCGAGGTTTAAATAAGGAGTTAATATGATGGGACGTCAGAATAAAGAGATACCCGTATATGTGTTCATGGGATTCCTTGAGAGCGGCAAGACAACATTTGCCAAGGAAACTCTTATGGACAGGGGCTTTACAGGCGGAGCCAAGACTCTGCTTCTTGTCTGCGAGGATGGAGAGGAAGAGTACGATCTTGAGGCTCTGAAGAAGGCGAATATATATACAGAGTTTATAGAGGAAGATCAGCTTACAACTGACCATCTCCTTGATCTTCAGGACAAGTATGAGCCTGAGCAGGTTATGATCGAGTACAATGGTATGTGGAAGCTTGATAAGATATTTGAGATAAGAGTTCCAAAGGGATGGACAGTCGTTCAGGTTATCTCATTTGTGAATGCTGAGACATATGATGTGTATTCACAGAATATGAAGGCGACTATGGTCGAACAGTTTAACAGCGCGGACATGGTGATCTTCAATAGATGCGATGAGAACTCCAAGATCCCCGAGTGGAGAAGATCTATCAAGGCAGTGAACAGGAGAGCACAGATCATCTTTGAAATGAAGGATGGTTCTATAGCACCTGAGACAAATGAGCCAGAGGATCTGCCGTATGATGTGACCGCTGATGTCATAGAACTTCCGGATGACGATTTCGGTATCTGGTATGTGGATGCATCAGATATGAAGGAGCGATATGATGGCAAGAAGATACACTTCAAGGCCATGGTATTCAGACCAAAGCAGTACGGAAGCAACGCATTTGTTCCTGGAAGATTTGCCATGACATGTTGTGTTGAGGATATCCAGTTTGTCGGATTCAAGTGTTACTATCAGGGAGCTAGAAATCTTGTGGATAGACAGTGGGTGGATGTGACAGCGAAGATCGGATATGAGTATTATCCTGATTTTGACGGAGAAGGACCAGTTCTTACGGCTGAGAAGGTCACACTTACAAGTGCTCCTGAAGAGGAAGTTGTATATTTCAGTTAAAAATAAGATCCCTGTATACAGGCAAGCTTTGTATACAGGGATTTTTTGTGCCATAACGCCGGAAAGATTATTGAGTGGAATGTTGAAAAAGGTCTTACGAAAGTGTAAGTTGCGTAATTTTCTTGTAGAATTTATTATTAGCATAGTTGTAAAACTATAACGGAACAGAAAGGCATCATATGTTCAAAAATAATTTGGTATGTGGAAGTGCAATAGCGATAATGCTTCTTACTAATCTGGCGCCGGTGACACAGATAAAGGCTGATGCGGCAGCGTTGTCACAGGCGGGAAGTAAGGCTATAAATACAGTATATGATACACAGGATGATGAAGGCGATGACTCATTTGCAGAGATGGACGATGAATCGGATGGGACAACTGAAATCAGTGCAGATGTAAGTACATATGGAAAGATAGAACGCAAGATCATCACTAGAAATCCTGACATCAGTGTAAGCCTGAATTATGGTATTGACGGATATGCGGTTTATGATTCGGGCTCTCAGGTTGTACTGAATGTGCACACAGATGTGGAGTTTAGCGGCAGGGTGGTTCTTATGCCGGACTATGACGAGGTGTACAGTGACAGTGCAACCATGAAATATTCCCAGGAGATCGACTGGGGAGCAGACTCGGACAACACAGTGAAATTCTATGTAAATGAGCTTGGGTATGGAAGGCTGCTCGTTCAGATAGAGGATGAGGATGGTCAGGTAGTATATGCTGAGAGTGATCAGCCAAGTGTGAGCGGTTATGAGATGGCGACAACAGTCGGAGTACTGTCTGATGACCGGGATTCATTTGAGAATCTGGAAGATGCGAGGGTCAGAACCCAGAGTGACAGTGTGAGTGTCAGAAAACTGAATATGCAGACAGACCTGTTCCCAGATTCGCTTCAGGGACTGGAGGTTGTCCATTATATTCTGATAGATAAATATGATACCTCAAAGCTCTCAGAAGATCAGATGGAGGCTTTGCAGGAGTGGGTTTTCGAGGGTGGTACTCTCATATTGTCACTTGGCAAAGATGCGGACAGAGTTCTGGGCGGATTCAACAGCAAGTTCATCAACTATGAATTAAATGGAAGTTCATCGAAAAATGTCACTGTATGGTCTGATAAAGGCAGTTCAACTGAATATAAGAAAGTATCTGTTGCAGATATCTCGGTATATGGAGCACAGGTAAACGACGCGTTAGGTGGTGTAAGTGTTCTGGATACAGGGTACGGCAGGGTAGTGGTGGTTCCGTATTCTCTGGTATCAAAACCGGTGGCTGGCGGCAGCGGTGAACTGCAGCTTATGGAGATGATACTCAAGGCTGGCTACACCGACAAGATAAACAACTTTGTCCAGGGTTCATTTTACGATAACAGTGCAGGTTATGGAATAATAAATGCGATAAATACAAACAGGAAGAAGGTGGTATCACCGTATATTTTTATAGTGATACTGGTGGTTTACCTGATACTGTGCGGCCCTGTAACCTACGTTGTGTTGAAAAAACTTCGCAGGAGAGAGTGGATGTGGATAACGGTTCCTGCGTGGGCGTTGGTTGGAACTATTGCAATATACATTGTAAGTACCAGATACAGCGTGACGAGACCCCTGGAACTTACATTTGAATCGGCGGACATAAGCGATAACATTATGAGACAGAATGTATATACATACATAATAGGCTCTAAGGCAGATAGTTACTCAGTGGATGTGAACAGTGAGTATGACAACGTACAGGTTATGGATGAGTATTACGGAGATGCCACATATTCCCAGTCTATGAACATTGAGAGATGCGCCAGCGATGATGGCATAACGATGAAGTTTGATACCCATATTCCATTTGGCGGCATAAGTCTTCAGGCGAGCAGCGTGACGACAAATGACATAGGCAGATTTGACAGTTCATTGAAGCTTTACACTGATGGCATAGAGGGAAGTGTAAAGAACAACACGGCATATGATATGCGGGACGTGGTTGTTATGACTGATGGATATTATTACTGTTTGGACAGCCTGCCGGCAGGGGAATCCATGGATATAAATAAGCTCCAGAACAGAAAGATGACAAATGGTTTATCAATAGACTGCATGAAAAACTATTATATATACAGATTTGGAAGCGGCTATAATTATGATGATGAGGCAGATGTCATGATGTCGAGAAATTATTATATGCTGCTCAAGATGGGAGCGTATTCATCGGTTCCATCAGGAATGGGCAGGATAGCTGTGTGGGCCACGATAGATAAGGAGGCCGATATAAGTGATGGTCAGTCATCTGAGAAATATGGTAATTACGTGGTATATGATATACATCCCCAGGATTATGAGGACTTAGACGGTGCATATTACAGCAATATATACACAAGGGATGTCAACAGATTTGAACAGTCGGATTATGACACCGATGATCTTATGATGTATTCGGATCAGGTGGACATAGATATATGCTTCCAGAACGATGACAATATAACTACCGTTACAAGAGAGAGCAGTACGAAGGATGAGTCAACAGCAAGTGTGATCGTGAAGGCATATAATTTTTATACAGACAATTACGATGTCATATTTGTAAATGGTTCACAGGAGATAGAGGGAGACAGACTGGCTCCTTATATTGAAAATAATGAGATGCGGCTGAGATGCATATCGCCACATAAGGGTGAGGATTATACAGAGACATATCTTCCGCGTATAAGTGCAAGAGGGGGTGGACAGTGATGGTAGATATTGTGAATCTGACAAAATATTATGACGGATTCGCTGCCCTGGACAATCTGAATCTCCATATCGACAAGGGGGAAATATTTGGCTTTGTTGGTCCTAACGGGGCTGGAAAAACCACCACCATGAAGATCATGTGCGGACTAATTAAGGCTACATCGGGAGAACTTCTGATAGATGGCGTTAATGTACTGAAAAAGTCGGCGGATGTCAGGCGTAAGATAGGATATGTTCCTGATTTCTTTGGAGTATACGACAATTTTAAGGTTATAGAGTATATGGAATTCTACGGTTCCATGTATGGAATGTCCAGACAGGCTTCAGATGAGATGGCAGACAGACTGCTGAAGCTCGTAGATCTGTCAGACAAGCGAGAGGAGTTTGTGGATGTGCTGTCAAGAGGTATGAAGCAGAGACTTTGTGTGGCAAGAGCCCTTATCCATGATCCTGAACTGCTGATATTAGATGAGCCAAACTCTGGACTTGATCCTAGAGCTAGAGTAGAGATGAAAGACATAATGAAGAAACTGAGAGAACTGGGCAAGACAGTAGTGATAAGTTCACATATATTGCCGGAGCTTTCGGAGATGTGTACGAGCATAGGGATAATCGATCACGGAAGGATAGTGTCCAGCGGTAAGGTTGATGATATAATGGCGCAGGGACATGCGGAGGCGCCTGTAAAGATAAGGGGGTATATATTAGGACTCAGCGGACACGAGGCGCTTGACCGTATATCCGTGATAATCAGGGAGCGCTTCAGCGTTGACCGCATAACTGAAAAAGATGGAGAACTAATAGTGTATTATCACGGGGACCGTGAGAGTGATGCGGAGCTTCTGAGGAGCCTTGTGGATAACGGTGTTCATGTGCATCAGTTTGTTAGGGAGAAGGAGAATCTTGAATCCCTGTTTCTTGAGATCACAGGAGGTGGTGCAGATGACAAAAACAACACTCATTAATCCGATACTCAGGAAGGATGCGCTTGTAAATGCCAGAAGCCCGAAGATGATAATAGTGGTGACCATGATAAACTGTCTCTTCGCCATCATTGCATCAGTCGCATTTGCCATGTCATTTGGATCGGGTTATCAGGCATATTATTCATACATAGTAAAGCTTTTCCCTATTCTTGGGGGATGCGAGCTGGCTATAATATGCATGGTCCTGCCTGTGATGACAGCTACATCGATAGCGGGCGAGCGTGAGAGGCAGACACTAGAGATAATGCTCACAACACCTGTCAGGTCGTTTTCTATAATAGCAGGAAAACTTGCCTCTGCAATGGTGACAACATTTATGTATGTTGTGGCAACTCTTCCATTCCTTGCTGTGTCGTTTGTCGTGGGAGGTCTTGGATGGAAGTCACTGTTTGAGTTTATCGGAATCGTTTTGTATGTTGATATATATATAGGAAGCTTTGGAATGTTTTATTCTTGTGTGCGAAAGACATCGGTGTCAGCTACTATATCAACTATCATAACTGTGGTTGCAATCGTGCTTATATCATACCTTGCAGGAAGAGTTATGATCTCTGCTATGTACATGACTGCAAGTGTTGAGGCTTTTAAGTTTTATCAGGCAGGGATCAGGACGATTTATGCTCTGAATCCGTTTTTATGGATATTTGAATTTGCAGATCAGACCTTTTATGCAGACAGCCTGTTGCCGTCACTTGAGAAGGCGGGGGGCTATACAGTGTTTATGTCGGACTATATGACATGGATATCTGTTATATTCAATCTGACTGTGGCGGTGGTGATGCTTAAACTAGCATCGGCAAAGCTGCGGTCTGGAAACAGGAGAAAGACACTATCCAAAAAGGAGTTTGACTTGTAGGATAGGATAGTTTATTCTCGTTTATATGATATGTGCTTCGAATGGAGAGGCTGTCCGGAAGGACAGAAAGGAGCACACATAAGACATGTACAGTAAAGTTTTAAGTGGACTTGTTCGAGGTGTGGAGGGAACGCTTATATCCGTTGAGACGGATATACATGACGGTCTTCCTATGATGAATATGGTTGGATATCTGTCCGCCTGCGTCAGGGAGGCCGGAGAACGCGTCAGGACCGCACTTCGCAATTCCAATTTCAGTTTGCCGCCGAAAAGAGTCACTATTAATCTGTTTCCGGCGGATATCAGAAAAGAGGGAACGGCGTTTGACCTTCCAATTGCAGTAGGAATACTTGCGTCTATGGGGATCATCCCACAGGAATCCATTGAAAATATACTTATATTAGGTGAGATGGGCCTTGACGGACATGTAAGTTCGGTCACAGGAATTCTCGCCATAGTTCATCATGCCTATACGCAGGGAATTAGAAAGTGCATAGTCCCATCTGGCAACTCGCAGGAGGCTGCAATCATAGATGGTATGACAGTTATACCGGTGGAGAGTCTCACAGAGCTTGTAGATTATCTCAGTGGAATAAGTGCCATAGAGCCGGAATATGTTGATGTAGACGGACTGCTGGGAGAAGCACCTGACAGAAGGGAATGTGATTTCTCTGAGGTTAGGGGGCATGAGACATTGAAGAGGGGTGTTGAGATAGCGGCGGCGGGAATGCACAATATATTGATGACCGGCCCTGCCGGCGCGGGCAAATCCATGATAGCCAGACGCATTCCAACCATACTGCCAAAGCTTACATTAGAAGAGAGCATAGAGATAACAGAGATATACAGTGTGGCAGGACTTTTGAAGGATGGCGCCTCCATAATAAACAGGCGCCCCTTCAGATCCCCTCATCATACGATCTCATTGCATGCCATGTCAGGAGGCGGCAGGGATCCAAGACCAGGAGAGATAAGCCTGGCCCACGGAGGTGTCCTTTTTCTTGATGAGCTGCCTGAATTTGGAAGAAGTGTGCTTGAGGTGATGCGCCAGCCACTTGAGGAGGGGGCGGTCAACATATCCAGACTTAACGGCGTGTACAGGTTCCCGGCGGACTTTATGCTTGTTGCGGCGAGAAATCCGTGTCCATGTGGACAGTACCCGGATGTAAACAAGTGCACATGTACAGTGAGCCAGATAAGAAATTACAATGCGCGCATAAGTAAGCCGCTTCTGGACAGGATAGACATAAATGTGGATGTGAGGAAGGTCCAGTATGGCGAATTGTTCGGGGACGGAGTTGGCGCTTCATCATCAGAGATGAGGGCGCGTGTCCTGGCTGCCCAGAATACACAACTGTGCAGGTATAAGGGTGAGGACATACGGTTTAATTCGCAGCTCGACTCCGGCATGTGCGAAAAATATATACCGCTTGGAAACGCAGAAAAAGAATTTATGGAAGATTGCTTTATGAGACTCTCACTCACCGCAAGAGGAAGCTACAGGGTGCTCAAAATTGCAAGGACCATAGCGGATCTTGACGGTGATCAGGATGTGAACGTAAGACATCTTGAGGAAGCGGTGTTTTTCAGAAATGCGGATGGGGGAGGTGCAGTCTGATGATAGATGACGAACTTCTATATCTCTGGTATGGAATGATGAACCGCATGGTACACACCCAGAAGATTGAGCTTGCATTCAGGTTTGGCGGCATCCGTGGGTTGTGGGAGACATCAGAAAAGGTCTTGCAGGAAAGTCTTACGAAGAAACAGTTTGAAACGGTAATGGAGAACAGGACGGAGCATGCTGTACTTGAATACAGGAATAGGTTGGAGGCTGGGCATATCACGTATGTATATCCAGGGCATGACTGTTATCCTGGAAAATTGTATGATATTCCGGATCCACCTATGCTGCTGTTTGCTGCAGGAGATATAAATGTGCTGAAGGATATGGCTCCGGCGGTGGCGGTTGTTGGAGCCAGAAAGGCCTCGGTGTATGGCAGAACGATGGCGGACAGGATCTCGGCGGATGTGTCGGCAGCAGGTGTTACGATAGTTAGCGGAATGGCACTTGGGATAGACGGGACTGCACATCGGGCGGCGTTATCCGGCGGTGGAAAGACGGTGGCGGTTCTTGGAAGTGGTATAAATGTGCCTTATCCAAGAGAGAATTATGATATATACCGCAGCATAGTAAATGGCGGAGGCGTTGTGGTCTCGGAAAGTGGACTTGATGTGGCACCGGAGGCATTTCGTTTTCCCTACAGGAACAGGATAATAAGCGGAATGTCAGACGGTGTGCTGGTGGTGGAGGCCCGTGAGAAGAGTGGCTCCCTCATCACAGCCGACCAGGCACTGGAGCAGGGGAGAGATGTGTATGCGGTTCCGGGAAGAGTAACTGATACGGGCAGCGCGGGCTGTAACAATCTGATAAAAATGGGCGCAATGTGTGTTACATCGTCTGGGGATATATTGGAAGAACTTGGAATACAGACAGTCAAAGGACAGTTCCTTAACAAAAAATTACTTGCACCTGCAGAGAAAAAAGTGTATAGTTGTGTACGTTTGGAATCAAGACATATTGATGATATATGTTTTGAGGCTGGGATGACGGTGTCTGAGACAGCTCAGATACTATTTGAATTAGAGAAGAAGAGGCTGGTAAAACAGTTGGTGAGAAACTATTACTGCAGGGCCTGAGATATCAGGGAGAGGCGCTGCACAGCTTCGTGACTATACACAGAATATTACGGAAAGGAACAGATACCTATGGCAAAAAATCTTGTTATTGTTGAGTCTCCGGCAAAGGCTAAGACAATCAAAAAGTTTTTGGGGTCAAACTATGAGGTCATAGCTTCAAACGGACATGTTAGAGATCTTCCTAAGAGTCAGATGGGAATAGACGTTGATAATGATTTCGAGCCAAAGTATATCACTATAAGAGGGAAAGGTGATATTCTTGCGGCACTCAGAAAAGCGGTGAAGAAAGCGGATAAGATATATCTCGCAACTGACCCGGACCGTGAGGGAGAGGCTATATCCTATCATCTTATGAAAGCTCTCAAGCTTGAGGATAAGGATTACAAGCGAATTACATTTAATGAGATAACAAAGAATGCAGTCAAGAATTCAATAAAGCAGGCGAGAGATATAGATATGAATCTTGTTGATGCGCAGCAGGCAAGACGAGTTCTGGACAGATTGGTTGGTTATAAGATAAGTCCGGTCCTTTGGGCAAAGATCAAGAGAGGCCTTTCGGCAGGCCGTGTCCAGTCAGTTGCGCTTAAGCTTGTGTGTGACAGAGAGAAAGAGATAAATGATTTCATACCACAGGAATACTGGACATTGGATGCGAATCTCATAGCCGGCAAGATGAAAAAGCCTATCACTTTCAAGTTTACAGGCGATGGAACAAACAAAGAGGAGATATCCGGACGCGCTGCACTCGATGAGATATTAAAGTCACTTGATGGCGGAGAGTATGTTGTAAAGTCCATAAAGGAGAGCGAGAGAAACAAGAAACCTCCGCTTCCATTTACAACGAGTACGATGCAGCAGGAGGCGTCGTCCAAGCTCAACTTTGCAACATCAAAGACCATGAGGATAGCCCAGCAGCTGTATGAGGGCGTTGACATAAAGGGCCGTGGAACAATCGGTCTTATAACATACCTGAGAACGGATTCCACCAGAATATCGGAGGAGGCTGTTGCGGCAGCAGACACATATATTGCAGACAATTTTGGACAGCAGTATATCGGGGATTCCAATGGAAGAACCAAGACTGACAAGAAGATACAGGATGCACATGAGGCTATACGTCCTACGGATGTGGCACTTTCACCGGTCATGATAAAGGACCAGGTATCCCATGACCAGTTCAGACTGTACCAGCTTATATATAACAGATTCCTTGCCAGCCAGATGTCGGGTGCTGTATATTCAGTCAAGAACGTGAAGGTTGGATGTGGCAGTGCTGTATTCCAGACATCAGCATCCAAGATAGCATTTGATGGTTTCCTTGCCGTGTACAATCTGGACAATGACAGAGGAGAGAGTGTGGCAGGTATCAACAATCTGTCTGAGGGCGATGTGCTGAATCTCGACAGCCTTGATGAAAAGCAGCACTTTACACAGCCACCGGCGAGATACACGGAGGCGCTTCTCGTAAAGACTCTTGAGGAACTGGGTATAGGAAGACCAAGTACTTATGCACCAACCATATCAACGATACTTGCGCGAAGATATATAACAAAAGAACAGAAGAAGCTTTATGTTACCGCCCTGGGAGATGCGGTGAACCAGAGTATGGAGCAGGCGTTCCCTGTTATAATAGATGTAAATTTTACAGCAAACATGGAGTCGCTTCTTGATAATATAGGAGAGGGCGCAGTGGACTGGAAGGTCGTAGTCAGGAATTTCTATCCAGATCTCGATGAGGCGGTAAAGAAAGCGGAGGCAGAACTTGAGTCCATAAAGATTGAAGATGAGGTGTCGGATGAGGTCTGTGATGTGTGCGGACGCAATATGGTGGTAAAGTATGGCCCTCATGGCAAGTTTCTTGCATGTCCGGGATTTCCTGAATGCAGATCCACAAAGCCGTTCTATGAGAAGATAGGCGTTGCATGTCCAAAGTGTGGTGCTGACGTTGTCATAAAGACCACAAGGAAGGGTAGAAGATACTATGGATGTATAAAGGCTCCTGAGTGTGATTTTATGTCATGGGCGATGCCAAGCAACGAAAAGTGTCCTGAGTGCGGTGGCTACATGGTCGTCAAGGGCAATAAACTTGTATGTGCTGATCAGAAATGTGGGTATACATGTAACAATAAGGCGGCAGAAAATTAAAAATGAGATTATATATCCTGTGGGAGGGAAGGAGAAATCCGGATTTTCCACGGGATTTTTGTTGTATTGTCTGTTATTTTATATAATTGTGTGAAAATTAGCAAAACGCTTAGGTTGTCATAATGTTGAAAATTGTGTCGAAAAATGATCCTACCACAATATGTTGTGGCTAAAAATGCAAGTAAAATCAACACTTTCTTAAATTTTAAAATTCATGCCTACTTTACATAAAATAGGCTTGTTATGAGTAATTCATTGTGATAGAATTTCAAATAGTCATAAAAATTCGCGCAAAAGATACTTTTTGTTACATATTATTACACAAAAATTTGGAGGATAACTTATGAGTGTACAATTGTTAGATAAAACACGAAAGATAAACAAGTTATTGCACAATAACAATTCACATAAGGTCGTGTTTAACGATATCTGTGATGTGCTCAGCGATATTCTGGCGTCGAACGCCATGGTTATTAGCAAGAAGGGAAAGATACTTGGACTTAAGAACAGGGAAGATATCCCAGAGATCCACGAGCTGATCGAGGGAAAGGTAGGAAGCCTTATAGACAACATGCTCAACGAGAGACTTCTGCTTGTTTTGTCTACAAAAGAGAATGTCAACCTAACGACACTCGGATTTGACGGAGTGGATATCGACAAGTATCATGGATTGCTTCTTCCGATAGACATTGCCGGAGAGAGACTTGGAACTCTGTTTTTGTACAGACTTGGGACTGAGTACGATATTGATGATATCATTCTTGGAGAATATGGAACGACGGTCGTCGGCCTTGAGATGATGAGGGCTCTCAACGAGGAGAATGCGGAGGAGAACCGCAAGATCGCGATAGTTCGTTCAGCGATCAGCACACTCTCGTTCTCAGAGCTTCAGGCGATAAAGCATATCTTCTCAGAGCTTGACGGAGAGGAGGGAATACTGGTTGCCAGCAAGGTGGCGGATCGGGTAGGTATAACAAGGTCTGTTATAGTGAATGCCCTCAGAAAGTTTGAAAGCGCAGGAGTTATAGAGGCGAGATCTTCGGGAATGAAGGGAACATACATCAAAGTGTTAAATGATGTTGTGTTCGATGAACTGAAGGATGCCTGATGAATTATACAGTACCCATTTAGGATATAAGTATGCGATAGAAATACGTTATAACATATAAAAGGAGAAGAAATATGACACCGAATATTATAGCGGCAATAGTGACATTGGTAGTAGGTCTTGCAATAGTAGTGATTAGCTTTTTTATCGGAGACGGCAAGAAGGAGAATGAGACGGATGGTACGCTTGCAGACAGCAGGGAGAAGATTGAGAAACAGCTCGATGAATATTGTGATCTTCTTGTAGAAAAGAAGAAAAATGATCTGAAAAAGCAGGGCGATGAAGTCAAGAATAACATGAAGAAAAGTCTAGATGAGGTGAAGGCTTCATCAAAGAAAGAGCTTGCCGAGATTAGGGATTCATCAAAGAAGGAGATCGATGAATACAGGGAGAGTGCAAGAAAAGAGATAGATGAGTTCAAAGCATCAACAGACAAGAGAGTTAATGATATGACATCCGATGCTACACAGAGGATAGATAAGGCTATGGCGGATTATGAATCCAGCATTGAGGCGGCAAAGGATAAGATGAGAAAAGAGCTTGAGGCATGCTCTTCACAGCTTTCCGAGAAGGCGAAGAAGCAGATGATAGATTATATCAATCAGAGCCTGACTGAGGCATACGAGTCATATGACCCGGACGACACAAGCGAGAAAGAGCCTATAACATATGACGAGTCTGCAAAGCCAGAAGATGAGAAGGAAAATGATAGTATAGCCAATGAACCGGCTGCAGGCGAGACAGATGATGATGAAACAGATGCGACAGAGACAGATGAGGCAGAGTCAGATACAGCAGATCAGGATGATGGAGATATGATCGATCAGGAACTTGAGAAACAGGCTTCCGATACGGCGGATGCTGAGCATGGCGATGTGCCTGAGCAGGAGACAGAAGGTACAGTTGTAAACGAAGCTCAGGAGTCAGTTGTCTCTATAGAGGATAAGCAGGTTACAGATAGTGCATTCACGGTTGTCGAAGCAGCAAACCCAGAGAAGATGGCAGCAGCTATAGAGGAGGGAAATGTTGTACCGGTACCTCAGAAGAGTAGAAACAACAGATCAAAGAAGAAAAAGAAGAAAAAAACTGCACAGAACAGGCCTTTGGATATCTGGGATGAAGGTGTTGACACAGAGACACAGGTGGCTGAGCTTCACAGAAAGGGACTCAGCATAATGGAAATTGCAAATAAACTTGGAATCGGTGTCGGCGAGGCCAAGGTTATGATCGACCAGATAAACGAGGTAAAAATTACAGAGAATTCAGATGAGACTGGCAGGCAGTAAAGCGGTCGGGAGGTAAGAAATGTATAAAAAAAGTTTTTTCAGAGGACTTGGAACAGGTTTGATCGTGGGTGCTCTTACCGTTACTGTTGCATTTAACTTTGACAATGCCGGAAAGAATAATTCAGACCAGGGCAATACGACAAAAGTTGTTCAGCAGGATAATACAGAAAACACGGGTTCCACATCGGAAACAGCAAAGGCCACTGAGACGGAAAAGAACACCACAGAGAAGTCAACAGGAAAAGATAATACAAAAGATGATGCAAAGGACTCTACAAAGGATACCACGGAGAAGGTTTCATCAGACACGAAGGGCAGCAATATCAATGGAAAAGGCGATGTCAACTCTGGTGGCAGCAACGGCAAAAGCACCAAAGACGGCAGCAACACAGGAAATGGCAATGCGGGCAGCACGGCTGGCTCGGATGATAAGAGTAGTGCATCGACAGGGGACAAGTCTGGAACGTCGACTGGTAATAAGGGCGGATCTTCATCTGGTGACAATAATGGATCGTCACAGGGCGGCAATGATCTGAGTGACAACACACAGAAAGTACCATCATCTAAGGATAATGGATATACAGAGGACAAGAATTCACAGTCGGGATCAACGGCAACGACAGAAAAGACAACCGAGGCTAATACAGAGGCTCCTAAGCCGAGTGCAATAAAGTATGATAATGGCGGCGGTCAGATCACGATCGTTGATGGAATGTCAGCGTATGAGATCTGTCAGCTGCTTGAACAGATAGGACTTCGCGATGCAGATGAGTATTATGATTGGTTGCTCAGATCAGGGTATTCGAACAGCCTTGTGTCAGGAACATATACATTTACTGGAAATGAAACAAATGGCGGGATTGTATGGATTCTGCTCGGACACCAGTAGAGGGATAAAAAGGGGGATAAAATGATGAATAACGAAGAACAGCAGATAAATGGATTTGCAGGACAGCAGTATGGCTATGATCAAAATTATGCAGGACAGCAGTATGGTTATGATCAAAATTATGGTGGACAGCAGTATGGATATAATACCAATCAGAATGGACAGTTCCAGGGATCTTATGGAAATGGCATTGATCAACAGAGCTTTGGTGTAGATGTTTCGTATAACCAGAATCAGGGATATGCACAGCCAGCAATGAACACACAGACATTTGGGAAAGAGACTGTCAGTTCAAATGTTGTGACTGGAATTGTCGGAGCGTTCTTGGGATCGCTCGTGGGTGTTGCAATGTGGGTTATTGTATACAAATTGGGATATATCGCAGGAATGTCAGGCGCGGTCATGGTAATATGTGCTATGATGGGATATAAGAAATTTGGTAAGTGTCTGGATATCAAGGGAATAATCATATGCGTAGTGCTGTGTATCGGCATGATATATATTTCTCAGAGACTCAGCGTCAGCTTACAGCTCTATAAAGAGTTCAGTGACTATGGTTATGATATGGCATTTTCAGATTGTTACAAGGAAATGTTCGATATCCTTGATGTGGTAGATCAGAAAAGCACGTTCTGGGGAGACCTTGCTATAGGATATCTGCTGTTCGTTATTGCCAGTGTTTCATATGTAATAAGCAGTATAAAGAATAGAGCGAAATAAGTGAAAAACAGATGAGTGATCAATATATTTGACATACAGAAAAAAAGTGCTTGAATGCACTTTTTTTTTGTGTTACAATGTCGATTGCGTGAGTGCGCAGAACAAATATACATGCTGGTTGATAGTTGGCGTGGTGCCTGTGCTCGGGTGGTCCAAAGAGTTGATACTGGCAGAAGATTTTAACCATGGAGGTAGAAAAAATGAGCGTTATTTCAATGAAACAGTTATTAGAGGCAGGTGTACATTTCGGACACCAGACAAGAAGATGGAACCCTAAGATGAAGCCATACATCTACACAGAGCGTAATGGTATCTACATCATCGATCTTCAGAAGTCAGTAGGAATGGTTGACGATGCTTACAATGCAATCGGTGATTGTGTTGCAAACGGCGGAACAATCCTTTTTGTTGGTACAAAGAAGCAGGCTCAGGACTCAATCAAGAGCGAGGCAGAGCGTTGCGGTATGTACTATGTAAATGAGAGATGGCTTGGAGGTATGCTTACAAACTTCAAGACAATCCAGACAAGAATCGCTACTCTCAAGAAGTACGAGGAGATGGAGCAGGACGGTACATTTGATGTTCTTCCAAAGAAGGAAGTTATCCAGATCAAGAAAGAGATGGAGAAGCTTGAGAAGAACCTTGGTGGTATCAAGGACATGAAGAGAATCCCAGACATGATCTTCGTTGTTGATCCTAAGAAGGAAAGAATCTGTATCCAGGAGGCTCAGTCACTTGGAATTAAGCTTGTTGGTATCGCTGATACAAACTGTGATCCAGAGGAGCTTGACTATGTAATTCCTGGTAACGATGATGCTATCAGAGCTGTAAAGCTTATCGTTTCAAAGATGGCAGACGCTGTTATCGAGGCTCAGCAGGGCGTTGACGCTGATTCAGTAGAAGAGGCAGAGGCTGAGGAGGCTACAGAGGAGTAGTCTATAGTTGATCATAATTGATTACAAGTAATAAATGATTATAAAAAGTAACGGGGTAATATAATAAAAAGTATTATCCCGTGACTTTTAAAGAGACATATACGGGCTGAAAGGCTTTAATAAAATGACATAAACATGATTATGAGAATGTCAATATTCAAATTTGGAGGTAGAAAAAGATGGCAATTACAGCAGCTCAGGTTAAAGAGTTAAGAGAGCTTACAGGTGCTGGTATGATGGATTGCAAGAAGGCACTTGCAGAGACTGATGGTAATATGGAAGCAGCAGTAGATGTACTTCGTAAGAGCGGTGCGGTTAAGGCTGAGAAGAAGGCAAGCAGAATCGCAGCAGAGGGTATCTGCCGTGCAGCAGTTAATGATACAACAGGTGTTGTTGTTGAGGTTAACTCAGAGACAGACTTCGTTGCTAAGAATGAGATATTCCAGACATTTGTTCAGCAGATAGCTGATCAGGCACTTGCTTCATCACTCGTTGGTGGCAAGGATGGCGAGGATGTTGAGGCACTTCTTGGTGAGAACGGACTTAAGGAAGAGCTTGTTGACAAGACTGCTACGATCGGAGAGAAGTTATCATTCCGTAGATTTGAGAAGGTTACAGGCGATGTAGTTGTTGATTACTTACATGGTAATGGTAGAATAGGTGTTATCGTAGCTGGCAACGGCGCAAGCGATGATGCTGCTAAAGAAGCTCTCAAGAATGTGGCAATGCAGATCGCAGCTATGAACCCACAGTACATCAGCAGAGCTGACATCTCAGCAGACGCTATGGCTAAGCTCAAGGAGATCACAGTTGACAGTGCACTCAATGCACCTGATACACTTCCAAAGCCAATCCTTAACAAGCTGATCGCAAAGGCTGTTGATGGCGTATGGAGCGCTGAGGATGTAGCTATTTACGAAGAGAAGAAGAGCAACATGAACTTCTTATTCAACTTCCTTTCAAAGGAGGCTAAGGCACAGCTTGCAGAGCTTGCTATGGCTGATAAGGACGCAATCGTTGCAGACAAGATATTCAGTGGTCTTGTTGAGGGACGTATCTCAAAGCAGGTTAAGGAGATAAGTCTTCTTGATCAGGTATATGTAAAGGCTGAGGATGGAAAGCAGACAGTTGCCAAGTACCTTGAGTCAGTTAACAAGGATCTCAAGATCGTTAAGTTTGTTCGTTTCGAGGTTGGCGAGGGAATGGAGAAGAAGAACGAGGATTTCGCAGCTGAGGTTGCAAAGCAGATGAACGTTTAATCTGTTCCACGATTTGAATATAAAATAAGAATGATTGCCTTACGGTTTACTTCAGGGTAGACCGTAAGGTTTTTTTGTTTTGCTTTTTCGTGTAGTATTGATCGCCTTTCACCTGTCTATATTGAAATACTGTACCTCGTAAAATATAATTGCAATGAAGATATACAGGAGAAAGGGACAGGAATATGTATGGTATATATGGGCAAACTGGTGCAGACTATTGCGGATGTATTGAGAGTTTAAGTTTGATTTAAGCTTTGCGCTTATAATATGGATTATAAGGATGGCTTAAGCATATGCTGTCTGACAATAAAGTGAAACGGAGATGAGATTATGCGATTGCTTCTTGCGGAGGATGAGAAGGCTCTTTCAAGTGCCCTTCAGGTGATATTGAAACATAATAATTATTCTGTGGATGCGGTATACAATGGGCAGGAAGCCTATGATTATATTATGGCGGGGGTGTATGATGGGGTTATACTTGATGTCATGATGCCAAAGATGGATGGATTTACAGTGCTGTCTAAGATCAGATCGGAGGGCTGTGATGTGCCTGTCATAATGCTCACTGCAAAGTCAGAGACTGATGATAAGATCAATGGACTTGATCTCGGTGCCGACGATTACCTTGCAAAGCCATTTGATACGAAGGAGCTGCTTGCGAGGATACGTGCTATAACCAGAAGAAAGAGCGAGGCTGTAAGCACCGATATGATATATGGTGACTGCACATTGAACAGTCTTAACTATGAACTCAGTTCTGATGGTGGAAGTGTCAAGTTGCAGAACAAAGAGTATCAGATCATGGAGCTTCTCATGGCAAATCAGAAATCCATAATATCTGCAGAGCTCATGATGGAGAAGATATGGGGGTATGACACCGATACTGAGATAAGCGTAGTGTGGGTAAATATATCATATCTAAGAAAAAAACTGGGACAGATAGGCTCTAAGGTGTCGATAAAGGCAGTCCGAAATCAGGGATATACACTGGAATATTCTGAATAAATTTAGAGTTTATGCGTAGGTGAAAAGAGGATAGTATATGATAAAAAATCTTAGGAAGAGGTTTATATTTGCGGCGATGGCATCTACATTTGGCGTTCTGTTTGTCATAATGAGTATATTGAACGTTGCCAATTATGTACGTATGGTTTCAAGGGCTGATGATACCCTGGATGAACTTGCGGACAACAATGGACAGTTTGACAGTCGAGATTTTATGAAGGAACTGATGCCAGATCATAAAGATGGGCAGCTGCCATCGAACTCAGGGGAGTCGGATGGAAATGCGGTCACAAAACAGGATGAATCCGAAAACATACAGCCACCTGAAAAGCCTGGTAAGAAGCAAGGTGACAAATTCTCACCGGAAACACCGTTTCAGACCAGATATTTTTCAGTGGTTGTGTTGGATGGAATTGTGGTTTCTTACAGTCTCGATAATATAGCGGCTGTTGATGAGTCTGATGCAGAATCGTACGCTGAGCAGATAATTGCTGACGGTATTGATAAAGGGTTCATAGATATATACAGATATATGGTGGTGGGCTGTGATGATGAGACAGGTGGAAGCAGGATAATATTTGTGGACTGCCGTCAGGAGATTGAGTCTTTCAAAAATACGCTGGTGTACAGCGTTGGAGTTTCATTGCTGGGATTTCTTGCGGTATTCACGCTGGTGCTTTTCTGGTCGAAGAAGATATTCAAGCCTGTGGCTGACAGCTATGAGAAGCAGAAGAGATTCATCACTGACGCGAGCCATGAGATCAAGACACCTCTTACCATCATAGATGCAAATACAGAGGTTATAGAGATGGTGAATGGTGAGAGCGAGTGGACTCAGAACACCAGAGACCAGGTCAGGAGACTTACGTCACTAACAAATCAGATGGTTGCCCTGTCAAGGCTGGACGAGAATCCTGAGCCAAGGGAGAAGTCCGAGTTTGATTTCTCAGAGGTCGCATATGAGGTGATAGACCATTTTTCAACCTTGTCAGAAGTTAGAGGCAAGAAGATAAATGCTGATATTGAAGATGGAATAAAGTATACGGGAGATGAGAATTCCATTCGTCAGCTTATAAGCATACTGGTGGATAATGCCATGAAATATGCGGTCGAGACAACTCCTATAGACATATCGCTGAGACGTGATGGCAGAAAAGTTCGATTTATGCTTCGAAATCTTACGGATGAAATGGATGAAGGTTCCCAGGACATATTGTTTGAGAGATTTTACAGACCGGACAGCTCAAGAAATTCCGAGACCGGTGGCTCCGGAATAGGACTTTCCCTTGCAAAATCAATAGTGGAGGCCCATAAGGGCAAGATAACAGCAAAATGCGACAAGGATGGATATATTACATTTCAGGTAACACTTTGAGGATAGAGAAAACTTATCACAAGAGAAACTAAAAACATATAGAACAAAAACAATGTTTCAGGAAAAAATCTCAAACTTTATAACTTTTCAAAAGTAAAATGGTCTTTTCAGGATAAAATTATCCTTTTCTACAGCAAATCCATCAATATGGGAAAATTATACTGTTGCGCTCAAAACCACACATGTGTTGCACTTTTGTTGCACATAAATATGTGCATAATACACAACAAAAAGCCTAAAAGATTGTCTACAAGCGACATAGTAACTATAAAACAAATATGTTAATATATATCCATAAGAACAAACGGTTGCGCAACTGTTGCACGTAGACGCTGCGAATCATTAGCGCATATAAAGTGTCTGTATATTAACTAACATATTTTAGGAGGGCTTATATGAGAAAAATGAGAATTGTAAAGCAGGTTGGCTGCGCAATTCTCGCAGGAGCGCTTGTGATAGGGCAGATCTTTGGATCGGGAGCATCACTTATAACAGCGAAAGCTGCGGAGAGTTGGGTAGATACACAGAAGATCACAAACGGTGATTTTGAGACCGGAGATGAGACAGGATGGACGATATCAGGAGGAGATGCGCTCACATACACAGTTAAGACTGACCAGTGGGCTACAAACAACACAACAAATTATCTGAATTATTTTGCTGCTACTGAGGCTGATATTACTATATCACAGACGGTATCATCAGTTTCTGCAGGTACATATAAGATTGGATATGACCTTGAAGGCAAGGCGGGCGATACGGGACTTACACTTACAGCGGCATCAGTAAGTCAGGCACTCACAGCGACCACAGGATACAATGTCTGGACAAGTTATGAGACAGATACTTTTACTCTGGACAGTACAGAAGATCTTACGATAACTATATCGGGAACACTGGCAACAGATTACTGGGGTGACATAGACAATATAAAGCTTTACAAGCTCACAGACGATTCAGAGATCGTAGAGCCTGTAGAGGCTGGAATATATGTTGACCGTGTGGCAGATCTTACTTACACAGACCTAAATGGACAGAAACAGTCATTCATAGAGGGTGTTGATGTGTCATCATATGTATCACTGAAGAACAGCGGTGTAAAGTACTATGATTTTGATGGCAACGAACTCGATGATATTGGATACTTCAAGTTCCTTGCAAGCTGCGGTATCAACTATGTGCGTGTTCGTGTATGGAATGATCCATATGACTCAGAGGAAAATGGCTACGGCGGTGGTGACAACGACCTTGAGACCGCAAAGAAGATCGGTCAGTACGCAACGGCAGCAGGCATGAAACTCCTTGTGGACTTCCACTACTCAGATTTCTGGGCTGACCCAGGTAAGCAGCAGGTGCCAAAGGCATGGGCAGACTTCACTCTTGACGAGAAGGTAGCTGCAGTTAAGTCCTACACATCAGAGAGTCTTAAGACACTCCTTGATGCAGGCGTTGATGTGGGTATGGTTCAGATCGGAAATGAGACGACAAATGGAATATGTGGTGAGTCATCCACGAACTGGGAAAATATGGCTAAGATATTCAATGCTGGAAGTGAGGCAGTGAGAGCCATAGACAAGAATATCCTTGTTGCTATTCATTTCGCCAATCCTGAGAAATATGGAACTTATGCAAATTATGCAAAGAATCTCAATACATACAATGTGGACTATGATGTATTTGCATCATCGTATTATCCTGTATGGCATGGTACATTAGAAAACCTCACATCAGTTCTCAAGAACGTGGCAGACACATACGGCAAGTTGGTCATGGTGGCAGAGACATCATGGGCATACACTCTTGATGATGGTGACGGTCATGACAACACAGTCAGAAAGGGTGTAAACGACTCGACAACTTATGATATATCAGTTCAGGGGCAGGCAAATGAGATCAGCTCAGTTATCAAGGCTGTAAAGAATACAGGTTCATCAGGAATCGGTGTATTCTACTGGGAGCCGGCATGGATTCCTGTAAATGTGTACGATGCAGACGCTGACAATGCGGCTGATATCCTCGCGGCAAACAAGGCAGCTTGGGAGCAGTACGGTTCAGGCTGGGCATCATCCTACGCAGGAGAGTATGACGCAGCTGATGCAGGAAAGTGGTATGGCGGATCAGCGGTTGACAATCAGGCACTGTTTGACTTTTCAGGACATCCACTTGAGTCACTCAAAACATTTGCATATGTTCACACAGGAACAAAGGCAAAAAGAGAGGTAGTATCAATATCAGTTGAAGATGTTGAAGTTGTAATAACAGATATAGAGAATGTTGCGCTTCCAGAGACAGCAACAGTAAAATACAACGATGGCAAATCAGAGAGTGCAGACATCACATGGGAGGATGGAGCGCTTGATAAGATCAAGAATTATGGTGCAGGAATATGCGCTGTAAATGGAACTATCACAGTAAACGATGAGGAAGTAGGCGTTAGCTGCAATGTATCTATATTAAAAGAAAATATCCTTGCAAATCCTGGATTTGAGGCAGGAAACGAGGGATGGACCATTGCTGATACAAGCAAGGGATTTGCAATCAAGACAAAGGAAGATTTTAGAAACGGTGCTTATTGTGGTCATTACTACAATTCATCAGATTTCACATATGATGTATATCAGACCATCACACTTGAGCCGGGAGAGTATGTGTTCAGTGTATATCTTCAGGGCGGTGCAAATGGAGAGAACGACGTATACGAGGTATATGCAAAGGCTGGAGATACAGAGCTTGCATCAGCACCTGCAGTTCCACAGGGCTGGAAAATCTGGCAGAATCCACAGATCAGATTCACAGTAAATGAGACTACCGAAGTTATGGTTGGAATGAGAGCCACAGCGACAGGCGGTGCCTGGGGAACATGGGATGACGCATATCTTTATAAGGATGTTGATTTAACACCAGACCCAGGTCAAACTCCAGATGTGACAAAGAGCGGACTTATCACAGAAGATGGCGTTACATATTACTACAAAAAGGGCGTAGTTCAGGAGAATTACACAGGATTTGTAAAGAGCAGTAGTATCCAGTACTATGTAAAGGCAGGAATTGTCCAGGCTGCATATAAGGGGCTTGTGACAAGCAGCAAGACAGGAAATATCTGGCTTGTTAAGAATGGTATGGTATATTCTTCATACACAGGCTTCTACAAGAATGCAAAAGGACAGCAGTGCTATATATATAAAGGAAAATTCCAGAATGCCAAGTCAGGATTTGCAAAGAGTCCAAAGACAGGAAAGATCTACTATATCAGAAAGGGTATAGTACAGTATGGATACACAGGATTTATCAAGAATCCTGCAAGTGGTAACCAGTGTTACGTTGTAAAGGGTGTATTCCAGGGCAGCAAGACCGGCGTTGTGAAGAGTCCAAAGACCGGCGTTAAGTACTATGTAAAGAGCGGCAGAGTATCATACAAGACAACAGGTGTTGTAAAGATCTCAGGTGTTAAGTACAAAGTAGTAAAGGGCGTTGTAAAGGGAATTGTCAAATAAGTGGCGATTTGAATGTTGAAAATACAGATAAGATAGGCACCTTCGGGAGCTGCTTGGAAGATATATCCAGGCCGGCTCCCGGAGGTGTTTTTTGTGGGTAATTTATTTATAGAAAATTAATGATTTTTAAAAAATAGTTGAAAAAATATCAAATGCTGATATAAAATAGATGGGTATTTGTTTATATTATACTATAAAGAAAAAGGAGAGTAATCATGGACAAATTCTTCAAAATCTCAGAGCGTGGGTCAACTATCAAGACCGAGATCATGGCAGGTCTCACAACATTCTTTGCCATGGCTTATATCGTTCTGGTCAATCCAAATCAGGTAGCAGGCGAGGGCAGCAATGGATGGCTGGCGGGGGAAGTTCCAGATATGGCTGGTGAGCTTGGTACAGTATGGAATGCTGTATTCATAGCATCTATCTTAGTTGCCGTAGTGGGAACACTCCTCATGGCGTTCTTTGCAGACATGCCATTTGCACAGGCTTGTGGAATGGGACTCAACTCATTCTTCTGCACGATATTCGTTGCAGGTGCAGCATTTGCAGGTGTCAGTGTAATCAGAGGTTACCAGGCAGGTCTGGTAATAGTATTTGTATCAGGTCTCGTATTCCTGATCCTCTCAGTGACAGGTCTTAGAAAGTATATTGCAGTGGCAATGCCAGAGTGTCTCAAAAAGTCAATTCCAGCAGGTATCGGTCTTTTTATAGCACTTATTGGACTGAAGAATGCAACACTCATCCAGGACAATCCATACACATTTGTACAGTTCTTTGATTTCCACGGTGTTATATCAAGCGCTGGCAGCGCAAAGGAGGCTATAGCACAGATTGCTCCTCCAGTGGTCGCATTTGTTGGATTTATAATTATTGCAATCCTTGCAAAACTCAATGTAAAGGGTAATATCATCATAGGTATCCTTGTATCAACAGTATTATATTATGTTATGATGCTTCAGGCACCTAACTTTGATTTCTCATCCATCGGACAGTCATTCAAGGATTTCGGTTCAGTCGGATTTCTCGGAGTATTTAAGGGACAGGCATGGAAGGATGCATTTTCGGCTGAGTATATCGGCGGTGTGTTCTCAGCAATCATGCTCGTTGTCAGCTTCTGTCTGGTAGATATGTTTGATACGATTGGAACTCTCTATGGCGCAGCCTCTCAGGCTAACATGCTTGATGAGAAGGGTGATCCAATGAAGCTTGATGAGTGTATGATGTGTGATTCTATTGGTACTGTATCAGGAGCTCTTCTCGGTACATCAACATGTACAACATTCGTAGAGTCAGCATCAGGTATCGCAGCCGGCGGTAGAACAGGTCTTACAAGTTTAGTTACAGCACTCTGCTTTGCAGTATGTCTGTTCCTCAGCCCTGTTGCAAATATCATTCCATCATGCGCAACAGCTCCGGCACTTATATTTGTAGGTGTTCTCATGGCTAAGAACTTTGCAAAGGTTGATATGGAAGATATGCGTTCAGCAGTTCCTGCTTTCGTAACATTCCTCATGATGCCACTGACATACTCAATTTCAAATGGTATTGGTCTTGGTGCCATCACATATGTTCTTATCACTCTGTTCACAGGTAAGTACAAGAAGCAGGATATCGTAGTTACGATCATCGCACTCTTATTCATAGTCAAATTCGTTTCAGTTACAATGTAACGGGCGGATATATCGGTGATAAATAAAGACGGAATTCTCCATGTGTGGAGGTTCCGTCTTTTTATGTGCGGCTTTTCTTCTCAGGGAGATTTTTAGTTTGCCAAAGTTACACTTTTGTAGTATTATACCAACTGTGTACCAGTAGCCAATCGGATACGGCAATGGCCTCCGGAGCCATGACGGGCGGTTCGACTCCGCCCTGGTACGCTTTTTTAATTTGCTCGGGTAAGGATGTGTGACAGATATGAAAGGGAAAAATAAGAATAGAATAAAGGAAAACAACATAGATATGACACAGCGTAAAATGAATGCCATGCCTGAAGATGCCGAGAATAATTTTGATGAGGATGCCGCAGACATGGACGACACAGACAAAGACGATGTGGAGCCGGACGATACGGATGTGGATGCTGCTCATATAGATGATGCTGATATAGATGGTGGGGATGATGGATCCAGTATTGATCCAGATGAGAGCGATGATGACATGCCCAAGAAGGTAAGACTGTATGAGGATTATGTAATTGACGATCCTGAAGATATGGACGAGGCACCGGATACTGGAGATATGTTTGACGATGACGATGACGATGATTTGGAGAGCGCAGCTTCACGCGGCAGGAGATCCGGTCTAAGAAGGTACAACATGTATGGCCCGGCGGGAAAAACCCTTGCACTTTTGTGGACAATATTTGTTGTTTTGGTATGCGGATATATATACATTTTCCATATCAATACAACTATATTTGCAGATGATATCACAGGGCGGGACAATTCGGTAAATATCGAGATCCCGGCTGGGGCAAATTACAGCCTGTGCACGATAGACGAGATCAACCAGCTAATAAGCAATTACCTGCTTGCAAGGGCAAATGCCGATCAGACTACCTTAAAGAGACTTGTGACAAATCCTTCTGAGTTTGACGATATGAAGAGCGTAGAGATAGCGGCGCAGTACATAACCGCATATAACCGAACTAAATGCTATATGGTTCCGGGGAAGAATGCAGGAGAGTATATCATATATGCGCTTTCAAATCTCACGATAAAAGATGTGGATAGCGAGCCGCTGGATATAAGATCGTTCTATGTTGCAAAGCAGACTGACGGAAGCTACAAGATCGACAATTCACAGCTTTCTGGTGATGTGAATGAATATATACAGAATGTTACAGCATCGAAGTATATACAGGACATGTATCAGTATGTTAAGGAGAATACAGATTATCTCCTGAAGAATGATGATACGTTTAAGAAGTTCCAGAATATGTATAATTAAAATAAGCCGGATATGCTTATGAGAATAAAGTATCTCATGCATTTCCGGCTTATTTTATAAGAGAGAATTACATTGCCTCGGAAGAGTCGACATCCTCGGTGTCGATCACTATGCCTCTTGTAGGAACAGGTGTTGAGAATACAATCTGGGTTTCAGTGCTTCCAAATCTCTGGAGCTGACCGATGAAAGAGTCCAGATCCATGGTGTTAGGAAAACACACCTTCATAAGCATTGAATGCGCTCCGGTCACACAGTTGCACTCAAGTACATTAGGACAGGCCTCCACAAATGGATAGAAGGTCGGTTTCTGTTTTGGATCCAGCGCCATATGTATGAAAGCGGTTATATGATAACCCAGTGCCTCGTGATCCACACTTGCATGGTAACCGTTGAGGATACCGGCCTTTTCTAATCTTTCGATTCTTGCTGAAACTGCCGGCGAAGAAAGGAAGACCTTGTTGGCCAGGTATTTGAGTGGTGTTCTTGCATTGCTCTGTAAAAGATGAATTATTTTTCTGTCGATGTTATCCATATCAAACACTTCCTTTTTCTAATAGAATTAAGCCGAATTGCGCTTAAAACGTTATTTGCATTATAAAGTTTATAAAACAAATAAAAAAAGGTGTGTTCCCTAAGAATATTTCTTAGAAACACACCTTTGCGTTTGTTTTACTATACATTAGATGATAAAAAAAATCAAGTGTTTTTATATAAAATTTTAACCGGATTTTAGTTTGAACTTTACAAAGATATATGAACAGTGGATATAGACAGTTCACAAATGACAGATTAAATGGTATGATTTAATGTAATTGAGCATTACTTAAATAGGTTGTTTGATTGATTTACATTTGAAGGATCACACACGAAAAGAGTATTATATGATGAAAATATAATTACAGAAAAAACAAAATTCAGATGTTGAGAGAAATAACAATGTCAGAAAAAGTAAAATATTATAAGATTAGGTGAAGAAGATGTCAGACGGAATAAGACTTAACAAATATCTCAGCGAGGCGGGCGTGTGCTCAAGGCGCGCTGCGGATACACATATAGAGAATGGAAAGGTTACGATCAATGGAGAGACTGCAGTCATGGGTCAGAAGGTCATGCCCGGGGATGTGGTGACATTCATGGGCAGGAAGGTTCAGCAGAAGGATAGGACAGTGATCCTGGCATATAATAAGCCGATAGGACTTACCTGTACAGCGAGTAAGGCTGATCCAGACAATATATTTGATCACATAGATTATCCGATCAGACTTCAGTACGTGGGAAGGCTGGACAAGGACTCCCAGGGTCTACTTCTTCTGACAAATGATGGTGACCTGTCAAATGCCATCCAGAAGTCGGTGAACAACCACGAGAAGGAATACAGAGTGCGGGTGAACCGTGAGATAACAGAGGACTTCATCAGGAAGATGTCGGAAGGAGTGCCTATACTTGATACAGTGACAAAGAAATGTAAGGTGCGAAAGATAGATGACAGGTCATTCATGATAGTGCTGACACAGGGCCTCAACAGGCAGATCAGACGAATGTGTGATGCATTGGGCTACAGGGTAGTGAACCTGAAGAGAGTCAGGGTCTGCAACGTGAAGCTTGGCAATATGAGACCTGGAGAGTTAAGGGAGCTCAGCCGCGAGGAAGAGGCAGAGCTGAGACGGATCGTGGGGATGTAGTAGAGAGTGTATATAGGATTTTTTGTGGGGTGTGTATGGAAGATATTAGTAGAAATACCAGTGAAAATATTAAAGAAAATAATGACATCAGTGGCAATAAAGATAATGGCAAGATAACCAGAATTAAAGAACTTGTAAAGCAGCTCAACGATGCTGCAAAGAAATATTATATGGAAGATACAGAGATCATGAGCAATCTGGAATATGATGCTCTGTACGATGAGCTGAGTGCCCTGGAGAAAGAGACCGAGATGGTCATGAGCAACAGCCCGACGGTCAAGGTAGGATATGAGGTGAAGAGTAAACTTCCTAAGGTATCACATGAGCATCCTATGAAGTCATTAGATAAGACCAAGGATGTTGGAGCTCTTGCATCATGGTTGGGTAGCTATAAGGGTGTCATATCCTGGAAGATGGACGGACTTACTATTGTTCTCACATATGAAAATGGAGAATTAAATAAAGCTGTAACTCGTGGAGATGGAAATGAAGGCGAATTGGTTACGAACAATGCGAAGGTATTTGCAAATGTGCCTCATCACATCCCGTACAAGGGCAAGCTGACGATCAGGGGCGAGGCGGTCATCAAATACTCGGATTTCAATGCAATAAATGAGAAGATAACGGATGCGGAATCTAAGTACAAGAACCCGCGAAATCTGTGCAGCGGCTCAGTGAGACAGCTCGATAACAAGATAACAAAAGAGAGAAATGTACATTTCTTCGCTTTTAATTTAGTGGACGGTGAGGATGTGGACTTCCACAATTCATTCAAATATCAGCTTGACTGGTTGGAGCAGCAGGGATTTACCGTGGTAGAACACTACCTGACAGACTCGGCGGCGCTTCCTGATAAGGTGAGGGAATTTTCAGAGAAGATAACGGAGAATGACTTCCCATCGGATGGTCTGGTACTCATGCTGGATGATCTGGCATACGGAAGGAGCCTGGGAACCACAGCCAAGTTCCCGCGAAATGCCATGGCGTTCAAATGGGCGGACGAGGAGGCAATCACCCATCTACGCTATGTGGAGTGGAGTCCATCAAGAACTGGACTCATCAACCCGGTCGCTGTATTTGATCCGGTGGAGCTTGAGGGAACAACAGTCAGCCGTGCCAGCATACACAACGTCAGCATACTTAAGTCATTGGCACTGGGCGAAGGTGATGAGATTGCAGTGTACAAGGCGAATATGATCATTCCGCAGATTGCAAGGAACCTAACCATGAGCGGCAATGTGGTCATACCGACTGCGTGCCCTGCATGCGGAGGAGAGACTGAGATAGTGAGGGAGGAAGGCGGTGCAGCGTCAGGAGTTGAGACTCTGTACTGCACAAACCAGTTCTGCCCTGCGAAGAAACTCAAGTCATTTTCACACTACGTGTCCAGAAATGCGTTGAATATAGATGGACTCTCAGAGGCGACCATAGAGAAGTTCATAGATGAGAAGATCCTCGAGGAGCTTCCTGATCTGTATAAGCTTGCGGCTCACAGAGAACATATAGTTGAACTTGAGGGATTTGGCGAGAAGTCGTACAACAAGCTTGTGGCTGCGGTGGACGCATCCAGACAGACGAACATGTGGCGTCTTGTCAATGGTCTCGGCATTGCAAATGTCGGAGAGGCGACAGCCAAGCTCATGGCCAAGCATTTTGCAAATGATATGGATGCCATGGAGAAGGCAGATGTGTCAGCATACGTTGAGATAGACGGAATCGGTCAGGTTATAGCAGAGGATATAGTCAGATACTTTGAAAATGAGAAGAATTGTGCTATCATAGATAAGTTGATGGCTGAGCTGACATTTGTGGATGAGGCTTCTGATACGGAGCAGGATCTGGCGGGCAAGGTGTTCGTCATAACCGGTTCGCTCACCCATTTTGAAAACAGAAATCAGCTCAAGGAACTGATAGAGAGCAGAGGAGGTCAGGTTACAGGTTCTGTATCTGCCAAGACCTCATATCTTATAAATAACGATGTGAATTCCACATCATCCAAGAACAAGAAGGCGAAAAGCCTTGATGTGCCTATCATATCTGAGGAGGATTTCCTGGGAATGATCGGGCAGTAGAGTAACTGTAGTAAATGGAAAGGAATGAATAGAGATGCCGATAAGAATAGATGATGATCTGCCGGTTAAGAAAACTTTAGAGGACGAGAATATATTTGTCATGGGAACAGGAAGGGCGCACAGCCAGGACATAAGACCCCTTGACATCCTGATACTCAACCTCATGCCGCTGAAGGAGGATACAGAGCTGCAGCTCATGCGAAGCCTGTCAAACACCCCACTTCAGGTGAACATCACGCTTCTTAGAACCATGTCCTACGAGTCCAAGAACGTGACAAAGGGACACCTTGACAGATTCTACGAGGACTTCGACAGCGTAAAGAACCGCAAATGGGACGGTTTCATCATAACCGGAGCACCTGTTGAAAAGATGGAATTTGAGAATGTTGACTACTGGGACGAACTCCGCGAGATCATGGATTGGTCCGAGACAAATGTCACATCGACCATGCACATCTGTTGGGGCGCCCAGGCGGGACTCTACTACAGATACGGTGTGCAGAAGTTCGACCTTCCGCAGAAACTGTCCGGCATATACGAACATCACACCTTCCACAAGAGAACACCGCTTGTCCGCGGTTTCGACGATGTATTTTACGTGCCACATTCAAGATACACGGGCGTATCCAAGGAGGACATTGTAAACAATGAGCACCTTGAGATCGTAGCCGAGTCAGACGTGGCTGGCCCGTACCTCATAATCGGTGACGGCGGCAAGAACATATTTGTCACAGGACATCCTGAGTATGACGTGCTGACCCTTGACCAGGAGTACCACAGAGACCTCGCCAAGGGACTTAATCCACAGATTCCGGTGAACTATTACCCGGACAACGATCCAGAAAAGAAACCAGTGAAGAAGTGGAGATGCCACGCGAATACTTTGTATGCGAATTGGCTCAATTATTACGTTTATCAGCTCACACCGTATAAGTGGGATTAACAGCCGCTGAGACCGCATAAAAACTGAGGTTTTAAGCCGAATGCGTTACATATCAATAAAATCATAAATGTATGTAAAATGATGTGATTTTCTGTAATTTTATGATTTTGTGACGATTAATTGGTGTTTTTTCAAAATGCAGATGGTGTTTTTTTAAACGGCGTTAGGCAGGGAAGATATTATATACAAAATTAAAACACAGCACTATGTAGATGAGTGGTAGTTATCTATGTAGTGCTGTGTTTTTCGTTGTAATTTCTTAATCTATAGTATTTAGAAAGGCGAGTAATGCCTCTCTTTGTACAGAGTTGAGTCTATATATTCTGGTTGACAGTGGATCATTGATTAGAACCTTATTATCATCATCAAAAAAATCCCTTAATGAAATGTCAAGTGCTTTGCACAATTGGAAAAGAACTTCTATTATCACCGTAAGCAATCCGTGCAGAATGCCGGAGAAACAATATTATAATTCAAGGAGGACGAGCCGGAGGGCAGACCCATCGGCATTTGGGGACAGCGACACATGAGGTATATCCGCAAGCACAAGGTCAGCTTGTATGCCGAGCTGCTGACCACCGGCAAGCTGAACGATTACCTTGCAGACCTCAATGAGCAGGCGGAAGCAATGTTTTCTCGGCTGGTAAAACAGTTTTCCGAAAAAGAGGGCGTAACGGAAGCCCTCAAAGCGGAAAATCAAATGCTGTGGGTGCAGAGGATGAACAACAGACGGCGGCTTTTCCTTTTCAGGCAGTATTCAATAAGTCATAAAGTTCCGTGAGTAATGGAAGAAGCCAGCGTTTGCGGAAATGTCACGATTTACGGAGGTAAAGTTTCAAATTCCACTTGCCTTTTTGCACTTGTTATGATATTATTAGTATGCGTACTAGGATACTCAAAGAGAGGTGATATATTTGCGGAGAGACAGCAGTGAAACAAAGAGGAAAATACTGACCGTGTGCGTCCGTCTCTTTTTGGAGCAGGGGTATAAAAACACCTCTGTCAGTCAGATTGTGGATGAAGCAGGTGTTGCAAGAGGAAGCTATTTGAATTTGTTTCCTACCAAGGACAGAATTTTGCTGGAATTGACCGAAACGATGTTCGGCGGACAGTTCGGCGTGGCAAGAAGCATTGCAGACAGCAAGCTGCCGCCGGTTTACGCTTATGCGGTGGAAACGGCGATTCAACTGACACTGACCGAGTTGAACGAGAACCTGCGGGAAATCTACATCGAAGCCTACTCCCTGCCCGAAACATCGGAATATATTTACCTGCATACCACGGCAGAGCTGAAACAGATTTTTGGTGAAAAATTTCCCGATGATACCGAGAGCGACTTTTACGAGATGGAAATCGGCACGGCGGGACTGATGCGCAGCTATATGGCGAGAAAATGTGATATTCATTTTCCGTTGGAACGCAAGCTCAGCCGCTTTTTGACGGCGGCTATGCGGGTGTATCGGGTACCGGAGGCAGAGCAGGCAAAGGTGCTTGCCTTTATTCAATCACTGGATATCAAGGTAATCGCCACCGAGGTAATGTATAAGCTGTTCGCCATGTTGGAAATGAAATATGACTTTAAGCTGTCAAAGGACAGCAAAGGAGAGGAGACTATATGAATAAGAAAATTTTGAGCGTTGTGCTCATACTGTGCCTGATGCTGGCTGTTATGCCTATGACGGCATATGCGGCGGATATTGCGTTATGTACTAAATGCGGCCAGAGACAAACGGTAAGGGTGACTCGTCAATACGCAAATGATAAATGGCATCGATGCGATCTTACATGCACGGTGTGTGATAATACATGGGATTACTGGGAGTCACACATATGGAGCGGAACGGCGACTTGCACAAGCGGAAGGACATGCACGCTTTGCGGCGGATCTTCCGAACCGCTTGGGCACGACTGGGGCGCTTGGACGCAGAACAGCGATGAAAAGACCCACACCCGAATCT